>ERZ834859.1-NODE-1-length-527487-cov-13.323824_pt1 | contig 527487 bp, 446 predicted proteins | sample MGYA00519947_ERZ834859 | MGnify/ENA primary metagenome ERZ834859 (study PRJEB31850, sample SAMEA3708763) | human gut metagenome | biome: human gut; feature: human-associated habitat; material: faeces | place: China | collected 2014 ...
AGATGTCGCGCAGCGACAGAGGGGACGGGCACCGGTTAGGTGCTGTCACGAAGTGACTGAGGGATTGCACCGGAGGTGCCATAAAAAACGCAGGGTGGGAGCAAGCCCCCACCCTACAAAATCTCTGTTAATTCACATTTTGCAGCCGCTCCGGCACATACTCGTCGTTCAGCGACTGGATATGCTGCTCCACGGTGCTCACCCGGCTGCGGATGGCGTCCTGGTGGGTCTTGTCACCGGACAGGTACACCACGGTAAACACGCCCGCATCGTACCCGGCGTCGTTCATAAAGTACGGCACAGTATAGCCCTTGGTGTTAAAGGTGGATTCGTACACACTTTCGCCGTCCAGATAATAGGTCTTGTAGCCGTACTCGTACTCCATCTTCGCGTCATACACCACAGAGAACTGCTCTCCCTTGAGCCGAAAGATCCGAGAGGCCGCCGTATACACCGACTGGCTCTCCCGCCGATAGGCATTAAAGCACAAGTCCGTCTTTTTGCCGCTTTTGCGCAGGATATAAAATTGGGTGTTCCGGGCCGTTTCCTCATCATCTGTAAAGGGCTGGCAAATCTGATCCCGAGTAAAAATGCACTTGGCGATGCTGCCGTTCCAGTTGTACACCCGCAGGCTGTATACCGGCACATTGATCAGGGTCTGCTCCCCGGTCCAGTCGTTCTTCTCCGTCTTTTTCACCTGGCGGCGATAGACGGTAAGCAGCTCCTTGTTACCATCGCCGTCAAAATCAATCTCTTCCACCACAGCCAGGCCGTCCACATAGCCGATACCGCCCTCAGTCTTGTAGGTGGCGGAGCCGTACTGCCGGTTCAGATCGTCTACCACATCATAGTAGGCTTGCTTTTTCAACGTGGCATCCGGCAAGCTGGCCTCGATCTCCGCCGTGGTCTTGGTGTTGAATTCCTCCATGGCGGCGGTCACCGTATCCACCAGCACCTCCGCCCGGGTCTCCCGAATACAGGACAGCTGCAGCCGCTCAAAATCCTCGGTATTGGGCTTGTCATTTTGGGAAAACACGCCGGTATCTACATTATATTGGCAGCTGCCGGCCTTTTTGAACTTCTTGCCCCGCATGGCATACAGGGTCACTTCCGTGGGTTTTTGCGCATCGCACACCCCCACCTGGTAGCGGCGCCCGGTGTGGTACAGTACCACCCAGCTGCCCAGCTTGCCATCGCCGGTGGCATAGCAGGCGTTGGCGGAGTAGAACTTGCTGAAGTTCTTGCCGTCAAAGCCCCAAATATCAAAAAAATACAGGCCCTTTTCCAAATAGCAGATCAGCAGTTCGTCCCGACCGTCGCCGTTAAAATCCATCCGCCGCAGATAAGACACGCCGGTCATTCGTGCCATTTTCTTGCCGTAGCGCTCGTCCATGGACTCCCAGCGACAAGCGCCGTACTTGGCGATATAATCGGTGCACACCTGCCCCGCCTGATCGCAAAAACGCTCGTTCCACTTGCTCTGGTTGTGCAGGGACACGGCAAAGGAGATAATGGCAATCACCACTGCCAGCACAAACAGCGCCACCGCCAGCCACTTCAGCGCAGCCCGGCGCAGGTTGGGATAGTCCCGCAGTTCTTCTACAATTTCTTCGTCCCGGCGCACCGTGCGGCGCAGCTTGGCGCCGTTCACTTGCAAGGCAGCAACCAGTTGAGCCAAGCGCACCTGCGCAGACGGCTGCGGCTGTTCTTCCTCGTCGTCAAAGTAATTATACGGCTTCACGGCGCCACCTCCCTTCGGTAATGCTGCCCGGTTCTTCCCTCATTTTAACACGGATCGCCCCGGTACGCAACTATATCGGCAAATTCTTTAGAGAAACCCCACTTCTTACCTATATGTTGTGGTGCCAATCGTTATGCCCACAAGAGGGCGGCACTTTTTATTCCCACCGGCAAAAAAAGGGCTTGACAAACCAGCCCCTGCTGGGTATAATAACACTATCGTTTGCGGATTTAGCTCATCTGGTAGAGCGCCACCTTGCCAAGGTGGAGGTAGCGAGTTCGAGTCTCGTAATCCGCTCCATCGGGCACTTTGTATTCTACATTGTGCCCATTCTTTTCCCGGCACCATAGCCAAGTGGTAAGGCAGAGGCCTGCAAAGCCTTTATGCCCCAGTTCAAATCTGGGTGGTGCCTCCAATGTCCCAAAGGCGTAAGTCTTTGGGACTTTTACTTTTATCTCTTCACTCTTCACTCTTCGCTAAAAAGTGCCTTTGTGCCATTGGAAGTAATAAGTAATAGTGAAAAGTGAAAAGTGATCTGCAAGGCGTTGCCTTGCTTTTTTATTAACAGAATATATAATGCGTATGTGAGGTGCGTTTGCTATGAGCGATAGTCCGTTATTGATAAAATCTAAAGCATTTGCGCTTGATGTAATACGAGTTTGCAAAGAACTGAGAGCGGTAAGATGTGAAGGTGCACTTATTAATCAGTTTTTGCGTTGCGGAACAAGTATCGGCGCTAATATCAGAGAAGCCTTTTATGCTCACAGTAAAGCCGATTTTATCGCTAAGCTTCAAATTGCTCTCAAGGAATGTTCCGAGAGCGAGTATTGGATAGAATTGCTTATGGAGAGCGGGTATTACAAAGAAACAGCATTGCTCGATCAATGCATAGAAATTAAACGGATGCTGATCTCTTCTATCAATACGGCAAAGAAAAACAAATGATGATAGGACTATTACTGCATTTGATGAGACCTGCCGCTTTTTCTTTGCAATTTCATCTGTCTGTTTTCACTTTCCCGGTACACCTGTGCCGGGATTTTCTGCTTTTATTTGGAAAGTGGGGAAGTGCTGCGCAAGGACGGTAGAGTTCTCATCTCTCCCGGGTGGGAAGTTGCAAACAAAAAGAAAAGGTACCAAGGAAAATCCTTGATACCTTTTGGCGCAGAAGGAGAGACTCGACAGGGCGCTGCCCTGTCTGTTCGCTGCGCGAACGATCCCATTTTATGTCCCTTTTTGCTGCGCAAAAAGATGGACGGTAGAGTTCTCATCTCTCCCGGGTGGGAAGTTGCAAACAAAAAGAAAAGACACTAAGGAAAAAACCTCAGTGTCTTTTGGCGCAGAAGGAGAGACTCGAACTCTCGCGCCGGTTGCCCGACCTACGCCCTTAGCAGGGGCGCCTCGTCACCAACTTGAGTACTTCTGCATACTGTGTTGTAACTTGTGCTAAACCGCTGTCAAGTTTTATCGTCAAAGAGCCATGCTCCTTGTGTGATACCGAATGGCGGAGAGAGTGGGATTCGAACCCACGGTGCCTTGCGACACGACGGTTTTCAAGACCGCTCCGTTATGACCACTTCGGTACCTCTCCGTTTGTGCTTTGATATAATAGCATACCCGGGCGGGCCTTGTCAAGCAAAAAAGTGAAAAAACACCGTTTGTGACAGGGCAGAAAAGTTTTTTCAAAAAAGTGAAAAAGGGTGTTGAAATTTCCAAACAGATGTGTTATAGTATTTGCACGCGATGAGAAAGCCGTTCAGGCACATGCGCAGGTGTAGTTCAATGGTAGAATGTCAGCTTCCCAAGCTGAACACGAGGGTTCGATTCCCTTCACCTGCTCCACGGAAAATATAGAGGTATAGCTCAGTTGGTTAGAGCGCTCGCTTCACATGCGAGAGGTCGTGGGTTCGAATCCCTCTATCTCTACCATATAACCGTCTTGCACTGCAAGACGGTTTCTTCATATTTGCAGATAAAGGACGATGTGTTTTGCGGAACAGAACATTTGACCTGTTCAAATGGGCAGCGGCGCTGTTTGTGCTGCTGCTCCATGTGCCGTTTCCCGGCGATGTAGGTGGCACGGTGCGTATGTTTGCCCGGTGGGCGGTGCCGTTTTTCTTTATGGTATCCGGCTATTTTACATACGGTGCGGTGCAGCGACAGGATGCCGGTCGGCTGGTGCGTCGCATGCGGCGACTTTTGAGCATTTTTGTTCCGGCGGCCGGATTTTACGCGCTTTGGTGTTGCTTTTTGCTTAGCGACAAAACCCCGGCGGCCTTTTTTAAGAGCCACTATGCGATGAAAAATGTGGTTTCGTTCTTGCTGCTGAACAACACGCAATCCAAGCCTCACCTGTGGTTTATTCCGGCGCTGATTTACTGCTACGGCGTGGTGCTGCTTTTGATGAAAATGCACAGAACCCGCTGGTTGCGGTGGGTGCCGCTGCTGCTGTTGGTGCCGCTGGTGCTTGGTGAAGTGGTGGTGGGTATGCTCCACCGGGAGGTGGCTGCCCAGTACAGCCGAAATGCTTGGTTTACCGGTTTGCCCTGTTTTGCGTTGGGTCTGCTGTTTAAGGAAGCAGAGATGCAGATCAAGCGCCTGGGTCGCAAGTGGCCGGCGCTTGGTGTGTTGGTAGGCTTAGCTCTGTCTGTTTTGGAATATCGGTATTTGAACGATAGCGCCGATTTATATTTAGGTCCTTTGGTGGCTGCGGTCAGCTTGTTTTTGCTGGCCCAGAATGTGACTTGCACCTGGGAAAATCCCTTTGTGCTGTACGCCGAGGGGTCTGCGTTGGCAATCTACATTTTGCACCCGGCGCTGCGGAACCTGGCCCAGCGGCAGCTGCTGCCCTGGTGGGGTGTGCGCGGCATGGCGGCAGATTGGCTGTTGCCGGTACTGACCTTGGCGCTGGCGCTGCTGGCTGCGGGAATCTGGTTGTGGCTTAAGGGCCTCTGGAATAAACGAAAAACCCGGCAAGTGACGCCTTGACCGGGCGTGTAAAAAGAGAGAAGAGGAAGCAATATGAAAAGTGAGAAAGGCCAAAGCCTGGTGATGGTGGGCGTGGCGCTGTTTTTACTGGCAGGACTGTGCCTGTATCTCGGCTTATCCCAGCCGAAGATCTCCTCCGGCGTGTTGGTTGAAACACCGACGACGGCGGTGCAGTCCGGTACTACGACGCGGTCGGCTGCCGCCACCGTTGGTCGATCCGCTGCAAGCAGAACGGCAACGGCTGCGCAAACCACCGCTTCCGGCAACGCAGGCACAGTCAGCTACCCGGTGAACCTGAACACGGCCACTTTTGAGGAATTGACTGCCATTCAAGGTATCGGTGACCAAAGAGCGGCGGCGATTTTGGCGTATCGGGAGCAGATTGGCAAATATACTTCTGTGGAACAGATCAAAGATATTCGCGGTATCGGTGACGGGCTGTATGCCAAGATCGCACCGTACCTGACCGTATGAACCCGGCGCTGGAGCGGGTGCTGCGGTGGTTCTTTCCCCGTCGTTGCGCTCTGTGCGGCACGGTGGTGGCGCTGGATGAACCCCTTTGCCCGGATTGCCAAAAGGTGCGTCCCATTGCCCGGCCCAAGTGCCTGCTGTGCGGTCGTTCCAAGAAAGACTGTACCTGCAAGGGCAAGCACCATGAATACGCTGGGGTCATCGCGCCTTTTGTGTATCGGGACAGCTTGGTGACGGCTATTCATAACTTGAAGTTTTACGATTTTCCCATGCTGGCGGATTATATGGGCGACTGTATGGCTGCCGCTGTGCGCGTGGATTTCGCCGATGTGGCCTTTGACTATGTGGCAGCTGTGCCCTTGGGCAGGCGCCGCCGCAGAAAACGCGGTTATAATCAAGCGGAACTGCTGGCCCGCCGAGTGGCAGAGGCGTTGCACATTCCTTATGCACAGCTGCTGGAGAAGGTGCGCAACAATCCGGCGCAACGCAAGCAGAACGCCCGCAGTCGGCGGGTGAATGTGTACGGTGCGTATGCGGTGATCGACGACAGCGCGCTATGGGACAAGACCGTTCTGCTTATTGACGATGTAAAGACCACCGGCGCTACGCTGAACGAATGCGCCAAAATGCTGCGTATGCACGGCGCCAAGGCGGTATATGCGGCAACGGTGGCTATTGCGTAGTCCGGATCATGCGCAAAAGGCGCGGCTTACCGTGCAATCGGGCGGCCGGTACGATTGGCATTGACAATCTGCGCCGGATTTGATATAGTGAAGTGAAATTGGTTGTTTAACCATAAATTTTAGATTATTTATTAACTGGAGGAATTCTTTTTGGACATACCCCTTGGGTGGCAACTTTTTATTCAGGTTATTTTGATTGCGGTCAACGCCATTTTTGCCAGTGCGGAGATCGCCATCGTTTCTATGAACGAGTTGAAGCTGGAAAAGCTGGCAGAGGACGGCAACCGCAGAGCGAAGCGGCTGCGTAAGTTGACGGAAAAGCCGGCGGGCTTTCTCGCTACCATTCAGATCGCCATTACCCTGTCCGGCTTTTTGGGCAGCGCCTTTGCGGCGGACAACTTCTCCGATGTGATTGTGCGCTGGTTGGTGGACGATTTGGGTGTGCAGATCAAAGAAAGCACGCTGAATACCATTGCCGTGATCGTCATTACCATCATTCTGTCTTATGTGACTCTGGTATTTGGCGAACTGGTGCCCAAGCGGGTGGCAATGAAAAAGACCCAGCAGATCTCCCTGGGTGTGTCCGGGCTGATCTATGTGTCCTCTAAATTCTTTGCCCCGCTGGTGTGGTTGCTCACTGCCTCTACCAACCTGGTGCTGCGCATTCTGCGCATTGACCCGAATGGGGACGATGAAGAGGTGTCGGAAGAAGAGATCCGTATGCTGGTAGATGTGGGCGGTCAGAAGGGTATTTTTGACAAGACCGAGCAGAAGATGATCGTTAATGTTTTTGAGTTTGACGACAAGGACGCCGGCGAGTTTTCTACCCATCGCAAGGACATTCAGGCGCTGGATATTGACGACGATGTGACCACCTGGGAGAAAGTGATCTCCGCCAGTACCCATAGTCTGTACCCGGTGTTCAAGGGCTCTATCGATAATGTGGTGGCCGTGCTGGATTCCAAAAAGTTCTTCCGTATTGCCGACAAGACTCGCGCTGCGGTGAAAAAGGACGCTTTTGTGCAGCCTATTTATGTGCCGGAGACCATGAAGATCGATGTGCTCTTTGAGCTGATGCAAAAGAGCCACAACCACTTTGCCGTGGTGCTGGACGAGTACGGCGGCACGGTGGGTATTATCACCATGAACGACCTGCTGGAACAGCTGGTAGGCGACCTGGATAACGACCAGGAGCTGCCCAACGCCCAGCCGGATGTGGTGCCTCTGACTGACCGCTCCTGGAAGATCAAGGGCGGCGTGTCCCTAGACGATGTGGCGGAGTTGACCGGGCTGGAGCTGCCGGTGGATACTTACGAAACCCTCAGCGGCTACATTTTCGGCCTGTACTGCACCATTCCCAAGGATGGCAGCAAGTTTGATGTGGAGACGGAGGACCTGGAAATTCAGGTGCTGGATGTGCGTAAGCACACGGTGGCTTCCTGCATTTTGACGCTCAAGGAAAAAGATGAGGCGCAGCCACAGGAATAATGCACAAAAAGTGCGGCAAGCTGTACGAACAGTTTGCCGTATTTTTTTTGATTTTTCTGCTACGTGCGTATTGCAAATGATAGGGGAATACTGTAAAATTAAGATAGAAAATAAGACAGAAAAGATGAAGGAACTGCCTATGGATATCGCCAGACAAAAGGAGATCGCACAAACTGTGACCGCAGGCAAGGCCGTATTGGGTATGGAGTTCGGCTCCACCCGCATTAAGGCTGTGCTGCTGGATGCGCATAATCGGATCATTGCCCAGGGTCACCACCTGTGGGAGAATCAAATGGTGGACGGTTTGTGGTCTTACAGCCAGGAAGCTGTGATCGCCGGTATGCAGGACTGCTATGCCGCCTTGGCAGCAGATGTAAAGGCGGTTTGCGGCGCGGAGCTGACCCATCTGGCAGGGGCGGGGATCAGTGCCATGATGCACGGCTATTTGGCCTTTGACAGTAGCGATCGGCTGCTGGTGCCCTTTCGCACCTGGCGCAACACCAATACCGGCGCTGCGGCGGAAAAGCTGACGGCGCTGTTCAACTTTAATATTCCCCTGCGGTGGAGTGTGGCCCATTTGTACCAGTGCGTGCTGGACGGAGAGTCGCATTTGCAGCAGCTTTCATCCATGAATACCTTGGCCGGGTATGTGCACTACTTGCTTACCGGTCGGCGGGTATTGGGTGTGGGCGATGCCGCCGGTATGTTCCCCATAGACCCGGCTACCGGGCAGTATGACGCAAAAATGCTGGCAGCCTTTGACCGGCTGGTGGCGGACAAGAACTACCCTTGGACTTTGGCGGATTTGCTGCCGGAGATTTTGCCGGTGGGTACGCCCGCAGGCACCCTGACCCCGGCAGGGGCGGCGCTGCTGGATCCCAGCGGTACCTTGCAGCCCGGCGCGGTCTTTTGCCCCCCGGAGGGGGACGCGGGCACCGGTATGGTGGCCACCAACAGCGTAGCGCCCGGCACCGGGAATGTGTCTGCCGGCACTTCTGTTTTTGCTATGGTGGTTCTGGATCGGCCTCTTGCCCGGGTGCACCGGGAAATTGATATGGTTACCACCCCTTGCGGTCACCCGGTGGCAATGGTGCACGCCAATAACTGTTCGTCCCAGGTGAATGTGATTGCCGGTTTGCTGCGGGATTTTGCCGCTGCTATGGGGCAGCCTGTGCCGGACGGCAAGATCTATGAATTTTTGTTTAACAGCGCTGTGGACGGTGCGCCGGATTGTGACGGGATTGTTACCTACGGCTACACCTCCGGCGAGAGTATTTTGAATTTGGACGCCGGGCGACCGTTGACGGTGCGTCGGGCAGACAGCACGGTGAATTGGCCCAATCTGATGCGCAGCAACCTGTGCGGTGCCTTGGCGGCGCTGAAAGTGGGTATGGATATTCTGACTCGGGACGAGCAGGTGCCCTTGCAGCGAATTTACGGCCACGGCGGGTTCTTTACCACCCCGCAGGTGGGGCAGCGGCTGCTGGCCGCCGCTTTGGCGGCGCCGGTTACTGTGATGGAGACAGCCGGTTCCGGCGGCCCCTGGGGTATGGCGCTGCTGGCGGCATATATGCTGCAGCGGCAGAACGGAGAGCATTTGGCTGCCTTCCTGGAGCGGCAGGTATTTGCCTGCTGTCAAACGGTGACGGTGGAGCCTACGACGCAGGATGTGGCGGATTTTGACGCCTATATGCAAGCATTTCACGCAGCCCTGGACTTAGAGCGCCGGGCGGCGGAGGGAGAATAAAAGCAGATGTTAGAAGCATTAAAAGAACAAGTTTACCGAGCCAATATGGATCTGGTGCGCTACCATTTGGTGGTGCTCACCTGGGGCAATGTGTCGGCCATCGACCGGGAACAGGGGTTGTTTGTCATAAAACCCTCCGGCGTGCCATATAGTGAATTGACCCCGGCGGATATGGTGGTCATGGACCTGGCCGGCAACCGGGTAGAGGGGGAGCTGAATCCCTCGTCCGACACCCCCACCCATTTGGCGTTATATCAGGCGTTCCCGGAGATCGGGGGCATTACCCACACCCATTCTTCCTGGGCCTGTGCGTGGGCGCAAGCCGGGCGGGATATACCGGCTTACGGCACCACCCACGCGGATTTTGCCTACGGCGACATACCCTGTGCCCGTGGTCTGACGGAGGATGAGGTCAACACGGCGTATGAGGCCAATACCGGTGGGGTGATCGTGGAAGAGTTCCGCCGGCGCGGACTGGACCCGGGGGCGTTCCCCGGTGTGCTGGTGCAGCGCCACGGCCCCTTTACCTGGGGCAAGAGCGCGGCCGCCTCTGTGGAGAACGCGCTGATCTTGGAAGAAATCGCCAAAATGGCCAGCCGTACTGAGCGCATTGCCGGGGAGCGGCCCATTGGAATTGAATCTTACCTGCTGGATAAGCATTATCTGCGCAAGCACGGCGCCAATGCTTATTACGGACAGAAAAAATAACAGAAAAGAGGAGAGTTCTTATGAAAAAACTGTTTAGCCTGACCTTGAGCTTGCTGATGCTCATTGCCTGCTCCCTGGGTACGGTGTCTGCCTTTGCGGCAGAGGAAGAGGAACCGGCCCCCGTGGACCTGCGGGACTGCACAGTGACCTTGCAGTACGCTTCTACTACCTACACCGGCAAGGCTCTGCGCCCCTCGGTGAAGGTGCAGTATAACGATATTGCCCTGATCCAGGGGCAGGATTACAAGGTACAGTACAGCGCCAATACCGCCTGCGGCACCGCCCAGGTGAAGTTGACCGGCACCGGCGATTATACCGGCGCGGTGAGCCGCAGCTTTAAGATTCTGCCCGGTCGGGTGACCGGTATGTCTACCAGCCGGACCACCACCACCATTACCGTGAACTGGAAGCAGGTACCCGGCGCTGCCGTGTATCGGGTGTATCAGTCTACCTCTGCAAACGGCAATTACAGCAAGGTTGCCACTGTCAGCGGCACCAAGGCCAAAATCAGCAAGCTGTCTGCCGGTAAAAAATACTACTTCAAGATTGCTGCCTGCGGCAAAAAGGACGGCTCCTATGCCGGCCCCCTTAGCGCGGTACTGAATACCGGCACCCGTCCCTCCACCGTGTCCATGAAGAGCGTGACCAAGTCCGGCACGAATTTGAAGATCCGGTGGAACAAGGTGACCTGCTCCGGCTATGAAGTGCGTTACAGCACGGATAAGAAGATGAAAAAGGGCGTTAAGACGGTGAAGATCACCAAGTCCTCCGCCACTTCCACTACCATCAAGAAAATCAAAAAGGGCAGTACATACTATGCCCAGGTGCGGGCGTACCTGTCCTTTCCCAACAAGGTGTACAACGGCAGTTACAGCAAGGTGACCAGCTCCAGCTACTCCAACCTGTATGCCAGCTATTCTTCCAAGTATGTGAACAATAAGGACCGCACCACCAATCTGCGCATTGCCAGCAAGGCCATTGACGGCACCGTGATCCAGCCGGGACAGACCTTTTCCTTTAATAAAGTCGTAGGTAAGCGCACCAAGAGCCGTGGTTATAAAGAGGCCTATGTGTTCAGCGGCAGCGGCACGGTTATGGGCGTTGGCGGCGGTATTTGCCAGGTGGCTTCCACCATGTTTAATACCGCACTGCTTGCCAATGTGTCTATTGTGGAGCGGCACCAGCACAGCCAGCGGGTTACCTATGTGCCCTTGGGTCGGGACGCAGCCATTATGTGGGGCTCTCAGAACTTTCGCTGGAAGAACAATACCGGTATGCCCATTAAGATCAAAATGAGCGTAAAGGACGGTACCATCTCCTGTAAGTTCTACACCAGCAAGGAGGCAAAGCCCAAAAAGGTGAGACTGAAAGTGAGCCAGAGCGGCAAAAACTTTACCTTGCGCCGGTATGTAGGCGGCAAGGTGAATTACACTGCCAAGTCTAAATACTAATAAAAAACGGCTATACCGATTTTTCGTCGGTATAGCCGTTTTTTCGTCCGCCTGTTCGTAGTAGAATAGGGGAGCGATTATTTGTGTTTGGTGTATTCCTGCACCGCCAAGGCATCGCACCGCTCATTATAGGGGTGGCCGGCGTGACCCTTGACCCAGTTAAAGGTGACGGTGTGGGTCTGCAATAGGGGCAGCAGCTGCTGCCACAGGTCAACATTCAGCGCCGGTTTGCCGTCTGCCTTGCGCCAGCCCTTGCGCTGCCAGCCGTAGACCCAGCCCTTGGTTACCGCGTCGCACACATATTTGGAGTCGGTGGTCAGGGTCACCAGGCAAGGCTCCCGCAGGGCTGCCAGGGCACGGATCACCGCCGTCAGTTCCATACGGTTGTTGGTGGTTTCTGCCTCGTAGTCGCTCATTTCTTTTTCCGTACCGTTATACACCAGTACAGCGCCCCAGCCGCCTTTGCCCGGGTTGCCGGAGCAGGCACCGTCGGTATAAATGCTCACTTTTTTCATAAATATTACCTCGCCGGGATATTTTAGCACGCTTTGTGGCAATAATCAATACAGCGTGGCAAAATCCGTACACCGGTCCGGGGCCACTTGACATTTGCCGTTATTTATTTTATGATATATGCAATTTGTGATGTTCGGAAAACTATATTTAATAGGAGGAATCAAATCAAATGATCAATCAGAATAAGTCTGACGGTAAGGCTGCTTCCGGAAAACGGAATTCCAAGAAGCGCTACACATACCGCAGACCGGTAAAGAAAGGCGCTCCGCGGCAGAAAAAGCCGGAGGAGTCTGTTCATATTGCATTTTTAGGCGGTATGAATGAGATCGGCAAGAACATGACGCTTTATGAATACAAGGACGATATGTTCATTGTGGACTGCGGTCTGGCATTCCCTACATCGGATCTGCCGGGCGTGGACTTGGTGATCCCGGACTTTACCTATGTAGAAAAAAACAGACACAAAATTAAGGGCGTATTGGTGACCCACGGCCACGAGGATCATATCGGCGGCCTGGCATTCCTGCTTAAGCGGATCAATGTGCCCATCTATGCCACTAAGCTGACCATCGGCCTGATCCAGGGCAAGCTCAAGGAGCACGGCCTGCTGAACAAGGCCAAGCTGGTGGAAATTCGCCCCCGGGACAACATCACTCTGGGTGCCTTTAATATTGAATTTATCCATGTGAACCACTCCATTCCGGACGCAGTAGGTCTTGCCATCCGCTGCCCGGCAGGCGTGATTATCCAAACCGGCGACTTTAAGATTGACACCACCCCGGTAGACGGAGATATGATCGATCTGGCTCGCTTCGCCGAGTATGGCAAAAAGGGCGTTTTGGCACTGCTTTCCGATTCCACAAATGCAGAGCGCCCCGGCTATACCATGAGCGAGCGCAAGGTGGGCGAGAGCTTTGAGCAGCTGTTCCGCAAGGCACACAATAAGCGCATTGTGGTGGCGACCTTTGCTTCCAATATCCACCGGGTGCAGCAGATTATTGATGTGGCTCAGTCCAGAGGGCGTAAGGTGGCCGTGACCGGCCGTAGCTTGGAAAACTTGGTTCAGGTGGGCCAGGATCTGGGTTACCTGAATGTGCCGGAGAATATTCTCATTCCCATTGACGCCATTAAGCGTTACCCGGACGATAAACTGGTGATTATTACCACCGGTAGCCAGGGCGAGCCTATGTCTGCCTTGACTCGGATTGCCTTTGGCGAGCACCGCAAGGTAAATATCGGTCCTAACGACTATGTGATCATTTCCGCCACGCCCATACCCGGCAACGAGAAGATGGTGGGCAATGTGGTCAACGAGCTGATGAAGCACAATGTAGAGGTGATCTACGAAAAGATGTACGAGGTGCATGTCAGCGGCCACGCCTGTCAGGAAGAACTGAAATTGATGATGGGTATTGTTAAGCCCCAGTATTTCATTCCCGTGCACGGCGAGCAAAAGCACCTGCAAAAGCACGCCGGCCTGGCTATGTCCATGGGCTATGATATGAAGCACATTTACCTGGGCAATATTGGTGAAAAGATCTCTTTGAGCAAGACGGAAATGAAACAGATCGAGACTGTGCCCGCCGGCGAAGTGTATGTAGACGGCTTGGGTGTGGGCGATGTGGGCAATATTGTTTTGAACGACCGTAAGCATCTGTCCCAGGACGGCATTATCATTGTGGTGGCCACTTTGGACGCGGAGACCGGTGATGTGGTCAGCGGCCCGGATGTAGTGTCCCGCGGGTTTGTCTATGTGAAGGAGAACGAAGACCTGATGAACAAGGCACGCGACCTGGCTTGCCATGTGATCTACGATTACTACGATGTGAAGGGTCGGGACTGGAACACCGTTAAGTCCAAGCTGCGGGATGAAATCTCCCACCTGATGTATGAAAAGACCAAGCGCAGCCCCATGGTGCTGCCCATTTTGATGGAGATTTAAGGAGAAGCGTATGAAAGTCATTTTGAAACAAGATGTAAAAGCGCTGGGCAAAAAAGGCGATTTAGTAAATGCCTCGGACGGCTACGCCCGCAACTTTCTCTTTCCCAAGGGGTTGGCGGTAGAGGCCAATGCCACCGCTATGAACGAGTTTAACTCTAAGGAAACGGCCAAGAAGTTCCACAAAGCCGAGGAAGTGAAAGCAGCCACCGCCGACGCACAGAAGCTGGAGGGCAAGACCTTTAAGCTAAAAGCCAAGGCCGGTGCCAACGGCAAACTGTTCGGCTCCGTCACCTCTAAGGATGTGGCGGCGCAGATCAAAAAGGATCTGGGCGTGGAGATCGACAAGCGTAAGATCGTGATGGACGATATCAAGACCTTTGGTACCGTACAGGCAGAAGTGAAAGTCTATGCCGGAATTACGGCAAAGATCTTTGTACAGGTGACCGAGGCGTAAGAGCCAAAAACCAACAAAAACGGTGATGAAAATGGCGGAAGCAACAACGACCGGCGGCGTGGCGCTGCCGTACAATTTAGAGGCGGAACAAAGCGTATTGGGCTGTATTCTGCTGAATTCCGGCTGTATGGAGGAGGTGCTGATGCACCTGAAGGCAGAGAGCTTTTATCTGCCGCAACACCGAGCCATCTTTGGCGCCATGCTGTCCATGTACACCTCTTCCCAGGCCAATATTGACCCGGTACTGATTGCCGATGTGCTGGCCAAAGAGGGACATTACGATGTGGCAGGCGGCAGGGAATACCTGGTGCAGCTGGCAAACAGTGTGCCCTCTACGGCCAATGTAGCCAGCTATGCCAAGATCGTGAAGGAGCAGTTTTATCTTCGAACCCTGATCCAAACGGCTCGGGAGATCATGGACGATGCGGCCAGCGGTGAGGGCGACGCCTCCTCTATCTTAGATGCGGCAGAGCAGAAGATCTATGATATTCGACAGGGTAAGGACACCGGCGGCCCCACCAAGGTCAGCGAGGTGATCGTCAACGGCGTGTATGACCGCCTGGGCAAACTCACCGGCGAGGACAAAGAAAAATATAAGGGCATTCCCACCGGCTTCGGTCTGCTGGATACTTACATTACCGGCTTGAATAAGTCGGACTTTATCCTGATCGGCGCCCGCCCGGCTATGGGTAAGACCAGTTTTGCCCTGAACCTGGCGTCCAATGTGTCCATGATGGCGCGCAAAAAGTGCGTGTTCTTTAGCTTGGAGATGACCAAGGAGCAGCTGGCGGAGCGTTTGCTGGCGTCCCAGGCAGGTGTGCCCAGCCATAAGCTGCGCACCGGCGAGTTGGATAACGACGAGTGGGTGCGCCTGGGCAATGCTGCCGGTCAGTTTAATGATGTAGAGTTGTATTTGGACGATACTTCTTCTATCACCGTGCCGGAGATCAAGTCCCGGGTGCGGCGCATGAAAGATGTGGATGTGATTATGATCGACTATCTGGGCTTGATCAAATCCGCCACCCGCAAGGAAAACCGTGTGCAGGAGGTGTCCGAGATTACCCGCCAGCTGAAAATGTTGGCTAAGGACCTGATGATCCCGGTGATCTGCTGTGCCCAGTTGGCCCGTAGTACCGAGGGGCGAGGCAAGAGCCATAAGCCCCAGCTGTCCGACCTGCGAGAGTCCGGCTCCATTGAGCAGGACGCAGATATTGTGATGTTCCTCTACCGTGAGGACTACTATCGCAGCGAGGTGGATGAGGACAAGCAGGACGACATAGACGAGAACCATACGGAGCTGATCGTGGCCAAGAACCGCCACGGCGCTACCGGCACCATTGAGATGACCTTTGATAAGGAATTCACCCGCTTCCGTGCGGTGGACAAGACAGCCAATGCATTCTGATTTGTTTGACCGGATTGACCGGACGGTAACGGAACACAATATGCTGTGCCCGGAGGACCGGGTGGTGGCAGCAGTGTCCGGTGGGGCGGACTCCATGTTATTGCTTCACTACCTGCTCAGCCGCAGGGAACGGTGGCAGCTGAAAATCATCGTTGCCCATGTGGAGCACGGCATTCGGGGCGAAAGCTCCCGGGCGGACGCTGCCTTTGTGCGGGATTTTTGCGCCCGGCAGCATTTGTCTTATTTTGAAAAAGCAATCGACGCACCTGGAGAGGCCAAGGCTGCCGGTATGGGCGTTGAGGCGTATGCCCGGCAAACGCGGTACGCCTTTTTTCAGTCGCTGGACTGCGATCGGATCGCCACGGCGCACACGCTTTCGGATTCTGTGGAGACCATGCTGTTCCGCTTGGCTCGGGGCACCGGGCTGCGAGGACTCACCGGTATTGCGCCGGTGCGGGGCAAGATCATTCGTCCGTTGCTGGACTGCACCGGAGAGGAAGTGCGGGCGGCATGCACGGCGCTGCATATCGACTATCGGATCGACGAGAGTAACGCCGATGAGCGGTACAGCCGCAATGCCATTCGCCATACGCTGGTGCCGGATTTTGACCGGGTGCACCCGGGCTTTATGCAAAATGCCGCCCGTACCTTGCAGAATTTGCAAGCGGATGAAGCCTATTTGCAGGCGCAGACTGCCGAACTTTTACAGGCGGCAAGAACTTTAAACGGTTTGCAAACGGCGGTACTTACTGCCGCACCGCTGCCCTTGCGCCGTCGGGCACTGACGGCGTTTTTAGAGCAAAACCGGTTTGGCGTGGATGCCCTCCACTTGACACAGTTGGACGAGTTGCTTGCGTCCGGCGGACGGCTGCAGCTGCCCGGCGGATTTGCCCATGTACAGCGTGGGGTGCTGACTTTGGAAGCGGCAGGTGCGCCACCGGCGGCAGCAATCGCTTATGAACAGATCGTGGTATCTGTTGCGGAATTTTTAACGATTCGTGAATTATCGCAAATAAAAATTGATTTTTATTGCGACTATGATAAAATAACAGGCAGTGTTCGCTTTCGGCAGCGTCAGGCAGGGGATCGCATTTCTCCCGCCGGTCGCGGGTGCAGCAAATCGCTGAAGAAGCTCTATTGCGAATACCGCGTGCCCCACAGTCGGCGCGCTCTGCCCCTGGTGGCGGAGGACGATTTGGGGATCATCGCCGTGGCAGGCTGCTGCTGCGATCAGCGCGTCGGGGTGGACGCCACCACCCGGAGCGTGCTTTATGTAGTTTCCCATACGGAGGACTGATAGATGAATAATATGGCAAAAAATTGGAAGTCCATTCTGTTTTATATCCTGATCCCGGTGCTTTTGATCGGGGCAGTATGGTATTTGTCTTCCAACCAATCCGGCACAGAGGTGCAATACTCCCAAGTGGTGCAGATGTTTGAAGAGAACCAGATAAAGGATTTTTCCCTGGATCTGTCCAGCGGCGCACTGACCTACAAGACCTTTAAGGACCCGGAGAAGGAGCAGCGCTACACCGTGCCTAATGTGTCGCTCTTTTTGGACGATGTGAAGGATAATGTAGACGCGTATAACGCCAAGCAGACCAATAATAAGAACCGCATTACTTATAACTACAAGAAGGGCGCTTCCGGCAACTGGTTCACCAGTATGCTGCCGTCGCTTATTATGCTCATTGCTATTGTGGGTCTTGGGATCTATGCGTTCCGGCGGATGAACAACGCCATGATGAATGACACCAACAAGACGCTGGGCTTTGGCAAGATCCGCACCAAGACCTTGGTGGAGGACGAAAAACGCAAGACCACATTTCAGGATGTGGCCGGTTGTGATGAGGAGAAGGGCGAGCTGGAGGAGATCGTGGAGTTCTTAAAGAACCCGGACAGCTTTACCGCACTGGGCGCCCGTATTCCTCGGGGCGTGCTGTTGGTGGGTCCTCCCGGTACCGGTAAAACTTTGCTGGCCCGTGCTGTGGCCGGTGAGGCCGGCGCACCGTTTTTGTCCATTTCCGGCTCTGACTTTGTAGAGATGTATGTGGGTGTGGGTGCTTCTCGTGTGCGCGACCTGTTTGAGCAGGCCAAGAAGAAGGCACCGGCCATTGTATTTATTGATGAGATTGATGCTGTGGGCCGTCACAGAGGTGCCGGCACAGGCGGCGGTAATGATGAGCGGGAGCAGACTTTGAACCAGTTGCTGGTAGAGATGGACGGCTTTGGCACCAACAGCGGTATTATCGTAATGGCTGCCACCAACCGGCCGGATGTACTGGATCCGGCGCTGCTGCGCCCCGGTCGTTTTGACCGCCAAATTACCGTGAATCGACCGGATGCACAGGGCCGTGAGGACATTTTGAAAGTCCATTCCCGCAACAAGCCTTTGGGTCCGGATGTGGACTTGAAAGAAGTGGCTAAGGACACCATCGGCTTTACCGGTGCAGATTTGGAAAACCTGCTCAACGAGGCTGCTTTGCTGGCTGTGCGCCGCAAGAAGAAAGCGCTGACTATGGCGGAAATTAACGACGCCTCCTCCCGTGTGCAAATGGGCACGGAGAAAAAGAGCCATAAATATTCCAAGAAGGCCAAGCGCCTGACCGCTTACCACGAGGCGGGCCACGCTGTGGCAGCCTACTATGTAGAGGGCCACGACCCGGTGAAGGAAATTTCCATTATTCCCCGGGGTCTGGGTGCCGGCGGCTATACATGGTACACCCCGCAAGAGGAAAATTACAATTCCAAAAAGGAGATGCTGGACGACCTGATCTCCATGTTGGGCGGTCGTGTGGCCGAGGCGTTGGCGCTGGGGGATATTTCTACCGGCGCATCTAACGATTTGCAGCGCGCCACCCAAATTTGTCGGGACATGGTGGCCAAGTACGGCATGAGCGAGGTGTTGGGCCCGGCTGTATTCAGCGACGAGAACGACGAGGTGTTCCTTGGCAAGGACTTTGGCCATGTAAACAATTACAGCGAGGCTACCTCTGCCAAGATTGACGCAGAGATTGAGCGGATGATGCGCCACGCTTACAGCCAGACGGAAGAGATCTTAAAGACCCATTACGAGAAGCTGGAGCTGGTGGCGGAGACTCTGCTGCAAAAAGAGAAGGTTACCGGCGAGATGTTTGCCCAGCTGATGGAAAACGGCAAGCTGGACGAACCGGAAGCCCAACCGACAGAAGAACCGGAAGCCCCTGCGGCAGAAACACAGACTGCCGCGGACACAGCCCCGGTGCCTGCGCCGGAGGGCGGAGACGCACCGGCAGCGGAAACGGAAAATACCCCGGCAGACCCTGCACCGGAAGCACCCAAATCCGACCGATAACCCCAAGAAAAGACAGTTACTGACCGGTAGCTGTCTTTTTTCATTTCTTGACATTTCCACAAGATATTGTATAATATCAACGACAAAAGACAATTTATCGGAGGGAAAAGCATGGCGAAAAAAGCCACCTACGGCAACGAAAGCATTAAGTCCCTGCGTGGTGCAGACCGTGTGCGAAAGCGCCCGGCTGTGATTTTCGGCTCGGACGGGTTGGAGGGCTGTGAGCATTCCATCTTTGAAATTATGAGCAACTCCATAGACGAGGCCAGAGAGGGGCGCGGCAATCGGATCGTGGTGACCCGCTACCTGGACGGCTCCTATGAGGTGCAGGACTTTGGCAGCGGTATTCCTGTGGATTACAACAAGAACGAGCAGCGAGAAAACTGGGAGCTGCTGTTTTGCGAGATGTACGCCGGGTCCAAATATGATAACGCCGGCGGCGCAGGCAGTTATGAGTTCTCCCTGGGCCTCAACGGCCTGGGGCTTTGCGCCACCCAGTATGCGTCGGAATATATGGACGCGGAAATTCACCGGGACGGCTACTGCTACACTCTGCATTTTGAAAAGGGCGAGAACATCGGCGGCCTGCACAAGGAGCCGTACCATAAGCGCGATACCGGCTCCCGCATTCGCTGGAAGCCGGATATTCAGGTGTTTACGGATATTAACATTCCCAGAGATTGGTTCGTATCCACGATGAAGCGCCAGGCCATTGTTAATGACGGCGTGCACTTTGTGCTCAAGGAGGAGACCGCCGGCGGCAAGTTTGACACCACTGAGTTCTGCTACCAAAACGGTATTCAGGACTATGTGGCGGAGTTGGCAGGGGACACCGCTTTTACTACGCCCCAATACTGGGAGTGCGAGCGGGTGGGCCGCGACCGTGCGGATCTCAATGACTATAAGTTGAAGATCAAGGCAGCGGTGTGCTTTTCGCTGAAAACCCAGCTGAAAGAGTATTACCACAACTCCAGCTTTTTGGAGCACGGCGGCTCGCCGGAAAAGGCCTTTCGCAGCGCCTTTGTCAGCCAGATCAATGCCTATCTGAAAGCCAATAACAAGTACGCCAAATCAGATGGTCAGATCAATATTCAGGATGTGGAGGACTGCGTGATCTTCGTGGTGTCCTCCTTCTCCACCAACACTTCTTACGAGAACCAAACCAAAAAGGCCATTACCAATAAATTTATTCAGGAGGCTATGACCGACTTCTTCCGCAAATCCCTGGAAGTGTATTTTATTGAGAACAAGATGGAGGCGGAGAAGATCGCCAACCAGGTGCTGGTAAATATGCGCGCCCGGGTAAAGGCGGAGAACACCCGCAAAACCTTAAAAACCACCTTGCAGTCCAAGATGGACATGACCAACCGTATTCAAAAGTTTGTGGACTGCCGCTCCAAGGATGTAAGCGAGCGAGAGGTGTTTATTGTAGAGGGCGACTCTGCATTGGGTGCCTGCAAGCAGGCCCGGGACGCCCGGTTCCAGGCGGTGATCCCGGTGCGCGGCAAGATCCTCAACTGCTTAAAGTCCGAGTATGACAAGATCTTTAAGAACGACATTATTACCGACCTGATCAAGGTGCTGGGCTGCGGCGTGGAAGTGCGCTCCAAGGCTGCCAAGGATCTGTCCGCCTTTGATATGGACAACCTACGGTGGAACAAAGTGCTTATCTGCACCGATGCGGATGTGGACGGTTTTCAGATCCGTACCTTGATTTTGACGATGATCTATCGCCTGATGCCCAAGCTGATTCAGGCAGGCAAGGTGTATATCGCCGAGTCTCCGCTGTACGAGGTGACCTGCAAGGGCCAGACCTATTTTGCCTACAATGAAGTGGAGATGGACCAGATCAAGGCAGAGATCGGCGACGCGCCCTATACCGTGCAGCGGTCCAAAGGTCTTGGTGAAAACGAGGCAGAGATGATGGCTCTGACCACCATGAACCCGGCCACCCGCCGCATTATCCAGGTGACTCCGTCGGACGCAGAGGAGACCTCCAAGTTCTTTGACCTGCTGCTGGGAGACAACCTGGAGGGTCGTAAAGAATATATTGCAGACTACGGCTACCTGTACCTGGACGCCGTAGATGTAAGCTAAGGAGGGGCGTTCATTGCCAAAGAAGAAAAAGGACCAGCGCCCGGTTGCCGGGAAGCTGGACGAAAATGTGCATATCAAAGGTGCCGGCACCGTGCAGACGGAGCCCATTGTGGACACCCTGAAGAGCAACTATATGCCCTACGCCATGAGCGTGATCCTCTCCCGCGCTTTGCCGGAGATCGACGGCTTTAAGCCCTCCCACCGCAAGCTGCTTTATACCATGTACAATATGAAGCTGCTCACCGGCGGCTTTATTAAGAGCGCCAACATTGTGGGGCGCACGATGCAGCTGAACCCCCACGGTGACGCGGCCATTTACGACACCATGATCCGCCTGTCCCGGGGCAACGAGAGCCTGCTGTACCCCTATGTGGAGTCTAAAGGTAACTTCGGTAAAGCTTACAGCAAAAATATGATGTACGCCGCCTCTCGTTACACAGAGGCTAAGCTGGCGCCCATCTGCCGGGAGCTGTTTGACGACATTAACAAGGACACGGTGGACTTTGTAGACAACTATGACAACACCATGAAAGAGCCGACTCTGCTGCCGGTGACCTTTCCGTCCATTCTCTGTAATGTGACCACCGGCATCGCCGTAGGTATGGCCTCATCCATCGCTTCTTTTAACTTAAAGGAAGTATGCGACACCACCATTGCCCTGATCAAAAACCCGGCCCATGTGATTGCAGACACCCTACTGGCGCCGGATTTTGTAGGCGGCGGCTATATTCTCTATAATAAGCCGGAGCTGGACAAAATTTACGACACCGGCCGCGGCTCTGTGCGGGTGCGTGCCAAGTACACCTATGACAAAAAATACAACTGCATTGATGTAACGGAGATTCCGCCAACCACCACCGCCGAAGCGATCATTGACAAGATCGTGGAGCTGGTCAAGACCAACAAAGTGCGGGAGATCAGCGATATTCGAGACGAAACGGATCTGACCGGTCTGAAGATCACCATTGACCTGAAGCGGGGTGTGCATGCAGACGAACTGATGCTGCGGCTTTACAAGATGACGCCCTTAGAGGACAGCTTTAGCTGCAACTTCAATGTGCTGGTGGACGGCAAGCCCAAGGTCTACGGCGTACGGGAGCTGTTGATGGCGTGGATCGACTTCCGCCTGGAATGTGTGCGCCGCCGCCTGACCTTTATGCTGAACAAAAAGCGGGACCAGCTGCATTTACTCAAGGGTCTGTCCAAGATTCTGTTGGATATTGACAAGGCGATTAAGATCGTCCGAGAGACCAAGGCAGAGGTCGATGTGGTGCCCAATTTGATGATCGGCTTTGGCATTGACGAGACCCAGGCGGAATATGTGGCGGAGATCAAGCTGCGCCACTTGAATCGGGAATATATCCTTAAGCGCATTCAAGATATTGAGAATTTGGAGAATGAGATCGCCCAGCTGGAGGAAGTGCTCTCCAGCCAAAACAAGATGAAAAAAGTAATCGTTGGCGAGTTGCAGGCGGTAGCCCAGAAGTACGACACCGGCCGCCGTTCGGAAATTCTTTACGATGTGCAGGAGGCTGCGCCGGAGACGGAGCAGGAGGCGCCGGACTACCCGGTGACTGTGTTCCTTTCTGCCGAGGGGTATTTGAAGAAGATCAAGACCGCCAACCTGCGCTTGAGCGGCGAGCAAAAGCTCAAGGAGGGTGACACCATGCTCCGGGAGGAGGAAGCCTCCAACAGGGATGAACTGCTGTTCTTTACCAACCACCACCAGGTGTACAAGTCCCGCTTATCGGACTTTGAGGACGGCAAAGCGTCCCAGCTGGGCGAGTATGTGGCCGGTAAATTGGAAATGGAAGAGGACGAGCAGCCGGTATACATGGCGCTGCTCCATGAATACAAGGGCTATATGCTCTTTGCCTTTGAGAACGGCAAGTTCGCCAAAGTGGATGTGGCTGCCTACCAGACCAAGACCAACCGCAAGAAACTCTTGAATGCCTATTCTGCCAAGTCACCCTTGGCGGCGGCTATGTATATTCCGGAGGATACGGAAGTGGTGCTGTGCTCCGACAGCGGGCGCAAGCTGCTGCTGAATACCGGCGGCGTGCTGGCCAAATCCACTAAGGACACCATCGGTATTTCTGCCATGACCTTAAAGAAAAATAAAAAGGTCACCGGTATGTACCTGTACAAAGAAGGCGAGTTTGAAAAGCCCTGGCGCTACCGTGCCAAAAATCTGCCGGCAGCGGGCGCACTGCCCTCGGCGGCGGACATTGGCGAGCAGCTGACCTTTTGATCCGGCGTGATTGCATAAAAAACGGGTCGATTTTCCATCGACCTGTAAAAACCGGCGGCAAACGCTCTATGTAAACCCGCTGCAAGGCAGCGGAGGCAGCAAAGGCAAACGCACTCTCTTTGTTGCCGTTTATAGTGTGCGTGCCGTCGCGCCTTTGTATGCCAGTAAATTGTTGGTAAAAAGGGGTTGCATTTCTCGTAGTGCTATGCTATAATGCTGAAGTAAATTATGAGCGGAGGAAGTTTTCATGCTTTGGTATCATTATGTTTTCGGCGCAGTGCTGATTTTGGCGTCGATTATTATAACTATCGTTGTATTGATGCAGGAGGGTCGTTCCCAGAACCTGTCCGGTGCTATCGCCGGCGGTGCAGAGACCTTTTTGGGCAAATCCAAGGGCAGAACGATTGAGGCAAAGTTAGAAAAAATCACAAAATGGCTGATCGTGGCTTTCTTTGTGATTGTGCTTGCTGCATTTCTCATCTTCCTGTTTGTCGGATAAGCAAACGCAGAGATAACCTTGCCGCGTGCAAGGTTATTTTTTTTGCAGTCACCCCAATGAATGAACGAGAACGAACATGAACTTTGTAATTTTTGACTTAGAATGGAATAACGCCTACAACTACAAGGCCCAGACCGGTATGAATGAGATCATAGAGATCGGCGCTGTGATGCTGGATGAACGGCTGCAAATTGTAGATACCTTTAAACAGCTGATTCTGCCCAAGGTATCTAAGCGGCTTACCGGTCGGTTTAAGGATCTGACTCACATTACCCCGGATGAGGTGAAGCAAAACGGCATTCCTTTTGAGGAGGCTTTTCGGGACTTTGCCCGCTGGAGTGGGGCGGACAACTGTGTGTTTATGAGCTGGTCGGACAGCGATCTGTATGTGCTGGCCGGCAACTACAAGTATTTTAGCCAGCGTGCCCATGTACCGTTTATGCAGCGGTATGCGGACGCGCAAAAGTACTGTATGCGCTTCTTAACCGATAATCCCAACAACAACCAGATCAGCCTGGCCCACTGTGCCGAGAAGTTCCAAATCTCTGTGGAGGAGGAGAACCTGCACCGGGCGCTGGAGGACTGCTATGTGGCCGCCGCCTGTTTTAAGAAAGTGTATGATCCGGCGCTGTTTGAGCCGTATATTTGTGACTGCTCCGGGGATTATTTTGAACGGCTGCTGTACAAGCCCTATTACCTGCGCCACGCCATTTGCCGTGGGTTCGATCTTCGACAGCAAAAGTTTCAGTGCCCCCGCTGCCATAAAGAACTGCAAATGCTGCGTCCCTTTGAATTTTCCAACAACGCCTTTAAGAACTGGGGCGAGTGTCGGGATTGCGGCACCAAATATTGGGTGCAGCTGCGTGCCAAGCAAATGTACGATCATGTGCAGATCAGCAAGAAGGTGCAGCCCATGAGCCGCAAGCGTTCCCGGGCCATGGATCGGGAAAACGGCCGTACGAAAGCACCGAGCAAGAGCGGCAAGAAAGCAAAAAATTCTTAATTTATTCATAATTTGCTTTATTTATTTTAATCTTTGTAGTATAATTATTAAAATATAAAATGGGTCTGTCCGACCCGATCACCCATACATACGAACGACTTAGGAGGTATGTGCGTGGCGAATAAAGATTATGACGATCTGCTGCGTTCGTTTATGAACAACTCGTCTAAGGCTTATGACGAGGACCGGCACGCGGTAGAAAAGCAGGCGCAGCAGGCGCCCGTACAGAGGAATGCAGCGGCGGACCGTGCGGCGCGGCATAAGAAAGAGCAGCAGATGGAGAACCGCCTGGCTGCCAAAAAGCGCAAGAAGGCAAGCAAGCCACCCAAAGAGAGTACCCCTGCCCGCAAGTTAGGCAAGGTGCTGCTGGGCTGCCTGATGGTTATTTGCGTGGTGGGCATTGTGTGCTGCTCCGTGCTGTTTATTTACGGTTACAGCGTGGTTCATGGCGACAAGGTCTTTGACCTGACCGAGCAGAAGTACAGCCAAAATATGACGTCGTTCATCTACGGCACAGACAAGAACGGCAAGACTGTGGAGATCACCCGCCTGCATGGGGAAGAAAACCGCATTTGGGTGGACATGGACGATATGAGCCCCTATATGCCCAAGGCATTTGTGGCCGGTGAGGACAAGCGCTTTTATGAGCACCATGGTGTGGACTGGGTGCGTACCATCGGCGTGTTTGTCAAGCCCACCAACTTTGGTCAGGGCGGTTCCACCATTACCCAGCAGTTGATCAAGAACTTAACGGACGAAAACCAGGTGACCTTTATCCGTAAGTTTAACGAGATCTTGCAGGCGCTGAACCTGGAGCGCAATTACAGCAAAGACGAGATCATTGAGGCGTACCTGAACACTGTGTACCTGTCCAATGGCTGCTACGGCGTGAAGACCGCCGCAGAGAAGTACTTTGGCAAGGACATTAAGGATCTGAATGCGGCAGAGTGTGCCAGTCTGGCAGCCATTACCAAGGCGCCGTCCACCTATGATCCCTTGAATGACCCTAAGGCCAATAAGAAACGGCAGGAGTACTTCCTGGAGGCCATGTATAAAGAGGGCTCCATTTCTAAAGACGAGTACGAGAGCGCCAAGAGTTATAAGCTGGTATTTACCAACAGCAAAGAATATAAAGGCTCTAAGGTCAAAGCCAAGAGCACCAAAAAGGCCCAGACCGTCAACAGCTATTATGTGGATCATGTGATTACCTCCGTGATTGAGGACCTGCAAAAGAACGGCTACACTTACAAGAAAGCCAAGAATATGGTCTACGGCGGCGGACTGAAGATCTACACTGCCATTGATTTTGATGTGCAGAAAGCACTGGAAAATGTGTACGAGAACTACAAACGCATGCCGGACGAGACTGTCCAGGGTGCGATGGTAGTAATGGACTATAACGGCCGCGTTTTAGGCTTGGTGGGCGGCACCGGAAAGAAGAAAGTCAATTTGGGACTGAACCGCGCTACCATGTCCAAGCGACAGCCCGGTTCTACCATTAAGCCTCTGTCTGTGTACGGACCGGCGTTGGAAAAGAGCTTGCAGGACGAGAACACTAATATTTACTGGTCTACAATGATTAAAGACGCCCCGCTAAAGGTTGTGGACGGCAAACCCTGGCCCACCAACCAGGGCGGCGGTTACAGCGGCAGCACCGTTACCTTGCAGTACGGTCTTGCCCAGTCTAAAAACACCATCTCCGCCCGCACGCTGGATATGATCAGTGACGCCGGCGCGGTGGATTACTCTCTGGACTTTATCAGCAATCGGTTCCACATCAGCACGCTGGACAGCGTGAAGGACTGCGACTACGCACCTATGGCTACCGGTGGTGTGACCAACGGTGTAACCGTGCTGGAGATGACCGCGGCCTACGCCTCTTTTGGCAATGGCGGCTACTACTACGAGCCGTACTGCTACACGAAGATTGAGGATGTGCAGGGCAATGTGGTGTTGCAAAAGCAGCCGGAAAAGACCAAAGAGTCCGCGCTGTCTGAGAATACCGCCTGGGTGATGAACAAGTTACTGCAAACGGTTATGACCGCCGGCACCGGTACTCCTTACAAGTTGTCCGGTATTCAGTGCTTCGGCAAGACCGGTACCACTACGGACGATAAGGACCGATGGTTTATGGGCGGCACGCCGGACTTTGTGGCAGGCGTATGGTACGGCTATGACCAGCCCAAGGAGATCTACTACGGCTTGTCCGGTAACCCCTCCGGTACTTTGTGGAAGACGGTGATGTCCGCTGTGTATGACAAGCTGGACAGCGATCAGTATAAAACCAAGTTTGAGGAGCCGGAAGGCATCGTAAAGCGTTCCTATTGCCCCTCCTGTGGCAAGTTGCGCAACGGCACCGGCGTGTACGGCTGGTACGATGTGAACAACCTGCCCGGCAACTGCTCCGGCGGCCACGGCTATTCCACCGGCGGGAGCCGCGGCTCCGGCAGCTACGGCAATTCCGGCAGTTCCGGTAAGACCACCACTGCGGCAGACGGCGAGAATACCACAGCCGCCGGCGGCGAGACCACCGCAGCCCAGAAGCCGCAGACCTCTGCACCGGCAGAGCCAAAGCCCACCAAGGCCAATGAGGGCGACGGCGAATGAGCGCCACCCGCTTTATCGTTGTGCGCCACTGCGAGGCACAGGGGAATATCCGCCGGGTGTTTAACGGTATCACGGACGGCGACATTACCGAGAATGGTGCCCGCCAGCTGGATCTGCTGGCTGCGCGTATGGCAGAGAAGCGCTTTGATGTGATTTATTCCAGCCCCTTGCGCCGCAGCGTGAAGACTGCTCAGGCCTGCAATCGCGCCCACGGGCTGCCTATCCACATACTGAACAGCCTGATCGAGATCAACGGCGGGGCGTTTGAGGGTCTGCCCTTTGCGGACTTTCCCAAATGCTACCCCAGGGAGAGTGCCTTGTGGAATGACGAACCCCATGCCTTTGCCATAGAAAAAGGGGAGTCTATGCAACAGGTGTTTGACCGTATGCGAGACACGGTGCTGCTGCTCAACGCCCGCCATCCGGGCAAGACCGTATTGCTGGCCTCCCACGGCTGCGCCATTCGCAATCTGCTGTGCTGGGCACACGGTTGGCCCATTGAGCGGCTGAACGATGTGAACTGGGGTGAAAACACCTGTGTGTCCGTTTTAGAAGTAGATGAAAGCGGCACACCCCGCTTGCTGCTGGAGAATGACGCTTCTCATTTACCGGCGGACTGCGCTACCTTGGGCAAGCAGGACTGGTGGCGTCCGGAGTACCGGCACGACCCTTTTGGAAGATAATAAACACGAACGGAGCGAAAGCGATCAACAAGGTATGGATCCTTTCGCTCTTTTTTACAGGAAGGAGAACCGCTATGCGAATGATGGCTGTGGACTACGGCGATGTGCGCACCGGCGTGGCCTTTTGCGATGTGCGGGAGATGCTGGCCACCGCCTACGACACGGTGGAGGAGCGCTACGCGCCTAAGCTGGCCGAGAAACTGGCGGCTCTTGCCAAGGTAGAGAAAGCAGAGCAAATCGTTGTGGGGCTGCCCCGGAATATGGACGGCAGCTATGGCTACCGGTGCGACGCCTGCCGCCGTTTGGGCGATTTGCTATCGGAGCTTACCGGACTTCCGGTGGTGTACCAGGACGAGCGCCTGACGACGGTGCTGGCCTATGACCTGCTGTCTGCGGGCAATGTGCATGGCAAAAAAAGCAAAAAGCAGGTGGACGCTGTGTCTGCCAGCGTGATCTTGCAGTCTTATTTGGACAGTCACCGCTAAACCGCGTCTTAGCGGATAGTAAGCGCCCGGGCTGCGTATAGATGTAGCGGTGGTGCTTTTGGAATGGACGGTGGGTCGCACACGGTTGCGACTGGATTATTCGTTTTTTTGGATATTGACTTTTGCCGCCTGGGCACAGAACGAATTGCTGTGGCAGGTGCTGCTGTTCTCCACGCTCCATGAGTGCGGGCATTTGGCGGCGCTCTGCGCTCTGGGACTGCGGCCAAAGCAGTTGCGCCTGTCCTTTTACGGTATGGCGCTGCGGTATGACCGGGTGCCGGATCGGCGGCGAGAGACGGCGGTGCTTTTTGGCGGCCCGGCGGTGAATCTGATTTTGTGGGTGCTGCTGCGGGACCCGGCCAACGGAGCGCTGTTTCTTCTGAATATGCTGCCCATTTTTCCGCTGGACGGGGGACGGCTGGCGGCGCTTTGGCTGCCCCACAGATTGACGGTAGTGCTCAATGCGCTGGCGCTGGCGGTGCTTACCGGGCTGGGCGGTTATGTGCTGTACCGGGGCGGCGGGGTGTCGCTCCTGGGAATCAGCCTGTATTTAATGCTATCAAATTTGAGGTCTGTATGAGAAAAGAGATTGAAAAACTGTTACAATCGGTGCAAAAACCGGCGCGCTATGCCGGTGGCGAACTGAACAGCGTAATGAAAGATAAAAGTAAAGTGGCGCTGCGCTATGCCTTTTGTTTTCCGGATACTTATGAGATCGGTATGAGCCACTTGGGAATGAAAATTCTTTACGGCGTCGCCAACGCGCGGGAGGACACTTGGTGCGAGCGGGTGTTTGCCCCGGCGGACGATATGGAGGCGCTGATGCGCGCCAATGGCGAACCGCTGTTTGCCCTGGAAAGCGGCGATCCGATCAAGGACTTTGATATGATCGGTTTTACCATGCAGTACGAGCTGTCTTATACCAATATTCTGAATATGCTGGATTTGGCGGGGGTGCCCTTGCGTACCGGAGATCGAAAGTCGCTGACCCCCATTGTGGCCTTTGGCGGCCCCTGCGCCTGCAACCCGGAGCCGGTGGCGGAGTTTGCGGACATTATCTTTCTGGGCGAAGGGGAAGAGACCACCAACACGGTGCTGGATCTACTGAAAGAATGTAAAGAGAGCGGCAAGAGTAAGCAAGAGTTTTTGGAAGCAGCCATGCACATTCAGGGCATTTATGTGCCGTCTTTTTATGAGGACAGCTACAACCCGGACGGCACCCTGTGCGCCCTGACCCCCACCCACGGAGCACCGGAGCGGGTGAAGAAGTCCATTGTGTCCGATATGAACAAGTGCTATTACCCGGACAGCTTTGTGGTGCCGTTTATTGATATTGTCCACGACCGGGCAGTGGAAGAAATTTTTCGGGGCTGTATTCGCGGCTGCCGCTTTTGTCAGGCCGGGTTTATCTATCGCCCCATTCGGGAGAAGAGTGTAGAGACCATCAACCGTCAGTCCAAGGCGCTGATCGACTCTACCGGATATGATGAGTTGTCCTTGTGCTCTCTGTCCACCTCCGACCACAGCTGCGTCAACGAAATGCTCACCTCCCTGATTGACTGGACCGTGCGAGACAAGATCAATTTGTCCCTGCCCAGCCTGCGGGTGGATAACTTTAGCGATGAGCTGGTGGACAAGCTGTCCAAAGTGCGCCGCAGCGGGCTGACCTTTGCCCCGGAGGCGGGCACCCAGCGTATGCGGGATGTGATCAACAAGAATGTCACGGAAGAAGAAGTGCTGCGCACCTGTACCAAGGCCTTTGCCGGCGGCTGGACTTCCGTGAAGCTGTACTTTATGATGGGGCTACCCACGGAAACCATGGAGGATATTGCCGGTATTGCTCAGCTGGCGGGCAAGGTGGTAGACGCCTACTATAACACTCCGGAGCACAAGAAAGGCTGCGCCGTCAGCGTGTCCGTGTCTTGCGCATCCTTTATTCCCAAGCCCTTTACACCCTTCCAGTGGGAGTCGGAGGACACCATGACTTCCTTAAAGGCCAAGCAGGCCCACTTGTTGGAGAGTGTGCCCAGCCGCAAAATCCGCGTGTCTTACCATGAAACGCCCACCTCGCTTTTAGAGGGCGTGCTGGCGCGGGGAGATCGGCGGCTGTCCAAGGTGCTGCTGCGGGCTTTTGAACTGGGCTGCAAGTTCGATTCTTGGGACGATCACTTTAACTTTGACGCCTGGATGCAGGCTTTTGAAGAATGCGGGCTGGACCCGGACTTTTATACCAAGCGGCGGCGCCCCTTTGAGGAACTGCTGCCCTGGGATCATTTGGATTACGGCGTGTCTCGCAAGTTCCTGGAACTGGAGAACAAGCGGGCGCACCAAAATGTGACCACGCCCCATTGCCGGATCCGCTGTGCCGGGTGCGGCGCCAACAAACTCAACGGAGGACATTGCGATGCAAGACCAGAAGTGGCACGAGATACGACTGCGGTTCAGTAAAACCGGGCGGGCCAAGTACATTGGTCACCTGGATGTGAATCGGGTCATGTCCAGAGCCTTGCGCCGGGCGGGGATTCCCTTGTGGTTTACCGAAGGGTATAACCCCCACGCTTATATGCGCTTTTCGCTGCCTTTGTCCTTGGGGGTGGAGAGTGCCTGCGAGAGTATGGATATTCGATTGATAGAGCCAATGGAGCCTCTGGAGGTGCAGCGGCGCATGAACGCTGCCCTACCGCCGGATATTCAAATTGAAGATGTGTTTTGCGACTTTCGGGACTGTACGGAGATTGCCTTTTCCGATTATGATTTTACCCTGGCTTTTGACGATAATGCCGCAGCGGCGGAGAAGCTGCAGGCCGTATTGGACGCGCCGCAGATTCTGGCGCTGAAGAAAGGCAAGGTGGGTCGCAAGCGAGTGATGAAGGAAGTGGATATCAAGACCTTCATTGACCGGTACAGTGTGGAGCTGACCCCTCAGGGGGTGGTGCTGCACCTGCGTTTGGCAGCCGGGCAGGAGAAAAATCTGAATCCTACGCTGCTGTGCGACACGCTGCTGCGCTTGGTGGAACTGCCATGGGAATGGAAGCGAATTTACCGACTGGACCTGCTGGATAAAGATTATCAGCCCTTTCAGTAAAAAACACTTGCTTTTTTGCACCGAGTGTGCTAATATACTAACGCATTTATTCCGTTGCGCTTCTTGCAACGAGCGAAATGCTCTGCGTTACAGGCATAACGAGGGTGGTCCTCTGGCAGATCTCTGTTAAGAACACCTCATAAATAAGAAGGAGGTTGTTATTGATGAACGCACTTGATTTGATTGCTCAGGGCAGCATGAAAGAAGAAACACCTAAATTCCAGATCGGTGATACCGTTAAGGTTGCCGTAAAGATCCGCGAGGGTTCTCGTGAGCGTATCCAGATGTTTGAGGGTACTGTGATTGCTATTAAAGGTTCCGGTATCAGCAAGACCTTTACCGTGCGTCGCCTTTCTTACGGCGTAGGTATTGAGCGCGTATTCCCGCTGCATTCTCCCAATGTGGAGAGCGTGCAGGTGATCCGCTCCGGTAAGGTTCGTCGTGCAAAGCTGTATTACCTGCGTGACCGTGTGGGTAAGGCTGCTAAGGTGAAGGAGAACTTGCAGAGAGATAACGCTGCAAAGGCTGCCGACGCTGAGTAAGACACATAAAAAATGCTTCTGTTACCTTGGTGACAGGAGCTTTTTTATTTGCCTTTTTCCGCGGTGTATGGTAAACTGGGGGCAGTAAGTAAGGACAGGTAAAGACAATGGCTGATTTTCAAAAACAAAAGGTACAGTGGTTCCCGGGTCACATGGCAAAGACTCGGCGCCAGATCAAGGAAATGCTGCCTCTGGTGGACGGGGTGGTGGAGCTGTTGGACGCCCGCGTGCCGTATAGCTCCGCCAACCCGGAGTTAGACACCTTGGTGCGGGGCAAGCCCCGGATTGTGCTGCTGAATAAATGCGATGTGGCAGACCCGGCGGCCACCAAGCGCTGGATTGCAGCCTTTGAGGCGCAGGGCAAAACTGCCCTGGCAGTGGATTGCCGCAGCGGCAAGGGACTGTCCGCCTTTTTGCCCACGGTGCAGCAGGTGCTGAAAAAGACCATTGAGAAGAATACCCAGCGAGGTATGGCCGGCAAGCCACTGCGGCTGATGGTGGTGGGTATTCCCAACACCGGCAAAAGCTCCTTTATCAACCGTATGGCCGGTAAAAACCGTGCCAAGGTGGCCGACAAGGCCGGTGTCACCCGGCAAAATCAGTGGTTCGCTGTGGGCGGCGGCATTGAGCTGCTGGACACCCCTGGCGTGCTGTGGCCTAAGTTTGACGATCCGGAAGTAGGGGATCGGCTGGCGTTTATCGGCTCTGTAAAAGATGAAGTAACAGATCTGGAGACCTTGACCTGCCGTTTGCTGGAGGTACTGGTGCGCACCAGACCGCAGGCCATTATCCAGCGGTACGGCATTGAGGTGGACGAGTATATGCAGGGCTGGGAAATACTGGAAGCCATCGGCCGCAAGCGCGGCTTTTTAATGCGGGGCGGCGAGATCGACTATAACCGATCCGCAGTGATTGTGGCGGATGAATTTAGAGGAGGAAAGCTGGGGCGAATGACCCTGGAACTGCCGGAATGATGGAATGGACAGCATTTGAAGATCAGGCCCGCGCAGAGGGCTACACCTGCATCTGTGGTATTGATGAAGCCGGGCGAGGTCCCTTGGCAGGTCCGGTGTACGCGGCGGCGGTGGTGCTCCGCCCGGGGCAGGTGATTGAGGGGGTCAACGACTCCAAAAAGCTCAGCGAAAAAAAGCGGGAGGCCCTGTTTGATACCATTTGCAGCCAGTGCGCCGCCTATGGGATCGGCTCCGCCACAGAAAAAGAAATTGATGAGATCAATATTCTCAATGCCACTTACCTTGCCATGCAGCGGGCGGTAGCCGCCCTGCCGGTGCAGCCGGACTGCGCTTTGGTAGACGGCAACCGTGCCCCTGACTTGCCCTTGGAGGTGCGCACGATCATTAAGGGCGACACCCAAAGCGCCAGCATTGCGGCAGCGTCTATTTTGGCTAAGGTCAGCCGGGATCGCTATATGCTGCAAATGGCGGAGAAATACCCGCAATACGCTTTTGAAAAGCACAAGGGCTACGGCACCAAGCTGCATTATGAACGGCTGGAGCAGTACGGGATCAGCCCTATTCACCGGCTGTCGTTCCTGAAGAAATGGATGAACCGATGATCCGGCCGGAATACTATGGCAAGTACGGCGAGCTGGAGGCTGCCCGGTACTTGCAAAAGCAGGGCTATAAGCTGTATGATGTGAACTACCGCTGCCGTTTTGGCGAGATCGACCTGATATGTACCAAGGGGCAGTATTTGGTGTTTGTGGAGGTCAAAACCCGCAGTCAGGGTGCCATTGCCGACCCGGCGGAATTCGTGGACCAATACAAACAGGAGCGAATCATTCAAACCGCCAAGCTGTTTTTGGCCCAAAATCCAACGAAAAAGCAGCCCAGATTTGATGTAATTGAAGTGTTTTTACAAAAGGACGGCACAAAATCCATAAAACACCTTGAAAATGCCTTTGCATTGGTATAAAATATTCTGCAAGAAAAACATAATCACAACCCCCAACGAATAGGAGAGCGTGTATGCTATATACTTCAACAAGAAACAACAAGATCCGTGTAACCGCAGCCCAGGCCATTGCCCAGGGAATCAGCGAGGAGGGCGGCCTGTTTGTGCCGGTGGAACTGCCGCATTTTTCTATGGATACGGTGCGGGAAATGATGGAGATGTCCTACATTGACCGGGCAAAGACCGTGCTGCGCACCTTCCTGACGGACTTTTCCGACGAGGAGCTGAATTACTGCGTAGAGGGCGCTTACCGGGCAGATAAGTTTTCCAGCCCCGCCGTGGCACCCACGGTGAATATCGGCGGCAAGGAGAATATCTTAGAGCTGTGGCACGGTCCCACCTGTGCCTTTAAGGATATGGCGCTTCAGCTGCTGCCGTACCTGATGACCGTATCTGCCAAAAAGACCGCCGAGGGCAAGACCATTGTGATCCTGGTTGCCACCTCCGGCGATACCGGCAAGGCGGCGTTAGAGGGCTTTAAGGATGTTGACAAGACCAAGATCCTGGTGTTTTACCCGGTGGACGGCGTGTCTCCCATGCAGAAGCTGCAAATGACCACCCAGGAGGGTGAGAATGTGGCAGTCTGCGCCATTCACGGCAATTTTGATGATGCCCAGAGCGCCGTTAAGTCCATCTTTACCAATGACGAAATCAAGGCGGAGCTGGCAAAGAAGAATATGATGTTCTCTTCTGCCAATTCGATTAACTGGGGCCGTCTGGTGCCACAGATTGTCTATTACTTCTCCGCTTATGCGGATCTGTGCAAAATGGGCCAGCTGCAAGTAGGCGAGCCTATGAATGTGGTGGTGCCCACCGGCAACTTCGGCAACATTTTGGCCGGGTATTATGCCAAGCACATGGGGCTGCCCATTCAGACCATGATTTGCGCATCCAATACCAATAATGTACTGACTGATTTCCTGCAAACCGGCACTTATGACCGGAACCGGGACTTTTACGCCACCACCTCTCCCTCTATGGATATTCTCATTAGTTCCAACCTGGAGCGGCTGCTGTACCATATGAGCGGCGAGAGCGACGCTGCCGTGCGCGGCTGGATGACCCAGCTGGCGGAGAACGGAAAATACACGGTAGAGCCGGAAGTGATGGCAAAGATCCAAAATGAGTTTGCCGCCGGTTACTGTGATGAGGCCGCTGCGGCGGATACCATTCACAAGACTTATACCGATCAGAACTACCTGTGCGACACCCACACCGCCGTGGCTGTAAAGGTGTACCGGGACTATGTAGCCCAGACCGGCGACGATCTGCCTACGGTGATTGATTCCACCGCCTCTCCTTACAAGTTCTCCAAGAGCGTGCTCACTGCCGTGCTGGAGGGCAACACCCCGCAGTTGGATGAGTTCGATATGGTAGAGGAACTGCACCGGGTCACCGGCGCTGCCGTACCGGCGCCCTTGGCCGCATTAAAGGATAAGGCCGTGCGCTTTACCCAGGTGTGTGACCGGGAGAATATGAGCCAAATGGTTTTTCAACTGCTGAACCTGTAACAGAACAAAAAGAGGGCAGGATATCCTAAGATGATACCCTGCCTTTTTCGTCTTTTTACTTACAAGAACAGCCGTCGCAGCACTGGAAGGTCTCGCACGCGGTGTCCGTAGAGGTCTTTGCGTTTTGCGTGCCCACCTGAATATGACCGGCGGTGCAGCAGTCGGAGCCATCGTGGTACTTGCAGTTCTTGACTTCACAGGAAATGCCTTTGATTTCGTCCATTTTTTTCACTCCCTTCCCGCATAGTTTGTGCAGGTGCGGGTATTTTATACGGAAAAGAGGTGCCTTATGGCGCTGTATGCCATTGCAGATACCCATTTGTCCTTTGGCACGGACAAGCCCATGGACAGCTTTCCCGGCTGGAGCGATTATACCGCTCGCTTGGCGGCCAATTGGCGCCATTTGGTGGAGCCGCAGGATACGGTGGTGATCGCCGGGGACATTAGCTGGGCCATGAAATTCTCGGAATGTACGGCAGATTTTGCCTTTTTGAACGATCTGCCCGGGCAAAAGATCTTGCTCAAGGGCAATCACGACTATTGGTGGAACACCAAGCGCAAAATGGATCTGTATTTGCAGGAAAATCATTTTGATACTTTACAGATTTTGCATAATCAGGCGATCCCTTACGGCGATGTGGCTTTGTGCGGCAGCCGGGGCTGGTTCTTTGAGGACGCACCGGAGGCCCAGGACGAGAAAGTGCTGGCCAGGGAAGTAGGCCGTATTCGTATGTCATTGGAGGCGGCAGGGGACAGAGAAAAGATCGTTTTTCTCCATTATCCGCCGGTGACCACCGGGAATGCCTGCGCCCCGATCGTAGAACTGTTGCAGCAGTACGGCGTGCAAAAGTGCTACTATGGCCATCTGCACGGCGCAGCCGCCCGGTTTGCTTTTGAGGGGGACTATCAAGGCATTGATTTTCGCCTGATCTCTGCCGATCATCTGGCGTTTACCCCCTTATTTATCTGCAAATGAGCAGAAAAGCCAAATAATATAAATACTTGCTTGAAATTAAGTAATAGATATGTTATAATGCCAAATCGGTGATATTAGATAAAATTTGAGGAGGTCAAAGCAATGGCACTGAAATCATCCAATAAAGTGGACACCAATGTTTATGAAATCGAGGTTACCGTTGCCCCTGAGGAATTTACTCAGGCTTGCAAGGACGCATATTTGAAGCGCAGAAAATCTATCCAACTGCCCGGCTTCAGAAAGGGCAAGGCTACCCAGGGTATGATCGAAAAGCTCTACGGTGAGGGCTTCTTTTATGAGGACGCACTGGAGATCGTGTATCCCGCAGTTGTTACGGCTGCCATTGAGGAGGCCGGTCTGCGTACGGTGGATTCTCCCGCCGAGCTGGATGTTAAGACCATCAGCAAGTCCGAGGGCGTGGATATGACCATGAAGGTCACTGTGTACCCGGAGGTCAAGCTGGGCCAGTATAAGGGCCTGGAGGCTGTGCAGCTGCCCACAGAGGCAGACGATGAGGATGTGGCCAACGAGTTGACCAACATGTTGGACAGAAACAGCCGACTGGTGACTGTTGAGGACCGTGCTGCCGAGATGGGCGACACTGCAGAGATCGACTTTGAGGGCTTTGTGGACGGCGTTGCATTTGACGGCGGCAAGGGCGAGAACTATCCTCTGGAGCTGGGCTCCGGTTCCTTTATCCCCGGCTTTGAGGAGCAGGTAGCCGGTCACAAGACCGAGGAAGCGTTTGATGTGAATGTAACTTTCCCGGAGGAGTACCAGGCAGAGAATCTGGCCGGTAAAGACGCTGTGTTTAAGGTGAAGATCCACGAGATCAAGACCAAGGAAGTACCGGCACTGGACGACGAGTTTGCCAAGGACGTGTCCGAGTTTGACACTCTGGACGAGTTGAAAGCCGACCTGAAGAAGCAGCTTAGCGAGAAAAAGGCGGAGGAAGCCCGTCGCGATCTGGAGAACCAGCTGCTGGAGCAGGCCATCGACGGTATGGAAGCCGAGATCCCGGAAGTGATGTTCACCAAGCGCGCCGACGAGATGATCAACGACTATGCTTACCGCTTGCAGGCCCAGGGCATTGACTTGCAGACCTACTTGCAGTACATGGGTCAGGATATGGACGCATTCCGCGCTACCTTTAAGGACGGCGCCGAGAAGCAGGTCAAGGCTTCTTTGGTACTGGAAGCCATCGTGGCCGCTGAGAAGCTGGAAGCCACAGAGGACGAGATCAGCGCCGAGATAGACAAGCTGGCCCAGCAGTATGGTATGGAAGCGGAGCAGATCAAGAAGGCTGTACCGGCTGACCAGATCGCTGCCGATGTAACCACTAAGAAGGCACTGGATCTGATCGTGGACAGCGCCAAGTTGGTAGAGAAGAAAGCGGAAAAGAAGGCCGCCAAGAAGTCCACTGCCAAGAAGGCAGACGACAAAAAGGCAGAGAAGAAGCCGGCAGCTAAAAAGACTGCCGCTAAGAAACCCGCCGCCAAGAAAACCGCCAAGAAAGAGGAAGATGCCGAGTAATACTGCGCACCTCTTTGAATGAATAAGCAAAATACGGTCTATATTATAACAGACCGTATTTCCGCATAGACTGAGTTTAAGGAAAGTGATTTTATGGCTTTAGTCCCTTATGTTGTAGAGCAGACCGGCGCCGGCGAGCGCTCCATGGATATTTATTCCCGGCTGCTCAGCGACCGCATTATCGTGCTCTCTGACCAGGTGAACGACACCACCGCTTCTTTGGTGGTGGCCCAGCTGCTGTTTTTGGAGAGCCAGGACAGTGAGAAAGACATCAGCCTGTATATCAACAGCCCCGGCGGCTCCGTAACTGCCGGCCTGGCGATTTACGACACGATGAATTATATCAAGTGCGATGTGTCCACCATCTGTGTGGGTATGGCCGCCAGCATGGGTGCGTTCTTGCTTTCCAGCGGCGCCAAGGGCAAGCGCATTGCACTGCCTAACAGTGAAATACTCATTCACCAGCCCTTGATCGGCGGCAATGGCCTGACCGGTCAGGCGACAGATATTGAATTGGCTGCCAAGAACTTGGTGCGCACCAAGGAACGGCTCAATGAAATTCTTGCCAAGAACACCGGCAAGAGCTATGAGCAGATTGTGCAGGATACAGACCGAGACAACAGCATGACCGCACAGGAAGCGCTGGCGTACGGCCTTGTGGATAAAGTGATCGACAAGAGATAACACGGTAGACGGACGGATGGCAGCATCCGTCCTGTCTTTCTATTTTGGATTTGGAGTGTGCATACATGGCACGAGATGACAATTACAATCGTATGACCCGGTGCTCCTTCTGCGGCAAGTCAGAGGCAATGGTTCACAAGCTGATTGAAGGTCCGGGCGTATTTATCTGTGACGAGTGTATTCGCCTTTGCAACGACTTGATCCAGAGCACCGAATTGGCGGACGCTCCCGGTAAGCAGGGGGAGGACGGCGATATGGTGCTGCCCAAGCCGGCAGAGATCAAGGCTCAGCTGGACGCCTATGTGATCGGTCAGGACGAGGCAAAAAAAGCGCTGTCCGTTGCAGTATATAACCACTATAAGCGTATTTTCAGCACCCAAAAGGACGATGTGGAGCTGCAAAAGAGCAATATCTTGCTGATGGGCCCCACCGGCGTGGGCAAAACCATGCTGGCCCAGACCCTGGCAAAGATCCTGAATGTTCCCTTTGCCATTGCAGACGCCACCACCCTGACCGAGGCCGGGTATGTGGGCGAGGACGTGGAAAATATTTTGCTGCGCCTGATCCAGGCGGCGGACTTTGATGTGGAACGCGCCGAACGGGGCATTATCTATGTGGACGAGATTGACAAAATCAGCCGCAAGAGCGAAAACCGCTCCATTACCCGTGATGTAAGCGGCGAAGGTGTGCAGCAGGCGCTGCTGAAGATTTTGGAGGGAACCGTGTCCAATGTTCCCCCCGGCGGCGGGCGCAAGCACCCCCAGCAGGAGTTTATTCAGATTGATACCACCAACATTCTCTTTATCTGCGGCGGTGCCTTTGACGGCATTGAAAAAATCATTGAGAAGCGGATCGGTGGCAAGTCTATGGGCTTTGGCGCAGATATTCAAGCGGAAGATGTGGACGAAAACCGCGTGATGGAGCGGGTAGAGCAGCACGATCTGGTGAAGTATGGACTGATTCCGGAACTGATTGGGCGTATTCCTGTGATTGCCGTGCTGGAGAATTTGGATAAACCGGCATTGATCCGCATTATGACGGAGCCGAAGAATTCCATCGTGAAGCAGTATACCCGTATGTTCCAAATGGACGGGGTGCAGCTGGAGTTCCAGCCGGAGGCGCTGGCGGCTATGGCCGATGTGACCCTGGAGCGCAAAACCGGCGCCCGCGGTCTGCGCAGTGTGTTTGAATCTACCTTAAAAGAACTGATGTTCCAGATCCCCAGCGACAGCACGGTGGAGAAGGTGACCATCACCCCGGAGACGGTGCGCAGCGGTGCAGAACCGATCATTTTGCGCAACCCCAAGAAGGAGAGCCACGACCTGACGGCCGGTGCTCTAAAGAACGCATAAGCAAAGGAGTGCAGTGCGCAGCAGCGTATTGCGCTCTTTTTTCCTTTACAGGTTGCCTTTTTATATATTTTATTATATAATACTGCGTAGCGATTTTTTTCTGCTTATGATTTTTTGAATGTAGAAGTAGGTTTTATAGATGGACGAGATGAACATTTTTGAGACGGCGCCCAGCTTTCCGGTGATCCCTTTGCGGGGACTGGTGATGTTTCCGGATATGGTGCTGCACTTTGATGTGGGGCGCAAAAAGAGCGTTGCTGCGCTGAAAGCAGCCATGAACGCGGATCAAAAGATCTTTTTAGTGTCCCAAAAGGACGCAGCGGTGGATGACCCGGGGCTGGATGATCTGTTCGGCGTAGGCGTGATTTGCTCTGTGCGGCAGATGATGCGCATTCCCGGCAGCGAAAATATGCGCGTGGTAGCCGAGGGTGACGGGCGCGGCGCTTTAATGGCGTTTGTACGCACCAAGCCGTTCCTTTCTGCGGTGGTACAGCCGCTGGAGGAACCGGAGGATCAGTTGGATCCGGATCGGGCCAATGCTTATCGCCGTGCGGTGAAAAAAGAATTTGAGCATTACGCCGAGATGGTGCCCAAGATCAGCAATGATGTAATTGCTAAGGTGCTTGCTTATCAGGAAAACGGTCCTTTGGCGGATTATATTTGTTCCAATACCTTTATGGATTATGCGGACAAGCAGGATGTGCTGGAGTGCTTGGACCCGGGTGAGCGGCTGCGTATGCTCTTAATGCTCCTAAGCAAGGAAAATACCACGCTGGAGATTGAAACGGAGCTGCATGAGCGTGTGCAGGCTGAGATCGACAAAAATCAGCGGGAGTATTACCTGCGGGAGGAAATGCGGGTGATCTCCGAGTCTTTGGGCGAGGAGGATAATCCCCAGGAGGAAGCGGACGGCTACCGGGAGAAGATCGGCAAGCTGCGCTGCGATGAGGAAGCCAAAACCCATTTGCTCAAGGAATGCGACAAGCTGGCAAAAATGCCCCAAGGTTCCCACGAGGCCACAGTGGTGCGCAATTATTTGGACAAGTGCCTGGAAATTCCGTTCGGTACATATACCAAAGACAATATGCGCCTGGATCGTGCCCGCAAGGTGCTGGATAAGGATCATTACGGATTGGATAAAGTGAAAGACCGCATTGTGGAGTCCTTGGCAGTGCTGCGGCGCAACCCGGACTTCTCCGGTCAAATTCTCTGTTTGGCAGGCCCGCCTGGGGTAGGTAAAACCTCTATCGTCAAATCCCTGGCAAAAGCCATGAACCGCAAGTATGTGCGGGTGGCGCTGGGCGGTGTCCACGATGAGGCAGAAATTCGCGGCCACAGAAAGACTTATATCGGCGCTATGCCCGGCCGCATTATTGATGCAGTGATCAAAAGCGGCAGTATGAACCCCATTATTTTGCTGGACGAGATCGACAAGATCGGCAACGACATCAAAGGCGACCCGTCCTCCGCACTGCTGGAGGCGCTGGACCCGGAGCAGAACAACACCTTTGCCGATCATTATATTGAGTTTCCGGTGGATCTGTCCAAGGTGCTGTTTATCACCACTGCCAATGATACTTCCACCATTGCTCCGCCGCTGTTTGACCGTATGGAGGTTATTGAGCTTGGTTCCTATACCGCTACGGAGAAGTTCCGTATCGCCAAGGACCATTTGGTGAAGAAAGAGATGACCAAGCACGCGCTGAGTGCCAGAGAGTTTAAGGTCACGGACGGCGCGCTGGAGGAGATCATCGCGCATTATACCAGAGAGGCCGGTGTGCGGCGGCTGGAGAAATGTATCGGCACCCTGTGCCGCAAGGCGTCCGTAGCGCTGGAAAGCGGCGTCAAGTCTTTTCGCGTGAATGAAAAGAACTTGCAGGACTATCTGGGCGTGCCAAAGTACACGGATGACCTGATCCCGGGTGAAAACCAAGTGGGCGTGGTCAACGGTCTGGCTTGGACTTCCGTAGGCGGCACCATGCTGCCCATTGAAGTGTCTGCCTTCCCGGGCACCGGCAAGGTGCAGATCACCGGTAATTTAGGCGATGTGATGACCGAGAGCGTTAAGACCGCCGTGGGCTTTATCCGCTCCCGCGCAGACACCTATGGTATTGACGATCAGTTCTATAAAAATAAAGACTTGCACATTCACGCTCCGGAGGCAGCCATTCCCAAGGACGGCCCCTCTGCCGGACTGGCCATCACCACGGCGCTGGTCAGCGAGCTGACAGGCATTCCCATTCGCTGTGATGTGGCCATGACCGGCGAGATCAGCCTAAAAGGGCGGGCGCTGCCCATCGGCGGATTGAAAGAAAAGAGTATGGCCGCCTACAAGGCAGGCTGCTCCACGGTGATTATTCCGGCGGAGAACAGCAAGGACTTGCAGGAGATCGGCGAAGAAGTGAAAGCGGGCGTGCGCTTTGTGCCGGTAGACACCTTTGACCAGGTGCTGCCCATTGCGCTGGAATACATGCCCACACCTACCGCCCGGGAGGACAAACCCGCCGCCGTGCCGGTGGCCAAGTCCAAGCGTGCCGATCGGCCGGTGGCCCAGTGAGGTGCCTATGAATTATAACAAAGCAACCTTTGATCGCGCCTTTGGCATCTCCGCCCAACTGCCCCCGGCAGACGGGATTGAGATTGCCTTTGCCGGGCGCTCCAATGTGGGCAAAAGTTCACTGCTCAACCGCCTGTTTAACCGCAAGTCCCTGGCCCGGGTCAGTTCCGTACCCGGCAAGACGGTGACCGTCAACTTCTATGATGTGGACGGCGTGCACTTTGTGGATCTGCCCGGTTACGGCTACGCCAAGATCTCTAAGGCGGAGAAAAAGCGGTTTGGCGAGTTGATGGAGGGCTATTTCCAAAGCGGACGGCCCATTCGCCTTGTGGTGCAACTGATTGATATGCGCCACGCCCCCACGGCGGATGATCTGCAAATGATCGACTTTTTGCAGCAGACCGGACTGCCCTTTGTGGTGGTGCTTACCAAGGCGGATAAATTAAAACCCACTCAGTATAAAAAAAGACTGGAAGAACTGGGCACGGAGCTGCCGAACCTGGGCGCAGGCGTGCAGGTGATCCCGTTCTCTTCTGTGAAAGGGCAGGGGAGCGAACAGTTAAAGGCCGTGATTGAACAGGCCTGCCAGTCGGAATGATAGAAGCGGAGGATAGAAAAGATGGAGAAATTACCTTTTGTTACCAAGGAAAAGGCGGAGGAGATCGCAGCGCAGTTTCCCACCCCCTTTCATCTGTACGATGAGCGGGGTATTCGGGAAAATGCGGCTAAGCTGAAAGAGGCTTTTGCCTGGAACAAGGGCTACAAGGAGTTCTTTGCCGTCAAGGCAACGCCCAACCCCTTTCTGATTAACATTCTGCGGGAGTACGGCTGCGGCTGTGACTGCTCGTCCAAGACGGAGCTGATGCTCTCCAAAGCCATTGGCGCCGTGGGGGAAGATATTATGTTTTCTTCCAACGACACGCCCTTGGAGGAGTTCAAATACTGCAACGACCTGGGCGGTATCATCAACCTGGATGACATTACCCATATTGAAGCAGTGGAAAAAGCCTGCGGCAAGCTGCCCCGCAAAATGAGCTGCCGCTACAATCCCGGCGGTATGTTTAAGATCACCAATGATATTATGGACAACCCGGGGGACGCCAAGTACGGTATGACCACCGAACAGCTGTTTGAGGCCTTCCGGATTATGAAGTCCAAGGGCGTAGAGGAGTTCGGTCTGCACGCATTTCTGTGCTCCAATACGGTGACCAACGAGTATTATCCGCTGCTGGCCAAGGTGCTGTTTGACGTAGCAGTGCAGCTGAAGAACGAGCTGGGTGTAAAAATCAGCTTTATCAATCTGTCCGGCGGCGTTGGCATTCCTTACCGTCCGGAGCAGGAGCCGAATGATATTTTGAAGATCGGCGCCGGCGTACATAAGGTGTATGATGAGGTGCTTACCGCCAACGGTATGGGCGATGTGGCGATCTATACCGAGCTTGGCCGCTTTATGATGGGCCCCTACGGCGGCTTGGTGACCCGCGCCATTAACGAAAAGCATACTTATAAAGAGTATGTGGGCGTAGATGCTTGCGCCGTGAACCTGATGCGCCCGGCCATCTACGGTGCGTATCACCATGTGACGGTGCTGGGCAAGGAGAATCAGCCCTGCGACCACAAGTACGATGTGACCGGCTCCCTGTGCGAGAACTGCGACAAATTCGCCGTGGACCGTATGCTGCCGGAAATTGAACGCGGCGATCTGCTGTTTATCCATGACGCCGGCGCCCACGGCTTCTCCATGGGCTACAACTATAACGGCAAGCTGAAAAGTGCGGAGATTTTGTTAAAGACCGACGGCACTTTCCAGATGATCCGTCGGGCAGAGACTCCCAAGGATTACTTTGCCACCTTTGATTGCTTTGACTTTTACGACGACCTGATCAAAGGCTAAGGAAGATAAAAAAGAGCGACCGGACAATTCTGTCCGATCGCTTTTTTGCGTTTTGCTGTTGGTTATTTGGTATAGAACATGGCGCCGGTTTGCGATTTGCTGTATCGGTACACACTCATCTCGATCCCCAGAGCCAGGTAGATACAGAGTGACGAGGAGCCGCCGGCAGAGAACAGGGGCAGGGTGATGCCGATGCAGGGCAGCAGACTCAGCTCCATGCCAATATTAACAAAGGTCTGGGCAAAGAGCATAACGGCAATGCCGCTGCACATTAGGTAGCCGCCGTTATCCCGGGCACGCAGGCCGGTTTGACCTACCCGCAAAATCAGTATCGTTAAAATTAAAATCACTGCCAGTGCGCCGATAAACCCAAATTCCTCACCGGCTACGGACAGAATCATATCGTTCTGATTTTCCGGCACGGCGCCGCTTTGGGTCATATCGCCCTTTAAGAAGCCTTGACCGAGAAAACCGCCGTTGCCCATGGCGATCTTGCCGTTATTTTGTTGATACATGGTGCTCTCGTATTGCTCCGGGTAAAACAGGGCAATGATCCGCTCCCGCTGCAAGCCGGAGATCAGCTTCAACTTCCAGGCGGCCACAAAACCCACGATCAGCGCGCAAAATCCGGCTAAGAAGTAGCCGATGTTAATGCGGGCAAAGAACAGCATGCCGATAAACATGATCAGGAAGATCAGAGCAGACCCGGCGTCACCGGTCATCAGCACCAGCCCAATGGGGATCAAACCATGGATTACCAGCGGAATGATGGTGCGTATTTTATTGATCTTGTCCCGTACCATATCCAGGTGGTAGGAAAAGGAGATGATAAAGCCTACTTTCAGCAGCTCAGAGGACTGGAAAGTCAGCACCTTCAGGTCGATCCAGCTGCGAGCATCCTGCCGGGCATCCGGCGCAATGCCGAAGAAAAAAGTGTAGATCATCAAACCTACGCACCCGGCGGCGATCACCGGCCACAGCTTGGCTACCGCCTCATAGTTCACATTAGAAACCAGTAGGCAGATCACCACCCCCAGCGCCACGGACAGGAACATGGAGCGCACATCGCTGCTGATGATCTTGCCGTCCTTTAAGGCAGAGTGGGTAGCGCTGTACACCAGCGCCAAACCGTATAGAGAGCCAACCATGGCGGTTAGCAAAGTTACATAATCTAAACCGGAAAATAATTCCAACAGCGGCGATTGCTTTTGCCGACTGTGCACGATCTGCCTCCTCTCATTACAGGGTAGTCTTTATTATATTATGAATTTTGCCAGAATTCAAGAGAAGCGGGCAATTATTACTTGGATTATTTTATCCCTTGTGTTATAATAACTTGCGAGAAACGTTGCGCCCGCTGTGGCGCGTACAGGAGTATGTATATGCTGACAGATATTGAGATCGCCGCACAGGCGAAAATGAAGAGAATTACGGATGTGGCCGCGGCAATGGGTATTCGTCCGGAGGAGCTGGAGCCTTACGGCCATTATAAAGCGAAGCTGTCCGATGATCTGCTGACTCGGCTGCAAGATCGTCCGGACGGCAAGCTGGTGCTGGTAACGGCGGTCAACCCTACCCCTGCCGGTGAGGGCAAGACCACCGTGAGTATCGGCTTGGGTCAAGCTATGTGCAAACTGGGAAAAAATGCGGTGATCGCTCTGCGGGAGCCGTCCCTGGGTCCGGTGTTCGGCATTAAGGGCGGCGCTGCCGGCGGCGGTTACAGCCAGGTGGTGCCTATGGAGGACATTAACCTGCACTTTACCGGTGATCTGCATGCCATTACCAGTGCCAATAATCTGATGTGTGCGCTGCTGGATAACCATATTCAGCAGGGGAATGTGCTGGGGATTGATCCCCGCCGTGTGCAGGTGAAGCGGTGCATGGATATGAACGATCGCGCCCTGCGCAATATTATCTGCTCTCTGGGCGGCACCCTGAACGGCGTGCCCCGGGAGGATCACTTTTGCATAACCGTTGCCAGTGAGGTAATGGCGATCCTGTGCCTTGCGGAAAATCTGCAAGATTTGAAAAAGCGGCTGGGTGATATTTTGGTAGCCTATACCTATGACGGCGCACCGGTGTATGCCCGGGATATTCAGGCAAACGGCGCCATGACCGTGCTGCTGAAGGATGCGATTAAGCCCAATTTGGTGCAGACCTTGGAGAATACGCCGGCCATTATGCACGGCGGTCCCTTTGCCAATATTGCCCACGGCTGCAACTCTGTACGGGCTACAAAAACCGCGTTGAAGCTGGGCGATTACGCCATTACCGAGGCGGGCTTTGGCTCTGACCTGGGGGCAGAGAAGTTTTTTGACATTAAGTGCCGCTACGCAGGGCTGACACCCGCCTGCGTGGTGCTGGTGTCTACCGTGCGGTCAATGAAATATAACGGCGGCGTGCCCAAAGATCAGCTGAAAGAGGAGAATTTAGACGCGCTGCGCGCCGGCTCTGTCAATTTGCTGGCGCATATTGAGAATTTGAAGAAATTCGGTGTGCCGGTGGTCGTGGCGATCAACCACTTCTATGCGGACACCCAGGCGGAGATCGACTATGTAGAGCAAATCTGCAAGGCGGCAGGCGCGGATTTTGCCGTGACCAAGTGCTTTGCGGAGGGCGGCGCCGGCAGTCTGGAGCTGGCTGAGAAAGTGGCTGCCGCCTGTGAAAAGGAAAATCACTTCCATACCCTATACGACCTGGATCTGCCGGTGTATGAGAAGATCGAGAAAATTGCCAAAGAGGTCTACGGTGCCGACGGTGTGGACTACACGAAGGCGGCAAAAAAGGCCATTGACGGCTTTATTGCACTGGGGGCAGACAAACTCCCGGTGTGTATGGCAAAGACCCAGTACAGTTTGTCTGACGACCCCACAAAGCTAGGGCGCCCCAGCGGCTTTCGCATTACCGTCAGCAGCGCCAGTCTGTCTGCCGGCGCCGGGTTCCTGGTGTGCCAGACCGGCAATGTGATGACCATGCCCGGCCTGTCCAAATCACCGGCGGCCTACCGCATTGATGTGGACGATCAGGGCAACACCGTGGGGCTGTTCTGATGCAAGTATTTCATTCTCATAGTTATGCTGATACGGTGCGTATTGCTGCCGATCTGGCAAAGGCCTTGCCAACCGGCACGGTGATTGCCTACTTGGGCGACCTGGGGGCGGGCAAAACCGCTTTTACCGCCGGACTGGCAAAAGGGCTGGGGTTGACGGTGGATGTGACTTCACCTACCTTTGCCATTTGCAATACGTATCGGCAGGGAGATGTGACCCTGCACCACTTTGATATGTACCGGGTAGACAGCTGGGACGATCTGTATTCCACCGGGTTCTTTGATTATTTGGACACCGGCGCTTACCTGGCCATCGAATGGAGCGAGAATGTGTACGGTGCGCTGCCACCGGACACCCTGATGGTGGAAATCTCCAAAACAGGGGAGCAGGATCGCACCATTGAGATTTATAAAAAAGAGGAGGAGAAAGCATGATCCTTGCGGTAGATGCATCATCTGTTACCGCAGCCGCGGCTTTATGTAGTGGTGACGGCGCGGTCGTGCGCAGCGACTTTCTCCATAATGGCCTGACCCACAGCGAAACCCTGCTGCCTATGATTCGGCGGGTGCTGGGGGACACCTCGGTGGCAGACCTGGACGCCATTGCCGTTACGGTCGGTCCCGGTTCCTTTACCGGGGTGCGGATCGGCGTGGCCACCGTTAAAGGTCTTGCCTTTGACAGGGATATTCCCTGTATCGCCGTGTCTGCTTTGGAAGCAGTGGCGTACCAGTTCCCGGAGGAGAACGCAGTGATCTGCGTGGTGATGGACGCCCGCCGCGGGCAGTTCTATAATGCCCTTTTTCGTGTGGAAAACGGTGAGGTGGAGCGCCTTTGCCCGGACCGGGCTGTGGACGGCGCTGCACTGGCTGAAGAATTGGCCGCCTATGACCGAGTGATCGTGGCCGGTGACGGCGCCCAGTTATTTGCGCCCTTGTTCCCGGCTGGGGAGGTAGCCCCTCCACAGCGGCAGTATGTGACCGGGTACGGCGTGGCCCTGGCCGCCCAAAAACAGAAAACCATGCCCGCCGCTGCGCTGAGGCCTGTATATCTGCGGCTTAGCCAGGCGGAACGGCAATTAAAATTTAAAAAAGGAGAATCATAATGAAGATTGCAATGGGTTCCGATCATGCGGGCTTCCCGCTGAAAGAGGAGATCAAAAAAGTGCTGCTGGAGCAGGGCTATGAAGTAGAAGATGTGGGCTGCTATTCCCCGGAACGCTTCGATTACGCCATCAGCGCCCAAAAGGCCTGTGATTTGGTGGTAGACGGTACTTGCGAAAAAGCCATTCTGTGCTGCGGTACCGGTATTGGCATCTCTATGGCTGCCAATAAGGTCAAGGGCATTCGGGCTGCCTGTTGCTCCGATTATTTCAGCGCCAAGTACACCCGCGCCCATAATGATGCCAATGTGCTGTGCATGGGCGATCGTGTGGTCGGCGCCGGGCTGGCACTGGAGTTGGTGCAGGTGTTCCTGACCACACCCTTTGAGGGTGGCCGTCACCAGACCCGTATTGACCAAATTATGGACATTGAGGCAGGGAAGAAGCTCTACTGAGTTTAAGACAGAAAAAGCGCACAGGCAATCGCCTGTGCGCTTTCTTATTGGCATTTATTTTTGAATTTAGGACCACTTCAGTGCCTTAATAGAGAAGCCCAGTTCCGTATCCAGGCGATTCTTTTGCACCACGGCGACCACCTTTTTGCAGCTCTTTGCGCCGCTGACGGAGCCGGTGACCTTGTAATAGTTGTTGTTGCCCAGGGACTCTACCCGGTTGATCTTTACGGACTGTTGTTTAGCCTCGCCCTTGGTGATGGTGAACACGCTGTCCTTGTTGCTGTAACTGATAATGTCGTAGATGTTCTCTTTTTTTGCCGCTGCGTTGCAGTTGCTCTTAAAGTTGACCACCGTCTGGCCGTAGTATTTGAACAGGTCCAGCACAATGGTGCCGGAGGGAAAGCTGGTGCCCTTAATATCTTCACGGGCAGCCATCCAAACGGCAACATGGGTAGCCATTTCGGCGCTGACGCCGTCCTTGTTCTCATAACTGAACTTGTACAGACCGGGCACCTCCAGCATCGCTGCGATGCGCTCCAGATCCTGTTGGGAAAAAATCACCTTTTTGCCGCTGGCATTGGTGGAGGGCACCTTATCCTTGGACGCCTCAATGGTGGTCAGCTCTTTACCGGTGGTCTCGCCTTTATTGTCCGGCTCCTGCGGCGTTACGGGATTTGGCTTCAAATTTTCGTTGCCGTTGCCGCCGTTGTTATTGCCGCCGTTTCCGTTTTCCTTACCATTGTTGTTGTTACCGTTATTATTGTTATCGTCTTCAATCGGCACTTCTACATAGTCGCCGTTGCTATTGGTTACCTTTTCGCCGTTTTTGTTGATTTCGTAGGCGTGGTTTTTGCCCTTTTTGTCCTTTTCATAGACCACATCTACTTCTTTGCCGTCTTTATTGATCTCTGTGCCAAACTCGGTGTCTGCATTGGCCAAACCGGCTTGGGTGGTGTCGGCGGCAGAGTTCTGTCCGTCTGTCTTTTTGGAAGAGCAGGCAGCAAAGACGCCGCAGACCAGTACGCTCAGCGCCATGATCAATGCAATACTCTTTTTCAAAGGGAACACGCTCCTTTTGGTGCTCTGCACCGTAATATCTCCTACATTATAGTCTTTTTGTGCATAAAAGGCAAGGGTTACGGCTGTAAGTTGCCAAATGTTTACCACTTATTCATATTCTTTACAGATTTAGCCAAATGGATTATAATGAATACAAACGGAAAGGGAGGTGGGGTGTATGCGCCCTGCGGCTAAGGTCGCCATGAGCGGTATTTGTACGGCGCTGAGCGTGCTGCTGCTGTTTTTCGGCGGTGTGGTGCCGGTGCTGGCCTATGTATGCCCCATGCTTACCGGGGTATTGATGGTGGTGCTGGTGCGCACCTTCGGCTACGGCACAGCGTGGATCACCTATGTGTCTACGGGGCTGCTCAGCTTCTTTTTGGTTCCGGACAAGGAGTGTATGTTGATGTATGTGCTCTTTTTCGGCTATTATACCATCGTGCGCCAGTGGATCGGGCGGCTGCGGCCTCGGTCGGTGGCGCTGGCTGCCGAGTGCCTGCTGTTTAATGCGGCACTGGCGGCAGTGAACCTGCTGCTGGTGTATGTGTTTGCCATTCCAATGGACGCGGTGAGCAGTAACAAGTGGTTTTTGGTGGGCTTTTGGCTGGCGATGAATTTGCTGTTCTTTCTTTACGAGCGGCTGCTGGGTGTGGCGGAACTGTTGTATGCCCGTAAGATTGAGAAGCGCCTGCGCAGCGTGTTTAAGAAGTAAAAAGCGACTTGTATTTGTAAGATACAAGTCGCTTTTTGAATTATTCCGTATAAACGCGGGGTACGCGGGGATTAACCAGCAAGGGTGACAGGTCGCAGGTGGCAATATCGCCGGGCTGTACGCTGCTGCCGGTCACATCCACCGCCGTGTGGGATAGCCCTACCTCGCCGATCACCGGGTAGGCTTTGCCGTTAATGGTGACGGTCAAATGGGCTTTCTTGAGAAATTGCTTGAGGGCAGAGAGCACACTGTGGAAGTTGTGATCCTCTTTCTCCTTAGTCAGGCCGAAGCCGTCATAATGCCCCATTGGCACAATGGCAATGGTGGTGGGGCGTTTGGTAACAAAGGTGCCGTTGTAGCCCACTGCATAACCGGCGGGCACTTCCTTCATGTCCACCACTTCCGCCTCCAGTCGACCTAAGCGGTGCAGAGGCGTCTCACTATGGGTGATCACCCGTCCGGTAAAGGCGGAGCCGATGCGTACCGCGTCCAGCGCCACATGCTCCACATTCAACAATGCGGGGGAGTTGGCTGCATGGCGGGTGCCTACGGTCTTGCCGGCCTTTTCAATCTGCGCCAGCGTGTCTTTGAATACTTCCAGCTGGGCAATGGTTTTGGCCTTGTCGTGAAAGGCGCTGCTAAAATGGGTGTATGCGCCGGTGAATTCCAAATTAGGCAGGTCGTAGCAGGCAATGGCCTCCGCTACCTGCGCAGGCAAAAAGCCGTAGCGACCCATGCCGGTGTCGATCTTCAAATGACACGGAACCTTGACACCCAAATCGGCAGCCGCCGCTTGCATTGCCTGTGCTGCCCGCGTGCTGCCGATGGTGGCAATACAGCCGGTGCCCGCAATATGGCGCGCCTCGCTGTCCACGCAGGTGGAGCGCATCACTAAAATATCCGTGTTCGGTTGCAGCACCGCCCGCAGGGGGGCAATGTCCGTCACTTCCGTTACTGCCAAAGTGGTGATGCCGCAGTGCTCCAGGATCAGCGCCAGTTCCGTTAGGCCAAAGCCGTAGCCGTTGCCCTTAACGACGCCGATAATAGGCACGCCCGCTTTCTTTTGCAGGTAATGCACATTCTCGATTAATGCGGTTTTATCAATTACATATCTGCTCATTTTCTTATTTTTTCCAATACCTTTGTTGCCAAGTTATACAGGTGGTACACCGGTTTGTTGATCACATAGTCAAATTCGCCGATAAATTCTTTCATATACCCGCCAAAGCCGTGCTTAAACCGCCACAGACCATAGTGGGGGTTGTCCGGGTTTTGGCAGTCACCACTGATGCCGCCAAAGTCATAGACCTTACAGCCGCATTCCATACCCCACTGCATCATGGCCCATTGCAGGGCGTAGTTGGGGTACACATTGCGGTGGGCGTTGGAGGAGGCGCCGTACTGGTATTTCATCACATTCTGCCCCCACTTAATCGCCAAGGTGCCGGCAATGGCTTTGCCTTCATAGTAGGCCATATACAGGCGGCAGTCCTCGCCCATGCAGTTCATAATTTGCTCAAAATAGCTTTTCGGTCGGGTGGAAAAGTTGTCCCGCTCCCCGGTCTCCTGCATAATGCGAACAAAGTCGTCCAGTGCCTCGGTGCCCATCACTTTTACTTCCACGCCTTTCTTTGGCGCTTTGCGGATTCGGTTTCTGTAATCCGGCTTAAAGGTGAGCATCAGCTCCTGCTCGTTCATGCCGTTGTAGTCAAAGCAGTAAACAAACCGGGGCTGCACATTCTCAAAATCCATACACCCCGGGTTCAGTTCTACAAAGCCCTTGTTCAGCAAATGCTGCTTGTAGGCCTTGTTCTCCACGGTGATCTCCGGGTCGATTTTAATACAGTAGCCGTGGTATTCCTTTGCAATATCCAAAAGTGCGGCAAAGAGCGCGTCAAAGGTGGCAAAATCATCTTCGTCCGCCACAAAGCCGCGGCAGCAGTAAAGCAGGGAGGCTTTGATCACCGGCACGGTACGAATCAGCACATCGGCGCTGCCCTTAATACTGCCGTCCTCGTCCTTCAACATCACGGCTTCCCACTTCCAGGCGGACTTGACCTTAGCCCACTTGGAGGAGTGCTGGAACAGGCCCTTGGGGTGCTTTTTGATAAACGCTTCATATTGGTCTAAATTCTCTTTTGTTACACGCTCGATCATAACAGACTCCTTTATATTTCTGCTTTTTATTATACCAACATTCTGCCCGCTTGTCCACCCACTCCGGCGGTTTTCTGCATTTTGCCATGTTGACAAGCGGCGGGCGTTCCTTTATTATTATCTATATAGTATGAATCGGGGGCAGACCTATGCAAAAACCAAGATATGCCGATCCCAGTGTGATCGCAGTGAATAAAGAAGACGGCCACGCCATCGCCATGCCGTATGATACGGCGGCGCAGGCACTGGCCGGGGAGAACAGCCCATACAAACGGAGCCTGAACGGGCTTTGGAAGTTCAGCTGGTGCCGAGGCGTTAAAAACGAACTGGAGGGCTTTGAGACACCGGATTATGATGATGGCACCTGGCGGGAAATTCCCGTGCCCTCCGTGTGGCAGACCCAGGGCTATTCCGTGCCTTACTATTATGCCAGCACATTTCCCAGAGCGCTCAGTCGCAGCAAGGGCAAGATTCCAAAAATTGACCCTGCTATGCAGGAGGTGGGCTACTATCGCCGCACCTTTACCATTGATCCGGAGTGGAAGGGGCGTCAGGTGTTCTTGCACTTTGGTGCAGCCAAGGCGGCGCTGGAGGTGTATGTGAACGGCCAATTCGTAGGCTATTCCCAGGGCTCTATGACACCCCACGAATTCGATGTGACCCGGTATCTTTTGAATGGCGAAAATCTGGTGTGCGCCAAGGTATACCGGTACAGTGACGGTAGCTATCTGGAAGATCAAGATATGTGGTGGCTGTGCGGCATTTACCGAGAGGTGTATTTGTTCGCTGAGCCAAAGGCTTGCCTGCGGGATTTTTATTTCCGTACGGAGCCGGACGCGGATTTTCGGGACTGGACGGTGCGCCTGGACGGTTATTTGCACCTGTACGCCCCCTCAAAAGAAGACTTGACCTTGCGTGCCGCTTTGTATCGGGACGGCCAAAAGGTCTATGACCTGGGCAGTGCTGCCTGCAAGGGGGACCGGCCCCGTCAGACCTTGCAGTTGGAAGCTGCGGCTAAGGCGCCGCTGTTGTGGTCCGCCGAGCAGCCCAACACCTATACGATGGTGATGGAGTTGCTGTGCGGAAAACGCGTGCTTTGCGCTAAGCGCTACACCGTGGGCTTTAAGAAAGTGGAAATTCGGGGCGAAAAAATCTATTTTAACGGCATGCCCCTGTTTGTGCGCGGGGTGAATCGCCACGATTTTGACCCGGACAATGGCTGGGCTGTGCCGGAGGAACGGTATCGGCAGGATATGGATCTGATGAAACAGGCCAACATTAATGCCGTGCGCACCTCCCATTACCCGGACGACCCCCGGTTTTATGACTACTGCAACCGCTACGGCTTTTATGTAATGGACGAGTGCGAGGTGGAGAGCCACGGCGTGCGCCGCAAGGGCGTACCGGGGGACAGCCCGGTGTGGACGGCGGCCTGCATGGATCGTATGGAGCGTATGGTACTGCGGGACCGGAATCATCCATGTGTGTTTATGTGGAGTCTGGGCAATGAGGCCGGGGACGGTACCGCCTTTGCAGCAATGAAGCAGGCGGCGCTGGTGCTGGACGACACGCGCCAATTCCACTACGAGGGGGATTTTGACCTGACCAAAAGCGATGTGATCTCCCGTATGTATCCCACCGCCGATGTGATGGAAAAGTTGGGCAAAAAAGAGCCCATTACCATTTCCCTCTACGACAATATCGCCAATCAGCTGGCAGCGGACAGCAAGCCCATTACTGCCGAGATGTATGAAGGCAAGCCGGTGCTGCTGTGCGAGTATGCCCATTCTATGGAGAATTCCCTGGGCAACTTTGCCGACTATATGGCGGATTTTGAAAAGTATGACAATATGTGCGGCGGCTTTATCTGGGACTTTGTGGACCAGGCGTTGCACCGCAAGGCTCAGGACGGCACGGACTTGTGGCTTTACGGCACGGATTTTGAAAAGGAAGAGCCGCGGCACTGGTATTCGCTGCCAAACACCACGGCCATTACCGGGTCCAATACCTATTTTTGCGCCAACGGGATTATCGGTGCGGACCGCACGGTGCATCCTCAGTATTACGAGGTGCAAAAGGTCTATGCTCCGGTGCAGACCCTGGCTGTGAACCCGGACAGCGGCTCCTTTACCGTAAAGAACAAAATGCTCTTTACCAATATAAATGCGCTGGAGTGCCGCTGGCAGATCGAAGTGGGCGGCCGGCTGCTGATGCACGGCAAGCTGGAGCCGATCGATTGCCCGCCTTTGTCGGAAGTGACGGTGTCTTTGCCTTACACTATGGATCAGGTCACCGGGGACGGTATGGCGGTGCTGACGGTGTCCTTTGCCACCACCCGGGCATTGCCGGGACTGGCAGCGGGCTTTACCTTTGCTTGGGACCAATTTGTGCTGCGGCCTATGCCTCAGCCTGTGGCAGAGAAAGATGGCGGCGATTTGCACTACGACCACCGGGGCAACCGGGTAGAGGTGCAGGGCGCCGACTTTGACCTGACCATTCAAAACGGGCGAGTGGTCAGCTGGGTGATCGACGGCAGCCAGCGGCTGGTAGCGCCCTTGGAGCCTGCTTATTTTCGGGCGCTGACAGATAATGATATTGATTTTCTCAACTTTGTGCCGCCGCTGATCAAGTTCCACCCTCTGTACGGCTGGCGCCGTGCCCAGCGTCGCACCCACGCGCTGCGTACCGTGGTGCAGGCCGGGGCAGACAATACGGTGGAGGTGCACATTGCCATGTCCACGCCACGCTTGCGAGAGGACTTGATCACATATAAAATATATCCCAATGGGCGGCTGTATGTGTACCACAGTGCCGTGCCCAAGCAGGATATGCTGCGCTTCGGCTTCCAGATGACCTTGCCGGGCAGCTACGAGTATGTAAACTGGTACGGCAGAGGGCCGCACCCCAGCTATCGGGACCGAAAAACCGGGGCTGCGCTGGGTCGTTATCAATCTACGGTGACTGCGCTGGAGCACCGCTATATGCGTCCCCAGGAGAGCAGCAACCGCACGGATACTTACGACCTGTATTTGTGTGACAGTCACGGTGAGGGCTTCCGGGTGCAGGCGTACTATGAAACACCCTTTGCCTTTAGCACTTATCACTACACTACTACGGGGCTGGACAAGGCTGCGCATATCCACGAGATTCCCTATGATCCGTCCTTGACCACATTGAATATTGACGGCGTCCAGTGCGGCGTTGGCGGCGATCTGCCGGGCCAAGGCGCGGTGCGTGCCCCATACCGGGTAACGGCAGGGGAGAAGTGCAGCTATGCCTTTATCTTGGAGCCGATGCATAAAAAGAAATGAAACGCGTGTTTGCCCATTTGGGATTTTCGGCGGCGGTCATGCTGCTGATCTTAAACTTCTTTTCCGTCACCTTTGCGTACATTGCGTTAGGCGTGGTGTTGGCAGCGCTTTGTTTGGTGCTTTCCGTGCCGCGACTGCGCCAAGGGGTGAGCGTGTGGCTGTGCCTGGTTGGAGCGGTGGTGGCTTGTGTGACCTTTATTGTAGGTGTTCACGCTGCCTATCTGCCACAGCAAAAGTTAGTCGGCCAAACGGCGCAGGTGCAGTTCTATGTGACCGATGTGCGCCGGGGTGCGGAGAAAAACGACTATACGGTCAAGACCACGGCTATTGATTTGCCTGGTGTGCCACAAAATATACGCTGCACGGTTTCTGCCCATGCGGATCTTGGCGATGTGCCGGACGGTATCTATATCGGCAAGGTGACTTTTGCCTCCACCGGTGAGAACGGTTACGCCGCCTGGGGCAAGTTTAGCGACGGCGAATTCCTTAGCGGCAAGGCTGCCCGGGTGCGTAAGACCAACCAGTCTGCACCCGGCAGCGCAGTGGCGCTTATCCAAATGCGCCACGCCATCAGCAGCCGCTTTGCTGCCGTGTTGCCCGGGGATCGTGGTGCGTTGGCAACGGCGCTGATCACCGGTAGCAAGACAAATTTGTCCGTGGGTGCGGTCAGTCACTTTCGCACCTGCGGTGCTACCCATTTGATGGCGGTGTCCGGACTGCATTTGTCTGTGATCGTGGGCTCTCTTTACTGGCTGCTCCGCAAGCTGCGGTTGCCTGCTTGGCTGACTACGGTTTTGACAGGTGCGGTGCTTTTGGTGTATGATGGCGTAGCCGGATTTTCCGCCTCCGTGGTGCGTGCTTCTTTGATGATGGCCGTCTTGCTGGCTGCACGACTGTTTGGCCGCAAAGCGGACGGACTGAATTCACTTGGTCTGGCGGTATTCCTGCTGTGTACCGATCCCTTTTCGGTAACGGATGTGAGCTTGCAGCTGTCGGTGACTTCCGTTCTGTCGCTGCTGACTTTATCCCCGGTGCTGAACAAGAGCCTTGCCCGGCTGCATATTCCCAAATTTTTGCGCCAAAGCTTTAGTGCTACCGTGAGCGTGCTGCTTTATACGCTGCCGTTTATGTGGTTGTCCTTTGGGCAGACGGCGTTGTTATCTCTGCTTAGTAATTTGGTGCTGATTCCGCTGGCACAAGTGGCCATGATCGCTGCACTGCTCATGTTGCTTTTTACGCCGCTGCCGTATCTGGTGTATGCCTGTGCGGTGATGGTGTCCGGCACCACCGGCGGTATGCTGTGGCTGGTGGAAAAGTTTAGCGCACTGGGCGCACCGATTATAGATTTGACCGGGCCGTTGACCTGTGTTGCCATTGCCGGTGTGCTGTTGCTTTTCGGCGTGCACTTTCTGTTGCAACGGCAGCGTTTGGGTGTTACGGCGGCAGTGGCCTGCGCTTTTTATTTGTTGACTTCCTTTGCCGGGTTGGCAGTGGAGCAGGGGAACGCTTACCTTTGTATCGGCAGCAGCTCGGCGCTGCTGTATGACACGCATTATGCTTTGTTGGTAGGTACGCCGGATCAAAGCGCCTACTACGCCTACACGCGCATTCTGCAAAATCGGCGGCTGCAACTGGTGGCCGTGTACCTGCCCGACGATCGGGTGGGGTATTATACCCGCGCATTGACCGCTGCGGTGCACCCGGTGAATGTACTGCTGCCCGGCGGTAATACCGCTTTGGCTGTGCAGCCGGAGTGCGAGCATCTGCTCACCGCCACGGCAATGGATACCACGCCTTGGCAAGGGGTGCAGGTGCAATACAGATATAATAAAAAGCGCTACACCGTCTCCATTACCTGCAAGGGCAAGCGGCTCGTGCTGGGCAACGGCACCGACCTGAACGGCGGCGACTTAACGGTAGCGTTTGGTAAGCAAAGCACCGCTGTCGGTACACTGGTATGCGCCGGGGCACTGGCGGAGGACGAATTGCTGACAGTTACGCTGCGGCAGGACAGAGCTTTGCATATAAGGAGGAACGATCCATGGCTGTAATCGGCGAAAAGGAGCTGCGCGCCCAGTTGAAAAGCGACACTCTGTCCCACGCCTATTTTATCTATGGCGACGAGGGGTACTTAAAGGAACACTATATCGGCCAAATTAAGAAAAAGGCGGTGGACCCGGCCTTTGCGGATTTTAATATACATATTTATGAAAAGGACGGCACGCAGCTGTCCGATGTGCTCCACGACGCAGATACTTTCCCTATGATGGGCGGCAGTAATCTGGTGCTGGTCTATGACTTTCCCTTTGACAAAAAGGCGGACGTGGAGGATATTAAGGCATATCTTAAGGATGTGCCGGACACCACGGTTCTGGTATTTACCTACCAGTCTTTGCCGGTGGACACAAAAAAGGAAAAGCGCTGGAACAGCATTATTAAAGCTTTTGCTAAGGCCGGGGACGCGGTGGAGCTGAACACCCGCACTCAGGGCGACCTGGTAAAAATGCTGGTCAGTGGCGCCAAAAAGCGGGGCGCTGCGCTGCAAACGGACCAGGCGCGATATTTGATCTCTGTGGTGGGTACGGATATGCAGACCCTGCTGCACGAACTGGACAAGCTGTCTGCCTTTTGCAAGGACGGCGAGATCACGGCGTCAGTCATTGACAATATGGCCACCAAGTGCCTGCAAGCGCGTGTATACGACCTGTCCAAATTCATTTTGAAAGGCGACACCGGCGGCGCCTGTAAGGTGCTGCATACCCTGTTTGAACTGGGCGAGGAACCTATACCGATTGCGGCAGTGCTTATCAATCATTATGTGGATATGTACCGAGTGAAGTGCGCCAAGATCGACGGCCGCAGAGCGGACGATATAGCCCGGTATTATAACTACAAAGGGCGGGACTTTGTGCTGAACAACGCCATGCGGGATACAGCCAAGCTGTCCGTAGGCGCGCTGCGCCGCTCCATGCAGGTGCTGGACGATCTGGACCGAGCGCTGAAGAGCACTGCGGTGGACGCAAAAATCTTACTGGAGGAGGCGATCGTCAAATTGTCCGTGATCGCCGTCAGCGGCCAATGATTCATATTGAGGAAGCAGTGATCGTGGAGGGCAAGTATGACAAGATCAAGCTGTCTAACTTCCTGGACGCCATGATCGTAGAAACCGGCGGGTTCGCTATATATAAGGATAAAAAGCGGTTGCAGTTTATTCGCCGCCTGGCAATGGAGCGGGGGATCATCATTCTCACCGACTCGGATCACAGCGGGTTTCAAATTCGCAATTACATTGCCAAGGGATTGCCCCCGCAGCAGGTGAAGCACCTGTATATCCCGGATGTGTACGGCAAAGAGCACCGCAAGCAAAAGCCCTCAAAGGAGGGCAAGCTGGGTGTGGAGGGGATCGACGACAGCGTGCTGACGGCACTGTTTGACCGGCTGCAAGTGCGCTATACCACCCAGCTGCCCAAGGATCCCATCACCAGCTATGATCTATACGCCGCCGGACTGGCGGGCACCCCCGACAGCAAGCAAAAAAAGAAGAAACTCCTGGCAGCACTGGACTTGCCGGAGTTCCTCTCTACTTCCGCTTTATTGGCGTATCTCAACAGCCGTATGCAGCGGGACGAATTCTTAACTTATGTGGATACGATTTGAAGCCTTTGCTCGGTGCCGCCGGGCAGGGGCTTTTTTGCGCCCAGGGCGTACAGGTCCGTGCACCGGCTCTCCAGCCGGAACAGTGCCTGCCCCTCCGGGGAAAGAGCCTTTACATCTGCCATACGGGTTACGGTGGGAAGCGTGGCACTGTGCTGCATTTTCGCCAGCAGCGCCTTGCCGGCAGCGTTAAAGCCCAGCACCCGCAAGTACGGCGGCGTAGCCGGGTAGTCTCCTTTGCCAATGCCCAGGTAGGCACGCAGCACAATGCGGCGAATGCGGGCGTGGGTGTACCGTTTGGTCTTTATGGTCGTGTACAGCTCCTCCAGGCTGGTGGCGCTTTGAGCAGCCCGAGCCAGTCGGTTCTCCAGTCCGTCGGTCACATCGTCAATGGCGGCCCAGTCCGCTGCTTCCATACGGCGCAGTACCGCCAGCACCCCCCGCTGGCAGTGCTCTATACTGTATATTGCCTCTGCCGGGAGAGTGGCGCGAATCGCTGAGGCACTGTACAGCGGGTCCGCTGTGTCGTGACCCAGCCCCAGCCGCTGCACACAGGTGCAGGGTAGTTGGGTGCATTCCATATATTCCAGTGCCAAAATGTTATTGGGCGTGTCCAGCAGCGGGCTGTCGATGACTTTACGCCGAGCTGCCGGGTAGGAGCACCCGGTTTTCATCACTTGTGCGATCTCCTCTTGGTGGGCCTTGATTTCTCCGGCCAGTGCCGTCAACGCTTGCAAATCGGCGCATTCGGTGCCAAAGGCCAGTCGCTCCACCACACCGGTGGCCTCCAGCAGCTGCACCCCCGCCCGGGCAAAGCCCTCGGCAGAGCGGGTGGCGTAGGCGGTGGGCAGTTCCAGCACCAGATCGGCGCCACCCTTTAGCGCTGTTTCTGTGCGGGTGCGCTTGTCATACACCGCAAAGGTGCCCCGCTGCACAAAGTTGCCGCTCATGACGCAAACCACAGCATCGCCGGGGTGGCACTTCACTTGGTCAATTAAGTGTTTATGCCCGGCGTGAAAGGGGTTAAATTCACAAATTATACCGCTGATCATAAAAAAATCCCGTTTTCCCTTGACAATATTATAATATATATATATTATTATAATGGCTGTAGAATTCTATTGCAAGATTTGGAGGGATAAATTTTGAAAATTCTGGTTATTAACTGCGGTAGTTCTTCCTTAAAATATCAGCTGATGGATATGAGCGATCTGTCCGTGCTGTGTAAAGGCGTCATTGAGCGGATCGGTATGACCATCAACGGCGGCGAGAAGAATGTGTCTGTCAAGGTAAATGGACAGAAGTTTGAGTACGACAAGGAGCTGCCTACCCATACGGACGCTTTTAACGAAGTGAAGCACATTCTGTGCGAGAGCGAGCACAAGGTGATCGACTCTATGAAAGAGATTGACGCCGTAGGCCACCGCATCGTGCAGGGCGGCGATATTTACACCCACAGCGTGCTGGTGGATGACACGGTAGTGGAGAACCTGCGCAAGCTGTCTCCGCTGGCGCCGCTGCACAACCCCGGCCATATCCAGGGCTATGAGGCCTGCAAGGCTGTTGTGGGTCCGGATGTGCCCCAGGTGGTGGTATTTGATACCGCATTCCACAGCACCATGCCGCCGAAGGCTTATATGTATGCTGTACCCTATGAGTGGTACGAGAAGTACGGCGTGCGCCGCTACGGCTTCCACGGCACTTCTCACTTTTATGTATCTCACCGCTGCGCAGACAAGATGGGCAAGCCCATTGAAGATCTGAAGCTGATCACCTGCCACCTGGGCAATGGCTCTTCCGTGGCTGCAGTGGATCACGGCAAAGTGGTAGACACCTCCATGGGCTTTACCCCGTTGGACGGCTTTATGATGGGCACCCGCTCCGGCGGTGTGGACCCCTCTGTGGTCACCTTTATGATGAAGAAGCTGGGTCTGACCCCGGATGAGATGGACACCATTCTCAACAAGCAGTCCGGTGTGAACGCCATCTCCGGCGTGTCCTCCGATGACCGTGACATTTGCGCCGCACAGAATGCCGGCAACAAGCGTGCCAGCCTGGCACATGAGATGCAGGCCTATGAGATCGCCAAGTTTATCGGCTCCTATATTGCCGCTATGAACGGCGTGGACGGCATTGTGTTTACCGGCGGTATCGGCGAAAACGGCCACTGGCTGCGCTCTCGGATCTGCTCTTACCTGGGTTATATGGGTGTGCAGATCGACGAGGAACTGAACCAAGCCACCGTGAAGGGCGCCGAGGCGGAATTGACCGATCCCAGTGCCAAGGTGCGTGTGTTTATCCTGGCTACCGACGAGGAGCTGGTGATCGCGCAGGAGACCCAAAAGGTTGTAGAAAGCCTGCAAAAATAAGCGCTTGTAAATTCTGTTTTTACATACAAAATTATCAGCAAAGGAGGAGCGAATATGCCGGAAATTAAGTATGAGATTACGGAGCACCTGGGTGTGATCTCTGAGACAGCACGGGGCTGGACCCGAGAGGTAAATATGATCTCTTGGAACGGCCGCGAGCCGAAGATCGATGTGAGAGACTGGTCACCCGACCACACCAAGATGAGCAAAGGTCTGACCTTTACCAAGGAAGAGATCGTTGAGCTGAAAAATCTGGTTGAAAAACTCTAAGCAAGGTGAGAGGGCACCCGGTGGGTGCCCTTTGCCCTTTGGTAACAAATCTATTCAAAGGTGAATTTTAGATATGGAATGGACATCATTAAACGACTTGAGAGAGAAGTACCTGTCTTTCTTTGAGAGCAAGGGCCACCTGCGGCTGCCCAGCTTTTCGCTGGTGCCCCAGGGGGATAACAGCCTGCTGCTGATCAACTCCGGTATGGCTCCCATGAAAAAGTACTTTACCGGCGAGGTCACACCCCCCAGAACCCGGGTGACGACTTGCCAAAAGTGCATTCGTACCCCGGATATTGAGCAGGTGGGTAAAACGGACCGTCACGGCACCTTCTTTGAAATGCTGGGCAACTTCTCCTTTGGCGATTATTTTAAGAAAGAGGCCACTGCTTGGGCTTGGGAGTTCTGCACCAAGGTGCTGGAAATGCCAGAGGACAAGCTGTATGTGACCATTTATCAGGACGACGACGAGGCTTTCGAGATTTGGACAAAGCAAAACGGCGTTGATCCCGGCCACATTGTGCGCCTGGGCAAGGAAGACAACTTTTGGGAGCACGGCTCCGGCCCCTGCGGCCCCTGCTCGGAGATTTATTTTGACCGTGGCGAAAAGTATGGCTGCGGCTCTCCAGATTGCGGCCCCGGCTGCGAGTGCGACCGGTATGTTGAGTTTTGGAACAATGTGTTTAGCCAGTTCAATAACGACGGCAACGGCAATTACACGGAGCTGAAGCAGAAGAATATTGATACCGGTATGGGTCTGGAGCGTCTGGCCTGTATTCTCCAGGATGTGGATAATATTTTTGAAGTGGACACCGTGCAGAACATTATGAAGAAGATCAGCGAGATCTCCGGTGCCAAATATCATGAGGACGCGCAAAAGGATGTGTCCCTGCGCGTCATTACCGACCATGTGCGCTCCGCCACCTTTATGATCGGCGACGGCGTAATTCCGTCCAACAACGGCCGGGGCTATGTGCTGCGCCGTCTGATCCGTCGGGCTTGCCGCCACGGCAGATTGCTGGGCGTAAACGAGCCGTTCCTGTATAAAGTGTGCGACACGGTGATCCATGAGAACCATGTGGCGTACCCGGAGCTGGCCGACAAGGCAGAGCTGATCAAAAAGATCATTCTGTCTGAGGAGGAGTCCTTTGGCAAGACCATTGACGCCGGTTTGGCTATGTTGGACGAATATATCAGCAAGTTGGATGGCAATGTGTTCTCCGGTGAGGACGCCTTTAAGCTGAACGACACCTTCGGCTTCCCCCTGGACCTGACCAAGGATATTTTGGAGGAAAAGGGCATTACCGTGGATGAAGATAAGTTCAACGCCTTGCTGGCTGCCCAAAAAGCAACCGCCCGTGCCGCCCGTAAGGACGCCGGTGCAGACGCTTGGAAAGGCAATAGCGTAAAAATTAACGCATCGGCCACGGACTTTGTGGGCTATACAGACTTTGCCTGCGATGCCAAGGTGCTGGCTATTGTGAATGCAGACGGCGAACTGGTTGACATGCTGGGCGCCGGGGACAGCGGCACGCTGGTGCTGGATAAGACCCCGTTTTATGCCCAGTCCGGCGGTCAAGTAGGCGACAGCGGCGTGATCAAGAACGGCGCGGACAATGCCTTTATCGTGGCGGATACCGCCAAGAATGCGGACAAGATCTTTCTGCACCGCGGCGAAGTGACCCGCGGCATTGTCAGCGTGGGTGATCCGGTACAGGCGGATATCAATGCCGAGCGCCGCCGCAGCATTATGCGCAACCACACGGCTGCGCACCTATTACAGGCTGCCCTGCGCCAGGTATTGGGCACCCATGTGGAGCAGGCCGGTCAGCTGGTGGACGAGCGAGAAGTGCGCTTTGACTTTACCCACTTTAATGCTATGACCCGGGATGAGCTGCTGAAAGTGGAGCACCTGGTCAACGCCTTTATTATGGGCGCCCACCCGGTAGAGAGCATGGAGATGCCCATTGATGAGGCCAAGAAGCTGGGGGCGATGATGCTCTTTGGCGAGAAGTACGGCAACATTGTGCGGGTGGTCAAGGCCGGCGATTTCTCCACCGAGTTCTGCGGTGGTACCCATGTAAGCAACAGCGGCCAGATTGGCCTGTTCCATATTGTCAGCGAGGCCTCTGTGGCCTCCGGCGTGCGCCGCATTACGGCACTCACCGGCAGCAATGTACTGGCTCATATTTATCAGGCGGACGGTATGCTGTCCGGCGCTGCGGCAATGCTGAGGAGCGCCGTTCACGACCTGCCGGAGAAGCTGGCCGCCTTGGCAGACAGCGATAAGGCCAAAGATAAGGAGATCAAGAGCCTGAAAGAGGAATTGGCGCACTTAAAGAGCGCAGACCTGTTCGCCGCACCTGTTGACCTGGACGGCCTGGCATTCTATACCGCCACTTTGACGGATGTGGCTCCGGACGCACTGCGTTCCATGGGCGATGAATTAAAGAACAAAGGCGACAATGTGGTGGCTGTGGTGGCCGGTGTTAACGGCGAAAAAGCCAATATCGTTGCCGTTTGCGGCAAGGAAGCCATTGCCCGCGGCGTAAAGGCCGGCGATGTGGTGCGTGAGATTGCCAAGCTGGCCGGCGGTGGCGGCGGCGGTCGTCCGGACAGCGCTATGGCCGGTTGTAAGAATGTAGACAAATTGCCGGATGCAATGGCTCAGGCTGCTGCGCTGGTACGGGATATGATCCAGTAAGGAGCAATGCAAATGTGTGTGTTTTGTGAGATCGTCAGCGGCAACATTCCCTCCACCAAGGTGTATGAGGATGATCAAATCCTGGCCTTTAAGGATCTGAACCCGGTGGCGCCGGTGCACTTTCTTGTGGTGCCTAAAGCACATATTGAGAATGTGAACGCCATCACGGCAGACAACAGTGCCGTGGTTGCCCATATTTTTGAAACGATCCCGCAGATCGCAGCGTCCCAGGGGATTATCTCTTACCGGGTGATCTCCAACTGTGGGGCGGATGCAGGGCAGAGCGTGATGCACCTGCATTTTCACGTGATCGGCGGTACGGAACTGGGGGAGAAGATTTTATGAGCGACGCGTATTATACCTTACATATTGCCGGGCTGGAGCGGCAGTTAAAGCGCTTCCCCGTGTCTGACAGTATGGACATTGCGGCCTTTATCTTTTTTGGTGATGTGGAGTTAACCAAGGCTTGCGCTGAAGAGCTGCTGAAAAGGGTACCGGAATTTGACTATATTGTGACGCCGGAGGCCAAGAGTATTCCGCTGGCTTACGAAATGAGCCGCCAAAGCGGCAAAAAATACATTGTGGCTCGTAAGGGCGTTAAGGTGTATATGGACCGACCGGAGAAGGTAACCGTCCATTCCATCACCACCCAAAAGGAGCAGACCCTGTACCTGGGTCATGAGGACGGCGATCTGCTGGACGGCAAGCGCGTGTTACTGTTGGACGATGTGATCTCCACCGGAGACAGCTTAAAGGCGCTGCAGCAACTGGTGGCTCTGTTCGGTGCAAATATCGTGGCCAGCGCCGCGCCCTTGGCTGAGGGCGACGCTGCCGATCGGAAAGACATTATTTTCCTGGAAAAATTACCTTTGTTCTTCAAATAATAGAGCAGAGGTGGTCCTTTGGGAGGCATTCAAATGTTGTCAGATAAGAAAAAAGTGGCCATTGTAGGCGTTGGTATGGTAGGTATGAGCTTTGCTTATGCGCTGCTGAACCAGAATATTTGCGATGAGTTGGTACTGATCGACATCAACAAGGAGCGTGCTTGGGGCGAGGCGGCGGATCTGTCTCACGGTCTGCCCTTTGCGCCCAGTTCCATGAAGATCAAAGCAGGGGAGTACAGCGACTGCAGCGACGCAGATCTGGTTGTGATCTGTGCCGGTGCGCCCCAGCTGCCCGGTGAGAGTCGCCGGGATCTGCTGCAAAAGAACTACAAGGTTTTCAGTTCCATTGTGCAGCCCATTATTGCCAGCGGCTTTAACGGCGTTTTCCTGGTGGCCTCTAACCCGGTGGATATTATGACCCAGGTGGTCTATACCTTGTCCGGCTTTCCGGCCAATCGAGTGGTGGGCTCCGGCACTTCGTTGGACAGCGCTCGCTTGCGCCATATGATGAGCGATTATTTCCATGTGAACCCCCGCAATGTGCACGCTTATGTGATCGGCGAGCATGGGGACTCGGAGTTTGTGCCCTGGAGCCAGGCGCTGATCAGCGTAAAACCTTTGGACGACTTTAAGGCCACGCATCCTGCCCTGGATGAGGATATGAAGCAGATTGCCGTGGATGTAAAGGAGTCCGCTTATGCCATCATCAAGGCCAAGAAGGCCACTTATTACGGTATCGGTATGGTGCTGGCACGATTGACCCGTGCCATCCTTTTTGATGAGAATTCTATCTTTACCGTGTCTGCGTACCTGAAAGGGGAGTACGGTCAGCGGGGCATTTATATCGGCGTGCCTGCGGTGGTGAATCGCAATGGTGTGCGTGAGGTGCTCCAAATGGACTTGAATGAGGAAGAAAAAGCCAAATTTGCCGCCTCTGCCGATGTGATCCACGAGATGATCGAAGAGATCGGTATGGACAGAGGGTAAAGCTGTATAAATAAGATAGCCGCAGGCATTGCCTGCGGCTTTTTTGCGCCCCAAATGGCATAAAAACAAGGCATACACCTGCGGGCGTATGCCTTGTTTTTATGTAAGGGTCATTCTTTGGTTTCGTCCACCAGGTAGGTGCCGCTTTCCAGCACCACCAGGGCGTACTGGCCGAATTTGTGATACCGTTTGACCTGTTGGGAAAAGGTGCGGTAGTCAGACACGGTATAGTCCATACCGTCGATCTTGCGGATCTTGTTGCCGCCGCAGGACACATACAGGTCGCCGTTGTACTGGCAGATATGCTGGGGATTAACAAAGGTTTGGGCATCCTTGCCGCCGATGCGCAGGTCTACCTTCATATTTTGGCAGGCGTAGCGAATCACCGCATTCTCGCCGGGACAAACGCTCCAAAAATACTTCTCCTCCAGTGCCAGGTGCTTCACCGGGGCGTCGTGGTACTGGAACATACCGTTCCACTCCAGCGTGCCCTCTCGGTCAAAGATACCGGCCTCGCCGTTGGGGTAGATCACCAGCACCCGCCGGTCATAGAGCACCGCCGCGTCGCACTGAACAAAGTTGGGGATCGCGGTACTGATCTTTTGGAACGCAGAGCCAAATTTGCGCAGCAGGTAGGCGCTTTTGGTGATCACTTCCTGCTCGCCTGTGGCAAAGTTCACCACCGAGTAGTTCACCTTGTATTGGGCGTTGCCGGGCAGGGGGCGTTTCTCTACCAAAACCGCAGAATCCTTGTTGTAGGCAAACAGATCTACGATCTCTTTTGTGCTAATCTGTTTCACTGTGTTACCTCGCTTCGTCCTCTGCCAAAGAGGTGTTGGTCAGGTAGCCCAGGGTCATCAGACTGTCGTTCAGGTGCACATTCTCCACCAGTACCTCCGGGTGGGCCATGGCAATGTCGTAATTGCTAAAGTTCCAAAAGGCCCGCACGCCCAGGCGCACCAGCATATCCGTGATCTCCTGCATATCGCTGCCGGGAATACAGATTACGGCGCACACCGGCTGGTTATCAATGCAGAAGTTCTCCAAATAATTGATGTGGCGCACAGGAATGCCCTTGATCATGTTGCCGCAGATGGCTTCGTTCTTGTCAAAAATGCCAATGAGCTTAAAGCCGCTCTGCCGGATAAAGATCTTGTTGGATACCGCCTTACCCAGGTTGCCGGCACCGATCAAAATGGTTTTCAATTCCTTATCCACACACAGAATTTCGCCAATGCGCTTTTGCAGCTCCGGCACATTGTAGCCGTAACCCTGCTGGCCAAATCCCCCAAAGCTGTTAAAGTCGTGGCGAATTTGGGAGGCAGTCAGACCCATACGGTCCGCCAGCTCCTTGGAGCTGATGCGCACAATGCCATTGTCCTTCAAACTCTGCAAAAATCGGTAGTATCGGGGCAGACGCTTGATGATGGACATGGATATATTTTCTCTTTTTTCCATAGGGTTCATCCCTCTCAAAAGAACGATTTTATTTGGTCATCCGGGTGATGGTGTCCATCACATAGTCGCCAAATTCGCTGCAGGTGCAGCCGTCCGCACGGCCGGTGATTACCAGCTTCTTTTCTTCAAACATGCATTTGTCCAGCGCAGCCTCCAGAGCGTCCGCCTGCTTTTGGTACCCAATGTGGGACAGCAGCATAACGGTGGCACGCAGCATGGAGCAGGGGTCAGCGTACTGGCCGCGGCCCTCTTTGATCATGCGAGGTGCGGAGCCGTGAATGGCCTCAAACATCGCATACTTCTTACCGATGTTTGCAGAACCGGCAGTGCCGACGCCGCCCTGGAACTCGGCAGCCTCGTCCGTGATAATGTCGCCGTACAGGTTGGGCAGCACAAAGACCTTAAAGTCCTTGCGGCGCATGGGGTCGATCAGCTTGGCGGTGGTAATATCTATATACCAGTCGTCGGTGACGATCTCCGGGTACTCCTGGCCGATCATCTGGGCAGTCTTTAAGAACTTGCCGTCGGTGGTTTTGATGATGTTGGCTTTGGTAATGATGGATACCTTACCTTTGTGGTTCTTTTGGGCGTAGTCATAGGCCAAGCGGGCAATACGCTCGCAGCCTTCCCGCGTGGCCACAGTAAAGTCCACGGCCAGGTCGTCAGTGATGTTCACGCCGTAAGAGCCGATGGCATAGCCACCCTCGGTGTTCTCACGGAAGAAGGTCCAGTCAATGCCCTGCTCCGGCACCTTAACCGGGCGCATATTGGCAAACAGGTCCAGCTCTTTACGCATTGCCACATTGGCAGACTCCACATTGGGCCACGGATCCCCGGCGCGGGGCGTGGTGGTGGGGCCCTTCAAAATTACATTGCAGGCTTTCAGCTGGGCCAGCACATCGTCCGGAATGGCCTTGTTGCAGGCTGCACGGTTCTCAATGGTCAGGCCGTCGATCTCCTTAAACTGGATCTTGCCGCTGGCCACTTCGTCCTTCAGTAGGAAAGACAGCACACGCTCGCTCTCCTTGGTAATGACGGGGCCGATACCGTCGCCGCCGCAAATACCGATCACAATGGTGTCCAGTGCGTCAAAATCGGTAAAGTCTTTATCCTCACGAATTCTCTTGGCGCGAGCCAGCTGGCTCTCCATCAGGGAGCGGAACTGTTCTACTGCCGCGTCAATGGCTTGTTTCTCATCAGTCATAACGGTTCTCCAATCTGTAAAATTGCTTATTTATTGCTCTCTCTGGTGTAGTCCAGCAGACCGCCGCACAGCAGCATGGCGCGCTGACGGGCAGACAGGTGACTGGCGTCCAGGGGGTATTCCTCATTCTTGGTCAGGTTCTTCAGTACCACCGGGGTGTTGTTCTCCATAGCGGTGCGAATGTCTGCCAGTTCCAGCTGATCCATCTGGTCAATGCGATCATAATCTGCCTCATTGGCAAAGGTGAAAGGCAGAATACCGGCGTTGACCAGGTTCGCCACATGGATACGGGCAAAGGACTTGGTGATGACCGCTTTAACACCCAGGTACAGGGGCACCAGTGCCGCGTGCTCACGAGAGGAGCCTTGGCCATAGTTGGCGCCGCCGATGATGATACCTTTGCCCTCGGCTTTAATGCGCTCCGGGAAGCTCTCATCGCACACGCCGAAGCAGAACTGACTCAGGTGCGGAATGTTGGAACGGTAGGGCAGGATCTTGGCGCCTGCGGGCATAATGTGGTCAGTGGTGATATTGTCGCCCACTTTCAGCACAGCCTTAGCGGTAATGCTCTCCGGCAGCGGTTCGGTTTTGGGGAAGGGCTTGATGTTGGGCCCGCGCAGCACCTCTATGCTGGCAGCTTCCTCCGGACTGGCCGGGGGCTCAATCATATTATCGTTAATGGTAAAGTGCTCCGGCATTTCCACCGTGGGAGCCTCGCCCAGATCCCGGGGATCGGTCAGATAACCGGTGAGGGCGGAGGTTGCCGCCACTTCCGGAGATACCAGGTAGATACCGGCGTCTTTTGTGCCGCTGCGGCCCTCAAAGTTCCGGTTAAAGGTACGCAGGGAGATGCCGCCGCTGTTGGGGGATTGACCCATACCAATGCACGGACCGCAGGCAGACTCCAGAATGCGGGCACCGGCGCCGATCATATCGCCCAGTGCGCCGTTCATAGCCAGCATATTCAGCACCTGCTTGGAGCCGGGGGCGATGCAAAGGGAAACGGTGGGGCACACGGTTTTGCCTTTCAAGATCTTGGCAACTTTCATCATATCCACAAAAGAGGAGTTGGTGCAGGAGCCGATGGCTACCTGATCCACCTTGATCTTGCCGATTTCCTCGGTGGTCTTGACTTTATCGGGCATGTGCGGGCAGGCAGCCATGGGCTCCAGTGCGCACAGGTCAATATCGATCACTTCGTCATACTGCGCGTCCGGATCCGGCAGAATCTCCGTCCAGTCGTCTGCGCGGTCCTGGGCTTTCAAAAACGCCAGGGTGATCTCGTCAGAGGGAAAGATGGAGGTGGTAGCGCCCAGCTCTGCACCCATGTTGGTGATGGTGGCGCGCTCCGGTACGGACAGGGTCTTTACGCCCTCGCCGCCGTACTCAATGATCTTGCCGACGCCGCCTTTAACGGTCATACGGCGCAGCACTTCCAGGATCACATCCTTGGCAGAGACCCAGGGCTTTAAGTAGCCGGTCAGATTGATGCGGGTCATGGTGGGCATGGGGATATAGTAGGTGCCGCCGCCCATGGCTACGGCCACATCCATACCACCTGCGCCCATCGCCAGCATACCGATACCGCCGCCGGTAGGGGTGTGGCTGTCAGAGCCGATCAAGGTCTTGCCCGGAATGCCAAAGCGCTCCAGGTGCACCTGGTGGCAAATGCCGTTGCCCGGGCGGGAGAAGTAAATGCCATGCTTCTTAGTTACGGTCTGAATGTATCTGTGGTCGTCGGCGTTCTCAAAGCCGGTTTGCAGGGTGTTGTGGTCGATGTACGCCACGGAGCGCTCGGTTTTGACCCGATCGACCCCCATAGCCTCGAATTCCAGGTACGCCATGGTACCGGTTGCGTCCTGCGTAAGGGTTTGGTCAATTTTCAGCCCAATTTCCTGTCCGGGGATCATCTCACCCTCGACCAGGTGGGATTTGATCAATTTTTGTGCAAGTGTAAGACCCATTGTTCAAAAAACCTCCTGAGTTGTTCAAAGAATTGTCAAACCCCATTTTATAATAAATCGGCGGCAATGTCAATTAGAATAAAGATTTAATAACTAGATTTCATTATATTGTTGAATTTCTGCCCGCCTTATGCTAAAATTATCGTTGAATGTGGAGAAACGGGCATACTAATTCCGGGAGGAATGGTATGCCGCACACAAACGAGGATACAGAAAAGGAAATAGAGAACGAAGAAGTTCAGACGGAAGATCTGCAACCCAATTTGCAGACCGGCTCCATCACGGTACAGAAGGACGGCCATTTTATTCACTGCTTAACGGTGATCGGCCAGATCGAGGGCCACTATATTTTGCCCAGTCAAAATAAGACCACCAAGTACGAGCATGTAATCCCGCAGCTGGTGGCCATTGAGGAAAGCGACGATGTAGAGGGCCTGCTGATTATTCTCAACACCGTGGGCGGCGATGTGGAGGCAGGACTGGCCATTGCAGAGCTGCTGTCCACCATGCGAACGCCCACCGCCTCTCTGGTGCTGGGTGGCGGCCACTCCATCGGCGTGCCCCTGGCGGTGTCCTGTCGGCGCAGTTTTATTGTGCCCAGCGCCACCATGACGGTGCACCCGGTGCGTATGAACGGCCTGGTGCTGGGTGTCCCCCAAACCCTGTCTTATTTTGAGAAAATGCAGGATCGGATCGTGCGCTTTATTGCGCATAATGCCAAGATCAGCGCAGACGATTTCCGTGCCCTGATGATGAAGACCGGGGAACTGGTGATGGATGTAGGCACGGTGCTGGACGGTGCCGGTGCTGTGGACTGCGGGCTTATTGACCAAATGGGCGGTCTTAGTGACGCACTGGAGTTTCTCAACCGCACCATTGAGGAGGAGCACCATGCTGTGGACTGTCATTAGCCAGGCGGATGTGTTCTACCAGGCGGCGCAGGGCAGCCGGGCGCCCCGCTCCAGTAACCCTTTTGACTACCTGAACAACGGGTACAGTCTGGAGGGCGCTTCTTTGTTCGGAGGGCAGGATCATGTGGTTTTTAACTGCGATATTTCAAGCCGTCGCACAGGCAGTCACCTGGGTACTCCCGGTGTCTGAAAGTGGGCATTCGGCGATCTTTCACGATTTTTCCGGTCGGTTCAGCGGCAATGGCAGCGAGCTGACCGGGCTGGTACATATTGGTATTGCACTGGGTATTTTCTTGGTGTTCATTAAGCTGTTTGTGCGGCTGTTTGGCGAGTTTATTGCCTTTTTCAAAGATGCGTTTGCAAAGCAAAATCCCTTTGTAAACCCCGGCGGTGTACGCCGGTTTGTGTTCGGCACGGTGCTGGGCTTTTTGCCGATGGTTTTGCTGCTGGTGCCGGCAGGCAAGTACGGCAATGTGTACGGCCTGTTTCGCAGCATGGGTTATAACGGCACACTGCTGGACGAGGGTGTGTTTTTCGCCCTCACAGGCGGGCTTATTCTGCTGGCGCTGCTGCAAATGAAAAAGCACGGTCTCCAAAAGAATGTGGACTGGTACGCCGCTTTAATCTTGGGGTTTGCCGCCGCCTTTTCCCTGCCCATTGCCGGGCTGTCCTATATGGGCGTGCTATTCTGCCTGGGCGTGACGATGGGCGTGGCACGCAAAATCTCTTACCGCTTTGCGGCGGTGTCCAGCGTGCTGACCCTGTTGGTGCTGGGCGTGGTGGAAATTTGCACCTGCGTGACTTATGTAAATATCATTGCCGGTATTGTAGCAGTGGTGCTCAGCGCGGCGGTGACCTATTTTATGGTGAAGCTGATGCTGTGGATCCTGCACGGGGGCAAGCTTAAGGCGTTTGCCTATTACGATTTTGCCCTGGCCGGTGTGTGCGTCGTGGTGGGCATTTTTGAACTGATTTTACGATAATTTTAGTTTTTAAGGATAGATAAAATGGCGAATGTACAAAAGAAGAATGCCCGGGGTCATCGCCGGGAAGAAAAGAAAGCTGCGGCCCGCGGGACTGCTTTGGCGCCAAAAAAGCGCACGAAGGCAGAACAGGCTCGTTGGGAGCAAATGGAGCTGGAAGCCCAAGCGGCTGCCGCCAAGCGTCAGGAGAACATCAGCCGTATTGTCGGCGTGGCAATTTTTGCCTTGTCGGTGATTTTTTTCTTCGTTGCGGTGATCGGCGGCGACGGCGCATGGAAAGTGGTACATAATGTGTACTTAGGGCTGTTTGGCATGTTGGCGGCCGTGTTGTTTCCCATACTGGCGGTGGCGATCATTCTCCTTTATTCCTACAAGGAGAACAAGGCCAAAAAACGCGCGATGGAAGAGGGGACAGCAGCACAAAAGTCCCCGGTGTCTCCTCGAGAGCTGATCGCCAAGGGTGTGGAGAGCGTGATTATCGTGCTGCTGATTGCGGCACTGATCCATATTATTGAGAACCCTACCGGGTTGAAATTTGCAGATAGCGTGAAGTTGGGCTACACCCAGGCGCCTTATGAATTTAACGGCGGCTTTTTCGGTGCGCTCATCGGTTGGGCACTGCTGACCTTTGGCAAGGCGCCGGCTATTATCGTGGATCTGGTGCTATTGGTGGTGGACTTTATGTTGCTGGCGCACCTGACGGTGATGCAGTTCTTAAACGGCGCGGCACAACCCGCAAAGAAAGCCTATGAAAAGGCAGGGGATGCCATTGAGGTGTATCGGGAGCGCCGCCAGGCCAATATTGATGTGCCCCTGGACGCGCACGCCCCCGGCGAACAGGAGACGGAGGAGGAGCCGCCTGCGCAAAAAGGCAAAAAGAAGAATACGGACGCTGTGGATACAGACAGTATTGTAAAAGAACTGAATCAGAAGCACAGCAAAAAAATAGCAGAGAAAAAACAGTCTGCCCCGGAAAAGGCCAAGTCCTTGGATGAGATTGTGGACAAGGCCACCGAGGAGGCCGATCCGAAGAAAACGGATCTGTCGGAAGTCTTTACGGTTACGGACGCGCAAATGGAAGCGGGTGTGGCGGATTATAAGCTGCCGCCGGTATCACTGCTGACCCCTGCCCAGCATAAGTCTGTAAAAGATGTGAGCGGGGAGCTGAAATCCAATGCGGAGCGGCTCATCGACACTCTTCATTCCTTTAATGTGGACGCCACCATTACGGACATTAGCCGCGGTCCCACCGTGACCCGGTATGAGCTGAAACCGGCTGCCGGTGTGCGTATTTCTAAAATCACCAATTTGTCCGACGATATTGCTCTGAATTTGGCGGCCACCCATGTGCGTATTGAGGCCCCCATTCCCGGCAAAGCGGCGGTGGGTATCGAGGTGCCCAATTCCGTAAAAAGCGGCGTATCTATGCGCGAGCTGATCGACACGCCGGAGTTTGGCAAGCAGCGGTCAATGCTGTCCGTTGGTCTTGGACGGGATATTTCCGGCGATGCGGTGTACTGCGATGTGGCCAAGATGCCCCATCTGCTGATCGCCGGTACCACCGGTTCCGGTAAGTCCGTGTGTATGAACAGCATTATTGTTTCTATTTTGTATCGTGCCAAGCCGGATGAGGTGAAGTTGGTACTGATTGACCCTAAAAAAGTGGAGTTTAGCAAGTATTCCGGCATTCCCCATTTATTGGTGCCGGTGGTGACCGATCCCCGCAAGGCGGCAGGTGCGCTGGGCTGGGCTGTGTCTGAGATGCTCAAGCGTTACCAGACCTTTAGTGACACCGGCGTACGGGATATTGAGGGCTATAACAAATATGTGAAGAAGCATGAGGATATGCAGCCCATGCCTAAGATCGTCATTTGCATTGATGAGTTATCCGACCTGATGATGGCGGCGCCTAAGGAGATCGAGGACTCGATCTGCCGTTTGGCACAGATGGCACGTGCAGCGGGTATGCACCTGGTGATCGCCACCCAGCGCCCCTCCGTAGATGTAATTACCGGTCTGATCAAGGCCAACATTTCGTCCCGAATTGCGTTGACCGTCAGCTCGCAGATTGACTCCCGTACCATTTTGGACGCCTCCGGCGCCGAGAAGCTGCTGGGCTACGGCGATATGCTGTATGCGCCCATCGGCTCCTCAAAGCCCATTCGTGTGCAGGGCTGCTATATCAGCGATGAAGAAGTGGAGTCCCTGTGCGATTTTGTAAAGAGCCAGGGCGAGAGCCAGTACAGCGACGAAATTCAAAAAGAGATTGAGGCCAAGGCCGTGCAGGATAAAAAGAGTCCCTTTGAGGGCGACGAGAGTTCGGAACAGCTGGATCCCCGCTTTGAGGAAGCGGTGGAGATCGTGCTGGAGACCGGCACCGCGTCCACCTCTTTTTTGCAGCGCAAGCTGTCCGTAGGGTATGCCCGCGGGGCAAAAATTATGGACCAGCTGGAAGAGAAGGGGATCATCGGTCCCCAGGACGGCGCTAAAAAGCGTGAAGTGCGGATCAACAAACAGCAGTGGCTGGAAATGCAGAACCAAGGCCCGGCACCGAAAATGAATGCAGAGACCGCTGAGCAAATGCGCTTTGAGGAATCGGAGTCAGACGAGGACCAAACCGATGCAGAATGATTTTTTACCCATTACTCCGGCAGAGATGCGCCAGCGAGGGTGGAAACAACCGGATTTTGTGTATGTGACGGGTGACGCCTATGTGGATCACCCGTCCTTTGGCGCTGCCATCATTACCCGCTTGCTGGAGAGCCAGGGGTTCAAGGTGGTGGTGCTCAGCCAGCCGGACTGGCACAGCGTGCGGGACTTTCAGAAATTCGGTCGGCCCAAGTATGCTTTTTTGATCACTGCCGGGAATATTGACTCTATGGTGGCCCACTATACCGCTGCTAAGAAGCTGCGCCACGACGACGCATATACTGCCGGTGGCAAGCACGGCAAGCGCCCGGATCGGGCGGTGAATGTGTACACCCGCCTGGCAAAAGAAGCCTACCCGGACTGTCCGGTGATTTTAGGCGGGCTGGAGGCGTCCCTGCGCCGCTTTGCGCATTACGATTACTGGGACGACGCCATTCGACCCTCTGCGCTGGTGGACTCCGGCGCTGATCTGCTGATCTACGGTATGGGAGAGAAGCAGGTAACGGAGATCGCCCGCCGCCTGCGAGAGGGTGAGCCGGTGGGTAGTATGCATGACATTCGGGGCACCATGTATGCGGTGCCCACCAAAGACACACCCTTTGGCGGGGTGGAGTGCCCTTCCTTTGAGAATGTGTGTGCCTCTAAAAAAGAATATGCCCGCTCTTGCCGACTGGAGCAGGACGAGCAGGATCATGTGCGGGGCAAACTGCTCAAGCAGCGCCACGGCAAGATGATGGTGGTGCAAAATCCGCCTATGGAGCCGCTAACCACCTCGGAGCTGGACCGGGTGTACAGTCTGCCATATATGCGGGCGTACCACCCAAGTTATGAAAAACTGGGCGGTGTGCCGGGTATTGAAGAAGTGCGCTTTTCCATTACCCACAATCGGGGATGTTTCGGCGCTTGCAATTTCTGTTCCATTGCATTCCATCAAGGGCGTTATGTGACCTCTCGCAGCAAAAAAAGCCTGCTGATTGAAGCGCAAAAGATTACCCAAATGCCGGACTTCAAGGGTTATATTCATGATGTGGGTGGCCCCACCGCCAACTTCCGCCACCCTAGCTGCGCCTTGCAGGAGCAGCACGGCCTGTGCAAGGGCAAAAAATGCTTGGCGCCGAAACCGTGCCCCAATTTGCAGGCGGACCACCGGGAATATTTGGACATTCTTCGGGCGCTGCGGCAGGTGGATGGAGTCAAGAAAGTGTTTATCCGCAGCGGTATTCGCTATGATTATCTGCTTTGCGACCCGGACGACAGCTTCTTCCGGGAGTTGGTGCAGCACCATGTGAGCGGCCAGCTGAAAGTGGCACCGGAGCACTGCTCCGCTGCGGTGCTGGACAAAATGGGCAAGCCCCATATTGAAGCGTATATTGAGTTTTCCCGCCGGTATTTTACTTACACCGGCCAAATCCAAAAGGAGCAGTACCTGGTGCCGTATCTGATGAGCTCGCACCCCGGCTCCCGGTTGGACGATGCCATTGAACTGGCGTGTTTCTTAAAGAAAAATCACATTCGCCCGGAGCAGGTGCAGGACTTTTATCCCACCCCGGGCACCATCTCCACCTGTATGTTCTATACGGAGCTGGATCCGTACACCATGGAGCCGGTCTATGTGGCAAAGAACGCCCACGACAAGGCACTTCAGCGGGCACTGCTTCAATATTATAATCCTAAGAACTATGCGTTGTGCGCGCAGGCACTGCGTCGAGCCCATCGTACAGATCTGATCGGCAATGGTCCTAAGTGTCTGATCCCGGCAACACCGCCCGGCGGACGACCGGATGACCGTTCCGGTGGTAAAGTAAAGGGGAGCGTGCGCGGCTACGGAAAGCCGGTTGGCGGAAACAATCGCATTGACGGAAAGTCTGCAAAGCGTAAACCCTATGGCAACCGATCCGGAAAAAAGAAATAGAAATGAAGAAAGCACGACAGCGGAAACTGTCGTGCTTTTTGGTGCGGGTAACAGGGGTCGAACCTGCACGGTTGCCCACAGGAACCTAAATCCTGCGTGTCTGCCAATTCCACCATACCCGCATAACGGCTCTTATTTTAGCATTTTGTGCCAAAAAAATCAAGTATAAAAAAAGCGAAGCCGCAAAGCTCCGCTCTTTATTCCGCCCAGCCGCCGTGTGACGAGAATAACCTGCATCTCAAGCAGGTGGGTGACCGCCGTTCGGTTTTGTGCTTCCATCGTCCCCGCAGGGGAGGCCTGCATACCTGCCGACCGAGCAGGAAACCCTTGTAAAAAATTGTTCGGGTTATTAAATCACACGGTTGTCGAGAAGGGCAGAACAGATGTTCTGTTCTTATTCTTACTGCTCCGGCTCGAAATATTCTACATCATATTTTTTTTCTACCATAGCCATCAGAATATCGGAGACCTGCTCAAATTCCATCTCGTCCTCGATCTCGGCCAGATATTCCTCGCCGTTTTCCTCCAGTACTTTCAGAATAATGACCTCGTTGTCTGCCTCTACGATTTCTTCCGCCTCATCGTGGTATTCGGTAATGGCCACATACACATCGTCGTCCGTCTCGTACCGCTCCAGCAGTTCAAATACAATCTCGTTGCCGTCGTCGTCAGTCACGGAGATCAGGTCCGGTTCGTACAGTTCATTGTTATCGCTCATAGTTCTCACGCCTTTCTTTTTGCATTATACTCTATTTGCCCATTGCCGTCAATGGCTATTTTGTGGTTGGCGGGGAACAAACCCCATATTTTGCGTAATGTGGAAAATCATTATCAGTAATGCACAAAAAAATCAAAAAAATATGCAAAAACCTATTGACAACTGCTAACTTTGGTGCTACTATGTAGTTGAACACAGGAGATAAGCCTTAGGAAGTAGTTAAGGCGTGTTCAATCTAATAAGGAGGTCGGTCCAATGGAGAGTGAACCCTTTCAGCAGACCGCCTGTACCGCTCGTCAATAGAGTATAACGGATTTGTGTATGGACAGAGTGCAAATCGGAATTGCACGGCGCACACAAGCTCAAGTGAGCAAAGTAAGAGTTATCATGCAGGATTGATTGGAACGGCAGGCGCTGATTCAACTGAATAGTAAAGGTATATATCGGTCATCTACCTGCAAGTGACCTGGGAGTGCCGCCGGGCGGTGCTTTCATAGATGATGTATTTTACGACCAGGTGAATTCCAATGGAGAAGTAAATTTCGTTTTTTCAACTTTAATATTTGTCAAAATCTAAAAAACGAGGTACGGTCCAATGGGCTAAACAGTGTGTACGTTATGTGCCGAAAATAAAAACTAAATAATAAGTGGACATACGCTCCGGGTGTTGCAAGGCATCCGGAGTCGTTTTTTGTTTGCGGCTGTTGTTTTTGTTTTATCCGTGTTATGTGATTCCTTTAACCGATTTGCATACTTTTGTGGGCGCAAAATCCCGTCTGCCGCTTGACAAGGGGCGGCGGTTTTGGTACTATAATACCAATAGAAAACGGCTTGGAACGGAAGGAGTACCCCATGACGGCGGCATAGAGAGCTTGTGGTCGGTGCAAACAGGCGCGCCCAGTGCGGGAAGGTAGTCCGGGAGCCGGTGCGGTGAAAGGCAGTAGTCGCACCCGTGTGCCGCGTTAAGGCAAGAGCGGCGCGCTTTGGCGCGCAATTTGAGTGGTACCGCGGAAGTTCAGTTCCGTCTCATTATGAGACGGGGCTTTTTTATTTTTGTAAGGAGCAAAAAAATATGGCAAAAGAGTTGGACAAACAGTACAGCCCCCAAAATGTGGAGGACCGCACCTATAAATTCTGGTGCGATCACAAGTATTTTCACGCTGAGGTGAACCCGGACAAGAAACCCTACACCATCGTGATCCCGCCGCCGAACATTACCGGCCAGCTGCACATGGGTCACGCGTTGGACGAGACTTTGCAGGATATTCTCATTCGCTGGCGCCGTATGGAGGGTTACGAGACCCTGTGGCTGCCGGGCACGGACCACGCGTCCATTGCAACGGAGGCCAAGATCGTAGAGGCCATGCGCAAAGAGGGCATCACCAAAGAGGAGATCGGCCGGGAGAAGTTCTTGGAGCGTGCCTGGGAGTGGAAAGCCCAGTACGGCGGCCGCATTGTGGAGCAGCTAAAAAAGCTTGGCTCCTCCTGCGACTGGGATCGGGAGCGTTTTACTCTGGACGAAGGATGCAGCAAGGCCGTGCGCGAGGTCTTTTGCAAGCTGTACGATAAGGGCCTGATTTACCGGGGTGAGCGAATCATTAACTGGTGCCCCCACTGCCTGACTTCGATCTCTGACGCAGAGGTGGAGTACGAGGATCAGGCCGGTCACTTCTGGCACCTGCGCTATCCCTTTAAGGACGGCAGCGGCTACCTGGAGCTGGCCACCACCCGACCGGAGACCCTGCTGGGCGATACGGCTGTGGCGGTGAACCCCAATGACGAGCGTTATAAAGATATGGTCGGCAAGACCCTGATTCTGCCAATCGTGCATAGAGAGATTCCCGTGATTGCCGATGATTATGTGGACATTGAGTTCGGTACAGGTGTTGTGAAGATCACCCCGGCCCATGACCCCAACGACTTTGAGGTGGGGCTACGCCACAATTTAGAGGTCATCAATGTTCTGACCCCGGACGCCAAGATCGTGGATGATTATCCCAAGTACGCCGGTATGGATCGCTACGAGGCTCGTAAGGCCATTGTCGAGGACCTGCAAGCCGAGGGCGCTTTGGTGGAGATTGAGGATTACAGCCACAATGTAGGCACATGCTACCGCTGTGGCACCACCGTGGAGCCGCGGGTTAGCAAGCAGTGGTTCGTGAAGATGGAGCCGCTGGCAAAACCGGCTGTGGAGGTGGTCAGAAACGGGGAAGTGAAGTTCGTTCCCGAGCGGTTTGACAAGACCTACTTCCACTGGATGGAGAATATTAAGGACTGGTGTATCTCTCGCCAGCTGTGGTGGGGTCATCGTATTCCCGCCTATTACTGCGACGATTGCGGTGAGGTGATGGTGTCTGCCCAGGAAGTGCATACTTGCTCTAAGTGCGGTGGCAACCACGTGCACCAGGATCCGGATACCCTGGATACCTGGTTCTCCTCCGCCTTGTGGCCGTTTTCTACCCTTGGTTATCCGGACGATACCAAGGAACTGGAGTATTTCTATCCCACGGATACGCTGGTCACCGGCTATGACATTATCTTTTTCTGGGTAGCCAGAATGATCTTCTCCGGCGTGGAGCACATGGGGCAGGTGCCCTTCCACACGGTGCTGATCCACGGCCTGGTGCGTGACGCACAGGGTCGCAAGATGAGTAAGTCCCTGGGCAATGGTATTGATCCGCTGCTGGTGATCGATCAGTACGGCGCCGATGCCTTGCGCTTTACTCTGGCTACCGGCAATGCGCCGGGCAACGATATGCGCTTCTCCGACGAGAAGGTAAAGGCCTCCCGCAACTTTGCAAACAAGCTGTGGAACGCCGCTCGCTTTGTGCTGATGTATCTGGGCAATGATTACAGCTATCCGGGCCTGCCGAAGGATCTGGCTATTGAGGACAAGTGGATCCTCTCCAAGGTCAATACCCTGGCTAAGGAAGTGACGGACAACCTGGAGCGGTTTGAACTGGGTATCGCTGTTGCCAAGCTGTATGATTTTATTTGGGATGTGTTCTGCGACTGGTATATTGAGATTGCCAAGATCCGTTTGCAGTCCGGCGAGGGCGCCGATACCGCCAAGGCTGTGCTGGTGTATGTGTTGACGGATATTCTGAAGCTGCTGCACCCCTTTATGCCCTTTATTACAGAAGAGATTTATCAGGCTATTCCGCACGATACGGAGTCCATTATGATCTCCAAGTGGCCGGAATATGACCCCACGTTGTCCTTTGCGGATGAGGAAGCCCAGATGGAGAAGATTATGGACGCCATTCGGGCCATCCGTAACCGCCGGGCGGAGATGAATATCCCCCCCAGCAAAAAGTCCAAGGTCTATGTGGAGACCGCCTTTGCCGATGTGTTCGCCGTAGGCAGTGAGTTTATCAAGCGGTTGGCCTATGCTTCCGATGTGGAGATCGCAGACGCCTTTGGTGACCTGGGCAACACGGTGACCATTGTTACCAACGATGCCAAGATTTATATTCCTCTGGGCGATCTGGTGGACTTTGAGGCGGAGGCCAAACGCCTGCAAAAGGAACTGGCTGCTGCCGAGGAAAAGCTGGCCTTTATCAACAAGAAGCTGGACAACCCGGGCTTTGTGAACAAAGCACCGGAGAAAGTGGTCCAGCAGAACCGGGACGAGGCTGCCAAGCTGACGGAAAAGATCGCTAACTTGCGCTCCTCCCTGGAAAATTTGGGCAACTAAAATGACCTACGAAGCAGCAATTCAATTGATCAAACAAAAGCAAAGCCTCGGCGTGCAGCCGGGGCTTTCCCGCATGTTGGCGGCTATGGAAAAGACCGGTAGTGTGCAAAACAAATTGCAGGTGATCCATGTGGTGGGCACCAACGGCAAGGGCACCGTTTGCGCTGCTGTGGCCGACGGTCTGCGCCGTGCCGGGTACCGGGTGGGCGTGTTCAGCTCCCCCTGGGTCACGGATTTTCGCGAGCAGATCACCGTGGAAGGGCGTATGATTTCCAAGCAGGACTTTGCGGACTGTGTAGAGGTCTTTGCCAAGGAACCGTTGACGGAATTTGAACTGATCACCGCCGTGATGTATCTGTACTTCTACCGTAGCGGGGTAGATTACGCCGTGGTAGAGTGCGGTATGGGCGGTGCCGGGGATTGCACCAATGTGCTGGCTCATCCCACAGTGTGTGCCTTTGCCAAGGTGGCGCTGGACCATACGGCGTTTTTGGGCGATACGGTAGAAGCCATCGCTCGGGAAAAGAGCGGCATTATCAAGCCCGGTTGCCCGGTGGTGCTGTACCCCCATATTGCCGCCAAAGATGTATTTTTGGAGCAGTGTCGTGCGCTGAATTGCCCTGTGACGGAAGCTGCCGAGCAGGGCGACCCGATTGCGGATGACTTGGCGGTGGCCGGGGAAGTGCTGCGCCTGCTGGGCGTGGATACCACGCCGGGGCTGCCTATGTTGCCTGCCCGGCGGGAGCACTTTGGCGAAAATTTGTTACTGGACGGCGCCCACAATCCGGACGGCGCAGCGGCGCTGCTGCTCCATTTGCCAACGGATCGTCCCATTGCTGCCGTACTGGCGATGATGGAGGATAAAGACATTGACGGTTATCTCTGTCAGGTGTTGCCCCGGTGTCGTCGAGTGATTGCTACCACCGTGCCCGGTATGGGGCGTGCATTGTCTGCGGAAGATTTGGCGGCGGCGGCGCGAAAGTATTGCCCCGATGTGACCGCAGAGCCGAATCCACACCGGGCGCTGGCGGCAGCCAAGGCGGACGGCGACTTTGTTTTGGTCTGCGGTTCTTTTTATTTAGCGCGGGAGATCAGAAAAGATTTGATCTAAAACACAATACGGCAAATTCTGCAAAACCGGTCTGTTACAGTGTAAACAGACCGGTATTTTTTGGAGTGATGGTATGAATGTAACTTTAGAGAGCAGCGGCAATTTGCTCATTGCCTATCTGTTTGGCGAGATCGACCACCATACTGCCGTTGCGGTGCGCAGCCAGATCGACAGCGCCATACAGGACAAGCTGCCCGGCCACCTGATCTTGGATTTTAAGAATGTCACATTTATGGATTCCAGCGGCATTGGGCTGGTGATGGGTCGCTATCGGCTGGTGCACAGCTATCAAGGCACGGTGGAGATCAAGAATGTGACCGCCCGCACCAAAAAGATTATGGAGCTGGCGGGGCTGGGGAGCATTGCACTGATAAAGGAGAACGAAGATGAAAAAGACCAATGAATTTCGCTTGACTTTGGACGCTCGTAGTGTCAATGAGGGATTTGCAAGAGTGGCGGTGTCTGCCTTTGCGGCACCGCTGGATCCCACCTTGGAGGAGCTGGCGGACTTGAAAACCGCCGTGTCAGAGGCGGTGACCAACTGCATTGTCCACGGCTATAAGGATTGCTGCGGCAAGATCTATATACATACGGTACTGCTGGATCCGCCGGCGGTGCGGGTAACCGTGCGGGACAAGGGTTGTGGTATCGCCGATGTGCCGCAAGCCATGACCCCGCTTTATACCACCGGGGAGGGAGAGCGCGCCGGGCTGGGCTTTACGGTGATGGAGAGCTTTTGCGACAAGCTGCGAGTCACTTCTAAGCCGGGTAGAGGCACCACTGTGGTGCTGGAAAAACGCATTACCGGCAAGCAAAAATGGTAACTGCGGAGCGGGAGCGGCAAATCCGAGAGAACCTGGGGCTGGTGCATACCGTTGCCAATCGCTTTCGCGGGCGGGGCATTGAGTACGACGATCTGTACCAGTCCGGCTGTGTGGGGTTGATCAAGGCGGTGGATCGGTTTGACCCGACCCTGGGGTATGCGTTCTCTACCTATGCAGTGCCGGTGATCATCGGCGAGATCAAGCGCCTGTTTCGGGACGGCGGCGCCGTGAAGGTCAGCCGGGTGCTTAAGGAAAAGGCGCTCCACGCCGCGCGACTGCGGGAGGATTTTCTGCGCCGGGAGGGGCGGGAGCCGACCATTGGCGAACTGGCGGAGCTGCTGTCTTGCGACCCGGCAGAGGCGGCGGAGATCGTGGGTGTTATGCAGCCTACGGTGTCCATCAACAGTGCCGGTGAGGACGGCGATACCACACTGGATATTCCGGTGGACGACAGTGAACAACTGTTTGATCGGCTGACCGTTTTGCAAGCCATGGACGGTCTGGAAAAAAGCGAGCAAATGCTGGTGGAGCTGCGTTATTATAAGGGTCTGACCCAGTGCAAAACGGCGGAGATTCTGGGCCTGTCCCAAGTGCAGGTCTCCCGTAAAGAAAAAGCCGTCCTGCAAAAAATGCGCCGGGTCATGGACGGGTAAAGCAAAAAGCTATAGAGAAAAAAGGCACAGCGTAATGCTGTGCCTTTTGGTGTATATCCATTAGTTTTTCAGGCTATGGAGCGGTGCGGGGATCTTGCCGCCGCGGTTGATGAACTTGGCAGGGGAGCCGGTGTTCACTTTCATTACAGGGCCGGCGCCCAGCAGGCCGCCGAACTCCAGCTCGTCGCCTACCTGCTTGCCGATGGCGGGAATCACGCGCACGGCGGTGGTCTTGCAGTTGACCATACCGATGGCGGCCTCGTCGGCGATAATGCCGCTGATCACCTCCGGCGTGGTGTCGCCGGGAATGACGATCATATCCAGACCCACGGAGCAAACGGCGGTCATGGCTTCCAGTTTCTCAATGGTCAGCGCACCGCAACGGGCTGCGTCGATCATACCTGCGTCCTCAGATACCGGGATAAAGGCGCCGGACAGACCGCCTACGCTGGAGGAGGCCATCACGCCGCCTTTCTTGACAGCATCGTTGAGCATAGCCAGGCAAGCTGTGGTGCCTGCGCCGCCGCACTTTTCCAGGCCGATCTCTTCCAAAATATGGGCCACGGAGTCGCCTACCGCTGGGGTGGGGGCCAGGGACAGGTCCACAATGCCAAAGGGCACGCCCAGCCGCCGAGAGGCCTCTACGCCTACCAGCTGGCCCATACGGGTGACTTTAAAGGCGGTCTTTTTAATCAGCTCTGCAATATCGTTAATGGAGTAGTCCGGGAATTTGGCAACAGCCGCGCGCACCACACCGGGACCGGACACGCCCACATTGATTACACAGTCCGGCTCGGACACACCGTGAAAGGCACCGGCCATAAAGGGGTTATCCTCCGGGGCGTTGCAAAACACCACCAGCTTGCCGGCGCCGATGCAGTCGTTCTCTTTGGTCAGCTCTGCGGCTTCCTTGACCTTTTGGCCCATCAGCTTTACCGCGTCCATATTGATACCGGCTTTGGTGGAACCGATGTTTACGGAGGAGCAAATGTGCTCCGTCTCCGCCAGCGCGCGGGGGATGGAGTCGATCAGCGCCCGGTCTCCGGCGGCAAATCCCTTTTGTACCAGGGCACTGTAACCGCCGATAAAGTTCACCCCGATGGTGCGGGCTGCTTTTTCCAGCGCCAGGGCGTACTTTACCGGGTCGCCGCCGCTGATGCCTGCCATAATGGCAATGGGGGTCACGCTGACTCGCTTGTTGATAATAGGAATACCGTATTCCCGCTCAATGTCCTCGCCGGTCTGGACCAGCTTCTCCGCCTTAGTGCAAATTTTGTCATACACCTTGGCGCAAGCCTTGTCAATATCCGTATCGGCACAGTCTAAAAGGGAAATGCCCATGGTGGTGGTACGAATGTCCAGGCACTCGTCCTGGATCATACGAATGGTTTCTAAAATATCGTAAGTATTGATCAATGGAGTGCCTCCTGTTAAATCTTGTGCATGGAGTTAAAAATATCCTCATGCATCACATGGATAGAAAGATTGCTTTCTTTGCCAAAGTTCTCCAATTCGCCGGATAGAGCGGAGAGGGAAGTGTTGCACCGGGTCAGGTCCGCCATCATGATCATGCAGAACATATCCTGCAAGATGGACTGGGTCACTTCTACAATATTCACCTGGTGTTCGGCACAGATGGCAGACACCTTGGCAAGAATGCCCACGGTATCTTTACCTACAACTGTGATGACTGCTCTCATTATCAAGACCTCCGTTTTGTCTTTTATTTTCTAATGATTATAACAAAGATGTAAAATTTTTTCAATAAAAGCACAAAATATATTTTCAACTTCCGCCGATTGTGGTAAAATACTGTGCAACAAGCGGATTGGAGATGAAATTGTGCATTACGAAAATTTGGTAGACCTGCACACCCACTCAGATCATTCCTTTGACGGCAAACAGTCCTGTATGCTGCTGTGCGAGACGGCGGTGGCCAAAGGCGCGTCCTGTATTGCCATTACCGATCACTGCGAGATTGACTCAAAGACCGAGGACTTTCGCGCGCTGTGTACCAATCAGTATGTAGAGACCTTTGAGTGCAAGCGGTACTTTGAGGGTCAACTGCTGGTGCTCCAGGGGATTGAGCTGGGCCAGGCCATTTATAATATCCCGCTGGCAAATCATATTCTGGATAAGTTTAATTATGATTTTGTGCTTGGATCCATCCATAATCTGCCGGAAATGGAAGACTTCTTTTTTATGGATTATAAGGATAAAGATGTTTATGACCTGCTGAGCCGGTATTTTCAAAAAGAGCTGGAGTTGGCCAAATGGGACGGCTTTGACTCGCTGGCGCACCTGACCTACCCACTGCGGTATATGGTTGGGGAGCAGAAGATCCCGGTGGATATGACCCGGTTTGACGATGTGATCGGCGAGATCTTTGAAACGCTGATTAAGAACCATAAAGCCTTAGAAATCAACACCAGCGGCATTGCCATGCCTTTGGGCGACACCCTGCCCGGCGAGGCGTACATACAGCGCTTTCACGATATGGGCGGGCAGTATATTACCATTGGGTCGGACGCCCATATGCCTGAAAAGCTGTGCGGCAATGTGGACAAGGGTATGGCGCTGGCCAAGAAGTGTGGGTTTGACTATGTGACCATCTTCAACCGCCGGGAGCCTATGCTGGTGCCCATTGCGTAAACACAAGGAGAGAAAACGATATGATGGATGAACTGTTAAGTTTGATCAAAGAGAATCCTCGCCTGACCAATGCAGAGTTGGCGGCGGCGCTGGGTCGGGACGAAGCGCAGGTGGCACAGCAGGTGCGCCAATATGAAGCGGACGGCGTGATCAAAGGCTATTGCGCCATTTTGGATAAGGAAAAAGCCGGGGACGAAACGGTGACTGCGCTGATCGAAATCAAAGTGCAGCCCAAGTTCGGTCACGGCTTTGACGATATTGCCCGGCGCATTGCGGCGCTGGAAGAAGTGGAGAGCATTTTCCTGATGAGCGGTGGGTATGACCTGTGCTGCCTGGTGACGGACAAGTCCTTCCAGGAGGTGTCCATGTTCGTTGCCAGCCGCCTGTCGCCCATGGAAGATGTGGTGTCTACCGCCACCCATTTTATCCTGAAGAAGTATAAAGAGCAGGGCATGCTCTTTGCACAGAAGAATACGGACGATCGGGGGAATATTTCTCTGTGATCCAATATGAAAATGATATGAATCCCGCTCTTTGCAATGTAAAACCCAGCGGTATCCGCAAGTTCTTTTCCATTGCAGAGGAGATGGATAACGTGATTTCCCTTGGCGTGGGCGAGCCGGACTTTTTGACCCCCTGGCATATCCGCCGAGAGGGGATCGACTCCTTAGACCGGGGCGCTACCCGCTACACTGCCAACGCCGGGCTGCTGTCCCTGCGACAGGAGATCTGTGCCTTCTATGCCCGCCGGTATCATTTGCAGTACAGGGCTGAAAATCAGGTGCTGGTGACAGTTGGCGGTTCCGAAGGCATTGATATGGCCATCCGCACATTGGTGTGCCCCGGTGATGAGGTGCTGGTGGTGGAGCCGTCCTTTGTGTGCTACAAACCGCTGGTAGAGGTTAGCGGCGGCGTGGCTGTGCCGCTGGTAACGAAGGAAGAAGACAACTTTCGTCTGACGGCTGCCGCGCTGGAAGCTGCTATTACGCCTAAGACCAAGCTGCTGGTGTTCCCATACCCCAACAATCCCACCGGTGCGGTGATGCGCCGGGAGGACTTGGAGCCCATTTGTCGAGTGCTGCAAAAGCACAAGATTTATGTGCTGTCCGATGAGATTTACAGCGAGCTGACCTACGGCGGTGTGGACCACACCTCCATTGCTGCCATGCCCGGCATGGCAGAGCGCACGGTGGTTATCAACGGTTTTTCCAAGACCTATTCCATGACCGGCTGGCGCCTGGGTTATGCACTTGGGCCTGCGCCTATTATTCAGCAGATGACCAAGCTGCACCAGTTTGCCATTATGTCCGCCCCTACCACCAGTCAAACGGCTGCCATTGAGGCACTGCGCCATGGGGACGGGGACATTGATAAAATGCGCCGGGATTATGATATGCGCCGCCGCTTTACCGTGCACGCATTTCGTGAGATCGGGCTGCCCTGTTTTGAACCGGAGGGAGCGTTTTATTTGTTCCCTTGCATTCAATCCACCGGACTTAACTCCGAGGAATTTTGCGAGCGGCTCATTTATTCCAAGCGGGTGGCTGTGGTACCCGGCAACGCCTTTGGCGACTGCGGCGAGGGCTTTATCCGCGTGTCTTACTGCTATTCTATTGAGAACATTAAAGAGGCTGTCACCCGTATCGGTGAATTTGTGAAAGAATTAGAGGACGAGCATGACCGTTAAACGCGTAGAAGTGCTGGCGTATGCCAAGATCAACTTAATGCTGGATATTATCCGTCGCCGCACCGACGGCTACCATGATCTGTTTATGATTATGCAGAGCGTGGGCGTGGCCGATCGGGTGACCGTGGAGCGTGAGCCGGGGCGCAAGCTGCGGCTGACTGCCAGTATTGATGATATTCCGCTGAACGATAAAAATATTGCATGGAAAGCGGCCGCTTTGTTCTTTAAGACCACCGGGCTGCGCCGTCCGGGACTGCATATTCACTTGGAGAAGCACATTCCCCACGCAGCGGGTCTGGCTGGCGGCAGTGCAGACGGTGCGGCAGTTCTGGTAGCCCTTAATCGGCTGATGGGCACGGATTTATCTACGGAACAGCTGTGCGCAATGGGCGTGCAGATCGGTGCGGATGTGCCCTTCTGCATTGTAGGCGGCACTTGCCTTGCACAGGGGATTGGCGAGGTGCTCAGTCCCTTAAAGCCTATGCCGTCTTGTCATATTGTGCTGGCGAAGCCGGACTTTGGCGTGAATACCGGCAAGGCCTACGGCTTGTTTGACACCAACGGCAAGACCCATAATGCGGACCAGCTGGGTATGCTCACTGCGGTGCAGAATCGGGATCTGCCTGCCATTTGCGGCAAGCTGGAAAATGTGTTTGAGCAGTTTGTGGAGGTGCCCGGTCGTATTGAGATGAAAGAAGTGCTTCGTGCAGCCGGTGCAGCAGGTGTTTGTATGAGTGGCAGCGGGCCAACCCTTTTTGGCATTTTCACTGACAAAGCACAGGCGCTGGCAGCGGCTCAAGATTTGGCACCTTTTGCCAAGGATATAGCCGTCACCAAGCCGGTGCGGCAAGGCTGCAAAATTGTAGAAGTCATAGAGGCTTGATAGAATTATAAAAAGGTCACCGTATATACGGTGACCTTTGCGTCGCTTTTGCAGGGCTATTTTTTTGTTGGATTTAAGTGCAGCACGATGATCTCCGGGTGGTTAAAGAGCCGCAGGGGGAACTCGGCGTTGCCGATTCCGCGGGAGACAATCAGTCGCGGCCGCGCTCCAAAGCTGCCCCGGGCGTACTGTGGGCGCAGGCCCTGACCGGGGGAGAACACCGGCCCGATCCCCGGGAGGATCCATTGCCCGCCGTGGGCGTGGCCGGACAGTTGCAGGTCAAAGTCATACTGCCGGTAATTGTTTTCTGCCACGGCGGCGAAGTTCTCCGGATAATGGCACAGCACGATCTTATAGCCCGGGTGCTCTGCCAGCCGGGCAAACAGGGCAGAGGAGTCCCGGTAGTGAAAAGTGCCTGCCTTGCGCTGGCGATAGGCCTCAAAGCTGGCTTGATTTTCGTCCAGCCCCAGGAAGGTAATGCCCTTGACCGTTTCGATCTTATCCGTCAGCACATGAAAGCCGATGGCAGACAGTTCATGCATCAAAGTATCAAAATCCGCCAGCCGTCGCTCGTGATTGCCGGGAATGTACAGCACCGGCGCCAGCTGCACCAGCCGCCGTCCGTAGTCCAGCATTTTTTTGCGATTTCGATTTTTGTCGTTGATATAATCGCCGGTAATGCAGATGATGTCCGGTTTTTGGGCGGCTGTTTCGTTTAAAATACGAGCGGAGGGCTTGGAGTGCAGATCTGACAGGTGCACCACCGTACAGGCCGGCGCACCGGGAGCCGACATATCGTATGCGGTTATATCCGGGCGGTTGTTCTGGTTGTATGCAAAAGTCAGAAACAGCACCACCGCGGCAAGGATTACGGGAAGAATCCAATACATTTTTCATCACTCATTTCATCAACAGCATACCTTTTTTCTTAGCTTTCGTCAAGAAACAAATTGAATTTATAAAATAAAGGGATTTTTTCTCTTTTTGCGTATAAAATATAGACTATTGGATAGGAGTGGCGTTATGGACAGTGCAATTCGTTTGCGATCGGAAGAAAATGAAAGACGCATGTTGTCGCCAAGAGCCTGCTTGGCGGCAGAGAGCCGCGGCCGTTTGCGGCCGGAGCCGGCGTGCGAGATCCGCACCTGTTTTCAGCGTGACCGGGACCGGATCATTCATTGCCGTTCCTTTCGGCGGCTCAAGCACAAGACCCAGGTGTTTCTGGCACCCAGCGGCGACCACTATCGCACCCGCCTGACCCACACCTTAGAGGTGGCGCAAATCGCCCGCACCATTGCCCGGGCGTTGCAGCTGAATGAGGATCTCACCGAGGCCATTGCCCTGGGACACGATCTGGGGCACACCCCCTTTGGTCACGCCGGGGAGCGGGCGCTGAACAGCTTGTGCTCCTGTGGTTTCACCCACTATGCCCAGAGTGTGCGCACGGTGGAGAAGATCGAGAAAAACGGCGCCGGGCTGAACCTGACCGATGAAGTGAAAAACGGCATTCTCTGCCACACCAAGGGAGAGGAGGCCTACACTTTGGAGGGGCAGATCATTCGCATTGCGGATAAAATCGCCTACATCAATCATGATATTGACGACGCCTGCCGTGCCGGTGTTATGGCGGAGGAGGATATTCCGCTGGAACTGCGTATGGCATTGGGTATGACCAAATCCCAGCGCATTAACCACATGGTGCTCGATGTGATCGAGAACAGTACGGACAAGATTCGTATGAGCTCGGACACTTACGAGCTGTTTTGCGATTTGCACGACTTTATGTTTACCGCCGTATATACCAACCCGGTGTGCAAGGGCGAGGAGCGTAAAGCCGTGGATATGCTAACGAAAATTTATGGCTACTACATTGACCATGTGGAGGAAATGCCGGAGGAATATGTGCGCATTGCCGGTGAGGACGGCGACGAGCGTGCCGTGTGCGACTACATAGCCGGTATGAGCGATACTTATGCACTGAAAGTGTTTAACCACCTGTTTGTGCCCATGTTTTGGCATGAGTAAGGGTCATTATAGTATAGACAGAAAGAGGTGAGAGATCGTGGCTTTGAGCGATAGTTTTTTGCAGGAATTAAAAATGAAATCGGATATAGAAGATGTGATCTCCACTTATGTGACCTTAAAGCGCCGTGGTGCCACTCTGGTGGGTTTGTGCCCCTTTCATAATGAGAAAACGCCGTCCTTTACCGTGTATCCGGCCACGCAGTCCTTTTACTGCTTTGGCTGCGGTGCCGGTGGGGACGCCATCACCTTCTTAAAAAAGATTGAGAATTTAGACTATTTGGACGCAGTTAAGACCCTGGCCCAGCGGGCAGGGCTGCAAATGCCCCAGGAGGGCTTTGACGACTCCCTGTCCAAACGGCGTCGCCGGATCTTGGAGATGAACCGAGAGGCCGCTCGCTTTTACCATAGCGTGCTGCTGTCCCCGGAGGGCAAGGTGGGCTATGATTATTATATCGGTCGTGCACTGAGTGCCGCCACGATCAATCATTTTGGTTTGGGCTTTGCCCCCAATCAGTGGGACGCTTTGCTCAAGCATATGCGCGCCAAGGGCTACCAACCGGCAGAACTGGTGGACGCCGGGCTGGCCCGAAAAGGGCAAAAAGGGTATTATGACAACTTCCGCAACCGGGTCATGACCCCTATTATTGATGTGCGGGGCAATGTGATCGCCTTTGGCGGCCGCGTGCTGGATGACAGCAAGCCTAAATATATCAACACCGGCGACACGCTGGTGTACAAAAAGACCAACGAGCTGTTTGCCCTGAACTTTGCCAAAGACAGCAAAGAGGATGCGCTGATTTTGTGCGAGGGTTATATGGATGTGATTGCCATGCACCAGGCCGGGTTTACCAATGCGGTGGCCGGTTGCGGTACGGCGCTGACTACAGAGCAGGTGCGGCTGATCAGCCGCTACGCCAAGGAAGTGATCCTAACCTACGATGCAGACGAGGCGGGGCAAAAGGCACTGCAAAAGGCCATGACCCTGTTTGACCAAACAGATGTGAAAGTGCGCATTCCCGCACTGGTGGGCGGCAAGGATCCGGACGAAATTATTCGTACCTACGGTCGGGACAAGTTTAAGGGTATGCTGGAGGGCGCGTCTAACGAAACAGAGTTTCGCCTGCTGGCACTGCGCCGTCAATACAATTTGGCCACTACCCAGGGCAAGATCGACTTTATCGGCGGCGCACTGCAAATCCTGGCAACTTTGCCGCCGGTGGAGCAGGATTTGTATGTATCCCGCCTGTCGGAGGAACTGGGTGTGGAGCGGCAGAATATGAAGGTGCAGCTGCAAGATTTGGTGCGCCGCCAAGGCAACAGAAGAGAAAAACGGGAATTCAAACGTATTGTGCAGGAGAATATGCGAAAGACCGCTCGGGAAACGATGGCCACAGACGCTTCCCTGCGTAAGCTGCGGGCGGAGGATCGGCTGATCAGCTTGCTGCTGCGTTATCCGGATTGCAGCCGCCTGTGCAAGGACTTTGACCCTCAGTGGCTGACCCCCGGCTTTGCCCAACGGGTGTTTACGCTGATCTTGCAACGGCTGGAGAATGGCGACGGTACGGAGCTGATGGACCTGCGGGATCGGTTGACGGACGACGAGATGGGTCGCCTGTCCGGTATTATTGCCCGTGGCGGTGAGTCGGCGGACGCCAAGCAGGAATTTTCCGACTGCCTGCAAACCATTCGTGCTGAGCAGCAAAAAAAGCAGGAGAGCGCGGCAGAACTGGACGACCAGGCCTTTCGTGACCTGTTTCGCCATCATTCATAAACCATGGGTTTACATATAGAAATACGATGAAATGAGGATTTAGACTATGAGCAACAACGAATTGCATTTGCCTGCCCAGCAGCAGGTGAGCGAAGAAAAGAAAAACGCTGCCTTTAAGAAGCTGGTGGAGCGGGGCAAGCAGTCCGGCCACCTGTCCGCACAAGAGATCGACAATGTAATTGTGGAGCTTGACCTGGATGTGGACGAGCTGGAAAAACTGAACGAGATGATCGACTCGGCCAACATCAGCATTGTAGACGACTTTTCTGCCGAGGCGCTGGACGGTATTCCGCTGGAAGTGGATCTGCCCAAGGAGACGGACGCTGCGGAGACGGTAGCCATTAACGATAACGCGGCCATGGACGATCCGGTCAAGGTGTATTTGAAAGAGATCGGCCGGGTGCCGCTGCTAACCCCGGAGGAGGAGATTGAGCTGGCAATCCGCATTGCGGATAATGACGAAAAAGCCAAGAAGCGACTGGCAGAGGCCAATCTGCGCTTGGTGGTGAGCATTGCCAAACGCTATGTGGGTCGCGGTATGCAGTTTTTGGATCTGATCCAGGAGGGCAACCTGGGCTTAATCAAAGCAGTGGACAAGTTTGACTACACCAAGGGCTTCAAGTTCTCCACCTATGCTACCTGGTGGATCCGCCAGGCGATTACCCGCGCCATTGCGGACCAGGCCCGTACCATTCGTATTCCCGTGCACATGGTGGAGACCATCAATAAGGTAAAGAAAGCCAACAGCCAACTGCTGCACCAAAACGGCCGTGAGCCTACGGCGGACGAGATTTCCGAGTATTTGGAGATGCCGGTAGATAAGGTGCGTGAGATTATGCGTGTGGCCCAGGAGCCGGTATCTTTGGAGACCCCCATCGGCGAAGAGGAGGATAGCCATTTGGGCGACTTTATCCCGGACGATGACGCGCTGGCCCCGGCAGACGCTGCCTCTATGAGCCTGCTCAAGGAACAACTGGCCGATGTGCTTAAGACCCTGACCCCCAGAGAGGAAAAGGTGCTGAGTCTGCGCTTTGGCTTGGAGGACGGCAACCCCAAGACCTTGGAGGAAGTGGGTAAGGAATTTAATGTGACCCGTGAGCGTATTCGCCAGATTGAGGCCAAGGCACTGCGCAAGCTGCGCCACCCTAGCAGAAGTAAGAAACTAAAGGACTTTTTGGACTGATGAAACCGGAAGAAATCGCGCGCATTAACGCGCTGGCCCGTAAGGCCAAAACGCCGGAGGGTCTGACCCCGGCGGAAAAGGAAGAACAGGGCGCTTTGCGCCGTCGCTACATTGATTCGTTTAAGCGTAGTTTGGTCAGCCAGCTGGATAACACCTATGTGGTGGAGCCGAACGGTGAAAAGCACAAGCTGCAACGCAACGAGAACAAAGGAGATTAACGCATTTATGCTTGATTTCAAGGAACCGAGAATTACGGACAAGCCCTGGGTGGATCAATGCCTGTCCCACGCCCACAGTATGAACTGCGAGTATACATTTGGCAACATTTTCGTTTGGCGCACGGCGTATGTGACTCGCATTTGCCATTACAAGGACTTTTTGCTGATCCGTTACGGCAGAGGGGCAGATATTGCGTATTCGCCCCCGGTGGGCACCGGCGATTTTGCCGATGCGGTGCGGGTGTTACAGCAGGACGCGGCAGAAAATGGCGTCACTTTACGCCTGCTGGGTGTGACCGCCAGCTATAAAGAACTGCTGGAGGCGGATTTCCCGGGAAAATTCAACTACACCTATTCCGACGATTATAACGATTATATTTACAGTGTAGAGAAAATGGCCAATTTGTCCGGCAAGAAGTATCACGGCAAGCGGGGGCATATTACCTACTTTATGAAGGCGCACCCGGACTGGCAGTTTGAAGTGCTCACCCCGGAGAATGTGGGGGAGTGCATTGCCCTGCATACCAGCTGGATTGACGAGAAAGACCAAACGGAACAAAAGGAAGAGGACGCCGAGTTTTCCCTGGAGTTTGAAGCGGTGCTCTCCGCCTTTGACAATTACAAGGCGCTGGGCTTTGTAGGCGGACTGATCCGGGTGGGCGGCAAGGTGATCGCTTACACCATGGGTGAGCCCCACAGTAAAGACTGCTTTGTGACCCATTTTGAAAAGGCACCGGCAGACATGCGCGGCGCGTTCCCCATCATCAATCAGGTATTCACGCGGCAGTGCCTAAGTGGATATACCTATGTGAATCGGGAAGAAGATTTAGGATTGGAGGGCTTGCGCAAGGCCAAGCAGTCCTATCACCCGGAGATATTCTTAGAGAAGTGCGTGGCCACCTATGTTGACGAAAATTGAATTTACGGAAGATGTCACACAGATCGTTGATCTTTGGCATCGGGTGTTTGGGGACGATGAAGCGTATATCCGCTTCTTTTTGGACAACTGCCGCCACAAACGCTGCGTAGGTGCCTTTGTGGGGGAGCGGCTGGTGTCTATGCTGTTTTTGCTGGACTGTACCTATAACGGACAGCAAGGGGCTTATGTGTATGCGGTAGCCACCCACCCGGATTACAGAAAACAGGGCTTTATGCAAAAATGTATTGACTATTCCCAGGCATTGGATTATGATTTTCTATGTTTGGTGCCGGCAGAGGCGTATCTTTTCGATGTGTATGCCAAATTCGGTTTTCAGGCCCTGCTGTTTGGGACTGCGGTGCCTACTCAGCTGGATGACAGTTGGCAACCGGCAGGGGCACAGGTGTATTTTGACCGCCGCCGTGCCTGGACACCGACGCCTGCGGTGGAACTGGTAGATAGCGACTACCTGTATCGGGAAAATGTGCTGCTGGATGGCAGCTTCTATTGTAAAGACGATGGGATCGCCGCGGTGCGGGACGGTCGGATTTGCGAATATATCCAAAAGAGTGGCAATGTGCTGACTGACGAGCCGGTGGGTATGCTGTGGAGCCGCCGGGCGTTGCCACCGGGCTACTTTGGCCTGTATATGGATTAACGGAGGTTACATAACTATGGTTTATGTCTTTTTAGCAGACGGATTTGAACTGATCGAGGCGTTGGCGCCGGTGGATATGCTACGCCGGGCCAAGATCGGCGTGATGACCGTTGGCATCGGCGGCAGCGTAATCACTGCGTCCTGCGGGGTCAGCGTTACCTGCGACATTAGCGACAAGGCTTTTCGCTTCAAGAATGTAGATGCCATTGTGCTGCCCGGCGGTATGCCCGGTACGAAGAATTTGGAAAAAAGCCCGGTGGTGCAGGACGCCATTGACAAGGCTGCAGAGCGCAACACGCTGATCTGTGCCATTTGCGCCGCACCGTCTATTTTGGGACACAAGGGTCTGCTAAATGAGAAGGAAGCAATTTGTTTTCCCGGCTTTGAGGAGGAACTGACCGGCGCCACCATTTCTAAAAAGCATGTGGTGTGCGACGGCGACTTTATCACCGCAAAGGGCGCCGGTGTGGCTGTGGACTTTGGGCTGGAGATTGTGTGCCAGTTGGAGGGTCGTGAAATGGCAGCCAACGTGCGCAAGACCATTCAATGTCCGTAAAGGGTGACCTGCGCCGCGCATTTCGGCAGCGGCGACGGGAAAAGATAAACAGAGCCGCGGCGGACGCCGCCATTGCCCGTCGGGTGCTGGACAGCAGCGCCTATGGGCAGGCAAGGGTGCTTTTAGGCTATGCCGCCCTGCCGGAGGAGATACAGACGGATTTTGTTCTTCGCCGGGCGCTGGCAGAGGGCAAGGCGCTTTATTTGCCTCGCTGTTTGGATGATGCCGGGCAAATGGCCTTTTACCGGGTGCAGGCGCTGGAAGATCTGGAAAGCGGCAGCTTCGGTGTACGGGAGCCGTCTTTAGCCGCGCCCCAATACAATATGGATTTAGACGGTCAGGCCCTGTGCTTGGTGCCGGGTCTTTGCTTTGATAACAAAGGGTATCGGCTGGGCTACGGTAAGGGGTACTATGACCGGTTTTTGGCAAAATTCCGCGGGGTGACCTTGGGACTTTGCTATAATGATTTTTTGCAGGACTGCCTGCCGGTGGGGGACTATGATCTGCCGGTACAGCAGATTGCTACGGAGGACCGGGTGTTCGCCGTGGAGCAAGGAGCAGCGTATGAATGAAAACAGAGATTTGAATCAGCGAGAGAATGGTATTAATCCCTCGGAGCTCAGTGGCAAAGGGGACTACTATTTCTCTAACGGTGTGCAGGAGCGCACCCCCCGCACCACGCCGGTGGGTACAAAACGCAAGCCGGCGAAAAAAGGCAACGGCGTAAAGTCCACTTATGTGTTCTTTATTGTGGTGATTGCGGTATCCATGGCACTGTCCGTGTACGCCGTGTTCTGTATGAATGACATTTTGGCGATCACCAAGACCAAGTCCACCGTCACTGTGTCTATGCAGGAGGAGGTCAAGACCGCTTCGGATGCCATTGACCTGCTGGCGGACCAGGGACTGATCAAGTGCAAGGGCTTTTGCAAGTTTTTTGCCACCCTGCACGATAAGGTGCTTAACGATCCCATCGGCGGACCGTACCCGGCAGGGGTGTATTACTTAAACGGAAAAATGGGACTGGAGGGTATGCTCCAGACCTTGCAGGGCTCCTCCGCCACTTCGGAGACGGTGACCCTGATCTTTCCTGAGGGTATGACCGTACCGGAGATCGTCAATAAACTGACAGAGAACGATGTGTGTGACAAAACGGCGCTGCTGTCCGTGATCGACTCCACAGAATTTACCTATTCTATGGTGGCGGACTTAAAGGCCAATGAGCATGTGCCTTACCGTCTGGAGGGCTTTATGTTCCCGGATACCTATGAGTTCTTTGTGGGGGAGAACGCCTCCAGCGTGGTGAAGAAATTCCTGTCTAACGGCGACAGCAAGATCTCCGAGAAAGATCGTGCCCAGGCCAAAAAGTTGGGCTATTCCATGTATGAGGTAATGACCATTGCCTCCATTATTCAAAAGGAAGCCGGCAGTGAGAAGCAGATGAAAACCATCTCCTCTGTCATTCATAATCGCCTGAGCGATAAAACCAACTTCCCGTCCCTGGGCTGTCAGTCCACCTCAGACTATATTACCAACTTTGTAAAGCCAAATTTGTCCTCAACCAGTGCCCACACGGCGGACTATTATCTGGAGTATTACAACACGCAGACCACCTCTACGGTGGTGGGGCTGCCTGCCGGTCCTATTTGCAATCCGGGTAAAGCGGCCATTCAGGCGGCGCTCCATCCGTCGGATACCGGCTATTATTACTTCTTCCACGACACCAAGGGCAACCTGTACACTGCCAAGACCTATGCCGAGTTTAAGCAGAAGATACAGACCTATGCCCCCTATCTGGCTGCATGATGAAGCGGGTGGAACTGTTGTCCCCAGCAGGGGATATGGAACGGCTGGAATTGGCAGTCAAGTTCGGTGCAGATGCGGTGTATGTGGGCGGAACCCAATTCGGTATGCGCTCCAACCCATCCAATTTTGACCCGGCACAGCTGCAAGCGGCTTGCAAGCTGGTGCACGCTGCCGGGAAAAAGCTGTATTTGACCTGCAACACCTTGCCCCGCAGCTATGAGCTGGATGCGCTGCCGGACTTTCTTCGCAGTGCCCGGGCGGCAGGGGTAGACGCCTTTATCATTGCGGATATGGGCGTGCTGGCTATTGCCAAGCAGGCGGCACCGGAGGTGGAAGTGCATATTTCCACCCAGGCGGGGATCGTCAATTATGCGGCGGCCAATGCCTTTTACCAAATGGGCGCCAAGCGGATCGTTACCGCAAGAGAGCTTTCATTGGACGAGATCAAGATGATCCGGGATCATACGCCTCCGGAGCTGGAGATTGAGGCCTTTGTTCACGGTGCCATGTGTATGAGCTTTAGCGGTCGGTGCATTCTCTCGGATTATATGGTGGGGCGAGACGCCAACCGTGGTGACTGTGCCCAGCCCTGCCGCTGGAAGTATCACCTGATGGAGGAGACCCGCCCGGGTCAGTATTTCCCCATCAATCAAGAGGAGAACGGCACATATATTTTCAATTCCAAGGATTTGTGTATGATCGAACACATTCCGGAGCTGGTGGCTGCAGGGGTGGACTCGTTTAAGATCGAGGGTCGCGCCAAAAGTGCCTATTATACCGCCGTTGTGACCCACGCTTATCGTCAGGCGCTGGACGCTTATTTTGCCCACCCGTCCCCGGACTTCCGTGTGCCGGACTGGGTGCTGGCGGAGATGGAAAAAATGAGCCATCGGGTTTATACCACCGGCTTTAACTTCGGTCCGCTGCAGAATGGGCAGGAGCTGAACACCGGCGGCTATGTGCGCAACTGGGATGTGTGCGCCCTGTACCGAGACCAGCAGGGGAACCGGCTGATCGTGGACCAGCGCAATCGCTTCTTTGAGGGCGATACCCTGGAGGTGCTGGAACCGGGGCAAAAGCCCTATACCCTGACCGTTCGAGACCTGGTGCGAGAGGCAGACGGCACGCGTACGGAGGCAGCCAATAAGGCAACGGAGGTGTATTCCTTTGCCGTGGATCGCCCGGTGTCCCCGGATGCTATTTTGCGCCGCAAGCGGGACGAGGACTAAACAGAATACGCATTATTTGCACCCCTGATGTACATACTACACCGGGGGTGTATTTTTATGGGCAGACGGCTCCACGCATTTTCACTGGTTATGTGCTTGCTATTTACCGTTGTTTGCGGGCGGGTGCTGTATGTGGCGCGCAGCGGCGATTTTGCCGTAGGTCAGAGTTATAATAGCTACACCCTGCTCTTTGAACAGAACGATACGGAAATCACAGACCGACAGGGACGATCCATGGGCGGCACCCGCAAAGAATGGGTGGCTGTGATCCGCCCTACGCAGGATTGCCTGCGGGAGCTGCCGCGCCTGTTTGCGCCCGGAGATGTGCAGCGCATTGCAAAGGAACTGCAAAAAGGCTACCCGGTGCTGGAGCCGGTAGCCACGAAAGCGGATACAAACAACATTGTAATTATGGAGCGCACGGTGCGGGACAGCACCACCCTCCATGCCCGACAGCTGCTGGACCGTGCCAGCGGCGGACTGGGTCAATATACAGCCGTTGCCACGGAGAAAAAATTGAACTTTGCCACCGACGCCATGGGGCGGGTGCTCTCCGGCAATGCCATGACGGAACAAATAGATCGTACCGGCGCCCCTGCCACCATGCGAACCACGCTGGATCTGGAACTTCAAAAGACGGTGGAACAGGCGGCCGAGTCGATCAAAACCGGCGCTGTGGTGGTGCTGGATGTACCGACCGGAGAGGTGCGCGCCGTGTATAGCGCACCTGCGGACTACTATAACCGAGCATTGTCCGCTTACGCTGTTGGCTCCGTTTTTAAGCTGATTGTTGCCGCTGCGGCGTTGGAAGCAGACTTGCAGCCGATCTATACCTGTAAAGGTGAAATAAAGGTAGGAGATACAGTCTACCGCTGCCAAAATGGTCGGGTGCATGGCCGGCAGACGATGGAGCAGGCGCTGGCCCATTCCTGCAACTGCTACTTTGTGCAGCTGGCGCAGAAGTTAGGCGCCGGGCGACTGTACCAAATGGGGCTGGATTTTGGATTTGGTGCGCCGGTTGCGCTGTATAAAGATTTTCAAAGCGCCGCCGGGCGGCTGCCGTCTCTGTCGGTGCTGGCGTCTTCCGGTCAGCTGGCACTGCTGGGCTTTGGGCAAGGGAAGTTGACGGACACACCGTTGCACTTTGCCCGTTGCGTTGCGGCCATTGCCGCTGGCGGCGTGTATCGTTCGCCGGATTTGACCGGCAAGACGGTTGCAAAACCATGCCGCGTGATGCAGGCAAAGAATGCAAAGACGCTACTTGCCTATATGCGCACGGTGGTGGCAGAAGGTACCGGCAGCGGCGCCGATTATCAGGGTCGATGCGCCGGTAAAACCGCCACCGCCCAATCCGGCCGTTATGTGCAGGGCAGGGAAGTGCTCAATACCTATTTTGCAGGGGTGTATCCCTTTGATCATCCCCGCTATGCCATTGTGGTGATGCGGGAAAACGGCACCTCCGGCGCTGCCGATTGCTGCCCGGTGTTTCGCCGAATTGTATCAAGTTTGCCGTAGGCCTTGCATTACTGTCCCTTTTGTGGTACAATGCCCATACAATAGGGGGAGATTTTACTTGCAAACATCAAAGTTAAAAACACTGCGCATCTTACAGATGCTTCAGCAGTACAGCGATGAGGAAAATCCGCTGTCTGCTACGGATTTGATTGAGCGATTACAGACTGACTACGGTATTCAGTGTGAGCGCAAATCTATTTATGCGGACATTAAAGCGCTCCAGGAGGTGGGCTTTGATGTGTGCCGCACGGACTATCCCCGCCGGGGCTTTTACATGGCCGGTCGTACTTTTGAACTGGCAGAGGTGCGTATGTTGATGGACGCGGTGCAGTCCGCCGGGTTCATTACGCCGAAGAAGACGGAGAAGCTGGTGCAGAAGCTGGAGAGTCTGCTCTCCGCCGGCCAGGCGGAAAGCTTGGTGCGCCAGGTGTATTGCCAGAGCGAGAACAAATGTTCGAACGAAGAGATCTATTACATTATAGATAATTTGCACCAGGCGATTCGTGACGGCTGTAAGGTGAAGTTCGCCTACAAGCGCCGGGCAGTGGATCCCAAGAATAAAAAGACCTTTCGAGAGAAGATCTTTACCGTGTCGCCCTATGCGCTGATCTGGAAGGACGATCACTACTATTTGGTTTGTAATAACGAAAAATATGACAATCTGATGAACCTGCGCCTGGATCGTATGCGCCGTATTACTCCACTGAGCCAAAAGGCACGACCGGTGGAGGAGGTCAGCGCGTATAAGGGCCGTTTTGATACGGCAGACTATGCCGCCAAAATGTTCAATATGTTCTCCGGCGAGACCGCAACGGTGCGCTTGCTTTGCAAGCTGGATACCTTGGAGGAAATGGTGGACCGCTTCGGCACGGCCATTCCGATTCACGCGGTGGACGGCGATCACTTTGAGACCACTATTTCGGCGGCGGTCAGTGAGGGCATGGTCAGTTGGCTGATGCAGTACGGCGGTCGCGTGCAGGTGCTGGAGCCCCAGAGCCTGATCGACAGCGTGCGCGCCCGGGCGGAGACGGTGCTGTCCGCGTATACAAAAGAATAGAATTTTGCGCAGCAGGGGAGTCCCTGCTGCTTTTTTTGCCTGCCTATACGCTATTTGTGTATGGTATTATTGTCGATTTGCACTTGCAGGTAATGGTTGATATTTGTGCATAATTAACAGACACTGCCCTAATAATTGTCGCGTTTCCATAAAAATCCAATTAGTTAACAAATAATTTACAAATTCTATTGACAAGGAATTCTCAAGCGTAGTATAATTATTCTGTAAATGAGTGTGGGTAAGTATACCCATACGCTGCCGGCAGGATTTGGCGCCTGTGCTGTGTCGTCAGTAAACAGTGCGCGCTTTTTACCCCGCTTGGTAAAGAAAGAGATTTATGGAGGTATATTCTATGGGAAAAAAAGTATCCAAACGGCTGTTGTCTTTGTTCCTGTCTGTGTTGATGCTGGCCACCAGCCTGCCTTTTGCAGGTCTGTCCGCTTCTGCCGCAGATGAGAGCAGCAATTTGCCCAAGAGCACCAGCGGTGCGTACTTGTTTGCGTATTTTAGAAATGACGCCAAGTCCACCAACGGTGAGAACATTTTTTACGCTGTATCTAAGGATGGCTATAATTACGAGTCCTTGAACGGCGGCGTGCCTGTGGCAAATGCTTCTCAGGGCACCGGCCACTCTCGCGATCCTTATATTATGAAGGCGCAGGATGGTGCAGAATACAAGTATTATATGGTGGCAACGGATGCCAACACCACCAACAACTATAATAATACCGGTCTGCACACCTGGGGGTCCAACGACCTGATCCACTGGGACGAACTGGCCAATCCCCAGTTTGCCACGAACAAGGGCGGCGGTTCCAAGACCATTACCAACATGTGCTGGGCACCGGAGGCCATTTGGGATCCGGTTGCAGAGAAGTATATGGTTTACTTCTCTTCCAACGAGGCGGATTCTGCAGCCAACGAAAGCTCTAAGATTTGGTATTCCTATACATCTGATTTTAAGAACTTCGACGAGAAACAGCTGCTCTTTGACCCGGGCTACGGTGTGATCGATGCCGATATTACTCCGTACAAAAACGGCTATGTAATGATGTATAAGAAAGAGGCTTCCTCCGGTACCGGTGCCAAGAAAGTTTGGTACACCTTTAAGACCGGCAAGAGCCCCTCTAATTCTGACGGCGTAGAATATGATGCTGCCAATGCGAAGATTTTCGAGTCTGTCTCCACTACGCAGGCAGAAGGCCCGGAAGTGTTCCCCATCTCCGGCACAAGCAGCTACGGCGTGCTGGTAGACTATTTCTCCGACGGCGGCTTCGGTTTCTCCTATACTTCTGATTTTGAGAGTTATTCTAAGATTTCTGCGGATAATTGCTCCATCAATCACCTGAACCCCAGCCACGGCTGCATTATTCCCATTTCCGATATGGAGTATTACAACCTGTCCCAGGCTTTCGGTAAGGCGACCTCTACCCAGACTGCTGTGAAGCCCGGCGATACCGCCAACAGCCACTTGATTGCCCGGTACTTTACCTCTAACAATGCCCGGGAGGATGTGTCCGGCAACGGCAACCATATTGGTGCGTATAACGGCTCCACCAAGCACAACGGTAATGTGAGCAGTGTTGATATGGTGGTGCAGGACGGCCGACTGGCGGCTCGCTTTGATAACAGTAAGAAGGCCAACGCCGGTGCTGCCGCAGATAAAACCATTGATAAAGAGGTAAAGGGCATTTCTACCGCTTGGATGAATGTGGACGGTATGTTCTCCGACACCAACATCAACCGCGGTATTACCATCTCCTTTGACTCCTATATGACGGACGCTACCGTTGATAATACTCATATCTTTGACTTTATTGATACGCCCAAGTGGAACTATATTACCTGGGGTGTTAACAATCCGGCAAACAAGAGCAACTTCAACTTGCTGTCCTACCAGGCAGACAACCGCTCCATCGGTATGAAGAAGGGCACGGAGGCCGAGACCAGCGGCAGCTTGGCGAAGAATGAGTGGCATTCCTATGTGTTCTCCATCTCCAAAAGCTGCTTTACCGTATTTGTAGACGGCAAGCTGGTTTCTTCTTCCACAACCGGCAAGAACTTCGGCACCGTACTGGACAGCGACTGGTTCAAGGCCGTATTCCAGAATGCCGGTGCTAATCCCTCTAAGCTGACCTTTGGCGTGAACCCCTATTGGTCCACCACCGTCGGCGGCACATATTACCTGCTGGATGGTTACATCAGCGACTTCTGTATTTATGACCAGGCACTGTCTTTGGGCGATGTGGAGAATGCAAAGGCCGATCAGCTGAAGGCAACGCAGACCAACTATGACGCCAATACCACACAGGTGATCTATAAGGATCCGTGTTCTGCTGCCGGCTATACCACCGCTAAGGACAATGTGTACGGCACTTACCTGCCTTTGAATAAGTCAGGTGTGGCCACCCAGGTGGACCCGGTAAAGGATCTGACAGACACGGCTGCCGGTTATACTTATACCATGCTGTATAATCCGGGCGATACCATTGATAACGGCGCCGTATTCCGTATGGGCGGCGAAAGTGATAACTACTTCCGCGTCAATGAGGACGGCACCATTGAATACAAGAGCGGCGACTCGTCCTTTAAGTCTGACTCTACCTTCACTTTGCCTACGGATAAATGGAGTCATGTGACCTTGCAGGTGGTACCGTACATTAGTTATGACCGTATCTATGTTTATATTGACGGCAAGCAGGTTGGTATGTATGACGCCTACAAGGCTCGCGAATCCCAGTGCAAGACGTATGCGGATAACGGCTTAACCTTACAGAGCCTGATCCACGGCACGGCCGGCGGTACCGGCGGCCAGGTGGTGTACGGCGAGGGCGCCACCGGTAAGCTCACCGATGTGAACATTTACCGTGGCTCCATCAACGCCTATGATCTGTTTATTAAGGACACCAGCGCGTACGCAGAGGCGCTGATCCGTGAGAACATGGATCTGTTTAAGTCTACAATGATGACTTTCTCCGCCACCAATATCCTCACCAATATGGCACCGGCTTATGAACTGTATGATAAGGCGTCCCGCTATTTGGACGCTGTAAAGCTGGGCAAGACAGTGCCGGATATGGAATATGTGGCTAAGCTGAATGCGGATTTGTATGCAGCCATTCAAAAAATGACCCCCTACAAGGCGGAATTCAGCACCGTAGGTGCCCAGGTGGCTACCGGTAAAGGTGATGGTTCAGCTTATGAAACTGTCAATGCAAAGTATTCTCAAAATCTGTTGTATGCCGGTCCCACCAGTAAGGCAAATGCTTCCAACGATGTGAAGACATTTGTGAACAACCGGTACGAGATTTACTATAATTCCGCTGTATTTCTGTATGACGGTTCGCAGAATGACACCACCAACATTATGTGCATGCCGGTTGTGATGTCTCAAATTCGTGATAGTGGGTGGAATTCAAACGCCTTAAACGGTTTGTTCCCTGCGGAATCAACGACATCGGGGAATGCAAACCCCTATTTCCGCTTAATTTCCGACTATCCCCAAAGCAGCGGAAAACCGAATCTGCAAGCCGACGCAACCAATGAGAATTTGTTGACCACGGATCAAATGTGGAAAGGTTATTCCGAAACAAACTGGGAGTACGGCAACTACATTGCTTCCAGTGGCAAATACAATATTGCCGGTGAACGGGAGAACCACTGGAACCATACCACCGGTGAATTTGGTATGTCCAATCTCTCTACACATCTTTGGTATAATGTGTTGCAGTTTATGCCCGATCGGTGTATGGCAAAAACCGGCAAGACTTCACCGGAGGGTGCCTATACCGTACCGTGGGGTATTTATGGTGACACCAACGGGAAAAAGGATAATTACGACAAAGCAGCGAATAACTGTAAAGGCATTATCAATGATGCCACCACGATTTATGTCGTAGATGTGAAATCTGCCAGCCCCACCACACTGTTGGATAAGGCCTCCGAGAATCTTAAGAATGTAGATAAGTTCCAGGGTGCCAATATGTACCAGCTGATTCAGAGCATCACCCGGTTCTCTGCGGATACGGCAATGGAAATCCTGTCCGGCATGGACGCTGCCACCTCTTGGAACCCGGCGACAGATCTGAACGCCACCGACGGCGGTGCGTTCTATGAGCAATTCGTGGATAAGCGCAACGAACTGACCCAGAACTTTGACACTGCGGTAGGCAATGCCATTAACGATTCTAAGGGCTTGGATGAGCAGGGCTATACTAAACTGGACGCGGATATGGACGCCTCCACTGCCATCGGCAAAACCTATCAGGACGCCTATGACGATGTAACGGACGGCGACAGCAGCACCGGTGCGTATACGGATTCCAGTGCCGCCGCGTTTATCAAGGCCTTTGATGCTGCCAAGCAGCACTATACGGACTTGAGCCCGGTGGCAACGGCAAACCGTACCGATAAGAATAACCCGTATGCGGATAACCAGGCAAAGACGGCCTCCAAGCTGCATGACGATCTGGTGCTGGCTTATGCCAAGCTGATGAAGCGTGCGGATTATACGCAGCTTAATCTGTTGTACGGCGGCTCCGATCGCGTACAGATCTCCAATAACGGTTTGACCAAAAATGTGATCAACGAGAATAACGAGACGGTACGCCAGCAGAACTACACCCTGTCTACTTGGCTGACCTTTGATGACGCAGCCACGGCGGCTATGAAGCTGTCCGATAATAAGGACGCCAACGCAAACGCCACCTACACCAAGTCTGAAAAGACCGACCAGCCTATGTTTAAGACAGGCGAGGTACAAGTGGAAACCCTGCTGCAAGGCACGGTGAATGTACAGGGCACCACCACAGAGCTGTCCGAATATCAGACGGACATCAACACCAAGAAAGACGCTTTGGACGCAGCCATTAAGGGCATTGAAGTTCCGGCGGATTACACCGCGTATGACGCATTCGTGGTGGTACTGGGTACCCAGGATAAGAACGCCTTTACGGACGAATATCTGGCGCAGGCCGGCTATACGGACGGTCAGGTGAACAATGTGTTTAAAGCACAGGCCTACCAGGGCTCTCAGTCCGCAGCCGGTGCTTACAATACGGACGGTACGAATAATGACCGGGCGTATGTAGAGTACAACGGCAGTTGCTACCGCAACATCGGCCAGCTCGCTGCCGATACCGAGCAGCCCGGCCAGAAGGTATTGGACAGCACCACAAGCGCTTTGGTTACTGCGCTGAACGATGCCAACAATTCTGACACGCTGCGCCGTCAGTTCTCTGTTACATTTAAGTATGTGGTAGACAAAGCCGCGCCCATTACCGTGTCTGAGAATCAGTCTTATTTCTACGGCACCGTAGGTACCTTTACTGTACCGGATGGCGTAGTCGGCTCCGTTTACAAGTGGTCCGTAACGGCCGGCGGCAAGGAGAAGGATGTGCTGAACTACGGCACTACCTACACTCTGCGTATGCAAAATGAGAACGCAGCCGCGGACAGCATTCTGGTAACCGCTTATTTGACTACGGATACTGCGCCTGCCGAGAATCAGGTACAGCTGTCTGTTCAGGATCAGTACAGATCCAATGTTTACCAGGGCACACTGCTGCAGGACACCAATGTAACCGTATCCCAGTTGGAGCAGGTGCAGGTGGGCGACAACGCCATTTCACTGACCGGCTCCGCGTATTACAAGCTGGCCGGCTGGCAGGTGATGGAGGGCGACAAGGCCCACAACATCAACTACGGCACTTACACTTTGGCGGAGCTGGCCAAGATTGCCGGCGGCAACCAAGTGATCCTGCGCCCGGTTTATGTGTATAACGGTCAGGATGTATTCACTGTGTCTTTGGACGGTGAGCAGTTGTGTGCCAAGGGCTACGATGTGCGTGTTAAAGTTCCTAAGGCTGCCGACGCGTATGCACTGGCAGTGAAGACAGGCAGTACTTATGCCATCGCCACCTACGGCACCGCCTATGACTTCTATATTGACGGCTCCAACAAGGAATTCTTCACAGTCAATTATCTGCCTGCAGAGACAGACGAGCGCGGTGATGTAATCCGTGCAGCCGGGTACTATGTGACAGACGGCGGCCAGCTGGTTCGGCTGGATACCGATGCGAACATTCGTTACAGTCTGGAGCATAAGTTCCCCACCGCATTCAGTGTTGGCATGAAGTCCAAATCTGCGGCCACCACCTTCAGCACTTACAGTGCGGCAACTACCGGTTTGCCGGCGGATGTGAAAATCACAGAGATGGGCACCCTTTACACCCGCGACGCCGCCATGGCTACCGATGCTGCGTTTACCGTAGACAGCGTACAGGCCGGCAAGAATGTTAAGATGGTAAAGGCCAAGAGTCCTATTGACTTCAGTAATCAGTTTATTCTGAATTACAAGAATGCCAATGCGGCTGCAACTGCCACTTACACCAGAGCATATGTGAAGTTCACTTACACTTATGAAACCCAGCTTGTCACCGGCGGCACAAAGACCACAACGGTTCAGTGCATTGCCTATGGTAACATTTGCGACAACAGCGCGTTCTTAGGCGCTTAATCAAAGGAGGAATTTAACATGAAAAAGCGTTATAGTACTCCTGAGATGGAGGTAGAAGCGTTCAACATCTTCACTGTATTCACCGACTCCAGCACAGGCAGCGGTGGTATTGACCAAGGCGGTGAAGAAGTGGGCGACGATCCCGGCGCAAAAGGCACCGGCGGCTTTTATGCCAACGATCCCACCGGGTCTTATTAAATCAAAAAAAGCAGGAGAGCAATCTCCTGCTTTTTCTTTTGCCGTGGGGTGGGGTAGATGCCGCAAAAACGCTCCGTTTGGATTATTTCAGCGCTTCAAGAACACAAATGTTAATATATTATGAACAATGTAAATATACTGTGAACAAAGTGTTGACCTATCCTGTGGGAACGACTATAATATTTGCAACAAAAGAACGCAGGGCGCTGTGGGCGCAAAATACCGTTCTTTGGGGGTAATATTATGATACGATCCATGACCGGGTTCGGCCGTGCGGTGCAGGAGATTGACGGCTATGTCATCACCGTGGAGTTGAAGTCTGTTAACCACCGCTATTTTGAGTTTTCCTCTCGGGTGCCGCGGCAGTACGGCTTTATTGAGGATAAGCTCAAGTCCTTTGTAAACAGTCGGGTGTCTCGCGGCAAGGTGGATTGCTTTGTGGGCATTGAGGCGCTGAATACAGAGGCCGCCCAGGTGGCAGTGAACCACACTTTAGCCGGTGCTTACAACACCGCTTTGCAGGAGATTGCAGACACCTATGGAGCTAAGCAGGACTGGGGCGCTGCCGCTATTGCTCGCTTTCCTGATGTATTGGTTGTGCGCAAGGCAGAGGAAGACGAGGACAAGATCTGGTCCTATGTGCAGACGGTGGCAGCCGCTGCGCTGGATAAGTTTGTTGCCATGCGTGAGGTAGAGGGCGCCAAGATGAAGGCCGATGTGGCCGGGCGCGCACAGACCATTTTGGATTGTGTGGCGTTTGTGGAAGAACGCTCCCCCAAAACCGTGCGGGAATATAACGAAAAGCTGGCTGCCCGGGTGCACGAGCTGCTGGGCGATGTGACCTTGGACGAGGGCCGCTTGCTCCAGGAAACGGCCATCTTTGCGGACAAAGTGGCAGTGGCGGAGGAAACGGTGCGTCTGCGCTCCCATATTGCGCAGCTGGGCAAATTCCTGGAGGCAGAGGAGCCCATTGGCAGAAAGATGGACTTCCTGGTGCAGGAAATCAACCGGGAGGCCAACACCATCGGGTCAAAGGCCAGCGATGTAGCCATCGCCGGTAAAGTGATCGACATTAAGGCTGAAGTAGAAAAAATCAGAGAGCAGATCCAGAACATCGAATAATGCAAATGGTGAATATCGGCTTTAACAATCTTGTGAATGCGGATCGGGTGATCGCCGTTGTCAGCCCGGAGTCTGCCCCGGTCAAGCGCATTGTGCAAGATGGCAAAGCAAAAGGAACACTCATTGACGCCACCCATGGCCGCAAGACCATGAGCGTTATTATTACAGACAGTGACAATGTGATCCTGTCTTATTTGGATCTGAACAAAATTGCTGAAAAATTTTCTGCGGAGGTGCGCGATGCATTGTGAGAACAAAAAGGGCTTATTAGTTGTTTTGTCCGCACCCAGCGGTTGCGGCAAGGACACGGTTTTTCGGGCCATTGAGGCACTGCGAGACGATGTGGTTGAGTCCGTTTCTGCCACCACCCGGGCGCCCCGACCCGGCGAAGTGGACGGCGTGAATTATTTTTTCAAGACCCGTGCAGATTTTGAAAAGATGATCGCGGACGGTGGCTTCTTTGAATATGCCGAGTATTCCGGCAACTATTACGGTACTCCTATTGCCGGGGTGGAGCAGGCCATTGCCAGGGGCAAGGTTTGCTTTTTGATCATCGAGGTGCAGGGGGCAAAGAATGTAATGCGTATTTGCCCGGACTGTGTGTCCATCTTCCTGTATCCGCCGAATTTTGAGATTTTGGAGCAGCGCCTGCGGGGGCGTATGTCCGAAACGGACGAAGTGATCCGCAACCGGCTGGAAATTGCCAAAGTAGAGCTTCAGTCCCGGGACTGCTACAAATATCAGGTGCTCAATGACGATTTGGACACCGCTGTGCACGAAATCAATCACATCATCTGCGATGAGCTGGCAAAGCGCAACGCAGAATAACTGCTACTGGAGGTAGAATACTATGTTTAATCCCGATTTGAAAGAAATGCTCAAGAATGTAAACAGCCGATACAGCCTGGTGGTTGGCACGGCCAAGCGCGCCCGGGAAATTCAGGACGAGGCTATTGCCAATGAGGAACATTTGGACACCAAGACCGTATCCTTGGCGATTGACGACATCAATTCCGGTAAGTATGTGATTGAGGAGCCGGACGAACTCAAGCAGAAATAAAGTGAGCGACAAAGCAGAGAACCGACCCATTGCCACTGTGGCTGTGGAGCGCACCTTCTTTAATCTGGACAGTGACTACGATTATGCGGTGCCCCCTGCACTGGCGGATCGGGTACATCCGGGTGTGGCGGTAGAGGTGCCCTTTGGCAGCGGCAACCGACTGCGCCGAGGGATTGTGCTGCAAGTGTTTGTGGGGATCAACCCGGCGCTGAAAGACATTGCCCGTGTGTGCGATTACGGTACGGTGCTGGACGAGAGCCAAATTCGCCTTGCTCGGTGGATGAAAAACCGCTATTTTTGCACCACCTACGAGTGCCTGCTGCAAATGCTGCCCCGTGGGTTCGGTAAGATCGGCGTGGCAGGGGTGCGTATGGCGGAATTGACTGTCAGTCGCGGCGAAGAGCTGCCTCGCTTAACGCCAAAGCAGCAGTCTGTTGCCGACCTTCTGCTGGACATTGGCAGCGCCACCGTGGAGGAGATCAAAACCCTTTGCGGCGTAGGCGACGGCGTGCTGAAAAATATGGAAAAGTGCGGCGTGCTGCGCTTTTTCAAAAAAGAGAAGTACAGAAATCCGTATGCGGATCTGCCTGCTGCCCCCAAGGCGGCGGAGATCGAACTGTCTGCCGAACAGACAAAGGCGTACCACACGCTGTGCGCCATGCTGGATGGTGACGGCGGCTGCGCGCTGCTGTACGGCGTTACCGGCAGCGGCAAGACCCAGGTATATATGCGCTTGATCGACCGCGCGTTGCAGCAGGGGAAAGATACCATTGTGCTGGTGCCGGAGATCGGATTGACTCCACAGGTGCTGGGGCTGTTCCATCAACGGTACGGCCGCCAGGTGGCGGTGCTGCATAGCGGCTTGTCCATAGGCGAGCGCAACGATGAATACCGCCGTGCTGACCGGGGAGAGGCTAAGATCGTGCTGGGCACCCGCAGCGCCGTGTTTGCGCCGCTGCACGCCCTGGGATTGATCATTATGGACGAGGAGCAGGAGCTGACATACAAGAGTGAGCGCACCCCTCGTTACCACGCCCGAGACATTGCCCGTTACCGGGCAGGGGAGAGCGGGGCGCTGTTTGTGATGGCGTCTGCCACCCCCAGTATTGAAAGCTATGCGGCGGCTAAGGCGGGAAAACATACCCTTTGTTCCCTGGAGCACAGATTTGGCAACGCTGCGTTGCCGCAGGTGTGTACCGTGGATATGAAGGGGGAGCTGCACGCCGGGCACCGTTCGCCTCTAAGCCGCACCCTGCAACAGCAGATACAGTCCAATTTGGACGCAGGCAAGCAGACCATTCTTTTGATGAACCGGCGCGGATACAATACATTCATTGCCTGCAACGACTGCGGTCATGTGATCACCTGCCCCAACTGTTCTATTTCGCTGACTTATCACAGTTATTCCAACCGACTGATGTGCCACTATTGCGGCTATTCCAAGCCTCTGGACAATACATGCCCGGAATGCGGCAGCCACGCGGTGCGGTACAGCGGGTTTGGCACCCAGCGGATCGAGGATGAACTGCAAGCGCTGTTTCCCGCGGCACGAATTTTGCGTATGGATGCAGACACCACCGCAGGTAAATTCAGCCACCAAAAGCTGTTTGACGCCTTTGCGGCCCACGAATATGATATTTTGGTGGGCACCCAAATGGTGGCCAAGGGGCTGGATTTTGACGATGTGACCCTGGTGGGTGTGGTGAATGCAGATAATGCGCTGTATGACGAAAATTACCTGAGTCACGAGCGCGCCTTTGACCTGATCACCCAGGTGGTGGGGCGCAGCGGTCGGCGAGACGCTACCGGCACGGCAGTGATTCAGACCATTGATCCCTGCAATCCGGTGATCGACTTGGCAGCACGGCAAGACTACCCGGCTTTTTTTGAGACGGAGTACGCTCTGCGGCGTATTTTGACCTATCCGCCGTTTTGCGATATTTACGGCGTGTTCTTTGTCAGCGAGGACGAGAACGCGGCGGCGCTGGCGGCCAAGGCCTTTTTTGACACGCTGGTGTTAGAGAATAAAGAACAGCAGCAAAAGCTGATTGTGCTTGGTCCCTCACCGGCAAGAATATCAAAAATCAGCAATACCTATCGGTATCGGCTGGCAATTAAGTGTAAAAATTCAAAATCTGTTCGCAATTTGCTCATGCAGGTGTTAAAAGCCACTGTTAAAATGAAAGAACTGCGAAAGGTGCAGATTTCCATAGATTTGAACCCCATTGACTTGGGTTAGGAGAAAAAATGGCATTACGGAATGTAGTAAAATACGGCGATCCGATCTTAAGAAAAAAGAGTCGCACGGTGGAAGTGTTTGACCGGCGTATCGCCACCTTGGTGGAGGATATGTTTGAGACCATGTATAAGGACAACGGCGTAGGTCTGGCTGCAGTGCAGGTGGGCATTCTCAAGCGTATTGTGGTCATCGATTGCGGCGACGGCCCGGTGGAACTGATTAACCCGGAAATCGTAAAGACCGAGGGTGAGCAGTGCGGTCAGGAGGGCTGCCTGTCCCTGCCCGGTCGGTACGAGACGGTGCGCCGCCCCCAAAAGGTGCAGGTGAAAGGCCAGGACCGAGAGGGCAAATGGCATGTCTATACCGGCGAGGACCTAAAGGCCCGGGCATTCTGCCATGAGATCGACCACCTGGACGGTGTGCTTTTTATTGACCGTATGGATAAAACAGTAAAGAAGGACTAAGATGCAAACGCTGCGTATCGTATTTATGGGCACGCCGGATTTTGCCGTGCCGTGCCTGCAAACCCTGCTGGACAGCCCCCACAGCGTGGTGGGCGTGTTTACCCAGCCGGATAAGCCACAGGGGCGCAAAATGGTGCTGACTCCGCCACCGGTGAAGGTGCTGGCTGCGGAGAACGGCGTGCCGGTTTTTCAGCCGGAGAAGATGAAAGATCCGGCCACTTTAGAGCAGTTAAAGATTTTGGCGCCGGATTTGATCGTGGTGGTGGCCTACGGGCGCATTTTGCCCCGGGCGGTATTGGAATTGCCCAGGTATGGCTGTATCAATGTGCACGCCTCGCTGCTGCCTAAATATCGAGGCGCGGCGCCCATTCAGTGGGCCATCTTAGACGGCGAAACAGAAACCGGCGTGACCATTATGCAAATGGACGCAGGACTGGACACCGGCGATATGCTGCTGGTCAAGAAAACGCCCATTGACCCGGAGGAAACGGCGGAAATGCTGTTTGACCGGCTGTCGGCTTTAGGCGCACAGGCGCTGGCAGAGATTTTACCCAGGCTGGACGATCTGCACCCGGTGCCCCAACCGGCAGGGGATTTTGGCTATGCCAAAATGATCTCCAAGTCTATGAGCCCCTTGGATTGGAACCGCTCGGCAGCGCAGCTGCACAATCAGGTGCGGGGGCTGTATTCCTGGCCCTGCGCCACCACCACCATTGGCGGCAAGACGGTGAAGGTGCTGTCTGCTCGCCTAAGCGAACAAAAGGGGAGCACCCCCGGCGCTGTGATCGAGAGCAAGGGCAAGTTGGTAGTTGCCTGCGGTGATGGCGGCGGTTTGGAATTGCTGACCGTGCAGCCTCAGGGGAAGAAAGCCATGGATGCCAAGGCCTTTTTGGCTGGGCACCCCGTGGCGATAGGTACTGTTTTAGGAGCGTGATTTTATGAACGCCTATATGCTTTATTACGCAACCGGGGTCATTATGATCCCGGTCCTGCTGTTTTCTTTTTATTGCCAAATCAAGGTGAAGCGGGCTTTCCGTCGGTACAGCAGCGTGCACGCCATGTGCGGCATGACCGGCGCCCAGGCGGCGGCGCGACTGTTGCAACTAAACGGCATTACCGATGTGCAAATTCGCCAGATCGGCGGCACCCTCACCGATTATTACGACCCGAAGAATAAAGAAATTTGTCTGTCCGGCGATGTGTATAACGCCACCTCTGTGGCGGCCATCGGCGTTGCCTGTCATGAGGCGGGCCACGCCTGCCAGCACGCACAGGGCTATGCACCGCTAAAGATTCGTAACGCTGCCATTCCTGCCACCCGCATCGGTTCCTCTTTGGGTATTCCGCTGGTGCTGCTGGGCATGGTATTTACCTGGCGGCCGCTGATTATGGTGGGTATTGTGTTGTATGCCTTAGTGGCGCTGTTCCAGCTGCTGACTTTGCCGGTGGAGTTTAACGCTTCTCGCCGGGCCTTGCAGACCATTGAAAGCAATCAATTTTTAACCGAACAGGAGTACCGGGGCGCGAAGAAAGTGCTGACGGCTGCTGCCCTTACCTATGTGGCGGCGCTGGCCTCTGCGCTGGCTACTTTGCTGCGGCTGCTGCTCCTGGCAGGACGAAGCAATGACCGTTAAATCTCCGCGCTTAGCCGCGTTTGAAACCCTATATAAAATTCAACAGGAGAGCGCCTATTCCAATCTTTCTCTCGACCATTTACCTGTGGCCAACGGGCAGGAACGGGCTTTTGCCACTGCTTTGGTGCGTGGCGTATTGGAACGGCAGATCACTTTGGACGCTTTGGTGGATAAATTCACCACCGGGCGATTGAAGCCCAAGGTGCGGGTGTTGTTGCGTATGGGCGCCTACCAGGCGCTGTATATGGACAAGGTGCCTGTGCCTGCTGCGGTAAATGAAACGGTGGAACTGGCAAAGACGGTGGGCCAAGGTTATTACGGCCGTATGATCAATGCGGTACTGCGGCAGATCGCAGCAGATCCGGATTTGCCGGACACGCCCATGCTGCGCTATTCCGTGCCCCAGCCCCTGCTGGCTATGTGGCAAAAGACCTATGGTGCGGATGCTACGGCGGCGTTCCTGCCTTATATCAACGGTCGTGCGCCATTATTTTTGGTGCCCAATTCTTTATTTGTAACGGCTGCGCAGCTGCAAGATATGCTGGCAAATGAAGGCGTGCAAGCCCGTCTACTGCCGGAGAAAGTACTGACAGTGGACGACGGCTTTGATGTGGAACGCTCAGCCGCTTTTCAAAAAGGTTATTTCCATGTGCAGGATTTGTCCTGCTACCTGGCCTGCGCTGCCTTGCAGGTGCGCCCGGGTCAAACGGTGCTGGATGTGTGTGCCGCACCGGGGGGTAAATCCTTTACTTTGGCGGAGCAGATGAACAATACCGGCCGCTTGATCGCCTGTGATCTACACCCCCACCGGGTGGAGCTGATCCGCAGCGGTGCCCGGCGGTTACACCTGGACTGTATAGAATCCCGCGTGCAGGACGCTACGTTGCATAGCCGGGACATTCCGGCAGCAGACGCCATTCTTTGCGATGTGCCCTGCTCCGGTTTTGGCATTCTCCGCCGTAAGCCGGAAATCCGCTACAAAGATTTAGACAGTATCAAGGATCTGCCTGCCTTGCAGCTTTCCATTTTGCAGACGGCAGCTACCTACTTAAAACCCGGCGGGCGACTGGTGTATTCCACCTGCACCCTCCATAAAAAAGAGAACGAAAAGGTTGTGTCGGCATTTCTGGACCGGCACAGCGCCTTTTCCCTGGCGGCGGAATGTACCCGCTTTCCGTGTGAACAGGGCAGCGACGGCTTTTATTACGCCGCTTTGGAGAGACAGGCATGAAAGAGGACATCAAAAGTTTATCTTATCCGGCACTTTGCCAGCGGTTTGGGGACCTTGGGCTGAAGCGCTTTCGTGCCGATCAGGTGTACGCTTGGCTACACAAGGTGGGTGTGCAGGGATTTGAGAAGATGACCAATCTGTCCAAGGACCTTCGGAGCAAACTGGACGAAAGGTTTACCATTCCCGCCTGCCGAATCGAGGAAAAATATGTTTCTGCCGTGGACGATACGGTGAAATATCTGTTTCGTTTGAACGATGGCGAGTATGTGGAGTCCGTGGTGATGCACTATAACTACGGCTACACCATTTGCGTGTCCAGCCAGGTGGGGTGCAAAATGGGGTGTACCTTCTGTGCGTCTACCCTGGCCGGTTTTCAGCGTAATTTGCTGCCGGCGGAGATTGAGAGTCAGGTGCACGCTGCCCAGCAGGACCTGGGCTGCCGCATATCCCATATTGTGATGATGGGCATTGGCGAGCCGCTGGATAATTATGATAATACCATTTCGTTTTTACATACGGTCAACGACCCTCGGGGGCTGAATATTAGCCTGCGCAATATTACCATTTCCACTTGCGGGTTGGTGGATCGTATTTACGATTTGATGGAAGAGGATTTGCCGGTGACGTTGACGCTTTCTTTGCACGCGCCCAATGATGAAATCCGCTCCCGCACTATGCCGGTGAATGCCCGGTGGGGCGTGGACGCTACCTTGCGGGCTATGGCAGCTTATGCGGAGAAAACCTCGCGCCGGGTGTCTTTTGAATATACTTTGATCCACAATGTAAACGACCGACCGGCCCATGCCATGGAATTGGCGGCGCGGCTGCGGGGAATGCTTTGCCATGTGAACCTGATCCCGGTGAACGATGTGGCGGAGCGAGGCAATGTGCGATCCAGTCAAAAAGACATTCAAAACTTTCAAAGCATATTGAAAAAACAGGGAATAAATGCTACAATAAGAAGAACTTTAGGTCATGATATCAATGCCTCTTGCGGGCAGCTTCGCAGATTGAAGAAACGAGGTGATCAGATTGAACATGGTTGCTAAAACCGACCGGGGGCGGATCCGTGAGTCCAACCAGGACGCCTATTTTGTGGGCGAAATGCCGGATGGCACGGCCTTTGCCGTGGTGTGCGACGGTATGGGCGGCGCAGCCGGCGGCAATATTGCCAGCTCACTGGCGGTGCAGGTGATCAGCAGCAAGATCAATGCGTCTTACCACCCCAATATGCGGGACAGCTCCATTTGCAATATGCTGGAGTCGGCGCTGTCTGCCGCCAATGTGGAAGTGTATGATCTGGCGCAGGAAAAGGCAGATCTTCGGGGTATGGGCACCACGGTGGTGTGTGCCGTTATTCGTGGCGGCCAGGCGTTTATCGCCCACGCCGGGGACAGCCGAGCGTATCTCTTTTCTGCCGATGGCTTGCAGCAGGTGACTACGGATCACAGTATGGTGCAGGATCTGCTGGAGAGCGGCAAGATCACCCCGGACGAGGCAAAGCACCACCCCAATAAGAATATCATCACCCGTGCCATCGGGGTAGACAGTGCCATTAAGATTGACTTTGACCAGATTGACTTTAATGACGGCCAGGTGCTGCTACTGTGTACGGACGGTCTTTCCAACTATGTGGACAATGACGAGATGGTCAGCGCCATCAGTGACGGTCAGTATTATGCTTATGCGGATCGACTGGTGCAGCAGGCCAACAAAAACGGCGGCGGTGATAATATTACCGTTGTTGCCATCAGCAATTAAGCGGAGTGAACAAATATAATGGATAATTATGTAGGAAAACGCTTAGACGGCAGATATGAAGTGCAGGAGATCATCGGCGTAGGCGGTATGTCCGTTGTTTATAAAGCCTATGACAATGTGGATGACCGCATTGTGGCGGTGAAGATCCTGAAGGACGAGTTTTTGCAGAACGACGATTTTGTGCGCCGGTTCAAGAACGAATCCAAAGCCATTGCCGTTATGTCCCACCCCAATATTGTAAAGGTGTACGATGTGAGCTTTGGTGAGAGGCTCCAGTACATTGTGATGGAGTATGTGGACGGCATTACCTTAAAGGAATATATACAAAAGCAGGGGGCCATCACCTGGAATGACGCCCTGTACTTTACCACGCAGATTTTGCGCGCGTTGCAGCACGCCCATGACAAGGGCATTGTGCACCGGGACATTAAGCCTCAAAATATTATGCTGCTGGCTGACGGTCATATTAAGGTGACAGACTTTGGTATTGCCCGCTTCTCCCGCAGCGAGACCAAAACTTTAACGGAAAATGCGATTGGCTCTGTGCATTATATCAGTCCGGAGCAGGCTAAGGGCGAGTTTACTGACGAACGGGCGGATATTTATTCTCTTGGCGTGGTGCTCTATGAGATGCTGGCCGGTCGTGTGCCTTTTGATGCAGACAGTGCCGTGTCTGTGGCCCTAATGCAGGTGCAGGCGGACGCCAAGCGGCTCATTGACATTAACCCGGATATTCCCCGGGGAGTGGAGCAGATCTGTGCCCACGCTATGGAGAAGAACCCGGCCAATCGCTACCAGTCCGCAACGGAAATGCTCTTTGATGTGGAGGAGGTCATCAAGAACCCGGCCACCACATTTGACTATTCCTATTTTGTGGACGAGGAGCCCACTAAATATGTGATCAAGACGGTGGATCACACGGAGAAGCCCCAGCCGGATCTGCGATCCGAGCCGGAACAGCCGGTGGTGGAGGAAGACCCCAAGCGCAAGGGCAAGATCGTCGGCGCTGTGATCGCCGGTATGCTGGTGCTTGCAGCAGCCATTGTACTGTTGGTGATGGGCCTTACCGGTTCGCTGAACACCAAGTCTATGAAGTTGGAGAACTTTGTGGGTCAGTCCTATGACACCATCGTCAGCTCCAACCAGTACGATTATGTTTTTGTACAGGAGAGCAAGGAGAGCGAGGAGGCTGACCCGGGCACGGTGCTGGAGCAAAAGCCGGCAGCCGGTGAGCGGGTGATGAAGGGCAGCACAGTGACCCTTGTGGTGGCCCAGACGCCTGGTGGCATTCAGGTGCCCAACTGCTACGGCCTTGGTGAGGATATGGCCAAGAAAGAGTTAGCCTCCGAGGGACTGAACAACTACACCGTAACCACCATCTCCAGCGAGACGGTAAAAGAGGGTCAGTGCGTATATACCAGCCCCAAGGCAGGGGATTTGGTGGCTGCGGACCAAACGGTGACCATTTATATCAGCTCCGGCCCCAGCACGACCCAAAAGGTGCTGCTGACTGTGCCGGATGTGCGTGGACTGAGCCAAAGCGATGCTCGCAACTTTATGGAGAAGAGCGGGTTTGAGAATGTACAGATTTCTACCGAAGACAGCAATCTGCCCAAGGATACGGTGATCAGCCAGACCCCCGGTCAGGGTGAGGCGGCGGAGCCGTCGGCTACCATCAAGCTGGTGGTGTCCACCGGCGTAGTGTCTACCGACCCGGCGGAACAGACGGTGAAGTTGCAGGTAACGGTGCCGGATACCGGCAAGCACAGCACCCTGAACATCTATGTGGATGGGGAACTGCAATTTACCAAGAGCGAGAGCCTGGACGGCGGCCAGCGTACCTTTAACCTGCAAGTGTCTTACGGTGCCCGGGTGGAGATCGAGGTGGAACTGGGCGAGGTGTCTCAGCGCCAGACTGTAAAGGCAGACAAGGCCAAAACGGTGCGTATGAACTTTAACGACAAGACGGACACCACAGTACCCGACGGGACGGACTGATATGGCAGTTACAGGCAGAATTCACAAAGGGATCGGCGGTTTCTATTATGTAGAAACCGCCGATGGATTATATGAGTGCAAGGCGCGGGGCGCCTTTCGCAAGCAGCGGATCACCCCGTTGGTTGGGGATCGGGTGGAGATTACCGTGAACGCGCAAGGGGAGAATACCATTGACACTATTTTGCCCCGCAAAAATGAATTGCGCCGGCCGCCGCTGGCCAATTTAGATCGGCTCTTTATAGTGTCGTCTTTGGTAGATCCGGAGATCCGTACCGTGCAGATCGACAAGCTGACGGTGCTGGCAGCGCAAAAGGGCATTGATTGTGTGATCGTGCTCACCAAGGCGGATTTGGCAGAGAACGGACAGCAGTATGCCGATATTTACAAAAAAGCCGGTTACCCTGTGGTGCTGTGTAATGCCCGCACCGGAGAGGGAGCGGATCGACTGCCCGGCCTGATCTCCGGCAAATTGTGCGCGTTTACCGGCAACACTGGCGTGGGCAAGTCCACGCTGCTGAACCGTCTTTGCCCGGACTTGGCGCTGGAAACCGGCGAAACCAGCAAGAAGTTGGGGCGTGGTCGCCACACTACCCGGCACTGCGAGCTGTACCCGGTGGCCGGTGGCTGGGTAGCAGATACCCCCGGTTTTTCTGCACTGGAACTGGAACGGGACGCGGAGATCGACAAGGACGAATTGCCCGGTTGCTTTCCGGATTTTCGCCCTTATTTGGGGGATTGCCGCTTTAATAGCTGCACCCATGTGGCAGATAAGGGTTGTGCCGTGTGCGCCGCCGTGGAGCGGGGCGAGATCAGCGAAAGTCGTCACAACAGTTATGTTGAATTTTATAATCAGGTAAAGGATATTAAAAAATGGGAACGGAAATAAAGCGCTGCCTGATTGTCAGCGGCGCGCCGGAGGCGAGTATTGGCTACATAAAGCCGTTATTGTCTGGCGCTTTTGTGGTGGCAGCAGACAGCGGGTATCAAAAGTGCCGTCGCTTGGGTGCAGAGCCGGATATTGTGGTAGGGGACTTTGATTCTTCACCGGTGCCGGAGCACACCAAGGAACTGATCGTGATGCCCACGCATAAGGACGATACGGACACGCTGGCGGCCATAAAGATCGCCTTGGAGCGCGGCTATACCCACCTGATTCTGGTGGGCGCTATTGGCAACCGCTTTGACCATTCTTTCTCCAATGTGGCGAACTTGGCCTATTGCCTGGACCGCGGTGTGCAGGCGGAGATTATTACTCCTAATGAAAAGCTTTTTATCTCTGACGGCCCTTTTTCCTTTAGCGGGGCGGGCTACGGTTATTTCTCCCTGTTTGCCTTTGGCGGTGTGTGCCGGGGACTGACCATTCGGGGCGCCGAGTGGGAACTGACGGACTATGACCTGCACCCGGCCACCTCCATGTGCCAAAGTAATGAGGTGCGGGGCGGGGAATGTTCCATTTCTTTCCGGGAGGGCCGACTGCTGACGGTACTCAGTAACGATCTGCAATTGCGCGCATAGTATGGTGTAAATACAGCAGTTGTGGGGTGTTCGGTGTGAAAAAAATGTGTAGGCGTGATTTTTTGTGGATCGCATTCGGTGCGGGACTGGTGATCGCCTGTTGCTGCCCCACCATTTGGGTCACCCGCATTTTGGCCATCGCCGTCATCGTCCTGGGCATTATCTGCTGTAAACGCTAAAAGGAGGGCCATTATGCAAGTGATCGTACTGGATCGCCCAAAGGTGCTGGCGCCGCTGCTGCGCGTCGTCTTTAAGATCAAAAAAGTAAAGCCGGAAACCTAAATCTAACATAGAAAAAAGACTTCGTTATCACATGGTAACGAAGTCTTTTCCTTTTTTTGCATTATTCGATATGTTGGGGCAGGTTACGAAATATCTCTGTATCAAAAAAATCATAAAGGGAAATGTCCAGCCCATCGCAAAGCATTTTCAAAGTCACAATGCCGGGGTTGACGCTTTTCCCATACAGAATATTTTTGATTGTCGATGGCGGTACAGCTGCTTCTGTAGCTAATTTGTTGATGGACATATTGCGCTCCTCACAAAGTTGGAGCAGGCGCCATTTTACGGCAGAATAAGTATCCATAATGATCTCCTTACAATCCAATTAACTTCATTATAGATAATAACTATTGACAAAATGGGCTATATATGATACAGTTAGGCTATAAATAGACTTTGTTATTATGAGAAGAGAGGAGTGAAATCTGAAAGTTTACAGAAAAGAGCGATATAGACTTACGATATTTATTCAGATGTGAAGAAAGGAAGATTAAAATGTTTTGTTCAAAATGCGGAAAGGAAATTGATAATTCGGCAGTAGTATGCCCCAATTGCGGCTGCCCAACAGGTAACAGTCAGCCACAGCAGAGCGCACAGGCTTATTATCAGCAGCAAGCTAATTCGCAAACTGCTTATAATGCCCAACCAATGACTGCTGAGCAAGCATCTGCTACTGCTGAAAGCGGCGGACTTGCAAGAGCTGCCATTATTTGTGCAATACTCTTTCCGATCGTTGGCATTATTTGTGGTATTGTCGGTATAGCAAAATATAAAGACCCGACATATAAAAAGCAGTGTATCATTGCCATTCCTGTTGCAATTGTTGTTTGGATTATATCTGCAATAATTTTTGCAAGCGTTATGTGACAGTGGGAGATTTATTGAATGAAATATTGTCCGAATTGTGGTAGGGAATTGTTTGATGAGGCTGTTTTGTGTCCAGGTTGTAAATCCTATTTTGTGAAAAAATTTAGGCTTACGGTTTTTCATCGCGAGCAGGCTCTGCCACTTATAAACCCTGCTATCAATTCCGAAATTGACGGCACACCTTTGATCCCTGTTGAAAAAGGCACTTCGATTGTGTACGAACTTGATGAGGGCGTGCATTTTGTTAAGCTTACAGGTCATTGGCAAAAAAGACAATTCGATCTTAATCTGAATTGCGACTTGATCGTTATGGCTGAATGGAATGCAGCTACGGGCAATATAGACTATCGCATATCACAGGGTCAAATTCAAGGCTCAGTGCCTGTGAATTTTTAGAAAAATGCTTCTGACGACTTGAAACCATCGACACGAGCGAGGACAGAAGAAATTGTAAAGTCATCAGAGTACTAAAACAAAACCCGCGGGACCTGAAAAGGTGCTGCGGGTTTTCTCTGTTGTAACATTTTTCTTTGGTGTGCATAGACGGGGGTGCGGGCGCATAGATATTACCAGTAACTGTAAGGAGATGTTGCAATGGAAACGGAAAAGACCTTTGCCGACAGCAAGCGCACGGTTTGTTTGGGCACGGGAGAAGCAAAGTTTGAAGTGGAATACCAGGAGAGTCTGCCCCAATACTGTGAAGATGTGGAGCGGGTGGTACGGTGCGTGTGCAGCCATGCGGTGACGGACTATGAATATGCCTCCGGCAGCTTAAGGGTGACAGGACGCAGCCGCATTTCATTGGTGTATATCTCCACTTCCGGGTGCTGTTTGTCCGCCGCGTTTGAGGAGCGGTTCACTAAAAATATTGATGCACCGGTGACGGACGCCTTTGCCTTTGCCCAGGTGCACACTTGTACGGACTTTACCAACTATCGGCTGATCAATCAGCGCAAGTTAGAGGTGCGTTCCGGGCTGCAAGTCCACACAGAGGTCTTTGCCTATATGGAACAGAGCCAGCTAACTGACTGTTGTGGTGCCATTTTGCGCCAAGCAGATGCCCGGTGCCTGGAGGTGCTGGACGCCGGACTGTTCTCCTGCGACTTTGACGAGAAGTTCGCCATCGGCCAGCACAACACCAATATCTCTGTGTTGATCCACACCGGTGCCTTTGCGGTGATTGACGAGGTGCGCACCATTGCCGGCAAAATGCTGGTGAAGTGTCGGGCCGAGTTGTGCGTGGTATATGAAAACACGGAACATAACACGGAGAAATGCTGCTTTACCGTGCACAGCAGTAAAATCGTGGATGTAGCCGGTATGACCGAGGACAGCCATGCCTTTGCACAAGTGAAGATCGGTTCTCTGTTTGTAAAGCCGGTACCGGACGAAAATAACGACTTGCGCCGATTGGAGATCGCCGGAGCCTTTTGTGTGTCCTACACAGCCGCCCTGGTCAGCGATACCCAACTGGTGACGGATGCCTATGCCATTGCCTATGATGCCCGGGTGCAGACCGGCACGGTTCCGCTGCTGCGGGATCCTCAATTTTTCTATGACGGCAAGACATTGTCCGCCGACCTGAGTTTTGAGGATACGGAGATTGCAGAAATTCTGGATTTATCCCTTGCTATGCAGGAGGCGCGTGTGCAAAACGGCCTGCTGCTGGTGGAGGTGGGCTACGGCGTGGCCTACTACGATGTGAGCGGCAATCTATGTTGTAAGGACGGCGTGACCCGGCTGCAACTGGCGTTGACAGATGACAAGTGCGCCGGATTTGTAGGCGCCGGTCTGCAATCCTTTGATTATATCTTACAGTCGGCTAACCGTATTGAACTGCGGGTGAATATAGAGTACAGTGCTTGCCTGTACACCGAGACGGAGATGCAGACGGTGACCGATGTGGAGCTGCAACCCTGCACTGCCGGTGAGTCACCGGTGCTGACACTGTACTTTGCCGCCAAGGATGAGAGCCTGTGGGACATTGCCAAAAAATTCCGCTCCCGCACCGAGCTGATTCAGCAGGAAAATCAACTGACAGAAGATGTACTTCGCCAACAAACCATTTTTTTGATTCCGGGAGTGTGAGCATATGAATCAACAGATTTACAGCGATATCGCTCTCCGAACGCAGGGTGATATTTATATCGGCGTGGTGGGGCCGGTGCGCACAGGCAAATCCACTTTTATCAAGCGGTTTATGGACACCATGGTGATCCCCAATATTGACGGAGAGTACCAGCGGGAGCGGGCCACGGACGAATTACCCCAGTCCGCTGCCGGGCGTACCATTATGACCACGGAGCCAAAATTCGTGCCGGAGGAAGCGGTGACCCTGCATTTGACGGATCACACTTCCTTCCGTGTGCGACTTGTGGACTGCGTAGGCTACATTGTGCCAAGTGCCGTGGGCTATATTGAGGAGGAGCAGCCCCGGATGGTGCGCACGCCCTGGTATGAGGAAGAAATACCTTTTAATATGGCGGCGGAGATCGGCACGAAAAAAGTGATTACCGAGCACTCCACGATTGGTTTGGTCGTTACAACGGACGGCACCATTACTTCTATTCCCAGAGCGGAGTATGAAGAGGCAGAGGAGCGGGTGATCGAGGAGCTGAAATCCTACGGTAAGCCCTTTGTGGTGCTGCTCAATTCGGAGACGCCCACAGCCTCGGGAACGGTCGCTTTGGCAGCAGAACTAACGGAGAAATACGGCGTGCCGGTGTTGGCGGAGAACTGCATGGAAATGGACGCCGAGGCATTCCATGCGGTGCTGCAAAAGGTGCTGTATGAATTTCCCATCAGCTCCGTGCAACTGCTGATGCCCGGGTGGATCAAGTGCCTGGACGATCAGGATCCTTGGAAAACGGAACTGTTCGCTGCGGTACAACAGGACTGCCACAGTTTGTCCACCATTGATAGTGTGCAGCAGTTTACCGCAGCGTTGGCAAAGGTCTCGCGGATTGAAAGCGTTCAGGTGCGGCGACTGGATCTGTCTACCGGCGATGTGCAGTTGGATGTGCAGGTGGACCACAGTTACTTTTATCAGGTGTTGTCCGAGAAATGCGGCCTGACCATTGCCAACGAACGCCAGTTGATGGAGCAGATCTTGCAGCTGGTGACCGTCAAACAGCGGTTTGCACGGTTTGAGCAGGCGCTGGCGGATGTGGAGAATAGCGGATACGGTATTGTAATGCCTGCCATGGATGAGATGCATCTGGATGAGCCGGAAATTATGAAACAGGGTGGCCGCTACGGTGTAAAGCTCCGTGCACAGGCGCCTTCCATTCATATGATCCGCTGCAATACGTACACAGAAGTGGCACCCATTGTGGGCAGTGAAAGCCAGTCCCAGGAGTTGGTCATGTACCTGCTCAAAGAGTTTGAACAGGACCCGGCAGCTATTTGGAACACCAATTTGTTTGGTAAGCCATTACTGGATCTGGTAAACGAGGGGCTGAATAACAAGCTTTACCGTATGCCGGAGGACGCTCGCAACAAGTTCAGGGAGACCATCGAGCGGGTGATCAACGAGGGGTGCAGCGGGCTGATCTGTATTATTCTTTAACAAAGAAAAACAAAAAAACGGAGCCGTTTGGCTCCGTTTTTACCATCAATAAAAATAAAATTTGGCTTCCAGCACCAAGGCCAGCGCTGCTTGCAGCAGAATGAATACCGGCAGGGTGATCATGAATTTTTTATGCCGGGTCTTGTGGCGGATCAGGCGCATGGTAATGTACTCACCCACAGCGCCGCCCAAGAGCGCCACGAACAGCAGCGTATCCTCCGGTACGCGCCATTTGCCTTTTTTGGCGCGGACCTTGTCGCTGACGGTCAGCACGACGGCCAGTAGGTTGGTGCCCACCAACCAAAGCAGGGCGAACCGGTACAGGCTCACGCTTGCTTTTCCGGCTTAAAGGGCTTTAAGTCCTTTAGGTCAAAGTTGCCGATGGACAGGGGAGAACCCTTTTTGAAATCATCGCCCTTTTGCTCGTCTACACCAAAGACGGCGGCGCAGTTGGGACACACCAAAAAGTACACCGTTTGGCATTCCAGGGGCAGCGGCAACTTTACGGCAATGCGGCGCTCAAAGTTGGAAAACACGCCAAAATGCCCTTTTTTGCCGCACTGGGGACAGGTGAGCTCCACCGTCTCGCCGCGGGCTTTAATGCGATTATCTGTACCTAATCTGTATTCCATAACATCACCTATGCTTATTTTACAATATTTTTAGAAAGTGTCAAGTATGAAGAAAGTATTCCTCTCTCTTTTCTGCCTGGTACTGCTGTGCGGATGCACGGTGAACAAACCGGCGCAAATCGAGACCACAACGGCGCCGGACACGGCCGCTGCCGGAGAACTGACCGTGCGAAGCGTGTGGATCACTTATTATGAGCTCCAGGCCTTTACCGGCAAATACAATACCGGCGGCGACTTTTACAGCGCCGTATCAAAGGCTTTTGCTCAGTTGCAAAGGCGGGGCTTTACGGCGGTCACCGTGCAGGTGCACCCCTGCGCAGACGCCTTTTATCAGTCCAAATACTTTCCGGTCAGCGTCTACTGCTTTGGCAAAGCGGGCGGGGAACTGAAATACGACCCATTGGAACTGCTGTGCAAGGCGGCGCACGAAAATCAACTGAAAATCGAAGCCTGGTTCAACCCTTACAGGGTGAGCCAGCAGGATAAGATCGACAAACTCAGCGATGATAACATGGCTAAAAAGTGGTATAAGGAGAAAAGCGGCAATGTGGTGATCGTGAATAAAAAAATCTACTTTAACCCGGCGTCCAAAGCGGTGCAAAAACGCATTGTGGCCGGCGTGCGGGAAATTGTGAAAAACTACCCGGTTGACGGCATCCATTTTGATGATTACTTTTACCCGGATACCGATAAGAAAATTGACGCTAAGCAGTATGCTGTCTATCGTGCAGACGGCGGCAACTTGTCATTAGGCGATTGGCGGCGCAGCCGGGTGAATGATCTGATCCGTGCTGTTTATAAAGCTGTGAAAGAAGAAAATCAAAGCTGTACCTTTGGCATCAGCCCGGCGGCGGGCATTGCCAATGATCGGGATAGCTTGTACGCCGATGTGGAGACCTGGGCAACCCAAAAGGGTTACTGCGATTATCTGTGCCCCCAAGTGTACTTCGGCTTTCTTAACGATACCCTGCCCTTTATGAAAACGGTGAAAGTCTGGCGGGATCTGGTCACTGCCTGTGATCTTTATATCGGCCTGCCGCTGTATAAATGCGGCAAGGCAGACGCCTACGCCGGGCGGGGCAAAGGCGAGTTCCGGGAAAATAAGAATATGATCTTTCGCCAAATTCAGTTTATCCGCCAAATTCCGGCGGTAAAGGGCTTTTATGTGTTCTCCTACGGCTATCTATCCGACGACAGCGTAGGGGAGGAGGTCAGCGGCCTTTATTCTGCTATGCAGTGATCGGCGTTTTCTACTCCGGTAATGGTCACTTCCACCAGATCGCCGATGTGCAGATCCCGACGGTAGATGGTCACCGGTACATAATTGCGGGTGTAGCCGGTGTAGGTGCCGTCCGGCTGTTGTTGCTCCACCAGTACCTCTACTTTTTTGCCTACAAGTCCGTCAAAATAGGCCTCACGCAGCTTGTCTGTCTCTGCAATCAACTTTTTTGCCCGGCGTTCCTTCTCCTGCCGAGGTACGCTGTCGCCCCGTTTAGAGGCGGCTGTGCCCTCTCGCTGAGAGTAGGGGAATACATGTACCTTTTCAAACCCGATCTTCTTTGCAAAGGCCAGGCTCTCTTCAAAATCGGCTTCTGTTTCTTCATGAAAGCCGGTCATCATGTCCGTGGTCAAAGTGGTACCCGGGAATGCACCACGCAGTTTGCGGCACAGGTCTGCATATTCCTCCGCCGTGTAGTGGCGGTTCATAGATTTTAAGGTTTTGGTGCAGCCGCTTTGCAGAGAGATGTGGAACTGGGGGCAGAATTTGTTCATCTTGGCCAGCCCGGCAATGATTCGATCGGTGATGTGATCCGGCTCCAGAGAGCCAAGACGCACCCGCGCAATGCCGGGGGTGCGGTCGCAAATGGCAACCGCGTCCAGCAGGTCAAAGTCCTGCCCCTTGCCGTAGGCGGACAGGTTAATGCCTACCAGCACGATCTCTTTGATGCCGTGGGCGGCCAGGTCCTGCACTTCTTTTTCCAGGTCCGCCGGCATCTTGGAGCGCACACGCCCCCTGGATTTGGGGATAATGCAGTAGGAGCAAAACCGGTCACAGCCGTCCTCAATTTTTACAAAGGCGCGCACGCGCTGCCCAAAGCCGCTGATGGCGCAGGGGGCAAAGGGGTCGCCGGTTTGGTGGGCGTTAATGTCCACAATGCGGCTTTTTTCTGTATGATACCGGTTGATGATGGAAAAAATATCACCGTCGCTCTTGTTAGAGAATACAATGTCTGCGTCCAGCTGGGCTTTGGCCTCCTCCGGAAACGCCTGGGGCATACAGCCGGTGAGGATCACCGTTGCGCCCGGGTGACGGCGCTTAAAGCGGCGCACGCTTTGGCGGGTCTTTTGGTCCGCAGTGGCGGTTACCGTACAAGAGTTGACGATGTAGTAGTCCGCTTCCTGATCCGGGGACACAATCTCAAAACCGGCGCTGCGCAGCAGCTCGGCCATATATTCACTTTCATACTGGTTGACCTTGCAGCCAAGGGTGTAAAAAGCAGCTTTCATATCTATTACGCTCCAATCCACGACATTATAGCATAAAGCCGGTGGGGGAGCAAGATTTTTAGCGCAAACAATGAGGTGGTTTGATGAAAAGAATCGGAACATTTTTGCTGGCTTTGATGCTGGCGTTGGCGGTGCCTGCGCCCTGCTTTGCCGCTGTGGATGAAAAGACGGTAGAGGCACCCAGCGCCGTGCTGGTAAGCGCAGATACAGGGGCTGTGCTCTTTGAGAAGAATGCCCACGACAGGCGTTCCCCGGCGTCGGTCACTAAGCTGATGACCATGCTGCTGGTGGCGGAAGCCTTGGACACCGGCAAGATTAAACTGACGGATACTGTCACCGGCAGTGCCAATGCAGCCTCCAAGGGCGGCTCCCAAATCTGGCTGGAAGTGGGGGAGCAGATGACAGTGGAGGAACTGCTGAAGGCGGTGGTGATCGCGTCCGCCAATGACGCCTGTACGGCGCTGGCAGAGTTCGTAGCCGGGTCGGACGGCGCCTTTGTGCAGTGTATGAATGCCCGTGCCAAGGAATTGGGGCTGCAAGATACCCATTTTGAGAACTGCACAGGGCTGGATGATACGGTCAAAAATCATTTTTCTTCTGCTTACGACCTGGCAGTGATTGCCCGGGAAGTGCTGCGCCACAACTGGATCACCAAGTATACTACCGTGTGGCTCGACAGTCTGCGGGGCGGCAAAACGGAACTGAATAATACCAATAAACTGGTTAACACTTATGACGGCATTACCGGGCTGAAAACCGGCACCACAGAGAAGGCGGGTTTTTGCCTGTGCGCTACTGCCCGGCGGGACGGTATGCAGCTGATCGCCGTGGTGCTGGGCGCCAAGACCAGCGAGCAGCGCTTTTCCGCTGCTACGGCTCTGCTGGACAGTGGCTTTGCGGATTATCGCCTGGTGACCCTGTCCGCAGACCCGAAGAAAATTACCCAAATTACCGTGAAAAACGGCGTCCAAAAGATCCTGAACCCTGCCGTGCCTGCAAAACAGCCGTTGCTTTGTGCCAAAGGCAGCGGTGATCCCACATATGAATATAAATTAAAAAGGACGGTGGATGCGCCTGTGCGCAAGAACACCAGAGTGGGCACCGTGAAAGTCAAACTGGACGGAAAAACGGTGGCGGAACTGCCGGTGTATGCCGGGGTGAATATCGACAAAACCGCCTTTTGGTCGGTTTTTGTTCGCTTTTTAAGGACATTTTGAAAATAAGTGTTGAAAAATCTGCCTTGTTGTTGTAAAATGAGGATTTGAAATTCCAAGTAGAATGGAGATAAAATGATGGCAGTTAAATTTAACAGTAATTTTGCTGAAACTTTTGTCAGCAAGGCGGATATTCAGGCGCTGGAGCCCCAGGCTGCGGCTGCGCAAAAGACCCTGATGGACGGTACCGGTGCCGGTAACGACTTTTTGGGTTGGGTACATCTGCCCACCGATTATGACAAAGAGGAGTTTGCTCGCATTAAAAAGGCGGCTTCTTACATTCAGAAGAATGCACAAGTGCTGATCGTGATCGGTATCGGCGGCTCTTATCTTGGCGCACGCGCCGTGATCGAGGCGCTGAAGTCCCCCAATTACAACCTGCTGGCTAAGGATACCCCGCAGATCTTCTTTATCGGCAACTCCATCAGCCCGGAGATGCTGAATGAGACCGTGGCTCTTTGTGAGGGCAAGGATATTTGCGTGAATGTGATCAGCAAGAGCGGCACCACCACGGAGCCGGCTATCGCTTTTCGTGTGTTCCGGGAAATGGTCAACAAGAAGTACAGCGCAGAGGAAGCGGCAAAGCGCATTTTCTGCACCACCGACCAGTCTAAGGGTACCTTAAAGGCGTTGGCAGATGCAGAGGGATATGAGACCTTTGTCGTGCCGGATAATGTGGGTGGCCGTTACAGCGTGCTCACCGCTGTGGGTCTGTTGCCCATCGCTGTGGCCGGTATTGATATTGATGCCCTGATGACCGGGGCCAAGACCGCAGAGGACACGCTTTGTGGCCAGACGGTAGACACAAACGATGTGCTGAAATATGCCGCCGCCAGAAATTGCTTCTACAACAAGGGCAAGAGTCTGGAGTGCTTTGTGTCTTATGAGCCGGCAATGACACTGTTCAACGAGTGGCTCAAGCAGCTGTTTGCAGAGAGTGAGGGCAAGGACGGCAAGGGTCTGTTCCCGGTATCCTGCGTGTTTTCCACCGACCTGCACTCCGTAGGTCAGTATATCCAGGAAAGCGGCAGCAAGCTGATGTTTGAGACCGTGATGCAGTTTGCCCGCCCCCAGAGCGATTATATGATCGGTGCGGAAGAGGGCAATATTGACGGCTTGAACTTCCTGGCCGGTAAGGAAATGAGTTATGTAAATGAAAAGGCCCGCCAGGGCACTCTGCTTGCTCACACTGCCGGCGGCGTTGGCAACTTTGTTCTGGAAATCGACGCCCTGGACGCAGTAAACATGGGCTATATGATCTATTTCTTTGAGAAAGTATGCGCTGTTTCCGGCTATATGCTGGGGGTCAATCCCTTTAATCAGCCCGGCGTAGAGAGCTACAAAAAGAATATGTTTGCACTCCTTGGCAAACCCGGTTATGAAAGTGAAAAAGAAAACCTTGAAAAACAGTTGGGGTTATGCTAAAATAGAGTTGCAAATAAATCCTATTGGAGGAATAATAAATGATTAAGCTCATTATCGGCAACAAAGGCTCAGGCAAAACCAAAAAACTCATTGACCTGGTAAACACCTGCGTAGAGAAGTCTGACGGCAATGTGGTGTGCATTGAAAAGGAGCCCAAGCTCACTTACGATGTGTCCTCTAAGGCTCGCCTGCTGGAGACCGATACATACCGTGTCAGCGGTTGTAAGGCGTTTTACGGCTTTTTGGCTGGTATCTGCGCCGGCAACTACGACGTGACGGATATTTTGATCGACGCCACCTTTAAGATCGTTGGCAGAGAGTATCAGAAGCTGGTACAGTTCTTTGATATGCTGTCCGAGTTGAGCGAGGCACAGGATGTGGATTTCTACTTCACCATCAGCTGTGACAAAGAGGATCTGCCGGTGGAAGTGTTTGACTACTGCGAAGAGCTGTAAGCAAAAATGCACAAATAAAGAGCCTTTTTCAGGCTCTTTATTTTTTCCGCCGCAAAAATAACTATTGACAAAGCGGCGTCTTGTATATATAATACTTAAAGTGCGATCGTGAGGTGGTTTTGTGAAGTTAGACCTGAAGGCACTTTTCGGCGGCGATACACAGCGTATTGCCATTGAGGAGCAGCTGGACTTCCACGATTTGCAATACGGTTCGTATTGCCCGCTGCGCCAGCCGGTGCGCGTGACCGGACAGGCGTATGCAAAGGCGGATGTATGCTATTTAGATCTGGATCTGTCCTTTGTGTTTGACGGCGTGTGCGACCGCTGCGCCGAGCCCATTCAAAAGCCCATGTCGTTGTCCTTACACAAGATCTTGGTAGAGGATCTCCAAAACCGGGAGGACGCGGACGACGAATATGTTTTGGTACAGGACAGCGCGCTGGATCTCAGCGACCTTTTGCGGGAAGAGCTATTATTGTTCTTTCCCACCAAAATGCTGTGCAAGCCGGACTGTAAGGGCCTTTGCTGCAAGTGCGGCAAGAATTTGAATGACGGACCCTGCGACTGCCAAAAGGATGTGGATCCCAGATTGGAAGCCCTTTTGCAGCTGCTGGATTAAGTGATTATTTTGCATCAAGGATTATAAAGGAGGCAATTCAAATGGCAGTACCTAAGAGAAAAACTTCAAAGGCAAGAAAGAACAAAAGACGTTCCAGCGTTTGGAAGCTGAATGCGCCTACTCTCGTTAAGTGCCCCAACTGCGCCGGCTACACCGTGCCGCACAAAGTGTGCGCCAACTGCGGTTACTACAACGGCAAGGCAGTTGTCAGCAAGGACGAGGCGTAAGCCAAAAACTTCAACACAAAGGCGGACTTGGTCACAGCCGAACAGGCTGCGGGGCTTATGTCCGCCTTTCTTGCTATTTGCTTGAAAGGAGGGTCTGTTATGGCGAGACCTGTTGTTGCCATTGTGGGCCGCCCCAACGTGGGCAAATCCACACTTTTTAATAAATTGGTAGGCGCCCGTCTGTCCATTGTGGACGACAAGCCCGGCGTGACCCGGGACCGCATTTACGGCGACTGTGAGTGGTTGGGTCACCGCTTTCTGCTGGTGGATACCGGCGGTATTGAGCCGCGGGCGGATGATGTGATCCTCTCTCAAATGCGCGCGCAGGCCAACATTGCCATTGCCACGGCGGATGTGATCGTGCTGGTGACGGATCTGCGCAGCGGCGTGGTGGCTACCGATCAGGATGTGGCCAATATGCTGCAAAAAAGCGGCAAGCCGGTGATTCTGTGCGTCAATAAGTGCGACAGTGTCGGTGCCCCGGATCCGGAGTTCTACGAATTTTATAATTTGGGTATGGGTGACCCGATTGCCGTATCTGCCGTGCACGGTCACGGCACCGGCGATCTGCTGGATGCGGTGATCGCTTACTTTCCCCCGGAGAGTGAGGAGGAAGAGGAGGACGATACCATCAAGGTGGCAGTCATCGGGAAGCCCAATGTGGGCAAGTCCTCATTGATCAACCGGATCAGCGGCCAGGAGCGAGCCATTGTGTCCGATATTGCAGGCACCACTCGTGACGCTACGGACACCCGCATCGAAAATCAATACGGCAAGTTCACCTTCATTGACACCGCCGGCATTCGGCGCAAGAGCAAGGTGACAGACGCCATTGAAAAATATAGCATTATCCGCGCCCGTACCGCTGTGGAGCGAGCCAATGTGTGCGTGATTATGATTGATGCTACCGAAGGCTTCACGGAGCAGGACTCCAAGGTGGCCGGTATAGCGCTGGACCAAGGCAAGGGCTGTATTGTGGTGGTTAACAAGTGGGACGCTGTGGAAAAAGACGGCAATACGATGCGGGAATATAAAGAGAAACTGGCAGTAGACTTTGCCTTTATGAAGTTTGCGCCCTTTGTGTTTATCTCTGCCAAGACCGGCCAGCGTGTGGATCGCCTGTTTGAGCAGATCGCTTATGTGTATGCCCAGAGCACCATGCGCATTTCCACCGGCAAATTGAACGAAATTCTCGGCGCTGCCACCGCCCGGGTGCAGCCGCCTACGGATAAGGGCAAGCGGCTGAAGATCTATTATATGACCCAGGCGTCTGTGTGCCCGCCAACCTTTGTGTTTTTTGTGAACAACGCCCAGCTGTTCCATTTCTCTTACCAGCGGTATCTGGAGAACCAAATCCGTGAGGTGTTTGGTCTGGAGGGTACGCCGGTACGCTTTATTATTCGCGAGAGGGGAGAGGGCAAAAAATGATTTTTCGTCTGATCCTGGGTGCGGTTCTGTCTTATTTACTGGGAAGTCTGAATTTTGGTATCATTCTTTCCCGCAGGTTCCAGAAGGAAGATGTGCGCACCCACGGTAGCGGTAACGCCGGCTCCACTAATATGCTGCGGAATTACGGCAAACTGCCGGCAGTTGCAACGATTTTAGGCGATATGGCTAAGGTGGCTGTGGCGATTTTGTTGGTGCGTCTGCTGGTGGGGAATGAACTATATGCGCAGCAGACGATATTCATCAAGTCCTTTGCCGGGCTGTTCTGCGTGCTGGGTCATATCTTTCCTTGCTTTTTCCGGTTTAAGGGCGGCAAGGGAGTAGCTACCTGCGGTGGTATGGTATTTATGATCGACTGGCGGATCGCCCTGATCCTGTTGGCGGTGTTTTTTGTGGCCGTCCTAATTACCAAATGGGTATCGCTGGGCTCCATCTTAATGGCAATCCTGTACCCGGTGCTGATGGGTCTGTTTTATAAGTCCGTTCCTGTTACGCTGATCTCCGTGGTGTTTGCGGCCATTGTGCTGGTTGCCCACCGGGAGAACATCAAGCGGATATTATACGGTACGGAAAGCAAGATTACCGTTGGCGGTAAAAATAAAAAGGAATAAGTAAAAGAAAAAGCGCAGCGGACACAATTGTGTGTCAGCTGCGCTTTTGTAGCAGAGTAAAAAAAGAAACCGCTGAACAGTGCAGCGGTTTTATCTCATTACGCTCTTTCGACCTTACCGGAACGAAGACATCTGGTGCAAACATAAACTCTTTTCGGAGAGCCGTTTACAATAGCCTTAACTTTCTTAATGTTGGGTTTCCAGGTTCTGTTGGACCGTCTGTGTGAATGAGAAACCTTGATGCCAAAGGACATTTCTTTCCCGCAGTATTCACATTTTGCCATGTGCGAACACCTCCTTACTAAATTACAACGCCGCTATAATAGCACATATCCCTGCAAAATGCAAGCACTTTTTGCCTAAATTTTCAAAAAAGACCGATTTTACGGTCAGCAAAAACTAAATGTTGATTTTATTTTTTATATATAATATAATAAGAGAGATGATTTTGACGGAGGAATACATATGGCTGCGGATAAAAAAAGTAAGAAACTGGACAAACCCGACAAAGCAACAGACAAGCAGACGGCGCTGGAAAATGCGCTCAAGCAAATTGAAAAGCAGTACGGCGCAGGTGCCATTATGCGCCTGGGTGAGAACAAGCACCTGAATGTGGACGCTATCTCCACCGGATCTCTGTCCTTGGACATTGCTACCGGTATTAACGGCCTGCCCAAGGGCCGTATCGTAGAGATCTACGGCCCGGAGTCCAGCGGTAAGACCACCCTGGCGCTCCACTGTGTGGCAGAGGCGCAAAAGGCCGGCGGTCAAGCTGCGTTTATTGATGCGGAGCACGCGCTGGATCCCATTTATGCCGCCAATCTGGGCGTGGATGTGGACTCTCTTTTGGTAGCCCAGCCGGATTACGGTGAGCAAGCGCTGGAGATTGCCGAGCAGTTGGCACGCTCCGGTGCCATTGACATTATTGTTGTGGACTCTGTGGCGGCACTGGTGCCCAGAACGGAAATTGATGACGATATGGGCGACTCCCATGTGGGTCTGCACGCCCGCTTGATGAGCCAGGCGATGCGTAAATTAGCCGGTGCAATCAACAAATCCAACACCCTGATCATTTTTATCAACCAGCTGCGTGAAAAGGTGGGTGTGGTGTACGGCAACCCGGAGGTGACCACCGGCGGTCGTGCGCTGAAGTTCTACGCCTCTATGCGTATTGATGTGCGCAAGGGCGAGCAACTGAAGAATTCCGACAATCAGTTCGTAGGCTCTCGAACGAAAGTGAAGATCGTAAAGAACAAGGTGGCTCCGCCGTTCCGTTCTGCGGAGTTTGATATTATGTACGGCACAGGCATCAGCAAAGAGGGCGAGATCCTGGATCTGGGCGTAGAGTACGGCGTAATCAAGAAAGGCGGCTCCTGGTTCTCTTACGGTGATCGCCGACTTGGACAGGGTCGTGACAATGTAAAGCAGCTTATCAAGGACGAGCCGGAGTTTGCGGCCCAGCTGGAGCAGGAGATTAAAGAAAAGATCGCCGAGGTGCAGGCTGCTTCTGATAAAAAATATCAGCCGAAAGCAGCGCCCAAGGCGGATACGGACGCGGCGCCGACTGAGGAGAACTCAGCCCGCCAGACCCGTGCGGCAGCCCGCGCCAAGTTGGACATTGCCGTAGAGGATGACGACGAGTAATGCGCCTGACCCATCAACTAGGGCGAGGCACCAAGGTGCACCTGCTGTTGGATGATGAATACCAAATCACCACCAGCACCACCTTTTGGGCAGAGCATTACCTACCGGACGGTACGGAGATCAGCGAGGACGATTGGCAGCGCTTGGTGCAGCAGATCAACGAGCGCAAGGCGCTGAACAAAGCAGTGGAGCTGCTGTCTCATCGGGATCATTCCGCTAAGGAACTGCGGGATAAGCTGCTGCGCACCGCAGACGCGGACGCTGCGGACAAAGCGGTGGCACAAATGCTGGATGCCGGTTATCTGGACGACGAGAAATATGCGCGACGACTGGTGCGCCACCTGATTGAAGATAAAAAATGCTCGGCCTACCACGCACGGCAGGAGTGCCAAAAGCGGGGGATTGACCGTGAGATCATTGACCGTGCCCTTGCAGTGCAGGCACCGGACAATGTGCAAACTGCAAAGGAATTGATCCTGCGCAAATACAGCAGAAAATTACAGCAAGAAGACGGACGGCAAAAGGTGATGGCTGCGCTGGCACGGCGCGGGTTCGGCTATCACGATATTCAGGCCGCCTTGGAACAACTGGAAGATGAAGAATACTTATAAAGTCGGCATGATCTCATTGGGCTGCCCAAAGAACCAGGTCGACGGCGAATTGTTATTAGAAAAATTAAGTGAAAACGGATTTCAAATCGTGCAGCGCATTGAAGACAGCGACTTGATGATCGTTAACACCTGTGGCTTTATTGAGGACGCTAAACGAGAGGCCATTGAGACCATCTTGGAGGTGGCCCAGTATAAGGCCGCCGGCGTGATCTCTGCCATTGTGGTCACAGGCTGCCTGGCTGAGCGCTACCAGGACCAGGTGATGGAGGAGATTCCGGAGGTGGACGCCGTCATTGGTATCGGTGCCAATGCGGACATTGTTAAGGTGTGCCAAAAGGCGCTGTGTGGCGTTCAGACTAACTTTTTTCCTTGCAAAGAGTTGCTGCCCTTGGAGGGCGAGAGAATGCTTTCCACGCCCGCTCACTGGGCATATTTGAAGATTAGTGACGGCTGCTCGAACTGCTGTTCCTATTGCGCCATTCCCGGTATTCGCGGACCGTTCCGCTCTCGTCCTATGGAGAGCGTGGTGGCGGAGGCGGAGAGCCTGGCCAAGCGGGGAGTCAAGGAATTGATCTTAATTGCCCAGGATACCACCCTATATGGCAAGGATCTGTACGGCAAGTATTGCCTGGCAGAGCTGCTGCGTCGGCTGGTACAGATCGACGGGATCCGCTGGATCCGACTGTACTATTGCTACCCGGATCGGATCACCGATGAGCTGATCGATGTGATCGCCAATGAGGACAAAATTTGTCCCTATATTGACATTCCCTTGCAGCACTGCAACGGCGATGTGCTGCGCGCCATGAACCGCTATGGCAATTATGACTCCTTGCGGCAGCTGATTTCCAACATGCGCCGGCGTATTCCCGGTTTGGCGCTGCGTACCACCTTTATGGTAGGCTTCCCCGGTGAGACCCAGGCACAGTTTGAAGAACTGTGTCGGTTTGTAAAGGAAATGGAATTTGACAAAATGGGCTGCTTTGCGTACAGCCCTGAGGAGGACACCCCCGCCGCCGAATTCCCAAACCAAGTGCCGGATGAGGAAAAGACCGCCCGGGCGGACGCGCTGATGGATGTGCAGTTTGATGTGACCGCTGCGGTCAATCAGCGCCGGGTAGGGGAGACCTACACCGCCGTGATCGACGGTCCGGACAGCAAGGAGAACACCTACGCCGGACGGTGCTATTTTGACTCGCCGGAGATCGACAGCAACATTTGGATCCATTCCGCTGTGCCGCTGGAGACCGGCAGCTTTGTGCAGGTGCGTGTAACCGGCACGGAAGAATATGACCTATTAGGAGAGTATGTAGATGAACCTGCCCAATAAAATTACCGTTTTTCGCTTTGCCTGCATTCCGTTTTTGCTGGCGGCGTCTTTGATCCAATTCCCGTATCACTGGAGCGTGGCGCTGGTGATCTACTTTATCGCCTGTATGAGCGACAAGGCAGACGGTATTATTGCCCGCAAGCAGGGACTGGTTACGGACTTCGGGAAACTGATGGATCCGCTGTCCGATAAGTCGTTAGTGCTGGCTGCTTACCTTGTATTTGTGAATCTGGGCTGGCACACAGAGCTGGTGATTATGCTGATGATGGCCCGGGAGTTCTTGGTAGCCGGTATTCGGATGGCTGCCGCTGCGGAGGGCGAGGTGATCGCCGCCAATAAGTTTGGCAAGGCAAAGACCTTCTTGCAAATGTCCACTACCGGTCTGACCTACCTGTTGCTTGCCATTGGTGAGGGCGCGGCGGATATTACCACCTCTACACCCTGGCTGAATGTGTACTGCACCATTGCCTTTTGGGTAGTGGCTGTGGTAACGGTGCTGTCCGGTATTGTCTATGCCAAAGACGGCTGGCACCTGATCCGCACAAAATAAGTGTTGCAAAATTGCATTTTTTTGCTATAATGATAATAACCTACATGTAAATGCGCAGAATGGGAGAAGTACCTGCACCCCTGGCAGAAAGAGAGCGCGCCGAATGCTGAAAGGCGCGTATGCTAAGCGGCAGCGAAATGCACCCGGGAGCAGTGCGGCGGAAATGAGTATGCCGCAACGGTTTGCCCCGTTACCGGCCAAAGCGTTAGCTTGAGTATAAACAAGAGTGGAACCGCAGTATCGTTTTATTGCCTCTGTCAGATAGACAGGGGCATATTTTTTTGGAGGTTTCTATGTTTGAACGATATAAAGAGGATATTCAGTGCTTTATGGAGCACGACCCGGCAGCCCGCTCTCCTATTGAGATCGTGTTGCTGTACCCGGGTTTTAAGGCCCTGCGCAGTCACCGTAAGGCGCAGTGGTTCTTAAATCACAAAATGCCGTTTATCGCCCGTTATATCAGCCAGCGCACGGCGCATAAGACCGGGATCGAGATTCATCCGGGCGCCAAGATCGGTCGGCGGGTGTGTATTGACCACGGCAATGGGATTGTGATCGGTGAGACCACGGAAGTGGGCGACGATGTGATGATCTACCAGGGGGTGACCTTGGGTGGTACCGGCAAGGATCTGGGCAAGCGCCACCCTACCATTGAGAACGGCGTGATGATCGGCTCCGGTGCTAAGGTGTTGGGTCCCATTACCATTGGCCGTAATGCCAAGGTGGCCGCAGGTGCAGTGGTGGTCAAGGATGTGGAACCCAATTGTACCGTGGTTGGCGTGCCCGGCGAGGTGGTGCGCATTGACGGCGAGCGGGTAGACGATCTGGACCAGATCAATCTGCCGGATCCGGTGATGAATGCCATTCAACAGAATGAAGCCAAAATCAATGCCTTGCAGGCAGAGATTGAAAAATTAAAGGAGCAGCTCAAATGAAGATTTATAACACACTGACCAGACAAAAAGAGGCGTTCAAACCCATGGACCCTCAGGAAGTGAAAATTTATGCCTGCGGGCCTACGGTGTATAATTTTATTCATATCGGCAACGCTCGGCCGCTGTGCGTGTTTGATGTGCTGCGCCGCTACCTGGAGTATCGGGGCTACGGCGTTAAGTTTGTGCAGAATTTTACGGACATTGACGACAAGATCATTAAGCGTGCCAACGAGGAGGGCAAGACCTATCAGGAGATCTCCGAGACTTATATTAAGGAGTTTTGGACGGACGCCAAGGGCCTCAATGTGCGGGAGGCTTCTGTGCACCCCAGAGCCACGGAAAACATTGACGAGATCATTGATATTATCCGCACCTTAGAGGAAAAAGGCTACGCCTACGCAGTCAACGGTGATGTGTATTTCCGTACCCGCAAGGACCAGGGTTACGGCAAGCTGTCTCATCAGCCCATTGAAGACCTGGAGAGCGGCGCTCGCATTGCCGTAGGCGAGCAAAAAGAGGATCCGCTGGACTTTGCGCTGTGGAAGGCAGCCAAGCCGGGCGAGCCGTACTGGGAGTCTCCCTGGGGGCAGGGCAGACCCGGCTGGCATATTGAGTGCTCGGCTATGAACCGCCGGTATTTGGGCCCCACCATTGACCTACATTGCGGCGGTCAGGACCTGATCTTCCCCCACCATGAGAACGAGATTGCTCAGAGTGAGTGCGCCAATGGTTGCACTTTTGCCAACTACTGGATGCACAACGGCTATATCAATGTGGACAATGTGAAGATGAGCAAGTCTCTGGGTAACTTTAAGACTGTGCGGGAGATTGCTGATGCCTACGGCTATGAGGTGATCCGCTACTTTTTGATCTCTGCCCACTACCGCACGCCCATTAACTATAATTTGGAGATCATTGAGCAGTGCAAGTCTGCTTTGGAGCGGCTGTACACTTGCCGGGACAGTTTGGATTTTGCCCTGAAAAACGCTTCTGTCGATACCCCGGACGATCCGCAGCTGCTGGCGGATATTGCCGCTCATCGAGATGCGTTTATTACCGCCATGGATGATGATTTGAATACTGCAGACGGTATTTCCGCTGTGTTTGAGCTGGTGTATGACATTAACACCCGTATTTTGGACAAGACCGTTTCTCCCGCCGTGTGCCAAGCGGCAGCCGATCTGTTTGACGAGCTGTGCGGCGTGTTGGGTATTCTCTATAATCGCAAGTCCAACGATGTGGACGCGGAGATCGAGTCGCTGATTGCCCAGCGGCAGGAAGCCCGGAAGAATAAGGACTTTGCCACCGCGGACCGTATTCGGGACGAACTGAAAGAGCGGGGCATTCTCTTAAAAGACACACCTCAGGGCGTTACCTGGACCAAGGCGTAAAATCGCATAAAAGAGAGCCTATCCGTAATGGATAGGCTCTTGTCAGTTCTGTTCGGTTTTATTTGATAAACAGCTTTTGGTCCAGCTTTCGCTTGACGATCACCACATACAGCAGCGTGCCCAGCACCAGCATGACCCCTAACTCACCCAAGGCTACTAAGCCCCCTTGGGTCAAAAAGCTGATCCAGTTGAACTTGCCGTCAATGAAGAATACCTCAATCTCCCAGCCGACAATCACGCCGTTCCAAAGGGCCGGCATCAGCAGGGACAGCAGGGGGTAATTCTTGATTTTCACCTGCCGCAGGGCGTACATGCAACCGGTGGCTCCCAGTGTGGCCAGGGAGCCGAAGATCATATCCAGTGGCAGCCCGGCGCCGATATTCACCAGATTGGACAGCACGCAGCCCAGGGTTAGACCCGGAATGGCGGCAGGGGTGAACAGCGCCAACACATTCAGCGCTTCCGACACACGGAATTGCACCGCCGCGGAGGTGGTGCCCGGCAGCAGTAGGTTTTGGGCGTAGGTCAGCGCCGCGTACATGGCGGCAATGCCTGCGGTTTGGGCAATGAACAGTACTTTTTTGTTCTTCATTCGATTTTGCTCCTTAGTTTTGTTTTTAGAAGACGACGGCCGGTTGCCGTCGCCTGGTCAGGATTTTGCGAACTGACGGTGGTATTATAGCGCAAGGGCAGTTAAATTGCAAGGCGTATTCGTAGAAATTGCTTTTTGCACCGTCTTTCCGGCGAAAAGAATTTGCGGTGTACGGCAAAAAAGTATTGACTATTGTTGCTTTGAGTGGTATTATATGTAAGTCATCTTGATTGGTTACGGGCCATTAGCTCAGTTGGTCAGAGCCACCGGCTCATAACCGGTTGGTCCGGGGTTCGAGTCCCTGATGGCCCACCATGGATATAGGGGTATAGCTCAGTTGGTAGAGCAGCGGTCTCCAAAACCGCGTGCCGAGGGTTCAAGTCCTTCTGCCCCTGCCAAAATAAAAAGACACCTGCGGGTGTCTTTTTGTTTTATTGTTAAAGCAGAAGGACTTGAACCACGAAATTCAAAAGTGCTTGCACTTTTGACAGTAAACAGTCCGGTGGACTGTTTACGCATTGAGTTGATTATAAAGCCCCTGCCAAATAAATATCAGATGGTTCAGCAATTTGACCATTTCTGCCCCATGTGGTCTATTGTCATCTTTTAAGCAGAATGTTATAATACGATTATAAGTATGTAGGTACAAGAGTCGCCATGATTGAAAGGCTTTTTGAGGTGGTCGATTTGGAACGCAATACATTTAAGTTGATACATAGCGAACTCATACAGCAAGTTCAGTGTGTGGAATTTAATCTGAAAAGGATTTACGCAGCGATGTGTCAGGGAGATTTTGACGATAATTTCCATTCTTTAGATAATGCTAATTTGGGAAAAATCGTTCGGGAATTAAAGCGACTGGATCATAGTGATGGCTGCCCAGAATTGACGGACATGAATTATAAAACCATTGATGAGATCAGAATGATCAGGAATTATTGGTGCCATCAATGTTATTTGGATTTTGCATATATTCAAAACGACTCTGAGCGAGAACGCGCGTTTCAAAGAATTGCTGAGCGTTTGCACTATGATGAATTCAGAACTTATGAACTGATGCAAAAAACACAGGCGATTTATACCTATATTATGGACAAATATAGGCGATGAGTTTTTGGCAATGCGTATGGTTGAACGCTGGCGAGACTGATTTGTTTGAAGAATATGAAACTTGATGAAGATTTAATTTACGAGATTTTGTCCGCGGTGGGCGAGATACCTTATGGGCGGGTGGCTACATATGGCCAGATCGCGCGGCTGATCGGGCGGGATAAAAACGCGCGCTTGGTGGGCCGCGTGCTGAGCAGGGCCGAATACTATGGCGACTACCCATGCCACCGAGTGGTCAATCATCAGGGCCGCACCGCACCCGGCTGGCCGGAGCAAAGAGCGCTGCTGTATATGCGCCTGGCAGATGGTGAAAGCAAATGAAAAAATCTGATTTTGATAAAATAGAAAAGTATATGCTGGCATATTGCGGTGAGTCGGTGCATGATCAGCAGCACATATATCGAGTGCTCTTCCACGCACTGGAGATCAACCGGCAAGAGGGCGGTGACCGAGATGTGGTCATTGCTGCCTGTTTGCTGCACGATATTGCCCGAGAGGACCAGCGAATGAATGGCACCATAGACCATGCGCAGCTGGGTGCAGAGCGGGCGCTGGCGTGGCTACATGAGAATGGCTTTGACACGGATTTTGCGAAAAGGGTGGCGGATTGTATTCGTTGCCATCGGTACAGAGGGGACAATGTGCCCCGTACCACGGAAGCCAAGATCCTTTATGACGCGGACAAGATCGATGCTGCCGGGCTGATCGGCATTGCCCGCACGCTGGAATATAAGGGCCTGCTGGGTCAGCCGATCTATACGGTGCAAGACGGCAAGGTGGCGGACGGCACTGGCGGAGCGGCCAGTTTCTTTACAGAATACCGCTATAAGCTGCAAAAAGTCTATGACAAAATGCTCACCGATACCGGGCGCGCCATTGCCGTGCGGTATCGTGCGGAGGCGGAAGATTTTTATGATCGGCTGCTGGGTGATTTGCGGACGCTGTACGCAGACGGAGAACGGCGATTGAACGATAGCTTAACGGAGTGAATAATAAGGAGAAAAGGGTGCCATTTGCAGGGCTGATTGCAAATGGTGCTTTCTTTTTTGCGCGGTTTTTGTTGTTGCTTTTGTGTGACGGGTTTTGTATAATGTGGATACAATGTGCTGCTGTCACCGCAAAAATGCTGGTGATTGTGCACAACATGAAGGGGAAAAAGAAAATGAACATACAGTGGGGTACACTATATTTGATGAACTGTGTAGATATTACTTTGCTGTGCGTTTTCAAAAAATCTTTGAGTAATATCTATGTAACCTTTTTCTTCGAGTGACTTGAGCGTGTTTCTGCAAGTGGTCGGACACATATTGCACTTCTTTGCCATCTTCGGAACAGACCAAAAACTGACGCCTTTGCTGTCGCCAACCGAAACAAGAAAACAGTAAATCATAAATTCGTACGGCGAAAAGTTTTCATCAAAGATTTTGTTCGGCATATAGTAAACCTTGCCGTCGGTTTTGTAATTTTTATTTGCGTACATATTCTTTATCCTTTCTTAATTTGTTTTTGAATCCACAACTTGAATTCATCTTTCGGTACAACAATTCTTGTGCCGATTTTTATTTTTGGAAAACCTTTTTCATTGACAAGATCGTATGACCTTGTGCGAGATATTCCAAGCACCTTTGCAACCTGCGACACCGATAACATCATCGGTAGCTCATCAAAACTTTTGTAGCTTTCTTTCATTGCGCTGCCTCCCTTCGTATTATTCGAGAGATACTTTTTTCAAAAAGAAAAGAGTATAAGTTAATTTGAAAACAAAGAAACTTACCCATAAAAAAGTCCCTCTACTATACAGAGAAAAATTTCCATTTTGTTCGGGTGTTTTTCAAAAATCTTTACACCTTGTTTACATTTAATTTCACAATAGAAAAAATACCCCTCTATAATACAGAGAAAAATTCAAGTTTTGTTGATGTGTTTTGAAAGAAAATTTACAAATTATTTTATAAAAACAATCTATAAGTAACTGAGTATGTAAAATCATTCGAATAGTGATGGCTAGAGATTTTGTACTAGTAATACTCATATTTATATGGTATAATGAAGCTATATTTTTGATATATTCAACTCAAGGAGATGCAATATGGGATTTCCAGAAGAAATTAAAAGAATCAGACAAAGATGTTTTTTTACACAACAAGACTTTGCGAAAGAATTACAGGTAGCATTCTCAACTGTTAATAGATGGGAAGGCGGTAAAGCAAAGCCCAATCTCATTGCGATGAAAAATATAAAGGAGTTCTGCCTTAAAAACAATATTGATTATGCTGGAGTTGAAGAAGCATGGCTAAACTTTAAAGTTGGAGGAAATGAGTAATGATAACAAAATCTAATTTAAAGAACATGTTAAACTCGGCGGGTTTTATCAATGTTTCTAATGAGATGTATGAAAAATACTATCCATTTTCTGATTGCTCTATTACTGTAGATTTTGGAAATGAAAAAATTAACTATCCTGAAAACAAAGGATTTAAAGTTAATATAGCGACTACAACAAATTTCTCTGATCCAGAAAATTTTGTTGTGTTAGAATGTGTTAACAGACTTCTTGATAAAGGGTATAGACCTGAGAACATTGAATTGGAACGTGTTTGGACACTTGGTCATGAACAAAAAGGTGGACGAGCAGATATTTGCGTAACTGACCAAAATGGAGAAATGCTATTCATAGTTGAATGTAAGACGTATGGTTCTGAATATAATAAAGAAATGAAAAATATTCTTTTTGATGGCGGACAACTAATTTCTTATTGGCAGCAAGAACGTGGTTGTAAATGGCTAGTCTTATATGCATCAACTATAAATGGTAATGATGAGATTGAATATATCACCGACAGTATCGATTGCTCAGATGATGAGAATATTTTAAATCTTGCCAAGAAGGACACCACTATTCTCCTTTATAAAAATGCTCACACGGTTTTAGAACTTTATGAAGTGTGGAAAGAAACATATGAACAAAGATTTAGTGGGGACGTTATTTTCAGAGATGATTCTGTCGCTTATGACATTGGTGCAAAACCGCTTAGGAAAAAGGATTTAAAAGACTTTTCTGAAAACGATAAGATAGTAAACCGCTTTGAAGAGATTTTGCGTCATAATAATGTTTCAGATAAAGAGAATGCATTCAATCGATTGATAGCCTTATTTATCTGCAAGTTAGTAGACGAAATGCAAAAAACAGATAATGATATTGTTGAATTTCAATATAAAGTTGGTACTGATACATATGAATCCCTTCAAGATAGACTGCAAAGGCTACATAAGGACGGCATGGAAAAATTCATGCGTGAAGAGATTTTTTATGTATCTGATGATTATGCAGAAAACCTAGTAAAACAATACACAAAGCAAAAAAGAGTAAAGATGATTGAAGAATTGAGAAATACACTTCGTATACTCAAATTCTATACGAACAATGATTTTGCTTTTAAAGACGTTCATAATGAAGAACTATTCTACCAAAATGGTAAAATATTAGTTGAGATGGTACAACTATTTCAAGCCTATAGAATTATTGGTTCTGCAGATGTGCAGATGCTTGGTGATTTGTTTGAACAATTACTGAATAAAGGTTTTAAGCAGAATGAAGGTCAATTTTTCACTCCTACTCCTATTACGCGTTTTATATGGGATAGCCTTCCTTTAGGACAAATAATGACATATGCTGATGGTATTGAATATCCAAAAATAATAGATTATGCTTGTGGAGCTGGACATTTCTTAACTGAAGGATATGAGGCAGTAGAAATTTGTGCTAATGCATTAAACAATAGTTCAAAATCTTCTAACAAATGGGTAGAGAAAAAAATATTCGGTATCGAAAAGGATTATAGATTAGCGAGGGTTTCTAAAATTTCGCTATTCATGCATGGTGCTGGAGATGGAAATATAATTTTTGGTGATGGACTTGAAAACTATCCCGATAAAGAAATAACTCCTAATTCATTTGATATTCTTGTAGCTAATCCTCCATATTCGGTAAAAGCATTCAAGTCACACTTGAAATTAACGAACAATCATTTGAATATTTTAGACAAGATCTCAAATGACGGTTCAGAAATTGAAACGCTGTTCGTGGAAAGAATATCACAATTATTAAAGCCGAATGGTGTTGCTGCAGTAATTTTACCAAGCAGTATTTTAAACAAAGAAAACGAAAGTTTTGTTACCGCACGAGAATCTCTTTTGAGAAATTTTAATATTATTGCCATTGCAACCTTGGGAAGCAAAACTTTTGGCGCTACTGGGACAAATACAGTCATTCTTTTCTTGCAAAAATTCAATGAACCACCCAAACGCACAGATATGGTTATTGATAGTGTTGAAGCTATACTTTCTAAAGTTGATATAGATGGATGGGAAGATGAATTCATTCTTAGAGGATATTTGAAAAAAATAGGTGTAAAAAAAGGAATTTACAATAAATTTTTATCTAAAACCGAAGACTTTGATTTTTGGTCAAATGATAATTATTTCGGTCAGCATTATAATGAATTTGTAAGCTCAACAGAATATGTCAAGAAAAGTAAGCAGAAAACTTTTCAAAAACTATCTGATGCGGAACAGAAAAAATGGTTTAATCAGAAATTTTATGAATATGCTTTTTCGGTTGAACAAGAAAAATTATTCTATTATTCATTAGTTTACAACCAAAATACATTGATAATTTCTGCTCCGGATGAAATTAAAGAGCAAGAGAAATTTCTAGGATATAAATGGAGCAATAGAAAAGGACAAGAAGGAATACAGATAATAAAGGCTGGGGGATGCCTATATAATGCGTTCGACCGTAAGAGCAATGATTCAATTGCAGCGCTAATCAGGAATGCTTTTTCTGGTGGAGATGAGTTTGATGTTGCAGAATTGGGTACCTATTATTATCGTTTGAGATTACAGGATATGCTTGATTTTTCTGGAACTACATTTAATAAATCTATCAAAACCACTCCGACAAGAGTGCTTAAAGATATTCCGGGGCTTACAAATTACAGATTATCTGATAAAAACACCTTTGAATTAAGTATAGGAAATCGTGTCCTTTCAGATGAAGTAGTTGAGAATGGCAGTATTCCAATATATAGCGCAAATGTATTTGAGGAATTTGGAAAAATTGATAAGCAAAATATTACTGATTTTTCTGTACCTTCTATTCTGTGGGGAATCGATGGTGATTGGATGGTAAATATTATACCTGCCAACAAACCGTTTTATCCGACTGACCATTGCGGTGTTTTACGTATAAAAACAGATGATATTATACCCAAGTATATGGCTTTAGCACTTCAGGTAGAGGGGGAATTTGAAAAATTTTCACGTAGCAACAGAGCATCTACACAGAGAATTTCTAATTTGGTTATTCAAATTCCTTCTGTGGCAGATCAACAGAAAGTAATAGATGAAATCGAAGCTATTGATAAGAAAATTACTGATGAGCAAGCAATAATCAGTGAGCAATCTGAGAAGGTTAAATCCAAATTTGTCGAAATGTTTGGGGATAAAAAATACAAAATACGTCATATAAATGATGTGTTTGATTTGCAACTTGGAAAAACTCCTTCTAGAGTAGAACCTAAATATTGGTGTACAAATGATCATAAATGGGTGTCTGTTGCAGATATGGGTAGATATGATAGATTCACATTGAGTACATCAGAATACATAAGCGATGAAGCTGTAATTGACACGGGAATAAAAATAGTACCTAAAGGAACCGTGATAATGAGTTTTAAACTAACTATCGGCAGAACAGCAATTACAAACGAAGATATTTATACAAATGAGGCTATTGTCGCATTTATACCAAAAAAAGTAGAGTATATCAATAATGATTATTTCCGTCTGTATTTATCAACTTATGATTGGTCTGATGGACAAATGAATGCTGTCAAGGGTATGACTTTAAACTCTACATCTATTGGTGAAGCAACTTTAGCCATCCCACCTAAACCTCTACAAGATGCATTTGCAAACTTCGTTGAATCCTGCGACAAATTGAAATTTGAAGCACAAAAAAGGCTAGAAGAATTAAGTGCTACACGTGAAGAACTTATAGATAAATATTTTAGATAAAAAAGAATGCCTAACGTTACCTGTATTCCTATTCAAAATAAATTAACTTTAAGGAGATTTTACTATGAAAAAGGAATTGATAAATATTATCGAGCAGGGAATGTTAGGCGTTTTAAATAATGAACAGCTTGCAAAATTACATGAAGTATTAGTGTGTAGTTTCAGTATGTATGTAGAAGACTGTGAAGAAATACAACTCTCTAACGATGAACTTTTAACTTTGTTTTTATCAGCAAAACAGGTAGAAGGTTGTTCTGAAAGATCTTTAAAATATTACAGAACCACTCTTTCTAAGATGAATGAGAAAATGAATAAATCTGTGCGACAAGTTGAAACTAATGATATCAGAACGTATATTTCAAATTACGAAAATGAAAGCAATGCTGGAAAAGTCACACTCGATAACATTAGAAGAATTATTTCGAGTTTTTTTGCATGGCTTGAAGATGAAAATTATATCATAAAAAGTCCCGCAAGGAGAATTCATAAAATAAGGGTTGGTAAAACCGTTAAAGATGTGTATTCAGATGAAGAATTGGAGCGTATGAGAGATAACTGTAACAATTCTCGTGACCTTGCTATTATTGATATTCTTTCATCTACAGGCATTCGTGTAGGTGAATTAGTTAATCTGAATATATCAGATATTGATTTAGAAAAAAGAGAATGTGTAGTATTGGGAAAGGGAAACAAACAGCGAAAAGTATATTTCGATGCGAGAACTAAAATACATATAAATGATTATATTAGCGGTAGATATGATGAATGTGGGGCGTTGTTCGTGTCGTTGAATAAACCTCATAATAGGTTATCTATTCGTGGTATAGAGGTTATTCTCCAAAATATTGGCTCAAACTTAAAATCAACAAAAGTTCATCCGCATAAATTCAGACGAACACTAGCTACAAAAGCTATCGATAAAGGGATGCCTATAGAGCAGGTACAAGTATTATTAGGACATTCTCAAATTGACACTACACTCAGGTATGCTATGGTTAATCAAAATAATGTTAAAGCATCTCATCATAAGTATATTGGATGATTCAAATCCAAATTTGTCGAAATGTTTGGGGATAAAAAATACAAAATACGTCATATAAATGATGTGTTTGATTTGCAACTTGGAAAAACTCCTTCTAGAGTAGAACCTAAATATTGGTGTACAAATGATCATAAATGGGTGTCTGTTGCAGATATGGGTAGATATGATAGATTCACATTGAGTACATCAGAATACATAAGCGATGAAGCTGTAATTGACACGGGAATAAAAATAGTACCTAAAGGAACCGTGATAATGAGTTTTAAACTAACTATCGGCAGAACAGCAATTACAAACGAAGATATTTATACAAATGAGGCTATTGTCGCATTTATACCAAAAAAAGTAGAGTATATCAATAATGATTATTTCCGTCTGTATTTATCAACTTATGATTGGTCTGATGGACAAATGAATGCTGTCAAGGGTATGACTTTAAACTCTACATCTATTGGTGAAGCAACTTTAGCCATCCCACCTAAACCTCTACAAGATGCATTTGCAAACTTCGTTGAATCCTGCGACAAATTGAAATTTGAAGCACAAAGATTTATAAAAATGCTTATAAAAAATAAAAATCAAATTATAGGAACCCAATTTTCTAGTAGATACTTATATTAAAACTTATATAGAATAAAATAATTAAAATTTCGATGTTTTTCTAATCTTGATATTATCTGCGGCAAACCTGTTTTGCTTCCTGCTCATACATTAAATTAATAAGGCAAGCGCATATACTAATCATTAAGTTGAATTTTAATCAAAAAAATGTTAAAATAAACAATAAATCCTACGAGAAATTTTAGCTTTTAGAGGTGCAATATTGCGCTTGAAAATATCTATATAATGCCTAAAATAACTTTCAAGACTGAAGAATTATAAATCATTACCGAAAGGGTTTTACTATTATTTGTCACTGCCTCTGATAGTGGGGCGCATTATATTTGAGTTATGATACTTCACAGTTTTTAAGAGCATCAAAAAAGCATCAATTTTCAACAAAAACTATAAAGGCAAAAACGAACAGCACTTTCAAATCCTGAAAGTGCTGTTTTTATGCGGAATTTTAGGGGGACTGTATTTTAACACGCGGCTTAACTGAAAGCGTGCTTTATTTCGCTCCAAAACCGCGTGCCGGGCTTCGTCGCCGAGCGCTGCCGGTGGCAGATGCAGCGAGGCGAGGATGGCGCAGCGGTCAAAATATGGCGTAACACCGCCATATTTTGGGCACCGCAAGAGGGGGTGCGAAGCAACTTCAAGTCCGTTTGTATATCTTAGGCAATCTTGCGGGGATGATCATTGCTTTTATTTTACGGCGCTTTTGCTTGCTTTTTCCATATAGATAAAATTACGGCGCACGGTCTTTTCCGTACGCCGCAGAACAGGGGACGGTTCTTTGTAAAGTGAAGATGTTTTTGTTTGCTTTACAATTTAGAGCGCACCTGTTTTGATGAAATAAGAATTTTAAGCCAAAGTATCCTTAGGCCAGGATTTTCTTAGTGCCACATAAGAAATGACAAAGTTTGCAAGCCAGCCTGCCGGTACAGCAAGCCAGACAAAGGCAATACCAAAACGCGGTGCACAAATCAATGCTACGGACAAGCGAATGGCAAGGTTAACCATATTTGCAATTAAAAACGGGGGCATATTCCCAAGTCCGCGAAGTACACCGTCTGTTGCCATTTTGATGCCCATAAATATGAAAAAGTAGCCGATCCAGCGCATATAATCGCCGGATACCTGATACGCGAAAGCTGTTCCGTCTTTGCCTAAGAAAAGCGAAGAAATTTGCGTATGCATGGTTTCGATAATGATAAATGCAAATACGGCAAAGCATACATCTAACAGCAAAGCGGCACGGTAACCTTTTTTAATACGGTCAATTTTGCCCGCACCGAGATTTTGGGCAACGAAAGGGGACACAGCATTCCCGATAGATACAAATATCAGCGAAAAAACATTCTCCACTCTCATCGTTGCCGCATAGCCGGCGAGTGCTTGCGTACCGAATGGATTTACAACCGCTTGCACAATCATCATACCGATGGACACGGTAGATTGTTGCAGAACAGAGGGAACGGCGATTTTTAGCATGGAACGCAGTTCGCTTTTGTCAAACCAATGAAAGGGACTTGCGTATTTTCGCATACGATCAAGGAATAGCAAAAGAGATAGAACGGCAGAGATGCCCTGCGCAATGAGTGTGGCCAGAGCTGCGCCAAACACGCCCAGTTTAAGACCGCCCACCATCCAAAGGTCCATGATGATGTTCAAAACCGACGAGAATATTAAAAGCCATAACGGAATTTTTGATTCGCCGATGGATGTAAACATGGTAGACAGAATGTTATACATAAATAAAAACGGGAAGCCTGCAAAATAGATGCGCAAATACAGCACGGCTTCCTCCATGATATCAGCAGGTGTTTGCAGTATGCGCATCATCCAGTGCGCACTGCAAACACCGAAAATACCGAGAAATATGCTTAAAAGCAAAAAACTGATTAAGGAAGTAGAAACGATCGTTTTCATCTTGCCGTAATTTTGGGCGCCGAAATTACGACTGACCAGTACACCTGCCCCTACGCCTGCACCGAGTGCTATGCAAATAAAAACATTTGTCAGTGCGGCACAAGCACCGACGGCCGCAAGTGCAGAGGAGCCGACAAATTGACCGACGATGATTGAATCAGCCATATTGTACACTTGTTGAAAGAAGCTGCCTAAAATCATAGGCATTGCAAAAACAGTCAACGCCTTGAGGGGTGGGTCTGTTATTAAATATTCGTCCTTTGTCATTTTTATATTCTCCTGCAATTTACTTGCTTTAGAACAGGGTAGAACAGGTGACGGTTTCTTGTCACAGAACAGGTAAACACATTGTTTTCAGAAAAAAAGACTTTGCATTTCTGCAAAGTCAAATGGTGAAGACGAGTGGACTTGAACCACCGACCCCTTGCATGTCAAGCAAGTACTCTAACCAACTGAGCTACGCCTTCATTTTCTATCGGTGCAATTATTATAACCGTTTTGCCTGTGTTTGTAAAGAGTCTTTTTGTCATTTTATCTTATCTTGCAACGGCATATGCCTTGTGTTATACTGAAATCAGTGCAGGCGGGTCTTGTCTGCATAGAAAGGCAGGAGAGAAGAAAATGAAAAAATACAAATTCAAAGCGCCGAATCGTACCTTTCAGCTTTTATTGCCGTTTCTTTGTGCGGCAGATAATTTTGCCATTGTTTTTCTGCTGTGTCGATTAGTCCTGGGTATATTGGGCCGCATTGGCCTGGCGGATTTCCTGTTACAGGATTCTGTTTTAGATTACATAACAAAAGCTGTTTTGATTTTATCGGTTGTTTATTCGCTTTTGCCGCTGGTCATGCCCAAGGGCTGCTTTTTGTACGATGACCAAGTGGTGCTTGCCCGCTATACCATTACCGCTTTGAACTGGAAGAACAAGATCGCTGTACCGTACTATATGATCGAGAACGCCTATGTGCAGTACAGCAGTATCTATTGGACTAAGGATATGTTTTCTGAATTGGTGCCTTATGGCGACTTTAACTATAATGTGGTGTTGCAACTGCGCGATGGCAAGAAATACATTTTCTCAGTCCAAGACGCAGAGGATTGCTGCGCGGAAATTATGGCAAAGGTGGAGCAGTATGCAAACAAGTGATAGAACAGGGAACCGTCCCTTGTTTTAATGGTCATTTGTGGGGGTATGATGATAAAAAAAGCTAAATTCTTTCTCTTTTCAGAAGAATCAAAATGCAAAAAACTAATCAACAAGGGTATCGCCTTTATTTATATTGTATTGGGTATAAATGCGTACCTTCTTTTAACGCTAATTGTTTTACCGGCTTTGCGCATACCGGTAACAATGCCGGTAAAACTCGTTTTCGGTATTATTGTCGCTGCGGTTGTGATCGTTGCGACCTATCGCTATTATGAATTACCGAAAGGGGTTACGCTGTATAACGACTATATGCAGTTTGATGTTCACGGCGTTCCGGATTCTCGGCATAGAGAAAAATCAAATCCCAAGGTGCCGTATGCCTGTATTCAGAAAATTCAGATCTGCAAGGGTAAGCGACCGCCGAAATCTATATTCAATTCAAAAGACGATGGTTGGTTTGATATGGGCGGTTCCGGAGAGCGCTATATACGGATCACAGCAGAGATTTATGAGGAAGAAATATTCGTATTCTATGTGGACGATCCCGAGGCGTTTGTAGAGGCTCTGCGCGATTATATGATCAACGCCGGTGCAGGCAAAATTTGGGGGCAATAAGTAATCACACGCATAGACAGGGGTTTTGTAATGCTGTGTAGCATGACGAATATTAAATATACAGAGCAGATCATAGGATCTGCTCTGTTTTTATGAAAAAAGAGGGGAGTACATAAAAAATGAGCCTTTTGCATCTGCAAAAGGCTCATGGTGCGGATGACGGGACTTGAACCCACATGAACTTGCATTCACTAGAACCTGAATCTAGCGCGTCTGCCAATTCCGCCACATCCGCATATTCAATTTGCTCTAAATTTTTACACGCCAAGAGCGGGCGAGGCAGAGCCGAAAAGCTTGATCTGCGGCGCTGTCCGAAACAGCATTGACATAATACCACGAGGGGAGTAAAATGTCAATAAGAAATTTTGATTTTTTTGAGGTTTTTATGAAAAAAATTTGGATTTCGCTGATTTCCGCGTTATACTGTGGTTTTACATTATGGTATATGCATTTTGCGGATCCGCGCACCAACGCCGGGGCGCTCTCCACCATCGGACTGGACCACCCGGTGCTGTTTGCCCTGTGGGGTGCGGGCACTTACGGGGTGCTTTACCTTTTGCTCTATACCATGTATAATAAGCAAAAGCGCAGAGGGCTGTGCCACGGTCTGCTGCTGCCTGCCGGTGTGGGGATGGCGCTGACGGTTTGCTGTCCCTTTGACTTTGAGCGGCACTCCCTGTGGCTGCTGCACTGCATTGGATCGCTGGCTTTTTCCGTGCTCAGCGGGGTGGCGATCTTTCTGTGCTTTTTGTTTTCATTCAAAAAAGGGCGATTTTGGCAGTGCGCCTCGATTTTTTGGGCGGCACTGATGATCGGCGATCTGATTTTGCTGCTGATCTATAAAGAGACCGGCCTGATCGAGGCGATGCCTGTGCTCACCGGTGTGGTGCTGCTGAACATTGCGATTTATCAAAAAGAAAAGGTGACAGCTTATGCGGCTTGATCGAGCGCTGGCGCACTTAGAGCGCTATCCGTTCCATATGCCCGGACACAAGCGCAACCCGGATTTTTGTTTGCCGGGTGCGGAAATTGATATTACGGAAATAGACGGCTACGATGACCTGCACGCCCCCACCGGGGTGTTGGCCCGACTGCAAGCGGATTTGGCAGCGCTGTATGGTGCGGGGGCATCTTTTCTCTCTGTTAACGGTTCTACCTGCTGCATTTTGGCGACCATATCCGCCCTGTGCAAGCCGGGGGACGAAATTCTCATTGCCCGCAACTGCCACAAGGCAGTGTACAACGCCTGCTTTTTGAACCGGCTGCAGGTGCACTATGTAGAGGCTGAATTTGACCCGACCACCGGTTTTTATACCCGTGTGACCCAGGCGGCGCTGGATGAGGCATTGGCTGCCAACCCGGAGGTGGCAGCGGTGGTGGTGACCTCGCCTACATACGAGGGCTATATTTCTCGTCTGCACTGCTCGGTGCCGCTGGTGGTAGACGCTGCCCACGGCGCCCACCTTGGACTGGCCCCTTGGCTGCCCGGCCGTATGGAGGGAGACGCGGTGATCTGCTCTTATCACAAGACTCTGCCGGCGTTGACACAAACTGCCGGTGTGCAGGTATATGACTCCTCTTTGGCACCGAAGATCAAGCGGTATATGGATATGTACGAGACCAGCTCGCCCAGCTATGTGCTGATGAACAGCGTGGCAAAAATGGCCGATTTGGTGGCGGATCCGGCTGCGTTTGAGACGCTGCAAGCGGGACTGCAAAAGCTATATAAACTGCCTTTGCAACACCTGCGATTGATCCGGGCGGACGATCCTACCAAGATCAATATTTCCACCCTGCATTGCAATATAGACGGCAACGCCTTGGCACACCGGCTGCGGGCGCGTGGCATCGAGCCGGAGATGAGCGACCGTATCCATGTGATCTGTATGGCAACGGTGGGGGACACCGCCGCCGGATTTCATTTGTTGGCCCGTACCCTGACGGAGATTGACCGTACCCTGTCGCCGGGCGACTGGCCGGTGGCGCCGCTGCCCTTGCCGCCCCAGCACCTGCAAAGCTGGCAGGTGCCCGCCGGAGAGCCGCTGCCGATCGAGCAGGCAGTGGGGCGTATCGCCTGCGAGACGGTGTTTGCCTATCCGCCCGGGGTGCCGATGATCGTGCCCGGTGAGGAGATCACTGCGGCGTTTGTACAGGCAATTCAGGCAGCGAAAAACAGCGGCACGGTGCTCCACGGAACTGCCGGCGGCGGGGCAGAGCGCATTTGCTACTGCGTATTGACAAAGGACTGAAAGTATTGTAAAATAGAGCCAACAAATTGAAATGAGGTGCTTTTTATGAAAAGAATTAAAACTTTAAGTTCCAGAAATCTTTGTGCTTCCGCTCAAAAGGGCGGCTGCGGCGAGTGCCAGACTTCTTGTCAGTCTGCCAGCAAGACCTCTTGCTCCGTTGCCAACCAGAAGTGCGAGCAGCTGAAGAAATAAGAATTTTGCAATTAGGGCGGGATGGGCGATTGCCCGGGTCCCGCCTTTTTTGTTTGGAGTAGACTATGATACACGCATACAAACTAAACGGATACAACATTATTCTGGATCAAAACAGTGGCTGCGTCCATTCTGTGGACCCGGTGGCCTATGATATGATCACTATGTACCAGAATCATGATAAAGAGGAGATCCGCCGTTTTATTTTAGAAAAATACAAGGATCAGCCGGATGTAACGAACGCGGATATTGATCTTTGTTTTGAAGACATTGAGGCGCTGATCGCCGACGGACGACTGTTTGCCGAGGATACCTTTGAGGCGGTTGCCGACCAGTTCAAACGCCGCCAGGGGGTACTGAAGGCCATTTGCCTGCATGTTGCCCACGATTGCAACCTGGCGTGCAAATACTGCTTTGCCGGCAAGGGAGAGTACGACGGCCAGCGTGAGATCATGTCCTATGAAGTGGGCAAGCAGGCGCTGGATTATCTCATTGCCAACAGTCCCGGCCGCCGGAATTTGGAAGTGGACTTCTTTGGCGGTGAGCCGCTGCTGAACTGGGATGTGTGCAAGCGGCTGGTAGCCTATGGTCGGGAGCAGGAGAAGCTCCATAATAAGAACTTTCGCTTTACCCTTACCACCAACGGCCTGCTTATCAACGATGATGTGATCGACTTTTCCAACCGGGAGATGGGCAATGTGGTGCTGTCTTTAGACGGGCGCAAGGTTACCCATGACCGGCTGCGGGTGGGCCGCAACGGCAAGGGCAGTTATGATCTGATCTTGGATAAATTCAAGCGGTTTGCAGACTCCAGAGGGCAAAAGGACTACTATATGCGGGGCACCTATACCCACTTCAATACGGACTTTGCCGCCGATGTGCTGCACATGGCGGATCTGGGATTTAAGGAGCTGTCTATTGAGCCGGTGGTGTGCGATCCTAAGGAGGACTATGCCTTGCAGGAGAGCGACCTGCCTGTGCTTTTGGAGCAATACGAGATATTGGCCAAGGAAATGCTGCACCGTTATCGCAAGGGCGACGGCTTTACTTTTTATCACTATATGATTGACCTGGACGGCGGCCCCTGTATTGTCAAGCGGGTCAGCGGCTGCGGCGTGGGCACGGAGTATATGGCCGTGACCCCCACCGGCGATTTGTACCCCTGTCATCAGTTTGTGGGAGACACGGACTTCTTACTTGGCAATGTGTACGATGGCGTGACCCGACCCCAGGTGCTGGAGCAGTTTGAGCACTGCAATGTGTACAGTCACAAGGAATGCAAGGACTGCTTTGCAAAGCTCTATTGCAGCGGCGGGTGTGCAGCCAATGCGTACCATACCACCGGCAGTGTGAACGGTGTGTATGACTTTGGCTGCCAGCTGCACCGCAAGCGCATTGAGTGCGCCATTATGCTCAAGGTAGCTGAAGCCGAAGAGGGCTTAAAAGTAGAGTATTAAAAAATCAGCGCATAAAGATAAAACCGCCGGTCGTTATGACCGACGGTTTTTTTATGTGCTTCGTTTTAGTCCAGGTGTACCGCTACCGGCTGGCCGCCGTGGGTGCGACTTTCGTCTGCCAGATACACACACAGGTGACCGGCAACAGAGTCGAAAATAGAGGTGCATGCCAAGCTGGGCTTTTCGCCGCGGACGAACTGCACAAAGTCCGCCGCCAGTCGCTCGTCGCCGCCGCCGTGGCCGCCGTAAGCGCCGACCATGTCGCCCTTCACATTCAGATCCACTTCCTCAATTTGGCACTCGCCGTTGTGGGCGTCCGGGGAGGGGTCGATTTTGGATACATAGAACTTGGATTCCTCAAAGTTGCCGTAGATCTCGCCTTTGGTGCCGATGATGTGAATACGGCGCAGGGGGGCGGAGGAACCGCCTACCATATTGTGGGTGCCGGTGGCGCCGCTGGCGAACTGTACCATCACGCTCTGGTGGTCCACTACATCGTTGTCGCACTTGTAAATGCAGCGACCGTAAGGGGAGTCACCCTTGAGCAGATGAATTTTGTCTTCAATGGTGGGGTTCTCAATGCCTTCCAGCTTGTCCCACACGTAGAAGGACCAGCGGTCCGGGTGGTCAATGTACAACCGTTTGCAAGAGTAGCGGCAGGTATCTACCAGCGGGCAGTCCACCATACACCGCGTGCCGGCGTCTGCCGGGGCGTTTTCCGGCTTAAACTGGAACTTGCCGCCAAAGGAGCTAACTGCGGTGGGCTTGGTCTCTGCCATCATCCACATCATAATGTCCAGATCGTGGCAGCACTTGGCCAGCAACATACTGGTGTGGCACTTCTGGCTATTGGCCCACTTGCCACGCACATAAGAGGTGCTTAGGTGGTGGTAAGACACATGTTCCAGGGTTTGAATATTGATAATATCTCCGATTTCACCGGCGGCAATGCGCTCTTTAATGCCATAGTAGAACGGTGTGTACCGCAGTACATGGCAGATCATCACTTTGCTGTGGTTCTGCCGAGCGCAGTCCACCAGGGTGCGCATTTCTTCTTCGTTCACGGCAAACGGCTTTTCCAGTAGCATATCATACCCGGCGTTCAGCAGGGGCACAGAGGTCTCTATATGTACCTCGTCCATGGTGCCGTTAATGACGGTGTCTGCCAGTTTGCCCTTGGCAGCCAGCGCATTTGCATTTTCAAAACACATATCCTCGCCAAATCCGTAAAGCTCGCGGCACTTTTTGCGCCGAATGGGGTCCGGATCTGCCACGCCGACAATCTTCAGCAGCTCCGGGTTGGTCAGCGCCAGTTTGCTGTACACCATGGAGCGGTGCCCGGCGCCTACGATAATGGCCGTTACCGGCTTGTTTTCCATTAAGATCACCTCGCATTTTTTATAATCATAGCATCTTGAACGCGTTTGTCAAGTTTTATTGACAGAAAGGCAAATAATATCTATAATAAGTACCAACTTGTTAAAGATATGCGCTGCCCGAGTGGGCAGACGGGAGGGTGAGAATACTGAAAGACTTGTTGTTCTATTTGAAGCATTACAAGAAAGAGTCTTTCTTTGCGCCGCTGTTTAAGCTGCTGGAAGCGACTTTTGAACTGATCGTGCCGCTGGTGGTGGCGCGGATCATTGATAGCGGTATTCGGCCGGGCAACAAGACCGTGATCTACCAAAACTGCGCCTTGTTGGTAGGCTTTGCCGTGGTGGGTATGGTGATGGCGATCACTGCCCAGTTTTTTGCTGCTCGGGCGGCTACTGGCTTTGGCAAGGAGCTGCGCAGCAGCCTGTTTGGCAAGATCCAAAGTTTAAGCTTTTCGGAGCTGGATACCTTAGGTCGCTCCTCGTTGATCACCCGAATGACCAACGATGTGACCCAAACGCAAAACGGCGTGAATCTGGCGTTGCGTCTGTTTTTGCGTTCGCCCTTTATTGTACTGGGTGCTACGGTGATGGCGTTTACCATTGATGTGCGCTGCGCGTTGATCTTCGTTGTGGTGATTGCCGCGCTGTCTTTGGTGGTATTTGGCATTATGGGACTGACCATGCCCGGGTATAAAAATGTGCAGCGCCAGCTGGACGGCGTGACCCTGACAACCAGAGAGAACTATGCCGGTGCCCGTGTGATCCGCGCCTTTGCGGCGGAAGACGCGGAACAGGCCGGATTTAATAAGCGCAATGAGATGCTTTCTCATTTGCAGCGCAGCGTGGGGCGCCTTTCCGCGCTGTTAAACCCGCTGACTTATATCCTTATTAACATTGGGATTGTTGTGCTGATTCACACCGGCGCCATGCGGGTGAGTTTGGGTGACCTGACGCAGGGTCAAGTCGTGGCGCTTTATAACTATATGAGCCAGATTTTGGTTGAACTGGTGAAGCTGGCGAATATGATCATTACCATTACCAAGGCGCTGGCCTGTGCCTCTCGTATTCAAGGTGTGTTACAGCTGGAGCCTACTTTGAAGCATACCGAGGACGATAAGGCAGGGGACAGCGACGTGGCTGTCGCCTTTGACGATGTGACCTTGCAGTACAAGAACGCCGGCGAGCCGTCCTTGGAGCACATTTCCTTTACTGTGCCTCGGGGTAGCGTGGTGGGTATTATCGGCGGCACCGGTAGCGGCAAAAGTAGCCTGGTGTCCCTGATCCCGCATTTTTATGATATTAAGGACGGGCGGGTGTCTGTCTTTGGCAAGAATGTTTGCGCTTACGATGACGAGGATTTGCGCCACCGAATCGGCTATGTGCAGCAAAAGGCGGTGCTGTTCCAAGGCACGGTACGCAGCAATTTGTTGTGGGGCGACGACAGCGCTTCTGATGATGATTTGCGCACGGCTCTAAGCACGGCGCAGGTGCTGGATATTGTGGCGGATAAAGGTGGTCTGGACGCGCCTGTGGAGCAAAACGGTGCCAACTTCTCCGGCGGGCAAAAGCAGCGGCTGTCTGTGGCGCGTGCGCTGGTTCGCAAACCGCAAATTTTGGTGCTGGACGACTCGTCCTCTGCACTGGATTATGCAACAGAGGCCGCCATGCGAAAGGCCATTTTGGCACTGCCTTATAAGCCTACACTGTTTATCGTCTCCCAGCGGGCCAGCTCCGTGATGTGTGCCGATCGGATTTTGGTGTTGGAGGATGGGCGCCTGGTAGGTGACGGGACCCACAAGGCGCTTTTGGCGAACTGTCCGGCATACCGTGAAATCTACCATTCTCAATTCAGCGAGGAGGTGACCGAAGCATGAAAAAGAGCACCTCTACCTTAAAGAAAATCTTTGGCTATATCGGTCACTATAAGTACCTGCTGCTTTTGTCCGTGCTGCTGGCCGGCGGGTCGGTGGTGCTGACCTTGTATGTGCCCATTCGTATCGGCTACGCCATTGATGCCATCATCGGTCCGGGGCAGGTTGACTTTACCGTCGTTGCCCGCCATCTGATCACTGTGGTGGTGATGCTGCTATGTGTTGGCCTCATGCAGTGGGTGATGAATATGCTCAACAATAAGATCACCTATAATGTGGTGCGAGATATGCGCGCCCGGGCGTTTGATAAATTGCTGGTGTTGCCGTTCTCTTATCTAGACAGCCACTCCCAGGGGGATGTGGTCTCTCGGGTCATCAGCGATGCGGATCAGTTTGCCGACGGACTGCTGATGGGCTTTTCTCAGCTGTTTACCGGTGTAGTGATGATTATCGGCACCCTGGCTTTTATGCTGTCTATCAATGTGTGGATCACCCTGGTGGTGGTTGTTGTCACGCCGCTGTCCTTCTTTATTGCCCGGTTTATTGCTAAGAAGACTTACGCTATGTTTCAAAAGCAAAGTGCCGTTCGCGGCGAGCAGACGGGCTTTATTGACGAGATGATCACCAACCAAAAGGTGGTGACCGCTTATTCAAAAGAGGCAGACAATCAAAAGCAGTTTGATGAGATCAATGAACGCTTGGCTAAGTATTCCATGCGAGCCACCTTCTTTTCTTCTATAACGAACCCGGCCACCCGCTTTGTAAACAGCATTGTGTATGCGGCGGTGGCGCTGTTTGGCGCCATGATCGCCATTCGGGGCAATATCTCTGTGGGTATGCTCTCTTGCTTTTTGTCCTATGCCAACCAGTACACCAAGCCCTTTAATGACATAAGCTCGGTGGTGACGGAGTTTCAAAATGCTCTGGCCTGCGCTGCGCGTATCATGGAATTCATTGAGGAGGAGCCGGTGCCGGCGGATCCGGAGGGTGCATTGCAACCTTCGCATTTGGACGGCAAAGTGGAATTGCAGCATATTCGCTTCTCTTATCTGCCGGATCGCAAGTTGATTGAGGATCTGTCTGTGGATGTTAAGCCGGGTATGCGTGTAGCAATCGTTGGTCCTACCGGCTGCGGCAAGACCACGCTGATCAACCTGCTTATGCGCTTTTACGATGTGCAGGGCGGTCAAATTACCATAGACGGCACCCCGGTGCAGCAGATTGGCCGCAAGGCGCTGCGCAAGAATTTTGGTATGGTGCTGCAAGATACTTGGCTCAAGTGCGGCTCTATTTTGGAGAATATCCGCATGGGCAATCCCGGCGCTTCTTATGATGAAGTGGTGGCGGCAGCCAAAAAAGCACACGCCCACAGCTTTATTCAGCGTCTGCCGGAGGGGTATTATACAAAAATCGGTGAGGACGGCGGCAGCCTGTCTCAAGGGCAAAAGCAGCTGCTTTGTATCGCCCGCATTATGCTGTGCAATCCGTCTGTGCTGATCCTGGATGAGGCGACTTCCTCTATTGATACCACCACGGAGATGAGAATTCAGCAGGCATTCCTGACCCTGATGGAGGGGCGCACTTCCTTTATTGTTGCGCACCGATTGTCCACCATTAAGGGCGCCGATTTGATTTTGGTGATGAAGGACGGCTCCATTATTGAGCAGGGCACCCACGCCTCATTGCTGTCTGATAAAGGCTTTTATTATCATCTGTACAATTCCCAGTTTCCGGAGACGGATCAGCTGGCATAAAATCGGGTATAAAACCAAAGCCGCCGGAGCACACCGACGGCTTTTTCTTATCCACACATAAAACAAGCGCTCCGATGGCTCGGAGCGCTGTTTTTAGTTATGTAGGCTTAGTGCTTGATGTCGTCCCACTTCACGCCGTTCACCTGGAACAGGTCGTCGAAGTTGTACACATTGCACTCGTCCTTGGTGTGGTTGGGATACCAAACCTGGGCAAAGAAAGGATTGGTCTTTGCAATGTTGTCGTAGTCCCACTTCTTCTGGGGGATGAAGCACTCGGGGCACCAGTGACCACCCAGCAGGATCAGTGCGGGGCTGGCCTCAAACTCGGCGCCGCAGTAGCCGCATTTCCACTTCAGCTTGGTGGCCATGTCACCCTTCTTCATAGAAGTGCTCAGGCACTCACCGCCGCGGAACTTAGCAGCCTGCTTCATATCCTCAATATCCAGCTCGGACTCGGGCTTGCTTTCGTCATAACCGTGATCCAGCTTGTAGTTTTCTGCGTCGCTGGAGTCCTTGTTGAACTTGATGATCTCAAGGTCTTCCCACTTGGTGGGGATCTTGGCCCAATCCTCGTAAGTGCCGTAGTAAGCGGACAGACGGGTCTGGTTCTTGGTCGCTACCCAGTCTAAAGTACCGAAATCCTTGGTGGAAGCGATCTTCTTCATGAAGGGCTTTGCGCAAGCGGCAACCAGGTTCTTAGGCAGGTAGCGCGGAATCTTGAAGTAGAACTCTACATGATCGGCCAGACGGTTGAAGTAATCCTGGATGGGCAGGTTCTCACGGAAGTGCAGGTACTCCTCCAGCTTGTCGCCGTCAGCATAGAACTGACCGTGGAAGTTCTTGAGAATGAACCAGTTGGGGTCAAACAGCTTCTCCGGACCGGCAAGACCCAGGGTGCCCAGCAGCAGGTGCTCAAACTCATAGTTGGAGATACGGTACTCCTTACCGGAGCCGATGTTGTAGAAGTGGTTCCAGAAGTCGGCGCCCAAATGACCGGCAGCGTCCTCAGTAACCAGATTGCACATCAGACGACCGCTGTCCTCCACGGTGCACCACTCCAGCACGCCGTTGATCGGTACGTGGAACATAATGGGATCCATATTCTTCAAAATGTTGGGATAGAGAATGCCGCTCTGGCGCATAACAACCCAATTCTTAATGCCGCTCTCAACAAAGGTGCGCTCAGCCACTGCCTTGGATACGGCATAGTGGTCATAGATGGAGATCTTCAGCGGATCGCCGCAACGGCCCCAGTGGATGGGATAGTTACGGTCGCCGGTCTCAGCAACGGTGCCGATATAGCAAACTTTAATATCGTCTGCATTAGGCTGTGCCAGTACGGCCTTGCAGATGTTCTGCGCAGCGCCGATATTGGTTTTCTGCGTTCTGTAAGGTTTCCAGTCAGCGGTGGGAGATACCATACCGCCGATGTGCAGCACATAGTCTGCGCCGGTTATGCCTTCCAGGATAGCGTCATAATCACAAAGATCGCCCCAAACCACTTTTACATTGGGTTTAGCCATCAGGCCTTTGAGCTTCTCCTCGTTCTTCGGGCTTTTACGAGCCAGCATTTTGATGTTGATCTCGCTGGGCTTCTTGAGCATTTCCTGCACAGCAGCCCAACCCATGTTACCGGTACCGCCGGTAATAAAGACTGTCTTTTTTGCCATTTGTTTAACCTCCTTAACACATGGACAATTACGACTAATATTATAAACAAAATATAAACAAAAAGCAACGCCCAAACACCACAACCTTTTCTTTCAATGCCAAAAAATGGCGCGCTTTTTTGTGCAATATGACCATATATGCCTTCTTCTAAAATTTGATAAAAAGCGACTGCTGGGTATTGACTTTTTTAAGGGAATGGAGTATAGTATCTCTAAACTCAATATACTTTATCGAGAGTGGTCGAGGGAACAGGCCCGTGGAAACCACAGCAACCTGCTTTGGTAAGGTGCTAAAACCTGCGGTTCAAATCCGAGTGATGAGGAGCATGTCGCATACACTCGGTGTATGCCTTTTTATTTTCCTAAGGAGGAAAGAGAAATGTCAAAACACTTATTTACCAGTGAGTCCGTGACGAAGGGTCACCCGGACAAAATCTGCGACCAGATCTCAGACGGTATTCTGGACGCCATGCTGGAGCAGGATCCCATGAGCCGTGTGGCCTGCGAGACCACTTGTACCACCGGTCAGGTTCTGATCATGGGCGAGATTACCACCAATGCACAGGTGGACATTCCCGCCATTGCCCGCAAGATCATTTGCGACATCGGTTATGATGACGACAAGAAAGGCTTTAACGGCAACACCTGCGCCATTCTGACTGCGCTGGATAAGCAGAGTCCGGATATTGCTATGGGCGTGGACAAATCCTTTGAGTTAAAGAACGATGAGGAGGATGCCTATAATCTGAACGGCGCCGGTGACCAGGGTATGATGTTCGGCTATGCTTGCAACGAGACCCCGGAGCTGATGCCTCTGCCCATCAGTTTGGCCAATAAACTGGCTGTGAAGCTGACCCAGGTGCGGGAGGACGGCACCCTGCCGTATCTGTACGCAGACGGCAAGACCCAGGTGACCGTGGAGTATGACGACGGCAAGCCTGTAAAGGTGACCGCCGTGGTTGTATCCAGCCAGCACAGCGCCGATGTGGAATTGGAGACTCTGCGGCAGGATATTATTGACAAAGTGATCAAGACCACCGTTCCTGCGGAATTGATGGACGAAAACACCGTATTTTATGTGAACCCCACCGGGCGCTTTGTTGTGGGCGGTCCTCACGGCGACAGTGGCCTGACCGGGCGCAAGATCATTGTGGATACATACGGCGGCTATGCCCGCCACGGCGGCGGTGCCTTCAGCGGTAAGGACCCGACAAAGGTAGATCGCAGCGCGGCTTATGCTGCCCGCTGGGTGGCCAAGAACCTGGTGGCTGCCGGTTTGGCAGACAAGTGTGAGGTTGAACTGGCTTATGCCATCGGCGTGGCCAAGCCTGTGTCCGTGATGGTGGATACCCAGGGCACCGGTAAGGTCAGCGATGATGTAATCTGCGATGTTATTAACAAGGTGTTTGACCTGCGTCCCTCCGCGATCATTGAGCGGCTGAATCTGCGTCGCCCCATTTACCGTCAGGTGGCTGCCTATGGCCACATGGGCCGCGAGGAGCTGAATGTGCCTTGGGAGCAGCTGGATATGGTGGACAAAATCAAAGCCTGCCTGTAAACAAAAGAACAGCGATAATGAAAGCCGTCGGATCTCCGACGGCTTCTCTTTGTACAGAAATGCCCGGTGCATCAAAGCACCGGGCGTTTTTTTATAACTTGCTGTCTTTTTCCACCGCAGCGTCTACGGCGTTTTGCACGGCGGTTTCCAGCCCGTCTGCCTTTAGAGACAGCACACCCTCAATGGTAGTGCCGCCGGGGGAGCACACCCGGTCGATCAACTCCCAGGGGTGTTCGCTACTCTCGGCGATCATCTTGGCGCTGCCCAGCACGCTTTGGGTGGCAATTTGCAGTGCCTGGTCTTTGCGCATACCGTGCTTCACCCCGGCTCTGGCAAGGGCGTCAATAAACATATAAACAAAGGCAGGGGAGCAACCGCCCAGTACACCGAACAAGGGGAACATAGTCTCGTCTAACTCCAGTACCTTACCGGTGCAGGCCATCAGGTCGCATACGGTTTTGGCCTGATCTGCGGTGGCGTTTTTCCCGGCACAAACGGCGCTAACGGCTTCACCCACCAGAGCATTAATATTGGGCATTACGCGTACTACCGGGCAGGGGACTGCCAACTGCTCCTCCAGATAGGCTGTGCTTTTGCCTGCCGCAATGGAGATCAGAAGGGGCAGAGCCGTGCGCTCTGCCAAAACCGGACCGATCTCTGCCAAAACAGCAGCCAGCACATTCGGCTTGACCGCCAAAAAAACAGTGTCACAAAGTGCCGCCACTTCTGTATTGCTTCGGCAGATCTGCACGCCGGTATGACCCAGCTTTTGCCGCAGTGTCTCCAAATTGTGGTCCGCAACATAAATATCGGCAGCCGGTGTGCCGCCTTGTAAAATCCCTTGCAGAATGGCGCCGCCCATATTGCCGCAGCCGATAAATCCGATCTTCATTGCAAGTGTACCTCCGCGCGTTTTTCTTTATAGTACCACTTGCGGGGGATTTTTTCAATCCTTTTTCAACTGCTGGTATTTTTTTCGCGTGGCATTACCGCCGCGAATGTGGCGCTCTGCCTTGTTTTCGTCCAGCACTGCCTTGACGGCTGCGTGCAGCTCCGGGTCAATGTGTTCCAGACGCCGGGTCACATCCATATGTACGGTGGATTTGCTCACCCCAAACACCTTGGCGGTGCTGCGAACGGTGGACTTGGTGTCTACAATATACCGGGCCAGTCGTTGGCAACGGGCAGACTGCTTTGCATACATAGCTTGTCATCTCCTTGCTAATGCCTATGCAGAGGAGTTGCTATGTATGCAAACGGATAAAGAAAAGCACTTGCAAATTGCAAGTGCTTTTTGTGTTAAAATGGATCTTTACTGTTGGTCGGCAGAGGATTCACTCTGTTTTTCCGCCTGCTTTTCTTTGGCGTCATTGATCATGTCGTTCAGGCTCTTCATGTGCAACTCATCAACCTGATCAAACTTGGTGACCTGCTGCTCTTCTGCTTCCTTGCCGTCCTCCTCCAGGAGAGTAAGGGTCAGCACCTTGCCAACAATGGAAAAGCGATATACCAATGTCTTTTTTGTATCTGCGTCCTCAATGGTCAGCTTGTTCCCTTTGACAGTGTACTCGCAGTCAAAGTTCCAAGTGGATATATAGCGGTCGCAGGTGCCGTCGGAGTAAAACACAAAGGCCAGCACACCGGGCTTATCCTGGCTGTCCCAGCTGGCACAAATGGCCTGATCACGGGGCGTAAAGAGACCAACGACGGCTTCCTTGGGATTTTGATCCGTTACGCCGCAGTAAATGCCGCCGCCGATGAGCAAGAGTCCCAGCAGGGCACAAACAATGCCGATGATCAGCTTCTTTTGCACAGCGGTAAGCTTGGAGCTCTTTTCTTTTTTCTCGCTCATATTATTTCGCTTCCTTTAAGCCCTTTTTGATGAGGATTTTCTCAATCTTGTCGGAGCAGTCCAACAAAGAGGATACGGACATATCGTGGTTCAAGGTGTCCAGAAAATACGCGGTGTATTTGGACAGATCCACGCTCTCGTACCAGTCGCGGCTCAGCAGCTCCGGGGTTTGGTATACACCGTTGGTGGTGAACACACGATAGAAAGTACCGTTCTTATATGCCTCGTCAAACACTTCCAGACCGTTGCAGAACAGACCGAAGGTGGTGCAAACGAAAATACGGCCGGCCTTCAAGCCCTTCAGCTTGGAGCAAACTTCCAGCATAGACTCACCGGAGGAAATCATATCGTCTACGATAATAATGTCCTTGCCCTCAACGGAGTCACCTAAGTATTGGTGCTCTACAATGGGGTTACGACCATTGACCACGCGGGTGTAGTCCCGGCGCTTATAGAACATGCCCAGGTTTACACCCAACTGGGTTGCAAAATAAATGCAGCGGTGCAGGGCACCCTCGTCCGGAGAAATGACCATCAAGTGATCCTTGTCCACATGTAAATCCTCTACGCTGTTTACCAAAGACTTGATCATCTGATAAGTGGGCATTATGTTCTCAAAGGAGCCGTTGGGAATGGCGTTTTGTACACGCTTATCGTGGGCGTCAAAGGTCATAATGTTGTCCACGCCCAGATTGACCAGCTCTTGCAGTGCCAGCGCGCAGTCTAACGACTCACGGCTGCTTCTCTTATGCTGGCGACCCTCATACAGCATGGGCATCAAAATGGTAATGCGCTTTGCCTTGCCGGAGATGGCGGAGATGACGCGCTTTAAGTCTGCATAGTGATCGTCAGGGGACATGGGTACTTCCATTCCGTACATATTATATGTGCAGCTGTAATTGAATACATCTGTAATGATATACAGATCAAAGCCACGCACACTCTCGTTCACTACGCCTTTGGCTTCACCGGAGCCAAAGCGGGGTAATGACACATTCACTTTGTAGGTGTCGCGCTGGTAGCCATAGAACGCAATGTTCTGCTGATGCTCGCTGGCCTGGTTTGCGCGCCATTTGACCAGGTATTTGTCGATCTTGTCGCACAGAGCTTCGCAGCCGGGCATGGCGATGATTCCAAGGGGGCCTACGGGGATTGTTTCTACATTTTCAGCGGTTTTTCTGGGCATATTAACAGCTCCTCCTAAATTTTTACGCCATTATAATACAACAACCATCGGCGAAAGTAAACCGGAAAATGAAAAATTTCAGAGAATTGACAGAATTAACCGGCGCTTTGCTGTTTTTTGCGGCGAATATGAACAAGAATCAGGTAGCCGGCCACGCCTGCAACACAGGTGCCGCTGACGGTCGCACCGATTGCCAACCCCTTGGGGGTATAGCGCAGCTCCACCGTATGCTTACCGGGCTTGACGGTGGTCGTCAGCAGGGCTTCACCCAGCTTAAAGGTTTCCGCTTTTTCGCCGTCAATGTATACGCTCCACCCGGTGTCATAGGGAATGGAGGTACACAGGTAGCTGTTCTCGCGAACGGTGATGGTGCCGGTAATGTGGCTCTCGCCCCAGTCGGTGACTTGCAGAGCGCTGTCTGCCAACAGGCGATAGCCTTTGGCAAATACGGTCTCGTCCACGCTGTATGCGTAAATAGAAGCGTAGCTCTCCGTGGCGCTCATACTCCCGGCGTCCAGGGATACTTTAATTTCCTCGCCCTTTTTGTGGTAGCCCAGATCCATAATGTACGGCTCTTCAATATTTTGGGACAGGGTGTTCTTTATGCCGTCACCACTGAATTCTGCCGTCTTGATTTCCGGCGAGGTCAGGTAGATATACACATTGCCGTCTCGTAGGGGACTGATGGTTACTTCCACCGTGCCGTATTGCTCGTCACTGCTGGACTTGTTGAACCAAAATGTGCCGTTCTCCGAGCATGTGTCACCGGAGAGATTGTCGTAGCTGCAGTCCGTATAGCCGCAGGGGACAAATACCCCGTCCAGCCCTGTCGCCAGGCGGAAGTAGTCCCCCTGCGCCTTAAAGGGATCGCCCTCATCCGCTGCCCAATCTTTCAAATGGGTTTTGGCTGCATAGGCAATGGGCAGGAAGCAGTCATTCTCATACACGGCGGCGGATTTGTCCTTGTTGCGGTACACTTCCGTAAAATACCGATCGGTGGGGGTAGGATTGGTGGGCGTGGCGATCAGGTATTTGATATTGAACATCATATTGTACACCGGGGTCTGTGGATTGTAGGTGTAGCTGTTGATCCGATTGCCGAACATACCCAGGTTGTATTGCAGTTGGGAGTAGTCCTCATACGCCATGGAGGAAAAGGTGGAAATGCCGTTATAGCCGTAATAGCTGGGGTCCATGCGCCGTTCCAGGTAAGTCAGCTCCGTACGGTAAAAGTCGTTGTCCTTTTTATTGATGGCGTCTATGGATTCCCGATAAGCGGCGTAGTTGCTCTTGTAGTCGCTGTTGCCCTGGGTAATGAGAATGGAAGAGCAGTCGGAGACGATCACCTCGCTAAAGCACATGGCGATCACCGCAAAGGCCAGCACGCTCTTTTTGAACCCGGACTTTTGCAGGCACAGCAGCAGCCCGCACCAGAGAATGAGAAAGGCGATGGTCACATAAATGGAGATCTCGCTCATCTTGGTGGTCATAAACTTCTGGGCCACGATCACATACAGCAGCCAGCCCAGGCCCACGAATACAATGTCCTTATAGGCAATGTCCCGCATACGGCACAGACCGCGGAACGCCATCACCAGCACCAGGAAACAGTACATATAAGAGAAGCGGAAGGGCAGGTCGTTGGGGAAGTGGAAGGCGTGCCAGATAAAATTCATCGCATTATTGTCAAAGCTGAACAGGAGAAACAGAAGCAGTACAATATACACCGCTTTTTCCCGCAGAGAAATGCGCCTGTTAATGAGGTACAGGGGCACCAGCAGCAGCGGCAGCACGCCGCAGTAGATATTTGGCAACACATCGTCGCCGCTGGAGCGAATGGTGGTCTCCAGTGCGGACAGGTGGGAGGTTAAAAAGTCAAAAATGGTAAAGTAAGACTCAAAAGTAGTGGGGAAGCTGTCTGAGGTAGCGGAGCTGCCCCGCAGCAGGAAATAGGTGGGTAACAGGGTCACAGCGCACAGCCCGCCGGCCAGCAGAGAGAACCCGGCAAAGCGCGCGCACCGATTGAGAAACGGGTGACGCATGAGATTTTTGGCGCTGTACTTCTCCCGAGTGGTGAGCTTTTCGCCGCTCTTTTCCGGCCGAGGTTTGGCGGTCATTAAGAAGTAGGCAAAAAAGTACAGTACAGAGAAAATGCACGCCATATAGCCCATATAGTAATTGGACAGCAGCAGCACTGCCAACGCGCCGGTATACAGGGCGCCCTTGCCGGTATTGATCAGCCGCTCAATGCCCAGTACGATCAGTGGCAGCAGAATCATACCGTCGATCCACATAATATTCCAGTAATACGCTAAAAAGTAGGCGCAAAAGGCATAGAACACACCAAAGGCGGCACTCACATAAGAGTGGCGCTTGTGTGACGCCTTTAAGTAATAGGTAAAAGTGACGGCAGAGGCCATACACTTGACGATCACCAAAGTAGTGATGGCAAAGGAAATATCCGCCTTGTCAAACAGAAAGATCAGCACTGTAAAGGGGCTGGAAAGATAGTTAAAATAGTTGCCGAGGAAGCTGCTGCCGCCGCCGCTCTCCCAGGAGTACAGCAGGCTTTTGCCCTCTACTACCCGGTCATACAGTTCTGCAAACAGGGGACCGTACTGGTGATACAGATCCATACGCATGACCGTGCCGTCCCCAAACGGGAACACACTGTACACAATGAAAATAAAGAGAATGCCCAGCAGCGCCACAAAGGCGGATACCGCTAAAAAGCGGTTGGCAAAAAACAACTTGTACAGCCGACCGCCGCTTTTAGTCGCTGCCTTGTCCCGGCAGTCAAACACCAGCAGGCGATCAAACAGGTAGTTAAAAATATAGACTACCGTTACCGTAGCCAGCCATACAAAGGGGGCTTCTCGCTTTAGCAGCGTGGCAAAGAGAAAATACAAGATCTTATAGAACCCAAAATCCACGGCGCAGCGAAAGAGAAAGCCGCCGACCTGTTTGGGAACGGTTGCCATACCCCGGGGAAAGACAAATTTCTTCTCCAGTACAAAGGACAGTAGCGCAGCCACACCGGCACCGATCCCAACAGCCGCACCGGCCCCCAAGCCAAACGCCACCTTGCACAGCTGCTTGACGGCAAAAAGCACCAACAGGCACAGCGTGTAGGCGGCGGTGTAATTCACCGTTTCCGTATTCATCCACTTTGTAGCAAAGCGATGTTTGTTGTTTGCGGTAATGTCCATAGAATGCACCTCTTGCTTTTTGTGCGAATTAGATTTTAACATAACTCTGCCTATTTTATCATAATTATGGGCGGACTGCAACCGAAATAAACCAAGTAGGCATACAAGCCCTGTGTGGGGCATATCTTTTTACAGAAATGAAATGCGGGGTGACCTATGAATAATTTTGACGACGCGGCGCGGCTGCTGGCCCAGCCGCTGGGAGATCTGCTGCTGGCGCTGCCGGAGCAGACTAAGGAAGAAATTACGGAGCTGCGAGTGCGCCGTGGGCGGCCACTGGTGGTTATGTTGGGCAGTCGGACTTGCTTTCTTACTGATGGTGGTAAGCTGATCAATCACTGTTCGGCCCGGGCGCTTTCTGTCACGGACGCCGCCTTTGACGCGCTGTTTGCCGCTGTGTGCGCCTACTCGGTACATACGCACATGGGCACACTGGTGGAGGGCTTTGTGACCGCACCCAACGGCAATCGGGTAGGAATTGCCGCCACGGCAGTGGAAAAAGACGGCACCGTAACCGCCATTCGGGATGTGCAGTCCCTGAACATTCGTATTGCCCGAGAGGAGCGAGGCTGCGCCCGTGGGGTGCTGAACACGCTCTTTGTAGGCAGGCTGCCCAGTATCATTGTGGCAGCGCCGCCGGGGGGCGGTAAGACCACTGTACTGCGGGATCTGGCAAGAGCGCTGTCCGGCGGGTTCGGCGGGCGGTACAGAAAAGTGAGTATCGTAGACGAGCGGGGCGAATTCGGCGGCTTTTCCCCAGGGGTGAACACGGATGTGCTGACCGGTTTTGGCAAGAAAAAAGGAATAGAGATCGCCGTGCGTACCTTGTCGCCGGAGCTGATCGTTTGTGACGAGATCGCCGACGATGCCGAGGTGGACGCCATTAAGGCCGGGTTCTCCTCCGGGGTGGCTTTTGCCGTGTCCGTACATATTCGGGATGCGGAGGACCTGGTGCACAAGTCCATTATCAAAAAGCTATATCTAACCGGCGAATTTGATTATGTGGTGCTGCTGGAAGAATACGGAGATACCTTTTCCGTGGTGGATTTGCGAGGTGGCGGCGATGAAGATCCTTGGACTGTGGATGATCGTGCTTTTTTGCGGGGCGATCGGTATTTCACTGGCAGTTGAAGTGGGGCGGCGCTGCGAGCGGGCACAGCTGCTTTGCCGCTTGGGGGAACAGGTGCGGCTGCTGCTGGATTACAGCATGACGGATACGGGGGCTATTTTTACCCAGTTGGCGTCGGACCCCCGCTTTGCGACCTTTGATTTTTTGCAGGGCTGTGACCCGGCAAAGGCCGTGACGGTCGCTACCGGGCTGACTGCCCGGGACGACCGGGAGTTGGCAGCCTTTTTGCAAAGGCTGGGCAAAAGCGATCTGCCAAATCAGTTGCGGCTCACCGACGGCTACATTGCCTTTGCCAAAGGCCGGGCAGAGGAATACGCTGCCCGGTGCAAGCGACAAAAACAGTTGTATGTGGCCTTTGGCCTGTCCGGCGGGCTGATTGCCGCCCTGCTGCTGGCCTAAAAAGATCAGGAGGTACAAATGAGCGTGGATTTTATATTCAAAATTGCGGCCATCGGTATGATCGTGGCGGTGCTGAACACCCTCTTGGTGCGCAGCGGACGGGAGGACCAGGCCATGCTCACCACCCTGGCCGGGGTGATTGTGGTTTTGATGATGTTGGTGCCGAAGATCAGCGCGCTTTTCTCCGGTATAAAATCTATGTTTGACCTATGATCCAGATCGCAGGGATCGCCGCCGTTTGCCTGCTGCTGACGGTGCTGCTGAGAAAAGAGAACCCCACCTTTGCTTTGCTGGTCACTGTGGCCGGTGCCGGACTGCTGTTTTACACGGTGTCCAAGTTGGCCGGCAGCGCCTTTGGCATATTGGGCGACTTAAAGACGGCGGCAGGGGACACCGGGGCGTATATTGATCTGATGTTCAAGATCCTGGGCATTTCCATCGTGACCCAGGTGGTGTGCGATGTGTGCCGGGACAACGGCGCGTCCGCATTAGCTTCTCAAACGGAGACAGCAGCCAAAATTCTGGTACTGTCCCTACTGCTACCGCTGTTTCAAACGGTGATCGGAATTGTGACGGGACTTGTAAAATGAAGCGATTTGTATTGACATTTTTACTTTTGCTGGCGTTGCCCGGGGTGTGCTTTGCCGCCCAGTCGGCGCTCTCCGGCGACGGCTATCGCCAGGCGCTGTCCGGGTATGACCTGTCGGCGTTTGAAAAGCTGGGCGATGACGCAAACAGCGTGCTGGAGCAGCTGGGACTGGATGATTTTGACTTTGAGACAGTGACGGCGCTGGACGCTAAGTCCTGTGTGCAGGTGCTGGGGCGGCTGGCGCGCCAAAATATCCAAACGCCGCTGCGGGCACTGCTGTCTGTGCTCAGCTTCACGCTGCTGTCCGCCTTTTTAACCGGTTTTTCCGGCAGCGGACTGCTGGGGCAAAACAGCTCTGTTTATTCCACTGCCTCCGCCTTGGTCATTGCGGCGCTGATCGCTGCCCAGTGTGCGGACACTGTGTCCCTTTGCTGTGCCACCATCGGCATTTGCGCAGACTTTGTGTTTGCGTTCTTCCCGGCATTTTTGGTGATTCTCACCGTGTCCGGCAGCAGCCTGACCGGGGTGTCCACCAACACGCTGCTGCTGGGGCTGGCGCAGGGGCTGAATATTCTGTCAGCCAAGCTGTTTGTGCCCCTGATTAACTGCTTTTTGGCACTGAGTCTGTGCTCCGGCGTGCGCAGTTCGCTGAATATTGACGGTGCGTTGCGGGTGGTGCGTAAGGGCTTGATCTCACTGATTTCCTTTTGCGCCGGGGCATTTGTGACGGTGTTATCCGTGAAGACGGCGGTGGCCTCCCGGGCGGACGCGCTGGGACTGCGTTCTCTGCGCTTTGCCATCAATTCCGTAGTGCCGGTAATCGGCAGCGCCATCAGCGAAGGACTGCTGTCTATACAAAGCTATGCCGGGCTGGTGAAGAGCACGGTAGGCGTTGTGGGCATTATTGGGGTCATTGCCCTGTTTTTGCCGGCGCTTATAAATGTGATCGGCTGGCGTGTTAGCATTGCCGTGTCCGTGGCAGTGAGCGAGATCTTTGACGACCGCACCGTGTGCAAAATGCTGCGGGCCTTTGGCGACGCCTTTTTGCTGATGAATGTGGTGCTCATTCTCTCCATGGTCACCACGGTGATCTCCATCGGCATACTGATCGCTGCAAAGGGGGCTGCCGGGTAATGGATGTGGTAAAGCAGTGGACCCTGAACATTTGTTTGACCCTCATCGGGGCAGTTATCCTATCACTGGTATCGCCGAGGGGCAGTATGGGGCGATTTTATAAAACCGTACTGTCGCTTTTTATCATAGCCGGGTTTCTGCTGCCCATCACCGGCGGCGAGAAGGCGGATTTTTCCGCTTATTTCTCCGATGTCACAGCGCAGGTGGCAGACGCAAACAGCGTGTATGAAAGCCAAATCGAGGGCCGTGTTAAACAGACCCTGACCGCTGCCGGGTACAAGGATTGCAGTGTGCAGGCTTCGGTACGGATCAAAGAGCAGGAGATCTATATTCAAAAGCTGGTGGTCTCCGTGCCCGGCGACATGGATCGGGAGGCAGTGGCGGCGCTTCTTAAGGCACAGCTGGGATTGCAGCCGGTGGTAAAAGGACTGGGGGAGTAGAAATGACAGAGAAGTGGAAAGAACTGCTAAAGGCGCCGCAGGGGCAGCGCAAGGTGTTCATTCTTCTGGCAGTGCTGGGGATTGCGTTGGTATTGCTTTCCGGCAATGGAACCGCAGGCAGCAAGAGTAAAAGCGAGACCACCACCGCCAGGGATTACGACGCCTATGTGGCGGATCTGGAGGGGCGGTTGCAAAAAACCGTTGCCAGTATGGACGGGGTGGGCATCTGCAAGGTGATGATCACGTTGGAGAAAAGCGACGAGAATGTGTACGCCACGAACAGCGAAAGCAAGCGAGATGCAGACAGCGGCAGCAGCAAGGAGGACTATGTGCTTTATGACCAGGACAGCGGCGAAAGCCCGCTGCTGCTCAGTGCCTACCTGCCCAATGTGCAGGGGGTGGCGGTGGTGTGTACCGGCGGCGACGATCCGGCTGTTCGAGAGAAGATCACCACCACAGTTGCTTCTCTCTTTGGCATACCCACAAATCGAATATCCGTCTCAAAACTGAAAGGGGAATAGGTGACCGAATATGAAAGAGAAAAAGCAAAAGGAACCGGGGGCTGAAATGCAAGAGGTGCTCACGGAGGAACAGCTGAAAAAGCGAAAGCTGCACCGGGCGCGGGTAAGCCTGGGTTGTATGGTGCTGATTTTGGCTGTCGGCGTAGTGGGCAACTGGTACTGGGAGAACAGCGATATTTCCACAAAAATCAGTACAGTCAGCGCCCAGCGCACGAAGACCCTGGGGGAGGCCACCTTTGTGGATGCTACCACTGAGGCTGCTACGGAGAACAGCTACTTTACCCAGGCCAAGCTGGATCGACAAAGCAGTCGGGACGCTGCGCTGGAAAAGCTGCAAAAAATCGTGGATACCGCGGATAAAAGCGCGGCTGCCCATAAAGAAGCGGCACAGAAGATTGCTAAGATTTCCGACGGCATCAATGCGGAAAACAAAATCGAAACACTGGTGACCGCCAAGGGCGTGGGGCAGTGTTTGGCGATCGTGAGCACAGATGGCAAAAAAGTAGACGTGATCGTAGACAGCAAGGACCTGTCTGACACGCTGATCTTACAGATCAAGGAGATTGCCGTGGAACAGGTTGGCTGCGATTATAAAAATGTGACCATCATTCAGTCTAAATAAATTCCAAAACTGTCTTGTAAGTTGCTTCTACTTATGTTATAATAAACGCACATTTGCAGCGGCATATCCGCTGGCAACAAAGGAGCGTTTTTTGCATGGAGATCAATACAAGCACTTCCATGGGCGAACTGGTCATTTCCGAAGAAGTGATTTCAGCCATCGCCACCAATGCAGCCAAAGATGTGGACGGCATTGCCGGGTTCTCTAACCGCCCGGTGGATGTGGTCAATACCATTAAGAAGGGCAGCCTAAAGGTAATGAGCCCGGTGCGTGTTCTGGCAGACGGTGAGGATTTGAACATCAGCATTTATGTGAACATGCTGCCCGGTAAAAAGATCCGCCAAGTGGCGGAAGAGGTACAGCAGGCGGTCAAGGAGTCTGTGCAGAATATGACCGGTAAGCTGGTGTCTAAAGTCAATGTGATCATCGCCGGACTGGAATTTGACCAGCCGGAGCGTGAAACGGAACCTTGTGAAACTGAAGAGTAAAAACGGATTTTACCGACAAGGCGGCGTTTCTTGTCGGTTTTTTCTTTTGGAGGAAGTTTATGAAGCGGAACGAACAGCGCGAGCAGGCGTTTATCCTGCTGTTTGAGTACCTGTTTTTGCCCCAGGACGACCTGGTGGCGATCTATGACGAAAATATCGGCACGGTAAGCGATTATGCAAAAGAACTTTACACCGGCGTGCTTGCCAATTTGGACAAGCTGGACGAGACCCTGGCAAGCTATTCCAAAAAGTGGAAGCTGAACCGTCTGCCCAAGGTGAGCCTGACTGTGCTGCGCCTGGCGCTCTACGAAATGGAGTTTGTGGACGATCTGCCGGACAGCGTGGCAATCAATGAGGCTGTGGAGTTGGCAAAGAAGTACGGCAGTCAGGAAGACGCCAGCTTTATTAACGGCGTGCTGGGTGCTGTGTCTCGGAGTAAGTCGGAATGATTCTGGGAATAGACACCAGCAATTACACCACCTCTGCCGCTGTGCTGGACGGTGAAGTGCTCACCCAGCAAAAGCAGCTTTTGGAGGTGCGCCCGGGAGAGCGGGGTCTGCGCCAGAGCGACGCCCTGTTTCAGCATACGCGCAATTTGCCGTTGTTGTTTGATAAACTGCCGCCAATGGATGGGGTGACCGCCGTTGGTGTCAGCACCCGACCGCGGAATGTGGAGGGCAGCTATATGCCTTGCTTTTTGGCAGGAATCAGCGCGGCGACTGCCGCTGCTAAGGCTGCCGGTTGCCCTCTTTATACCACCTCTCACCAAGTGGGGCACATTTTGGCGGCACTGTACGGTGCCGGTGCGCTGGAGATGATCCGTGCGCCCTTTGTGGCCTTTCATGTGTCCGGCGGTACAACGGAAGCCCTGCTTGTGGAACCGCACAAGGAAGAATTGATTTCCGCTCGCTGTGTGGCGGCCAGTTCGGACTTAAAGGCCGGGCAGCTGATTGACCGCACCGGGGTGCGGCTGGGTCTGCAATTCCCTTGTGGTCCGGCGCTGGAACAGCTGGCGTTGCAAAGCAGGGTAAGTTATAAAATCAAACCCTCGATGCAGGGAGCGAATTGCTCTTTGTCCGGGGTGGAAAATCAAGTGGACAAGCGCTTGCAGGCAGGGGATGCACCGGCCGATATTGCACGGTTTGTGCTCTCCAGCGTATCTGCTGCCTTACAAGGTATGGTGCGAGCAGTGTTTGCCGAATATGGCCAGCTGCCGCTGCTGTTTGCCGGTGGCGTGATGTCAAACACCATCTTGCGCCGAGAACTGGAAACAGCCTTTGGCGGCGTGTTTGCCCCGCCGGCGCTGAGTTGTGATAATGCGGCCGGTGTGGCCGTGTATGCTGCTCTGTGCAGCAAAGAACTGGAATGATGACTGTACTTTCTGTTTCTAAACTGAATTTTTATTTGCGTGCACTGCTGGAAGGGGACGCGCCGCTGCAAAATCTTTATGTAAGCGGTGAGATCTCCAACTTTAAGCACTATCCCACCAGCGGACACTGCTACTTTACCCTGCGGGACGAAAAAGCGCAGCTGAAATGCGTGCTGTTTGCCGCCCAGGGCGCACACCTGCGATTTGCGCCGGAGAACGGTATGCGGGTGATTTGCCGAGGCCGGGTGAGCGTGTACGAAAGAGACGGCGTGTATCAGCTGTATGTGGACGATATGCAGCCCCAGGGCGCCGGTGCACTGGCTGTGGCCTTTGAGCAGTTAAAGTCTCGTTTGGCGGCTGCCGGGCTGTTTGATGAGAGTCACAAGCAACCGATACCCAAGTACCCCCGGCGGATTGGCGTAGCCACCTCTGCTTACGGTGCGGCAGTGGCGGATATTAAGCAGATTACCGAGCGGCGCTTTCCTGCGGCGGAACTGGTGATCGCCCCCACCGTGGTGCAGGGCGACGGCGCGCCGGAAAGCATTGCCCGGTCTATTGAACAGCTGGACCAAATGGGGCTGGATGTACTGATCGTTGGCCGTGGCGGCGGGTCTATGGAGGATCTGTGGGCGTTTAATACGGAGACGGTGATCAACGCCGTCTATACTTGCAAAACGCCGATTATCTCTGCCGTTGGGCATGAGACGGATTTTACGATTACGGATTTTGTGGCGGATATGCGAGCACCTACCCCCAGTGCTGCGGCGGAGTTGGCTGTGCCGGATCGGGAGGAAGAGCTGCGCCGCATTGCGCAGCTTGAAAGCATTGCTACCCGCGCGTTGCGCAGTCTTCTGGAACGGGAAAATCAGCGACTGGACAGTTGCTTGGCGCGCAGAGGCAGCGCCGGGGTATATATTTCGACTCGACTGGAACGGTTACAAGCCTTGATGAACGGTAACCGGCAACAAATCCGGCTCCGCTTAGAGCGGGAGAACACCCGTTTGGAACGCGTGCTGGAACAAATTGAAGCTTACAGCCCGCTGGCGGTGTTGCGCCGAGGTTATACACTGGTGCGCCATACAGACGGTTCACCGGTGACCAAAAAAGAAGAATTATCACCGGGTACTGCATTGTGCCTGCAATTTGCAGACGGAAGTGTGCCGGTGCAGGTTTTGGAGGAAAGAGAAGATGAATGAAGAAAACTTGACTTACGCTGATGCAATGCAGCGCCTGGAGGACATCAGCGCCCGCTTAGAGAACGGTTCTGTGCCCTTGGAGGAGAGTATTGCACTTTATGAGGAGAGTGCCAAACTGGCAGCCTTCTGCAAGCGGATCTTGCAGCAGGCGCAGCAAAAAATTACGGAATTGGCTGGTGACGAAAAATGACAAACGATGCATTTCAAAATACTCTTGCCAATGATCAACGGCTGATCGAGAATGCTTTACAGCAGCTTTTGCCTCCCACGGTATTTGACCAGGGTGAGGTGGTGGAAGCCATGCGTTACAGCTTGATGAACGGCGGCAAACGGCTGCGCCCGGTGCTTGCGCTGGAGTTTTGCAAAGCCTGTGGCGGTGACCGGCACGCCGTTTTGGAGCCGGCCTGCGCTCTGGAATATGTACACACTTACAGCTTGATCCATGATGATTTGCCCTGTATGGACGATGATGATCTGCGCCGCGGCAGACCCAGCTGTCACAAGGCATATCCGGAGAATATTGCTTTACTGGCTGGTGACGCGCTGCTGACCCATGCTTTTGAGATCATAGCCGACTGTGATCTTTCTGCGGATGCGAAGTGCCAAATGGTTAGCCTACTGGCGGCCAATGCAGGCGTCAGCGGAATGATCGGCGGTCAGGTTCTGGATTTGAGATATGAAGCCGCAGACCCCTCCTTACAGCAGTTGCTGACGGTGCATAAGTTGAAAACCGGCGCACTGATCTCTGCCGCCTGCATTTTGGGCTGTTTGGCAGCCGGTGCTACGCAGGCGCAGATCGCTGCCGCTTCTAATTTTGCCTATAATCTGGGCATTGCGTTCCAAATTAAAGATGATATTTTGGACATTACCGGCACCAGCGAAATGCTGGGCAAGCCTGTTGGCTCGGACAGTGACCAGGGCAAGGTGACCTATGCCACTAAGGTAGGGCTGGAAAAGGCGCAGCAAGATGTGGAGTTGCTGACGGATAAAGCGCTGGAAAGCCTGCGTGCCTTTGACGATACAGACTTTTTACAGGCACTTGCGCAGTCGTTGATCAGTCGGAATCACTGATTTTTTGCATTATTATACAAATCTTGCATTTTTATTCAGGCTATGGTACAATAGCCTCATGAAAAGAGTTGAGTTATTTGTCTCTTTTAGACAGCATTCAGTCTCCTAAGGACTTGAAAAAAATGAATCGTGATGAGCTGGAACAGTTGTGTTCAGAGATCCGCGATTTGCTGGTGCAGACTGTGTCCCATAACGGCGGGCACTTGGCCTCCAATTTGGGCGTGGTGGAGTTGACCGTGGCGTTGCACCGGGTGTTTAATAGCCCGTCCGATCCCATTATCTTTGATGTGGGTCACCAGTGCTATACCCACAAGATCCTCACCGGACGCAAGGATGATTTTGTTACCCTGCGCACCGAGGGCGGCATCAGCGGCTTTACCCGACCGGACGAGAGCGAGCACGATATTTTTTCCTCCGGCCACAGTTCTACGGCTATTTCCCAAGCCATTGGTTTGGCTAAGGCAAAAGCGCTGCGGGGCGAAAAGGGCAAGGTGATTGCTGTGATCGGCGACGGCGCCATGACCGGCGGTCTGGCCTATGAGGCGCTGAACAACTCCGGCACGGAGAACGATAATTTGATCGTTATTCTCAACGATAACAATATGTCTATCAGCCAAAATGTTGGTGCATTGGCAAAAAACCTGACCAGTATTCGCACCTCCCGGGCATATTTTACCTTTAAGAGCAGAGTAGAGCATTTTTTGTCCCGCATTCCCAAAGTGGGCAGCCAGCTTTGTCGTTTTTTTACCAATATGAATTCTGCCATTCGTAAGCGGATCTATAAGGCCACCATGTTTGAGGATATGGGCTTTCGTTACTACGGACCCATCGACGGCCACGATCTGCGAGCATTGACGGATGCTTTGACAGTGGCTAAGGCGCACAAGCACTCGGTACTGATCCACGTTAACACGGTGAAGGGTATGGGTTATCGCCCTGCGGAAAAGAACCCCACCCAGTTCCACGGTATCGGCAAATTCGATATAAACACCGGTGAGCCGCTGAGCAAAGGGGAAACTTTTTCTTCCGTATTCGGTAACACAGTGTGCGACTTTGCCGCCAAGGACGCCCGTATTTGCTGCGTAACAGCGGCTATGGCTGCGGGTACCGGATTAACCCGTTTTGCCAGCGAATATCCCCAGCGTTTTTTTGACGTAGGCATTGCGGAGCAGCACGCAGTCACTTTTTCCGGCGGTTTGGCGCGGGGCGGTATGGTGCCGATTTTTGCGGTGTATTCCACCTTTTTGCAACGCGCTTATGACCAGCTGATTCATGATGTATCCATGCAAGGATTAAAGGTGATCCTGGCAGTGGATCGGGCCGGCTTTGTAGGTGAGGACGGCGAGAGCCACCAGGGGATTTTTGATACCTCTTATCTCAATTCCGTGCCTGGCTGGACGGTGTATGCGCCTACATATTATGCGGAGCTGTGCTCCATGCTGTACCAGGCCATTTATGTGGACCCGGGCGCTGTGGCGATTCGTTACCCCAGAGGGGGAGAGCCAACCCCGCCGGAAGGCTATCAGTACGAGAAGGAGCCGTTTCGTATTTTCGGCGATCCGGGCGCCAAGCGCTGCCTGGTGACATACGGGCGGCTGTTTGATACCTGTCTGCAAGCCAGAGGAGAGCTGGACGATACTTTTGTTATTAAACTGAACCGGATTCGCCCCATTGCGCCGGAGGCGGTGGCTGCCGCTGCCGAGGCGCAGGCCATTTGGTTCTATGAAGAAGCCACGGTCAGCGGCGGCGTGGGGCAAACCTTTGCCGCTTTGCTGGAAGAGAAAGGCGGAAACGCCCGGTTTTTCCATAAGGCCGTGCCGGATACATTTGTAAAACAGGCGTCTGTGGACAGCCAACTCCGCAAGTTTGGGCTGGACAAGGCGTCCATAGTCAGTGAGGTCAACCATGCAGAAGAAAACCCGGCTTGATGTGGCTGTGTTTGAGGGCGGTTACGCCCCCAGCAGAGAAAAGGCGAAGGCCATTATTATGGCCGGTCAGGTCTATGTAAACAACCAAAAAGTGGACAAGGCCGGTTTTGAATTGAAAGAAGGCGACAAGCTGGAGGTGCGGGGCAAAACATTGAAATATGTGAGCCGCGGCGGCTTGAAGCTGGAAAAGGCCATGCAGGTCTTTCCCATCACTTTAGCAGACAAAACCTGTATGGATGTGGGAGCGTCCACCGGTGGGTTTACGGATTGTATGTTGCAAAACGGCGCAAAGCGGGTGTATTCCGTTGATGTGGGCTATGGCCAGCTGGCCTGGAGCCTGCGCACGGACGATCGGGTAGTGAACCTGGAGCGCACCAATTTCCGCCATATTACAGAGGAACAGGTGCCGGAAGCCATTGATTTTGCGTCTGTGGATGTATCCTTCATTTCCTTAAAGCATATTTTTCCAAATTTGCATTTGCTGCTGCGCCCCTGTGGGCAGGCGGTGTGCCTGATCAAGCCCCAGTTTGAGGCCGGTCGGGATAAAGTGGGCAAAAAAGGTGTGGTGCGGGAAGCCGCCACCCACCTGGAAGTGGTCGAACGGGTAATCGGTATGGCTATCGAGAACGGCTTTTCTGTTCTCGGTCTGGAATTTTCCCCGGTAAAAGGGCCGGAGGGGAATATTGAATACCTGTTGTATGTGGAAAAATCTGAGGCGCCTGCGGTTGCGCCGGAGGTAGACCCGGCCGCGCTGGTGGGTCGCTCCCATGAGGCATTGGTATGATTATTTCTGTTTTTCCTTATATTGAAAATGAGTCGGTACGCCGTCTGACCGGTGATGTGCTCAGCGAGTTGGATCGGCTGAAATGTCATGTATATGTAACCAAGGAGTGCACCGGTCAGCTGCCTGGGCACCATGTGGTATACAGTAAGCCGGACAAGATGATGGAGGACTGTGATCTTGCTATCGCCATCGGCGGCGACGGTACCACTCTGCGGATCGCCAAGAAAGCGGCTTTTTATGACAAGTGCGTGCTGGGCATTAACGGCGGACGACTGGGCTTTATGAGCGGCTTGGAGGCCAACGAACTGTCCTTGCTGGGCAATGTGGTTACCGGCAAATATAAGGTGGACAAACGGATGATGCTCCAGGCGGATATTATCCTTGAAAATCAGGTGACAGAGACTTTTCACTGCCTGAATGACGCAGTGGTCACTCGCGGTGATTACGCTCGACTGATAGATGTAAATATCCACTGTGAGGAGCGCCCGGTGTGGGATGTGCGGGCGGACGGTGTGATCGTGTCCACCCCAACCGGCTCCACGGCGTACTCAATGGCGGCAGGCGGACCGGTGGTCAGCCCGGAGACGGATTGCTTTGTGGTCACCTCCATTTGCCCGCATTCGCTGATTGACCGCAGCATTGTGTTCCCCAGCAGCAAGGCGCTGTATGTAAAGGTGCAGAATGATGTGGACAACAACTCGATTTTTACAGCGGACGGCAAGCGCCCGGTACAGATTGACGGTCGCACGGTGGTGCGTATTTCCAAATCTCCCTATGTGGCGCGGCTTATTAAAGTGAAGCCGGACAATTTTTACGAAATTTTGCGAAAAAAGATCATTGAAAGGTGATTGGGATGAAGAAAAGACGACAGGCAAAGATCCTGGAGATCATCTCCAAATACGAGACGGAAACCCAGGAGGATTTGCAAAAATATTTGCATGAGGCCGGCTTTGAAGTCACCCAGGCCACCATTTCCAGGGATATTAAAGAGCTGCGGCTGGTGAAGGCACACAGTGCAGACGGCAAATATGTGTACTCCACCGGTAAGCACCCGAAGGAGGAAAATTTTGGCCGCACGGCAGGTATCTTCAACGAGGCCATCTTAAAGGTGCAGTACGCCATGAACACCGTGTGTATCAAGTGTTTTTCCGGTATGGCAAACGCTGCCTGTGCCGCCATTGACTCTATGGACTGGGACGGCGTAGTGGGTACCATCGCCGGAGACGATACCATCTTTGTGCTTTGCCGCAGTGAGCGGGAAGCCCAGATCTTTACCGTAAATTTGGAGAAGATGCTCCATGCTTAAAGTGCTGGAAATTGAGAATATTGCCGTGATTGAAAAAGCAGCGGTGCAGTTTGACACCGGGCTGAATGTGCTCACAGGTGAGACCGGCGCCGGTAAGTCCATTGTGGTGGACGCCATCAACGCCATTTTGGGTGAGCGCACATCCCGGGAGCTGGTGCGCCACGGTGCGCCCCAGGCGGTGGTACGCGCCTTCTTTGAGGGGGTGGATCCGGCCGTGCAGGCTGTGATCGGCAATTTGGGTCTAGAGCCGGAGGCGGACGGCTCACTGGTGCTTTACCGGCGGATTTCTGCCGAGGGCAAAAGCAGCTGCAAGATCAACGGTGCGCCCTGTACTGTGACCATGCTGCGCGCGGTGGGTAATGCGCTGGTGAATATCCACGGTCAGCATGACTCCCAAACACTGCTGGACCCGGAGGCACATGTGCACTTTGTGGATATGCTGGCAGAGAGTGACCGCACCTTGACGGCGTATCAATCGGTGTTTCACCAATTTTTATCTGTGCGGCGGCGGTTAAAGGCGGTGACGGCGGATGAGGAAGACAAAGAAAATAAGCTGGATTTGCTGAATTACCAGATCAAAGAGCTGGAGGACGCGGATATACAGATCGGCGAGACCGATCGGCTGAACGCCCGCCGCACGGAGCTGAGTGAGGCAGAGGCGGTGCGAGCCGCCCTGCAAGATGTGGCTTATACCATGGGTGGAGACGAGGAGTTCTCCGGGGTGTGCGGCTATTTGCGGGCGTTGGCAGCCAAGACGGCACCCTATTCTTCCTTGCAAAGCATCAGCGAGCAACTGTATGCCTTGTGTGACAGCGCCGAGACCTGCAAAGATGACGCGGAACAGAAGCTGGATGCCTTGGACGCTGATCCGGAGGAGCAAGCTCAAATTGAGGAGCGGCTGGATCAATTGTACCGCCTGTCCTTAAAATACGGCGCTACGGAGCAGGAAATGCTGGGCAAGCTGGATGAAATGCGCGCCCAGCGGGAGGAAATCCTCTTTGCCGACCGAGAGTTGGAGACCCTCAGTAAGTCCTATGATGACTTGCTTCTGCAAGTGCAAGCGGCGGCAGAGAATTTGACTATTGAACGCAAGCAGGTGGCTGCCAAGCTGGAAAAGGAAGTTTGCAGAGAACTGGCATATTTGGATATGCCGGGTATTCGCTTTGTGGTGGACTTTGGCAAAGGAAAGCTGTCCTCTATCGGGCAGGATACGGTGCAGTTTTTGATTTCCACGAACCCGGGCGAGCCACCCAAGCCCCTGGCTAAAATTGCCAGCGGCGGTGAACTGTCCCGCATAATGCTTGCCATCAAGACCATTTTGGCCCACAAAGATACGGTGGGCACCCTGATTTTTGACGAGATTGACACCGGGGTCAGCGGCCGTGCCAGCCAAAAGATCGGCTTAAAGCTGCGGGCTGTGGCTGAGGACACCCAGGTGATTTGTGTAACCCACTCGGCTCAGATTGCATCTCTGGCCGGGGCGCACTTCCTGATCCAAAAGCAGGTGAAAGGGGAGCGCACTTATACGCAGGTGCAGCGCCTGGACTTTGACGGTCGAGCAAGAGAACTGGCACGCATTATGGGCGGACTGGAAATTACACCGGCGCTGCTGTCTACGGCAGAGGAAATGCTGCGCACTGCCCGGGAGGAATAATCGCAATGGGTGTGAATATGGAACAAAAAGTAAAAAACGGCACATGCGCCTTTCGCCTGTGACCGAATAGATAGACTGAATATTGGAGGACAAACAAATGGGAGTTTATGAGGATTTGCAAGCACGGGGGCTGATTGCCCAGGTCACGGACGAGGCGCGGGTACGCGACCTGGTCAATACCGGTAAAGCCGTGTTTTATATTGGCTTTGACCCTACCGCAGACAGTCTGCATGTGGGTCACTTTATGGCGCTGTGCCTGATGAAGCGGCTGCAAATGGCCGGCAACAAGCCCATCGCTTTGATCGGCGGCGGTACCGCCATGATCGGCGACCCCAGCGGCCGCAGCGATATGCGCCAGATGATGACCAAGGAGACCATTGACCACAACTGTGCATGCTTCAAAAAGCAGATGAGCCGCTTTATTGACTTTAGCGAGGGTAAGGCCCTGATGGTGAACAACGCCGACTGGCTGCTGGATTTGAACTACCTGCAAGTGCTGCGGGAAGTGGGCGCTTGCTTTTCTGTGAACCGTATGCTCACTGCCGAGTGCTATAAGCAGCGTATGGAAAAGGGCTTGTCGTTCCTGGAGTTCAACTACATGATCATGCAGAGTTATGACTTCTACACTCTGTTCCAGAAATATGGTTGCAACTTGCAGTTTGGCGGCGACGATCAATGGTCCAATATGTTGGGCGGCACGGAGCTGATCCGCCGCAAGCTGGGGGAGGACGCCTCTGCCATGACCATTACCTTGCTGCTGAATTCCGAGGGCAAGAAGATGGGCAAGACGCAAAAGGGTGCCGTTTGGCTGGATCCGGAAAAGACCTCTCCGTATGAGTTTTACCAGTACTGGCGCAATGTGGACGACGCAGATGTGATCAAGTGCATGAAGCTGCTCACCTTCCTGCCTATGGAGCAGATCAACGAGTATGCAAAGTTGGAGGGTCAGCAGCTGAACTCCGCCAAGGAAGTACTGGCTTATGAGCTGACCAACCTGGTGCACGGCGAGGAAGAAGCCAAGAAAGCCCAGGAAGCAGCACGCGCCATCTTCAGCGGCGGCGCAAACAGCGCAAATATGCCCACCACCCAGGTGGAGGCAGACAGCCTGACTGACGACAGCATCGGCCTGATGGACCTGATGGTGCTGGGCGGTATGGTCAAGTCCAAGGGTGAGGCCAGACGCCTGATCACCCAGGGCGGCGTGAGCCTGAATGACGAAAAAGTGGGCGATGTGTATGCCACCGTCAGCAAGGCGGATTTAGAAGCCGGCGCTGTGGTGCGTAAGGGCAAGAAAGTATTCCGCAAATTTACCCTGTAATCGAACAAAATCACATTTTGGCACCTGTGGCCCCCGGATCGGCGGCGCAGGTGCCTATTTTTTGTACTCCGGGTAAAAAATGGCGTATAATTGTTGAATACCCGGACAAAAATTGCTATAATAAATGAGATTATAAACAGATAATAAGCAGGTGAAAATGCAGTGACTGTTTTACAGGAGATCGAGGACTTGCGCCAAAAGCTGCGCTACTACTCGGATAAGTATTATAACGACGACGCGCCGGAGATTGAGGACTATCAGTACGATATGATGATGCGCCGGCTGGAGTCGCTGGAGCAGGCCAATCCACGCTACGTCTCCCCGGACAGCCCCACCCAAAAAGTGGGCGGCAAGGCGGATAATTCCTTTGCCCCGGTGGCCCATACAGTGCGTATGGAGAGTTTGCAGGATGCGTTTAGTACCGCAGAGCTGCGAGACTTTGACCGAAGGGTGCAGGGAAGTGTGGACCACCCGCGCTATGTGGTGGAGCCGAAGATCGACGGCCTGTCCGTAAGTCTGGAATACCGGGACGGCGTGTTTGTGCGTGGTTCTACCCGAGGCGACGGCGATGTGGGCGAAGATGTGAGCGGCAATTTGCGGGTGATCCGCAGCATTCCGCTGAAAATCAAGGATCCGCTGCCGTACCTGGAGGTGCGGGGCGAGGTGTATATGCCTCACCGCAGCTTTGAGCAGGTGGTGGATCGGCAGCAGATTGCCGGAGAAAAGCCCTTTAAGAACCCACGAAATGCGGCAGCCGGTTCTCTGCGCCAAAAAGATAGTAGCGTGACCGCCACCCGTGGACTGGATATTTTTGTATTCAACATTCAGCAGATTCAGGGCAAGACCCTGCATTCTCACAAGGAGTCCTTGGATTATCTCAAGTATTTGGGCTTTCACACGGTAGATGATTTCCCTTGTTATGCGGATTTTGACAAGGTGCTGGATGAGATCCACGCCATCGGTGAACGTCGTGGAGATCTGGAATATGATATTGACGGCGCTGTCATTAAAGTAGATGATTTTGACCAGCGGCAGGTTCTTGGCTCTACCGCCAAATTCCCCAAGTGGGCCATTGCTTTCAAGTACCCGCCGGAGGAGAAAGAAACAAAGCTGCTGGATATTGAGATCGCCGTAGGTCGTACCGGAGTGCTGACCCCTACCGCTGTGCTGGAAAGCGTTCATCTGGCGGGTACCACCGTCAGCCGCGCCACGCTGCATAATCAGGATTTTATTACGGAAAAAGGCATTGCCATCGGTGATACGGTTTCTGTGCGAAAAGCCGGAGATATAATCCCGGAAGTGTTGTGCGTGACCAAACACGGCGGCAATCCCTGCTATACTTTCCCGGCCGTGTGTCCCTCTTGCGGCGCGGCGGTGATCCGGGAGGAGGACGAGGCGGCGATTCGCTGTGTGAACCCGGAGTGCCCGGCACAGCTGCTGCGCAACCTGATCCACTTCTGCTCCCGTGACGCTATGGACATTGAGGGGCTTGGTCCGGCAATCATAGAGACCTTTGTGCAGGCGGGTATGCTCCGCTCTGCCGGTGATATTTATCGGCTGGAGAAAGAGAAGATCGCCGCTCTGGACGGGTTCCAAGAGACCAGTGCCGGGAATATTTTAGCCTCTGTGGAGAAGTCCAAAGAGAACGACCTTTCCCGGTTGCTGTTTGCCCTGGGCATTCGCCACATCGGTGCCAAGGCGGGCAAGCTGCTGGCGACCCACTTTGGAGATATGGACAATATTATGGCGGCTACTGTGGAGGAGATCGCTGCTATTGACGGCTTTGGCCAAATTATGGCGGAGAGTGTGGCGGACTTCTTTGCTACCGACGGCGCCAAGGCGCTGATCGGGGAGCTGAAAGCCGCCGGCGTGCAGATGGTTAGCAAGACGAAGGTGGAGGATCACCGCTTTGCAGGTATGACCTTTGTGCTTACCGGTACGCTGCCCACCTTAAAGCGCAGCGAAGCGGCGGCCATGATTGAGTCCTTTGGGGGCAAGGCCAGCGGCTCTGTTTCTAAAAAGACCACTTATGTGCTGGCAGGCGAAGCTGCCGGCAGCAAACTGGATAAGGCAAACGCTTTGGGAATACCGGTAATCGACGAAGCGCAGTTTATGGAAATGGTGAAATGAGAGAAATTCGAAAAAAGCAGAAAAAGTTATATAAAGCCATGCGCATTTTGCTGTACGCAGCTATTGCAGTGCTGGTGGTGTATATCGGTGCGGAGCCGATGGTAGCAAAGGCCAGTCGTGTGGCTGCACTGGTGATGAATTATGTGTGTGATGCGCTGGTGATCGCCTCTATGTTCATGCTTTTGATGTACTACTCCAAGTACGGTAAAGTGGACGGGTATCTCAGCCGCATTGAGGACGAACTGGCAGATGCCGGGTATTATTTGTCCGATCGTCCGGAGCGGGAGATCCAGCCGCTGACCGCAGCGGTGCTGGCCGACCTGGATCGGTACGGTTACACCGTTGAGCGAGATTTGGAACTATGCGATATGCCCTTTGACGCTCGAGCCATGAAGAAAAAAGAATTCTTTTATGTGGTGGAGACAGAAGCGCTGACCCGGGGCGATATTTTGGCTTATTCCGATGCGGCATTTACCGATCTGACGGTACAGAAGATGAAGCGCAGGGGCAGCGGCGTGATCTTGTTTGTAACGGACACGGCAGGGGAAGACGCCATTGACCTGAGCAAATCCATTACCTGCTATGGCAAACGGGATCAGTTGCAGATCGCCTATGCTATTGCAGAGGCGGACACCGGACGGGTGTACTTCTTGGGCAACCGGGTGAGCAAATGCCAGCAGATGATCGCCAATTATGTAATGGGCTGCGAATTACCCATTGCCGATGCAAATAAGGGCGAGCGCCTGCCGTTTCAGGATAAGCTGGAGGAAAAGATGAAAACCTTTACTCTGGCAGAATTTAAGAACGGCACATTCTTCGCACACGATTAAGGAGACAGCTATGACAGAAAAGGTAAAAGAATATATTGCATCCCTGCGGGGAAAGAAGATCGCTTTTGTGGGTATGGGGGTGGCCAACGCGCCGTCTGCGCTGTTTTTGGCTCGCCATGGCTTGCAGGTGTATGCCTGTGACAGTAGGGACGAGAGCTATATTGGAAAAAAGACTTGTGAGGAGCTGCGCGCCTGCGGTGTGCAGTTCTCCTTAGGCAAGGATTATTTGCGTATTTTGCCGGAGATGGATATCATTTTTCGCAGCAACGGCATTTTGCCTTTCCAAAACCCCTGGATTGGCGAATGTATTGAGCGGGGCCAAACGGTGACCAGCGAGATGGAAGAATTCTTCCGTTACTGCCCGGCCAAGATCATTGGCATTACCGGCTCCAACGGCAAGACCACAACGACCACCTTGATTTACGAAATGCTGAAGAAAGCCGGCCACTCCGCAGTGATCGGCGGTAATATCGGCAAGGCCATGCTGCCGTATTTGAAGGATCTGACCCCCTCTGATTATGCGGTTTGTGAGCTGTCCTCCTTTCAGCTGCTGACCATGGGCAATCTGGTGCATCAGCCGGATATTGCGGTGGTGACGAATATCGAATCTACCCATTTGGACCACCATATCTCTCTGGACGAATATGTGGACGCCAAGCGGAATGTTTTGATCTATCAAAGTCCCTCCCAGCGCACGGTGCTGAACGCGGACTGTGATTATTCCATCGGACACCGGGTGTACCACGATATGCGCTACGATGTGCGGGGCAAGTTGGCGGAATTTTCTTTAGAAAAACCGGTCAATACCGGTGCATACTTAGATGATAACGACAATATCGTCTATGCAGAGGACGGTAAGGTGACGCAGATTATGCCCGCGTCCGATATTCGTCTGCCCGGGCGGCACAATATTGCCAATTACTGCACGGCCATCGCGGCGGTGTGGGGACTGGTGCAGCCGGAGCAGATCCGAGAGGTGGCCCGCACCTTTGGCGGCGTGGAGCACCGCATCGAGTTTGTCCGTGAGGTGGACGGGGTAAAGTATTATAACGATTCCATCGCCACTTCTCCCAGTCGTGTGATTAGCGGCGTGCGTGCCTTTAATCAAAAAATCATTGCTATTCAAGGCGGCTCGGATAAGGGCAACGATCTGTCCGTGATGGTGCCTGACCTGTTGACCCATGTGAAAATTCTGATTTTGAACGGTGCAACGGCAGATAAGATTGAACAGGCCGTTTTGGCAGCGCCGGATTATGATCCGGATCAGCTGCAAATTATAAAAGTGCAAGATTTGGCACAGGCGGTAGAAGCGGCACGCAAGGCTGCGCAGCCCGGAGATATTGTGTCTCTTTGCCCGGCTTGCCCCGCCTTTGACCAGTTTAAGACATTTGAGTACCGTGGACGGGAATTCAAAAGGTTGGTGAACGCATTTTGAGTACAAACACAGCGGCGCTGTTGCAGGAATTGACGGCAGTTACCGGCACGCCCTTTTCTGATGAGGAAGTGCTGAACCTGCTGACTGCCAAGTTGGCGTCCTTTGGCGATGTGCAGGTGGACGCCATGCACAATATCAGCTGCACCTTTGGCAGCGGTTACCATGTGGTGCTGGAGGCCCACTGGGACGAAATTTGCTTTGTAGTCACAGGTATTAGCGACGACGGCTATGCGCACTTTGCCAAGTGCGGTGGGATCGATCCCCGGATTTTGCCCGGCGCACGGGTGGTGGTTCATGGCAAGCGGAACCTGCCCGGGGTCATCTCCACCTTGCCACCCCATTTGCAAAAAGGGGAGGACGGCAAGAAAGCGGCACCCATTGACGAGCTTTCCATTGATCTTGGGCTGACCGCCCAGGCAGCCAAGGATTTGGTAGCGGCAGGGGACTGCGTAACCTTTGCGAAGCATTTTACGCCGCTGAACGGCAGCCGGGTCAGTGCCAACTGTCTGGACGACCGTAGCGGCGTGGCGGCGGTTCTGCTGGCGGCAGAGCAGCTGCAGGATGTGCCATGCCGGGTGACCCTGTTATTCACCGCCCAGGAGGAAGTCGGCACCCGCGGTGCCAAGACGGCGCTGTTTGACCGTGGCGTAGATGCCAGCGTTAGCATAGATGTGTCTTTTGCCTACACACCCGGCTGCAAGGCGCGGGACTGCGGCGCGATGGGCAAGGGGCCGATGATCGGTATTTCGCCGATTTTAGATCGGCAGTTCAGCAAGGAGCTGCTGGACCTTGCTAAGGAAAATCAGATACCCTATCAAACGGAAGTGATGGCCGGGCGCACCGGCACCAATGCAGATGCCATTAGCATTTGCGGCAGCGGTGTACGCTGCGCGCTGGTGTCTATCCCGGAAAAATATATGCACACCCCTGCAGAGGTTGTAGATACCGCCGATGTGGAGCAGACGGCGGCGCTGCTGGCTGCTTTTGTGCGAATGAAAGCAGGTGAGCACCGTGCTTAAAACCTTATGCGATTTGAACGGCACCAGCGGCAATGAAGCGGCGGTGCGTGACTACATTTTAGAGCAGATCCAGCCCTATTGCACCACTTGCACTGTGGACGCTATGGGCTCTGTTATCGCCTTTAAGATAGGCAAGCGCACCCCGGAAAAGCGGGTCATGCTCTCTGCCCACATGGACGAGGTGGGCTTTATCATCACCGGCGCCACCGAGGAGGGCTACCTGCAATTTGCACCGGTAGGCGGGATTAACCCTTCTGTGGTGCTGGGGCGCCGCTTGGCGCTGGAAAACGGCGGCTACGGTATGGTAGGCACGGTGCCCATTCACCTGCTCCATGAGGATGCAAGGGAGAAAGTGCCTTCCTTTGATGAATTATTGATAGATGTGGGCGCTGCTGATAAGCAAACAGCGGAAACGATGGCGCCGGTTGGCAGCTTTGCCTATTTCAGCGAGTCGTATATCGCCTTTGGCGATGGTAAAATTTGTGCCAAAGCTCTGGACGACCGGATCGGCTGCATGTTGATGATCGAGCTTTTACAATCGGAGCTGGAGGCAGACACCTGGTTCTGCTTCCAGGTGCAGGAAGAAGTGGGCCTGCGGGGCGCTGCCTGTACCGGCAGTCGGGTTCAGCCGGATCGTGTTTTGGTGCTGGAAGCCACCACCGCAGCGGACTTGGACGGTGTGACCGGCGATAAGCGGGTGTGCGTGCTCGGTGATGGCCCGGTGGTCAGCTTTATGGACGGCGCCACCATTTATGACCGGGCGCTATATCGTATGGCCAGAGAAACAGCCGACGAGAACGGTATTCCCAGCCAGACCAAAACCGCCATTGCCGGCGGCAACGATGCCGGCGCGCTGCAACGGGCCGGACAGGGAAGTGCAGCGCTGGCTGTGAGCCTGCCCTGCCGCTATATCCACTCCGGCGCCTCTGTGGTGCAGCAGTCGGATATAGACGCTACCCGTGCACTATTGGCCGCCCTTTTGCCAAAATTATATGATTGAGTATCAACAGAATTTAGATCTGCTGCGGCAGTATGAACAAACGGATTTGTTTTCCGTACGGGTGCTGGCACTGGCAGAAAGCTACGGCTGTGATTACAACTTTGCCCGCTTTTATGTGCAAAGAACGGAGAGCGGGCAAATGACTGCGGTTTTATCGTATTTGGATCGGGACTGCACGTTGTCCTTAACGGAAAATGCGGACCGGGAAGAATTGACGGCCTTTTTTGCGGCCATGGGATATGGTACGCTGCTTTGTACAGCGGATTTTTGCATGGATCGGCCTTACAGAGAGGGGCCGATGATGCAGTCTGTGCGGCGCTACGATGTGCAAAGCGGTATGGCTGTGTTTGACAGCTATCCAAAACTAATGGATCTATATAATTTTATTGACTACGACAGCCAGGATTTTGAAAGCTGGTATGTAGATCTGAGCCATCGTATTCGCCACGGCGGCGCCAAGGCGCTGACCTTGCGTATGGACGGCATGATCCTGGCCAGCGGCATATTATCATCCGTAACGGATAAGGGCGCAGTGCTCACAGCCGTGCGAACCCAGCCGGAATTCCGCCGCATGGGCTACGGCTCTATGCTGGTGCGGCGGCTGGTGGCAGACTGCAAAGGCACTGTCTACCTAATGCGTGAGCAAGGGCGCAATGAACAGTTTTACCTGCAAAACGGATTTATCAATCAAGGATTATGGAGACAATATCAATGACCCCCTTTTTTCAACTGGACCCGAAGATCGAGTCCGCGTCTGCCGCTGCGTTGCAGCAGGTGGCGCCACGATTTACGGAGATTGACGAGGTAACGGAATACAATCAGCTGAAGGTGCTGCGGGCCTTTATGGACAACGGTATCAGCGAACGGCACTTTGGCAGCAGCACCGGCTACGGCTACGGCGACGAGGGTCGGGAGACCCTGGACAAAGTATGGGCGCAGGTGTTCGGCGCGGAGGACGCACTTGTGCGCCACAATTTTACCTGCGGCACCCACACCCTGGCGGTGGCGCTGTTTGGTGTGCTGCGCCCGGGGGACAAAATGCTGTGCGTCAGCGGTATGCCCTATGACACCCTGCACAGCGTGATCGGGCTTACCGGCGAGAATATGGGGTCGCTGAAGGACTATGGTATTGCTTTTGACTGCGTGCCACTGAAAGAGGAACATTTAGACTATGAAGCCATTGCCAAAGCGGTGGACGATACGGTGACCATGGTGTATATCCAGCGCAGCCGCGGGTATGAGTTGCGCGCCAGTCTCTCTTTAGAGGAAACGCAAAAGGTGGCAGAGATTGCCAAAGAGAAAAACCCCAACTGCATTGTGATGGTAGACAACTGTTACTGTGAATTTGTCAATAAGCAAGAGCCCACCCAGGTGGGGGCAGATCTGATCGCCGGGTCGCTGATCAAAAACGCCGGCGGCGGTATGGCCCGCACCGGCGGTTACATAGCCGGGCGCCACGATTTGGTAGAAAAGTGTGCCTTTCGACTGACCACCCCCGGACTGGGGCGGGAAGTGGGCGCCACACTGGGAATGAATCGTGAGCTGTATATGGGCCTGTTCTATGCTCCCCATACCGTAGGCGAGGCGCTGAAATCCGCTGTGTATATTGCGGCGCTGTACCAGTCCTTTGGCTACGATGTGACCCCCAAGTGGAATGAACCCCGGCAGGACATTGTGCAGTGTCTGGGACTTGAAAACCCGGACAGCTTGGTGGCCTTTTGCCAGGGGATACAAAGCGGTAGCCCTATTGACAGCTTTGTGCTGCCGGAGCCATGGGATATGCCCGGCTATGACAGCCAGGTGGTGATGGCCGCCGGTGCGTTTACGCTGGGTTCGTCTATCGAACTGTCGGCAGACGCCCCAATTCGGCCGCCGTATTACGCTTGGATCCAAGGCGGTCTGCAATTCCATTCCGCCAAGATCTGTGCGGAACTGGCAGCCCAGCAAATGCAAAGCAAAGGACTCTTAAAGCATGACAAATTTTAACGGAATTACCCCAAAAGCCATTGAGCTGCTCAGCGAAAACCGCTTTAACGATTCTAAGGCATTTTATGAAGAACATAAGGAAGAATTAAAACAGCTGGCCACGATCCCCATGCGGCAAATTGTGCTGGATCTGGCGGAGATGATGACAGAGCTGGACGATAAAATGTACACGGATCCAGTGTACACTGTTTCTCGCATTCGCAGAGACACCCGTCGCTCCAAAAGCAAGATGATGTATCGGGAAAACCTGTGGCTGATGCTCCGGCGACACAAGAAGAAGTACCCCTGCGCACCCTTTTTTTGGTTCGAGTTTTCGCCGGTATGCTACACCATGGGTCTGGGTTTCTTTGTGCAAAAGCCTGCCCAGTTTGACGAACTGCGCAAGGTGATTTTGGCCCACCCTCGCAAGTGGACGCGTGCAGTCAAACAGGCAGAAGACGCAGGCATGCACTTTGCCTGCTATAACAGCTACAAAAAAGACCGGGTGCCGGATGCACCCAAGGCGCTGCAGCCCTATTTGAATGCAAAGGACATGTCGTTCTCTTATACCGGGTGGAATTTGGAGCACATTGGCTCTACTGCGCTGATCGACGAGTTAAAAGCCGGATTTGCCGCGGCATTTCCGTTATATAAAATCTTTATAGAAGCATACGAAAACATGCTGTCGGAGGGATTAATTGATGATGAATAAAAAAGAGTTCTTGCATCTGAAAAGCGGCACAGATGTGCGCGGTACGGCGGTAGAAACGGCGGAGCACGGTGTGCAGCTGACGGATGAAACGGTGCAGAAGATCTGCGTGGGTTTTTATAAATGGTATTGCGACAAGGAGCAGGTAGATACTTTTGGCATTGCCGTAGGGCAGGACTGTCGCATTTCCTCCCCCCGCATTGCAGCGGCGGCTATGACGGCCTTTTGTGCCTGCGGGTGCAGGGTGTTTGACTGCGGACTGGCAACAACCCCCTCTATGTTTATGAGTATTGTAGAAAATGAGCCGGTGCAAACGGCGCTGGAAATCACCGCGTCCCATCACCCCTTTGACCGAAATGGGCTGAAGTTCTTTACTTCCGGCGGCGGTCTGGAAGGGGAGGATGTAACCGCCATTTTGGAGCTGGCTTATGACGCGGAAGTGCCGGCAGGTACCGACAATGCACCTGTGATGCTACCCTTTATGAACGATTATGCCGCCCTTTTGCGCCGGCAGATTGTGGACGGCGTGCAAAATGGTGACCGCCCCCTGGAGGGTCTGCACATTGTGGTGGACGCCGGTAACGGTGTAGGCGGATTTTACGCCGATCAGGTGCTGGAGCCGTTAGGAGCCGATGTAAGCGGCAGTCAATTTCTGGAGCCGGACGGCATGTTTCCCAATCATATTCCAAACCCGGAGAATGAAGGCGCTATTGATGCCGCCTCCAAAATGGTGCTGGAAAGCAGCGCCGACCTGGGCCTGATATTTGATACGGATGTGGACCGTATGGGCTGCATTGGCGCCACCGGGCAGGAGATCAACCGTAATACGCTGGTTGCCTTGGCGGCGGCCATTGTGCTGGAGGATCACCCGGGCACCACAGTGGTGACCGACAGCCTGACCTCCGACGGTCTGCGTACCTTTATTGAGCAGGACCTGGGGGGCAAGCAGCTGCGCTATCGTCGCGGCTATAAGAATGTTATCGACAAGAGTATTGAACTGAATCAAAGCGGCGTAGACTCTGCCCTTGCTATTGAGACCAGTGGCCACGCAGCGCTAAAAGATAATTATTTCCTGGACGATGGCGCCTATTTGGCAACGAAGATTGTCATTAAGACAGCCAAATTGCGCCGAGAGGGTAAGACCATTGAGGACCTGACGGCCGATCTGCACCGCCCGGCAGAGAGTGTGGAGATCCGTGTGCCCATTCTCTTAGAGGACTTTCACGACTATGGAGAAGATGTGATGGCGCAACTGGCTGCATTCGCGGCCGACCATGAGAATTGGAGCGTGGAGCCGGAGAATTATGAGGGTGTGCGCATTAACATACCCGGCGGCTGGTTTTTGCTGCGCCTGTCTGTGCACGATCCGATCTTGCCCTTGAACATTGAGAACGATGTGGCGGGTACTGCCGCAAAGGTTGCCGATGAGATTGCGCAATTCCTGACCCGCTTTGATAAGCTGGATCTTTCCGGCTTCAAAAAATAAAAGGAGACCTGTATGCTGCAACTTGTTTTTGGCAGATCCGGGTATGGCAAAACCGAATATATAAGAAATCGCATTGCAGACAAGATTGACCGGGGAGAAACACAGGTGCTTCTCATCACACCGGAGCAGTACTCGTTTATCAGCGAGTACAGTCTGCTGGAGCAACTGGGGGAGGCACGAGCGCACGCCGTTCGATGTCTCTCCTTTTCGCGCCTTTGTGATGAATGCGACCGTTTGTACGGCGCCGACGGCAGAAAACCGCTGACCAAGGGCGGCAAGGCCATTTTGATGAAAACGGCCATTGACCAAGTGCGCCCGGATCTGGAGTTGTTTGAGAAGAAAGGCAGTTCTGCGGCCTTTGTGCAGTCCATGACCGGCATTTATGACGAGATGAAGTCCTGCAATCTGTCCGGTGCGGCGGTATATGCGGCGGCGGACGATCTGGATACGGATATTCTGCGGTGCAAAATGCGGGACTTTTCGCGTATTATGACCGCGTATGAGGCGTTGCTTGGAGACCGTTTTGCGGATCCGGCGAACCGACTGACTCGCTTGTATGACCAAATCAAGGATCAAAACTACTTTGCCGGTCAAACCGTGTTTTTAGACGGATTTAATGGCTTTGTCGCCCAGGAATATAAGATTTTGGAGCGGATTATTGCTGAGGCCAAGGCGGTTTATATTGCACTGGACAGTGACTCCTTTGGTACGGGAGACGGCTACGACCTGTTTGCCTATGTGAATGAGACGGCAGCCATTTTGCAGCGCATTGCCGACAAAGCGGGCGTGCCCACCAACGCGTTGCAGCTCAGCGAAAACTGCCGCACGGATTATGCGGATCTGCGCCGGGTAGAGCAGTATATTTTTGCCGACCAAGCGCCGGAGACGGAGATCCCAGCGGAGCACATTCGCCTGTATGCAGCTTCTACCGTGACGGATGCCTGCAATGATTTGGCCTTACAGATAAAGGGTTTGCTGCGCTGTGGCTACCGTGCCGGGGAAATTGCTGTAACTATGCGTGACCGGGAAAAATATGCACCGGTGCTGGCGTCAGCTTTTGAAAAATACGGCGTGCCGTATTATGCAGACGAACGGCAGCCGGTGACCGCCCAGCCGATCTTGGTCTTTCCTATGTATCTGATGCGATCTGTGATCTACGGCTGGCGTAGCGACGATCTGTTCAGTCTGATCAAAACCGGCCTGACCGATGTGTCCGACAGCCCGGATCTGCACCGTACAGAGAATTATGTGTATACCTGGGGCATCAATGGTGCTGCCTGGAAGCGACCGTTTGACAAATCACCCAAGGGCTTTTCCGGTGCGCTTAGTGACAGCGACCGGGTGCAGTTGGAACGGATCAACGCCCTGCGGCAAAGCTTGATGGAGCCGCTCTTGGCGTTCCAAAAGAAAGTGCACGGCGCCACACCGCGGCAAATCAGCACCGCTTTGTTTGAGGCCATAAAAGCCTACCATGCGGATAAGCATTTACAACAGCTGGCGGCAGGACTTGCGCAGGACGGCGCGTCTGCGCTGGCAGAGGAGCAGGGGCGCACTTGGGATGTGCTGATGCGCATTTTGGACCAGCTGGCAACGGTGCTGCCGGAGAAGCCCATGGCGTTGAAGGATTATTGTGCCCTCTATGCGCTGGTGACCCATACGGAGGACCTGGGCGAGATCCCAATGGGGCTTGACAATGTGCAGGTGGGCCAGGCGGATCGTATGCGGTTCAATAATCCGCGGGCGCTGTTTATTCTGGGCGCCAACGAAGGGGAATTTCCCCAAACGGTCACCAGTGGCGGCCTGCTCAGCGACAATGAGCGCAAGCAACTGGCGGCGCATGATTTTAAGCTGTATTCCTTTGGCGAAATTTTGAATTTACAGGAGAGGTATTTTGCCTATAAGGCGGTGAGCGCCCCTCGGGAGCGGCTGTTTGTTACCTATACCGCTACCGGGCGGGCAGACGCACCGTCGGCCATTGTCACCGGCATACAGGCGCTGTTCCCGAATCTGAATGTAGAAAAATGGAACCCGGCAAATGGCCTGGATCTGGTCGATACGCCGCAAAATGCCTTTGAACTGATGTCCGGCCTTTATGACAGTACGGATCCGTTCTTCGTGGCGCTGCGTGCTTATTTCAGCGACGAGCCGCAGTATGCGGCGGTACAGGCGCTGGCGGAGAACCGTACACCGATGATCAAAGATACTGCCACTGCACGTAAACTGTTTGGCAAGGATATGGTGCTGTCCGCCTCCCGCATTGAGGATTATTACAACTGCCCCTACCGCTACTTCTGCAAATTCGGGTTGGGGGCACAGCCTCGCCAAAAGGCGGAGATCAATCCTATGGAGCGGGGCACGCTGATCCACTATGTGCTGGAAAAGCTGCTCTCCGAGGTGGGCACCAAGCAACTGCCCGACTATGACAGAAAGCAGATTACTGCGCTGGTGGACGGCTATATTGAACAGTATTTTAAGGAGGAAATGGGCGATCCGTCGGATATGCCCTCCCGCTTCCGCTACAACTTCCGCCGCCTGTCCAAAATGCTGGTGGATGTGGTGTGCCGCTTAGCAGCGGAGTTTGCCGAGAGCGATTTTGAGGCCAAGGCCTTTGAACTGCCCATTGATGTGGACGGCGCGGTGCATTCCAAGGTGATCCCCCTCCAGGATGGCGCCAGCCTGCGCATTCGCGGATCTGTGGATCGGGTGGATGTATTGGAGCAGGACGGTCAGCAGTTCGTCCGCGTGGTGGACTACAAGTCCGGCGCCAAGGCCTTTCGTCTGGCAGATATTGTCAACGGGCTGAACCTGCAAATGTTCTTATATTTATTTAATGTATGCGCCGACGGCAGCAATCCTTATGCGGGTGTGCCTGCCGGGGTACTGTATATGCACGCTGCCCGCAGTGTACTGACTGTGGAAACCAAAAGCAGTGCGGAGAGGGACATTGCCGGTCAGGAGGACAAGGCGTTCGGTATGAACGGTATTGTGATTACCAACCCGGATTGCGACATTCCGGCGGCCATGGAGCACGACCTGGCGGGCAAGTACATTCCTGTACGGCTGAAAAAAAGCGGCGTTGGCGGCTCCCTTGCCAGCTTGGAACAGCTGGGGCTGCTTCAGCGCAAGATCGAAGCGCTGGTGGCGGATATGGGCAACGCCCTGCAAAACGGTCAAATCGGCCAGCACCCGGTACAGGCTAAGGACCATGACAAAACCTGCGAATACTGCGATTTTGCCTCGGTCTGCGCGTTCAAAAAGAGCGTAACCCCGCGTACCTATGACGACCAAACAGACAGCGCCGTGCTGGCAGAACTGGAAAAGGAGGGGGAGAGCCATGCCTAAGTGGACAGATGCCCAGCAGGATGCCATTGACGCCCGGGGCGGCAATATCTTAGTGAGCGCCGCTGCCGGCAGCGGCAAGACGGCTGTGCTCATTGAGCGGGTCAGCAAGTGTATTACCGACCCGGGGCACCCGGTAGACATTGACCGACTGCTGATCGTTACCTTTACCAATGCGGCTGCGGCAGAAATGCGTTCTCGTCTTTCCGTGCGGCTGCGCCAAATTTTGGCGGCAGATCCTGGGAATGCCAACGCTAAGCGCCAGTTGTCCCTGCTCAGCGGTGCGGATATTTGCACCATAGACGCATTTTGCCTAAAGCTGGTGCGTGAGAACTTTTTTTCTCTGAATCTGGCGGCGGACTTCCGCCTGCTGGACGAGAATGAAAATGACCGTCTGTTTGAAGAAGCCATTGATACCGTGCTAACAGAATTCTACGAAGAGGCCGATCCGGACTTTCTGCATCTGACAGAGGCATTCACGACACCGGACAAGGACAGGGATCTGTTTGGGCTGATTAAAGAACTGATGCGGTTTATGAATGCCCAAGCCTTTCCCTTTGACTGGTTAGAGCAAGCTGTGGCCGCTTATGATCCGGCAGTGCCGCTGATGGATTCGCCTTGGTATCCTGTGCTAAAGCGCCAGGTAGATGAAATGCTGGAGACTGCCGCTGCCCTTGTGAAACAGTCGGCAGGGCAACTGCCTCCTGAACCGGCCTACGATAAATATGCAGAGATGCTTGCCGATGATCGGCAACTGATCGCTCACTTGCAAAGTCTGCTGCACAGCGGCTGGGACGCTTTTATGAAGCAGGGCTTCCCGGTTGCGTTCGCCAATATGCCACGGGTGCGTAAGGATATTGACCCGGAGGTCAAGGCAGCTTTAGCTGCCAATCGTGATATCTATAAAACGATTATTACCAAGGATATTAAGACCTTTTTGGTGTCTGACAGTGCCGATTACGCCCAGGATACTGCCGATTTGTACCCAATCTACCGCGCGCTGCTCTGTGTTGTGCAGGCGGTAGAGCGCCTGGTGCGAGAGAAAAAGGACGAGCTGGGAGGTTACGCATTCTCAGACATTGAGCATTTTGCGATTGATCTATTGATGGAAAAAGCCGCAGACGGTACGGTGCAGGCAACGGCACTGGGCCGCCAGTTGCAAGGGCGCTATGCGGAGATTTTGGTGGACGAGTATCAGGACACCAACGAGGCACAGGATCGGCTTTTTGCCTTTCTGTCCAACGGCGGCAACCGGTTCATGGTGGGCGATGTGAAGCAGAGCATTTACCGCTTTCGTCTGGCCATGCCCCAGATCTTTATGGCAAAGAAAGACAGCTACACCCCTTACAATCGGCTGCACCCGGCGTTCCCGGCTGCCATTACGCTGGACAAGAACTTCCGCAGCCGCGCCGGTGTGTGCGCTTATGTGAACCAAGTATTCTCTTTGTTTATGACCCGCAGGGTGGGGGAGTTAGACTACACCCAAAGCGAGTATTTGAACCCCTTTGACAGTACGCCCCCGGACTCTGTGCCCCACGCGGCACTGCATATTTTAGACGCTGCTACCGGCAAGGATCATGGGATGGACGAACCCATGGCGGTGGCGCGCCTGATCGCAGAAAAGGTGCAAAGCGGCGAGACAGTGCAGGACGGCGACAGCCGCCGACCGCTGCGGTACGGAGATTTTGCTATCTTAATGCGCAGCATGCGCGCCCACGCCGGAGATTATGCCCAGGCACTGCAAGATCTGCATATTCCGGTGGTCTGCGACAACGCCACCGGCTTGTTTGAGAATGGCGAAATTCAGTTGCTGCTTTCTTATTTGCAGGTGATTGACAACCCCATGCAGGATATTCCGCTTTTGGCAGTGTTGTCCTCTCCCATTTACGGCGCTACGGCAGATGAGCTGGCAGAGATCAAGCTGACTGCCGGTCACGGTCGGTTTTATTCCGCCGTGTTCCACCCGGACAACAGCTGCCGTCCTTGCTGCGCTGCGCTGCAAAAGGATCTGTCTTTTTACAAAAAGCTGGCGGTGACCATGCCGGTTGAGGCATTTATTCGGCGTCTGATTCGGGATAAGAGTCTGTTTGCTTATATTCGCGCTTTGGGCGACGGTCAGCAGCGGCAGGAGAATGTGGAGACATTTCTTTCCATTGCCGGGCGTTTCGACCAAAACGGCGGACTGGGATTGGCGGCGTTCTTGCGCTATGTAGACAGTATGATCCGCGGCGACGGCAAAACTGACAGCGCTCCGGTGATCGTTACAGACGAGAACGCAGTCAAAATTATGAGTGTGCACCACTCCAAGGGGCTGGAATTTCCGGTGTGCATTTTGGCAGGCGCCGGGCGCAAGTACAATATGCAGGATCTGACCGGCAAAATGCTGCTGCACCCGCAGCTGGGACTGGCAACCAAGTGCCACCAGGAGGAAGGGTATTTTGATTATCCAACCCTGCCGCTGGAAGTGGTCAAGCGAGAGAGCCGCCTGGCTGCTATGAGTGAGAATTTGCGCGTGCTGTATGTGGCCATGACCCGCGCCAAAAGCCAGTTTATCTCTTTTGCCAGCGTGCGTAGCTTGGAAAGCCGAGTCAAGACTCTGGCTGCCTATATGCAGCAGGGCAAGCCCTTGCCTCATTTGTGCTCCAAATTGCTGTACGATAGCGATTTTCTCCTGATGTCGGCGCTGTGCCACCCGGACGGCGGCGCCCTTCGAGAGATGGCGACGGTGGAGGTGCCGGTGCACCCGGCAGACTTTGCCCTGCAAGTGGTGTTCCACACCCCGGAGACGGAAGCACCGGTGCAGACGGCAGAAAGGGAAACGGCGGCGGATCCTCGCATCGTTGAGCAGATCCGGGAAAAGCTGGATTATACTTATCCTTATGCGGCACTGTCAAAAGTCAGTGGCAAGCGCAACGCTTCCGCACTGGATGAGGCTGTGTTTACCGGTGCGTATGTTGCCCGGTCCGTGCCGGCCTTTTTGCAGCCTGACGGCCTGACTCCGGCCGAGAAGGGTACAGCCATGCACACCTTTATGCAGTATTGCGACTACGCCGCCGCGCGCGCCGATTTAGAGCAGGAGATCGCCCGGGTGCAAAGTGCCGGGTATCTGCGACCGGAGGAGGCGCACACCTTGGATCGGCAAAAGCTGACCGCTTTCTTTACCGGCCCGTTTGGTGCCAGGGTGTTCGGCGCCAAGGCGGTTTACCGAGAGCTGAAAGTGGCGTCATTCCTGCCGGTGCGCGCACTGGAACAGGTGGACGCAGACGATCCGGTCTTTGTACAGGGCATTGCGGACTGCGTGTTTGAGGAGCCGGAGGGGTTGGTGCTGCTGGACTATAAAACCGACCGGGTGAAAACGGAAGAAGAACTGCTGGCGCGCTACCGGCAGCAGTTGATGTTTTATAAAACCGCGGTGGCCCGCACCCTGCAAAAACCGGTGCATGCGGTGTATTTGTATTCGTTTTGTTTGTCCAAGCCCTGCGAATATAAATAAATTAAAAAAATGCTTGCATTTTGCTACAAGATGTGGTACTATATCAAAGCGTTATGACTAATTGGTAAAGAGGTGACAGTAATGAAGGACGCAATTCATCCCAACTACGATACTTGCACAGTAAAGTGTGCCTGCGGCGCTACTTTTGAGACTAAGAGCACAAAGGGCGATATGAAAGTCGATATCTGTTCCAAATGCCATCCGTTCTATACCGGCAAACAGAAGCTGGTGGACACCGGCGGCCGTGTAGACAGATTCAACAAGAGATTCGCTAAGAAGGGCTAATCAAGTAAAGACGGGCAACGCTTGGGCGTTGCCCTTTTTTCGTAGGTGATGGTATGGAAAAGCCATATAAAACCATATTAGAGCCGGCTGAAGACGAGTTTGTGGAGAAGAAATCACGCTTTATCGCTTACACTTCGCCGGTGCATACGGTAGAGGAGGCCAACGCCTTTATCGCCGGTATTCGCCAACGGCATTGGGACGCTACCCATAATGTGCCTGCCTTTGTGCTGCGCTCCGGCGTGCAGCGTTCCTCGGATGACGGTGAGCCGGGCGGTACTGCCGGTATGCCGGTGCTGGATGTACTCTTGAAAAGCGGTGTGCAGGATGTGTGTGTGGTGGTGACCCGGTATTTTGGCGGCATCCTCCTGGGTGCCGGTGGACTGGTGCGCGCCTATTCTCACGCCTGTTCTTTGGCGCTGGAGGCTGCCGGTGTGGTGACCATGGCGCCTTGCGCCGCCATGGAGCTGACAGTGGATTATAGCTATTATGAGCGGGTGAATAACCTGCTGGCCGACCACGGCGCGCGGGTGCAAAACGCGGACTTTGGCGCAGCGGTCACCCTGGCCTATACCATGGAAGAAACACGGCTTCCGGCCTTTGCAGCGGCTTTGACGGAGCTGTCCGGCGGCAAGTATGCGCCAACGCAGACCGGCAGTCTGTTTGCCCCTGTATAAAAATACCAAAACCTGCCAACACTCTTTTTGAAAGGCAGGTTTTCTTATATGAAAAAACTATACTTATTTTCCGCATTATTTCTCTCTTTTTGCTTGTTTGCCGCCTGCTTCGCCCCGCTGGTGGAGACCGGCGAGCGGGTGAGCGAGGATGTGTTTCGCCTGCATATTTTGGCCAATTCCGACACCAAGGCGGACCAGGACTTAAAGCTGCTGGTGCGGGACGATGTGCTGCAGGCGTGCACTTTCTTCTCCGACTGCCAGTCGGTAACGGAAGCCCAAAAGGCGGCGGAGAACAACTTGCAGCGCATTACGGAGATCGCTCGGCAGCGGATTCGGCAGGAGGGCTACAATTACCAAGTCACCGCCCGCGTCGTGCGGGAGTATTTCAATACGCGGGTGTATGAGAATGTGACTTTACCCGCCGGGTATTATAACGCCCTTAAGATTGAGATTGGCGCAGGGGCGGGGCATAACTGGTGGTGCGTGCTGTTTCCGGCAGTGTGCCTGTCCGCTTGTACCAAGGAGGATCTGTCCGCTTATCTTGACGAAGATGAGGTGCGCTTGATTGAGAACGGCGACGGTTATGCCGTGCGGTTCAAAGCGATTGAAATTTACCAAAAAATCAAAGAAAATTTGCAATAATACCTTGACATTTTCGGCGGAATATTCTATTATATTAGGGCTATGTGCTGGTATGGCGAAATCGGCAGACGCAAGGGACTTAAAATCCCTCGGTGGCAACACCGTACCGGTTCAAGTCCGGTTACCAGCACCAAGCTGGCCGGTACAGCCCCCGTTTCGGGCTTAATACAATAGAATACGCCGATGTGATGGAATTGGCAGACGTGCTGGACTCAAAATCCAGTGGTAGCGATACCGTGCGGGTTCGACCCCCGCCATCGGCACCAAAGGCTCTTCGCAAAATGCGAGGAGCCTTTTTTCTGCTCTTTGGAATTAACTTTACAGAACACCATTCTTCTGTTACAATAGAACCGTAAACTCTGTATTTATTTTGCTTTATGTGACATAGGGCGTATGAGAAACATGAGAAAAGTGTAAAACAGGGAACCGTACCCTGTATTTATTATCAAAAAAAGGAGAGTAGCCTTGCAAAATAAAACAAAAGCAAGTGGTTATCTATTGTTAATCGGATCTCTATTTATTGTGCTTCAGGATTGTATTGGCTATCGACTGGGAACATGTGATCCACATTATTCTTGGGATGGACAGCCATACTTATTGGTCGGAATACTGTTTCCCATGCTTGTTATATTCTACCTGTTATTCACACATAGAGCAAATAATAACAAGATTCTTATTATCCTAGCAGTCCTTGAAATTATAGTTGTTTCAGTCCTTTACATTGCATACCATACCAATAAGCTGTATTACGAACCATATTGGTACATCCACTCTGAAGCCAGATATTCCTATAAAGTGGCACGTGGTTTGGCACCAGAAATTCACTTCGATTTTTGGAATTATATTGGAAAAAAATGGAATGCGTAGAATAGAACAGGGGACGGTTCCTTGTCTCGCAAAAGTATAGGATAGCGGGTGATAACAGGTATGAAAATCAATTCTTTGCCAGAGCAAAAAGTCTTAATAGATTGTTATCAAGTGTCTGCGTTTGGGTTTGACAGATGTTCTTCTCTTTATGTGACGGATGTTGACAGTGGCCAATTAGTTCATAAGTTGCATTTTAAAAAAGATGAACAGCTTTATAGTATGGCGCGATTAAACAATTGGCAAGTTCTGTGTATATCTGCAAGTTCCGATATGACGAGTTACACTATTTATGTTCTTACATTGCCAAAATTCACATTTGAGGAGTTATATTGCATTACAGATATTGTCTCGGAATTAGAATATGAGGTTGCTTTTCCGTATGCGGTTTTTTTATACCTTAATTCCAGTTCTGACTATTGCTACTGCAAAATTCAGCTTGACAATGGCACGGTTAGTTCAAGAGTATTGGAATCTATAAGATGTGAATTAATCCTTATATCAGTTAGATTTTCTACAGATCTTGGAAGTTTTATGTGCTTTTCCTTTGGCAAATGTCCTTTTAAAAAGTACCTGATTTATTATTCTTTTGATAAAGAACAAATCACGACATTGAAAAGGTTTTCAAATGCAAAGCTCTCATTCCATACATATTTGGCTTTTGAATGGAAGAAAGAGAATGTGGTTGTTGTACCGATGCGCAAAAACAAGCGATACTGTTTAACTTTCGACAATGATGTCCCTTTATTGATTGAAGGTTAAAGGTAGAACAGGGTATAGAACAGGGGACCGTACCCTGTTTTATGCATTTTAGTATAAGGAGATGATTGTTTTGCTAAAAAGAAGTGTATCGTTATTTCTTGTCTTGCTGTTGATTATTGGGGTCTTCACAGCTTGTACAAATAAAGACAAAGATGATGAAGCAAATTTAGTCACGGCCACCGTAAAATATAAAGATATTGCCAAGGATAGTGATTTTGCTTGGCAAAAGCGCAATAATGCCTATTCATCTGATGGTATTCCAAAGGTTGAGTTGGAAAAAGACGGGTATTATATGATCAAGATTGTCTGCACAATAAATAATGGTTCTTCTAGAAATTTGGCTTGTTTGAATTTTGTTCCATACAAAGACAGTCAGATTATGTATGAAGAAGATGCCATAGATATTGACCCACCTGCTTTATATACCATTGATCCGCATACTTCAGATTCGGTAGAGGCGTATATTTTTGTGAACAAGTCACTGGATACTGAACAAAAAATCGACGAAGCGTTAAAGAACGAGACAATTCTTTTCCGTGCAGTGCTATATACCGATGATGAATCCCCGCAAGTCGAGGGATCGAATATAAAGATACATGGCAAATATGTGGAACAATAGAACAGGAAACCGTCCCATGTATTTTGGCCACTCTAACCCCCGAAATGGCAAAAATATGAAGTACGGACTTAGAGCTTATTTTAGCGGCCATAAAAACGCAATAATTTATATTTGCATATTGAAGTAATAGGGGAGGCGATGGTGTGAACAAAGTTGTCCGTGCGCTTATGTTCGGTGTAGTAGTGATTGTTTTGTTAGGCGGAGTTGGCATTTTTGCGGATAATGTGCAGTCTGAAGATAAGCCGCTGACAAGTGTAAATTTGTCTGGCTTGGAAGCCTCTTGCGCATATTTAGGTACAAACTATCGGTATATAAATAATGGGTACGAAGTCGACTCTGGATGTAAGCCAGTTTCCTACATGATTTTTGTTGAAAATCATACAAGCTATGACATTGACGATATTACGGCACAGTTTATAACGAAATACCCCAATACGGTCTCAGAGGCCTTTGATTCGTTTGCAGGAGGCTCTTACAGCTTATTACCTGGTGGTGGCGGTAATTCAGAAATTGTGACTTTGCAGGTGCCTCAAGATCTAACAGACGATGAAATCTACAAGGCATTAGCGGATAACAAATTGCAAATTAAAGTTCGAATTGATAAATACGAGCAGACTCAATCTGTAAAATGGCGCAGAGCTACAAAGCAGGAAATTAAAGATTATGCTATGCCAAATGAAGATGAAGAGTAGAACAGGGACGGTTCCTTGTTTTGCAAAAGAAAAGAGCAGGCCGTGAGACCTGCTCTTCCCTTGCACCGATCGATGCGGCGGGTGTTTGAATGCGGCGCGCGAAAGAGAGAGAATAAATGAATGAGATAAAACACGCCGGATACACTGCCATTTCTTTTTTCATTTCTGTTTTCGGTGTCGAATAACCGTCCAACCAATCGGTATGTGTATATAATACACTATATGAAATGTACTGTCAAGGAAAAATGTGAAAATACTTGGATTGATTTCAATATTATTTTTCAGAACAATCATAGAGCATAGGGACAATGCAAAAGAAAGGAGGTTACAAATGCTTGGACTGAAACGCGGGGCGGTGGCGCTGTACCCCCACGAAAAGGCATGGGAGACGGAAGCGCAGGCGACCATGGCACGGCTGCACCAAATTCTTGGACCGGTTGCGGTGGAGATGGCTCATGTGGGCAGCACGGCCATTCCCACGATACAGGCAAAGCCGATCCTTGATATTGCCGTTGCGGTGGATGATTTTGACGCGCTCTTGGCCTATGAAAAACAGCTGCGTGCCGCCGGGTTCTATTATCGTCCCAATGCGCAGGCGGGGGTGCGGGGGCAGCTGTTGTTTGCCAGTGGTAGTTATTATGACGGCACCGGAGACTTGCAAACCCACTTTATACATATTGTGCGCACCGGCAGCGTGGACTGGCAGAATTACATTCTGTTTCGGGACTATCTGCGCACCCACCCGGACGCAGCCGGAGCGTATGAGCGCCTAAAGTTGGCGCTGGCGGCCAAGCTGCCTACGGACAGCGGCAGAGAGGACTATGTGCAGGGCAAGCAATCTTTTATCCGGTCTGTTTTGCGCCGTGCTTTATCCGATATGCTCCTTGGCAAAACGGTGGATATTCGTATTGATCGACCCCTTGGCAGTCATCACCCAAAGCACACGGATATGATCTACCCGGTGAACTATGGCTATGTGCCGCATATTTTCAGTGCAGATGGGGAAGAAGTGGACGTATATTTGCTGGGTGTAAGCGAGCCGGTGGAGAAATACAAAGGGCGCGTGATCGCGGTCATTCATCGGTTGGATGATGTGGAGGACAAATGGATTGCTGCGCCGTCGGGAGTCACTTTTACACCGGACGAGATCGAAAAGGCAGTAAATTTCCAAGAGCAGTATTTTCAGCACGAAATTGAAATGCTTGATCCGAATGGGGATCAATAAAAACACGACCCGGCACAGAGATCTGTATCGGGTCGGTTTGCATTTATAGGGGGGTTATGCCAGGGCGGCGCCCAGGTTGCGGCAGGCAGCAAGGGCGGTATCGTCCGGTGCCTCATTGGCAATGACGCTGTTGCTCACCAGGTGGGCACCCAGGTCTTTGCACTGGTCCTCCCAGGTCTGCATCCACTCGCCGTCGCCCCAGCCGTAGGAACCAAAGAGGGCGATGTCCTTACCGTTCAGTTCCGGCCCGCATTGCAGAAACAGCGGCTCAAATTCAAAGTCTTCCAGCTGCTCTGCGCCCATGGCCGGGCAGCCAAAAGCAATGGCGTCATAGTCCTTGACCTGAGCAGGGGAGAAGTCAGAGGGGGTGAACAGGTTTGCTTGCGCACCGGCAGCGCCTGCGCCCTCTGCCACAGCCTCTGCCATCTGAGCCGTATTGCCTGTGCCGCTCCAATAAACGATCGCGATTTTTTTCATAATAAATTCCTTTCTGTAACTAAAAATATTAAGCACTTTTTACTGTAAGCTGTTCCACATTCCGCTGCCCGCCAAAGAACAAACGGCGATATACGCGGGTGCATTTGCTGAATTTTCGAAAGGCACCGGTGGCAGCCTCCGGGTTGGTATAAACTTTCCAAACCCCGCTGCAAAGGCAGTTTTGGCCGTGGTTCTCAATAAAGCCGATCACATCGCCCAGAGGATAGCCTAAAAACAGGCCGATCTCGTGGGGAAAGTCGCTGCTGACTGCCAGCTTGCGCTTTAACACATCAAGACAGGCAGCCGGAGCCATGCCGGCATAGCCGCAGTGGGCGAGAAATGCAGCCACCCCCGGCTGTTGCAGGTCGCGGGCCAGCCGATCCGGACGGTACACATATACCAGCGCCCGATTGCTGCTTTCCCGCAAAAGCAGCAGTTCAACCCCCTTTGGCGCCAGCAGCGCCTGCCAGCGGGAAACGGCCATTTGCAATGCTGTTGGGTTCTCCGCCGTGCAGTTGAACAGATTGGCGGTTTTCAGCGACGCCAAAGTGGGCGCGCAGTGGTTAATGAGGTATTGCTCCAGCATAAATGCTCCTTTGCGGTTAGCAACGGCTAACTGCTTTTTCAAATCTTAGCCGACGGTATTGCCCGTCGGCTATAAGTATTTACGATAAATAGGGGATTATTCCACGCCATTTAGCCAGGTGATCCTATCCAGTTTTTGGTCACATTTTGAAATTCAATTTGTGGCATTGTTTTTCAAAGGAACAGTTAGCGGCCACTAACTGATTAAATTTTACCATAGGCTTTATCCGCTGTCAATAGAAAGAGGATAAAAACAAAAAGATTCAATGAAAGAAAATCGCCGTGTAGCAAATGAATCAGGGATTTAAGGCTTACGGCAACATACATGTCATTCTTTTACTTTAGAAAATGGCTAAGCGACAGGAAGATAGGGGTTAACGATAGAATCTCAGGGAGAAAACAAAAGACTTTTGGCTGATTTCCCTTGCATCTTGGTGTAAAATATGGTATAAAATAAATACGCACTTAGGAAAAGGGCATTGAAAAAGAAAAAAGTTTTTCAAAATCCCTTGACAGTTCGCCCCTGTTTGGCTATAATAATGACCGTTGCATCTGCGGGTGTAGTTCAATGGTAGAATCCCAGCCTTCCAAGCTGGTCGTGTGGGTTCGATTCCCATCACCCGCTCCAGCAAGGGATGCTCCAATTTGCGCTTGTAGCTCAGGTGGATAGAGCAACTGCCTTCTAAGCAGTGGGTCAGGGGTTCGAGTCCCTTCAAGCGCGCCAATATATGGTGGGATTAGTTCAGTTGGTTAGAGCGCCAGTTTGTGGCACTGGAGGTCATCGGTTCGAATCCGATATCCCACCCCATTTTTTTTGAATAACGCCCGTAACCATTGGGGTGTCGCCAAGTGGTAAGGCAAGGGACTTTGACTCCCTCACGCGTGGGTTCGAATCCCGCCTCCCCAGCCAGCGCCCCTTAGGGGGCGGATGCGATCCATTAGCTCAGTTGGCAGAGCACTTGACTTTTAATCAAGGTGTCCGGAGTTCGAATCTCCGATGGATCACCAGTAAATTTCCCTTAAAATCGCCGATTTTCGGCTGTTTTAGGGGATTTTTCATGCCCTTTTTCCATGAGCACTTTTGTGCGAAATTTACGCTATTTTACCCTACTTTACGATAAAATGTATACCAAAATGTATACCACTCCTTTTCAATCATTTACAAAGTACGGTTATGCGCTCAATTTTATATTTATGTAGAACAAGGGACGGTTCTCTGTATTACTGGGTTCGACCCCCGCCATCGGCACCAAAGGCTCTTCGCAAGATGCGAGGGGCCTTTTTTCTGCTCTTTCGAATTCACTTTACAGAATACCATTTATCTGTTAAAATAGTACCGCAAACTCTGTATTTATTTTGCTATCTGAGAGATAGGGCGTATGAGAAATATGAGAAAAGTGTAAAATAGGGAACCGTCCCCTGTATTACCCTGTTTTACGGAAGAGTTTGTCATCAGTTATTTAAGGTGGGAGGCAGTATCAATGGAAGACCAAATTGATTTTTTATCATCTTCAGATATTGATAATCTGGTTATGAGCAGTAACAATCCTTTTAATTCATTATCAATTGTTCTTCCGTATGATTATGCGAAAAATAAGTTGTGCTTAAATTGGAAGATTATTTCATTAGGCGTAGAAATGAAATATTTTGATAAAAAAGTTGTTATTGATTTTGCTTCTGAGCAATTACTCTACGAATCAAACCAATCACTTATCTATTTAATTTGTGAAAATGACAATATAATTGATAATACGACTCTTGAGCACATTCAGATTTTGGCTGATAGTGCTAACGATACTACAGAAAACGCTAAAAATAAATTGTTGTATTTGGTTTTGAGTTATTTATATGATAACAGAAATAGAATAGAAGACTTTTTATGCGTAGTAGATATTGTTTATGACGATTTCGGATTTCCAAAAATTATAAGTAAGCAAATAGATTATCTTCACAATATCAACGACTGTAATTTATATGAAGCGTTTAGCAATATGTTAAACTATATAAAAGATAAACTATAACATAGAACAGGGGACGGCCCCTGTTCTATGGGGAAAGGTGAAAAAGTTATGAAAAAGAACAAATATATTATCAGCTATAGTATTCAGCTGATATTGACACTCGCTGTTTTGGGTGCAGTTATTTGGTACGCTCAAATTATGCCCATAAACACACCGCTTGTTTCTGCATTCAATTTTGATCTTGCTCAATTCGGAATAATCATCGGATTAGTCATTATTTGTCTTGTGTATATTTTCATTCTTGTCGGCTTCTTGGTTGCTGCAATTCGGCAGAAACAAAAAGGGAGTGATCATTACCTTGTTTCATCTGCGAGAATCATTCTTCCCATTGTGTTTGTGTTCATCGCTCCATTTGTATTTACATTATCATTTTTGACTACAGAATCGGACAAAACGCTCGCTTCACCGCTAACCATTACAGCCGTATGTGATGAATTGGAAAAACAAGAACCGAGTGCCTTAGATGAAGAAGTGGGCCTAAATGATAATGGAGTTGATTTGCCGAACCACATTTCTGATGTGGTTTTAGAACAAAATTGTTTTGGTCGGTTAGGAAATGTTTTTGTTGAATACACACCGGATAACATGAAAGATAGCAGCATTTCGTTTTATTGCTATTATGCAAAGAGCAATGTGGGGTTTGTGCAGAATAAAATTTGTGATCGCACGGATGATGATTTTACATTAAATAATCAAGAGAAAATCGGTGCGTATATGTTATATTACGGTCAGCCGGAGGGTGAGGATGACAATGTAATGGCGTATCATTTAGTGCTGCCAAGCAAGAATGATACATATATTTACGCGACTTGTCAGATCCAGCAAGGCAAGAATTATAAAATTCAGTATTCTAAGGAGAAATTCGTTGCCGATGCCACAGCGGTTATCGATACATGGAATAAGTAGTAAAACAGGAAATGTAGAACGGAGAACGGTTCCCTGTTTTATGGAAACCGCTTAAAAGAGCGGGTATTAGATTTGGCTTAAAATTCTGCAAATGGAGCTATGATTTTATTCTTGATTAGGTGATAACAGATGATTGGAAAAATTGTTGGAAAAATAATTCTGGTAATACTTGGCAGTATATCAACCATATTAATTATTCTTTTCGCTGCCTATTTAGATCTCTTTCCGGCAAAGACGGGGCGGCAAACATTTAAAACCATTCTCATGTTTTCATCTATAATAGGTGTACTCTGGCTGTTTGCATTTCTAATTTCGAAATTAGTTCTGTAGATTCAAATTTCGTCCACTTTAGGTCATAAGCGCTAACAAATCAAACTATATAGAACAGGGGACGGTTCCTTGTTACGCAAAAGCTGATCATGCAAAAGTAAAGAGCAGGCCTTACGACCTGCTCTTCCCCGCACCGCTACGGTGTGGGTCGGGTGTACAGAGCGCGCGTTCTAAGAGAATAAACGCGCAGGGTACGCCGCTCTTTCCTTTTCATTTCCCTTTTCAGGTGTCGAATGACTGCTCAAGCAATCATTCTGTGTATATCTTACACATATTTAGCGAGATTGTCAATACATTTTGCATAACTTATTGGAAATATTTCACAAACTGTATCACAATGTTGAAAATATACAGGAAAATAGAGATAAATATTGAATTGTGGATCCCGATGATATGGGAGGGGCCTATGAAAACCAGAATCAAAATCGGAAAATTATCGCTTATCGTGTTTATTGCTGTGATGGCCGTGTGCGTTGCAGGTGTAGCGATTTGGTGCTACGCTGTTGGGTATCAGGTGAAGGAGCACCGGCAAGGCGGCCCTGTGACCTGGGTGGAATACAACGGCAGTACCTACTATCGCATGGACGGTCTCACCGGTGAATACTGCAATTTTATAACCGATCATCGGGTCAGCTACAAGCCGCGGCCGGTGCTTTCTCGTGCCTATTATACGTTGAAGAATGACCCAAACGGCGACTATTTGTACAGTACCGCCTTTCGGGATCACATTCTGTACACGCGGCTTTCCGCCCGGAGCTTGGATCAAATGAGCCAAAATCAGATCACTTCCGTTCTGATAAGCCCAAGTGGCGGAGAAAGTAGAGGGCAATTCATCCATGACCCGGAGGTTGTGGCTTACTGCGCCGCGTTGAAGGAGGAAAAATATCGCGCACAAGAGGCGAAGAACGAGGAACGCTCCAATATAGATGATGAGAATCCCATCGCCAAAAAGGAAGAAGACCCGGCGGCAAAGACTTTTCAGAAAAATACCGACAGCGGGTGGTACACACTGTACTTTGCCTATGACCACGCACCGATCTGTGGAACAGAATTTGTGATTGTTGCGGAATACGACGGCGTATTTTATGTGGAAAAGGAAATTACGGACCGCACCTTTACCGGCACGCCTGTGGACTTCCCGCCGCTGGAAAAGGCTTGCCGTTCCTTGCCGCATAACGCTGCGGATTGAAAGTGAAAATAACGCGGTGCAAACAGAAATAAGAAAAAGGACCCGGTGACAGCATTTGATTGTCGCCGGGTCCTTTTCGATTAAATTTGCTTACGGTGAATGGTACGAATTTTTGTAATATCGCCTAGATTGTTTTTAAGTCCCAGCGCAATTTCCTGTATTCGCTTTTTGGTTTCGCTGTCCTCAAATTCCGCCTCAATAATAACAAATGCGTCATTTTCGTACAGTTCTTTTGTTTTGATCAATTCCATCTCTTCCCGATCCTTTCTTTTGAATTTATATAAAACAAAATCTCATCATACATAGTAGTAAAAATGTGAATAGTTGTCAATAGATTCGACAAAAAGTCCCATAAGAATATTGCAAATTGTGATATTTCATCTGCTTAATGATGACGAAAAGAACATTTTCTGATCCTGTGTCGATTATTCAAGGATAAGGCGGGGAATTTGGAAAGAAGGGAATGCAAAGATCGTTAGTTCAGGCGTGAAAAGTCAGATCATAAACCGGGCAGGCGGTTCGTTGCTTTCATGTCACGGTTTTGTCATTTTTTTGATATTTTGGTATTTATTTTGTAACCAAGTTCTGTTATAATAGTTCGGTAAGATATGCGGCGGCGCATATCGTCCAGTAAATCAGAATCCGGGAGGGCAGCGCGGTGAAAGCAATTAAAATTTTAATTCCGATGTTGTGCATTGCCCTGCTGTTTTCCGGTTGCGGCGGATTTCATTTGGCGTCTTCCATAGATGATCTGATTTCGCCGGTGGCGCCTGCCGGGGCGGACGCCAGTGTCCAAAGTGCTATGGACGCCTATTGTAAAGGCGGCTATTCTGTAAAAATCCCCGCGGCGGGTAATTATACCACTTCTTATATTTTCTATGACTTCGACAATGACGGTCAAAAGGAGGCATTGGCTTTTTATGAGCCCAATGACGCCCTTGGCAAGATTGATATGGCCGTGTTGGAGCAAAGCGGGGAGAATTGGCAGGTAATTGCCAATATTCAAGGCGAAGGCACGGATGTGTACAGCGTGGATTTCTGTGATGTGAACGGCGACGGCAAAACGGAATTTCTGATTTCTTGGAATATGATCAGCTACTCTACCAGCCACCTGATGTCTGTGTACAAAATGACCGGTTCCGGTCAGGAGTCGAAATTGACGGCTTTAGCCGAGCCGATGCAGTATAGTGCTTATATTCCTGCGGATCTGAACAATGACGGCGTGCAGGAGGTTCTGTTCTTCTCGGCGGATCAAATGAAGTCCCTTTCCGCCAGCGCGGCGCTGTATTCCTATAAAGGAGACAAGCAGACCTTGCTGGGCGAGACCCGCGTGGACGGACATGTGAGCGCCTACCGCAAGTTACAGGTGGGCAAGGCTGACGGCAAGCCGGCGGTGTATGCGGACGCGGTAAAATCGGATGGGGCGTCTATGCTCACGGAGCTGATCTGTTGGAGCGATTATTATGACTCCATCGTTTCTCCCTTTTACAGCTACAACACAGGCCTGACGGCGGACACCGGCCGGGATGTGATGGTGCCTTGTGTGGATATGAACGGCGACGGTTCGCTGGAAATTCCAACGGACGCCAAATTGAAAGGTCTGCCGACCCAGGTGCGCGGCGTAGACTGGTGCAAATACAAAAGCTCCGTGCTGGTTCACACCGGGTACTCCCTGGCAGTACAGGAGGATGGCTATCAAATGGTGCTGCCGGATAAGCAATTTAAGTCCGTAACTGTCAGCTATGCTGACAAGAGCCACAGATTGACGGTGAAGTCCAAGACGGACAAAAAGACTGCCTTTGAAGTGTTGCCGGTGCTTCAAACACAGTATGACGCCAACCCGGGCAACTATAAGGATTATACCGAACTCTTGCGAGAGGGCGGTTATGTATATTTAGCAAAGTGCGGCGATTCCGCGGCTTTTGCCGTAACCGCAGACAAACTGAAAGACTGGATCATTACCTTTTAACAGGAGGATGTATGAAGAAAGTATTGGTTGCTGAGGACGAGGAGTCCATTCGCGAATTTATTGTCATCAACTTGACGCGCAGCGGTTATACCGTGGAACAGGCGGAGAACGGCGCTGTGGCGCTTGAAAAATTTGCCCGGGATGAAAGCGGCTTTGATGTGGCGATCCTGGACATTATGATGCCGGAGGTGGACGGTTTGGCTGTGTGCAAGCAGCTACGCGCCAAATCCTCAGACTTGGGCATCATTATGCTCAGTGCCAAGACACAGGAGATGGACAAGATCACCGGGTTGATGTTCGGCGCTGATGATTATGTGACCAAGCCCTTTTCTCCCAGTGAGCTGATGGCACGGGTAGATGCAGTCTATCGCCGGGTGGAGATGACCCGGGGCTTTCGCAAGAACGACACCACCGGGGACACGGTTGTGCTGGACGAGTTTGAGCTGAACCTACGCAATCGCACTCTGTCTAAGAACGGCTCCAACATTGAGCTGACCCAGGTAGAGTTCCAAATCATTGAATATTTCTTTAAGAACCCCAACGCAGCGCTGACCCGCACGGATATTCTTAAGACCGTATGGGGCAACAACTACTTTGGTGATGACAAGATTGTGGACGTGAACATTCGCCGTCTGCGCATGAAAGTGGAGGATGATCCATCCAATCCGGTATACCTGACCACCATTTGGGGCCTGGGTTACAAGTGGGTCACCAAAAATAACTAAGTATCGAGGACAAACAGCGCGATGGAAGAGAAATGGCTGAAAAAATTACATACAGCCGGGAGACTGAAAGAACTGCGGGTGCAGGGTATCACAAAGCGGTGGGTGATCAATATTTTAGGCGTGATCGCCCTGTTCTTTGTGATCGTTTTTGTGGTTTCCGCTTTTACCATTCGCGCATACTATTATAATGCAGTTGAGAGTATCTTAAATTCCGGTGCGTCCACCACGGCCACCAATTACTTTTCCGGCCGACTGGACAGCGGCAGCTCCTTAGAGGCCTCGGCTGCGGATTTTATTGACAGCTTCAGCTACCGGGACAAGACCACCATTTGGATCATTAACAATGCCGGCGGCGTGGTGACCTCCTCCAGCGGTTTTGCGGTAGAAAAGGTGCGTATGCCGGACTATGAGGAGGCCCTGGCCGGTGATACAGGGCGTGCACGATATGTTGGGCACATTACCGAAGACGGCGAAAAATGCATGGCAGTCACACGCATTATTTACAGCGGCGACGGCGAGCCGATGGGCGCCGTGCGGGTCATCAGTTCTTTAGAGATGATCGACCGTCAGATCAGCACCATAGTGCTGCTGATTTTTCTGGCGTTGGTGCTGATCTTTGCGGTGATTTTGTACTCCAACCTGTTCTTTATCCGTTCCATTATTATTCCGGTGCAGGAGATCAACCAAACCACTAAGAAGATCTCGCAAGGGGACTACTCCGTTCGTATTGAGAAGAAATATAATGATGAAATCGGCGATCTGGCGGACTCTATCAACCAAATGGCTGAGGATATTTCTGCAACGGATAAAATGAAAAATGACTTTATCTCCACCATTTCTCACGAGCTGCGCACGCCGCTGACCTCCATTAAAGGCTGGGGCGAAACGCTGGCGTTTGCAGAGAATGATAATGAGGACGAGATCACCCGCAAGGGACTGCAAGTGATCGTCCACGAGGCCGGGCGACTGGAGGGATTTGTAGAGGAGCTGCTGGACTTTAGCCGTCTGCAAAGCGGGCGTATGAAGCTGCGCCTGGCGCCTACGGATATCTTTGCCGAGTTGGACGAAACCGTTTTTACCTTCCGTGAGCGCGCAATGCGCGAAGGGATTGAGTTAAAATACAGTATTCCCGATCTGCCGGCTCCGGCCAATGCAGACGCCAACCGGTTAAAGCAAGTGTTCATGAACATTTTGGATAACGCTTTGAAGTATTCCAGAGCGCCTGCTAAGATATTTGTAAAGGCGGAATTTGCCAAAAAAGGCGGTCAGGATTATGTTAAAATCGCCGTTGCGGATCAGGGGTGCGGCATTTCCAAGGAAAATCTGCCCCATGTAAAAGAGAAATTCTATAAGGCAAATATGTCCGTGCGTGGCTCCGGGATCGGACTGGCGGTCACCAATGAACTGGTGGAGCTGCACGGCGGCACCCTGGAGATCGACAGTGAGGAGGGCACCGGCACGCTGGTGACCATTTACCTGCCCATCAACAGTGCCCCCAGCAAAAAGGACCTGGCTCAGCAGCCCCAAACGGCAGAGACCAGAGAAGTGGATCAAAGTATGGAATTGAGAGGAAACAACGCCAATGCAGGAGAAAAAAACGCATAAAACATCGGTAGGCGGTCAGGCACTGATTGAGGGCATTATGATGCAAGGCCCCAAAGGTATGGCTACTGCCGTGCGCAAGCCGGACGGCGATATATTAACCGAATACCACGAATTCCACCGCCTGCGAGAGAAATATAAGTTTCTGGGTTGGCCGCTGATTCGTGGCGCCGTGAACTTTTTTGAATCTATGGTGATCGGATACAAGACCCTGATGTACTCCGCTGAGGTCTCCGGAATGGAGGAAGTGGAGGAGGAAGAAATGAGCAAGTTTGAGCGCTGGCTGACGGACAAGTTGGGCGACAAACTGATGAAAGTGCTCACCGGTGTAGCGTCCGTGCTGGGCTTTGCACTGGCATTTTTGATCTTCTTCTATCTGCCGGTATTGCTGTTTAATGTGCTAAACAAACACTTTGACGGCACGCTTACTGCTGCCCAAGGTACCATTGAGGGCGTAACGAAAATTATCATTTTTGTTGTGTATATTGCGCTTGTCAGCCGAATGAAAGACATTCGCCGCACTTTTATGTACCACGGCGCAGAGCACAAAAGCATTGCCTGTTACGAGTCCGGACTGGATTTGACGGTGGAGAATGTGAAGAAAATGACCCGCTTTCACCCTCGGTGCGGCACTTCGTTTATTTTTGTAATGCTGATTTTCAGCGTGATTTTTTATTCTGTTTTAGCCAAGTGTTTTCCGGTGATCGCTACTCAGCGAGTGCTGTGGATGCTGCTGAAATTGGTGTTTTTGCCGATTTTAATGGGGCTTGGCTATGAATTTATCCGCTATGCCGGTAAGCACGATAATTTGTTCGTCAAGATTGTCAGCGCACCGGGCCTTTGGATGCAGCGACTGACCACTCGGGAGCCGGACGACTCTATGATGGAGGTGGGCATCGCCGCACTTAAGGCTGTAATCACCGATAACCCGGAGGATGATGAAATCAAGTGACGGTTCAGGAAGCCTATAATTATAGTGTGTATTTTTTAGGCGCCAACGGCGTAGATGAAGAAGAATTCAAGGCCAAGTGCCTGGTGTGTCATTTGGCAAAGATCGCCAACCGGGACTACCACAGCCACCTGGGCGACCTGGTGAGCCAAAAGAAGTTGGCGGATGGCCTGTGGCAACTGAAAAGCGGCACGCCGTTGCAATATGTGCTGGGGGAGTGGGACTTTTTAGACAGCACATTTGCCGTGGGCCCCGGGGTACTGATCCCCCGGCCGGAGACGGAAGAACTGGCGCAGTTGGCTATTGAACAGGTAAAAAACGCCGGGTCTGCACCTGTTGTATGGGACCTTTGCGCCGGCAGCGGCTGCATTGGGATCAGCATTGCCAATGCCTGTCCCGGTGCCAGTGTCTACTGTGTGGAAAAGTCGACAGACGCCTTTGCTTATCTGCAAAAGAACGCCATGCCTGTTGCCAATGTACGCCCTGTACTGGCAGATATCAGCGGCGATTTGACTGCGCTGCCCAAGCCGCAGGTTTTGGTATCCAACCCGCCGTACATTCCTGCTGCTGTGCTGCCTACCTTGCAACCGGAGGTGCGAAAGGAACCGATGATGGCACTGGATGGCGGCAGCGACGGACTGGACTTTTACCGCCTGATTGCTGAAAAGATCGTGCCTACACTGGCCAGCGGCACGCAGCTGCTTTTGGAGATCGGCGACGAGCAGGGCAGGGCGGTGCAATACCTGTTTGCCACCTGCGAAAATGTGCAGGTTAGGCAGGACATTTACGGCAAAGATCGTATATTAATCGCCACCGTTGCGTAATTTTTCTTGACTATTGCGTAGGGATAATGGTATGCTATTCTTATCATTTATAATATAAGGGTGCGCTTATGCTTTCTATTCTTTCTTATTTGCGCCAGGGTGAGTACCTGCTGGCGCTGATTTCTATTCTTTCCAGCTGCTTTGTGGTGTTTTGCTGTTTGCCTGTGCACGAGTTGGCACACGGGTGGGTGGCATATAAGCTGGGAGATACTACCGCCAAGGACGAGGGCCGGTTGACCTTTAATCCTTTGGCCCACCTAAATCCCATCGGTACCATTATGATTTTTCTTTTTGGTATTGGCTATGCCCGTCCGGTGCCGGTGAATCCCAATCGCTTTAAGCATCCCAAAAGCGGTATGGCGCTGGTGTCCCTGGCCGGACCCATTGCCAATTTGCTGATGGGCTTTATCTTCAATTTTATTTATATCGCTATTTACAGCAAAGCACCCGGTGCCGATGGTTTTTTGGGTGCCGTAGAGTATTTCCTTTATTTTGCGGCCTGGATCAATGTGTCTTTGGCAGTCTTTAATCTGATCCCCATTCCGCCTCTGGACGGTTCCAAGGTGCTGGCGGCCGTGCTGCCTTATAAGGCATACAATAAATATATGCGCTATGAGCAATATATCATGATCGCACTGATGATCCTGCTGTTTGTGGGCGCGCTGGACGGCGTGATCTCCACTTTAAGTACGGCGATGATGAAGTTTATTTCCATTATCCCGGCGCTAATCTTTTTGAGGTAATATGGAACAACCGAGTTATAAACTTGAGATTTTTGAGGGCCCGATGGATTTGCTCCTTCACTTGATCTCTAAGCATAAACTGAATATTAACGACATTCCCATTATTGAGCTTGTAAATCAATATTTGGATTATGTGCGAAAAATGCAGGAGGAGGATTTTGACATCGCCGGTGAATTTCTGGAGATGGCTGCCCGCCTGATTTATATCAAGACCGTATCTCTACTGCCCCGCCACGAGGAGGCAGAAACCTTAAAAAAAGAGCTGACCGGCGAATTGATTGAATACCGGGACTGCAAATTAATGGCAAAGGAGCTGAGCGCACACACTGACGGCTTTGACCGCTATGTGCGCACACCTCAGGAGGGGTATGTAAACTATGCCTACGAGCGATTCCACGAAGGGGAGGAACTTTTGCAGGCGTATATCAACGCTGCCGGGCGCGCCCAGCGCAAGCTGCCGCCGCCATTGGACAGCTTCAAGGTGATTGTGGCGCGCAAGTTTGTGAATGTGGCGTCTAAGGTACAGACGGTACTGCGCAAGCTGTGGAACGGCAAGAAAGTGCGCTTTTTGTCCCTCTTTCAGGACGCCCAAACCCGCAGCGATATGGTCGCTACCTTTTTAGCGGTGCTGGAACTGGCTAAAACCAAGAAGATCACCATTGACGGGACCATGGAGGACCCGGATGTGCAAATCATAAACGAGGTAAATACCGTTGAGTGAGAAGAACAACACCATTGCCCAGTTAGAGGCCATGCTTTTTGCCGCCGGAGATCCGGTGGAGCCGGAAAAGTTGGCGGATGTGCTAAAATTGGATATTGAAAATGTGATCAAAATGCTTGGATATTTGGAGGCCAAATACGACGAGAGCGGCAGCGGACTGCGGCTGATTCGAGTAGACGGCAAGTACCAAATCTGCACCAGAGAAGCCTATGCGGACGGTGTGCGTGCCCTACTGGAGATCAAAAAAAATACGCCTCTCAGTCCGGCCGCATTTGAAGTTTTGGCTATTGTGGCGTACAATAAAGCGGTGACACGCTCCTTTGTGGAGCAGGTGCGCGGCGTGGATTGCTCCGGTCCCATCTCCGGCTTGGTGCAAAAGGGCTTGATCGAGGAGAAAGGGAGACTGGACCTGCCAGGCCGCCCGCTGGTGTACGGCACCACAGATCGGTTTTTGCGCTGCTTTTCCCTGAATTCCCTGGATGATTTGCCGGATCTGCCATCCACAGAGGAAGTGGAGCAGATCGCCAAGGATAACGGCCAAACCTCCCTGTTTGAGAAAGAGAGTGGCAAGGACGACCCGCTGGCTGCAGCGGCTGACGCACTGGAAAGTGCCAATAATGAAGATGAAAAAGAGATCTGAGCGGGAGAGGTGAGGATTTGAAAATCTTTTTGATTATAGTGGGTGTGCTGGTGGTGCTCATAGCACTGCTGATGTCTCTGTCTGCCACCTTAACCTTGATCTATGACGGCGGCTGGCATACCAGTGTACAAGTGCTGTTCATTAAGAAAGACATTGTGCTGTCCCAGATTCTTTCCTTTATCCTGTTCCCGGAAAAATCCGCTGAGCAGGCTAAGAAAAAGGGCAAGGAGAAAAAAGAAAACAAGAAAGACACCACGGAGCCTACGCCGGAAAATGCGCCCACGGAAGACGAGAAAGCGACCCAGGCGGTGCCGGAACAGTCGGAGAGCGAAAAGGCACCCGCTAAGGCGGAAGAAAAGACCAAAAAGCCCAACTATTTCCAGCAGCTTTGGGACAAGGACGGCGTGATCGGTTACTTGCTGTTGATCAGCAATTTGGTGGAAACTGCGTCTTCTGCGGTAACAACTTTATTTAGGGGCTTCCATATTTATTCATTATATGTTAAAATGATTGTCGGCGGCGCAGATGCCGCAGATATAGCTGAGAAGTACGGCACCCTCTGTTCGTTCTATTATCCCGTTAAGGGCATGATCTTAAACGGCATGAAGGTGGACCAATACGATGATTACATACAGCCGGATTTTATCGCACCCCGCTCGGAGTACGAGTTCCAGCTCATCGGCAGTCTCAGCGTCGGTCTTTTGGTGCGTATGCTCCTGCGGGCCGGTATCGTCTTTTTGAAAAATTTTATTAAGGATAAGTAAGGAGAAAGTATTATGAAAGAAACTCCGGTAAACAAGATTATGGAAAACACGCTGGAAAAAATGCGTGAAATGGTAGATGTTTCTACCATCATCGGCGACCCGATGGTCACCGGCGACACCACGCTTATTCCGGTATCTAAAGTGACTTACGGCTTTACCAGCGGCGGTACGGATCTGCCCACCAAGCAGCAGAATCAAGAGCTGTTCGGCGGTGGCGGCGGCGGTGGCATCACCATTACCCCGGTGGCCTTTATTGTGATCGAAAAGGGCAAGTGCCGTATGATGCAGATCAACAATTACACTTCCTCTGCGGATCGTGCTGTGTCTATGATTCCGGAGTTGGTAGACAAACTCACCGAGCTGCTGAAAGCCAAGGACGGCAAAGCAGACGAGGCGGAGACCCCCGCGGCCGAATAATGATGTACGGATCACCCGCATATATTTGTGTGGGTGATTCTTTTGTATGTAAGAAAGCGTATTTTTGCCGTCCTCTTATGTTTGTTTTTGCTGGTACCGATGCAGGCGCTGGCGTCCACCGGCGCCCAAAGCGCCGTGGTGATGGACGCTGCCGGACACACGGTGCTGTATGAACAAAATGCTTATGAAGAACGGCCCATGGCCTCGACCACTAAAATTATGACCGCCTACCTGGCTTGTGCAGCCGGGGACTTGCAGCGAGCGGTGCCTATAACAGCCGCTATGCTGAAAGACACAGAGGGCTCGTCCTTGGGATTGCATGTGGGGGATCGGATCACTTTGTACGATCTGGTGGTAGGCATGCTGTTGGTCAGCGGCAACGACGCTGCCAATGCGGCTGCAATCTTTCTTTCCGGCAGCACGCAGGCGTTCGTTGCCAAAATGAACAGCACAGCCAAGGAAATAGGTATGCACCACACCCGCTTTGTGACCCCCTCCGGGCTGGATCGGGGCGATCATCATTCCACCGCTTACGACATGGCGCTGCTGACGGCTCACGCCCTTCAGAATAAGACCTTTGCCGAAATCTGCGCCGCGCCCAGAGCCAAAGTGACCATCAACGGCAAATCGCAAACGGTATACAATCACAATCGGCTGCTCACTTCGCTGGATGGTTGCATAGGCGTAAAAACCGGCTATACGGAACGGGCAGGACGGTGCCTGGTGAGTGCTGTCAAGTATAAGGGGAACACGCTGATCTGCGTAACCCTATCCGATCCGGACGACTGGGTGGATCACCGCAGGCTGCTGGACACCTGCAAAAAGCAGTACACCACCTACAAGCTGGACCGCCATGTGCAGGTGCCGGTAGTGGGCGGCAGGGCGTCCTATGTGACCGCCGAGTTTCGGTACAGCCAAACGGCGCTGAACGCCACTTATACCGTGCGGCTCTATTACTATCCTTTTATTTATGCGCCGGTGAAGAAAGGCGATGTGATCGGCTACGCTTGTATTAATCAAATAACCGTGCCTATGCGGGCACAGGAGGATATTGAAATTTATGCCACAGAAGAATGAAGAACGACTGCAAAAGTACCTGGCCGAGTGCGGTGTGGCTTCTCGCCGAAAGAGCGAGGAGCTGATCGCTGCCGGTAAGGTGAAGGTCAATGGCCATGTGGCCCAAATCGGCGACAAGATCGACCCGCGCAGAGATCTGGTAACCGTGCGGGGGAAGAAAGTGCGCAAAACCCAGCGGAAATACTATATTTTACTTCACAAGCCCCGGGGCTATGTGACCACCGTGTCCGACGAATTGGGCCGTAAAACGGTGATGGATCTGGTGCGGGATGTTGACGCCCGCCTGTATCCGGTAGGAAGGCTGGACAAGGACTCAGAGGGTTTGCTGCTGCTCACCAATGACGGTGCGTTTGCCAACGCCCTGACCCACCCCCGTCATGCGTACAGTAAAAAATACCGGGTGACCATTCGCGGCAAGGTAGACGACAGTGCGCTGCTGCAACTGCGAGAAGGGATTGATCTGGACGGCCGTATGACCGCCCCTTGTGATGTGACCGTCCTGACCGCAGAGGAGAACCGTACGGTGCTGGAATTTGTGCTTCACGAGGGGCGCAACCGCCAAATCCGCCGTATGTGCGAGGCAGTGGAACTGGAAGTGATCCGCTTAAAGCGTATTGCCGTAGGCTCCTTAAAGCTGGGTATGCTGCCGGTAGGGAAGTGGCGCGAGCTGACGGACAATGAGGTGCAAAAACTCATGCGCTCCGGTGCGCTGCAAACAGAGGATACAAAGAAGTGATCTGCCTTGCCAAATCTGCTGAAAATACAGCGGAATTTCTGCGCTTTTTGTATGGAATATGCTATTGCTATTCCGGGGCAACGGTGGTATAATTACAGTAGGTAAGTTTGGACAGAGAATACTGTCGGCATTTGCCGAACTGCGCTTTTGCAATGAGCGGGAGCGCAAATGAGTGTACAGGAGGAACAACAAGTGAGCGAACTTGCAGAGAAGGACAAGCTGGCTGTGGATCGGCTGACTGCCCTGTTTGACGACGGCGCTTTTACTGAGATCGACGGCTACGCCAAATCCGCGTCCGGCGATGTGGAGGCTGCTGCCGGTTTCGGCACGGTGAATGGCAGTCCCGTTTACGCATTTGCACAGAATGTAAATGTAAACGGCGGTGCTATCAGTGTGGCCCAATGCGCAAAATTGAAAAAGATCTATGACCTGGCAACCAAGACCGGTTGTCCGGTAATCGGTATTTATGATTCCAACGGCGTAAAGCTGGACGAGGGCTTTGAAGCACTGTCCGCTTACGGCGAACTGGTGAAGGCTTCTACGGCGATGAGCGGCGTTTGCGCGCAGATTTCCATTATTGCCGGCAGTTGTTTGGGTGCCAGTGCCCTGATGGCCAATATGGCCGATGTGGTGATCGCCGTAAAGGACGCCGATTTCTATGTAACCACCCCCAGTGATGTAACTGCGGATACCTGCTACGAGCAGGGCACGGTGGATATTTTGGCAGACGATCTGGACGGCGCACTGACCGCCGCCAAAGATGTGGTGGCTCTGCTGCCGGGCAACAATCTGTCCCCGGCACCGGTGTATGACTTTACTGCACCGTCTGCGGCTGTGGACACCGGTGCGTCTGCAATGGATGTGATCTGTGCTGTGGCGGATGCCGGCAGCGTGGTAGAACTGAAGGGCGGCTATGCCACCCATTGCGTAACCGCACTGGCAACCGTTGGCGGCACCACCGTCGGCTTTGTGGCCTTTGACGGTTCTGCGGTTTGCCCCGCTTGCGCCTATAAGGCAGAGGCTTTCGTAAAGTTGTGCGACGCCTACAATCTGCCCATCCTCACTGTGGCAGACGCTGACGGCTTTGTAAAAGATGCAGAGAACGCTATGCTTACCGCAGCTACCCGTATGGAGACGGCTTATGCCACTGCCACTTGCCCCAAGATCGCATTGATCACCAGCAAAAGCATTGGCGGTGCGTATATTGCGCTGGCCGGTAAGGGCGCCAATGCGGATTTGACATTTGCTTGGGATACTGCTGTGCTTTCTCCGCTGGACGCAGAAGCTGCCGTTGCATTCCTGTACAGCGACCGCTTAGCAGCAGGGGAGAATCGTGGTTCTCTGGTGAAAGAATATAAAGAGACACTGGCGTCTCCGTATACCGCAGCCGCCAGCGGTGCAATTGACGATGTGATCGTACCTGCTGACAGCCGTGCAAAGGTAATGGCTGCACTGGATATTTTGGCCGGTAAGCGTGAGAATACGCTGCCGAGAAAACATTCTGTTAAATAATCTGGAGGTTTCAATATTATGAAGAATTACACCATTACCGTGAACGGTACAGCTTACAATGTATCCGTAGAGGAGGGGACTTCCGCCGCTCCCGCAGCTGCGCCTGTTGCGGCTGCTCCGGCACCTGCTGCCGCTCCCGCTCCCGCAGCTGCGCCTGCTCCTGCTGCCGCACCGGCGCCTGCCGCTGATACCGCAGTCACCGGCGCTGTGACCGTAGAGTCTCCCATGCCCGGCACCATTCTGGATATTAAAGTGGCTTCCGGCGCTGCCGTTAAGAGCGGCGATGTACTCTTTGTTCTGGAGGCTATGAAGATGGAAAACGAGATTGTGGCGCCTCAGGACGGCACGGTCGCCAGCATTAATGTAAACAAGGGTGACAGCGTGGAAGCCGGTCAGACCCTTGCTTCTCTCAACTGATAAAAAAGAGGTACAAGAATGGCTAAAATCGGCATTACGGAAACCGTGCTGCGTGACGCGCATCAGTCCCTGATCGCCACGCGTATGCGCACGGATGAATTTGAAGGCATTTTAGAGAAGATGGACAAGATCGGTTATCATTCTCTGGAGTGCTGGGGCGGTGCCACTTTTGACGCCTGCCTGCGCTTTTTGGATGAGGATCCCTGGGACAGACTGCGCTTGATCCGCAAAAAGTGCCCCAATACGAAGCTGCAAATGCTCTTCCGCGGGCAGAATATGCTGGGCTATCGGCATTATTCCGACGAGCTGGTGGATTACTTTGTAAAGAAGAGTATTGATAACGGTATTGATATTCTGCGTATTTTTGACGCACTCAACGACGTGCGTAATTTGCAGACTGCCATTAACGCAGCCAAGAAATACGGCGGTCATGTACAGGCAGCAATTTCTTACACCACCGGTCCGGTGTTTGACACTGAATACTATTGTCATTACGCGAAGGAGCTGGAGGACGCAGGTGCAGACTCTATCTGCATTAAGGATATGGCCGGTTTGCTGACCCCTTACGGCACCTATGATTTGGTTAAGGCGCTGAAAGAGTCGGTAAACATTCCCATTCAGTTGCATTCCCATTACACTTCCGGTTTGGCGTCTATGGTCCACTTAAAGGGCATTGAAGCGGGCGTTGATGTAATTGATACTGCCATGAGCCCCTTGGCTATGGGTACTTCTCACCCGGCTACCGAGTCTATGGTTGCGGCTCTGCAAGGCACCCCGTATGACACCGGCTTGGATCTGAAGGCCTTGTCCGAGGTGCGTGACTTTTTCGTCCCCCTGCGAGAGAAATATCTGGCAGATGGTCTGCTGAACCCGAAAATGCTGGGCGTGGACGCCAACACTCTGCTGTACCAGGTACCCGGCGGTATGCTTTCCAATCTGCTTGGCCAGTTGAAACAAGCCGGCAAGGAGGACAAACTGGAGGAAGTACTGGCCGAAGTGCCGCGCGTGCGTAAAGACAGCGGTTATCCGCCGCTGGTGACCCCCACCTCTCAGATCGTGGGCACGCAGTCCGTGTTCAATGTAATTACCGGCGAGCGCTACAAGATGGTTACCAAGGAGTTTAAGGACATGGTTGCCGGCAAGTACGGCAAGACGCCGTGCCCCATTGACCCTGAATTCCAAAAGAAGATCGTAGGTGACGAAGAAATTATCACCTGCCGCCCGGCCGATCTGATCCATGATAAGATCGACGACTTTAAGGCAGACATCGCCGAGTATTATGAGCAGGAGGAGGACGTTCTCTCCTATGCACAATTCGGACAGGTTGCCGTTAAGTTCTTCCAGAAGAGAAGAGATAAAAAGTACGGCTTGGATGGCAAACACGACGATATGGACAACAAGATCCACGCAGTTTAATTGCAAGGGCGAAGTTTCGGCTTCGCCTTTTTGCCGTTCTTTGCTCACCGGTAACCCTCAAAGTGAAGAAAGATAAAAGGCAATGCCGTACAGATTTTGCAATAAATGCCTATTTACACAAAAAAAGGCTGTTAAGTGTAAGTTTTTGTTGACCTTGCTAACAGCCGGTGTTATAATCTATTCAGAAAATTTAACGGAGGGATTTTCATGAACGTATTGATTTTTGGCGGTACCGGTTTGCTGGGCTCCGCCGCAGCACAGATTTTTATCGACAGAGGGCATCATGTAAAGACCATTGCACTGCCCCCGCTGCCGGAAGGCGCACCTATTCCCAAGGAGATGGAGATCGAGTTCGGCAACTTCCTGGAGCTGTCCGATGAGCAGCTGGAAGCCGCTATGACCGGCATGGATGCATTTGTTTATGCTGCCGGTGTGGACGAGCGTGTAGAGTTCCCCGCTCCCGTATATGACGCTTATAAGAAGTACAACATTGATCCTGTGGATCGTTGCCTGGCTATGGCCAAGAAGTGCGGCGTAAAGCGTTGCGTAGTGCTGGGTTCTTATTTCTCCTGGCTGGCTAAGACGCACCCGGAAATGGATCTTTGCGCAAAGCACCCCTATATCCGCTCTCGTATTGATCAGGAGAAAGTGGCTGCAAAGTATGCTGATGAGAACATGGGCGTTGGCGTGTTGGAGCTGCCTTACATCTTTGGTACACAGCCCGGTCGTCGTCCTGTTTGGGTCATTTTGATCGAGCAGCTGCAGCGGTTTGAGAAATTGCCTTTCACTATGTATCCGGCCGGCGGTACGGCTATGCTGACCGTGCGCCAGGTAGGTGAGTGCATCGTTGGCGCTGCGGAGCAGGTACAGGGCTTCCGTGCTTACGGTATCTCCTGCTACAATATGCACTGGAGAGAGTTCCTGAAGATTGTTTACCGTGCCATGGATGGTATTCAGGATCGTAAGATCGTGGATGTACCCAAGTGGACTTTCCAGGCATTTGGTCTGCATATGCGCAAGGAATATGCAAAGCGCAATGTACAGTCCGGTATTGATCCCGTAGGTCTGGCTGACATTATGGGTATGGACCTGTTCATTCCCACCGATGACACCAAGGAGCTGGGTTGCACCCCCGATGATATTGAGGCTGCCATCTTTGACTCCATTGCTCTGTCTAAGGCTTCCTTTGAGGGTAAAGCAAAGCTGCTGGAAATGAAGGGCGAGTAATCCTACATAACCAAAATAAGCGCTCCGGAGTATTCCGGAGCGTTGTTTTATACTTTAATGAAATAAAGCGGCAACCATTCGGCTGCCGCTTTTTCTATAACGATACTTTAGATATGGTTTTTCAGGTAAGACAATATCAGAGGATTGACCTTGCTGTCATAGTTTTTACCCATGGCGTAATTCTCACTGTTAAACCCGTGATTTGCCCCTTGAATGCGATACAGGGTAGCGGACTTGTAGGTCTTAACTGCCTTTTCTGAGTATCGGATGGGCACGCGATGGTCCGCCGTGCCGTGAATGATGATCACGTCTTTTTTAAAGTTCTTGATATTGCCGTAAATATCATAATCGATCAGGGTAGAAATATAATCGTGCCCCACGGTCATCACCAGAAAGTAGGCAGTCTTGGGCACATGGCCTTTGTAGTTCTTGGTCATTTCGTCCGCCATATTCAGTCCCGGGTACATCAGGATCAGCCCACGCACCTTGCTGCTGTTCTTGGAAGCCGTCAGTGCCGACACCAAACCGCCTTGACTGGTGCCCAACAGAAAAATTTTATTCTTGTCCACCCGTTTGAGCGCCCGCGCCTTACTTAATACGGACTCCAGGTCCTTTACTTCGGTAAAGACGGTCATATCCGTGGTTTTACCGTCGCTCTTGCTCTTCTTGCTGCCGCCGCAAAAGTCAAAGCAGTAGGCCACATAGCCGTTCTTGGCCAGCATGGCACAGTAAGCGTTCAAGGACTTGTATGTCAGCCCAAAGCTATGGGACAAAATGACTGTGGGTCGGTGATAACCTACGCCGTCCGGTACATAGACCTGACCGTAGATGCGGTTCTTGCCCCGTTTGGCCCAAACTGTCTCTGTGTGGTACGCCTGCTTGGGGATATTGACTTTTACAGTCTTGGTATTACTCCAAGAGCCGTAATACTTCTTTCCGTTTAAGTTCTTATAAGGCCGCAGGTGCACATAATAAGTGCCGCTGTATGGCGCATAGTAGGTGGCCGCCTTGTTGCTGCCGCCCACCAAAATGCTCTCACCGTTTTTGAATTGCTTATTGCGGGCGTAGATCACCTGGTAGCCGCTGGCAGCCACCTTTTTCCAGCTGACGGTGATTTTTGCACCGCTTGCTTTTACAGACTGCAAGGTAACTTTTGCCGGCTTGGTGGCGACGGTCAGGGTTTTCGCTTTTTTGGAATATAATGTTTTCTTTCCGGCCTTTTTGTAGGCGTGGATCTGGAGCTTATAGGTAGTGGCAGGGGACAGCTTTTTGGCTGTGCCTTTGATCGCGCTGCCTTTGGTGGCGGTGAGCACCGTTTTCCATTTTTTGCTCTTGCTGTCATACCGGCGAATGCGGTAGCCGCTGGCACCTTTCACTTTACTCCAGCTCAGGCTGACGGTGCTTCCAGAGCAGCCGGTCATAGAGAACCTGGCTACATTGCCGGGTGCAGAAGCTGCCAGTGCCACTTCACCCGGGAACACCATGGTTAGCATCAAAAAAACGCTGAAAAGGGCACACAAAGCACGTTTATATGCAGATTTTTTCAAGCTGATCACTCTCCTTAGAATTTCCATCGTGTGTCTATCATTTTTTGCAGTAGATCAAAATAGGTCCAACCCAGCGCCCGGGTGGCAATCCTGGTCTAACCGATGGAGCCGCACGGCGCCGGTAAGATTCGGTTTGAAGTTATAAATATCTCCGCTGTCTCTTGCTTCCTTACGCCCTCATAGTAACACAAACCTTTTCATTTGTAAATAAGTAGACAAATATATTTATGATCGTCTGATAACGGTGGCAAATGCCAGTTGCCATTGGACGAATTTGGTAGTATAATAGCGGGGAAGTTTTATGACAGGACGAGGGTATATGAAAGAACAAATCACCATAGAGGAGCTGCTGGCACTGGAACCGGGCAGCTACCTGCTTTATGATATGCGGGACCGCTATTCCTTTGATTACGGCGCCATTCCAGGTGCAGAGCATAAAGAACAGGCGGCGATCTTGGAAGCGGCGGACAGCCTGCCGAAGGATATGCCAGTCATCATCTGCTGCAAAAGCGGTCTCCTTAGTGATGCGGTGGCAGAGGAGCTGCGCACCCATGGGGTGCAAGCCATGAATTTACAGGGCGGCTACTACGGCTACCTGATGCAAAGCCTGCACTTTGAGGCGGATAAAGCGAAAGAAGTGCAGCACAGTATTCACAAGAAGTTTCATAAGGAAATTTGGAGCCGCTTTACTGCTGCTTTGGACGAATACAGATTGTTGCAGCCGGGTGATAAGGTGGCCGTTTGTATTAGCGGCGGCAAGGACAGTATGCTGATGGCGCTGCTGTTCCAGGAACTGCAAAAGCACAGTCGCTTTCCCTTTGAAGTGGTGTATCTGGTGATGGATCCGGGTTACAGCCCCAAGAACCGGGAGGTGATTGAGCGCAACGCCCGCACCTTAGGACTGCCCATTACCGTGTTTGAGACAGATATTTTCTCATCCGTTTTGCATATTGAAAAGTCGCCCTGCTATATCTGCGCCCGTATGCGCCGTGGGCATTTGTATAACAAGGCCAAGGAGCTGGGCTGCAACAAGATCGCCCTGGGTCACCATTACGACGATGTAATCGAGACGATTTTAATGGGCATGCTGTACGGCGGCCAGGTGCAAACCATGATGCCCAAGCTGCACAGCACCAACTTTGCCGGTATGGAACTGATCCGCCCGCTGTACTTGGTGCGGGAAAGCAGCATTGAGCACTGGCGGGATTATAACGGCCTGCACTTTATCCAGTGCGCCTGCAAGTTTACGGACACCTGCACCTCTTGCAACCCGGACAATACTTCCAAGCGTAAGCGTACCAAGGAACTGATCCAAATGCTACATGCAGAAAGTCCGCAGGTGGAAAGCAACATTTTCCGCAGTGTGGAGCATGTGAATATTGACACAGTGATCGGCTACAAGCAGCACGGTCAGCTGCATTCGTTCCTGGACAGTTATGATGAAACCGAATAAGTCCAGATAAAATGAACCCCGGAGTACAAACTCCGGGGCTTTTGTATCTGATTTGGTTTTAGAAGTTCAGCAGACCTGCGCCGCCGTTGACTGCCATAAAGGCAGAGGAGAACACCAAAGACACAATGGTCATCAGCTTAATAAGAATGTTGATAGACGGGCCGGAGGTGTCCTTAAAGGGATCGCCTACGGTGTCGCCAACCACGGCTGCCTTATGGGCTTCAGAGCCTTTGCCGCCGTCTTTCAGACCCTCAATGTACTTTTTGGCATTGTCCCAGGCACCGCCGCTGTTTGCCATAAAGATTGCCATCATAACGCCGCTGACCAGCGCACCTGCCAGCAGACCGCCCAGGCTCTCAACACCCAGCAGGAAGCCTACCAGTAAGGGAGCCACCACTGCCATAATGCCGGGCAGAATCATCTCTTTCAGTGCTGCGGTGGTGGAGATGGACACGCACTTGGTGTAGTCCGGCTTCTCCGAACCCTTTAAGATACCGGGTTTCTCCCGGAACTGGCGGCGCACTTCCTCGATCATCTTGTTCGCAGCCTTGCCAACGGAACTCATGGTAAAGGCAGAGAACAGGAAGGGGAGCATACCGCCCAGGAACAAACCTACCACAACTTTGGCATCCAAAATGCTCATACCGCCACTGGTGATATTCGTAGTTTCTGCAAAAGAGGCGAACAGTGCCAGCGCCGTCAAGGCGGCTGAACCGATGGCAAAGCCTTTGCCTACTGCGGCTGTGGTGTTACCTACGCTGTCCAGCTTATCGGTGATCTTGCGCACAGAGCCATCCAGTTCACTCATCTCGGCAATACCGCCGGCATTGTCCGCAATCGGACCGTACGCGTCCACCGCCACGGTGATCCCGGTGGTAGACAGCATACCTACGGCAGCAAGTGCGATACCGTAAAGGCCTAAGAATTTGTAAGACAGCAGTATACCCACAGCGATAAACAGCACCGGAATGGCTGTGGAACGCATGCCCACGCTCATACCGCTGATAATGTTGGTTGCAGCGCCGGTTTTGGAGCTTTCTGCAATTTCTTTTACAGATTTATAGTGATCGGAAGTATAAATTTCCGTCAGCTTACCGATGGCAGTGCCCACGATCAGGCCGCACAGCACACACCAAAAGCCGTTCATGGTACCCAGCATAAAGTGGCTTAGCACCCCGGCTGCAAGGATCACCAGCGCCGTTGCCGTATATTCGCCCCGGTTCAAGGCGCGCTGCGGGTCCGTGCCGTCCTTGGCGCGTACAAAGAAAGTGGCGATCACGGAACCGAGAATACCCACGCCGCACAGCACCAGCGGGAAGATAGCCGCATACAGCCGACTGCTGACGGTGGTAGCTGCAAATGCCAAGGTGATGGCAGAGATAATGGAGCCAACATAGCTTTCAAACAAATCGGCGCCCATACCGGCTACATCGCCCACATTGTCGCCCACATTGTCTGCAATGGTTGCCGGGTTGCGGGGATCGTCCTCCGGAATACCGGCCTCCACTTTGCCCACCAGATCGGCACCCACATCCGCAGCCTTGGTATAAATACCGCCGCCGACACGGGCAAACAGAGCGATAGAAGACGCACCCAAACTAAAGCCTGTGAGAATATTCAGAGCAGAGGCATTGCTCACCAGATCGTACTTACTGTTCAGGAACAAGAAGATTAAACCCACGCCGATGACGCCCAGGCCGACCACAGACAAACCCATCACGGCACCGCCGCTAAAGGCAATCTTTAGTGCTTTATTCATGCCTCGCTCCCGGGCAGCATTGGCGGTGCGCACATTGGCTTTCGTGGCCACGGTCATACCAAAGAACCCGGCCAGGGTAGAGAACAGAGCGCCCAGCACAAAGCAAACGGCAGTGAGCCAGTTGATCACCAAGCCGATTACTAAAAACAGTACCACGGCAAAAACAATCAGAATTCGATACTCGGCAAACAAAAAGGCGCGCGCGCCGGTGGCGATGGCATCGGCAATCTCTTTCATCTTTGCCGTGCCGGCGTCTTTCTTACCGATGTAGCGTGCAGTGAACAGGGCGAACAGCAGCGCCACCAAACCGCACACAGGTACAAGGTACAATAACTTTTCCATAAATTAACCACTCCCGGTCCGAATTCCGGCAAAGCCGAGAATTCTTATACTTTAATCTATTTTTACCATACTTGTAAGAAAAAGTCAACAAACAAAAATGCCATCGCTTATTAAGAATTGTTTATGTTAGACAAAAATATGCAAAATAGGCGATATAAGTGCATAAGATTTCGTATACCGGCCAAAAACAGTCGGTCGTGTGCATAAAAAAACAGTACGGCAGAACCGTACTGTTTTTATCGTTATAAAATAGTATGTAAGACTTAGTCGGCAGTTTTTTCGTTCTGCTCTGCCAAACGGGCAGCGCGCTTCTCCGCCAGTTCCACGATCATCTGCTGCTGCAGGTCACCGTGAATGTTGTAGAACAGGAAAGACAGACCGTAAAGGCCACGGGCCAAACCGGGCAGGATACAGAACACCGCCCAAATACCGGACAGAATAGCGGGATCCGTTTGAGGCACAGCGTTGCCCAGGGAGTCGGTGAGGGGAATGTAGTTAATCCAGGTCAGTACCATACCGGACATCCAAGAAGTAATAGAAGTTGCCAGTTTCTGGAAGTAGCCCTGTACGGTGGTTACCAGCGCTTCGTTACGCAGACCGTGCTTCCATTCCATATAGTCCAGCGCTTCTGCGGTCAAAATGGGGTTAACCACCTGAATGACTTTATTGGGCAGGCCGCAAATGGTCAGACCGAAGACCACCCAAATGAAGTTGAGAATTCTGTGGTCACCGAAAGTCTGGCCAAAGGGGTGGTAACCGATAAAGAATAGGGTAAAGTAAGCCACACCGCCAAACACACCGGCCAAGATTGCCGTTACGCGAGCACCCAGCCTCTTAACCAGTTTGGCAGCCATAGGCACCATCAGGTAGTTGGGAATACCGGTAAATAGACCGCAGATGGTCTGGTTCATAATGGCGCCGGTATTGTTTAGCCAGAAGTACTGCTCGGAGGAGCCGCCTACGGCCTTAAAGTTGTTAAAGAAATCCGACAGAATGATGGCAAACAGGGGACGGTTGGAGAAGATCTCCTTAATGGACTGGAGAACAGAGGTCTCGTTCATCTCCTCGCGGCTCATCAGCGGCACCCGCTCCCGCATATTGAAAAACCCGAACACCGAGAACCCGGCGCAAAGGATCAACATACAGTAGGCGAAGCCGGAGTACACACCCTGCATGGTAATGTTCTTATTGACCTTTGGCAGCAGCTGTACAAACACAGGAACCAGTGAGGGGAGCCAGGTGCCGAACAGCTCAAAAAACTTGGTGGTGGTAATTAAGTTATTTCGCTCGTCGTTATTTGGCGTTATGTTATAAACAAGCAGCCAGTAGGCGCCGAAGTAGCTCATACCCAGACCGTACAGTAATATGCCTATGGCGGACCAAACGATCTTTTGTGTGGAATTCAGATCCGGAGCGGTAAACATCATATAACCGCCGATGAGCCACATAGGCAGGGACAGGATCAAGAACGGCCGAATACGACCCCAACGGGTACGGGTACGGTCAATGATCAGTCCGCTGATGGTATCGTCCGCCGCATCATAAATGGAGGCAAACAGGTTGATGTTTGCGTACGCGGTGGTGTTCAGCTTTAAAAACTGGATCATAAAGAATTCCTTGAACGCACTGGTAAACTGGTCCAAGTTCTTCTTACCGAAGTTCACCAGCACAAAGGCGGCGATCTCCTTCGGTGACAAGTAGCGCTTTTTGGTATAAGCCAGCTTTTCCAATTCTTCCAGTTCAGAATCGTTCAGCTGCTGAGACTCAACTTTTTCTGCCAAAACATTCCCTCATTTCAGGGCCGTAGCCCTACAAAGTAATAACGATATAATTTTAGCATAAGAAGTAGAGCAAATCAACACTTTTTTCTGTACAAAAGTAACAAGATAATGCACGATGAGAAACGGTGTGTAACATTTCTCCCGGCTTTTGATTTTTGCCGGCAATTCTATTGACAATCGGCGCCAAACATTATAAAATATTTTGGTGAATACGATGGCTGAAACGGACTGATATTCGTTTCCATATTCATTTTCATTGATAACAGAACCAGCGCCACGGCGCCGAAAGGATGTAGACTATGGCATCGACCTGCCCCAACTGCGGCAAAAAATTACATTTTTGGAACATTAAGGCGGAGTGCTCCGCCTGCGGTGTGAGCATTCCCAACTATGATTGGGAGGCCAGACTGGAGGAGGACAACCGCAATGCGGAAAAAGCCTTCGGCGTGTTTAACCGCACCCTCAGCCGTATGGCGTATTCCATGTGGGGCACCAAGCTGCGCATTGCTCGCCTGGTGCTGACCTTTTTGCCGGCTGTGGGTTTCATTTTACCTTGGTCCAATATCAAAGGCACCGGCTCCAGCTTTGTGCTGAGTATTCTCGCTTTTGACGGTAGCAAGTCGCTGATTGACTTTTTCAAGGCGTTTTTTGGCGATGTAGGACTGTTTACCACAACTATGGGTATGGAGGGCTACGGCGGTCCGGTGACCCTTGGTGTGATTGGCTACTTCCTGTTCATACTCAGCGCTTTATTTATTGTGATTGCATTCTTTATGGTACTGATCCGCTGCAAGAATTCCAAGACCAAGACGACCATTGTTTTTGATGTACTGTCTGTTGCGGCTTCTGTCGCCGCCGTAATCTGCTTTACCGTTGGCGGTCAGCGGGGCGCGGATCTGGGTGCATTCAGCTTTGGCGGCAACGCGGCACTGGCACCCAGCGGTTCCATCGGTTGGGGCTACTTTGTGGCACTGCTTTTGCTACTGGTTGCCACCGGTATGAACATTGCCGTCGTCAAGGCGCCTGCCAAGTCTGACGAGCAATTGGAGAACGAACGCCTGGCGCGGGTGGCTGCGAAAGAAGAAAAAGAACGACTGGCTGAAGAAAAACGGGAACTGGAGCGCGTACAGGCTGCCAAGAAAGCCCAGGAAGAAGAAAAAGCTAAGGTGGAAGAAGCCAAGCGAAAGCTGGCTGCCAAAGCGGAAAAGCGTAAGAACAAGAAATAAACCAAAAGGAGCGGCACAGCTGCGGCAAATCGCCGAGCCTGCGGCTCCTTTTTTCGTTGCCTTGACCGGCAAGGCCGGTTTTGGTATAATGTAAAAAGATTATTCGACTATTCGACAACTGGAGTGATATGATGGCAGAGGATAAACAAGAGTTGACCCCAACAGTGGAAAAGAAAGCAAAGAAGAAGCTCAGTGGCAAACAAAAAGGCTTAATCGCAGGCGTTGTGGTGGCCGTAGTGATACTGCTGGTAGGCATTGCCGGTTATGTGGTGACCCATGTGAACAGCTACGCCTTTTATAATAAAGTCGTGATCGCGTTGGCGCCGGATAAGATAGAGGACTACGGCAAGACCTTTTACCTTAAGACCAACCCGGACTATGACCAGAAGAAGGCACCCAACGAGCCGATGTTCATCTGCTACTATAAAGACGCAAGCGGCAAGGAAGTGGATCTGCCCGGCGGCGCATACAAAGAGGATGGCAATAACGGCCAGGTGCTCATCGCATTTTTGGGCAAAGCCGCCGAGAAAGTGATCGCCATTCAAAAGACCGTAACCATTATCTTTTGGGTGTTGGTGGCCGTGGCTGTTTGCGTGCTGATCTATATTTGGTATCGGCTGGACGCCCGCTATGAGGAGCGCCAAAAGCTGGCTGCCCACGGTGGCAGAGAGAAAGAGAAAAAGAAACACAACAATTAAGTCTGCGATGGCAGTGCGAGGTTTGCTTATGAACTACGATTTATTGTTTTCTCCCGCCAAAATCGGCAATGTGACGGTAAAGAACCGCATTATTATGGAGCCGATGTGCCTTGGCTTCGGTCAATTTGACGGTCGGGCCACAGATACCATGATGGACTATTACGAAGAGCGGGCCAAGGGCGGCGTAGGGCTAATCTTTACGGAGATTACCCGTGTCAACGATATGACCGGTGCGTCCTCCTTTGGCCAATTGGGTATGAGTCATGATTACCAAATTGACTCCCTGCGCACCATGGCTCAGCGGGTACACCGTCACGGCACCAAATTGATGGTGGAGTTGCACCATCCGGGGCGGCAAAATCTGGGGCTGATGGTGGGAACACTGCCTATTTGCGTAGCCGGCGACCGCTTTCTCGGGTCCGCTTATGCCAAGCTGTTGTACGGCAGTGTAATCCCTCCCGGCAAAAAGTTGCAGGATAAGGATATTGTGCCACGCACCGTGGCACCCAGCCGATGCGAAAAAAGCAAAATGAGCGAAAGTGTCAACCGCGGTCTGTCCCACCGGGGCGTGCAGCGGCTGATCATGCAGTTTATTGAGGCGGCACAAAGAGTGAAGAAAGCCGGCTGTGACGGTGTGGAACTGCACGCCGCCCATGGCTATCTCATTCAGCAATTCCTGTCACCGAATACCAACCGGAGAACGGACGAATACGGCGGTTCTCTGGAGAACAGAATGCGCTTTTTGACGGAGATCATTGACGGCATTCGCATCACCTGCGGGCGGGATTTTCCCATTGTGGTACGCCTGTCGGTAGATGAGATGTACGACCGCATCGGCCAGCCCGGCAAGGGCTACGGCTTGGAAGAGGGCCTGCAAATGGCCAAAATTCTGTCTGACAAGCGCATTGACGCCATTGACGTGTCTTCTGCGTGCTACGATACATTCAATTACTGGCTGGAGCCGGTAACTTTCCCTTGCGGTTGGCGCAAGCACCTGGCCCAAGCGGTCAAAGAAGTGGTGAACATTCCTGTGATTGCCGCCAATTTGATTCGCACCCCGGAGCAAGCGGAAGAACAGCTTGCACAAGGTGTACAGGACTTTGTAGGCCTTGGCCGCCCCCTGATTGCCGATCCCTACTGGGCAGACAAGGCAGAGCAGGGGAAGGCAGACGAAATTCGTCACTGTATCAACTGCCTATACTGCTTTGAGAGTATGATGGAGGGTGCCTATAAAGGCGAGCACGGTCATTGCTCCGTGAACCCATTTGTAGGCCGGGAGCGCACAATGTTGGTACAAAACGGCAATGGGCGCAAGGTGGTTATTGTCGGTGCCGGGCCTGCGGGTCTGACGGCAGCGGAACTGCTGGCTCGCCGTGGATTTGATGTGACCGTACTGGAAAAAGCCAAAACCCCCGGCGGTCAGGTACTGTTGGCAGCCAAGCCGCCCCATAAGGAGCGCATGACCTGGTGCACGGAGGATTTGACTACCCTCGCGCAGGCTGCGGGTGCGGAAATTCGCACCCAGGTAGAAGCGACAGAAGATATCATTGCCGCTTATGACCCTTACGCTGTGATCTGCGCCACCGGCGGCAGCGCCGTACACCCAAAGGCTTTCAGCGGCGAAAATGTGTGCACGGTGACGGATATTCTCACCGGCAATGTGAAAGTGAAAAACAAGCAGGTGGCGGTGATCGGCTCCGGCATGACCGGACTGGAAACCTCCGAGTTGCTGGTAAGCCAAGGCAATCATGTGACCATTGTGGAAATGGCGCCCCGCATTGCGCCCGGTGCATACTTCCAGCATGTGGACGATGCGCTACCTAAGTTACAGGCGGCACACACTGTCTTTATGGCAGGGCAAAAACTGCTGGCCGTTCATCAGGACAGCATAGAGTTGGAAAAGGTGGACACCGGTAGCAAAACCATGGTGCCTTGCGATCTGGTGGTGCTCTCTTTGGGCGTGCGCCCGGAGAACGGCTTGTATGAAAGCATTAAAAGCAGCTTCAGCCGTGTATATAACATCGGCGACAGCAACAAAATCGGCCGTATCCACAACGCCACAGAAGCCGCCTACCAATTGGCAATGTCCCTGTAAATCACATAAAAAAATGACCCCGAACCACTCCGGTTCGGGGTTTTCTTTGCTTTACAGCACGATCAGTTTTTTGGTCACATTGGATAAATTCTCTCGGCCATGGGGGGACAGGTAGAGCACATCTTCAATGCGGATACCGAATTTGTCCGGCAAATAGATGCCAGGCTCCATAGAGGTCACATTGCCGGTTTGGTACACATCCCCGCTGCGGGGCGAGGCGTTATAACCCTCGTGTATTTCCAGCCCCACGCCGTGCCCCAGGGAGTGGCGGAAGTATTGCGCCTTATCCTCCGTTGCCAGTACATCGTAGGCCGCTTGGTACACCTCTTTGCAGGGCACGCCGGCGTGCAGCGCCTGAATACCTGCCAGCTGCGCGCGGAGCACCAGGTCATAGGCCGCCTGCATTTCTGCGGTGGCGCTGCCCACGGCCACTGTGCGGGTCATATCCGAATGGTAGCCCCGGTAGGTGGCACCAAAGTCAAACAGCACAAAGTCGCCCTTTTGCACTTCCCGATTCTCCGGCACACCGTGGGGCATGGAGGTGTGTGCGCCGGTCAGGAGAATGGTGTCAAAACTGACGCCGTCCGAGCCGCCCAGGGCCATTAGATAGTCAAACCGGGCGGCCAGTTCCTTTTCCGTTTTGCCGGGCTTTACATCATTAAGCAGCTCTAAAAACGCCTTTTCCGCAATGCGGTTGGCGGTTTTCATGAGATCAATCTCCCACGGCTCTTTTACATTACGCAGATCCATCACACCGTTGCCGACAGGGCGCAATTCGCCGCTGAAAACGCCTTGCAGCTGCGTGTACTGCCGGTAAGCAATGGTCCGGTCCTCAAACAGCAAAATCTTGCAGTCGATTTTTGCCAGCAGGGCGTCCAGTTCGTCCCAAAAGCCGGTGGTAATCTCCGTCACCTGCACGCCGGTGTCTGCCGCGTGGAACCGGGCGGTCTCCGTATAGCGAGAGTCCACCAGCTGGTACACAGCCGTCGGCGTCACCAAGATCATGCCCTCGCTGGGGGAAAAGCCACACACATAGTGCATATCGGCTTCATCCAGCAGCAGTAACGCATCTGCACCGACCGTTTTTACATAATTAATCATTTTTTCCGTATGCATAATATCACCTACACAATAGGATAGCACAGATTTTTTACTTGTCAATTCCAAATTTCTGTCTTATTTGTTTCTTTAGTATTGACAATGCGGGCGGGGGTGTGCTATCGTTCCTTTGTAACAAAATCTTATCACTTCCGGGGGTAGTTATGGAAAAGTATTTGATCAATCCCAACCAGCGGATCGCCACCATCAGCAAGGACATTTACGGCCATTTCAGCGAGCATTTGGGTCGCTGCATTTATGACGGCATTTTTGTAGGCAAAGACTCTAAAATTCCCAATGTGAACGGTATGCGCACCGATGTGGTCACGGCGCTGAAAGACATGGGCATTCCTGTGCTGCGGTGGCCCGGCGGCTGTTTTGCCGACGAGTACCACTGGACGGACGGTATCGGCGAACAGAAGGATCGTAAAAAGATGATCAATACCCACTGGGGCGGTGTGGTGGAGGACAACTCCTTTGGCACCCACGAGTATTTTGAGCTCATCCGCCAGCTGGGGTGTGACGCTTATATAAACGGCAATGTAGGCTCCGGCTCCGTGCGGGATATGAACGAGTGGGTCGAATATATGACCTTTGACGGCGTATCACCTATGGCGGACCTGCGGAAAAAGAATGGTGCCGATAAGCCCTGGAAGCTGCGCTACTTCGGCGTTGGCAACGAGAGCTGGGGCTGCGGCGGCCACATGAACGGCGATTACTATGCGGACGAGTTCCGCCGCTACAACACTTATGTGCGGGATTATACTGCCAGGGAGCATATTTACCGTGTGGCCTGCGGTCCCAATGCTTTTGACTTCAAATGGACGGAGCAGGTGATGCGCAAGGTGCCCGGCCAGGCGGACGGTCTGTCGCTCCATTACTACACCGTACCTTATAACTGGGATCACAAAGGCTCTGCCACGGAGTTTAATACGAAAGATTATGACCGTACGGTGGCCAAGGCCTACCGTATGGAGGAGCTGGTTCGTCGCCATACAGAGATTATGAATGCCCTGGACCCCCAAAAGCGGGTGGATCTGATCGTAGACGAGTGGGGTACCTGGTTTGATGTGGAACCAGGCACCAATCCGGGCTTTCTGTACCAACTAAACACCATGCGGGACGCTATGGTGGCTGCGCTAACTTTGAATATTTTCAACAAGCACGCCGACCGGGTACAGATGGCAAATATTGCGCAGACGGTAAATGTACTGCAAGCAGTGATCCTAACCGAAGGGGACAAGATGGTGCTGACCCCCACATACCATGTGTTTAAGATGTATAAGGACCACCAACAAAACACGCTGATTGGCTCCTACCTTACCAACAGCAATACCGTAGAGTGCGAGGAGTGCAGTGCACCCCAGATGATCGAGTCCGCCTCTGTGGACGAGAACGGCACCATTTACGCCACGGTCACCAACATCAGCGCCACCAAAAAGGCCAAGATCAAGTGTCAGATTGCCGATACCAAAGTTTCCACCTTACGTGCCGAAATTCTTACCGGAGATATGCACGACAAAAATGACTTTTCCAATCCGGACACGGTTCAGGTGCGCCCCTTTGACGGTGTACGCAAGCTGTCCGATGGTTTTGTAGCTGAACTGCCCCCTTGCAGTGTAGTAAAGTTCGTGATTAACGAAAAATAATGGAGGAGCTTTGCAAACGTTGTCTGCTGTATGAGGCAGGGGAACGAGCGGCCTATACCCAAGTACAGGCGTATTTGGACACAGTGCCGCCGGAAGAACTGGCAAGTCCGACTGTGCGGAACAGTCGCCTAAGCCAATGCCGTCATTGCGACCAGCTGATCGCCGGTATGTGTCGCAAATGCGGCTGCTATGTGGAGGTTCGCGCAGCACTGAAAGACAGTACTTGCCCCCATACAGAGGGCAGAATGTGGTGATGAACGCCGACTTGAACGAATTCAGGTCGGCTTTTTCTATGGGCTGCTTGTATGAAACGCCTTTTCCTTGACCATACTGTGGGTATGAGATTTTATGAAAAGAGCGGACGCTGGCTGCAAGCTCTATGGGGCGCGTTCTGCGTTGTGGCTGTCCTATTGGCCCTTTGCCAGTTGCTGCAGATCAGCGAGGATTTATGGAATCATCCATGGAGCAGCATAGCTGCAACCTTTGCCAGACAGGCGGAAAAAATGGCGCCTTATTTAATTGCCTTTGCTTTGCCGTATCATCTGTTACCAGGGAGTCGCACCAAGTTCGGGGTGTGGAGCGCCCTGAGTTACGGCCTGTTTACTGCTTTGTTTACCGCTGTTACGAACAGCGATCCGGGATTGCTGTGGCCGATCCTGTTGGGGCTGGGAGCCGTGCTGAGCAAAAACAGAGTAGGGGAGAAGCAAGGGATGTTGCTGCTACCGGTGCTCGCACTGTCGCTTGCCGGTCTCTTGGGTGCAACGCACGGTTATTACGAAAGCGCACTGCTGTGGCTGCTGGGTAAGCTGGGCAACAATAACGCCGTTGCCGGCACGGTATTTGGCGTGCTGAATACGCTTTTGCGTCCGCTGTCTGCGGCGTTTGAACAGCCGGTATATCTGCACAGTGCCGGTGGTGCCGTCTGGTTGGATGGGCAAATTTTAACCGGCGCCAAGACCATTTTTGCCGCCAAGCCGGATCGTTTGGCAACCGCGCTTTTTTTGTCCGGCAAAGGGCTGCAACTGTTCTTGTTGCCCGGGTTTGCATGCACGCTGGCAGACTGTGGTAAATCACGGAGCAAAGCCGCTCTGGCGCTGTTCACCGTCGGGTGTGTACTCAGCGGCCATACGGAACTTTTTACCTTATTTTTGGCGCTGGAAAGTCCGTTTTTGCTGCTGGCCTTTGCCGGACTCACCGGCGGATGCTATTTGGTGTCTGTGCTGCTGAATCTCCACTGGGGATTTTTGCAAAATGGGGGAATCGTGGAGTTTCTCCTACACAACAGCAGCGGCGCACTGCCGTATCTTGTGGGCGTGACATTTTGCGTGCTGGCATATTTTGTCAGCCGGTACACCGTGGTACGCTACGGCATTGCGGAACACAGCTGCGTTTGGCTGCCGGAAGATCTGCGCCCACTGGTACAGGAACTGGGCGGTCTACAAAACATTCTTGCCATTGAAGATGACGGTGTGCAGGTGCGCAATAGCAAACGAGTAAACACTTTGCTTCTGGAGGGAGAACTGAAAGAAGACCGCTTTATAACCGATGATCCGCAGATACAGACACTAAAAGAATATCTGCCGTAAAGGATTGGTACCTTTTGCGATTTTTATATTGTTCAGAACAGGGGCTTGCATTTTGCTTTTGAATTTGCTATAATTATACAAAATAAATATTTTGTATAATTCAGGGGAGTTGATACAGTGAAAAAAGCGGAATTTGAGCAATTACCCATGCCCGTACAGGACTATCTGTTGTATTTGGAGGCCATCAAAGGTCACAGCGAATTATCGGTGATCGAATATGCGTCGGATTTGCGCACCTTCTTTCGCTACCTGGCCAAGGAAAAAAATCTGTATCCGCCTGACACGCCGGACGATCAAATGGATCTACGGCAAATCAATATGGACTTTATCAAGACCATTACACTGAGCGACGCCTACCAGTTCTTAATCTACTGCAAGAATCAACGCGGCAACGCGGAAGCCACCCGTGCGCGGCGTGTGATCGCCATACGGCGCTTTTTTATCTATTTAACGGATAACCGGCACTTGCTGGAGGAAAATCCAATGAAAGTGCTGGACGCGCCGAAAACAAAAGAAGCCCTTCCAAAGTACATGACCTTGGAAGAAGCACGCCACTTATTATCCGTTGTAGATGGCAAATACAAAGAGCGGGATTACGCCATTTTGACCTTACTTCTGAACTGCGGTATGCGACTGAGCGAGTTGGTGTCCATTGATTATAATGATATAAAATCAAACGATACATTGGTGATCACCGGTAAAGGCAACAAGGAGCGCACCGTATACTTAAACGATGCTTGCAAATCCGCCGTTACGGCCTATATGCGGGTGCGGCCGCACGACGGTGTAAAGGACAAAGCTTTATTTTTAAGCAGCCGCAACCAGCGGATCAGCCCCAAGACGGTACAACACATGGTGTACGCTTATTTGGACAAGGCCGGGCTGGGCGATCGAGGCCTGTCCGTGCATAAGCTGCGCCATACGGCGGCCACACTGATGTACCAAAATGGCCATGTGGATCTGCTGCTGCTTAAAGAGATCCTGGGCCATGAAAACCTGGGTACTACGGAAATCTATACCCACATCAGCGACGACGCAGCCAAAGCCGCCATTGAGGCCAATCCCCTTGCCGATCTCGATGCGCTTAAATCGAGATCACAGAACTGAACAAACTGGTCAGCCCTGCATTACATAAGGCGGCCAACGCCACGAAAGCGGCGGAAATCAGATATTTTTTTAAATAATCCCGCACCTGAATTTCAGCGGGGGACTCCCCTGTTGCATCGTCTCGCTTGACGGACAGATGAAAGATGGACTTGGACATATCGGTACTGATTTTAATGGTGAGCATGACCACCGTCAGCAAAATAGAGGCCGCCGGAATCACCATCAGCACGCAAAACAGCACGCCTTTCAGCCGAAAAGTCATATAATAGTAGCACACCTGCATACCAAAAGCAAAGCCGCAAGTCATGGGCACAAAATGAATTAGCGGAAAGCCGATCATACAAAAGCCCAAAAAGACCGTTACTAAAAATATACTGAAATACAAACAAAAATCATTGAGAAACAGCTGTAAAAAGCGGTTCTCCCCTACTCTCAGCAGCGCGTTGACTGTGTCGGAGCGAATTTGACGGTACAGCACGCTGCCCAACGCTAACCCGCAGGTGTAAAATACCAGGGAATAGATGTAAGTTCTATGGGTCTCCCAGCGAAATGCGCGCAGCTCATCCGAAAACGCCGCCGCCAGGTCCCGCTTCTCCCGAGGCTCGCTCATAAGTGCACCCGCTTGTTGCTGACGGCTGCCAGCGCAGCGCACACCGGCATACCCAGCAGCCGCAGAACCAATAAACCGGCGCCGGAAGGTGCCATACAGTAGTGTACCACCATTAGGACCATGGCAGGCACAATGGCAGCCAATGCCAATGGCAAGCGGCTGTTTTTCACCCCGCGAAGCGCCCATTTTGCAATGAGAAAGGCACAGAGAAAGTCGATCCCCGCACAGATATACGCGATCAGCTTAAAGTCCAGATCCAGTTTATACACCGCCAGTGCCCCTACGGCGCAGCAGGCGCCAAAGCAGCACACGGTGGCCGCCGTGACACGAAGCAGATAAAGCAGCAATACGGTTTTTGTTTTGCCTATCTGAATTTTTGGCATACCATCACCCTCGCTATACCGTATGCGCCGCAAGTAAAAAATAGAACGAAAAAAGGACTGCTTAGAGAGCAGTCCTTTTTTTAGTGTGCTTATTTCTCGATTTTTTCCTCTGCCTCTTTGGCGGTGTCGGATTTCTCAGTCAAAGCGTCGTCCTTATTCTTTTTGTTCTTCTTATTCTTGGCAGCTTCTCTGGCAGCTTCCACTTCCTTCTGGTGCTGCTCGGCTTTGGTCTTGTTGGTATTCACAGCCCAGCGCTGGATCCGCATTTTGTTGCGATCAGCACCGGTCTCAATGATCAGGTCCTCCTCGCGAATGGTGACCACTTTACCCACAATACCGCCGATGGTGATGATCTCATCGCCAATCTCCAAAGAAGAACGCATCTCCTGCTCTTCCTTCTGGCGCTTTTTCTGGGGACGGATCATGGTAAAGTACATCAGTACCACCATCACCAGCATCAAGATGATAAAGCTGTACTGGCTGGCGCCGCCCTTACCGGAAGCGCTGGCGCCGGCTGCGGCCTGTAACAAAATAAAGTTCATTTTAATTCCTCCTGAACATAGTACGACTATTATATTAAAGTTTTAACCGAATTGCAAGTCCTTTTCTATATTCTGGTATCCAATTTCACACAATATTCAGATTTGTACTGTGCAAAGCTGCCGTTATCCAACGCTTGTCTGATTTCTACCATTAAATTGTTGTAGAAATACAAATTGTGCATCACTGCCAGGCGCATACCAAGCATCTCCCCTGCCTTGAGCAGATGGCGAATGTAAGCTCGACTGTACCGGCGGCACACCGGGCAATCGCACTTGGGATCAATAGGCTTGTCGTCCCGGGCATACTTGGCATTGTTCAAATTGATAATACCGTCCTTGGTAAACAGATGACCGTGGCGAGCGTTGCGAGAAGGCATAACGCAGTCAAACAGGTCAACCCCGCGGCTGACGCCCTCTAAAATGTTACCGGGCGTGCCGACGCCCATTAAATACCGGGGTTTGTCCGCCGGCATATACGGCTCCACCGCGCTGATAATGCGGTACATATCCTCGGCCGGCTCCCCTACTGCCAGACCGCCGATGGCGTAGCCGTCGCAGTCCAGTTTAGCGATCTCCTGCATGTGCCATACCCGCAGATCGTCGTAAGTGCAGCCTTGGTTGATCCCAAACAGCAGCTGGTCTTTGTTAATGGTGTCCGGCAAGGCGTTCAATCGCTCCATCTCTGCCTTGCAGCGCTCCAGCCAGCGCAGCGTGCGCGCGCAGGACTGCTTTGCGTAGTTGTAAGTGGCCGGGTTCTCTACGCACTCGTCAAAAGCCATGGCGATCGTAGATGCCAGATGGGACTGGATCTGCATGCTCTCCTCCGGACCCATAAATATCTTCTTGCCGTTTACATGGGAATGGAAGGTAACTCCCTCTTCTTTGATCTGGTTCAACTTAGCCAGACTGAATACTTGGAACCCGCCGCTGTCTGTTAAAATCGGCCGCTTCCAGTCTGTAAAGCGGTGCAGACCGCCCATGTCCGCCACCAGATCGTCCCCGGGGCGCACATGCAGATGATAGGTGTTGCACAGCATGACCTGACAACCGATATGCTCCAGATCTTCAGTAGACAGACCGCCTTTAATGGCCGCAGCGGTAGCGACATTCATAAACGCCGGCGTCTGTACCGTGCCGTGCACCGTTTCAAAGGTGCCGCGGCGGGCATTGCCTTCTTTTTTTAATAAGGTATATTTTGCCATACTTTCTCTCCGTCAGCAGATAAACATTGCGTCGCCAAAGGAGAAGAAGCGGTACTTCTCCGCCACGGCGGTATTGTAAGCGTGCATAATGTGGTCAAATCCGGCAAAAGCACTAACCAGCATGATCAGCGTGCTCTCCGGCAGGTGGAAGTTGGTGATCAGTGCATCCATGCACTTGAATTCATACCCGGGATAAATAAAAATGCTGGTGTTATCGTCATCCTCGCAAATACAGCCGTTCTTGGTTGCCACAGACTCAATGGTGCGGCAGGAGGTGGTACCCACAGCAATCACCCGACCGCCGTTTGCCTTGGTCCGGTTGATCAGCTCCGCCGTCTCTGCCGGCATGTGGTAGTGCTCCGTGTGCATTTTGTGCTTGGTTACATCGTCCACCTTAACCGGGCGGAAGGTGCCCAGCCCAACATGCAATGTCACATAGCCGATATTGACGCCCATCGCCTGAATATCCTTTAGCATTTGTGGGGTAAAGTGCAGTCCGGCGGTAGGCGCCGCAGCGGAACCTAACTCCCGGCTGTACACCGTTTGGTACCGCTCTTTATCTTGGAGCTTTTCCTTAATATACGGCGGCAGAGGCATTTGGCCGATCTGGTCCAGCACCGCATAAATATTCCCCTGGCAGTCGAATTGTACCAACCGGTTGCCGTCCTCTTGTATCTCAATGACTGTGCCGTAGAGCTTGCCTTCGCCAAAGTTAAAGCGGGTACCCACCTTGGCGCGCTTGCCCGGCTTGCACAGACACTCCCATACATTATTTTCTTTTTGAGTCAGCAGCAGGAATTCCACCACCGCACCGGTCTCTTCCTTAACGCCGTAGATACGGGCGGGAATGACCCGGGTATCGTTGAGGATCAGGCAGTCACCGGGGCGCAGATATTCCGGCAGATCCTTAAAGATCCGATGCTCCAGTTCGCCGCTGTCCTTGTGCAAGATCATCAGGCGTGAGCTGTTTCGCGGCTCCACCGGGGTCTGCGCGATCAATTCCTGGGGCAAATCGTAATAAAAATCAGAAGTTTTCATAATTATCTCCGCAAAAGTATTTGACATATATATAGAGTAAGTGATATTATATCTAAAAGCAAGCGGTATTTACCCACCGCAGGCGCTGTAAGATATTATATTGCAAAATGCTGCGTTTTACAAGGCATTTTTTTAAGGAGAGTCACAATGAACAAAAAGTACAAAGTCGGTATCGTCGGCGCAACCGGTATGGTCGGTCAGCGCTTCGCCCTGCTGCTGGAGAATCACCCCTGGTTTGAAGTGGTGTGCCTGGCAGCCTCTGCACGCTCTGCTGGTAAGCCTTACAAAGAGGCGCTGGGCAGCAGATGGTGCATGGATAAACCCATTCCCGCCAACATGGCAGACCTGCCGGTGTATGACGCCCAGGCAGATATAGAAAAGATCACCTCTATGGTAGACTTTGTGTTCTGCGCCGTGGATATGAAAAAGGATGAGATCCGCGCGCTGGAGGAGCAGTATGCCAAGCACGAGTGCCCGGTGGTATCTAACAACTCTGCCAACCGGTTCACTCCGGATGTGCCCATGGTGGTACCGGAGCTGAATCCCCAGCATATTGACATTATTCCCGCCCAGCGTAAACGCCTGGGCACCAAGCGCGGCTTTATCGCTGTAAAGTCCAACTGTTCTTTGCAGAGCTATGTGCCCGCCATCTTCCCCCTGCACCAGAAGTACGGCATTAAGCGTGTGCTGGTGTGCACCTACCAGGCCATCAGCGGTGCAGGCAAGACCTTTGAGCGCTGGCCGGAGATGATCGACAATGTGATTCCTTACATCGGCGGCGAGGAAGAAAAGAGCGAGAAAGAGCCGCTGAAGCTGATGGGTCACATTGAGGGCGACCAGATCGTGTCTGCCGATGCACCGGCCTTTACTGCACAGTGCATTCGCGTGCCGGTGACCAACGGTCACCTGGGCGCCGTATTTATGGACTTTAAGGGCGAGAAACCCTCTGAGGAAGAGATTATTGAGGTGTGGAAGAACTACGCAGGTCGCGCCCAGGAGCTGGAGTTGCCCAGCGCGCCCAAACAGTTCCTGCACTACTTTACTGAGCCGGATCGCCCGCAGATTCACAGCGAGCGTGAGCTGGAGCACGGTATGGCCGTGTCCATCGGCCGTCTGCGCCCGGATACACAGTATGATTACAAGTTTGTATGTCTGTCCCACAACACCCTGCGCGGCGCTGCCGGCGGCGCGGTGCTGCTGGCCGAATTGCTGGCAGCCGAGGGTTATATGGACTGATAACACAGCGAAAAGGAGATTTTTGATATGAAGAAGGATCCTATCTTTACAGGCGCAGCCGTTGCCATTATTACCCCTATGCATGAGGACGGCAGTGTAAATTATGACGAGTTTGCCCGGTTTGTGGACTGGCAGATTGACAACGGTACAGATGCCATCGTAATCTGCGGCACCACCGGCGAAAGCTCTACCCTGGATGTTGACGAGCACCTGGAGTGCATTAAGTGGTGCATCGAGTATGTGAACGGTCGTGTGCCGGTGATCGCCGGTACAGGCTCCAACTCCACCGCCAGCGCCATTGAAATGAGCAAGGAAGCCTGCGAATACGGCGCAGACGCTCTGCTTTTGGTGACCCCCTACTACAACAAGACCAGCCAGGCCGGTCTGATCGCCCACTATACTGCGATTCACGATGCAACGGATAAGCCCATTGTGCTTTATAATGTGCCGTCCCGCACCGGGCTGAATCTGCTGCCGGAGACGGCGCTGGAACTGTCCAAGCTGCCCCGCATCAACGGTATTAAAGAAGCATCCGGCAATCTGGATCAAGTGGCTAAAGTGCACGAGCTGTGCGGCGACGCGCTGAACATTTGGAGCGGCAACGACGACCAGATCGTAGACATTCTGGAGCGCGGCGGTAAGGGCGTAATCAGCGTACTGTCTAATGTATGCCCCCAGGAAACCCACGACATTGTGGCTAAGTACCTGGACGGCGATGTGGACGGCTCCAAGGCACTGATGGATCACTATTTTGAGCTGGCAAAGACCCTGTTCTGCGATGTGAATCCCATTCCGGTTAAGGACGCTGTGAACCGCATCGGTTACGCAGCCGGTCCCTGCCGTATGCCGCTGGTACCCTTGAGCGAGGCCAATCAGCAGAAGATGCAGGCAACGCTGGAAAAGTATGGCCTGATCAAATAAAAAGCACAGGAAGTTCAAAGCTATGACGAGAATAATTATTACCGGCGCCAATGGCAAAATGGGTCATGTGATCCGCAGCGTTGTAGCCGGTCGGGAGGACTGCACGGTAGTAGCCGGTGTGGATTTTAACACCCAGGCGGCCGACTTCCCTATCTATAAAACGATCGCAGAGGTGCAGGAAGAAGCGGATGTGATTATCGACTTCTCCAACCCTGCCCTCTTAGACGATCTGCTGACCTATTCCGCCGCCAAGTCTATGCCCTTGGTAATCGCCACCACCGGCTACACGGCGGAGCAAAAGGCCAAGATTGAAGCCGCAGCTGAAAAGTGCCCCATCTTCTTCACTTATAATATGAGTATGGGCATTAACCTGCTGGCGACCTTAGCACAGAAAGCGGTCAATGTATTGGGACCGGACTTTGACATTGAGATTGTGGAGAAGCACCATAATCAGAAGATCGACGCTCCCAGCGGCACAGCATTGATGCTGGCTGACGCCATGTGCAAGGAGATCGATCACCCCATGAAGTACGAATATGACCGGCACGCCAAGCGCGAAAAGCGCACCCGGGACGAGATCGGCATTCATGCTGTGCGAGGCGGCACCATTGTAGGCGAGCATGAGATCATCTTTGCCGGTCGGGACGAGATCATTACTTTGTCACACTCTGCACGAAGCAAAGAGATCTTTGCCGTAGGCGCTGTGAACGCTGCCGTCTTTATGTGCGGAAAAGACGCCGGGCTGTACGACATGAGCCAAATGATTCACTAATTCTTGTCCCTATTCTGCGGAATAGGGACTTATTCTTTTTGGAGGACGGTATGAACCAGACAGAACAGGTCTTTCTCTCTCTGCTGCGGGATTATGTTTGCGGACAAAAATTAAAAGCCCTTCCCAACGTAGACTGGCAGGCACTGTATAACTTGGCGCAAAATCATAATGTGACCGGCCTTGTGGGCCGTATCTTGGCAGATCTGCCTACCGATCATCGCCCTCCGAAAGCCCTTGCAGTGGCCTTTCGCCAAGGGATGGGTCAAACCCTAATGGCTTACGAAAAGCGTATGGCAGCCGTGCAGGTGATGGAGCAAACACTAACGGACGCCCACATCCCCTACTTAACGGTGAAAGGTGCCTGTACTGCGGCAGCCTACCCGGATCCCTCCTTGCGCACCTGCGGCGATACGGATATTGTGCTGACTCCAGAGCACCAGCGAGAAGCGGTACGGACTTTGGAACAGCGTGGCTTTGCCAAAAAAGTGACCCACGACGATGTGGTGATGCTCACCCTGTATGGGTTTGAATTTGAACTGCACACACGGTTGGAAAGCATTAACGATGGCTCGTGCGCCCTGCTGGCGAACCCTTTTGCGCCGGAAGTGGCATACAATAAATCCAAAAACATCTGGGTGCTGCAACCGGTATATGCCGTTTATTACACCGTGCTGCACCTGCTGCACCACATCAAAACCGGCGGTGCCGGCGTGCGTATGCTGCTGGACACAGACTTGCTCCTTCGCAAGGATCCGACACTTGCACCACAGGTACTGGAATTGGCCGAGCGCAGCGGGCTGGAGCGGTCCTTTGGCTGTATCTTTGCCCTGTGTAAACAGTGGCTGGATACGCCCCTGCCCTGTTCGGTGCCGGCATTGGATACGGACACAGTAGAGAAGTTCGCTGCCGTGATTTTAGGCGGTGGCGTGTTCGGTCACGGCAACGGCAACACCGGTGCCGTATTCTTGGCCCGACAAAAGGCTGTAAAAGGCGATAACACGCCCTTTACCCGTTTCGTCGCATTGTTTCGCTACTGCTTCCCAAAATCGGATTATATGGCCTACCAGTTCCCTTATTTGATCCGGCGTCCCTGTCTGCTTCCCTTTGCATACCTACACCGATTTTGTCGCGGTCTGTTTCGCAATCGGACCCACTCCGCGGCGGCATTGCAAGCCATTGCCGGCAAAAATCAAGGTGCTGCTCTGCTGCACCAGGTGTGGGCGGAGCTGGATTTATAATGTTACTATTTGTATAGTATCGTTAGACAATTCGTATATAATGCCTATTTACATCTCTCCAAAAAGTTGGTAAGCTTTTTGAAGAGGTGTATTTTTATGTCGAACGAACAAAATGAAAACAAAAAAGAAAGGCGACCCTTTGCCCCCGGTCTGTGTTTCAACAAGCTGGTATGGGTGTTTTTAATCTCCTGTGTGGTGGGCTTTTTAGTAGAGACCTTGTGGTGCTACATACGCCACGGCTACATTGAAAGCCGACAGTCTTTGCTGTACGGTCCCCTTTCTGTGGCCTATGGTATGGGTGCAGTGGTACTTACCATGGCGCTGTATAAGTTCCGAAATTCTCCGTGGTGGAAGATCTTTCTGGTGTCTTTTGTGGTAGGCACGGTTACGGAATATATCTGTTCTCTGGGACAAGAGCTGGTGTTCGGGTCCGTTGCCTGGGATTACAGCAATGTACCGCTGAATATCAATGGTCGAGTGTGCCTACTGTACTCTATCTTTTGGGGCATTTTAGGCATTGCGTGGATCAAGCTGATTTACCCACCTATGGCTAAGTTGATCGGAAAGCTTCCGATCAAACTGGGCAGAGTGCTTACTTGGGCGTTTATCATCTTCTTTATTTTTGACGCCATTCTGTCCGCCTCCGCCGCACTGCGTATGGACCAAAGAGACAAAGGTGCAGTGCCTCGTAATGCCTTTGAATCCTATCTGGACGAACACTTTGACGATGCGCGCATGCATAGGATCTATGCGAACTCCGTGAGTACCGACCCGCAAAAGCAAGAAAATAAGTAAGCCGAATCAGCGCAAAAAAGCCACCGTCTGTTACAGACAGTGGCTTTTTATAGTGATTTGCGATTAAACCAACGCGATCCCCCAATCGGCAAAGTTACTGCCGGTGGCCGGGAAAGTATCTACCATAGAACAATTCATGGCAATGCTCTTAAACTTTTGTCCGGAAAGGGTTATATTGCGAATCTCAGTTTTAACGATCATGTTGTACTTCGCTTTGGTGATCTTGCCGGTGGAGGTATTGATGGTGATGGTGCCGGTGCCGCCGGTGTAATTCATGGTCACATTCTTTTTGGCGTTACCGGTGGTCCATTTGCCGCCGTTCTCCTTAAGCACCTGGTCTACGGCGTCATACACTGGGCCTGCAGTGGTAAAAAACCGCCCCTGGGGATCTGCACCGGGAGAACTCATTTGCACCGCCTTGGGCTTTATCGTCAAGGTAACGGTGCCGTTTTTATTGTCCTTAATGCTTAGGCTGGCGACATCCGTGTCTCTCAGGCGGGAGGTAATCAAAGACTTACCGTTCAGGTCCGTATCTGCTGACTTATTCACAGAAGTGCTGGGCGGCAGCCCGGTAGGCAAAGTCAGATCCGTCAGCAGACTTTCAAAATAGCTGTCAAAAAAACTATTTTTACTGCCGTTAATGCGAGTATTGGTAACAAACATTTCCTGACAACCCAGCATTTTATAATAGGTAGAGATCTCTTCCGTTTCCAAATCCTTATACCTGGCGGTCTCTTTCTTGGTGGCATTGTAGGCCTTTACATAGTACCGTACTGCGTCCGCCGTGGTGTTCAGCTGCACACCGGCGTACTTGCCCTTCTTGAACGGATCCTTGGCGGTGGTAACCGTCTTGGCTGCGCTGTACGCACCGGAATAAGACTTCTTACCCTGATTCACATAAGCCTGCACCCGCACATAATACTTTTTGCCGCCTTTCAGGCCGGTGATGGTGGCAGAGGTGGCGTTGCCGTTGGTGACTTTCAGCGCTTTGGTCACCTTTTTGTCAAATTTAGAAGAGGTGCTGTACTGCACCCGGTATCCGGAAACGGAAGGCGCCTTACTCCATTTGGCAGTAAAACCCAAACGCTCCGCGGAAACAGACTTAAAGTTCACTTTCGCCACCTTGGTGGTAACGGATTTGGCGCTGCTCCAACTGCTGTACTTTTTCTTTTTACCGCTGGTTTTATAGGTGCGCACACGCACATAATACTTGGTTTTGCTTTTCAGACCGCTGACCGTCTTGGCCGTAGTCTTATCTTTCTTGGCCGTAGCGGTTTTGCTGGTTTTGGAAGTAAATTTGGAGGAGGTGCTGTACTGCACCTGGTATCCGGTCACGCCGCTGACCTTCTTCCATTTAACGGTAAAGGCAGCTGCACCGGCGCTGACGGAGGACACCGTGGGCTTCTTAGGCGCAGCGGCAAAGGCGGTGGTAGGCACGGCAAAGCAGCTAAGCAGCATCAGCAATGCCAGGCATACGGACAAAGTCTTTTTCATCATTTCTCTCCTTCTAAAATCATTAAAAAGTGTGTGAACTTACAACTTGATTATAGCATACGACTTTGCCCCTTTGCAATAGCCAGGGCGAACATTCTATCTAAAAGCAGAAAAAAGAGACTCCTGCGAGTCTCCTTTTTTATTTCTGTTATAAGCAACAGATCAGTTCTCCGCCGCCGGGAAATGTCAGGGTCATTTTGGTCTCGTCCTGCCAGCTATTGCCTTCCGTTACATCTAACGTCACTATGAACTTAAATCATATATTCAATGGTGTTCTCCGGAGTGAGCATGGTCTCCGTATTATAAAGCACCACCGCTTCCCTGCCCTCCTGCTCTGCAAAGGCATACAAGGTCTGCGCCTCTCCGTTGCGCATAGACTGGGGCAAAATGCGATTATACGCAAAGGGCTCTTCATCAGTCTTGCTTCTCCATTAATGCCTGCGCCAGCCGGGCTGCCTTGCACAGTTCCTCCACAGTGGTGTATTCGCTCACAGCGTGGCAGTTATTCATAGCCGTAGCCACCACCAAACCCTGTATGCCGTGTGCGGACAGGATATTACAGTCACTGCCGCCGTAAGTGTCCGTAAACCGAGGCACAACTCCCACAGCTGCGCAGGCCCGTTTGAAACGCTGGGCAACAGGTGCGTCCGTGTCTACTCGATAACCGGTAATATGTATGGTATGGTTAAAATTCAGTTTGGCGTCCACCGCCTGTGCCTGCTCCACAAACTCGCTGTGAATCTCGTTGAGTCGATCCAGGGCGTCCTGATGGCACAGCGCACGAATTTCGCCGGTGACGGTGCAACTGTCCGGCACAATGTTGGTGGCGCGACCGCCGGAAATGGTGCCCACATTTACCGTCACATCGCCCCATCGCCCACTGGGAAGATTGGCAACTGCGGCAGCAGCCACCTGAATGGCGTGCACGCCGTCCTCCGGCGCAAAGCCGGCGTGGGCTGCCTTGCCCACCACCTCTGCGGAAAAAGTAATCAGCGTAGGCGCTGCCACAGCACAGTCCCCTACCGGGCCGGACAAATCCATCACATACGCCGTCTTGGACTGCAAGCGCTCTGCATCAAATGCCTTGGCACCCACGCAAAAATGCTCCTCTCCGGTGGTAAACAGCAGTTCCAGCGTCGGATGGGTTGCGCCGCTCTCTAACAGAGAAGCCACACCCTCTAAGATTGCCGATACACCTGCAAAATCATCAGCACCTAATACCGTATCACCACAGGAGGTAATGCGACCGTTCTCGTCCGTGACCGCCTGCTTACCCCGGGACGGCTCTACCGTGTCCATATGGGCAGCAAAGAGCACCGGCTCCAGCGACGGATCACCGGGAATGGTTGCCAGCAAGTTGCCGCAGGTACTGCCGGTGGCAGCAGCGGAGTCGTCTTCCGCCACCTGCACGCCCAGCGCCGTCAATCGTTCCTTAATGTAACGGCAAACCGCCTGCTCGTCAAAAGAGGGGCTGTCCAGTGCTACCAGATCCGTAAATGTCTTCACCAATCGTTCTTTGTTCATGCTATATCACCATTTCCTACAAATGTTCTATGATTTAATGATACAACCCTGTGGGTTGCCTGTCAATATAAAAAGAGCAGAAAGTCCCACTCTCTGCTCTTACCGTTTCATTTACGGATTGATTTGCAACTGCACGCCATCGTCACCTGCTGTCAAAGCAATTGCCTGTATGTCCTGATCCTGATGGAACACCAATGCACTTGCCAGCTGATCCTCCACCTGGCGGCGCACCGCGTCACGCAAACCGCGGGCGTTCTTCTTGGAACCATAGGCGATCTTTGCCAAATACACCGGCACACTGTCGTCATAGGTCAGGGTAATGCCCTTATCCTGCATACCGGGCACCAGTTCGTCCACCATCAAGCGGGCGATCCGCTGGAAATTCTCAAAGGTCAGCTTGTTAAAGACGATCACCTCGTCCACACGACCCAGGAATTCCGGACGCAGGAAGCGCTCCAGGGCTTTCATGGTCACGTCCCTGTTCATATCCCCCTGGGACTTGCCAAAGCCCACAGTGGCAGCGTCGGTAGATCCGGCATTAGAGGTCATCACAATGATGGTATTTTCAAAATTCACCGTGCGGCCCTGTGCATCTGTAATCCGACCCTCGTCCAGAATTTGCAGCAAAATGTTCAGCACATCTTTATGTGCCTTTTCGATCTCGTCAAACAGAATCACGCTGTAAGGCTTGCGCCGTACTTTCTCTGTCAACTGTCCGGCATCGTCATAGCCCACATAGCCGGGAGGCGAGCCGATGATACGAGAGACAGAAAACTTCTCCATATACTCGCTCATATCCAGGCGGATCAGGGCGTCCGGGGTGTCAAACATATAGGCGGCCAACTGCTTAACCAGCTCCGTCTTGCCTACGCCGGTAGGACCCACAAAGATAAAGGACTGGGGCCGCTTGCGGGGACTGATTTGTACGCGACCTCGGCGCACGGCAGCGGCAACCTTTTCAATGGCTTCATCTTGGCCGATGATATGGGCTTTCAGCGCCGGCTCCAAACCGGCCAGTTTTTGAATATCCCCCTGCTCAATTTTTGCAGCAGGGATCCCTGTCCACATGGAGATCGCGCTGGCAATATCCGACTCCAGCACCTGATTGTCTTTGGCTTTTTCCTGCAAAGCAGGCAGCTTTTCGTCAATGGCCAACACTTCGGTTTTCAGTTTGGAGATCAGCTCATAGTCGATCTGCTGGTCCTCCTCTGTGGGTTCAGACAGATTTTCAATATTCTCCTGCAAATTCCGTTTTTTGCCTTCCAGGATCTGCGCCTGGCTGATAGCCGGGTTGCGCAAATTGGCGCAGGTGCAACTTTCATCCAGCAAGTCAATGGCTTTATCCGGCAGGTAACGGTCTGTTACATACCGCTCGCTCATCAGCACCGCTTTATAAACCAAGGTGTCGGAAATTTGCACCTTATGGTACTGCTCATAGTAGCCCTTAATGCCCAGCAGCATTTTGTAGGCATCCTCCACAGATGGCTCCTCGATCTTCACCGGTTGGAACCGGCGCTCCAAGGCGGCATCCTTCTCTATAAACTTACGATACTCGGTAAAGGTCGTAGCGCCGATCACCTGAATTTCGCCGCGAGAGAGCGCAGGCTTCAGGATATTTGCCGCGTTCATGGTGCCCTCACTGTCGCCGGTGCCCACCAAATTGTGCACCTCGTCAATGAACAGAATAATATTGCCCTGGGCCTTCACCTCGTCCACCAGACCCTTGATCCGGCCCTCAAACTGGCCACGGAACTGGGTGCCGGCCACCAATGCGGTCAGGTCCAGCAAATAGATCTCTTTGTCTGCCAGGCGCGCAGGCACCTGCCCCTTGGCAATGCGAATGGCCAGCCCCTCGGCAATGGCAGTCTTACCCACGCCCGGCTCACCGATCAAACAAGGATTGTTCTTGGTACGGCGGCACAGGATTTGTACCGTGCGGGAGATCTCCTGCTCTCTGCCGATAATGGCGTCCAGCTTGCCGTCCCGGGCTTTGCCGGTCAGGTTGGTGCAGTAGGTGTTTAGGTACTTTTTGCCGTCGTCTTTTTGGCGCTTGCTGCCTTTTTTTCCACGCTTCTTGCCCTGCTTTTGACCGCTTCCATTCTCATCCACAGCCAGTTCTCCGGCGTCGCCAAAAAGATTGGCAAAGGGCATGGTCTGGGCGCCGTCCATATTCTCCGAGTTGAACATCCCACTCATATCGCCAAAGTTAAAATCGCCCATATTCTCCATAAACTGGCTCATCTGCTCAGACGCCTGCTCCAGTTCTTCGTCAGAGATGCCCAGCTTATCAATCATCTGGTTAATAGAGCCGATGTTCAGTTCCCGGGCGCACTGAATACAAAGCCCCTCCGGCTTTACCTCATCGCCCTCCATTTTTTGAATATAGATCACCGCCGGGCGTTCACCGCAGCGGGCACACATCTGTTGTTTCATAAATCGATCTCCTGATGAATATTGCTTATTTGGCAGTGTTTTGTGCCTTGTTCTCTTTCAGCTGCTTCAAAAATCCCGGCACATAGCCCAGGAGAGATACCAAGGCAGACACGGCGGACAGCGCCACCAGCACCCAGGTCACCACGGACGGCAGCGTAAAGTGGGTCACATTACACAAAGCGCCGTTCTCGCCAAAGGCTAAAATAATAATCATAGCAATGTAAAACACATTGGTTGCTACCTTGCCCCAGATCTCTGCTGCGGTGGGGCGCATACCCTTGGACAGCAGCAGCGCGCCGCCCAGCAACATCAAAACCTCTTTCACAATAAAGAAGAAAAACAGATACTTAATGGGGTTCTCCCAGTAGGTGTACAATAGCACGATTACAATCGCCATTTGGGACAGCTTATCCGCAATGGGGTCTAAGAGCTTTCCCAAATTGCTCACTTGATTAAACTTGCGGGCAATCTTGCCATCGAACAGGTCGGTTAGCGCAGCGCAAATCATCACGATCACCGCCACCAGTTGATGCCCCTGAACAAACAGCACAGCAAACACCGGGATCAGTGCAATGCGGATAAAGGACAGCCAGTTGGGAATGGTATTCCAGCCGTCAAACAGGTCGTGCACATTTTCTTTTAATGTTGACATAACAGGTCCTCCTATAGTGTGGGAAGCAAAGTTTCCATATATTCTAAAATGGCGCTGTCTGCAAAGAATGCATATACGCCGTTATCTTTCGGTAGCCAGTTGTTACCGGCCAGGTACGCCCAAACGCCGCTGACCAGCACCAAAAACAGACACCCCTTAACCAGCCCAAAGGCACCGCCCAATAGGCTGTTGGTCCGGGTAAATACCGTATTTTTGCCCTGCTTCTTCCTTAGCATAGCGGAAAGCAGCCAACAAATCAAGGCAATAATTATGAACGATAATAAAAATAATGCGATTTTTACCAGTAGGCAAGCCACCGGTTCCACCAACTGCTGCATTACAAAATCTGCAGCAGTTTTAGCACTGCCTTTTTTCAGCGCGGCGAAGTCAAAATCCCCTTGCAACGCCTGGGGCAGAGCCTGCATTTTCTCCTGCAAGGCAGCCATAAAGGTGTCCACGCCGGAGGCACCGGCGATTTTCTCCTGCACCTTGGCAAGGGCCTTTGGCTCCACCAGCTTGTCATACACCGCTTGGTAATACTGATGGCTGACGAACAGGGACACCGGCACGCCAACAGCGTACTTGGCTGTGCCGATCAAACCGGACAGCAGCCCCCGTCGAAAGCCCCATACCGCCATAAGTACCACCAGAGCGATCAATATATAATCCAAAATACTCAAGACTTGGTCTCTTCTTTCTCAATCACAGACTGGCGCTGCACAAACACATTGGAGGACATCATGGTGATGGACCGGACTGCGTCCGTACAATCCGCCGTATGTACTACACTGCCGTCTGACAGCTTATAAATTTTGATTTTATCGGCAAAAAGCACGGCAACCCGACTGCCGGAGGCAGACAGATCCTTGATCGCGCCCTGCACGGTAAAGGGCTTTTGCACCTTGCCGCCAGCGGTGATCCGCGCTACGGTATTTTGCGTGGCATTGCTATAAGAACTATACGCCACCACCAAATCGCCGCTGGCGCTATAATCATAGGCCACCGTTTGCACTTCGCCGTTTTTCAGCACCGTCTCCAGCTTATCTCCGTTTACCACGCTCACAAAGCTGCCGCCCACCACATACAGGCTGCTGCCCCGATAGGCTATATCCAGCACCTGGGTGCCGGGCAGATCAAAGCTGGCATAAGGCTCCGTGTCCTTGACACGCATCAAATAGAGCTTTGGCTGCAAGCGTGCATCCTTACTGTTCATGGCCACAAAAGCGACTTGACTGCCGTTGTCCCGAATGGCAATGTTGGTCACAAAGCCGTAGGACAGGCTGTATTTCATCTTATCCGCGCGGGTCTTGGTGATCACCTGAATATCACTGCGCTTATCAGCAGATTGGGCAGCGTAGACCACCTTGCCGTCGTCTGCCACATCGGCGCACAGCAGGCCGGTCTTGTTCTCGATCTCATACAAATTCTCACCACTGTAATCCAGCCGTAGCTTGGAGCCGCCCTGATCGTATGTAACCAGATACGAGTCAGAAGCGGCGGTAATCGGATTGGCATAACCGTGTACAGCAGTGAATTCCTCCTTGCCGTCTGATGGGTTCAGTACAGTTATGGAGCCGCCGGTGAGCACCGCCAGCTTAGCGCCCTGCTTATGAACCGTAACGCCATCGGAGCCGTCCAGCGCATAAGGAAAATTGCCGGTGAGCACGGACGATGTACCGCTGCCGCCGCGCAGGCTGCCGAAATCCACCTCGCACAGCTTTAGGATCACAATTGCCGCCAGCAGCACAGCCAGCACAATCCATACGATCCTGCGTACTTTTTTATCTTTTTGGCGCTTGCGTTCCCGCCGAAGCGCCTGCCGGTCTTCCGCTTCCACAAAAGCACCGCCTTTCTGTTTACATCTTTAAGTCTGCCGGGTCGTACTCAACCCGGTTCAGGTACAGCCCCTGGGGCGGCGCCGTCTTACCGGCGCGAATGCGCTCCCCACTTTCAATGATTGCCGGCAAATCCGCCGGGTCAATCTTGCCCTCACTGACAAAAAGCAGCGTGCCAACGAGAATGCGCACCATATTGTAAAGGAAGCCGTCTGCGCTGACCTTAAACAGTACCATATCCCCTTGCCGCTCTACGGTAAAGGCGGTAATGGTGCGCACTGTGTCCTCCACATCGCTGCGTGCACTGCAAAAGCCGCGAAAATCGTGGGTGCCAAGAAACGCCTTGGCCCCCTGCTGCATACGCTCCAACCGAATAGGATAGCGGTACTGGTACGCATAGCGCAGCAAAAACGGATCCCGAATGGCACCGTTGTACAGTTTATATACATATTCTTTCTCTCGGCAGCAGTACCGGGGGTGAAAATCAAGGGGAACCTCTCGGCAGTCCAGTACCGCAATGTCTTTTGGCAGCACCGTATTCAGTGCCCGCACCACACCGTCACAGGCAATGGACAGCTCTGTTTGGAAACTGACAAAATAGCAATTTGCGTGCACACCGCTGTCTGTGCGGGAGCAGCCCTTTACCGGCAGCCGCGCGCCAAACACCTTTTCTACCGCGTTTTGGAACACTTCCTGCACGGTAACGGCATTTTTTTGCACCTGCCAGCCGTGGTAGTCTGCGCCGTCATATCCAATGTTTAACAACAAATTCCGCATAACTTAAAGCACCGAACCTAAAAAGTGATTCACCACAAAAATGCCTGCAATATACAGCACCACCGCCGCCAGCGCAAAAAAATCACCGGTATGCAGGTGCATTTCTTTCATCTTGGTACGCCCGGCACCGCCACGATAGCAGCGGCACTCCATAGCGTCCGCCAGCTCATTGGCGCGGCGAAAAGAGGAGATGAACAAAGGAATCAAAATGGGTACCAATCCTTTGGCTCTACGAATCAGTCCCCCGCTCTCCATATCGGCGCCTCGAGATTTCTGCGCCGCCATAATTTTGTCGATTTCCTCGATCAAAGTGGGAATAAACCGCAGGGCGATGGTCATGGTCATGGCGATCACATGCACATCGATCTTAAACACCTTTAAGGGCTTCAACAGACGTTCCAGCGCATCTGTCAATTCCGTAGGTGAGGTGGTGTAAGTAAGCAAACTGCCAACAATCACCAACTCGATAATGCGCACCGCCATAAAAATGGCAGTCATAATGCCGTCCATGGTGATCTTCAGCTTGCCAAGGCTCACCAGCGGCTCACCTTCGCCGTAAAACAGGTTAATAACGCCGGTAATGAGAATAATCACGACCAGGGGCTTAATGCTCTTCAAGATGGTTTTAGGCGGTATCTTAGACAGACCCACCGCCAGGATCATAAAGACGATAGCCAGCCCCAGGGACCAAAAGTTCTTGCACAGAAACACCGCCACCACCATAAGGAAAGTAAGCACGATCTTCATACGAGCGTCCATACGGTGCACCGGGGAATTGCCGGGAAAATACTGACCAATGGTCATACTGGAATTCACAGGCAACCCCCCTCTCTCTTTAGGCGCTGAAATTCGCGCACGCCGTCGTCAACCGTAAAAATATCCGTGCGGCACGGTACGCCACGCCGCCGCAGTTCTAAGAAAATATCCGTTACCTGGGGCACATTCAGTCCCATTTGGCGCAGTTCCTCCGCATTGGCGTACACATCGGCAACCGGGCCGTAGGCAGCCACCTGCCCTTGGTGCATCACCAGCACGCGGCGGCAAATGCGCGCCACATCTTCCATGGAGTGGGAGACGAAAATCACCGTTGCCCCGGTACGGTCCCGGTAACTACGGATCAGATCTAAAATTTGATCCCTTCCACGGGGGTCCAACCCGGCGCAAGGCTCGTCTAAAATCAAAACCTTGGGCTCCATTGCCAAAATGGACGCAATGGCCACACGGCGCTTTTGCCCACCGGACAGATCAAAGGGCGACTGCTCCGCAAAATCACGGGACAGACCCACCAATTCCATAGAATGGAACACCCGGCGGCGAATTTCCTCACTGTCCAGTCCCATTTGCTTGGGACCGAAAGCGATCTCTTTATATACATCTTCTTCAAAAATTTGGTACTCCGGGTACTGAAAACACAGCCCTACCTGAAAGCGCACACGGCGAATTTGCTTGCGGTTTTGCTTACTCCAAATATCCGCGCCGTCCACATAGACTTTGCCGCTTTGGGGCTCTATCAGGCCGTTTAGGTGCTGGATGAGCGTAGATTTTCCGGAGCCGGTGTGACCGATAATGCCGACAATCTCGCCCTCCTCCACAGAGAAAGACACATCCTGCAGCGCCGCCGTTTCAAATGGCGTACCCACACTGTAACGGTAATTGAGTTTTTCACAGGTCAGTACAGCCAAGTTTTTGTTCCTCCAAGTTGGAAATCAATACATCCACGCATTCCGCAGAGTTCAAAACCGCGTGTTCGGCAAAGCCCAGCCGATCCGCCAGTTCCGTTGCCTGGGGCACATCGAGACCCAGGGCTTTCAGCTCATCCACATGGGCAAAAACCGCCCGCGGAGTGCCGTCCAGTCGGATCACGCCGTCGTCCATCACCACCACCCGGTCGGCTTGCACCGCCTCATCCATATAATGGGTAATGAGCAGAATGGTGATCCCCTCTTCTTTGTTCAGTTTCTTCACGGTGTCCAGCACTTCTCGACGGCCGCTGGGATCCAGCATCGCCGTGGGTTCGTCCAGTACAATGCACAGGGGTTTCATGGCGATAATGCCTGCCACGGCTACCCGCTGTTTTTGACCGCCGGAAAGCTTGGATGGCGATTTCAGCCGCTCCGCATACATGCCAACTGTCTTCAGCGCAGCGTCCACCCGGCGGCGGCATTCCTTTGGCTCCACACCCAAATTCTCCACTCCAAAGGCCACATCCTCCTCTACAATAGAGGAGACGATTTGGTTGTCCGGGTTTTGAAACACCATACCCACCTTGCGGCGCGCGTTATAGACCACATCTTCGTCTTGCGTCAGCGGCGTGCCGTCTACGACGACTTGCCCACTTTGGGGAAACAAAATGCCGTTAGAGAGCTTGGCTAATGTGGATTTGCCGGAGCCGTTATGCCCCAACACCGCCACAAAGGAGCCCTTCTTGATCTGCAAGTTCAGGTGGCTGAGCACCGGGCGGGGCGCCGGTGTATCCTTAGGTGCGTCCGGGTCCGCAGGATATGTAAATGTTACATCGTTAAATTCAAGAATTGCCATCTTTGCCTTTCCACACAGCTGTGGCACCGCAGGGCAGCACACCGCCGGTTTCCGTCACCGGCAGGCCAATCTCGTCCGCAGACACAGAACCGCCCATTTGACGCACCAAAACATCTTCCAAAATATATTGCATTACCGAGGCAGACAGGCCGGTGGTATAGGAATTCAACACCACAGCCAGCGCGTCATCGCTGAGCACCTGCTGCACCAGGGTCACAAAATCATATAAATTATCTTCCAGGTGCCAGATCTCACCTTTTGGCCCCCGGCCGTAGCTGGGCGGGTCCAGGATCACAATGTCGTACCGGTTGCCCCGACGAATTTCTCGCTGCACAAACTTGATACAATCGTCCACGATCCAGCGCACAGCACCGTCTGCCACGCCGGAGGCGGCCGCGTTCTCCTTTGCCCACTGGACCATACCCTTGGAGGCGTCCACATGGACTACCTGTGCGCCGGATTTCAGGCAGGCAACCGTGGCACCGCCGGTATAGGCAAACAGGTTGAGCACCTTTACCGGACGGTCAGCGCCCTCGATCATGCCACGCACCAGATCCCAATTCACAGCCTGTTCCGGAAACAGGCCGGTGTGCTTAAATCCCATGGTCTTGATGTTAAAAGTCAAGTCCTTATAGCGCACCTGCCACACAGCAGGAATGCGCTTAAAGGTCTGCCACTTGCCACCGCCGGTGCGGGAGCGCACATATCGTGCCCCCGGCTGTGCCCACAAGCGGTTCTCCCGCGGGCTATTCCAAATCACCTGGGGGTCCGGACGAATCAGGATTTCTCTGGTCCAACGCTCCAGTTTTTCGCCGGCAGAGCAGTCTATCAGTTCATAATCTTTCCAGTCACTGGCTACACGCATTAACTCAATCTCTCCCGTACCACATCTGCAATTCGATTGCCTAGTCGAGTGATCTTTTCCAGGTCTTTGCCCTCTAACATCACCCGCACCAAAGGCTCTGTACCGCTGACCCGAACCAGCACGCGGCCGTCGCCCATCAAATCCATCTCAGCCTGTTGAACGGCAGAGATAATATATTCGTCGTTGTTATATTTCTGCTTGCCCTCCGGTGTCACCTGCACATTGATGAGCACCTGAGGATAAACGGTCATAATCTTTGCCAGTTGAGATAGCTTTTTGCCGCTTTTCACCACTGTCTTAAGCAACTGCACACCGCTAAGCTCACCGTCGCCGGTGGTGGCGTAATCCAGGAAAATCACATGACCGCTTTGCTCGCCGCCGATGTTATAGCCCTTTTGCAGCATACGCTCCAGCACGTAACGGTCACCCACTGCCGTCTTTTCACAGGCAATGCCGTTCTCTTCGCAGAACTTAAAGAAGCCCATATTGCTCATCACCGTTACCACGGCGGTGTTCTTAGCCAGAGTGCCCTCGTCCAGCATTCGCTTGGCGCAAATGGCGATCACCTTGTCGCCGTCCACCAATTGGCCGTTTTCGTCCACCGCCAGCATACGGTCTGCATCGCCGTCAAATGCCAGCCCTAAGTCCAGCCCATTGTCCGTTACAAACTGCATCAGCTCCTCCGGGTGGGTGGAGCCACAGTGATCGTTGATATTCACACCGTCCGGCGTGTCGGAAAGCATATAACACCGGGCACCCAGAGCAGTAAAAATCTGTTTGGCACAAACGGAAGCGGAGCCGTTGGCGCAGTCCAGAGCGATATTCAGCCCGTCAAAGCGAACATCGGCGGTGTCCACCACATGGCGCACATAATCCTCCACGGCTGTCTTGCAATAGAGCCGATTGCCCACATCGCCGCCCAGTTTCTCCGGGATTTCTTCTGCACCGTCCAGGATAATCGCCTCAATTTCTTCTTCTATGGCGTCATCCAGCTTGTAGCCGGTGGACTGAAAGATCTTAATGCCGTTGTATTCGCAAGGGTTGTGTGAAGCGGAGATCATCACGCCGGCGTCACAGCCGTAACGGCCGATCAGGTAAGCGACTGCCGGGGTAGGCACTACGCCCACAGAGAGCACATTAGCCCCCACGGCGCAAAGCCCGGCTGTAAGCGCCGCCTCCAGCATATCGCCGGACGCCCGGGTGTCTTTACCGATGAGCACCGTGGGTTTTCTGCCCAGCTCACCGGCCAAAACTTTGGCTGCCGCCTTGCCGATCGAGAGCGCCAGCTCGTTGGTTAAATCTTTATTGGCTATGCCACGCACGCCGTCTGTTCCAAACAATCTGCCCATACCATTCTCCTTTGTCGTTAAAAAGAACTGTGTGTTTCCGTCTATACCGGTTTGAATTTCAATTTACAATGGTTAAAGTAAAGTTTGCTGCCCGTCCTGCTGGAATCCCAAATGCCGGTAGGCCGCCGGGGTCACGCAGCGCCCACGGGGGGTGCGGCTGAGAAAGCCAATCTGCATTAAATACGGCTCGTACACATCCTCAATGGTCACTGCCTCTTCACCAATGGCTGCGGCAATGGTCTCCAGCCCCACAGGTCCGCCGTTATAATTTTTGATCATGGTGGTCAGCAGGCGACGGTCAATACCGTCCAGCCCCAGCTGATCAATTTCCATACGAGAAAGGGCATCCTCCGCCGCCTCAGCGTTGATTACGCCGTCGTACTTTACCTGGGCAAAGTCACGGCTGCGCTTGAGCAAACGGTTGGCAATACGCGGGGTGCCTCGGGAGCGAGAAGCGATCTGCAAGGCGCCGTCCTGTTCAATGGGAATATTCAAAATGCCCGCCGAGCGCTTAACGATGGTGGCAAGCTGCTCATCCGTGTAAAGCTCCAGCCGTAAGATCACGCCAAAGCGGTCACGCAGTGGCGCCGACAGTTGCCCGGCACGGGTGGTGGCGCCAACTAAGGTAAAGTTGGGCAGATCCAGCCGAATAGAACGGGCGGAAGGACCTTTGCCAATGATAATATCCAGCGCACGGTCCTCCATAGCCGGATACAGCACTTCCTCAACGCTGCGGTTCAGACGGTGAATCTCGTCAATAAAGAGCACATCCCCCTCTTGCAGGTTGGTAAGCAGTGCCGCCAGATCGCCTTGCTTCTCAATGGCCGGACCACTGGTGACGCGAATGTTCACGCCCATCTCATTGGCAATAATGCCCGCCAGCGTGGTCTTGCCCAATCCGGGCGGACCGTACAGCAGCACATGATCCAGCGCTTCGCCACGGGTGCGCGCCGCCTCAATGTAAACGGCCAGGTTCTCTTTCACTTTATCTTGCCCAATATAGTCCTCCAGGGTCTTGGGACGCAGGGAATTCTCTATATCCGTATCCGTCTCCGTCAGGCCGGTAGACACAATACGATTTTCCAAATCCATATCTTCCATAGGCAACTCCTAATCTGTTTGAGGCTTACAAATTGGCGGCCAGCTGGCGCAGCCCCCGGCGGATCATCTCGTCCACCGAAAGTCCGGGTTCCATCTGACCCACAGCCACAGCGGCGTCGCTTTGACCGTAGCCCAGAGCCACCAGCGCTTCAACCGCCTCTGCCGCAACAGAGCCGGCGGTATTGGCAGCGGCTGCCGCCTGCACCTCTCTGCTGCTGCCCAAATCCAGCACGCCCATTTTATCTTTCAATTCCAGCACAATGCGCTCGGCAATCTTTTTGCCGATACCCGGCGCACGAGTCAGGGACTTGGCGTCCCCGCCGGCAATGCAAACGGCCAATCGATCCGCCGACAGCTCCGACAAGATTGCCAGCGCCGCCTTAGGTCCCACGCCGTTTACGGAGATCAGCAGCTTAAAGCAATCCAGCTCCGCCGTGGTGGCAAAGCCGTAAAGATCCAGTGCATCCTCCCGCACAGACAAGTAAGTGTAAAGCTGCACCGGCTTGCCCACGCCCGGCAGGGACTGTAAGGTAGTCAGCGTGGTGAAGCACTTAAACCCAACACCGCCGCAGCTGACCACCGCAAAATTCTGATCAAAATAAGTGAGCGTACCGTCCAAACTGTAAATCATAAGTAACTCCTTATCACAGATTGCCCAACCGCCCCAGCAGGCTGCCGCTGGCGTGACCGTGACAGATGGCCATAGCCAGTGCATCAGCCGTGTCGTCCGGCTTGGGTATTTTCTCTAAATTCAAAATCAGGCGGGTCATCTCCTGTACCTGCTTCTTCTCCGCCCGGCCATAGCCCACCACCGACTGTTTCACCTGCAAGGGGGTGTATTCAAAGATGGGCACATTTTTTTGTTGGGCGGACAGGGTGATGACCCCTCTGGCTTGCGCCACATCAATCACGGTCTTGGCATTGTTGTTATAAAACAACTTCTCCATACTCATCACCTCCGGGTGATAGGTGTCAAACAGGCCGATCATATCCGTGTAGATCATTTGCAGCCGCAAAGGAAACGGCGTTTTGGCCTGCGTGGTGATGGCGCCGTAGTCCACCACAGAGAATTTATTGCCTTTATAGTCAAGCACGCCCCAGCCGATAATGGCATACCCGGGGTCAATACCAAGAATACGCATACTGACACTATCCCATAATAAATTTAAATTATTATAACACAAAGACGCACGGCTTGCAATATAATATATAAATTATTATATATATAAACAGAAAATTAGGGAGCACCGTAGCGCTCCCCTATTCCCTTATCGTCCGGCGCCCTCGCCCCGCAGCTGATGAATAAATTTTTGCAGTTCAATGTTGTTAAAGGTGTACTGCCCCCGGTCCGTGCCCGGGATATAGTACCGTGCCGTAACCTCTCCATTAAGGACCGTAAAAGACTGGCGCAAGGTGGCAGTCATATAGTCGGCACACTGCCGCGCATTTGAGCCGCTTACGATCACCACGCCTACCCTTTTCGGCTTAGCAATAGGCGGCTTGGCACCCCGTTTGAAGCGGGCGCTGTAATACCGCTGGAACCGGTCAATCACTGCCTTCAGCGGAGCCGGAAAAAAGTTATTATACACCGGAGTAAAGAACGCAATATAGTCCGCGTCTTCAAAGTCCTCAAAAAAAATATCCAGATCTTTGTTGGCGCAGCCCGCATGCTGCTCGCAAAAGCGGCAGTCGGTACAGGGCGCCGGCGCCAGCTTGTACGTATTATATTCTACGATCTTACAGTCGATAAAATACGGCTTCACCTGGCGGATCAATTCTTCGCTGACCCCATTTGGCCGAGGCGAACCGCCGATAATCAGTAGTTTCTTCATCTCATCACCGCCCCTATTCTACCACACTTTGCCCTTGTTTTGAAGTCGTAATTGTGATAAACTTAAAAATAACACAAAAAAGAGGGCCTCGACTATGACCAAGTTTTTGATACACAAATTCATTCCACGGGATGCAAAGCAAAACGCCAAAGACCGGCAGCGCTACGGCGTGCTCAGCGGCATTGTGGGCATCCTCTGCAATCTGCTGCTATGCGTGCTGAAATTTATTTGCGGCACGGTGAGCCACTCGGTGTCTATCACCGCAGACGCCGCCAATAACCTGTCAGACGCTTCCTCCAACATCGTCACCGTAATCGGTGCAAAAATCGCAAGCAAGCCGGTAGATAACGACCACCCATTCGGCCACGGCAGGATGGAATACATCAGTGCCCTAATCGTGGATTTCTTTATTTTCCTAATGGGGTTTGAGTTGGGCAAAAGCAGTATTGAAAAGATCATTCATCCCCAAGAGGTGCGGTTCAGTGCCGTGACCGTGGCGGTGCTTGTGCTGTCCATTGGGGTCAAGCTGTGGATGGCTTACTTTAATCAGGCACTGTATAAAGAGAGCAACAATCTCAATCTGAAAGCTGTACGCCAGGATAGCCTGAACGACTGCATTTCCACAGCCGCAGCCGGCGCGGCACTGCTGTTGTCTGCCTTTACCGCCTTTGACCGGGCAGACGGCATCATGGGGCTGCTGGTGGCCGCGTTTATCCTCGCCGGAGGTGTGAGCACCTTAAAGGACATTATGGGCCCCCTGCTGGGTCAGGCGCCCAGTAAAGAGCTGGTGGATGAGATTGAGCGCCGTATGCTGGCAGAACCGCTGATTGTAGGCGTGCACGACTTAATTATTCACGACTACGGCCCGGGGCGGGTCATTGCCTCTGCACATGCGGAAGTGCCGGCAGATCAGGATATTATGGCGGTGCACAACGCCATTGACCGTGTGGAGCACCAAATTAGTAAAGAACTGCAAATTGTTATCTGTATTCACATGGATCCCATTGCAATCCATGACGCCACGGTGGATAAATACCGCAAACTCATGGCGGAAATTCTGCAAGACTACGATCCCCAGCTGCGCTTTCATGACTTTCGACTGGTGGAGTGCAGTGACCACATGAACCTGATCATGGACATTGTGGTGCCCAAAGAACACAAAAAGCACCGCAGCCAAATTTTGAAGGAAGTACAAGCGGCCGTGCAGCAGCGTGACCCCCGGCTGCGAGTCGTGGCGACAATGGAGCACTCCTATATCTGAATTTCAACATTAATAAACGCCCGGCAGTTTGGAACTGTCGGGCGTTTTGCTGTTTTGTTAATTCTTTGTATCAAAGGTGTAGTCAATGCTGTTTTCATAGCACCAATCCGCAGCCTTTTTGCGCACATACTCGGTCTGAAATGCGTCAAACTTCTCGGAAAATTCCTTATAGGCGTTAAAATATTTCCAAAAAGTCTCAACCACGGCATCATCCGGCGTTTGATCAAACACAGCCTTGATCTTGGCATTGCCGATAGACTGGACAAACGCGTGCATCACTTCGCCGTCCGTTACATAAAAGTACGGAATATAGCCTAAAGACAGCAGATACGCCGATGTGCCGGTATCCTCCGGGTGATCCAAATCCGCCAACTCCGCCATGCTGTGCACCTGCATATCCTGACGGGAGAACCAAAATTCCGACGCACCGCTCCAGCCTTTTCTTAAATTATCTTCGTTCAAAACAAACTGCTTCATCACTAAACCCTTTGCTGCAATTATTAACCAATGGACTTCATCAAACCGCCGTTTTTGATAATGTTCTGAATGAACGGCGGAAACGGCTGGGCCTGATACACCTTGCCGGTAGTCAGGTCCGTGATCACGCCGCTGTCAAAATCCACCTGCACTTCATCGCCCTGGTTGATCTCGTTGGCAGCCTGGTCGCACTCTAAGATCGCAAGGCCGATATTAATGGCATTGCGGTAAAAAATACGAGCAAAGGTGGAGGCAATCACGCAGCTGATGCCGCTGGCCTTAATGGCAATGGGTGCGTGCTCACGGGAGGAGCCGCAACCAAAGTTCGCCTTGGCCACCATGATGTCACCGGGCTGCACCTTATTTACAAAATCCTTGTCAATATCTTCCATACAATGAGAAGCCAGCCAGGCCTCGTCACTTTTGTTCAGGTAGCGGGCAGGAATGATTACATCCGTGTCCACATTGTCGCCGAACTTATGTACCTTACCTTTTGCTATCATACCGTGACCTCCTTATACCGTAGCCGGGTCGGCAATATAGCCCTTGACCGCAGAGGCGGCAGCCACAGCGGGAGAGGCCAAATAAATCTCAGACTCCGTGTGACCCATACGGCCCACAAAGTTTCGGTTTGAGGTAGAGACCGCCCGCTCACCGGCAGCCAAAATACCCATGTGACCGCCAAGGCAGGGACCACAGGTAGGTGTAGACACGACTGCACCGGCCTCAATAAAGATCTGGGTCAGACCCTCCTCAATGCACTGCAAATAAATGCGCTGAGTAGCCGGGATCACGATCACGCGCACATCTTGCGCCACCTTGCGACCTTTCAAAATTGCAGCAGCAGCGCGCATATCTTCCATTCTGCCATTGGTGCAGGAGCCAATCACCACCTGGTCGATAGCGATCTTTTCACTGTCCACCTGATCAATAGTATGGGTATTCTCCGGCAGATGCGGAAATGCCACGGTGGGCTTTAAGGTACTCAAATCAATTTTTACCGTGCGGGTGTATTCCGCGTCCGGGTCTGCCTCAAAAATCGTATATTCCCGCTCTGCGCGGCCGTTCACATACTGCAAGGTCACATCATCTACCGGGAAGATTCCGTTTTTGGCGCCGCACTCAATGGCCATATTGCTGATGCACAGCCGATCGTCCATGGAAAGCTCCGCAATACCATCGCCGGTAAATTCCAAAGACTGGTAGAGCGCGCCGTCCACACCGATCTCACCGATCAAGTGCAGTACCACATCTTTCCCGCTGATAAAGGGTGCTTTTTTGCCGGTGATCTCAACTTTGATGGCAGAGGGAACCTTAAACCAAGCCTTACCGGTAACCATACCGGCAGCCATATCCGTGGAGCCTACGCCGGTGGAGAACGCACCCAGTGCACCGTAAGTACAGGTGTGGCTGTCTGCGCCGATTACGCAGTCACCACAGGCCACAATCCCCTGCTCCGGCAGCAATGCGTGCTCAATCCCCATATTGCCCACATCAAAATAGTGGGTAATGCCGTGGGCACGGGCAAAAGTACGCACCTGCTTGCAGTTCTGCGCGGACTGAATGTCCTTGTTGGGCGTAAAGTGATCCATTACAAGGGCAATGCGGGTCTTATCAAACACGCCGTCCTTGCCAAATTTGTTCATCTCATTGATGGCAACCGGAGAGGTCACATCGTTGCCAAGTACCATATCCAGCTTGGCCTCAATCAATTGACCGGCTACCACATGATCCAAACCGGCGTGCGCCGCCAGGATCTTTTGCGTCATTGTCATTCCCATGATCGTCACCGTCCTTAAATATCGTCCGTAAAGGAACCGGCGCCGCGCTCCAGCGAAGTCACGCCGGTACGCGCCATTTCCACAATGCTAAAGCGCTGCTCCAGTTGCTGAATAAAGGCGTCCAGCATCTCCCCCGCACCGGTGAACTCCAGGGTCACCGTCTCGGCAGAAATGTCCAGCACACGAGCACCATAACCGGCGTTGAATGCCAAAAGGGCGTTTTTCTCCGGAATGCCCTGGGCGTGCACCTTCACCAGCAGCAACTCAGAGGACACAGAATTGTCCGGAGTCAGCTCAGATACTTTCTCCACGATCTCCAGCTTTAACAGCTGGCGCTTGATCTGGCGAAAATTCTCCGGCTCCGTGTTGGTCTCAATGGTCATACGGGAAAAGTTCGGGTCCTCCGTCTCACTCACCGTCAGAGAGGAGATGTTGTATGCACGGCGGGAGAACAGGCTGGCCACCCGTTGCAGCACGCCGCTCTCGTTATCCACAAGAACAGATAAAACCAATTTCTCTTTCATCATCCTTGCCTCCAATCAGTTAAACTGCTCGATAATGTCCGTGTGTGCGCCACCGGGCGGAATCATCGGCAGCACATTGCTGTCCGGTGAAATACGGCAGTCCACCAACACCGGACCGGGATAAGCCAGCGCCTCTGCCAGCACAGCGTCAATATCATCATTGGTATGGATACGCAGTCCCTTTACGCCAAAGGCTTCTGCCACTTTCACAAAATCCGTAACTCGGTGGGGATCTGTATCGGAAAAGCGGTTGCCATAAAACAGCTTTTGCCACTGGCGCACCATACCCAGCACAGTGTTGTTCATAATGAACATCTTAACCGGGATATTGTAGGACGCCATGGTGGCCAGCTCAGACAGGTTCATGTGGAAACCGCCGTCACCGGCAAACATCACCACGGTTTGATCCGGGCAGCCTATAGCCGCGCCAAAGGCAGCGCCCATGGAATAGCCCATGGTGCCCAGTCCGCCGGAGGTCAGCAGGGTGCGGGGTCGGGTGTACTTATAGAACTGTGCCGCCCACAGCTGGTGCTGACCCACATCGGTGACCACAATGGTGTCGTCCGGGGTCTTTTCATCAATTTTTTCAATTAAGACCTGGGGATTTACATAATCCCCGATCTGCAGTTGCTTAAAGGGATGCCGGCTGGCCTCGATCTCCGCTTTCCAGTCGCTGTGATCCATCTGCTCCACATTACGGGTCAGCATGGGCAGAATTTCTGCCAAGTCGCCACGCAGGTGGTAGTTGGAAAAGATGTTTTTGTCCATCTCCGCTGCGTCAATGTCAATATGTAAGATCTCTGCGTTAGGCGCAAACTTCTTGCGGTTGCCGGCCACACGGTCAGAGAAACGGGCGCCGCAAGTGATGAGCACATCGCAGTCATGCGCCGCCTTATTGGCCTCAAAATGGCCATGCATACCGATCAGCCCCACGTGGAGCGGATGGCCGTACGGAAATGCACCCAGACCCATAAGAGAGGACACCACCGGTGCGTCCAGTTTCTCGGCAAAAGTAATCAGATCTTCACCCACTTTGGAGAGAATGGCGCCGCCACCAACATAAATCAGCGGTTTCTTGGCGTTTCTCAGCAATTCGAGCGCCCGATCTACGCAAGACTGCTTGGGCATCTTAAACGGCTCAATCTCCACTTTCGGTTCCGCCACATATGCACAGGTGGCAGAAGTTATATCCTTGGGAATATCAACCAGAACAGGACCTTTGCGCCCGGTCTGGGCAATGCGGAACGCCCGGCGCAGCGTGGGCGCCAGCTCCTCCACAGACTTCACCTGGAAGTTGTGCTTGGTAATGGGCATGGTAATACCGCAAATATCTACCTCCTGGAAGCTGTCTCGCCCCAAGCCGGAGGTGGCATAGTTGCATGTAATGGCAACCACCGGCACAGAGTCCATATAGGCCGTGGCAATACCGGTCACCAGATTGGTGGAGCCGGGGCCGGAGGTGGCAAAGCACACGCCCACCTTGCCGGTGGCGCGGGCATAGCCGTCTGCCGCGTGGGACGCGCCCTGCTCATGGGCAGTTAAAATATGCTTAAAGGTGTCGCCATATTTATAAAGCTCGTCAAAAATATTCAGGATCGTACCGCCGGGATAACCAAAGACGGTATCTACGCCCTGTTCTTTCAAGACTTCAAGAACGATCTGAGAGCCATTGAGTTCCATTAAATTCCTCTCCTATCACGAAAATTTACTATATATTTTAGGATATTTGCGATACTATGTCAAGAAAAATTTATCCTTGTAAAAACAGTAGCATTGGTATATACTTATATTCGCACAAAATAATGTGTAATTCAGACATCGGAGCAAAAAGAATGAAACTTGGTATCGTAGGCTTGCCAAACGTTGGCAAAAGCACACTTTTTAACGCCATTACAAACGCAGGCGCCCAAAGCGCCAACTACCCCTTTTGCACAATAGAGCCGAATGTGGGTATGGTCAGCGTGCCGGACGAACGTCTGGACAAGCTGGCAGAAATGTACCACCCGGACAAATTCACGCCGGCCACCATTGAGTTTGTGGACATTGCAGGGCTGGTCAAGGGTGCGTCCAAGGGCGAGGGTCTGGGCAACAAATTTCTGTCCCATATCCGGGAGGTAGACGCCATTATCCATGTAGTCCGCTGCTTTGAGAATGACGACATCACACATGTGGACGGCTCTGTGGATCCGGCAAGGGACATTGAGACCATCAATTTGGAGCTGATCCTCTCGGATCTGGATATTCTGAATCGACGAATCGACAGCCGTAAAAAAGCCATGAAGGGCGACAAGACGCTGGCGCCGGAGGTGGCGTTTCTGGAGCAACTGGCTGCGGAGATGGAAGAAGGCAAAACCGCCCGCAGCGTGGAGATCAGTGAGGATGAACAAGAGTACCTGAAAGAAGTATCCCTCCTGACCATCAAGCCGGTGATCTATGCCTGCAATATGGGCGAGGACGACTTTAACGCTGGGATTGAGAGCAATCCGTTCTACAAAGCGGTGGAGGAGATCGCTGCCGCAGAGGGTGCGGAAACACTGCCCATCTGCGCAGAAATGGAGGCAGAGATTGCTCAACTGGACGAGGACGAAAAGGCCATGTTCCTTAGTGATATGGGGCTGGAAAAAAGTGGGCTGGATCGGCTGATCAAGAAGAGTTATTCCCTTTTGGGTTTGATTTCCTACCTGACCGCCGGTAAGCCGGAAGTGCGTGCCTGGACCATCAAAAAAGGCACCAAGGCGCCCCAGGCTGCCGGCAAGATCCACACAGACTTTGAGCGGGGCTTTATTCGCGCCGAGGTGGTTTCCTTTGACGATCTGGTGGCCTGCGGCGGCATGACGGCTGCCAAAGAGAAAGGCTTGGTTCGCAGTGAGGGCAAGGACTATGTGATGCAGGACGGCGATGTAGTGCTGTTCCGCTTTAATGTATAAGCATTTTTAATTAATCACCATTTTGCGCGTTTTGCACATTATTATCCAAGTTAAATAATAATTTTTTCTTGCAGAATGAAAAATTGTTGACTATGACCAATAACCGTTGTATAATCAATCATAAGGCAGGAAAATTATGTCAGCAACAAAAAAAACAGATATTGAATCGCTGGTTTCCGCCGCCCAAAGCGGCAGCGGAGAAGCCATAAATGCACTGGTCCACGCCATGCGCCCCACTGTGGAGATGATTGCCATGAAGTACATTCACTCTCCACTGGAGAAGGACGATCTGGTCCAGGAGGGCATGATTGGTCTGCTGGCCGCCCTGCGTGCATACCAACCGAAACGAGGCGCCGCTTTTCGCACTTTTGCCGGCACTTGTATTGAAAACGCAATACAAACCGCGCTGCGAAAATTCAGTCGGCGCAAAGATGTTCCGGCGGATAATATGGTTCCCTTGGAGGACTATCTGGATCATGCCGGTACAGCCGTCAGCGCGGAGGACGATTTTTTGGCCGCAGAGAGTGTGGCGCGCCTGAGCCGCGCGTTGGAGCAGCAGTTGTCTCCTATGGAAAATGAGGTGCTGCGCCTGCACATCAGCGGTTTTCGATATGCGGATATTGCCACCCGACTGAACAAAAGCCCAAAGGCGGTAGACAACGCATTACAGCGTATTCGTAAGAAGTTGACGCTTCTTTTTGAATAAATCTTATGAGAGGTAGTTAAGGTCCAATGTACGAAGACAAAACATTAGTCTGCAAGGATTGTGGGAACGAATTCGTTTTTACAGCCGGTGAACAGGAGTTCTATGCTGAAAAGGGATTTGTCAATGAGCCCCAGCGCTGCAAAGCTTGCCGTAGCGCAAGAAAAGCCGCCGCTCGCGGTCCCCGCGAAATGCACGACGCTGTTTGCGCCAACTGCGGCGCAGCCTGCAAGGTTCCCTTTGAGCCGCGGGAAGACCGTCCGGTCTATTGCAGCGAGTGCTTTGCGAACATGAAAGCAGAGTAACCGGTTATTGATATAAATCTATAAATAGCATCTATTTCAATAGCGAAAAAAGCAAAAAAAGAACAGCTATCCGCAAGGGTAACTGTTCTTTTTCTTTTGCACTATTTACTCTTTGCCGTTCCAGCAGTAGGTGCAAAGCTGATCCGCAGGAATACCTACGGAAGCGATCATATCGTCCAGTCGATGATAGCGCAAGCTGGTAAAGTGCAGCTTTTCGCCGATTTTTTCCACCATGGCGGCGTATTTTTCGCTGTCCGGGTCGGCATATTCTGCCAGCACTTCCTTTGTCGGATCGCCGCCCTCCAGTTCCAGGATCACACGACGAGTGATCAGTTCCATCTCTGAGGTGGAACGGGAAAAATTCAGGTACTTACAACCAAACAGTAACGGCGGGCACGCCGGCCGGATATGCACTTCTTTTGCGCCGCTGGCGTACAAAAACTCCGTGGTCTCCCGCAGCTGGGTGCCGCGAACGATGGAGTCGTCAATAAGCAGCAGGCTCTTGCCCTCAATCAAATCGTGCACCGGAATCAGCTTCATCTTAGCGATCAGGTTGCGCTTGGTCTGGTTGGGTGGCATAAAAGAGCGGGGCCAGGTAGGCGTGTACTTAACAAATGGACGAGAAAACGGGATGCCGGAGGCGTTGGCATAGCCGATGGCGTGGGCAATGCCAGAGTCCGGCACACCAGCCACAATGTCCGGCTTGGCGTTGTCTCGGCCTGCCAGCAGCTCGCCGCAGTGGTAACGCATTTTTTCCACGCTGATCCCTTGATAGGACGAGGACGGATAACCGTAATACACCCATAGGAAGGTGCAAATTTTCATTTTTTTGCCCGGTGCAACCAACTGCTGCACACCGTCCGGGGTTAGCACCACGATCTCGCCGGGGCCAAGTTCTTTGTCATCGGTATAGCCCAAGTTCAAATAGGCAAAGCTTTCAAAGCTGGCGCAGTGACCGTCCGGCTTTTTGCCCAGCACAATGGGCGTGCGCCCCAGCTTGTCCCGGGCAGCATACACCCCTTTGGGGGTCAAAAGCAGCATACTCATAGAGCCGTCGATCACATCTTGCGCGTAGCGAATACCCTCTACAAAATTCTCTTTTTGGTCGATCAGCGCTGCCACCAGTTCCGTGGGATTGATCTCGCCATTGTGCATTTCAAAGAAATGAGCGTTCGTCCCGATAATCTCATCCACAATAGCGTCTGCATTATTGATCTTCCCTACCGTTGTAATGGCAAAGGTGCCGTGGTGGGAGCGCACCAGTATGGGCTGCGCCTCAAAATCGGAAATACAGCCGATGCCCATGGTGCCGTGCATCTCCTGGGACTCCTTGGTGAACTTCGTGCGAAACGGCGCATTTTCTATATTATGTATGGCTTTGTCAAAACCGGTTTCCGGGTCATACACCGCCATTCCCGCCCGGCGTGTGCCCAGGTGGGAATGGTAGTCCACCCCGAAAAACAAATCAAATACGCAATCTTCTTTGGATACTGCGGCAAAATATCCGCCCATTACTCCACATCCTCTCCTTGGAATGTGCCTATTATAACAGATGATTCGCAAAATAGAAAGAAAAATTGCAATATTTTTACAAAAATAAGGCCAACGGTTATACCGATGGCCTTTGGCGAAAAATCACAGCTGATTTACAAACAGGCAGCAGAGTGACCACCAAAAGCAGCGCTAATAAAACACAAAGTAATTTCTTCATCATTTTCTACCAAAAATTCATTTGGTTTTATCTTAGCACAGTCCGTTTCGTACCACAACAAAAACACTAAATTTAGGCAATAAAAAAAGCCCGGTGCGCCTAGGCACACCGAGCCCCCGCAGTTAAACCACGGTCAGGGAAACATCGTCCAGAATTACGCTGTCATCCGTGCCGCCGGTTGCTTCCAGATAGACTGTCACTGTGGTCACATTCTCCGGCACCACCGTACTGATTACCTGATAATAGCCAAAATTCGGCGCCGTCTTAACCATATCCTGAGAACGCACCGACACATCAGCTGCATTTGATTCGCCGCCGGCTGCGTCTGTAAAGATGATCCTGCCAGTCACTGCCGGTTGATCCCCTACCCCTTGGGCATAAAAGGAAAGCCGGTAATAGCTGCCTGGGGCAGCTGCGTGGGTCTGGCTCATTTGCGCACCTGATGCCAGGTGCACCGCTGATAAACCGCTGTGCACCTGACCGGCGCCGGTGGCTTGCCCAGCCAAAGCATCGTTGTTCATGGTCCAACCGGTGGGGACAGTATTGGTGAACTGCTCCATAGTGCCATTGGTCACCAATTCGCCGGGCAGAACCGTTCCGGCTGCGCCGGTGGCACCCGTAGGTCCGGTAGGACCTGTTGCGCCGGTAGCACCTGTTGCACCCGCTGTACCGGCAGGGCCTGTTACGCCGGTAGCACCTGTGGCACCGGTAGGTCCTGTTACGCCTGCTGTACCGGCAGGGCCTGTTGCGCCGGTAGCACCTGTGGCACCGGTAGGTCCTGTTGCGCCTGCAAAGCCAGCAGCTCCGGTTGCACCTGTTGGACCGGTGGGACCCATTTGGCCGTTGCTACCCGGTGCACCGGTGGGACCGGTAGGACCCATTTGTCCGTTACTGCCGGCCACACCGGTAGCGCCCGTAGGACCCATAGGACCGGTAGGGCCGGTAGCGCCAACACCCGGACCTGTGGGTCCGGTGGGACCGGTAGGCCCTGTTGGACCGGTAGGCCCAACAACGGTGGGACAGCAGGAACAGGCAGGCTTGCAGCAAGCGTCGCAGCAAGGTTGGTTTTTATAAATCGTTGTATTCATCGGTTTTGCTCCTTATCCTCTCCAATAGACGGCAGGTTGGCAGGGTGCTGCAATGCGGCAAAATAGGCTGCATTCTGCTGCACAGCGGCATCATCGGGTCGGTACGCTGCGGCTTGGGCATTACAGCGGGCAGCCGCTGCGTAATCACCCATACGATCATAACAAACGCAAAGCCGCAGGTACGGCAAGTACCCGGTGTCATCCGTGTTTACAAAGCCGCTATGCAGGTCCTGGGGCAGTTCCAGCGCCCACTTGTACCAACAAATCGCCGCCGGATAATCCCCTTGTTCCAGTAACAAATCACCGCAACCGCATACCAGGTCCGCCCGAGATGATCCCAAGGCAAAGCTCCGGCACAATGCAGCAAACGCACCCTTCCGATCCCCTTGGACGTGCAGGGCTGCACTCAGATACTTGCAGGCCTCCAACTGATCCGGCAGCCAGCCGTCGCCGGGCGCCAAAAACGCCTGCAATTCCTGTACCGCACGGTCATACTGCCGATGGTAGTATAACTCCCGCCCGTAGTAGAATCGATCTCGGGGCGTAAACGACTCCCCTGCCGCCGCCATCTTTTCATAGATTCGTAGGTTTCGGGTGGTGTACGCTGTCTTGATTGATCGATGCGTCACGGCAATATTCACTGTAATTCTGGTGCCCGGGCACTGAATATATTCGTGTACCCGACCGTGCCAAACCGGTCCCGCCGCACGGCGCACCAACCGCTCTCGATCAAAGAAAAAAGTGGGATTGCCACGACTGTCAAAGGCGGTATTGTAGCGCATCATCACCACATCCGCCGGGGATTGGTCCAGCCGATTTTTCAGACACAACAACGCATCCAGATCCTCCGGCAACAGCACATCGTCTGCGTCCAGCCACAGGATGTAATCCCCTGTGGCCTTGGCAAAGGATGCATTGCGTGCCGCTGCAAAATCATCTACCCAGGCAAAGTCAAAAATCCGATCGGTATAGGCAGCCGCAACCGCCTTGGTACCGTCCATGCTGCCAGTGTCTACCACAATGATCTCATCCACCGCCGGTGCCACGCTCTCCAGGCACCGTCCCAGTACCGCTTCCTCGTCCCGCACGATCATACAAAGGCTGATACTCGCCACTGTCACCCCTCCTACGAACCTATCTCATTCTATGCAAAAGAGAAAAATCTGTGTTTTTGCATTTTTTGTAAAAATTCTCTTGACTTTCCCATATACGCTATGCTATACTACCAAAGCGAGATAGCTACGGGGCATTAGCGCAGTTGGGAGCGCGCCACACTGGCAGTGTGGAGGTCAGGGGTTCGAATCCCCTATGCTCCACCAAGTCCACTGTAATTTCGGTTACAGTGGCTTTTTTTATTTTCAGCGCACAAAAAGCAGCGGAACCACCAACCAACAGGAGGAAAACCATGCGCCAAAAGTCACTGAAACGAACGCGATTCAAGAAAGCGCTTCCTGCCCTGTTCTGCGCCGGTATTGCCGTACTGCTTCCCCTCCTCACCGGCTGCAAAAGAGAAACACCCACGGTTACCGAACCTACAACCGCTGTTACCACCACAGAAAACACCGCACAAACATTTGCCCGCCAGCGGGTGGAGGACAGCATTCAGACTGCGCTGGAGCTGGTGAAGAAGAATCCTGTAGGCGGCTGGTCCTCCACGGTCAGATACGAATACAAGCAGGACAATGCCGCCTATGCCGGGCTAAACGGTGACCAACAGGCACTCTATGACGAAATGCTCCCAAAAGTTAAAGATTTGGCCCCTTTTACATACACGGCCAAGGACCGGGGCTACGCTGTGCTGGACAATGTTTTGATGGCTGCATCAGCGCTGTGTCGGGACCATCCGGAATATGAGAATTATTTTGATATAGAAGAAGTCGTAGAGGGCGATCGCACCACGGCTCTGCGGGCCTGCTACTTTTTGCCCTACGACGCAACAGGCGCCGCAGCGGACACTAAGCAGATAAAAAAGGAAATACGGATCTTTGAAGAAGAATGCAATTTGATCGTTAGCGCCATTCCAAAGACCTTTAGCACCTACGACAAGTACCGCTACCTGGCAGCGGTGATCTCCTTGCGCACCACTTATGACAACGACTCTGTCGGCGGCAAGCCTACTGCCACCGCCTACGGCGCCATTGAGGGCGGGTCGTCCATTTGTCAGGGCTATGCCAGCGGATTTGAATACCTTTGTCACAAGGCAAATTTGTGGTGCACACAGGTCAGCGGCGTGTCCCAAGACACCGCCCACGCCTGGAACCTGGTAAAACTGGAAAGCGGCACCTACCATGTAGATTTGACCTGGGCCGATGCAGACGGCAATACGCCGCTGGACCCCGCCTGGCAAAGCTATTATATGCTGACCCAAGAGGAAATCCTGCTGGATCACCAAATAGACGACGGCACGGTGGCCACCGGCAAAAATCAGCCCCAAACCGCTGGGCAATAAGCCTACCCTTGACAAAAGCAAAAAACCTGACACATGCGTAAAAACAGCGCACAAAGAACAAAACGGCACAGTCGACGAGATGACCTCGTCGACTGTGCCACTTTAGTTTATGTATGTTTCTGTCGTATTTACAACACAAAGGAAGAAATCAGCGCGCAAATAGTGCGGATGTCTACCTTAGACTTAAAGTCAAACTGCAACCGATTGCCGTCATTAAACACCAGCACTAACTCGCTGTCAATGTCCAAAACGCCTGCTGTTTCCACGCCAAAATACTGTACTTTGGCATAAGGATAAGAGAAGTAAGACACTTTCTTACCGGTCAGTCCTTGCACATTGACCACAAAAATACGCTTGTTTGTAAAAATCACCTGATCCCGAACCGTCTTAAAGCACTGCACCGCCTGCTCGCCGTTCACAAAGAAGCTGGCTACCTCCGAGCGCATATCCGTAACCGGGATCTCCTTTAAGTTCAGCATATTAGAGTCACCTAATATGCCGGATGAAATGTTTGCCATAATTTTATTCTCCTGTCTTTTTTATTTTATTATAGAAGTGATATACACCGTACCGGTGAAAACACTTTATAACCAATACGCACTGTTAATATTTTGCGCTTTTCCCGCCATTACATTTTGAGCAAAGAACTTGCAAATTTGATGGTACAGTTTTTCCACCTTTTGATACTGGCACTATATGATCAATATGTAGACCAACTTCATCTGGCATATATTTTCCACAAATCTGGCATGTGTAGTTATCTCTTTCCATGATCTGTTGACGCAAAGCTTTTGTCATAAGCTTCCGCTGATTTTTGCTATGATATTCGCGCAGTGTACACGCAAAATCAATATCAGAAAGTAAATTATATCGATTGTAGAGCCAAGACCAGCTAGCACAAAATCCAGTACCAGACACCTGGACTTTATAAGCAGTCTTAACATAGTTCTTTTGTCTATATCTTGTCTGATCGCGGTATGTTCCAAAACGATAAGCATTTTCATCGTCAAGCACTTTATCATACTGTTGAATGCGATGATTCTTGAATAGACATCTCGACAAGTAATGCTTACTATCCTCTTTCCACTTATTAATGACTTTTTGATGATCTTGTAATTTTTCCCAGTTATTCGGATCACTGATATAACGATCTATGTAATCTTCAATAACGACATTCCTTTTACGAGAAACATTAAATTCGTATATAAAATAAGGGTATTTAAATGGATTTCTAACAAACCAGGAAATAAATACAGCTAATGCCACAATACAAACACAGATCAAAACCAATACTGTTGGCGATAATGAAAAACTAACTTGTTCTGACATAAAATTTCCTCCAATTTTTTTAATGTTATCAGTCTTTCACCGTCAAGGCACTGAATGCGTCGCGAACGGTGCGCACCGGCACAATATCCAATTCTTTTTTAAGGTCCCTAGACAGGGATTTGTAATTATGGAATGGGATCACACAGCGCTGGAAACCCAGGCGACCGGCCTCCTGCACGCGCTGTTCGCAATGGCTGACAGCGCGAATTTCGCCTGCCAAGCCGATTTCTCCAAAGGCCAGCACTTTGTCGCCGATCACCGCGTCCTTCAGCGAGGACACCAGCGCCATTGCCACAGACAGATCCGCCGCCGGCTCGTCCAACCGCAGACCGCTGACCACATTGATATAAGCATCCATGGTGTTGAAGAAAAAGCCCGCCCGCTTTTCCAATACCGCAATGAGCATTGCCATACGGTTAAAATCAAAGCCGGTGCTCATACGCCGGGGCGTGCCGAAGCCGGTTGCCGTTACCAATCCCTGCACCTCCGCCAAAATCGGTCTGGATCCTTCCATGACACAGGCCACACAGGTGCCGCTGGCGTTCTTCGGACGACCGGAGAGCATCATCAACGAGGGATTTTCCACTTCCAAAAGCCCCTCTTGGGTCATTTCAAACACGCCGATCTCATTGGTGGAGCCGAAGCGGTTCTTCACCCCTCGGAGAATACGGTAAGAGTAGTTCCGCTCGCCCTCAAAGTACAGCACCGTATCCACAATATGCTCCAGCACCTTAGGACCGGCAATGGCGCCGTCCTTGTTCACATGGCCCACTACAAAAATAGGAATACCGTAGGTTTTGGCCGTGTGCATAAAAATATTGGTGCACTCCCGCACCTGGGTCACGGATCCGGCAGAAGAAGTCACCTGATCGTACACCATGGTTTGAATGGAGTCAATGATCACAATGTCCGGCTTTTCGCTGCGAATGGTCTCTGCAATACTGCCCACATCCGTCTCTGCCAAAATGTATAGACTGTCCGTAGTCACACCCAGCCGATTGGCACGCAGTTTGATCTGATTGGCAGACTCCTCGCCACTCACATAGAGAATGGTATGGTGCTGTCCCAAGTGCTGACAGGCTTGCAGCAAAATGGTGGATTTACCGATACCCGGATCGCCACCTAAGAGCACCAGGCTGCCCTCTACGATACCGCCGCCCAGCACCCGGTCAAACTCATGAATACCGGTGGAAATACGCCGCTCCACGTCTTCCGTAATTTCCGACAAACGTTTCAACGGTCGCGAGGCATAACCGCCGCTGCTGCGCTTGGTGCCGGTGGATTTGACCGCCGGGGTCTCCTCATTCATGGTGTTCCACTCGCCGCAGCCCGGGCACTTGCCGTACCACTTGCCGCTCTCGTAGCCGCATTCGCTGCAAATATACATACTCCTCTGTTTTGCCATTACGGTAACTCCCCTGTTTTCATGGTGTCGCTAAGCCCTGCCAAAATGCAAAAGGCCACGCGGCGCCGATAAACATCCTGTTTTAACTGATTATTTTCTTTTACATTGCTCATAAAGCCGCACTCCACCATCACGGAGGGCACTTTGGCTTTATAAAGCAGATAATAGCTGTCGTCCGACGGCTTGTTCTCCCGACGATTACCCGGCTGCAAGTGCTGCTTGTCATAAGCTAAAATATTAGCAGCCAGTGCCTTGCTCAACGGATCGTTCACCGTGTACCAAATCTGCATCCCCCACTGGGAAGTATCGGCAAAATGGTTTTGATGAATAGAAACCAGCACCGCGTTATCCACGCTGTTAATATAGTCAAAACGGTTATACAAATCTGAGCGTTTTTTGTTGTCTCCGGTCTTGTAGACCAGATAGTCACCGGTGCGGGTCATAGAGGCAGGTATGCCGCAGATCACCGCAAAAGCATACAAATCCCGGGCAATGGCCAGGTTGATCTCTTTCTCTGCCGTGCCGTCCGCCGCCACCGTGCCCACATCCATGCCGCCGTGGCCCGGGTCGATGACCAAATTGTAGCGCGCCTTAGGGTACTGCACCGCCGAGGGCGCAGACTGCCGCAACAGCACTTGTAGAGACAGGCAGGTCACAAACACAAACGCCACGCACAGCGCAGCGGGAAAAACACGCTTCACAAAAATCACCCGTACATACTATGCGGGTGCGCCCTTGCTTATTATTATAACCGCCCGGCGTGCCCGGCGCAAGTACAGGTTGCATTTTAAGACGGACTGGGTTATAATTTGGACAGAAAGGCGTGATTTTATGAAAATTGTAAATTTAGACAGCTATACAACCAACCCCGGCGACCAAAGCTGGGACTGGATGGGCAACTATGGCAACTATAAGGTCTATGACCGTACAACGGCTGACCAAGTGGTAGAACGCGCCAAAGGTGCAAATTTGCTGATTATCAACAAAACCGTCCTTGACCGTGCAACGCTGGAAGCATTGCGCCCGGAGCTGGAATACATTGGGCTGCAATCCACCGGCTACAATGTGGTAGACTGCGCAGCAGCCAAGGAGCTGGGTATTACCGTGTGCAACATTCCCGCTTACTCCACCAATGCGGTGGCGCAGCTGGTGTTTGCTTTTATCCTGTCCTTTACCAACCAGGTTGCAGTGCATACACAGGCGGTAGAAAACGGTGAATGGTGCCGTTGCCCGGACTTTTGTTTTTGGAAAACACCGCTGATGGAATTAGACGGCAAAACCTTGGGTATCTTTGGGTTTGGCGCAATCGGCCACAGAGTGGCACAGATTGCAGAAACATTCGGCATGCAAGTGCTGGTGTGCACCCCGCACGAAAAGCCGCTTGACGGGCTGCACAGCACCCGATTTGCAGATGCGGATACGGTGCTGGCAAACAGCGACATCATCACTTGCCACTGTCCCCTGACACCGGACACCCAGGGTATGATGAACGCGGCGGCCTTTGACAAGATGAAAGACGGCGCGATCTTTATCAACACCAGCCGAGGACCGGTGGTAGACGAACAGGCGCTGGCAAACGCCCTAAACAGCGGCAAGCTGGCGGGCGCCGGGCTTGATGTGCTCTCTACCGAGCCGCCAGCGGTTGACAATCCTCTGCTGCACGCAAAAAATTGCCGCATTACCCCCCACATTGCCTGGGCGGCCTACGAGACCCGCGCCAGACTGCTTGGCATTCTGCAAGCAAATATTGCCGCCTACTTAGACGGTAAACCGCAGAACGTGGTGAACGGCTAAACCCGGTATTAAACAAAAACAACACCCTCGACCATTTGGTCGAGGGTGTTTTCTGTGCTTCGATTAGAACTCCGTGCCGGGATTTTCCTTATCCGGGTCCGTGGTGCTCTGGCTCAGTGCTGTTTGGGCGGTGAACCACTCTACATCTAAAGTCGGAGTATCATATTTCTTCATTCTATTGTCCTCCTTCTTTAGTTAACTGCGGTAACGGCGCCGTTTACGCACTGATAAATATCACCATAAACCACAAAGGGTACCTGGGTGTTCATACGGGAAGTACGGTAGCTCACATACATACGCATATAATGGCTGCCCGTATCGCTGCCCTTCTTGGTCATGGTAAAGGTGCCGGAATTGGGACTGCCTGTCCAGTTGGCAACATTGCGGGACACAACCGTTGTCGCACCGCCGCCGCCCTTCACAAGGGTGTCCTTTCCATTCTTAGTGTCGGAGTAAATCACACCCACCTCCAAGACGGTCACATCCGCACCGGCAGAATAATCGCAGGACAGGGTAAACTTGTTGTCTGCAAAGAAGCCTACGCCATTCAAAGCCGGCGTGCGGCTCTCTGCCTGCTCCTGCAATTTTTTGGGCAGATCGTTTAAGCTGGCATAAGCCGTGAAAGTCGTTTCCGTATTGGCGCTGAACAGGGTAACATTCTGCTCGTAGGAAGCCAAAGTTTCCACACCGTTTACGGTACGGGTCCAGTACGCTGCGTTGTCTGAGGTCAGCTCTAAGGGTTTGTTGATACCCGGTGCGGTGTACTGGGTAGCGCCGTTGATCAAGGCGTTGGCAGCCGTGCCGCTGTTGCTGACGGTGTACTTCACATCCACGCCGGTGGGTGTACCTTTCTGCACAATCTTCGCAACCTGACCCGCCGGCACCTGATGGGTGCCTTCGCTCCAAGTCCAACCGGTAAATTTGTACTTGGGAGAATCCTTGGCGGTAATCACTGTATCGCCCACCGTTACGGTGTTGCCCTTTACAGTTACGCTGGTGGCGCCCTCAAATGCGCCTAAAATCGTGCCAAAGTAGTCGGCAACAATCACATTGGGTCTGGTGGCAGTGGTAACCGTAATGGTGGTATCCCGCTGAACCAGCAGCGACAACTGATAATTGCACTTGGCAAGGTCAATCTTTGTATCGCCGGTTTTCGTATGCACAACGCAAACGGTATCCTGAGACTGGTAAGCAGAGAAATCCAGGTGAGCAATGGTGCCGTAGTGGTACAGCGTTTTTTGCTCCTTGGTTTCAAAGGGATTGCCATTGACGGTGCAAACAACACTGAAGGTGCGACCGCTTTCAGAAGACTCACCCACATTCATATTGCTCAGCAAATCCGTAGTAAAACCGTCTACCGTGCCCTGCTGGGCAGCAGGCACATTCACATAATCCTTGCCGTTGTAGGCTTTATAAATGGTGCTGTTGCCGCTGGTTACCGTATTGGTAATGGCGGTACCGCCGTCCGGGAACGCGGTGCGGTCAATGGTAGCGCTGATGCTACGGGCAGATTCATAGGCGCTGGCATCAGCAGCAACCACAAGGCCGGAGTTTTTCAGTTGGGTTGCGGTTTCGTCAATTTGGGTTTGGGTGGTCTTTTCCGCAGAATCGGGGCCTACGGTAAAGCCTGCCACATTGTTTCGGTCCTTTTCCGGATACTGCGCCAGCAGATCCGTACCGGCTTTATAGGCGTTCTCAAAGTTCTGCCAACTGTCCACCGTGTACTTATTCTGGTCTGTATCGGTTACATTGCCGGCAAAGCCCTTGTCATAAGCCGCCTTGTTCTGCTCTACCGCCTTTTCCAGTTCCGTAAAGTCTGCACGCTTGGTCAGATTCTTATAAGCGGAATCCAAATCCTTGCCCACATCCAGGGTGGTCTCGTCTGTGGTCAGCAGCGTATAGTTGTTCAAATACGCCTGCGTGTTCAATAAATCCGTGGTGTACTTGTCCCAAGACGCCTTGGTGTAGTCCGTGGACACACGCACCTTGCTCACCGCCTCATTATACGGCGTGCGCTCGTTGCTCTTGTTGCAAACCTTTACACGTAGGGTCAAACCCAGGTTTAAATAGTTCTTAACAGTATTTGAAATCAGGCCGGATTTCTTAGTATTCGTGCAATAAGACTGAGTCTCAGCCAACACAGACTGCTCTTCCTGTTGATTAGGCTGCACGGAAGATGTGCCGGTTATGGTCTGATACTGTTTAACACCGGCACCCATGGTGTAATTGTCAAAGTAAATACGATCGGCAGAGAAGCCGGTACCGGTCACATAGTTCAGAGAATCTGCAGACGGGAAAGAAACCGTGCTGCTGTCTGTACGGGAACCGCTACTCTTCATAGGCACATAGGCCAGCTTAAAGGAATAACTGGTGCCGTCTGCATTATTCCGGGCAACACCTGCATTTGAATCACTACTCATATCATAATAGTAGTACGCAGATACCATTGAGTTGTCTTTCACTTTAAGACAATTTTCTCCACTGGCTTTCTTGTAGTTGTCAGACAGACCGGCAATTTTATCACCGGCACTAGTAGAATACAAATTTCCGCGGGCTGATCCCCAGCTATCTTCAAAAGTTAAAGCATTCGCATCTTCGATATTATACGCATTTTCAATACCCATTGTGCCGGAGTAATTCTTTCTGTCAGTATTACCATAAGAATCCTCTGCCACATATATAGCGCCTAAAGCAGAAGACGCAACGACTACATTTGTGTACAGATTCTGTGTACCAACAGAGTGCCCCGCTACCGGGTTAGAAGCCACATACAACTTATCGGTTTGGGTCCAAATATTACCGTCCGTATCCGTCAGAGTGGTCTCAATGGTAACCGTCTCGCCCTTGTTATAATTTGCATACTCAACCGTATCTGCAATATGCAAAGTACCGCTCAGCTTACCGTCCGCATACTTAATATCCGCAGCAGGATCCTCCACACACTGAATACCGGTAATGGTATAACGGCTGTCACTAACCGTATAATGGGTCTCTTTTTCGCCGGCTTGGGAGCCGTCGGAAATCAAGGAACCACAATACATATACGGCTGCCCCTTACCGGAAGCATCACCGTGGGTATAAATCACCGGGTCATACTTAACCACACCGGTCACAGCCAAGTCGCCGTCCACAACCGTAATATTATAAGTATTCAGCCCTGCCTGCACCACAGCGTTACCTACTGCGTTGGCAGTAACGGTAACATTATAACCGTCAATGGTGCTGCCGCCGTTTGCCTTTAAGCAATGGGCATACATATTGCTGGTTGAAGTGGAGGGATTCAGCAGGAAATAACCGTCCGTACCGTGATAGACAATTAAATATTCCTCGCCGTCATCCACGGTATTCACCTGAATGTAACCGGGCAGCTCCGTGCTGCCGGTCTCGCCGGTGCGAATTCTGCGGTACAACTGGAAGGTGGTGGCTTTCCGTACTTCTTCCTCTGTCTTGGTATCCTTGTCTTTACCCTCAAAATCCCAACGCTCAAAGTGGTTCACCACATTGCCCTTGGAATCTTTTTCCATAAAATACAGGCCGTAATGACCGTCCTGCAACAGCTGGAAGCCGCCGTCTACTGCACGCAATGTAACATTGGCAGGCGTAGACGCACCGGGATAGCCGGCCTTACCATTTGTACCCACACTTAAGTACATACCTGCGTGGGCAATGGTGTACTCTGTACCGGTAGAAGTAAAGGTGTACAAAGCACGCTTTGCTGAAACGGAATCGCCGCTGTAATTGGCGTCCGTTGCCTTATTGGCAGTGGCACCGGGTACTTCCTTCGCAGCAGACAAAGACACAATATCGCTTGCAGAGTTATTCACATTCTGCGCAGAGAAGGTTAAGGTCTTCTTCTGACCCACATTCATCTGAATATCCGTTGTGGTGGGAACATCCGCATCCATACCGGTAAGCGTTTCAATATCATAAACCTTATAGGTAAAATCACAGGCGTCCGTCTCGTACAAATCTGCCACGCGGCCGTCTTTCAGCACCGTCAAGCAAGAGTACGCAAAGGTTGCGCCCTCTGCGGTAATGGTCTTTTTGGCATATTCCGTAGAAACAGTATTGTCGTCATTCAGCAGCAAGGTAAAGATGGCACCGGTTTTACGACCCTCTGTTGAGGAGGGAGAGGAAACCAAGATGGCACGCTTGCCGTCAATCAGATAGGGATACATAATGGCAGACAGCTGACAGTTACCCCAAATGTCAATCCCTGTATCCACCACATCGCCCCACTTATACATGGAGCCAGTCCAGGTGGCGTCACAATACATAATTTTCTTTTTACCGTTACGGTAGAAGCAGCGCACCACGCCGTTACCTAAATCTACAAGCTGCGCCTCACTGGACCAACTGCTGCCGCCCCAAGCGGTGCTGGTAAAGTTCGCCGTACGGCTCCAGGTCTTGCCATGGTCTTTACTATAAATAAAGCTGGTAGCCTGAGAAGCGTCGCCGGAGCCCCAAGTATTGTCGCCGTATACATAAACCGGCATACAAATGGTGCCGTCATCCGTTACGATGGCACGACCGGGACCTGCGCCCAAGAACTTCTCGCCGCTCTTTCTGGCATTCACCAGGGAGGGTGCGCTCCAGGTTTTGCCGCCGTCCGTGGAAGTACGGAAAAACAGGTGCTGGCACTTCTTGGCCTGGAACTCACAGTTAGAGTACCAAACGCAGCCAACATAAGCGTCATTCTTAAACAGCTCAAACTCGCCGTTTACCTTATAACTGCTGACAACCGTGCTGTCGCTGGTTCTGTAAATACTGGCATAGCCGTCTGCACCTACTGCGCCCACATAATAGTCATAGCCGCCGCCGTTACGGGCAAGCAGCAGACGACCCTGACTGTCCAAACCGGTGTCCTTAGAAGGCTGTGCGTTCGCAGAACTGCCGTTAATGGCAACGCCGGAAGCAAAGAAAGTAGACAGCATATACAGGGTCTTGCCGTCAGTTGCAATATTGCTGTCGCAATAACTGGTAGACGCCTTGTTAAACACATTGCCGTTATCGCCGTAATAGCCGGCCCAAGTGTAAGACCAAGTGTCGCCGTTATCCGTAGAACGAGCGGTGATCACATCGTTACCGCCGCCGTCCATACCGCCGTCCCAACGGGCGTCGGCTGCAGCTACAACAGTGCCGTCATCCAAGGTGACCATACTGGGAATACGGTACCAATGGGACGGATTATCGCTGACAAAGGGACGACCCTGAGTCGTACCGTCTGCCGGCTTACTTGCCTCGCTGCTGCCGGCTGCCATTGCGGTGGTCACCGGAAATGCGGTAAGCACCATGAGAATGGCCATCAGCACAGCTGTCCATTTTTTTGCCATAAAGATTCACGCTCCATTTTGCGCAGCGCCCTCGGCGCCACAGGATATAAAAGCAGGAGAAATGGGCATAGCTCACCCACTCCTCCTTTTTCCATTGGGTATTATATATTTTAATAAAAAGAATGTCAACCGATTTTTACAAAATACAAGCTTTTTTACAACGAATAGGCATTTTACGAAACAGTGGTGATTAAAACGGGTGTACCCTGCCGGCCGCAAGGGAATTCTGTAATTCAAGCACCTTTTTAACCACTAAAAAAGCACCCGATCGGGTGCTTTTTTGATGCCTTTATGATTCCGCACGATCCCATTCCGTCAACAGCTCGATGGACTGAATTTTGCCATGAAACGGCTCCAAGCGGTTATAATTGCCGTTGACCCCTGCGGGGATCTTGGTGCGGTCCACATAGAACTCCACCACATCTTTATTCTTCTTGGCGTACTGGTGCTTTTTGTCCGTATGGCGGTTGGATTTGGTATCACACAAAATGATCTTAAAGGTTTTGCCGGTATCCAGGGTGACCTTATATTTGGTGCCCTTGGTGGTGCCGTAAAAGGTGCCCAGTGCAGCGCAATAATATTCACCTACCATACGAATACCGGTGGTCTCGTCGGTGGTGGTCTTGTAGGTCACGCCCCGGTAGGTTCCGGAATTCAGTACCGCATAAGCAGGCGAAGTTTTATCCGTCACCGCGTCATAATAAGCGTAGGTTTTGCAGGCACCGGAGACTTTCGGCAGCTTCAGGGTCTTGGCAGTTTTCACCGTTACCGGGTCGGAAAAGCGACTTTTGGTCTTGGTTTCCCTGTTTTCCACCACGCCTCGAATCTTGTAAGAATACGCGGTCTTGGGCGACACATCTACATCGGTAAAAGTGCGCTTTTTGCCGCTGATTTTGGCGATTTTTTTGTACTTGCCGTTCTTCTCCGCACGGTACAGTTCATAGTAGGCCGGAGAATGCTTGGTGCTCCATTTCACGGTCACCTCTGTGGCGCCTGAAACAGACAGCTCCATTTTACTGGCAGAGGGTCGGGTATAAAAATCCGTCTCCCCCACGGTGCTCTCCTGGAGAACGTCGCTGCCGGGCACAGTGATCTTGAATTTATAGAACATGGCCGGGGTCAGGTCCGTCAATTCCACCGTATTTACCCGCACCTGCGTACGCAGGCTCCAGCTTTTGAGAATGTAATCATACTGGTACACATTGTAGATGGCAAAAGGACTGCCGCTGTCCCAGGACAGGGTGGCATGCTTGCCGGTCAGGTCGGTGACCTTGATTTTGGCGTGCACCGCGTTCGTCTGCTGCTCGGTATTCATAATGTTCACCGGCAAGGCAGGACCGGGCGCAATCTGGGTCTGCGCCGTAGCGGCGGCAACAGGCGAAGCCAGTGCCGGCGCGGTGCTGCCCAGGATCAGGCAAGCGCTAACGGCAGCCGCAGCTAATTTCTTTTTTTGAATAGAAATAAAAGTTCCCCCTTTGAGCGGTTACTCAAACGCATAGTATTATACGCCATTTGAGGAAAAAATGCAAGTTCGGCAAAATCGGAGGGTCACAACTACCCCAAATTCGGCGACCCTAACAGCGGGAGCAAGCCCCAGTCCCATAAAGAAAATAACGGCTCCCCTTGCACACAAGAGGAGCCGAAAAGCAGTGATATTATTTACCAAAGAAGAACACAGAGGAAGCGATCAAATACTGTCCGGCGTAGTAGGCAAAGTGATTCAGGAACAGCCAAATGCCGCCGTCAAACCCGCGACCGAAATAGGTGTTGCTGAGAATCGCGTCCGAAATGGTAAAGAGCGTGGCGCCGATGGCCATAAGGATCATGGACTTTTCGCCGGTAGTAAAGGCGGCGAAAATAGCGGTGACATTGGTCATGATCAAAAAGCACACATAAAAGAATACAATGCGGCGATACTTGCCAAAATGCACCCGCATGATGTTGGCGGTAGCGATCATCACTGCGCCAACGGCAATAGCAACTGCGGCGCTGATCAGGACCTTCCACCAATCCAACTTGGTAAAATGGATCAAAGCCGCGGTATAAAATACATGACCGATCAGAAAGAAGATAAAGCCGCCTTTTAGATAATTATTGGCGTCCTTTTTGTAAACCCCTTTCAAATCCAACAGAATGTCGCCCACAAGTCCCAAGGCACCGCCCATAATGATCAGCGAGCCATACTGGGCAGCATTGGTGTAATTCTCGATCACAGCAAACACCGCCGACAGCATAAAAAACAGACTGGACACGGATTTGAAGATCAGATTTCGAACAGAGTTCCCCCCGGAGCGGACAAAGACGAAGGCCAATGAAACGGCTACGCCGATGCCCATAGCAATGTAATAAGTCATTATGAATCCCCCTTATTGATTTGACAACTTACGCATTTGCTTGGCTTTCCTCCAGTATAGCACAATTAGGGGTAAGTCTGCAAGTAGCCAGGCCACAGGACCGGCAAAACAGACAGCTTTGAACCCAAACAGCGGTGTGAAAAGATACGAAACGGTGATTCTGCCTATTAACTCTCCGGCGCCTGCCACTGCATTTGCGTAGGTACAACCCAACCCCTGCAGGGTATTACGCAGCACAAACAGTACGCTTACCAAGCTGTAACACAGGGAGATGGCAAACAGGTATTCTTTTGCAGCGTACACAATTTGGCTGTTATAATCCGTCATAAACAGACCCACGATCTGCTCTCCGCCGAAAAAGAGTACCAGGGAGCAGAGAACAGACAACCCCAGATCCACCACAAACACCTTGCGCACGGTGGTGAGAATTCGCCGATACTGCCCGGCGCCATAATTCTGGGCCACAAAGGTGGACGCGGCCACCGCCAGATTGCTCATAGGAATATTGGTAATGCTCTCCGCCCGACCGGCGGCAGTAAAAGCCGCCACCACATCGGCGCCAAAGCCGTTCACGGCACTTTGCAAAATCATAGAGCCGATACTGGTAATGGTAAACTGCAAGGACACCGGAATGCCCAGCGCCAGCTGGCGGCGGGTACGCTTAGCGGTAGGTACCAGCATACGCGCTTTCAGCTGCAAAACCGGTATGCCCCGGAACACATAAATCCCGGCAGACACAGCTGCCACGATTTGAGAGATCAAAGTTGCCCAAGCAGCGCCTGCCACGCCCCAACCGAAATGCGCCACAAAAAGCAGGTCCAACACCAGGTTAACAGCCACGCTGATCAGCAAAAACAACAGGGGCTTTTTGCTATCCCCAACGCTGCGGGCAATACCGGTAAACACATTGTAAAGCAGCTGTGCCGGCACACCCAGATACATAATTGCCGCGTACTGCACAGACAGGTCATAGATCTCTTTCGGGGTATGGATCCACCCCAGCATCGGGTGCAGAACCAGCAGCGCCAGCGCGGAAAACAGCACACCTGTAATCAGCGACAAACCGATACCGTTACCGGCCTGGCGATTGGTTTCCTCTTGATCCCCGGCACCAAAGCACTGGGCCACCGGTATGGTAAAGCCGGCGGTTAGTCCGAATGCAGCGCCGATGGCAAAACTGCTGATGGGCGCAATATTGCCTACGGCGGCCAGTGCGTTCGTAGACACATAGCGACCGACAATAATATTATCCACCATGTTGTAAGTGTATTGCAAAAGGGAGCTGAGCATAATCGGCAGCGAAAACACAACGATCTGCTTCATCGGTCTGCCGTGTATAAAATCAGTGGTCATCTTGTACCTCAAAAAATTGGCGATAAGCCGTAGGCAGCGCATAGTCCCGCCGCACTTCCTCCAGCGGCACCCAGGTGTAACTTCCGGCGGCCTCCCGCACGGTCATATAATAGCAGCGCATATCCCAGTGAATATGCGTGAAAACATGGTTTGCATGTACGATCTTTTGCAATTCCAACGGCTCCAAACCAACATTTTGCAAGTAAGCAATGGCGGACCCCTCGTTCAAAAAATCGTCTGTATCGGGCAACTGCCACAGACCGGACAGCAGCCCCTTATCGCCTCGTTTGGAAAGGGCCACTCTGTCCCCGCAGGTCAAAAAAAACACCGTACGGTTTTGGTGCCGCTTTGCCCGCTTAGGCAACTTTACCGGAAAATCCGTCTGGCTACCGGAAATGTTGGCGGCACATACATCGCCTAAGGGACAAACCGAACACTTCGGCGATTTTGGCGTACAAACGCAGGCGCCCAATTCCATCAGCGCTTGCGTGAAAGTACCGCAAGCCCCTGCCGGATACACCTGCTCCAGATCTGCTTTAATCCGGGCTTTTGTGGTCTGTAAGTCAATGGGAGCCGCATTTTCCGTAAAACGGGTAATCACCCGCAGCACATTGCCGTCTACCGCCGCCACCGGGCAATCAAAGCAGATGGACGCCACCGCTCCGGCGGTATACGGCCCGATCCCCGGCAGCGCCAGCCAGCCGTCATAATCCGTAGGGAATTCACCGTGCAGGTCATTGACGATCACCCGGGCGCACTTTTGCAGATTACGGGCGCGATTATAATACCCTAGTCCTTCCCACAATTTTAGCAGCTTGTCCTCCTCCGCGGCAGCCAAATCCTCCACCGTAGGCAAAGCGGCAAGAAAGCGCAAATAATAGTTCCAAACCGCCTCTACCCGGGTTTGTTGCAGCATAATTTCCGACAGCCACACATGGTACGGCCGGCGGTCCTGCCGCCAAGGCAGCGGGCGGGCGTTCTGGGCAAACCAGGGCAGCAGCCGGGTAGGCAATATAGACAATGGGTTCTGCAAGCAGACACCCCCTTTTTGATCTTTGCAAGTAGTATAGCACACCCCCGACCTTGGGGCAAGGCAAAAAAGCAACTTGTACCACTTGGAAATTGCGGCCGTTTATGGTATAGTGAAAGCAGAAAGGCAGGTAACCGGGATGGCTAAGCGGATTGGCAGCGTAGATATACTCAAGGCACTGGGCATTTGCTCAGTGATCCTGTACCATACGGAGGCACTGCCAACCGTGGTGAACGGCTGGATCGGATCCTACTTTATGCCGCTGTTTTTCTTTGCCTCCGGGCTGACTTTCAGCGCAAAGCAGCCTAAATTCGGTGCTTTTCTAAAGAAGAAATGTGTCTATCTGCTTCTGCCCTATTTGCTGTATTTGGTGTGCTGCGCTGCACTAGGCGTGGCCAAGCAAGTGATAAGAGGCGTTGCATTTCCGGTCAAATCGTTCTTGCTGGGCGCTGTCAGCGGACTGCCGAATATGAATGAATACACCGGCAGAGCTTGGTTTGTCTACTGCTTTTTTGTGGCGGAGATACTGTTCTACTTCTTGCTGAAATGGACAAAAGGCAAGCGCACACCTCTGTTTCTGGCTGCGCTGATTTCTCTGCTTGCCGGATATGCCTATGCGCACTTTTTCCGTGACACCGCCGCTATGTTTTGGCGCTACACAGACGGCATGGTGGCTGTGTTCTTTATGGCCGTAGGGTATTTGCTGCGAGAAAGTGTGTTAAAATTAAAAGCACCCGGTTTACTATTCATCGTGCCATCCGTTGGTTTTGGGTTGCTCAATCTGCACATCAACGGCCACGGGCTGGTGATGGCATATTCTTACTATGGCGAGCTGGCGCCCATGGTGGTGAGTGCGCTTAGCGGCTGTCTGTTCTTTGCGGCATTGTCAAACTGCCTGCAAAGCCGCTATTTGGAGTATTTGGGACGGAACACACTGTTTATTTATCTTTTTCACTTCTTCCTCTGGGCATACCCCCTGCCCCGTTTGCTGGGCAAAGTGATGACCGTGGGCACCACTGCATATAATTGGCTGTACACCTTGCTGCTCTTTGGGGAGGTGCTGGTAATCTTTAGCCTTTTGATTCCTGTTTATAATCGGATCATGCAGCCCTTGCAGCGCCGCCTGTTAGGCAAAAAGAATGAAAAATAGCGCAAATTCTCTATTGACACGCCCTGCCAATTCTGCTACACTATGAGTGTTGATATTCCTCAATAGCTCAGTTGGTAGAGCATGCGGCTGTTAACCGCAGGGTCGTTGGTTCGAGTCCAACTTGGGGAGCCAAAAGAAAACCGATACGCATAAGCGTATCGGTTTTCTTTTATTTCAGTAGTTACTCGAACCAACGACAAGCTGCTCCAAATCTGGCGAAGACAAATTTGGAAGAAACAGTCCTGTGGACTGTTTCGTAGCAGGTTGCGCAACCTTGAAATCCAACCAAAACGGCATACTGCCTTATGTGCTCCGTTCTTTTCTTTTTTTTGAATTGGACTCGAACCAACGACAAGCTGCTCCAAATTTGGCGCAGGACAAATTTGGGAGAAACAGTCCAGTGGACTGTTTCGTAGCAGGTTGCGCAACCTTGAAGTCCAACCAAAATGGTATACTGCCTTATGTGCTCCGTTCTTTTTGTTTTTTTTGAATTGGACTCGAACCACGACAAGCTGCTCCAAATTTGCATTATGGCAAATTTGGGAGAAACAGTCCGGTCAAAAACGGCGGGAGCAAGCCCCCGCCCTACGATCAATACTTATTTCATCTGCTCACAACACTGTTCCCACTGTATAATAGCCCCAAAATTTGCATACACTTCTATCGGTGATTGTATGAGCAACAAAACCGGGCTGCAATGGTGCGGATTTGCCTTTGTTAGCATTGTGGGCACCTTGTGGCACTTTATTTACCAATGGACCGGGGACAATCGACTGGTGGCGCTGGTATGCCCAGTAAACGAAAGTCCCTGGGAACACCTAAAGCTCTTGTGGTTCCCCTTTCTCCTGTGGTGCCTAATCAACCTGCGCAGCACCATGGGGCAATCGGGCGCTTGGGCGCGGCACTGTGTGGGCGCCATTACCGGCATTGGAGTGATCACAGCCGTGTTCTTCACCTATAAGGGGATCATCGGCAGGGATGTTATGGCGCTGGATATTATTTCATTTATCCTGGGCGTAGGCAACGCTTTTTGGATAGACGCTGTGCTGACACGCAACGGCAAACTGCAAGGAAAAAGCGCACAAACCGCAGGTGTTTTCCTACTCCTGGCAGTCAGTGCGCTGTTTATGTTATTTACTTTTTACCCTCCGAAAATCCCCTGGTTCTTAGACGAACAAAGCGGGATCTACGGCATTTAGCCCTCTGCCAGTCGGCGATAGATGGCAGGCAAGTTTTTGCCCACATCCTCCGGACAATGGGCGTCTGACCCGGCAGAAAACTGCACGCCGCAAGCCTTGGCGACAGCCAAAAAATCCGGGTGCAGACCCGGTCCTTTGGCGCCGTTCATCTCCAGCAGCATACCCTGTGCCTTTACCTTTTGGCACAGGGTTTTATACTGCTCATTTAAGTTGAAATCCGGTGCAAATCCGAAACAGCGGATCAGGTCCGGATGGGCCAAAATGTCAAACAGACCGCTGTCTGCCGCCTGATTTTGCAACTCAAAATACCGGCGGTACAAGGCGTTTACATTCCTGCCCTGCCACTGGTTCTTCCGCTGGTTAAAGGTCCAGTTGTCGATCCAGTGGACACTGCCCAGCAGCAGGTCAAAATAGCCATCCCGGGTTACCTGCTCGATCACATCCGCGTGTTGCGGAAAATAACAGATTTCCAGCCCTAGCTTGATCTTCACCGGGTAATTCTTTGCCCGCAGTCTATCGCCAAAGCGCTTGAATTCGTCTAAATGGCGGGAGGTCTGCACTTTTTCCTCAAACCAATGTCGCTGATAATCGTTGTACGCCCGCGCCTGTGCAAAGGTGGGGTGGAACTCAAAAAAGCGCACGGAGTGCTCTAACAGGCAGATCTCGCGAATTCCCAGTTTTTCCGCCCGGCGGACAAACTGCTCCGCCCACTCTACGGTGTACGGACCCCGCTCCAGGTGAATGTGCCAGTCCCGCATCAAGCCTTGGCCTCTCCCTCTGCCAAATACACATTGGCCTCAAAGGGCATCAGCACATCCCGGTGATCGTGGTAGTTGGAATACAAGCGTTGGAAACCAGCCGGGTCATAAGGACGATTTTGCCGCTTACCGGTCAGATTCAGCTCCACAAAGAAAGTGTTGCCGTCCAAGGTGCGCTTGTAGCAAACCACATTCTTATCCTCCGGGCACAATTGGGTAAAGTCGCCGTACACCAGCGCCGGATTGGCGTGGCGCAGAGCAATCAGCCGCTTAAAGTCGTTGAGCACGCTGTCCGGCACCTTTGCCTCATCGGCAGCGTTCAAGCGCACGGCATTCTTGTTGATTCCGATCCAAGGGGTGCCGTCGGTAAACCCGGCGCCCGGCTCTGCCGTCCACTGCATTGGGGTTCGGCCGTGGTCCCGAGAGCCGCCGTTAATGATCCGAAGCGCTTTCTCCGGCTTTTTGCCCTTGGCCACCAGCTTATTATAAAAATTGATGCTCTCCACATCCCGCACATCATCCATACTGTCAAAATGGGTGTTGGTCATACCCAGCTCCTGACCCTGATAAATAAAGGGGCTGCCTTTTAAGGTCATTTCCAGCACGGCGCACAGTTTGGCGATCTCCGAGGTGTATGTATCCGTTGGGTCCACTTTAGATGTCACCCGGGGGTTGTCGTGATTTTCAAACAGCAGCGTGGGCCAGCAGTGATTGGTGTACTCCACCTGCCACTTGAGTATGGTCTTTACCGCCTTACGCAAATCATACTGGTACTCGTCAAAGCGCATATGTCCCGGATTATCCAAGTGGTCAAAGTTAAACACCATAGACAGCTCCTGGCGGGTATCTGCCGTTGTCAGCTTGGCCGTCTCAATACCTAAACCGCCGCACTCGCCAACGGTCACATATTCCTTGTCGCCGCGACCAAAGCAGTTGCGGTTCATCTCATGCAAATACGCGTGCAGGCAGGGACCGTAGAAATAAAATTCCGCCCCGCAAAAGCCCAGCGTCTTGCCCACCACCGGGTCTCCGTCCGGCAAACTGGGCCACTTGGAGATAAAGTTGATTACATCCATACGGAAGCCGTCAATGCCCTTGTCCAGCCACCAGTTGATCATCTTATAAATATCGTAGCGTACCGCCGGATTCTCCCAATTCAGGTCCATCTGCTTTTTGGAAAAGGCGTGCATAGCCCAACTGTCCACCGCTTCATAATAATTCCAGGCAGAACCGGAGAACAGGCTCTCCCAGTTGTTAGGCGGGGTGTGGCTGCCGTCATCCCGGCGCCAAATATAATACTGATGGTACTTATTATGCCGGTCCTGCTTGGCGGCCTCAAACCAGGGGTGCTCGTCGGAAGTATGGTTCACCACCAGGTCCATGATCAGCCGCATGCCCCGCTTATGAACTTCACTAAGCAGACGGTCAAAATCCGCCATGGTGCCAAAGTCGTCCATAATATCGTAGTAGTCGGAAATGTCGTAGCCGTTATCGTCATTGGGACTTTTGTACATGGGGCTGCACCAAATGCAGTCCACGCCCAGGTCCTTAAGATAATCCAGCTTTTCGATAATGCCGTTAATGTCGCCGATACCATCGCCGTTGGAATCCTTAAAAGAACGTGGATAAATTTGGTAAAATACCGCCTCTTTCCACCACTGGGGCGTAATGGGGCTGTCGTCCGGCGCAATAATGGCGTTGCTCTCGCTGTTGAGCAGATCGCAGAACATCTGCACCGTGCTCTTTTTGATCACGCCGCCGGTAAGCGGGCTGAGTGCTTTCACTTTCAGCTTAGACAATGCGGAGCGCTCAAAATCTTCCGGCTTAAAGCCGAAGTTCAGCAGCACTTTTTCCAGCAAATCCCGACCCAGCGGATTTTGAATCACCAGGGCCAAGCTGGTGTTTGGTGTAATGGTTTGCATAAGTCAGTTCCCCCTTATATTACTCGCAGCGGTGCCGGTACGGCAGGCACACTGCAAAATGACTTAATTGTGGCCGCGCTTAAAGCGTTTTTTGCCCTCCTCACGGAAGGCGTCCAGCCCGCCGGAGCGGTCATACAGACCGGCGGCCTCCAGGCAAATATCCAGCGACAGATTGATACAAGCCTCACTGATATTATCCGGCGTGTCCAGCCGGGTGTGGTAGTATGTACGCGGGTCATGGTTCACCCCGCAGAAGCCGGCGGCCTCCAGCCCGTAGCGGCTGAAGCCCTCAGCGTCAATGGCGCCGGGATACAAGTCGGTCTCTCGCATTTCAATACCGCAATTTTCCCCGGCTTCATAGATCAGTTCGCCCACGGCATTGGAATTTTTTTGGGTACCGGTACAGCCGCTGGTGTAGATCTGCAGCTGTTCAATCTCTCGCATGGTGTCCATGGCGATAAATACCGTTTCCACCTGCTGAAGTTCCCTCTTGTGCCGCTTGGCATAGGCCAGGGCTCCCCGCAGTCCTGCCTCTTCCGAGCCAGTGAGCAGCGCGCAAACCTCTGTGTGTTCAAATCGAACATCTTGCTCCGCCATCTCTCGCAGAACACCCATAGCGATAAAATCCGCACTTAAATTGTCGTTCGCACCGTCAACCACCACACGCCAGTTGATAAAAAAGAGAATGGCAACAAAAAACGGCACCAGCACCAACTCCAGCACTCCCATCACCAGCCAAAAGGCAGAGGTGTAACCGCTGCCAAAAATGGCATTGCAAAGCCAAATCATGTTAAAAACGGTCACAAACAGAAGCCCGCCGATAGACCCGGCCATCACCAGCGCCAGACTCTTTAGCCCGCCGTGTAGAGAATAAGTCCACTCGTTGGCTGCATCTGTATGTCCGCCAAAAATGATACGCCGCCGGACTTCTCCGCTGGGCTTGCGCACCGCCATAACATTGCGGGAGGTTTTCTTTGGAAACAGCGGGTCAATGCATTCGCGATACAGCAAAAACTCCCCCACCAAACAAATCACCGCCAAAATGGTAAGCAACAGCGCAATCACCGCCAGCGCAGCCCCGTGCACCACGCCGCGAAGAGTGAGCCAGTAAAACAGAACGGAGAGCATAGCCATCACACCGGCCGCCGGGATCCAACCCATAAAGGCGTGGGGGTGCACATCAAAATTCTCTACCTGCACATCGTCCGCCCACTGCTCCAGCTCACCGGCCAGAAAAGACTGTGCTTTGCGCTCACTATGGGTGCCGGGTGCCCGCTCCTTAAAATTGGCGCACACATAGCGAATACCGTCTACTATATAATTTCTCGTGCCGTCCGAGGCACCGGAAGTCAATCGCATACTTTGTTCCTCCAAGTCAGAACCTGTTTCTATTATACTACATAGGGTATCAAGATTCAACAAAAGCACCATATTTTCAAAAAATTGCAAAAAGTGCTTGACAAGTGCGTTCGTAGCGGTTATAATACAACTCGCAACACAGCCAATTGGCCCGGTAGTTCAGTTGGTTAGAACGCCAGCCTGTCACGCTGGAGGTCGACGGTTCGAACCCGTTCCGGGTCGCCAATATATGCTGATATGGCTCAGGTGGCAGAGCACGTCCTTGGTAAGGACGAGGTCACCGGTTCGAATCCGGTTATCAGCTCCAAAAAGCGCTCAACGCATTTGCGTTGAGTGTCTTTTTTTGCCCAAAACAAAAAAAGGTGTGCGCAACTGCGCACACCTTTTTCTTTGTGCCTACTTGATGAAAGTCTTATTTCCCCGCTTCTCCCAAATACAAAGCCAGCCGGAGGGGCAATGCCCCCACAGATTGCCGGTGGACAGCAAGCGAATATCCGTCAGGGTAACGGCGGTGCCTTTCTTCAGATATGCGTCTGCTTTAGAATTAGACGCAGTAGCGTGGGCTTTGCCGTTCTCCGTCAATTTCCCCACGGTTTTCCGCCCACTGGCAGCGCCTGCGCCCTTGTAGATCCCCCGCACGGCTGTTAAATGATATGTGCCGGGTTTTACGGTGGGTGCCGTGGGCGCAGACTTGCGGTAATGTATATCATTAACGGAATACGCCAGGCGCACATCCCGCTTTGGGGTAAACAACCACAGGGACAGCACATCGCCTTTCAAGTCAGCCGGGCAAACATACACTTCTCTGCCGTTTTTCACGCGCGTGTATTTGCGGCGTGCGGCAGTCAAAGTGAACTTGCCGTCATACCAATACGGGTCCAAAATAATTAAATTGCCGTTTTTGTCGATTCCTGCGGCCAGCACATAGTGCCCACTGTTGGAAAAGAGCATTTTGCCTCCGCCGCTTACATTGATAATCGCCTTATAGCCCTGTTTCAGATGTGCCACCAGCCGGTCCATATCTGTGGTAACTGCGTAGTCCAGACCGTATTTTTCTTTCATATACCGGGCCACCACGGCCATATCCGTGCCTTCCGCCGCCCGGGCACCCATACCCAGGCAGCGGTGTGTCCACTGGCGGGTATTAAACACTCGAGTGGTGGAATTGCGCAACGCCATTAAGGAAGCACACACCCCACAACCGCTTGTATAAACGCAGCCGGAGGTGCCGTACCTATAAGGATGTGTCTTACTGGGGTACGGTATGCCCTTGCAGGCAGTGGTCGTCTGCCGGCAATAATAAAGTGCAGACATCAGTCACCCTCCTGTTCCAGGGTCTCCGCCACGCTCTCGTCCTCTGTGGCGCCCTCTTGTTGCAACACCCGCAGCACCTCATCAGCCTGGCGGGCGCAGCAGGTAAAGCTGTTATTCTTCCACCAGGCTGCCAAGGCGGCTGCCACCGTTACTAAAGCGGACAGACCGGTATAGATCTGTTCATCTGAGAACGGCAGCGGGTTTTTACCAAAGCTGGTCAGCACCAGATTCAGCAGAGCCACCACCAGCGTTACGGTACGCACAAGCGTACCGGCAGTCATATTCTTCACTTTCATTTTTATCACTCCGATCAAGTTCTTATTTTATCCTATGCACACCGGCAGAATTTGACAGGACCCTGCCGGAATGGTATGCTATGGAAAATCAATATTTTGGGGGATTTTATTCAATGCACAAGCTGCAACTGACCATGCTGCCCGGTGAATATTGGTACGGCGGCCACACCAACTACGGCTACCTAATGCCGGTCAACGCCAAGAAAGTGATGCAGGTAGACACCACGGTGGTGCGCTCCTACGGCCAGGCAAACACGCTCTTTGTCAGCAACAAGGGGCGGGTTATATGGTCGGAGGCCGGGTTTAAGACCCGCTTCGTTTTCGGCCGCATCACCTGCACCGGCAGCAAAGCCAAGATCGGCCTGTACCAGGCAGACGACCACACCCTGCGCGGCGCTTATCACTATGCGGTGGATCACTTTATGCCGCCGGATGGCACCTACCCGGACGAGTTAATGTTCCGCATTCCCCAGTATTGTACCTGGATCCAGTTTGAGCACAACCAGACCCAACAGGGCATTGTGGACTATGCCAAATCTATTCTGGATTGCGGAATGCCTGCCGGTGAGCTGATTATTGACGACGGCTGGCAGCGTTCCTTTGGGGATTGGCGCTTTGACCCGGCTAAATTTGCAGACGCCATAAAGATGACTGATGAACTGCACACTTTAGGCTTTAAGGTTATTTTGTGGATCGCACCCTTTGTCAGCGATCAGGCAGCAGACTTTCAAAAGCTGAAGGACGAAAACCTGCTGGTGCTGGACAAGAACGGACGACCTGCCAAGAGGAAATGGTGGAACGGCGCCGACTATCTGCTGGATTTCTCCAACCCGGCGGCGCAGGACTGGTTCTTTGCCTGCACCCGGTATTTGACCGATAAACTGGGCATTGACGGATTTAAGCAGGACGCCGGTGACGCCATGTATTACCGGGACGATGACCGTACCTACGGGGACGTAGACGCCAACGGTCAAAGTAAGCTGTGGGCGTTGTCTGCCCGGCACTATCGTTTTAATGAACTACGGGCCTGCTTCCAATGCGGCGGCATGGGCGTTGCCCAGCGACTGGCGGATAAAAGCCACCGTTGGAACTTCCTGGGACTGGGCGCACTGCTGCCAAATGTGCTCATTCAAGGGCTGTCCGGCTATCCTTACAGCTGCCCGGATATGATCGGCGGCGGGCAGATCAATGACTTTCGCGGTCCGGTAGAAAAGTTAGATCACGAGTTGTTTGCCCGCTATTGCGAGGCCTCTGCGCTGATGCCCATGATGCAGTACAGTCTGAACATTTGGGATCTGGGCAATCCAGAGACCCGTCGCATTTGCCGAGAAATGAGTGCCCTGCATGCCAAATACGGCGACTATATCATCGCCTGTGCCAAAGAGGCCAGCCAAACCGGTGCGCCCATGGTGCGGGCCATGGAATACGCCTATCCCCACTGCGGCTACGGCGGCATTACCGACCAATTTCTTCTGGGCAACCGGATCTTAGTGGCACCGGCACTGAAAAAAGGGCAACGCAGACGCAAGGTGTGCATACCCACCGGCAAATGGCGACTGGGCGACAAGATCTTTTCAAACGAAACGGTCATCCTCCCCTGCCCGGTAGACACCCTGCTTTACTTTGAACGCATAGATTGAGCCGCTTCGGCGTGCTCCAGGTCCTCCACCCGATGGTTGAGGACCTTTATTTTTTCCTCCACCACCGGCAGCCGCTCAGCAAATCGGTTGTGCTTGTCCACCTTATGTTCCAGTAGGCGCAACCGATAGGCCGTCAGTTTGGACGACGCGAGCACGCCTCCAAAAGAGCCGGCAATGGTACCTGCCAAGGAGATCAGCGCCACCATCACTTCCTTTTGCATATTCACCCTCCTTTGCCTAAAATTACATACTCTAAGACAGTTTAACAGAATAGAGAAAATCTGTAATTTGTCAAGCCATTGGCCCCAAAAAGAGCCATATTTTTTTGATTATAGAGCACCTTGTCTATGGAATTGAATACATAATGTATATTTATTCTTATTTTTGCATATTTATGATATTTTTTCCGTCGTTCTATTGACATTGCTCTCTATGCGTGTATAATAAATAGAAGTTAAAAAAAGGACGGACTGTATAAAAATGACAAGAATATTCATTGACGGTAAAGCCGGCACCACCGGACTAAAGATTTTTTCCCGGTTCCAAAACCGACCGGAGCTGGAGCTGATTCAAATTGACGAGGACAAGCGGAAGGACCCGGCAGAGCGAGCCAAGTGCATAAACGATTCGGACATTACCTTTCTCTGTCTCCCGGACCCGGCAGCCATTGAAGCGGTGGCACTGGTCACCAACCCTAAGGTCAAGCTGATTGACACATCCACTGCCCACCGCACCCTACCGGACTGGGCCTACGGGTTCCCGGAGCTGGGCTCCGCCTTTCGAGAGAAGATCGCAAGCTCCAACCGTATTGCGGTGCCCGGCTGCTACGCCAGCGGGTTTAACGCTTTGGTCTATCCCCTGGTGTCCGGCGGCATTTTACCCGCCGACTATCCCATTGTGTGCTACGCCATGAGCGGTTACAGCGGCGCAGGGAACAAAGGCATTGCCCAATATGAAGCGGCGGATCGGGATCCTGAACTGGACAGTCCCCGGCAGTACGCGCTGACCCAGCAGCACAAGCACTTAAAAGAAATGGGCGCCATCAGCCACTTGGCGCGCACGCCCATTTTCGCTCCCCATATTTGTGACTATCCCTGCGGGATGACCGTATCCGTGCCGCTGTTTGCCGATCTACTGAAAAAGCGAATGACCCCGGCAGATATGCAGGCGTTTTACGCAGAGCACTACGGCGACAGCCGGGTGGTCAAGGTACGCCCCCTGGGTTACAGCGAAAGTATGATCGGCGCCAACAATATGGCCGGTCGGGATGACATGGAAATTGAGATCAACGGCAACGACGAAAGGCTGCTACTCACTGCTCGGTTTGATAACCTGGGCAAGGGCGCGTCCGGCGCTGCCATTCAGTGTATGAACATTGTCCTGGGGCTGGATGAAGTCACCGGGCTGACGATAGGAGAATAAAATATGACCAAGATTGACGGCGGCATTTGTGCCGCAAAAGGGTTCAAAGCCAGCGGCACCTACTGCGGCATAAAAAAGCCGGCAGTAGAAAACCCAAACCCGGACTATGTACATAAAAACGATATTTGCCTGGTGGCCTGTGATGTGCTGTGCAACACCGCAGCGGTGTATACCCAAAATAAAGTAAAGGGTGCACCTATACTTGTAACCAAAGACCATCTGGCAAAAAGCGGCAACAAAGCCAAAGCCATCATTGCCAACTCCAAAAACGCCAACACCTGCAATGCAGACGGCGTAGAAAAAGCAGCCAAAATGTGCCAGCTGGTGGCAGACGAAATGGGTCTGCCTGCTGAACAGGTGCTGGTGGCTTCCACCGGTGTCATCGGCCAGGTGCTGCCCATTGAGCCGATTATTACCGCCGTACCTACGCTGGTGAAAGAACTGGATTATAACAAGAATGAAGAAGCGGCTACCGCTATTATGACCACCGATACAGTGAAGAAAGAGTATGCAGTAGAGTTCCTGCTGGACGGCAAAACCTGCCGCCTGGGCGGTATGGCCAAAGGCTCCGGTATGATCCACCCCAATATGGCCACTACCCTGAACTTTATCAGCACCGACTGCGCCATCAGCGCAAAAATGCTGCAACAGGCGCTGCGTGAGATCGTAAAAGTCACTTACAATTGCCTGTCCATTGACGGCGATACCTCCACCAACGATATGGTAGAAATCATGGCCTCCGGTCTGGCGGGCAACGCGGAAATCACCGCCCCCGGCCCGGCGCTGGACACCTTTAAGGCTGCCCTTTATGATGTGATGGCCAACCTGACCCGTATGCTGGCCAAGGACGGCGAGGGCGCCAGCAAGCTGCTGGAATGCGTGTGCTCCGGCGCGCCCACCAAGGACACCGCCATTATCGTTGCCAAGGAAGTGATCGGCTCTACCCTGTTCAAATGCGCCATGTTCGGCGAGGATGCCAACTGGGGTCGGGTGCTGTGCGCCATCGGTTACGCCCCGGCGGAATTTGATATTGACAAGGTTGATGTGGCCTTAAAATCCACAGCCGGTACGGTCATCGTGTGCCAAAACGGCGCCGGTGTGGACTTCTCTGAGGAAGAGGCCGCCAAGGTGCTGGCAGAGGACGAGATCTATATTTTAGTGGATCTGAACCAGGGGGACGAGAAAGCCACCGCCTGGGGCTGCGACCTGACCTACGACTATGTAAAAATCAACGGCGACTACCGCACCTGATTTTACGAAGAAATATAAGCGAACGGAGTGAGAGAATGGAAATTGCAAATCACCAAAAGGCGGAGATCCTGGCAAGAGCCTTGCCGTACATTCAGATGTACCGCAAGAAAGTCATCGTTGTCAAATACGGCGGCAACGCCATGATCAATGAAGAACTGAAAGAAACCGTCATGAACGATCTGGTACTCCTGTCCACCATCGGTATCCATGTGGTGCTGGTGCACGGCGGCGGTCCGGAGATCAACAAGACCCTGGAGCGTATGCACATGGACTCCAAGTTTGTGGACGGTCTGCGGGTTACCGATAAAGAAACCGCGGAAGTGGTGCAAATGGTACTGGCCGGTAAGGTGAACAAAAGCCTGGTGTGCCAGATCGGCAACTTAGGCGGCCACGCCATCGGTCTGTGCGGGCTGGACGGCAATATGCTAAAGTGCAGACCGGTAGACGACGTCCATGGCTATGTAGGTGAGATCACAGACATCAATATGGAAATAGTGGAAGAAGCCATTTCCAAGAACTTCATCCCGGTGATCTCCACCATCGGCTACGATGAAGACGGCAACTGCTACAACATCAATGCAGACACGGTGGCTGCCGCAGTGGCCGGGGCTTTGCAGGCAGAGGCACTGATCTCCATGACCGATGTGGTGGGTCTGTTGCGAGATAAAGACGACGAAAGCTCGCTGATTCACAGAGTCTATATCAGCGACACCCCGGCGCTGATTGCTGACGGCATTATCGGCGGCGGCATGATCCCCAAGATCGACTCCATGACCGAGGCCCTGCGCCGCGGGGTCAAAAAAGCATTTATAATCGACGGCCGCGTGCCCCACTCCATCTTGATGGAGCTGCTTACCGATGAAGGTATGGGCACCATGTTCCGCAGCAGATAAAGAGGAAGACCCATGAACACAAAAGAACTGGATAATCAATATGTAGCCCACGCCTACGGGCGCTTTGATGTGGCGCTGACTAAAGGTCAAGGCTCTACCCTCTACGACGAGAACGGCAAAAAATACATCGACTTCGGATCCGGCATCGGGGTAACTGCCTTTGGCATCAACGATCCGGTCTGGACCAAAGCTGTGGAAGAACAGCTGCACCGGGTGCAGCACACCTCCAATCTCTACTACACCGCCCCCTGCGCCAAGCTGGCGCAGCTGCTGTGTGAAAAGAGCGGGATGAAAAAGGTGTTCTTCGGCAACTCCGGGGCAGAGGCCAACGAGGGTGCCATCAAATTTGCCCGCAAGTATAGCTTTGACAAATACGGCGCCGGGCGCAGCACCATCATTACCCTTGTAAACTCATTCCACGGCCGCACCATTACCACCCTGGCGGCCACTGGGCAAGACAGCTTTCACACAGTATTTGACCCCTTTACACCCGGGTTCAAATACTGCCCGGCCAATGATATAGAGGCACTGCAAGCGGCAGCCACGGACGATGTGTGCGCTGTGCTGTTTGAATGCGTACAGGGCGAGGGCGGCGTGAATAACCTAAGTCCAACATTCGTAAACGCCATTGCCAAGCTGGCAAAGGAAAAAGACATTCTGATAGCGGTAGATGAAGTGCAGACCGGCAACGGCCGCACCGGCACCTACTTTGCCTACCAGCAATACGGCATTACGCCGGACATTGTAACCACAGCTAAAGGCCTGGGCGGCGGACTTCCCATCGGCGCCGTGCTGTTTGGGGAAAAGCTGCAAGACACCATGACCCCCGGCTCCCACGGCTCTACCTTTGGCGGCAACCCGGTGGTGGCTGCCGGTGCCTGCTCCGTTGTGGAGCGGATCGACGACGACTTTCTGCGCGAAGTACAGCGCAAGAGCGAGAAGATCCACACGGCGCTGGCAAAAGTAAAAGGCGTCAAAAGCATCAGCGGTATGGGGCTGATGCTGGGAATCGAAACGGACAAACCCGCAGGAGAAGTGGCCAAGGCTTGCCTGGCAAACGGCCTGCTGATCTTAACGGCAAAAACAAAGCTTCGTCTGCTGCCGGCGCTGAACATCAGCGATGCGGAGCTGAATGAAGGACTGGAGATACTGAAAGGAGTGCTTGAAGCATGAAACATTTACTGAAACTGGCGGACCTGGACAAGGGCGATATTCTGGACATTCTCAACTTGGCAGACCAGCTGAAATATGAGAATCAGCATGGCATTGAACACCACCACTTAAAGGGAAAGACCCTGGGTATGATCTTTCAGAAAAGCTCTACCCGCACCCGGGTCAGCTTTGAGACCGGTATGTACCAGTTGGGCGGTCAGGCACTGTTCCTTTCCAACCGAGATTTGCAGATCGGCCGTGGTGAGCCGGTACAGGACACGGCTCGGGTACTCTCTCGCTATCTGGACGGCATTATGATCCGCACCTTTGCGCAAAAAGAGGTGGAGGACCTGGCAGAGTACGGCTCCATTCCCATCATCAACGGCCTGACCGATTACTGCCACCCCTGCCAGGTGCTGGCGGATCTGATGACCATTCGCGAATATAAGAAGAGCTTTGACGGGCTGAAATTCTGCTTTATCGGCGACGGCAACAATATGGCAAACTCCCTAATCGTAGGCGCCATTTCCATGGGTATGGAGTGCGCCATCGCCTGCCCCAAGGACTACCAGCCGGACGCCCAGATCATGGCCTGGGCCAAGGAGAACGGCACCTTCACTTGCAGCGAGGATATTTTGGCCTGCGCCAAAGACGCAGATGTGCTCTACACCGATGTGTGGGCCTCTATGGGTCAGGAAGAAGAAAAAGCAGAGCGGGAAAAGATCTTTAAGAACTACCAGATCAACGACGAAGTAATGGCCGCCGCCAAGCCGGACGCTATGGTGCTCCACTGCCTGCCCGCACACCGGGAGGAAGAGATTACCGCCAAAGTATTTGAAGCCCATGCCAACGAGATCTTTGACGAAGCAGAAAACCGCCTGCACGCCCAAAAGGCCGTGCTTGTGAAGCTGTTAGGTTAAACTATGAAAAAACAGAAAGTATATCTCTGTCTGGAGAACGGACAAACCTTTGAGGGCTATCGTTTCGGTGCCGGTGGCGAAATTCAGGGCGAACTGGTATTTACCACAGGTATGGGCGGTTATATCGAGACCCTGACGGACCCCAGCTATTACGGCCAAATCGTGCTGCAAACCTTTCCCCTCATCGGTAACTACGGCTTTATCCCGGAAGATATGGAGAGCCCCAAAAGCTATGTAAGCGCCTATATCGTGCGTGAGTATTGCGAGGCGCCATCCAACTTCCGCTGCCGGGAGACACTGGACGATTTCTTAAAATCCCAAGGCATTATCGGCGTCTACGGCGTAGATACCAGAGAGATCACAAAGACCATTCGGGAAAGCGGTGTAATGAACGCCGTGATCTGTGACGATCCCCGTGTGGTGGACTATAACAAAGTGCGGGACTATGCGGTGGCAGACGCAGTAAAAAGCGTGTCTGCTCCCAAGCCCCAACTGCTGTCCGCCGACGAGCACAAGCACAATGTGGTGCTGCTGGACTACGGCGCCAAGGCCAACATTGCAAGAGAACTGAACAAGCGTGGCTGCAATGTGGCGGTCATGCCCTACGACACCAAGGCGGAGGACATCTTAGCGCTGCACCCGGACGGCATTATGCTGTCTAACGGTCCCGGAGATCCGGCAGAGAACACCGCTGCCATTGCTCAGCTGAAAAAACTCATCGGCAAAGCGCCTATTTTTGGCATTTGCCTGGGGCACCAACTGCTGGCGCTGGCTATGGGCTGCAAGACGGAAAAGCTGAAATACGGTCACCGTGGCGTGAACCAGCCGGTAAAAGACCTGCAAACCGGGCGCACCTATATTTCCAGTCAAAACCACGGCTACGCGGTAGTGAACGATACCATTGAGGCCAGCGGCGGCACCCTGCGCTGGGTGAACGCCAACGACGGCACTTGCGAAGGGATCGACTACCCTGCCCAGAACGCCTTTACGGTACAGTTCCATCCGGAGGCGTGCAGCGGACCCCACGACACCCGCTTTTTGTTCGACCGATTTTTACAGATGATGGGAGGCGAGAGCCATGCCGCTGAATAAGAATATCAAAAAGGTACTGGTGATCGGCTCCGGCCCCATCGTCATCGGCCAAGCGGCAGAGTTCGACTACGCCGGTGCCCAGGCCTGCCGGGTGCTGAAAGACGCCGGACTGGAAGTGGTGCTCGTCAATTCCAACCCGGCCACCATTATGACGGACAAGGCGCTGGCGGATCATATTTATTTAGAGCCGCTGACGGAAGAGACCGTGAAGCGCATTATTGAAAAAGAGCACCCGGACTCCATCTTAGGCGGCCTGGGCGGCCAAACCGGCCTGACCATCAGTATGCAGCTGGCAAAGGACGGCTATTTGGACAAAATGGGCGTGACCCTGCTGGGCACCACTGCCCAGGCCATTGACAAAGCCGAGGACCGGCAGCTGTTTCGCGACACCATGATGAAGCTGGGGCAGCCTGTGGTCCCCAGCGACATTGCCACCACCCCAGAGCACGCACGGCAGATTGCCGCAGAGATTGGCTACCCGGTGATTATTCGTCCGGCCTTTACCCTTGGCGGTGCCGGCGGTGGCGTGGCTTATAACGAGCAGCAGCTGGATGTAATTGCCAAAAACGGCCTGATGCTCTCCCCCATTACCCAGGTACTGGTGGAGCGGTACATTGCCGGTTGGAAAGAAATTGAATTTGAAGTGATGCGGGACAGCGTCGGCAATGTGATTGCCGTGTGCTCTATGGAAAACTTTGACCCGGTGGGCGTTCACACCGGTGACTCCATCGTCATTGCCCCGGCTGTGACCCTGGCGGATAAAGAGTACCAAATGCTCCGTTCCGCATCTCTGGATATTATCACCGAGCTGGGCATTGAGGGCGGCTGCAACTGTCAGTTTGCTCTGAACCCGGAGAGCATGGAGTACAGCGTGATTGAGGTCAATCCCCGCGTCAGCCGTTCCTCCGCCCTGGCGTCCAAGGCCACCGGCTATCCCATTGCCAAGGTGACCACCAAGATCGCTTTGGGTTATACCCTGGACGAGATTAAAAACGATGTAACCGGCAAGACCTGCGCCTGCTTTGAGCCGACCCTGGATTATGTGGTGGTCAAGGTGCCCAAGTGGCCCTTTGACAAATTTGTCAACGCCTCCCGCAAGCTGGGCACCCAAATGAAAGCCACCGGCGAAGTGATGAGCATTGCACCCTGTTTTGAGGCCGCCATTATGAAGGCCGTGCGCGGCGCAGAAATCGGGCTGGACACACTGAATAACAAGGCTCTGGACGGACTGGATATACACGAGAAGCTGCACGATCAGGACGATCTGCGGCTGTTCTCCGTATTTGCTGCGCTGAAAAAAGGCGTGAGTATAGAGGAAATCCACCAAATCACCATGATCGACGAGTGGTTCCTGGCTAAGCTGAAAAACCTGGCGGATTATGAAAAAGAAATCGACGGGTTGCCCCTATCCAGGGAGCAGTATATGCAGGGCAAGCACTACGGCTATACCGATGAAGCCCTGGCGCGCATCAGCGGCGGCTCCATTCCCTATCATCAGGACTGCGTCTATAAAATGGTAGACACCTGCGGTGCGGAATTCGCTGCAGAGACGCCCTACTTCTATTCCACCTATGACGCCCACTGTGAGGCCCGCAGCCTGCCCCAAAGCGGCAAGCAAAAGATCATTGTACTTGGCTCCGGCCCCATCCGCATTGGGCAAGGCATTGAGTTTGATTACAGCTCCGTGCACTGTGTGTGGACGCTAAAAGAACTGGGCTATGAAGTCATTCTCATTAACAATAACCCGGAGACGGTCTCCACTGACTTTGACACCGGCGATCGACTGTATTTTGAGCCGCTGTGTCCGGAAGATGTGATGCAGGTGATTCAGGTAGAAAAGCCCATTGGGGTGGTGGTGGCCTTTGGCGGCCAAACCGCCATTAAGCTGACTAAATTCCTGGACGAAAAAGGTATTAACATTTTGGGCACCAGCGCCGAGTCCATCGACATTGCCGAGGACCGGGAACGGTTTGACGAGCTGCTGGAAAAATTCGGCATTTTCCGTCCCAAGGGCACCAGCGTGATGACCATGCCCCAGGCACTGGTAGCAGCCAACGAACTGGGCTATCCGGTTCTGCTGCGCCCCAGCTATGTGATCGGCGGGCAAAATATGACCATCGCCTATACGGATGATGATGTGCGCCGCTATATGGAGCTGATTCTGGCACAAGGGATTGAAAACCCGGTGCTGGTAGACAAGTATATGATGGGCACAGAGTTGGAAGTGGACTGCATCAGCGATGGCAAAGATGTGCTGATCCCCGGCATTATGGAGCATATTGAACGGGCCGGCGTGCACTCAGGCGACTCTATTGCCGTGTACCCCCCTTACAACCTGAACGATGTGATGCTCCACAAGATCTGCGATGTAAGCGAAAAGCTGGCGCTGTCCTTGGGCACCAAGGGACTGGTTAACATTCAGTACCTGATTTATCGCAACGAGCTGTATGTGATCGAGGTGAACCCCAGAGCCTCCCGCACCATTCCCTACATCAGCAAGGTCACCGGCGTACCCATGGTGGAACTGGCAACAAAAATTATGGTAGGCAAAAAGCTGCAAGACCTGGGCTACGGCACCGGGCTGTATCGCACACCACCGTACTTTGCGGTAAAAGTGCCGGTATTCAGCTTTGAAAAACTCAATGATGTAAACTCTCAGCTTGGGCCGGAGATGAAATCCACCGGTGAGGTGCTGGGCGTGGGCAAAAACTTGAACGAAGCGCTGTTTAAGGGGCTGGTATCTGCCGGGTATAAGGTAGAAAGCCAAAAGCAGGGTCGCCACGGGGTACTCATCACCGTAACCAAGCAAGACCGGTTTGAGATTGTGGGTCTGGCGAAAAAGCTGGACGACCTGGGCGCAGAACTATGGGCAACGCCGGAGACGGCGGCGGCCATTCGCTCTCTGGGTATTGAGGTGCATGTGGTCAACAAGCTGCGCCAGGACAACTCCATTATGGACTTGGTAGAGAGCGGCAAATTGGACTACATTGTCTACACCGGCAAAAGCGATAAGAAGTCCATTGCAGACTATATTAAACTGCACAACCGGGCCAATCAGCTGGGCATTGCCACCCTGACCAGCCTGGACACCGCCAACGCCCTGGCAGATATTATCGCCTCTCGCTACAATCAAATGAACACCGAGCTGGTGGACATTAACCACATGCGCAGCGAAAAGGGACTGCTGAAATTTACCAAAATGCAGGGCAGCGGCGACGACTACATTTTCTTCAACAACCAGTGCGGCATCATCACCTGTCCGGAGAGTCTGTCCATTGAATTCTCCGACCGGCACAAGGGCATCGGCGGAGACGGTATTGTGCTGATTGAAAAGAGCGTGATTGCCGACGCCAGAATGCGCATTTTCAATATGGACGGCAGCGAGGGCCGTATGGCCGGCAACTCCATTCGCTGCGTGGGCAAGTACCTGTACGATAACGGCATGGTGCCCAAAACCGAGATGACCATTGCCACCGCCTCCGGCGTGCGGCACCTGCAACTGTTTACCCGCAACGGCAAGGTATCTTCTGTAACGGTAGATATGGGCAAGGCAGAGTTGAACCCGGCCAAGATCCCGGTTGACCTGCCCGGCGACAAAATCATCTGTCATCCGGTAGCCATCGGCGACAACGAATACTGCATCACCTGCGTGGCTACCGGTAACCCCCACTGCGTGGTGTTTGTTGACAATGTGGACAAGCTGGACTTGCAACAGATCGGTCCGCAATTTGAAAACAGTCCCCTGTTCCCGGAGCGGGTAAACACAGAATTTGTGCGTGTCGTTAATGAGAGCACCATTAAAATGCGGGTGTGGGAGCGCGGCAACGGCGAGACCCCGGCCTGCGGCACCGGCGCCTGTGCAGCCGTTGTAGCTGCGGTGGAGAACGGCTACTGCAAAAAGGGCATTGATGTTACCGTAAAGGTGCGCGGCGGCGACTTACTGGTAAACTACACCGATGACCGTATTACCCTTACCGGCGACTGCAACACCGTCTACAAGGGAGAGATCGAATATTAAAAGCCTAAGAAGGGCAGCAAAAAGCGCGTACAGAAATCTGTACGCGCTTAAATTATGTTTTATTACAGCTTGACGATACCCAGCGTATCTAAAATAGAACTGATGAGAATGGCCAGCAGGCAAGGCGGTGCAATCCACTTAACCATCGCGGAATAAAACTTCTTCATCTTAAAGGGACCGTTCAGCTCAATTTCGTTAACGATCAGCTGGGGCTTCAGCACAAAGCCAACCATAATGCAGGTGAGCATACCCACAACCGGCATCAACAGACTGTTAGACACAAAGTCCAGGAAATCCAAAATGGAGAAACCGAAAATCGTAAAGGAGGACCACTTGCCAAAGCCCAAGGAGCAGCAAATGCCCAATGCCACGGCATATATATAACAGATCACCGTAGCCTTTTTGCGGCCCCAGTGGTAGCGATCGTCCAAACCGGACACAATGGCCTCCATAACGGATACGGAGCTGGTCAGCGCCGCAAACAGCACCAGAATAAAGAACCCGGCGCCGATCAAGCTGCCGATTTTCATCTCGGCAAACACTTTAGGCAGGGTTACAAACATCAGGCTGGGACCTTTGCCCAAGGCACTTTCGTCCCCTCCCGAATACACAAACACCGCCGGTACGATCATCAAACCGGCCAGGAATGCCACCAAAGTATCAAACACTTCAATCTGGCGCACGGACTGCTCAATGTGATCCTGCTTACGCAAATAAGAACCATAAGTGATCATAATGCCCATAGCCAGGGACATGGAAAAGAACAACTGCCCCAAAGCAGCCAGCACAGTCATCATGCTCAGCTTGCTGAAATCCGGCTTTAAATAATAAGCCACGCCGGCGCCGGCGCCCGGACGGGTGACTACAAAGATAGACAGCAGAATCGTCAAAATCAAAAGCGCCGGCATCAATACGCGGCTGAACTTTTCAATTCCCTTTTCTACGCCTAAAAATACGATCACCGCCGTAGCGGTCATAAACAGCAAAAACCACAAAAGCGGCTCGCCTGTACCGGAAATAAAAGTAGAAAAATAGTTGTCGCCGGCCGCGTCCTGAACGGCACCGGAGATCATCGTGGCGGTGTACTTGGTAACCCAACCGCCAATGACGCAGTAATAAGGCAGGATAAGTACCGGCACCAAAGTCACCAACTTGCCCATCCAGCTCCACTTTTTGTTCAGCGAGCCAAAGGCCTCCATAGGACTGAGCCGGGTTTTACGACCAATAGCGATCTCCGTAACCATCAGGGTAAAGCCAAAGGTCACCGCCAAAACAATATACACCAATAGGAAGATACCGCCGCCGTACTTAGCTGCCAAATAGGGAAAGCGCCACAGGTTCCCCAAACCCACAGCCGAGCCTGCCGCTGCCAGTACAAACCCCACTTTTCCGGAGAATGTACTTCGATTCTTTTTTGTTTCCATCAAACCATCCAATCTATATCTCTTATTTTACGGAGTAATGCTCTAATTATACTCATTCCGATAGGATTTGTCAATTCCGAACCGGTGGGATTTACCAATTCCCAAGTAAACAAAGAAAGCCTGCACCGGCGGGTGCAGGCTCGTTTTTATTTGTTATTCCAAAATCACTTGCTGACCTTCACGGACTGCAAGATCCAGTAGTGCAGAGTCAGGCAGTTAGAGGCGAAAGTCTTGCGCACATCGGCGCCCGGCGCTGCAGCCATGGGCTGAATGGTGCCGTCACCCAACTGGGTGTACACAGCGTCCAGCTTCTTTTGCAGCTCCTCCTTTTTCTCACCGTCCGGCAGGCTGCAGGTAATGGCTTTGTTGGCGCAACCGGCATTGTAAATGGACGCACCCTTAAAGGCCTTTAAGCAAGCAGCCGCTGCAGTGCCGTATTCCTTCACCACAGAATAGGCGGCGCCTTCTTCGTTAAAACCGGAGCCGATCACAGTCACATCGCTAAGATCAAAAGCATTTTTCGCCGTGTAGAGAGAAGCGGACTTATCGCACCCGCCGGCAAAGAGCGCCTTGTCGCCCTTGTCAATCATGCTCTCTGCAATGGAGGCATAACGATCCACCATCTCAAAGGTGGTATCATAGTAATACTCACTTTCCAGCGCCAGACCGGCGGAATTGCCGTCCTTATCGCTGTTTGTCCAGTGGTCAAAATAGTAACCGTCCTTGGGTACGTTAGCGGTAATATGTACCGTATCGCCGGGCAGGTAGTAGCCGCTGCCGGTTCCGTTCTCTACCGTTACGGCAAATGTGGGATCGGTAGATACCACATACACCGGGGTCAGTACCACCGGGTTCTCCTCCACCGTTACATTGGTGGACTTTTCCTTAGCGTTCTCAATATTCTCTGCGTTGCCGGTGCTCTCCCAGTGATCAAAGACCATACCCTGGGCAGCTGCCGGTGCGGTGACCCACACCTTTTCACCGACCGTGTTGTCATAGACTTTATCCGTAGCGGATTTGTCCGCTTTCAGCACAGCCACGCTGCCAACGCTGCCCTCCGCCTTGGTGTAAACGGCGGTCAACGTACAGTCACACTTCTCCACAATCAGGTTGATCTCGGTCTTTTTCTTGCTGGACACATTGACTTTCTTGTCCTTCACACCCTCGGTGTTGCTCTTAACCTCCCAGTGGTCGAACTTCTCCCCCTGCTCGTTAAACAGATCGCAGGAAACGGTCACATTCTGGCCCTCTTTGTAAGTACCACTACCGTTGCCGTTCTTCACCACCACCTTGTGGCAGGTTTTGTCTGCCTCTTTGATGGGCTTATACACCGGAGTCAAAGTCACAGAGTAGTCATAATCCAGCAGCGGAGAGTCATAATCCGCATAATCCAACTGCACCGGTACGCCCAGGGTATCCGCCGCTGCGGCAGCGCCCTGTACAAATCCGGCACCGTAGTTGGAGGAATGGTCGTTCTGCACCGAGCCCAGGTAACCCAACTTGGTATTCCCCTGAAGCACGGCAGAAAAGCCGGCCAAATAGCCGCTTTGCAGGTCATCAAAGCTGGCGCTCATTACATTGGGCAGCAGCCGCGCAGACTTGTCTCCGGCAGAATGGGGCACAGCGTCCAGCAAAACAAAATGCAGATCCGGATACATGGTGGCCAGCTCGTAGCAGATCACGGCAAAGGGCTCGCCGGGCAGCAAAATGTACTTGGCGCCCTTGTCCACAGCCAGTTTTACATACTGCTCCACCACATCGGTGGTCAGCTCTTGGTTCTCCTCTAATGCCGGCTGGTAATAGACGGCCTTAGCGGAATTCTCATTGGCATAGGTCTGCACCCCGTCCCAAGCAGACTGGTTATAGGCCTTATCGTGGATACTGCCACCGTCGGTGATCAGCGCCACATCATACTTTAGATCTGATGTTTTTGTGCACCCTGCAAAGGCAAAAACGCCCACTGCCACCAGAGTCAAACACAACACAACGGAAAGGATCTTCTTCATCACTCTATTGTCCCTCCAACAATAAAATACTACCTCTCAATGATACCAAAAACTTTCTGCCAATGCAATAGATTTTGTTGATTTGGCGATGAAAAAACACTATAATAAAATCATAAAATCCCGAGAGGTGAAAATAATGGACACATTGCGTGCAAGCGTACTAAGGGACAGAGAGCCGCAAATCGGCATTGTGCTGGGCAGCGGGCTGGGTGCCCTTGCAGACAGAATTGAAGGGGCTGAGGCCCTGTCTTACAGCGACATTCCCGGCTTCCCGGTCTCTACAGCGCCGGGACACAAAGGGCGATTTGTCTTTGGCACCATTGGCGGCAAAGAAGTGGTGCTCATGGACGGCCGGGTCCACCTATACGAGGGCTACACGCCTCAGCAGGTGGTGATGCCCATTCGCCTGATGCGCCAAATGGGGGTCGACACTGTAATCCTCACCAATGCCAGCGGCGGTATTCGCCGTGATCTGCATGCCGGGGACCTGATGCTGCTGACGGACCACATTTCCAGTCTGGTGCCCTCTCCCCTGCGGGGTGAGAACGACCCTGCGCTGGGTGTACGCTTTCCGGATATGCGCCATGTGTATGACGAGGATTTGCAGCGCCTGTTTCGCCAAACGGCAAAGGCACTGGATATTCCGCTGAAAAGCGGCGTCTATATTCAACTGCAAGGCCCGGCATTTGAAACCCCGGCGGAGATCAAAATGTGCGCCGCTCTGGGTGCGGACGCCGTGGGTATGAGTACCGCCATTGAGGCGCAGGCCGCCCGGCACTGCGGATTGCGCGTGGCCGGCGTCAGCTGCATTACAAACCTGGCCAGCGGTCTGCTGGATTGTCCCTTAACCTCCGAGGAGGTGGGCGAAACCGCCGCTAAGGTGGCTGAGAATTTCCAATCCCTAATCCTTGAAACTGTGAAACGGATGTGACAATATGGAAAACTTGAAATACCAAGACGGAAAGCTGGAGATTCTCGACCAGCGACTGCTGCCCAATGAAGCAAAGTGGCTGCCCATTGACAGCAAGGAAGCGGCCTTTGAAGCCATACAAACGCTGGCAGTACGGGGCGCACCGGCTATCGGTATCTTCGCCGCATTTTCCATGGCATTGTTTGGCAAGGACGACCCGGCGGCGTGCAAAGCCTACTTAGACAGCGCCCGCCCCACGGCTGTGAACCTGAGCTGGGCCACTGCACGGCTGGCAAAGGTGATAAAAAATGGCGGTGACCCGGTGGCAGAAGCCTTGGCGGTGCAGGCCGAGGACATAGAAATGTGCCGCAAAATCAGCGCTTACGGCTTGTCCCTGCTCCGGGATGGCGATGGTCTGCTGACCCACTGCAACGCCGGCGAGCTGGCTACAAGCCGCTACGGCACCGGACTGGGACCGATCCTGCTGGGCAAGGAAAAGGGCTACAATTTTAAGGTGTTCTCCGACGAAACCCGTCCCCTGCTGCAAGGGGCGCGACTCACCAGCTATGAATTGGAAAAAGCCGGCGTGGATGTGACCCTGATCTGTGACAACATGGCCAGCCAGGTGATGAAAAACGGCTGGATCCAAGCGGTGCTGGTAGGCTGCGACCGGGTGGCTATGAACGGTGACGCCGCCAACAAGATTGGCACTTCCGGGGTGGCAATTCTGGCAAAGCACTACGGTATTCCCTTTTATGTGCTTGGGCCTACCTCCACAGTGGATCCCCACTGTGCCACCGGCGCAGATATTCAGATTGAGGAGCGCCCCGGGGACGAGATCAAGGAGTTGTACTTTGAGCGCCCCACGGCGCTACCTCAAACCAAGTGCTACAATCCGGCCTTTGATGTTACGGACCATGACCTGATCACCGCCATTATTACGGACAAAGGCATTTTGCGCCCGCCGTACACCGAGAGCCTGCGCGCCCTGTTTCAGGAGGAAGTATGATACGATTTTATAACGGCCCTGTGCTGACACTGCAACAGGACCAAATGAATATTACGCACCAAGAGGTATGGGTAGACGGCAACCGTATTGTGTGCCTGGGGGCGAACCCGGGGGCAAAAGCGGACCGGGAGATTGACCTGAACGGCGATCTGCTGATGCCGGCCTTTAAGAATGCCCACACCCACTCGGCCATGACATTTGGCCGCTCCTTTAGCGACGATCTGCCCCTACAAAGCTGGCTGTATGACAAAATCTTTCCCTTGGAAGCCAAGCTAACCGCAGAGGATATTTATCACCTGTCCCGACTGGCATTTTTGGAGTATTTGGAGAGCGGCATTTCCGCCTGCTTTGATATGTACTACTTTCCGGAAGCCATGGCAAAAGCGGCAGTGGACGCCGGGTTCCGCACGGTAATGTGCGGTGCGGTCAATAATTTTAAGGAAAGCCCGGCACTACTGGAAGAATACTACAACACCTACAACAACGATCACCCGCTGGTGTCCTACCAACTGGGGTTCCACGCCGAGTACACCACCAACCGCTCCATTATGGAGGCCATTGCGGCGCTGGCAGAGAAGTACAAGGCGCCGGTGTATATGCACGCCAGTGAGACGGAGAGCGAGGTGCAGGACTGCATCGGCCGCTACGGCATGACCCCTACGGCGCTGTTTGAGCAGCTTGGGCTGTGGAACTACGGCGGCGGTGCATTTCACAGTGTTTGGGTCAGCAATGAGGACCTGGACATTTACAAAAAACACGGTGTTTACGCGGTGCTGAATGCCGGCTCCAACGCCAAACTGGCCAGTGGCATTGCCCCGGTGGAAAAGATGTTGCAAATGGGCATTCCCCTGGCGGTGGGCACAGACGGTCCCTCCAGCAACAACGCGCTGGATATGTTCCGCGAAATGTACCTGATCTGCGTACTGCAAAAGCTGCGGGAGAAGAACGCCGCAGCGGCAGATGCCAACGCCATATTAAAAGCAGCCACCGCAGGCTCCGCCAGGTGTATGGGACTGCCGGAAGCGGACTGCATCGCTCCCGGCAAGCTGGCGGACCTAACGGTGATCGACCTGCATCGACCCAATATGCAGCCCATCAACAACATTACCAAAAACCTGGTGTACAGCGGTGCCAAAACCAATGTGCGCCTAACTATGGTAGACGGACGAATTCTCTACGAAAACGGCCGGTTCTTAAACACAGATACAGATGAAATTTACAAGAACGCACAAACGGTCATTGACCGAATTCGATAAGGAGGCACAGCGATGAAAGTCTTATTGGTCAACGGATCTCCCCACCAGCACGGCTGCACCTACACAGCCCTGGCGGAGATCGCCCATACACTGCAAGAAGAAGGCATTGACAGCGAGATCTTTTGGATCGGAAACAAGCCCATCGGCGGCTGCATCGGTTGCCACGGCTGTGTAAAGCTGGGCAAATGTGCCTTTGACGATGACCCGGTGAACGCCTTTACAGCCAAAGCAAAGGCAGCGGACGGGTTCATCTTTGGCTCGCCGGTACACTACGCAGCGGCCACCGGCAATCTGACCGCCTTTATGGACCGGGTGTTCTATTCCGACGGTTGCGGCAAAGGCAGAGCCTTTTACTTAAAACCCGCAGCAGCAGTAGCCAGCGCACGCCGGGCAGGCACCACCGCCACCCTGGACCAACTGAACAAGTACTTTACCATTGCCCAAATGCCGGTGATCTCCTCCCGGTACTGGAATATGGTTCACGGCTTTACCCCGGAGGATGTGATGAAAGACCTGGAGGGTCTGCAAGTGATGCGGGTACTGGCGCGGAATATGGCCTACTTCTTAAAATGCAAAGCCGCCGGTGCCGCCGCTGGCGTGGAGCCACCCAAAACGGAGCGAGCCATTCTCACTAACTTTATTGATTAAATCTTTTTTCACATAGGCAGACCGAGAGAAAGCGAGATAAATTTTGTTTTTTGCGTGCGGGAGCCGTACAACGGTACTGCCCCCGAGCAAAAGACAAAAAGCGCCAAAATCGGCTTGAACTCGATGTTCAAGCCGATTTTTTCAAGTCAATAGTGATAATAGAAAGCTGCGGCAGGAGCAAGCCCCTGCCCTACGAAACGCCTATTAGAATTTTATAAGAGGCGCGGTTTAGCCGCTTTATCGACAGTCTGAGAGCCATCGGCAATGCCGGTGGCTCTCTTTATACAGTCTATTCTTATTTTGCTGCGGTCTCGCAGTACAGGCAGCGGTAGGTGCCCTTGTCCGGGTCAACCAGGGTGAACACATCATCCACCTGCTCGTGGTTGCTGATACACGCCGGATTGGGGCAATGCACCATATTCACCAGCTTTTCCGGCAGACGCAGCGCCTGCTTTTCCGCCGCTTTTCCGCCGCGGATCACATTCACGGTGGTATGGGGCGCCAGGTACGCCACCGCGTCCAAGTTCAAGTCAAACTTGTCCGTGGCGATCTTAAGCACATCTTTTTTGCCCATTTTAGAGGACTTGGCGTTTTGGATCAGCGCCACCTGGGCGTCTGTCTTGTCCAGCCCCAACAGCTTATAAATACGCATACCCATACCCGCGGGGATATGGTCCAGTACATAGCCGTTTTGGATCGAATCAATGGTCATTCCAGTGCACCTCCCCACTTCAGCAGCGTCATAATCAGCGCCATACGCATGTATTTTCCGTTCTTGGCCTGTTCAAAATACTTGGCTCGCGGATCGTCGTCCACATCCACAGTGATCTCATGAACCCGAGGCAGCGGGTGCATAATGGTCAGATCACTTTTGGCGCTTTCCAGCTTCTCCGGGTCCAGTACAAAGGCGTCCTTATGACGCAGGTACTCGTCTTCCGAAAAGAAGCGCTCTCTCTGAATACGGGTCATATAAAGTACATCCAGCCGGGGCATCACATCTTCCATGTGCTCCACCTCTGTGTACTTCATACCGGAGGCGTCCAGCACATCCGTTTTGATATAATCCGGCACTGCCAACTCCTTGGGGGAAATCAGCACAAACTCCACATCCGTATAGCGGCACATAGCCTTAATGAGTGAATGTACCGTGCGGCCAAATTTCAAATCCCCGCAAAGGCCGATGGTCAGGTGGTCCAAACGACCCTTTTCCCGGTAAATGGTGAGCAGGTCCGTTAAGGTCTGCGTGGGGTGGCTGTGGCCGCCGTCACCGGCGTTAATGATGGGCACATCGCTCTTAAAGCTGGCAACCCGGGGCGCACCCTCCAGCGGGTGACGCATAGCGATAATATCCGCATAGCAGGACACGATCTTCACCGTGTCCCCTACCGTCTCGCCCTTGGAAGCAGAGGAAGAATTGGCCTCTGCAAAGCCCAGCACATTGCCGCCCAGCTCCATCATCGCCGCTTCAAAAGACAGGCGGGTGCGGGTCGACGGCTCAAAAAACAGGGTTGCCAATTTTTTGCCGTCGCACACATGGGCGTATTTCTTAGGGTCAGCGATAATGTCCGTAGCCAAGTGGATCAGATCGTCAATCTCTTCTACCGTAAAGTCCGTTGTATCTAAACAATGGCGCATAAAGACCACTCCTTCTGCTTACAGTTCCATCCAAGCCGGGTCCTGGGGGTTCTTCTGGAACGCGGTCAGCTTGGCAATATCCTTGTCTGCGATATAACCCTCGGCGGCAGCCACCTTGGACAGGGTGTCAAAGTCAGACAGACTGTAATTCACCACATCGGCAGCAGCCAGGCGCTCCACGCCCTTTTGCAGACCGTAGGTGAAGATGGAGGCAATACCCAGCACCTGAGCACCGGCCTGGCGCAGCACATCAACCACTTCCAGCACAGAGCCGCCGGTGGAGATCAGATCCTCAATCACCACGACCTTCGTGCCCGGCTCCATTTTGCCCTCAATTTGGTTTTGGCGTCCGTGATCCTTATGACCGGAGCGCACATAACCCATGGGCAGGTCCAAAATGGTAGCGGTAATGGCTGCGTGGGCAATACCCGCCGTAGAGGTGCCCATCAGCATCTCCGCTTCCGGGAACTTCTCTTTTACAATCTCAGCCAGTCCGGCCTCCACATCTTTCCGTACCGCAGGAGCGGACAAAGTCAGCCGGTTGTCGCAGTAAATGGGGCTGTGGATACCGGAAGCCCAGGTAAAGGGATCGTCCGGCTTTAAGAACACAGCACGAATGGACAGCAAATCTTTTGCAATCTGTTCCTTAGTAATGGTCATAATAACACTCCTTAATCTATAAATTCACGGCAGCAGCGTCTGTACGCAGCCACCGGGTCATCGGCAGCGGTAATGGGGCGGCCCACCACAATGTAGTCGGAGCCAATCTCCTTTGCCTTGGCAGGGGTGGTCACCCGCACCTGGTCGCCCAGGTCGCCGTCTGCAAAGCGTACGCCGGGGGTCACGGTCATAAAGGCCTTGCCGCAGGCGTCCTTCACCATGCCCGCCTCCAGCGGCGAGCACACCACGCCGTCCAGACCGGCGGTCTTGGCGTTCTTGGCGTACTGCACAATGGTGTCGTTGATATTGGCGTTGATGAGCAGTTCTTTTTGCATACGCTCCTCACTGGTGGAGGTCAGCTGGGTCACGGCGATCAGCAGCGGACGCGTGCCGTCCGGCCGGGTCAGCCCCTCCAGTGCGGCCTCCATCATCTCTACTGTACCGGCAGCGTGCACATTGGTCATATCCACATCCAGTCGGCTCAGCACCGCCATGGACTTCTTTACCGTATTGGGAATATCGTGCAACTTTAGATCCAAAAAGATCTTGTGCCCACGCTTTTTCAGCTCCCGCACAATGGACGGACCCTCTGCGTAATACAGCTCCATACCGATCTTCACAAAGGGTTTTTCCTCCGTGAATTTGTCCAGGAACGCAAAGGTTGCCTCTGCGCTTGCAAAATCGCAAGCCACGATCACATCTTTACCCATTTTTTACCACTCCTATCACATCACTTAATTTATCAATCCCCAGGTCTGCGCACACAGTCGGCAGATCCTCAATGATTTTTTTGCAAGCGTAGGGGTCTACCAAATTGGCAGCGCCTACCTGTACCGCCGTGGCACCGGCCATCATCATCTCCACCACATCCCGGGCACTGGTAACGCCGCCGCAGCCCATCACGGGAATGTTGCAAGCACTGGCCACCTGGTACACCATACGCACCGCCACCGGAAACACCGCCGGGCCGCTAAAACCGCCCATGGTGTTGGCAATCACCGGTCGACGCCGGTTAAGATCAATGCGCATACCCAGCAGGGTGTTAATCAGACAAATACCATCCGCACCGGCCTCTTCGCAAGCTTTGGCAATGGCTACAATATCCGTTACATTGGGCGACAGCTTAATGAACACCGGCTTGGTTGCCACTGCCTTTACCGCCCGGGTCACTTCTGCGGCACAGGCCGGATCGGTGCCAAAGCTCATACCGCCGCCGTGCACATTGGGGCAAGATACATTCACTTCCAAAATTCCCACCTGCTCCTCTTTGTCCAGCAGCTGGCAGGTATAGGCATAGTCCTCCACGGAGAAGCCGCTCACGTTGGCGATCACCGGCTTGTGAAAGATTTTTTTCAGCTCCGGCAGCTCATGCTGGATCACATGGTGCACCCCGGGATTTTGCAGACCAACGGCATTGATCATGCCGGCGGTACATTCTGCAATGCGGGGGGTAGGATTGCCAAAACGAGCATCCCTTGTGGTGCCCTTAAAGGAGAAAGAGCCTAACATGTTAATATCATAAAATTCACTGAATTCCTTGCCGAAGCCGAAGGTGCCGGAGGCAGGAACCACAGGGTTGTCCAACTCCAGCCCGCACAAATTCACATGCAGGTCTACCATATGATCTCCTCCTTTACCAGCACCGGTCCGTCCTTGCAAATGCGCTTGTTGCCGTACTTGGTCTTGCAGGAACAGCCCATACAAGCGCCAAAGCCGCAGCCCATGCGCTCCTCAAAGGAGAACTGACCGGAGGTGGCAGAGCGGTCATATACCGCCCGCAGCATCGGCAGCGGACCGCAGGTATAAAAGTAGTCATAATCCGCCGGGAAAGCGTCTGTCACGAAGCCCTTGGTGCCTACACTGCCGTCCACGGTGGTGATCCGCACTTCCGCACCCAGTGCAGTGAATTCCTCGGCGTAGAACACTTCGTCCGCCGTGTTAAAGCCTAAGATCACCGTCACCTGCTGCCCGGCAGCCCGCAAGCACTTGCACAGATTGTAAAGGGGCGGCACACCTACACCACCGCCGATGAGCAGCGCGTGGTGCACAGGCTCGATGGTATAGCCGTTGCCCAGGCCGGTGAGCACATCCAGCGTCTCCCCCGGCTGCATCTTTGCCATTTGGGCCGTCCCCTGCCCCACAACTTTATAGATGATGGTCACCGTCTGACTGTCATAGTCGCAGACGGAGATGGGGCGGCGCAGGAACTTGCCCTCCAGGGCAATGTTGATAAACTGGCCCGGCGCCGTAATGTACCGGGTGTCCCCTTCCAGCACCATACGGTACACGCTGGCGGTCAGAGGTCGATTTTCTTCTATTGTAAAAATACCTTGTTTATACATACGCTTACTCCGCGTCAATGGTAGACACGCCCAGAGTGATCTCCTCCAGCACATCCAACAGCACCTTTACCGTGTCCAGCGAGGTGAACATGGTCACATTGTTTTCCACCGCAGCCCGGCGAATTTCCGAGCCGTCCGAGTGACTGTCGCCGTGGTTAATATCAATGGTGTTAATCACATAGGCAATGTGCCCCTGGCGCAGTGCCATCAAGATTTCGTCGCTGTCATCCTCAGTGAGCTTTTGCCGCACCCGGGTGCGAATGCCGTGGTCTTTCAGGTACTTGGCGGTGCCCTCAGTGGCTTCGATATTAAAGCCCAGGTCGTAGAACCGACGGATCAACGGCAGCGCAGTAGGCTTGTCCTGATCCGCAATGGTCACCAGCACCGTGCCGTAGTTAGACACATGCAGTCCGCTGGATTGTAACGCTTTATACAGAGCGCGGGTCAGGCTCTTGTCGTAACCGATAGCCTCGCCGGTGGACTTCATCTCCGGGGACAGATAAGTGTCCATCCCTTTCAGCTTGCTAAAGGAGAACGCAGGCGCCTTCACATACCAGCGCTTTTTCTCCGTGGGATACACCTCTGTAATGCCCTGCTCTTTTAAGCTGTGGCCCAGGATCACCTGGGTGGCAATATGCGCCATAGGCACGGAAGTGGCTTTGGACAGGAACGGCACCGTGCGGGAAGAACGGGGATTCACTTCGATCACATACACATCGTCGTTGCTGTCTGCAATAAACTGGATATTGTAAAGGCCCACGATGCCGATGGCCGTACCCAGTTTAACAGTATAATCAATAATCTTGTCCTTGACCGCCTGGCTGACGGAGAAGGTGGGGTAGATGCTGATAGAGTCGCCGGAATGTACACCGGTGCGCTCCACATGCTCCATAATACCGGGAATGAACACATCTGTGCCGTCACAAATGGCATCCACCTCCAGCTCTTTACCCATAATGTATTTATCCACCAGCACTGGCTGATCAGTGTTGATCTCCACAGCCGTTTGCAGGTAATGACGCAGGCTCTCCTCATTGGCAACGATCTGCATGGCACGACCACCCAATACAAAGGAGGGACGCACCAGCACAGGATAACCGATGGAGGCGGCAACGCGCACGCCCTCTTCAATATCCGTAACCGCCAGACCCTTAGGCTGGGGAATGCCCAGCTTTTCCATTACCTTTTCAAAGCTGTCCCGGTTCTCTGCCCGGTCAATGGCAGCCACATCGGTGCCGATGATGGGCACACCCAGTGCGTGCAGCGGAGGCGCCAGGTTAATGGCGGTCTGCCCGCCAAGGGACACCACAATGCCCATGGGCTGCTCCAGCTCGATCACATTCATCACATCTTCCACCGTCAGCGGCTCAAAATACAGCTTGTCCGAGGTGGTGTAGTCGGTAGACACGGTCTCCGGGTTGTTATTGATGATAATCGCCTCGTACCCGGCGTCCCGAATGGACCAAATAGCGTGAACGGTAGAGTAGTCAAATTCCACGCCTTGACCGATGCGAATGGGGCCGGAGCCAAGCACTACGATCTTCTTTTTATCTGATACAACGGACTCATTCTCCTCCTCATAGGTGGAGTAGAAGTATGGCACATAGGAGTCAAACTCGGAGGCACAGGTGTCGATCATCTTATACACCGGGAACAGCTTGATCGACTTGCGCAGGTTAAAGACTTCCGCCTCCGTCATGCCCCACAGCTGGCCGATATATTTGTCGGACACGCCCATTTTTTTGGCGTCCCGTAAGGTCTGTTCATCCCGGGGATTGGCTCGCAATACCGCCTCAAAGTCCACAATGTTCTTGAACTTTTCCAAAAACCACATATCAATCTTCGTGGCATTATAAATGCGGTTCAAATCGCAGCGCAGCCGGATCAACTGGGCAATGGCGTACAGCCGATCATCGGTGCCGGTGTGGATATAGTCCAGCAGCTCCTCTTGATTGTACGTGTCAAACTTCTTCATATACAGATGGCAAACGCCAATCTCCAGGGAGCGCACCGCCTTAAGCAGGCTCTCCTCCATGGTGCGACCTACGCTCATCACCTCGCCGGTGGCCTTCATCTGGGTGTTCAGCGTATTGTTGGCATCGGCGAATTTGTCAAAGGGGAATCGGGCGATCTTGGTGACCACATAGTCCAGGGTAGGCTCAAAGGAAGCGGGGGTGTTGGCAATAGGGATCTCGTCCAGATGCATACCCACGGCAATCTTAGCGCTGACCCGGGCAATGGGATAGCCGCTGGCCTTGGAAGCCAAGGCAGAGGAACGGCTAACGCGGGGGTTCACCTCAATGAGATAATACTGGAATGAGTGAGGATCCAGCGCGAACTGCACATTGCACCCGCCCTCGATCTTCAGCTCCCGAATGATCTTCAAAGCTGAATCACGGAGCATCTGGTACTCTTTGTTGGTGAGGGTCTGAGAGGGTGCTACCACCACAGAGTCGCCGGTATGGATACCCACCGGGTCAATATTCTCCATATTACAAATGGTAATGGCGGTATCGTTGGCGTCCCGCATCACCTCATATTCTACTTCTTTATAGCCCTTAATGCTCTTTTCCACCAGCACCTGGTGCACCGGTGACAGAGCTAAGGCATTTTTCAGCATCACACGGCACTCTTCTTCATCATCTGCAAAGCCGCCGCCGGTGCCGCCAAGGGTAAAGGCCGGGCGCAGCACAACGGGATAACCGATCTCTGCAGCAGCACGCAGACCGTCCTCCAAAGTCTCTGCAATCTCTGAGGGCAGCACTGGCTCCCCCAATCCCTGGCAAAGTTCCTTAAACAGCTCTCGGTCCTCAGCCCGCTCAATGGACTCAAAGCTGGTGCCGAGAATTTCTACATCGCACTCTTGCAGCACGCCTTTTTTCGCCAGCTGTACCGCCAAGTTCAGACCGGTTTGGCCGCCCAGGGAAGGCAAGATAGCGTCCGGGCGCTCATGACGAATAATACGCGCCACATATTCCAAATTCAGCGGCTCCATATAGACTTTATCGGCAATATCCGTATCAGTCATAATGGTAGCAGGGTTGGAGTTGATGAGCACTACTTCATAGCCCTCCTCACGCAGGGCAAGGCAGGCCTGGGTGCCGGCGTAGTCAAACTCCGCCGCCTGGCCAATGACGATGGGGCCGGAGCCGATCACCAATACTTTATGAATATCTGTACGCTTAGGCATGGTTCTGCGCCTCCTCCATCAAATCAATAAACCGGTCAAACAAATAGGCACTGTCCTGCGGACCGGGTGCGCTCTCCGGGTGGTACTGCACGGAGAACAGCCGGTTCTCCGGGGAGGCCACACCTTCAGCAGTGCGATCCAGCAGGTTCACGTGGGTCAGCTCCAGTTCCGTGTCGGCCAGGGAAGCCACATCCACCGCGTAAGAATGGTTCTGCGAGGTGATCTCGATCTTGCCGTTCTCCAAATGCTTCACCGGGTGGTTACCGCCCCGGTGGCCAAACTTCATCTTAAAGGTCTTCGCTCCCAGCGCCAGGCTGATCATCTGGTGCCCAAGGCAAATGCCGAAGATAGGCAGCTTGCCCTTAAGCTGCTGCACCACTTCGATCACCGGGGTCACATCCTCCGGGTTACCGGGACCGTTAGACAGGAACAGTCCGTCCGGATGCATACGCAGAATCTCCTCCGCGGTGGTATCGTAAGGCACTACTGTCACATTGCAGCCTTTTTCGTTCAGCTTGCGGATAATATTCAGCTTTACCCCGCAGTCGATGGCCACCACATCATACTTGTGGTTAGGGGTGCGGGAATACCAGCGCTTTTTGCAACTGACCCGAGACACCATATCCGTGGGAATGGTGTAATTCTTCACCTGCCACAGGGCACTGTCATAGGGCATATCCGCCGGAAAGATGCCCACTTTTTGGCTGCCTTCGTCTCGAATGATGCGGGTGAGCATACGGGTGTCAATCCCACTGATACCGGGAATTCCATATTCCTCCAGCACCTCAGACAGGGTCTTGGTATAGCGGAAATTGGAGGGCTGATCGTTGTATTCCCGCACGATCAGGCCGCCCATGGTGGGAATCTTGGTTTCATAATCCTCATCGGTCATACCGTAGTTGCCGATGAGCGGGTAAGTCATCACAACCATTTGATCTGTGTAACTGGGGTCGGAAACGATCTCCTGATACCCCACCATAGAGGTGTTAAACACGATCTCGTTAATGGCACTCTTATCTGCGCCAAAGCCGTAGCCAAAGAACTGCTTACCGTTCTCCAGCACCAACTGCTTATCGTAAGGCTTCATATACTACTTCTCCTCTCCATACCGTCAATCTGTTTTTGCCCTGCACCTGCCAACCGGCAAAAGGCGTTGCCCTGCCCATGGTCACAAACTTGTCCGGTTCTACCGTCCAGTTGCAGTCCGTGTCCAGCAGGCACAGATCCGCCGGTGCGCCGGGAACAATCTCGCCAACCGGCAGGTCAAATATTTCTCTTGGCCGCACGGCCATCATTTGAATCAGCTTTTCAAAGGTCATCACGCCGGTGCGCACCAGCTTGGTGTACAGCACCGGGAATGCCGTTTCCAAACCCACAATACCCATGGCGGAACCGGACAGACCCTTCTCTTTTTCCGCAGCACTATGGGGCGCATGGTCAGTGGCAATCACATCCACCGTGCCGTCTGCTACGCCCTCTAACAGGGCTTCCCTATCGCTGCGGCTGCGCAAGGGCGGGTTCATCTTAAACCGACCGTCCTCCTGTAAATCCTCATCACACAGAACAAGGTAGTGGGGGCCGGTCTCGCAGGTGACGGGCACGCCGCTTTTTTTCGCTTCTCGAATCACTTCCACGCTCTCCTTGGTGGAAATGTGACACACATGGTAACGACAACCGGTATCCGACGCCAGGCGGCAGTCCCGCTCGATCATCTTCCACTCAGAGGCGGAAGAAATGCCCCGGTGACCGTGGGCCTTGCAGTAAGCGCCGTCGTGAATGTAGCCGCCATTCAGCAGATCGTTGACCTCGCAGTGGGCGGAGATCACCTTGTTCAGCGCCTTGCATCGCACCATCGCTTCTCGCATTAAGCCTTCGTCCTGCACACCGCAACCATCGTCGGAAAAGCCCACCACCTTTGGTGACAGCGCTTCAAAATCCACCAATTCGCCACTACCTTTACGCCCCTTGGTAATAGAGGCAAAGGGCAAAACCTGGATTTTGGCATCCCGGTCAATGATCGCCTGTTCCTCTGCCAAATGAGCCGGGGTATCCGGCGCCGGGGTCAGATTGGGCATTGCGCAAACGGTCGTATAGCCCGCCGCAGCTGCCGCCCCGGACCCGGTGGCAATGGTCTCCTTATAAGAAAAACCGGGCTCACGGAGATGCACATGCACATCAACGAAACCCGGTATAAGGAAATACTGACCCCTTGCGTCAAAAAGGGCATTGACCCCATCAGAGGAAATGGAGGTGCCGAGGGACTTTATTTTGCCTCCCTGTAAGAGGACATCTGCCGTATGAAACCCGCCGCCGTTCCAGCAGCGCGCGTTCTGAATAAGCAATGTCATATTCTGTACTCTCCATCAAAATTGCTGTTCGTTCTAAACAGATATTATACTGGACACAAGACCTAAAGTCAAGACATAATTTGATTACAAAACGGTGAATTCTGCCGCCGCAAAAGCACCGGATAAGCCCCCTCCGGGGAGAGGGCTTGTCGGCATTTATTTTGCAGACGATTGTGCCTGTTCCTCTTTCATTTCTTCCAGCAATTTTTCATGCACCGCGTCCTGCTTTTTGCGCACAACAGAGGCGGGAATAAAGCAGAACACCATAACCGCGGCGGCACCCAAGAACAGCTCCATGGGATACACAATATCCGCACTATCGGTAACGCCTTTATTATACTGATTGATAATAAACTGAGCAATCAGCGGTCCGATAATCATGGGCACCAGCACATACAGTACCATTCGGCAGCCCTGGAACAGGCCCTCCCGGCCCTTTGGAATGCAGTCCCGATAGGAAGCGGTAAACAACCCTGCCATCACCAGGGTTACACCAATCACTAAAATGCCGCCGACAATTAAAATCGCCAGTTCCGCCTTTAGGTTTTTGCCTACGAAAAACTTAGCGCTCCAAATAACTACGCAGCCGATGATCCCGGCAATAATGGTGGGATAGAAAAAGTGCTTTTTGCCCACTTTATCCATAGCGGTACTCACCAAAACGGAGCCCACGGCCGCCGCTAAGCCAATAATGGCCACCGGGACAATATAATCCTTGATTTGCAGCGTGCCCTCAATAATATTGAACAAATAGTTCACATAGATCTGGTATGCAATAGCCGCCACCATATTGCCGGACAGACAAACATACAGCAACTTGTTTTCTTTGATGACTTTCGGGTTTAAGCTGTACACAAAGTCGGCCAGAAAATTACCGTCCGTCTTTTTTTGCAGACCCGGCTTGTCTTTCATCAAGAACACGCCGATCAGGCCGCCGACAGTGGGAATGATCCCCAGGAGCATAAAGAATTTTTTCCAGTCGTCAGTAGTGGCAGCGGCATTGGTCAGCCCGTCAAAGCCTACAAACACAACGGCAATGGCCAGCAGCGGCAGCACTGCCAAAATGGTATCTACCTTGCTGCGGTTGGCGGTATTTGTCATATCTGTGATCCAGGTGTTAAAGGACGCATCGTTACTGATGGAACCGATCACAGACATCACGCAATCCATGACAACCACCAAAATCACCATGGCCTTGACTTTATCCGGCGCCGGCTGCATAGGGATCAGGGCAAAGGCCATAATGGTAAAGCCCCAGATCACATACCCCCAGGTGATAAACACCTTGCGCTTGCCGGTACGGTCGCAGATGGCGCCGCCCAGCAGCGTAGACAGTGTAGCAAACAGTGCGGAGAACGCCACCATCAGCGTAGTGGCATAAGGCGCGCGGGTGATCTCATTTTGCATAAAACGGCTGAAATACATATTCTCTACCACCCAGGCAATCTGGCCGATCAGGCCAAACAGCAGAATGGAGGTCCAGGTGCGCCCTGACAAAGCGCCCGGATTCTTTGCTTTCATAGTCATTCCCCCTAAAACAAAATAGAGTTACCCTATTCTTTTGGCTTATTTTACCACATTCTATTGAAATTGTGAAGAGAATATAGTAAAATAGAACAAAATTATTTTACAATTTCCAATGATTTGCCCATTACACAACCCGTCATAGCAATTAAGGAGGACCCACGATGATAGACCGCAAAACTTACCTGACCCTGCCCGGTGACTACAAGACCTTAAAGAGCGATTTTTTGGGAGCCTTGGAGGCAAGCGGAAAAGATATACTGGTGCTCACCGACTGCGTCACATTAAAAGTGGGCAAGACTCGCTTTATCATTTCTCCCCTGTTTGCGCCCATTGACCCGAAGCGTATCATCTCAAAGGCGTTTACCAAGGAGGAGTTCACAGCGTTAATGACCGAGTACCACGAGGGCTGTACCCCGGAGGATATTGAATCGCTGCGTTTTGTGCCCCACATTGTGGAGTTCATTGAGGAGGACGGTAGAGAGATCCTTTCCAGTTCTTACTCCCAATATCAGTTCTTTAAGCAGTACCCGGTTACGGACACCGCCTATGCCTGCACCGGCTTTCGGGTGACTCGCGTTTGAGCCTATAAATCTTCTATAAAAAAGGGGTGGTTTGTGTACCGTCCCTTTTTTCACAGAAAGTGACTTGCTTCTTTTGACAAGATATGCTATCCTAAGTAATCGAATGGATTTATCTCATAGGAGCAACAAGCAATGAAGCGAATTCCTCAACAGCATGATATTAAACGGCAGGAAATGATGGAAAAATGCTTTGCCTGCTATGCGGAAAACGGATTAACCGGAACCGGCACCCAGGCGCTGGCAGAAGCCTGCGGCTGCACCAAAGCCAACCTGTATGTTTATTTTAAAAATTTGGACGAGCTGATTATCGACTCCACCGCCTACTGTATGTCCAAGGTGGAGGACGACTTTTTGACCATGGCACCCACAGACCCAAAAGATGTGATGCGGTTTCTTGAAGAAGTTCCCTACTGGACTGCCAAAAAACATGGCAAAAAATACCGCCTGATGTACCAGGTTTACACCTTGCCCAAGTACATTGAACACGGCAAGAAGTTCTTTCAGGGGGTCAACGAGCGTTACACCCAGTACGCAAAAGAGCTGGAGCCGAAGATCGGCATTCCCTATACGGTCATCACGCCGCTGATCTTCATTTTTGTGCGTGCCTGTGTGCACTATGCTATGTTTGAGGATGAGTATTATCTGAAAAGTCAGATAGAAGTGCTCAAGCAAAGTGTACTGCTATTTCTTGAAAAGTATAATAACCAGTATCTGAAACCCAAAGACGAATTGAATTAAGAATATACAAAAGCCGCCGACACTTGTCAGCGGCTTTTGCCTATTTATTTGCCGGCTTTTCCGGCTTTTCTTTCTTCTGCTTTGGTTCTTTCTTCGCCTTTTCTTTCGGTTTTTGCTCTTTTCTCTCTTCCTTTTCTTTTTTCTCTTTATCGGCCGTTTCTTTCTTCTCTCGCGAGGTGCGGCGCACACCGGATTTGGTGCGGCTTGCCTCCTCCGGGGCAATCACCGCATCCAGACGCTTAATGTAACTCTCAATCTTCTCTTTATAGAGCAGGCGGGACAAATCGCTCACAGCCAACTTCAATGTATGCTCCAGCAGGTGACGCTGATCCTCGGTAATGTCGGTCACGGAGTACAGCGTGCGCAGCATATCCCCGGCGTCAAAGCTCCGCAGCGCCTCATAATCGGTAATGCCGGCGCTTTCGAAAAAGGCAAACAGGGTCTCAAACACCGTCTCCATATTTTCCGGCCCCACATCGTCCATCACCATCTTGATGTACTTTTCAATAAACAGCGACGCCTCGTCCCGACTGGGCACATAGCAAAAACGGTCGTCCTCCACCACCCAGGAGGCAGCCTGGTGCTGCTTTAAGCCCTCGTTCTCGCTTTGCACAATCTTGGTATCTGCATTGTGCTCCAACAGACAGCCGATCACCGACCGCTCCGGCACATAAGAGAACAGACGGTCCCGCATTTCCAAATAGTCATAGCGGTGCACCATGGGCTCCGGGAACCCGGGCGCGTCATATTCATACACGCCGCGAATGCGCTTTTTCAGTGAATTGGAGCAGGACACGGCGGCAAAAACGGCCAAATTGCCGCCCTTGGAGTGGCCGCACACCCGCACATCGCCCTCGGTCAGAGACGCCGTCTCCTGAAAATAGTACAGCGCCTCAATCTGGGCCGGCACCGGGAACATATAGCTGAGCATAGCCGATTCTTTCACCCCGGTAATGCTGGTATCCGTGCCCCGGAACGCCACCAACAGGCTGCCGTCGTTCAGGTGAAAGCCAACAGCGGAAAACTGCTTGTCGATCTTGATATTTACATTATTCACATAAGCGGACAGCCGGGTGTTGCCGTAGCGGCGCGTGTCTGCACACAGCTGCAAAAGATAAATCGCCTTTTGCACAATGCCGATCTCATTGTCGATCTCCTCTGCCGGGTGGAGGGCAAAATACTGCCGCGCCGCATCGTCCAGCAGGGTCTTGAACTGGGCGTCTGCGCCCCCAACGATCCCCGCATAGTCCACATACGCCAGCTGAGAAAAGATCAGCCCATCTACCTCATTAAAGGGCATTTCGTTAAAATCCCGGTCGCCGTACCGGGCAATATAGGCTTCATAATGGGCCATAAAATCACCGCCAAAAGGATTTTTTTCATTTTAACATACGCAGCAGCGGCGGTCAAGCACACGCCCGACCGCCGCAACGATTTTACCCATCTACATATACAGACTTCACGTCGGAGTACGCGCCGTAGACGGTTTTGCCCTTGCTGTTCTTTTTAACTGCACGGACTTTTACATAGTAGGTCTTGCCTTTGGTCACCTTTTTCTTAAAGGAAGTTCCGGAGGCGGTGCCCAGCTTCTTGTAACTGCCGTCTTTCTTGGTAGCGTAATACACCTGGTAACTTTTCGCTTCTCGCACGGCGTTCCACTTAGCGCTCAGCGTGCCGTTCTTGGCGCTGACTTTCACGCCCAGCACCTTGCCGAACTTAGTCTTGGCCTTGCACTCCTTGCTGGCCTTGCCGCTAAAGTCTGCGTCGCAAATGCGGTTCACGCCAATTACACGGAAGCGGTAATTGGTAGAGCCTGCCATGTTCTTAAAAGTATAGCTGTTTCCGGTAACAGTGGCATAAGTCTTCCACTTCTTTTGACTGACCACGTACCGCTGCACCTTGTACCGATTGGCATACTTGGCCTTGTTCCAGGTGAGCTTTACCGTGCTGCCGGTGGTGCCGGCTTTTACCCCGCTCACCTGCGCCGGGGTTTTGATGACTTTATAGTTTACCTTTTTAATATATGGATCTTTACTGGCGTTGTTCTGTTTGCACTGCTTCTCAATGGTAGATCCGGGCAAGCAATAGATGCGTACAGCTGGATCCATCAATAAGCCATACTGACCAATGTTCACAAACTTGGTGGATTTACCCAAAATCACAACATTGCCCTTAACTACTCCTGAAAAAGCACACGAATCCAAATTCTTTACCGTCGCAGGCACCGTAATATTGTTTGTATCTCCGCCATCGCAGCAGAACACATCACCGCCAATGGAAGTAATGGTGGAAGAAAACACCACTTTCTCTAATTTTGGAAATGCATAGGAAAATGCGCCATCACCAATGGAGGTAATTCCCTCCTCAAAAACGATTTTCTTCACATACCGTGTCGTGTCGATATAAAAAGAGGGATAAATGCTACGAATAAGTATTTCATAGTCGATTTCAGACGAATCGACGATCGTGTAGCTACCGTCGCTGGTGCTTTCTTTTACAATACCATAATATTCGTCTCGTTCAGAAAATTTATCATTATAGTCATCATTTTTACACTCATCCCAACCTAAATAATATGCTGGTACAGCGCCCTTACCGCGAATATACAGCGTCTGCGTTTCCGGCTCATATAAATATGTAATTTTTGTCTTCTTTTCCGCCGCCTGGGCAGATATGCCGCCTACGCAAAGACAGGTAAACAGCATTACAAAACTTAAAAATGCAGATAATACTTTTTTCATAATAAGTACCTCCTACTTATTTCCACTGGGCCTGAAAGACGACCCGTTCGCCGATTTGGACTGTTTCTTTAACAGTAGAGCCGGTAAATAGATATAGCTTATACTTGTCGGTATCTACAGCTGACTTTCTGTACCAAGGGGTCTGACTGGCATCTGTTTTGCTTTGGTAACGCCACTTGTCCAACTCCAAACGGTGTTGACGATAGCCAGTAAATGTCGCTTGTTCATTCGTCGAGGTGTTGCTGTATTTATCAACTGTGTTTGTTGATCCATAAATCGCCTGCTTTGGTATTTTTATATTGCCGGCGGTAACGCATTTGCCGTTCGCATCATATAGGATTGTAAACTCGTTCCACCGCGCATAGAAAATTACATGCTGCCCGGCCTTTACTGTTCTGGCAATGGTGGTTTGGTTCTTATAAGTATGCTTTAAGGCACCCACCGGCGCTTCGCCCTCTTTATACCAGGCAGTGGTCCCATCGGCCTTTTTGTAGATCCACTCGCCTCTCTCTACGCTGTAGATCATCCAGCCGGTAAACTTTTCGCCTGACTTTGTAAACGCGTTCTTTGGCATGGTCTTCTCCACATCATAGGTGACCGTTTGCATCGCCATGCTACCACTGCCGCCGTTGGCATTAAAGGAAACATAAAAGTCCTTGGTCGCTTTCCAGGTGGCACAGAACATCACTGTTTTGCCGGATTTGACAGTCTGACTGACAGATTGTTTGTCAGCATACACACTCTTCTTATACCCGGTGGGTTGCTGACCGGCCTTGCACCATTTTATGTCGCCGGCGTTATTCTTATAACTCCATATATCCTCGCCGGGAATATACAGAGTCCAACCGGCAAATTTGTAACCAGTCTTGGTAAATGTATTCTTGCGGATCTTTGTAGACTGCTGGTACAGAATACTTTGATAGATTTTGTTCGCCAGCTGCGCATTGGCGGCAGTATTTTCGTCCGGACAATACTGGATGTGGAAATACTGTGAAGACAGATCATAATAGTAAAAATGGCGTCTATAAACTCCGTTATCAGTAAATGTAACATTAAAGCCCATATAGACCTTATTACCGCATACGATCAAATTCTCCGTCTCGTAGTGATCTGCATAACCATAGTGCGTGGATCGATTAAAGCCTAAATTCACTTCCTTTACCAGTTTGCCTGACCAATTAAAAATACCCATCACTGTCTCTACCTTTTTACTGATATCATTTGACACTCCATATAGACCGTAAACCAAGTAGATATAGGAATCATCACAATACAACCCAGCCTGACCGGCTTGGCCCTTCTCTTCTAAGCCTGCGCCATAATAGGCAATCAGGTTAAAATCGCTGTCCAGTATGCAGATGCGTTGCCTCTGGCCGGACACATTGACCACATAGCGGTTCAGTGTGGCATTATAGGCGATCGCCACAAAGCGGCACCCGACATAATGACGGGTCAGCGTAATCTTTGTGGTCTCACCGCGCAGATAAGAGGCATTGAAAGTGTATGCGGTTTGCTTCTTATCATCGCCGCAGGCCACCACGATCTGATCCTTGCGACTGTTATAAGTCATACTGTTGCAGTGCCCGATGGCCTTAAACGCAGCATTACCGGCAGTGGAATGGTAGGAATCAATGGTCAATTTGCCATTCACCTCATGACAAGTCAGGAACACCACGCCCAGCATGTGCGCCGCATCGTGCTGATTCTTGGCAACGGTAAAGGCAAAAAAACTGTACTTACCGTCCGAGCAACCGCCCTGCATATAAATTTTGTAAACATCAGACGAAGAAATAGGGAACTGGGTCTTTACATACTTGGTCATATCCGCACGACGGATCAAATTCTTTAAGTTACCGCAATCCCCTTCCGAATTCGCAGCCTGATCCGTCAGGCTATCTAAAATAATGGTGCGGTCCGATGATTCCGTCACATCTACGATAGACCGCGTTGCAACAGTGTCCTCTGGCTCGCCGTCCTCCTGGGGATCATTCACCTCCATACACGCCTGGGATACAAATCCCGGTTCCACAGGATCATAATCATGCTCGGCTTCATTCACAGGGCCGTCTTCTTCCGTCATGGTATCCTGCGCCAAGGCCGACACCGGCATACTGCTAAAGCAAAAAATACATACAAATAAACAACAAATCCACTTTTTCATTTTCTCTTCTCTCCTTTTTGTCAGTTAATGAAACAGCAACACAAAATATGTGCAAATCACCTCCAACTTTATCATTTCTTCATTCTTTATTCTCAACTAAACAATAACACATTTACAATAAAAATTCATTATACAATTTACATAAACATTTGCGGTACATTTTAGCAATAATTGCCAATTAAATACCCCCGGTACAACGCGTACCGAGGGTTACAAATTTATGGGATAAAATTGAATTTTAATAAATGCCCTGCGCCAGCATAGCGTCTGCAACCTTTTCAAAACCGGCGATATTGGCACCGGCCACCAGGTTGTAGCCCAGGCCGTAGCGCGCAGCGGCTTCTACGGAATGCTTATGAATATTGATCATCGCCTGGTGCAGTTTGGCATCCACTTCCTCCGCCGTCCAAGACAGGCGCTGGGAGTTTTGACTCATTTCCAGACCGGACACGCACACGCCGCCGGCATTGACAGCCTTAGACGGTGCAACGATCAGATCCTTTTGGTCCATTAAGTAATTGAGGGCGTCCGCAGTGGTGGGCATATTGGATACCTCTATGTAATACTTCGCGCCGTTGGCAACGATTTTCTTGGCGTCCTCCAAAGTCACCTCGTTCTGGGTAGCGCAAGGCAGGATCACATCGCCCTTAACGCCCCAGGGCTTCTCTCCCGGGTGGAACTCTGCGCCGAATTTGTCTGCATAGTCCTGCACGCGGTCGCGACCGGAGGCTCGCATCTCCAGCAGATAATTGACCTTCTCCTCCGTGGCGATACCGTCCGGGTCGTACACATAGCCGTCCGGACCGCTGATGGTCAACGCCTTGCCACCCAGCGCAGTGATCTTCTTAATCGCGCCCCAGGCCACATTACCGAAGCCGGAGACCACAAAGGTTTTGCCCTTGATATCATCGTGCTGGTGCTTAAACACCTCACAGGTATAGTAAATTGCGCCGTAGCCGGTGGCCTCCGGGCGGATCAAGGAGCCGCCGTAGGACAGGCCCTTGCCGGTGATCACGCCGTTCTCAAATGCGTCAGAAATGCGCTTATACTGACCAAACAGAAAGCCGATCTCCCGGGCGCCTACGCCAATGTCGCCGGCAGGCACATCCACATTGGGACCGATATGCCGGTACAGCTCTGTCATAAACGCCTGGCAAAAGCGCATAACCTCACCCTTGCTCTTGCCCCGAGGGTCAAAGTCCGAGCCGCCCTTAGCGCCGCCCATAGGCAGGCCGGTCAGGCTGTTCTTGAAGGTCTGTTCAAACCCAAGGAAATACATAATACTGGAGTTCACGCTGGGATGGAACCGCAAGCCGCCCTTATACGGGCCAATGGATGAATTGAACTGCACACGGTAGCCTCGGTTGATACGGGTTTTGCCGTCGTCGTCCACCCAAGCCACACGAAAAGTGATCAGTCGGTCCGGCTCCACCATACGGGTAAGAATATCGTCCTCCACATACTCCGGGTGCTGCTCAATCACCGGTGTCAGGGAGCTAAACACTTCTTCCACGCTCTGGATATACTCAGGCTTGGCATTATCCCGTCGCTTAACGGTATCAATTACGCTTTGAATATATGCATTCATACAAAATCCCCCAGGCAGTTATAATTTGGTACTGAACAGAAACAGAATTCTGTCCAGTATCTCCTTGCCAAATTCATCATAACATCATTAAATCCAAATTGCAATAGAAAAGTGAGCGATTACTCACGAATTTCTTATTATTTTTTCGTGATTTTGTCTATTTATATGCGTTATTCGCCAAGCGTTTTGTATTTTATGCGCACGATCTTTCACATTTTTGCCTAAGACATAAAAACAGACGGCAGCAAAAACGCTGCCGTCTGCAAGGTTGCCGTTAAAACTGGCTGTCGTCAAAGGGGTCGCTGCCGCCGCCGGTCTCGTTGCCGTTTTGACCGCCGGACAGAGTGTACAGATCCCCGTCCATCAGATGGAAGTGCACCACTTCCGCCTCAGGCTTGGTATATTTCAGTTTCTTCATACTGTTTCTCCTTATTTTGCCAAAGTCACATTCGTCCAGGGACTGTACGAGGTATGGCGCTGGCCTTGCCCGTCTGTGTAAACCACATAGCTGCGTGCAGAGTAGGTCTGCCCTGCCGGATTGCTGAAGGTGTAGCTGATCAGGTACTGACAGCTGTCCGTCTGGCTGTTGGACTTAGTAATCACCGTCTTGGCACCCTTACCATCTGTGCCATTATTAAACTCCAAACCGCAGGCAGTGACCGTATAGGCCGGGTCTGCGCCCTGGGTGTATTGCGCCACAAAGGTCAGCTTGCCGATCTCTGTGTTCCACACCTGACCGTTCTGGGAAGAAGCATCTTCCGCAGCGCCGCGCAGGGAAGCAATGGGGGCCTTTTGCTGTAACTGGGCAATGGAAGTCACGCCCTGCAGGGTGTACTGATTGAAATTGGACTGGGTGATTGCCACAAAGTCGCTCTTGGCGCCGGTAGCGTAGCAGTTGTAGGTGGCAGAGTAGCTGACCACACGATAGGTGTTGCCGTCTACCGGCAGCGCCCAGCACAGGAAGTCTGCTGCGTCGGAAGTGAGGGTATACGGTGCGTCAAAGGTGTATGTACCTGCATTGGCGCTGTACACCGGTTTGATCAGGACGGTGCCGTTCTTGGCAAAGGAGGTCACTGCCAGGCTGCCATCCAGCTTGGCGGCGTTTTGGCCGTTCACCAGCCAGCCGTCCAAGTGGTAGCCCACCAAAGTGCGGGCAGGGGCTGCTGCCAGTACGGTAGACAGGGTCTTGTCCGCAGTTACCGCATACTGGCTGTACACGCTGTCGCCGAAAGCGGACAGGTTCGTCACCGTCACGGTATCTGCCTTGGCAGCGGAGGTAAAGGTCACGGTACTGTCAGCCACCACCTCAAAGGTGTAGCTGGCGCCCTCCCCTGCTACGGTTACGCCATTGACGGTCCAGGTGCCGTTGGTGGCATTGGGCGCAGTCAAGGTCACGGCGGCGTTGGCGTCGTAAGAATCGGTGCTGACCGTTTGACCGTCTGCAATAAAGGTCACCTTAAACCGGTTGCTATACATACAGTCGGTATAAGCGGACAGCAGCTGAGCCGTGCAAGTATCAATGGTGGTCTGCTGCTTTTCGCTCAGCGCATAAGCGGTGCCGTCATTGGTGTAGGCGGTAGCCAACACTTCGGTCAAAGCCTGCTCCAGTGCTTGGTACTTGTCGGCGGCATAGTAGCCGTCCTTACCAGCAGCCACCACAGTCTTTACCCGGCTGACTGCGCTGTCCAGTGCCTCGTATGCACCATAACCGCACAGGGCATCATACGCCTTTTGCAAGTGATCGGCCAAGGTTTGCAGGGCACTGCCGTCCTTTTTATAGTCATGATCTTTCAGGTCGGCAAAAGCACTCTGCGCTGCCTGATAAGCCTGTACAAAGTCGCTCCACAAAGCGGCCACATACTTGGTAGAACCGTTATCCAGAACCGTGTTGCCTACGGCGTAGGTGCTCATGCAGTTGTCCATTACCGTGCGCAAGTGGGTATAAACATCGGCAGCGGTGTTTACCGTAGCTGCATTATAAGCAGTCATCGCCGTGGCTGCGTCAGCCTGATAGCCGGTCACTGCACCGGCAAGATCAAAGGCATAGTTGTAAGCTGCCGGGTTGACACCGCTAACGGTATCCGCCTTGGCCAGCAGATCTGCCAGCCCGCCCTCTTTGTACTGGGCGGCTACCTGCTTTTGAGTGGTGGTGTCCAGACCGGCCACAGCATTTGCCAGGGGCGTATAATTAAGCACGTACTGGGTGCTGTTCAGGGTCAGGTTCTCCGCTGCGTTGTCTGTATTCTCATTGTTCCGGTTACCGATCACCTTGGCCGTGAACTGCAAGCCGGTGTAGGTCTTGGCATATTCATTGGTGCCGAAGGTGGGGTTCAGGAATGCCTGGTTGTTCCAGAAACGAGAAGTACCGGTATTATCCTGATTGGCAGTCATATCTGCCGTGGTGCCCGCCTGGTAACCAAAGGTGGCGTTGTTGCTGGTGGCGGTCTTCCCGGGCCAGGTACTATACGCACCTTCCGCATAACCGTACCACAGGTGGCTGAGCATCAGGTCACTGCTCAAAGGCGCCACATAGGCGATCTTGCCGTAAGTGGTCTTTCTGTTGAAGATATTGCCACTGCTGTTCTCTATCTTTTTACTCTCCACAACCACCGGGAAACCGGGGTTGCTGTCGCCGTTCTTCAGCAGCACGGTGGTGCTGGGACTGGCGATCTTAAAGTTTACATAACCGATGCCCTGGTAACTGTCAGCGGTGGTCTCGCCGCTGTACACATAATCCTTGGTGCTGTACAGCACATCGGTGTAGCCGTCGGTGGCCTCCGTGGTGCCAAAGTAGCCCTTGCCCATCTGGGGCCGGGTGTATTCCTGCATGGCAGCCATACCGGCAATCAGTGCGTCCGTGGCTGCTTTCAGCCGGGCAGCAGACACATCGGCCCCGCCGTAACGGGCAGCGTCCAGCAGACGGTTGGCCTGCACATAAGCAGCATAAGCGGCAGAAGCGTTGGTGTACAGCTTACCGCCCTGAAGCAGTGCCTCAAAGGCAGCCACCTGCGAAGTCAGCTCAGACTGGGTACCCTGGGCAGAAGTGGCAGAGAACTGCAAGTTGCCGTAATTGCCGATCATACGAACAGCGTTATCTTTGTTGGCTGCGTCAGAATAGCCAAGGCCAACATAAAATGCAGCGCCGTCGGCCACTTCCCGGGCGTCGATTACGCCCGCAACCGTGGCGGCCAGCTTGCCGTCCACATACAGGACCGTCTCTTTGCCGTTATAAGAAATGGTATAATTGGCCTCCTGGCCGGCAGGTACGGTCACCTTTTGGGCAGCGGTCTTATTTGTACCGCCTGAATAAACGGAAAGCGTGCCGTCGCAGCCCAGGCGGATAAAGTCTTTGTCCGCAGCAGCCAGTGCAAACACGGTGCCGCTGGTGCCCAGGTCGTTATCGTCCGTCTGTCGGGTATGGCTAAAGGAGACGGTAAAGCTGTCCGTTTTCATCAGTGCCTGGATCACCGGGTCATTCACAAACACTTGACCCTGATTGAGCCACAGCTTGCCGCCCTGCTCTGCAATACCGGCCTTGTTCAGCTGGTACTCATAGGTGTAGCCGCTGGAATCCGTCTGCTTGGTATAGGTCCAGTCAGAGGTCAGGTTTAGGTCGGAGTCAAAGCGATAGCGCATATCCGTAGAGCGCTGGGCCTTGAGCATGGTATTATATTCCTCATCGGTAATGGCCAGCACAGAGCCGTGACGGGGAGACAACTGGTTCAAGGTATACTGGCTGTCCGTGAGCTTTTCAAAGTTCTTAAAGTCCGTAGACTGGAACGCCAGATAGTGACCGCTGTTGCCGTACTCATCTGCCAGCATCACCATGGTGTTGGTGCCGGTAATGAAGTGGGAGTTGCACCCCTCCATTTTTGTGGAACGGCTGTTGTAAACCTTAACAGGCGTGCAGGCAGAATACTGATCCGCGTCTTTCAGATCCGTGGAGGACACATAATAGATGGTCTTTTCCCCGTCCGCCTCATTCTTATAATACATATAATAAATGCCGTTTGCGGAATCGTACATAATATCCGCATCAATAGAGGCGTCACCATTGGGATTCTTATACAGCAACTGAGGCGCACTGTAATGGGTCACATCCATCAGATTGTCCGTAAGCATATAATAAATCTTCTGTTCTGAACCGCCGGTAAAGCTGGAGGTGGACAGAGAGAAATACACCATATACTTGCCGGTAGAAGCGTCCCAGATCACCTGAGGCGCCCAAAAGCAATGAACGGTTTCATTGGCAGGCAAAGCAGGAGTGCCGTCTGCATTCTTCACATCCTTAATGGAGATATGAGACTCCTCGGACCAATTTACCAGATCCGCGGAACGCCACACGGTCATAGCGTCGTTCACATCCCACCAGCCAAGGGAAGCGTCCATATCCGTTGCTACCATATAGAAGTAGCCGTCCTGACCACGGAACAGATATGGGTCACGGGCACAGCCGGTGCCGGTAGTCTGTTCTGCAACAGGCTGATTGCCGTTGACGGCAGTAAAGTTGTAGCCGTCGTCAGAAACAGCAAAGCGAATCTTCTGTTCACTGGTATTGTTGCCGGTAAAATAGGCAAAAACATACTTACCGCTGGCAGAAGTTGCCGGGGTGGCAGCAGAAGCAGCAAAAGGCAGAGCAGTAAAGCAAGTGAGTGCCATCAGCACTGCAAGGAAAACTGCAATCAGCCGTTTGCCAGTTAATTTTTTGCGCATAGATTTGCACCTCCGATTTCCTTTTTGGGCAGAAAAAAACAGACTGCACCAAAATCTGCTATATAGTACCCCCAAAGGGGTCAAAAGTCAATACATTGTAGATAAGTGGTACAGATATTTCAGTTTGTTCAATTTTGATGACTGCTTTACCACCCGTATCTGTCTGTGTTCCGTCAAAACCGATCAGTGTCACGCAAAAAGGCCGCCGTGCATACGCACAACGGCCAAATTTTGCTATATTTATGCGGTTACTTCCGCAACATATCAACCATGCGGCTACGCAAAGGTCCACCGGACCTTTGCTCCCAAATCAAAGATTTGGAGCCTTGTGCCGCATCATCTCACGCGGCATTAGTACATGCCGCCCTGAGATGCTGCGGCCATCGCAGCAGCATTTGCAGCGTCAGCCTGCGGGTCCTTAATGTCAGTTACCAAACTTTCGGTAGTCAGCACCATGGAAGCCACGGAAGCGGCGTTCTGGATCGCAGAACGGGTCACCTTTGCCGGGTCCACAATACCGGCCTCGATCATATCGCCATAGGTATTGGTGGCGAAGTTGAAGCCGTAACCGGCCTTGCCGGAAGCCATGATCTTGTCTACGACCACGCTGCCCTCCAGGCCTGCGTTTGCAGCGATCTGGCGCACCGGCTCCTCCAGAGCCTTCAGCACGATCTTGACACCGGTCTTAAAGTCTGCGTCATCGGTATCCAGCAGCTTCTCCACAGCGGGAATGGTGTTGATCAGTGCCACACCGCCGCCGGCAACGATACCCTCTTCTACGGCAGCCTTGGTCGCAGCCAAAGCATCCTCAATGCGCAGCTTCTTCTCTTTCATCTCGGTCTCGGTAGCAGCACCCACCTTAACAACGGCTACGCCGCCGGCCATCTTTGCCAGGCGCTCTTGCAGCTTCTCCCGATCAAAATCAGAGGTAGAGGCCTCAATAGCGGTACGGATCTGACCCACACGCGCCTTAATATCGTCGCTGTTACCGGCGCCGTCTACGATAATGGTGTTCTCCTTGGTCACCTTCACCTGACGGGCAGTACCCAGCATCTGCATGGTCGCGTCCTTCAGTTCCAGACCCAGGTCGGAAGTGATCACCTGGCCGCCGGTCAGCACGGCAATATCCTGAAGCATATCCTTGCGGCGATCACCAAAGCCCGGAGCCTTTACGCATACACAAGTAAAGGTGCCACGCAGCTTGTTCAGCAGAATGGTCTGCAAGGCCTCGCCCTCTACATCCTCTGCAATGATTACCAGCTTCTGGCCGTTCTTCAGCACAGCCTCCAACAGGGGCAGAATATCCTGTACAGTGCTGATCTTCTTATCGGTAATGAGAATCTTAGCGTCATCCAACACAGCTTCCATCTTATCGGTATCGGTCACCATATAAGGAGAAATGTAGCCACGATCGAACTGCATACCCTCAACCACCTCGCAAGTGGTCTCTGCGGTCTTGGACTCCTCTACGGTAATCACGCCGTCGGCAGATACCTTTTCCATGGCCTCAGCGATCAGCTTGCCAACCGTCTCGTCTGCAGCAGACACGGTAGCCACACGGGCAATATCATCGCTGCCGCTAACGGCCTTGCTCTCTTTTTGGATGCCGGCCACAGCAGCGTCTACAGCGGCCTTAATGCCGTTCTTCACAACCATGGGATTGGCACCGGCAGCCACATTCTTCATGCCCTCGCGCACCAGTGCCTGAGCCAGCAGCGTAGCAGTGGTGGTGCCGTCACCGGCATCGTCATTGGTCTTGGAAGAAACTTCCTTCACCAGCTGGGCGCCCATATTCTCAAAAGGCTCCTCCAGCTCAATCTCCTTGGCAATGGTCACGCCGTCGTTGGTGATCAGCGGTGCGCCGTACTTCTTATCCAGTACCACATTGCGGCCCTTGGGGCCAAGGGTAATCTTAACGGTATTGGCCAGCTTGTCAATACCGGTCTGCAACGCCTTGCGAGCATCCTCGCCATAAATAATATCTTTTGCCATAACGGAACTCCTCCTTACTCAACTACAGCCAAAATGTCTTTGACCTCGGAAATGGTGTACTCCTGACCGTCCACCTTAATCTGGGTGCCGCTGTACTTGCCGATAATCACCTTATCGCCAACAGCAACAGTCATGGGGTGTTTGTCAGTGCCGGGACCAACGGCAACAACTTCGGACACCTCGGGCTTCTCCTGTGCGGAAGCTGCCAGAATAATGCCGGAAGCGGTGGTTTCCTCAGCCTCACAGGCTTTTAGCAGAACACGGTCTGCAAGCGGTTTAATAGTCATAACTTTTCACCTCGTCAAAAGTATTCGTTTTATGTTAGCACTCTTCACTTCCGAGTGCTAATACTTATTTTAGCAAGTTTTTTCCATTTGTCAATAGGATTTCAAAATTCTTCATAAAAAATCCGATAATCCGCAATCCAATCGTCAAAAAGCAACAAAAAATACGCACCGTCGGCAAAAACCGACAGTGCGCAAAAGAAGCATTATCGTGCGTCCAGCACCGGCAATCCGGAGGTGGTGATCTCCTGCATGGTAACGGACTCACGGGCGTCATTCTGGTACTTGTCCTGATAATAATTCTCCTGGTGGAAGTCCAGGCCGCCGTTTTTGTCGTAGTCCAAGATGGTGCAGCCGCGCTGGGTGCCCTGCTTGTAAATACCCACATAAGCCAGGTAGTCAATAGAGTAGCCGTAGGTCAAGTTGATCCCTTTGTAATTCAGGGAGAAGTTGTTGTAATGATCATGACCGCAGAAGGTGCTGTCCGTGCTACCCAGCTCCTGCATCGTCTCAAACAGCTGATCCGGGTGGATACCGCAGTACACCACTTTGCCGCTCTCACCGGGCAAGCCGTAACGGTACTTCACATTCTCCGTATCTTTATAATCATTCTCCACATACTCAGTCCAGGCCAAGCGGTACTCCTCCATTGGGAAATGGAAAAAGACGGAAGTAGGCACCACTTTTTCCAGTTCTGCATAGGGCTTCTGCTTGACAGCTGGCAGAGCCTTGGCCGCGTCTTGGTTCCGTTTTGCCAGATCCAGTACCACATTCTTGTACCAATTGATCTGATTCTCGTGGATATTATCGTACAGCCAACGAATACCCAAAACATCACCGTCAATATAAGAGTGACTGTCCAGCGTAATCAAAGAGCGTGTAATCACGCCGTCACTGTTGACAATGTTGATGACCTGGTTGCCCACGCCGTCCACATCTTCCGGACCGGGCTGCAGCAGACAGTGCTTGTATTGCTCGCTGCGGTAAAAATCCGTCAGTTGCTCGCGCGTGTAATAGCTGTACGCCTCAGTATCATGGTTGCCGTAAGCCAAAGTCCAGTACACGCCCAGCGTTTCCATCAGCTCTGCAAAAATCTTGGCGCCGGACTTGTTATTGAAAGTGCCTGCCTGGAACGGCACCGGGTAAGAAATGTCGCCGGTGACTACCACGAAGTCCGGCTTTTCTACCCGAATCATTGTAGCTACGGTATTGATTGCCATAGCGTCCTTTTTAATAGACATCCAGCCGCCGCCGATATGTACATCCGTCAGCTGCATCACTTTCAGTCCCTTGTCACTTTTAATGTTCACATAGCCGTTGTCCTCTACACTGTATTCCAGCTGGGCACAACCGGCAGAACCGTAGTTGTGGGCCTTGTTGATGTTAGACTGAACACCGATTACGGAGATCATGGTAGTGATCCCCACAAACAGCGCCAAAATAACTAAAAAGCCGATAAAAATTCTCAGTGCGATCTTCCTGCGCTTCTTTTTGGTCAGCACCTTTTCCAATCTTTGCTCTTCTGTCAAAAGAGCCCCTTTTTTGTTAGACATTTGTTACTCCCCCATTTTTGTTTTGTTCTATTTGGACAGTTGATGTGCCGGGGCTGATTGCCGCCGTAAAATCTGCACCCATTTCTGTCCGCAAAAGCGCCCGCAGCCCCTCTTGTAACTGCGCCACTGCTTCTACCGTCATTTGATCCGTGGTAATATCTGCCGTAAAGGCCAGGTGCCGTCCGTAGCGGTGGCACTGCACATTGGCTACACCGGTCACCCCCGGTTGTGCCGTAAGCAATGCCTGGGCACGGTCGCAATCCTCCGTCTCTCGCTTGCCCAAAATACAAGCAAAGGAGGAGACACAGGACTTAGCGCCGCTGATCAGCAACACCGCACTGATGGCAATGCCGAAGTAGCCGTCCACCGGTACCCCTGCAACCCGGGTCAGGGTAAAGGAGATCAGGGTGGACAAGGTGATAAAGAAGTCCAGCACGCTGTCCGTAAACAGCCCTTTCAGCACCGGCGACGGATGGCGCCGATCCTTAAACTTATAGTACGCGCCCAGCAGCAGCTTCACAACCGCCGTTACCGCAATGATCACCGCATAGCGAACCGAAAACCACACCGGCGCCGGGTAAAGGGTTCGCTCCAAGGACACATAGCCGAAGCCAAAGCCGGTGCCCACGATCACCACGGCAGTGATAAAACCGGTCAGGTCCTCCGCCCGACCTAACCCGAATGGGTACTTAGGCGAAGTGCGCACGGAAAGCCAAAAGCCCACCAGCGCGATGATACATACCACGCTGTCCAGCGCGTTATTCAGCGAGTCTACATAAATCGAAATGCTGTTGGTGGAAATACCCACATACAGCTTCACCATAAACAGGCACAGGTTGACGCAGATGCCGAAGACAGCCGCCCGCATCCGTGCCTTTGTTTCCATCATCTGTTACATACTCCCCCTCTTTGCAGCGACTTACGCTTTTTCAATCAGCGCCACAGCGTGGGCTGCCATACCCGCGCCGGTGCCGGTAAAGCCCAGTCCCTCCTCGGTGGTGGCCTTTACGCTGACCTGCGCTATATCCACCCGGCAGGCATCGGCAATATTGCCCCGCATTTCATCTATATACGGCGCCAGCTTTGGCCGCTGCGCCAAAAGCGTAGCGTCGATGTTCTCTATTTGATAACCCTGGTCGGCCAGTACCCGCACCACTTCTTCCAGCAATTTCAGGCTGTCCGCCCCCTTCCAACGGTCATCTGTATCCGGAAACAGGTGGCCAATGTCACCCAGCGCCGCCGCGCCCAGCAGGGCGTCAGAGATGGCGTGAAGCAACACATCCGCATCGCTGTGCCCCAGCAGGCCCTTTTCAAACGGAATGGTCACACCGCCTAAGATCAGCGGGCGGCCCTCCACCAGTTTATGTACATCGTAGCCGTGGCCGATACGCATTACTCTGCCTCCCTTGCTTTTAAGATCGCCTCTGCCATGGGCAGATCCTCCGGGGTGGTGATCTTCATATTGGTATACTCGCCGATCACAACGGACACCGGCACGCCCAGGTTCTCCATCAGCTTGCAATCGTCGGTAAAATTCCCGCCCTGGGCCTTGGCTTTCTCCATTGCCTGCTTGTACAGGTCAAAACGAAAAATCTGGGGCGTTTGAATGGCGATCAATTGGGAGCGATCCGGGGTGTCCGTAATCTCATAGTCATCATTGATTACCTTAATCGTGTCTTTTACAAATACGCCTGTGGCCGCCGCGCCGGTCTCCTCCGCCCGATGCAGGGTGTCTAAAATCTCGTCCCGGGTCACCAGGGGTCGGGCACCATCGTGGATCAGCAGCAGATCGCAATCGTCAATGGTGTCTACTGCATTTTGCACACTCTCTTGGCGAGTCTTGCCGCCAAAGACAAAGCTCACTTTCTCCTGGGGCAGCAGGGCAGACATAGCGTCCACATCCGCAGGGCGACAAACCACCAGCACCTCGTCCACCTGGGGCAGATCCGCAAAGGCAGCCACCGTGCGGGCAATCACCGGCGTGCCGCACAGGGGCAGCAACACCTTGTTCTTTGCACTTTGCATACGACTGCCGGAACCGGCAGCCACGATCACAGCCACATTAGCCAAGTTGAATCATCCTCTCCGTCTCCTCCCGGGTGGGGGTCACAAAAATTGTTTTATAATCTGTATAGATCACCCGACCGGGCTTGGCACCGGCAGGTTTCTTTACAAATTTGACTCGTGTATAGTCCACAGGTACATTGGAGGACGCGCGCGCCTTGCTGTTGTAGGCAGCCAGTACCGCAGCGTCATGGAGCGCCGACTCCGACGGTGCCCGCCCGGCAGTGACCAGCACCACATGACAACCGGGCGTGTCCTGGGTATGGAACCAGTAGTCCTCTCCAGCTGCCGTCTTTAAGGTCAGCTTGTCGTTCATCACATTGTTACGACCTACTAAAATGCGAAAGCCGTCCTCCGTTTGGTATTCCAACGGTTTCAGCGCCTTGGCAGGCTTCTCCTTGCCCCGATGGCGCAGATAGCCCCCGGCGGTCAGTTCTGCTCGAATGGCAGAAATCTCCGCATCGGTAGAAGAACGACTCAGGGCGTCCAGCACACTGTCCAAATACGCCGCTTCCGCCTCTGCCTGGGCAATAAAGCCGGTGAGTTTTTGCTCCGCCACCTGCTTTTTGCGATAGTCTTTATAATACTTTTGGGCGTTCGCCGAGGGGCTCAGCGCCGGGTCTGCCGAAATACGCACCACCGTGCCCGGCTCATAATAATTCTCTAAATCATAAAAAGGCGCGCCCTTCTCCAGCGCATATTGGTTGGAGGTGATCAGGTCGCCGTAAATGCGGTACTTGTCCTTATCCGCACAGTCCAGCAGCTCCTGCCGCCGATTCTCCGCCTTGCGCACCGCCCGCTCCTGCAGGGTGGTCAGGTGGTGAAACAGATCGGCGCTGCGGCTCTTGATCCGCGCCAGCCGCACCCGCTCGTAAAAGAAGAAGTCCAGCAGCGCACTGGGGCTGTCAAAGCTGCGGCATTCCAGCAAATCCCCATATTGATGGATCGGCGTAAAGGCAAAGTCCTTAGGCACACCGTCCAGCACCACCGTGGGCGACGGCGCCAGCGCATAGGCGCGCAGCTGTTCCAAGGTCAGCCCATGCTCCACCTCCCGGCAAATAATGGGCGACACACCCAAAAGGGTATTTTGCACTGCCTTGGCGCCGGTAGCACCGCAAGTTTGCAGTCGGTGGGTAATGGTGTCTAAATCCTCGGTCAGAATATTTAATTTGTCCTGGGGCGGCGGTAAAGTGTAGTCCACCCCGGGCAGCAGCCGCCGGTTGCCGGTCTCGCCGGTCATACGGCGAATACAGTCGATAATTTTGCCGTTGCCGTCCAGCAGCAAAATGTTGGCGTAACGACTTAAAATCTCAATCACCAGTCGGTAGGTCACCCGATCTCCCAGCTCATTGGTGCCGGTAAAGTGCAGTTCCAGCACCCGCTCCAAACCGGGCTGGGTCACATCGTCCAGCCGCGCCCCCTGCAGCAGCTTACGCAGCAGCATGGTAAACATAGGGGGTCTCGCCGGGTTCTCCGGCGCATAATCTGTAAAATGCACCCGGGCGCTGTCCGGGCGACAGCTGAGCAGCAACTTTTTGGCGCCGCTGCGCCCCCGCAGGGTCAGCACGATCTCCTCTTTGGTAGGCTGGTGGATCTTGTCCACCCGATCCCCCACCGCACCGTCTGCGATCTCCCGTTGCAAGCAGTGCAAAAAAATACCGTCCAGAGCCATATTTACACCGTCAGCACAGGGTTCTTCTGGGGTGCACAAATAAATTCCACATCCGGGAACACCTGTTCCAATCTTTCTTTTAAGGTCATAAAGGCGGCATACTCGGTCTCGTAATGCCCGGCAGCCAGTACCGGGTACTGCGCCTCTGCCGCTTCCAGCAGATCATGGTAACGCACCTCACCGGTAAGATAGCAGTCTGCCAGTTGTTGCGCCTGTCGCCAAAATTCGCCGCCGGCGCCGCCGCAAACGGCTACCGTTTCGATCAGCGCCTCCGTGTCTGTATAGCGCAAGCCATCGCTTTCCAGCACTTCACCGGCCATAGCGGCAAAATCGTCCACGCTCATAGCCTGGGACAGGCGGCCAACAGTCAAAAACCCGTCGGCGCTATGGGTCAGGTTCGTAAGCCCAAGCAAAGCAGCCAAACGATCGCCAATACCGCCGGGCGCCTTGTCAAAACAAGTGTGGGCGCTGATAAGCGCAATGCCGTTTTGCACCAATTCGCTAACCGGCGTGCCGGCATAGACCTGCCTCAGTCCGTGAAAAATCAGCGGATGATGGGTCAAAAGCAGCTCTGCCCCCATACCCACGGTAAAGTCTACCACCGCCAGGGTTGCGTCCAGGGACAGCACGCAACGGCGCACAGGCGCCTGCATATCCCCCACCAAGAAGCCGGAATTGTCCCACTCCTCCATGGTGTCATAAGGCGCAATGGAATTGATCCAGTTGTTAATATCTGCAACAGTCGTCATAATTTTTCCTCAATGGCGCGAATCACATCCGCCGTATCTGCGCCGCCCTTTTGGCGATTGCGTAGGTAGCGAATTAGCTGCTCAAAATAAGCCGTGTCGCTAAAATCCGTAATCCCGCCCAAATACAAATCCGCCGGGGTATAGCCCTCCGGCGCACCGCCGGGTACAGCCAGCAGCACCAAATAATGATGCCGTCCCTCCTGCACCACCCGGGCGCAGCGAATTTCAAAGCCATTTGTATACAAAAATTGCCGCACGACCTCCGGGTGGGTCATGGGCTGCAAAATCAATGTTTTTTTATGTATATACGGGCAGGCGGACAAGATCTCAGCAATCAGTTCTCCGCCCATACCTGCCAAAATTACCGCATCGCACTCGGTATCTGCAATATCCGTCAGTCCACTGCAAAGGCGGGTTTGAATTTGGAAGGTCAAGCCCAGTTCTTCTACCAATCGGCGGCAGGCACCCAGCGGGCCCGGGCGCACATCGGCAGCCACCACACGGGGCGCAATCCCCTGTTGCACCAAATAGGCGCTCACATAGCCGTGGTCACAGCCAATATCCGCCACCGCGCAGCCGGGCGGCACCATGTCCGCCACAGCCTGCAATCGGGGAGTTAAACCGATCATTTCCGGATCAGAGCATTGATCTGCTCCAGCAGATCGTCTGTATCTACGCCATGCACAGCGCAAGCCTGCTCCACCGTCTCACCCCGAGATGCGGGGCAGCCCAAGCAGTGCATACCCATCTGCAAAAAGTAAGGAGCTGCATCCGGGCAAATGTCTAAAATATCGCCGATCACCGTATCTTTTGTAATTTCCGTCATTTTGTTGTCCTCCGGTACTATTAAATCTGTTATACTATATATAGTATAACCTACTTTGACATAATAGCACAAATGAATTGCAAGTTCAAGCCGATTGTGGTAAAATAGTCACCGGTTCAAGTTATGGCCTTATTTCTATGGATAAATCAGGTGATTTTATGCAAAATCTAAATCCAAAAGACGGCGCTTACAATCCCGGGCTGCAATTCGACGCCTTTACAGCAGGCATTGAGGACGGCGGCCTGCGTGCAAAAAGTTCCATTTCTGCTATGGTGTGCTACATTCTTGCCAATATTGAAAAGCCCCTAAGCATTAAGAATATTACCGACGCACTGACTGCCGGTTGCATTGCCAATTATTTTGAGATCTGCGACTCCATTGACCGGCTGAAAGCCGCCGGCCAAATTGTAGAAAAAGACGACCGGCTGTACGCTACACCCCAGTGTAAAGCGGCAGTGGAACTGATCGAGAACGACCTGCCTCTGACCATGCGAGAAAAGAGCATTGCCTGTTGCCAACGGGCGCTGGCCAAGGAGACGTATCAGCGAGAGAATCGGGTGGATATTGAGCCGGACGGCAACGCCTTCCAGGTGACACTGCATGTGAGCGATATTGACCGGGACTTTATGGCGCTCAAACTCTATATGCCCACCAAGGCACAGGCCCAGGCAGTTAAAGAGAAGTTCCAGGCCAATCCGGTGCGCGTCTATGAAGCGGTAATTAACACACTTTTTAGCGAGGAACAGGATCCACCCATTGACTGAGGCGAAAAGAGCCGCTGACTTCAGCGGCTCTTTTTTATAAATACAAGCACAAAAAATCCCGCCTGCAACCGCAAGCGGGATCTTTTTTTAATCCATTAGTCCTGGTCGGACAGAGCGGGAATGCCCTCTTCCGGCTTGGGCAGCAAAGTCTTCATGGACAGGCTGACACGCTTCTTGTCAAAGTCAATGTCCGTGATCTCGCACTTCACTTCATCGCCCACCTTCAGCACATCGCCGGGGGTCTTTACACGATCCCAGCTGATCTGGCTGATATGGATCAGGCCATCAATACCGGGGATTACATTGGCAAAGGCGCCAAAGGCAGCCAGGCCAACGATCTTAGCATCCACAACGGTGCCCACAGGATAATCGCGCTTGAGAATCTCCCACGGGTTGTCCTCCAGCTTCTTGAAGCCAAGAGAGATCTTCTTGTTCTCGTCATCCAGCTTCTTGATGGTCACCTCTACGGTGTCGCCAACCTTAACCACCTCACTGGGGTGCTTAATGCGGTTCCAACTCAGCTCGCTGATATGAATCATACCGTCAATACCGCCGATATCTACGAACGCGCCGTAGCTGGTCAAGGACTTCACGGTACCGGTCAGCTTCTGACCCTCGGACAAGGTAGCCCACAGAGCCTCCTGCTGGGCTTTCTTCTCCTCATTGGCTACCACCTTAATGGAGCCAACGGCACGACGGCGAGCCGGGTTCAGGTCAATAACCTTGAAGCGAACGGTTGTGCCCTTGAGCACATCCAGTTCCTGCCCACGGGGTACGCCGGTAAGAGAAGCGGGCACAAACACGCGGGTGCCCTTGGCGGTTACCAGAACACCGCCCTTTACGATAGCAACGACGGTGCCTTCCAGCACTTCATCGTTCTCATGCGCTGCAACGATTTCGTCCCAGCCTTTGAATGCGTCCACCAGCTTCTTGGAAAGCTTCAGAACGCCCTCTTCATCGGATGTTTTCATGATGACGAGGTCCAGTACATCGCCGATTTTGACAACATCCTCTGCTTTATCCACCGGCTCTGCGGAAAGATCAGCCAATGCGATCACACCGGTCTGCTTTCTGCCGGTCACATCAACGAATACCTCGGTGGGTGTGATGTTTACAACAGTGCCCTTTACGACCTTGCTGTTATCATCTTCGCTAAAGGATTCTTCCAGCATTTCTGCGAATGAGGATGCCTCACCATCAGCAGATGTGTTGACAGCAGCCTCAGCGGCCTGATTCGCATCTGCTGTCTCCACAACTTCTTCAGTAGCGGCTGAAGTTGTTTCAACTTCCTTTTCTTTAATTTCTTCGGACATGGTTTTGAGTACCTCCTTGATGATTGCCGACGGCGTAGACGCCCCGGCTGTAACACCAACCACCGCATAGGCACTGAGATGCAGTCCGCGCAGCTCCGACGCCGTTTCAATCAGAAAGGTGGGCGCATTCGCAGCACACACATCTCGCAGCTTACAGGTGTTTGATGAATGGCGACCTCCGATCACAAGCATCGCGTCGCACTCCCTGGACAGAGCCGCCGCTTCTTCCTGTCTTTCAGAAGTAGCATTGCATATTGTACTATAAATTTTGGTATTTGTACATACCTTTTTAAGAATTTTCTCAGACTTTTTCCATTCTTTTAGGCTAAATGTGGTCTGAGAAACGCAAATCGTCGGGTTGTTTGGTGAAATTGCACCACTTTTTAAGATCTCCTGCAATTCCTCGGCGTTTTTAAACACATAACTGGCGCCGGGGCAATAAGATCGAATACCAACCACTTCCGGGTGATCCGCGTCTCCGGCAATGAGCACCGTGGTGTCCGGCGACTGGCTGCCCACAATACGATGAATCTTCAAAACAAAGGGGCATGTAGCATCCGTAAAAGGCAAATGGCGTGCCTCCATTTCCTCCACCACACACTTGTCCACCCCATGGGTGCGCACCACAATCTGATACCCGGGCGGACAGTCCTCTACCCGATCAATGATCTTGACCCCGCGCGCCGCCAGATCGCCCACCAGCTGGGCATTATGAATAATGGGGCCAAGGGTGCACACCTGCTCCCCTGCCTCCACTTTATCATATAACAGTTCCACCGCCCGGTTGACGCCAAAGCAGAAGCCGGCGGTCTTGGCCAGTTTTATTTGCACGCTCTCTCATCCTCCCACAGGGCGGTAATGGCGTCCATCACCTTGCCGGCAGCGTCCTTAATATCGTGCGGGCCCAGTTCTTCTCGATCCAGTCCCAGGTCTGCCTGGGTCAGCAGCTTACCGTAGCGCACGGTCACCTGCTTGCCCGCTTTGATTTTGCCGTCGCAGCAAATGGCCACCGGCAGCACATCGGCGCCTGTGGCCTTGGCGATCACTGCCACACCGGCCTTGGCCTTTTGGGGCACGCCGTCCTTGTCTTTAATGCGGCGACCCTCCGGACAAATGGCCATCACATGATTTTCCTCTATAATCTTCACGCCGTAGTCAATAGCAGAGGTATCACCCTTGCCCCGGCGCACCGGGAAGGCATACATCCGGGTCATAAACCAGGCGGCAATGGGATTCTTAAACAGTTCCACCTTGGCCATAAAATGCAGGGGCGGCACCTCTTTGGGTAACGCCACAAACACCGGGTCAACCGCGCAGGTGTGGTTGATGGCAACAATATAGTTGGTGCGACCCTTGGGAATATTCTCCAGCCCCTTAAAGCGCATTTTGTACACAAGCTTCACCAGCGGGCGAAATACGGTCTTGATGAAGCCATAGGTTTTGTAATGTTTTACCTGGGTGTAGTCAAATTCTTTCATTTTGTATGCTCCCGAATGATATTGATGATTAGGTCGGTGGACTGCTGCAAGTCCAGCTCCGAGGTATCTGCCATAATGCTGTCGGCAGAGGGTTTCAGCGGGGCGATCTCCCGGTGGCTGTCCTGATAGTCCCGACGGTTCACATCCGCCAGCACATCTTCATAGGTCACCGTCTGTCCCTTTTCCACCAGCTCCTTATACCGGCGACGCGCGCGACACTCCGGCGTAGCGGACAAAAAGATCTTCACCTGGGCATTGGGCAACACCACGGTGGCAATATCCCGACCATCCATAATTACATTGTTTTTCTTCGCTAAATCTCGTTGCAAGTCTAACAGGAACGCCCGCACAGCCGGCACGGCGCTGACCTTGGACGCGCCCATACTAATCTCCGGCGTGCGAATCAGATCGGACACATCTTCTCCGTTCAGGTACACATGCTGGCTGCCGTCCACAAACTTCAATTCCACCTGCAAATTTGGCAGCAACGCAGCAATGCCGTCGTCCGACTCCAAGACGCCGGCGCGCACCGCGCCCAGCGCCACCGTGCGATACAGCGCACCGGTGTCCACATAAATATAGCCCAGCGCCTTGGCTGCCGCCTTGGCGATGGTGGACTTGCCAGCACCGGCAGGTCCGTCAATGGCAACATTGATCATCATAAAAAAATCCCCCTTTTAGAATTACAGGTTTTGGCCGCACAGGGTGCCGGTGGAAAATGCAATCTGCAAATTGAACCCGCCGGTATAGCCGTCTACATCCAGCACCTCACCGGCAAAGTACAAATTCTCCACCAACTTAGAGCCCATAGTCTTTGGCGACACCTGGCGCACATCTACACCCCCGGCGGTAACAATTGCCTCCTCCACCGGGCGAAAGTCGGTGATATGCACAGCAAAGTCCTTCATCAGCCGCACCAACGCGTGGCGCTCCTCCCGACTGATCTGATTGACCTTCTTGCCCGGCTCCAGCCCGCTGCGGCGTACAAATATCGGAATCAGCTTCCGGGGCAGCAGCCCGCCCAAGGCGTTAATCAAATCTTTATTTTGCAACGCGGAAAAGTCCCGCTGCACCCGTCGATCCAGCACATCAAAGGCCAGCGCGGGCTTTAAGTCGATATGCAGATTATACACCCCCCGCTCCGGCTGTGTCAAATGGCTGGAGGCAGAGAGCACCACCGGTCCGCTAACCCCATAGTGGGTAAACAGCATTTCGCCAAAATCCGTATAGACTTCCTTGTTCCCTTGGGTCACCCGAATCTCAACATTCCGCAGGCTCAGGCCTTGCAGTTCCGGGATAAAATTATTATCACACACCAAAGGCACCAACGCCGGGCGAATAGGCACAATGGTGTGGCCGCACTGGCGAGCAAAGGTGTAGCCGTCGCCGGTAGAGCCGGTGGCAGGATAACTACACCCGCCGGTACATACGGCAACGCTGTGGCAGGTCAAGCGGCGACCGTCGGTCAAATGCACCGCCTGTACCCGCCGACCGTCCTCGGTCAGCTCCAGCCGCTCTACCGTGCCTTGCAGAAACTGCACACCGGCATTTTTGGCACGGCGCACCAAGGCGTCTACAATATCCGTTGCGTTATCCGATACCGGAAATACCCGCTCCCCCCGCTCAATCTTAGTTGGCACGCCCAAGTCCTCCATCAGAGCAATGGTGTCATAAGGCATAAAGTTAGAAAAGGCGGAATACAAAAACTGCGGGTTGGTGGGAATGTGCTCCAGCAGCCCTTGCAGGTCAAAGGTAGCATTGGTCAAATTGCAGCGCCCTTTGCCGGTAATGCGCAGTTTGCGCCCGGGGCGCTCCATTTTTTCAATCAGCAGCACACGGCCGCCCCTCTCGGCACACACCGCTGCGGCGGTCAGCCCGGCAGCACCGGCGCCGATGACAATTTTTGGTTCACTCATACTTCTTCCTCACCGGCGGCCAGTTCCTCGCTTGCATTCTCCCACCGGGCGTACAAATCGTCTCTGCGGGCGGTGGCGGCGTCCAGCTTGGCGGTTAGGTCCATCAGCGCCTGATAGTCCGCACCGGCAGACAGCTGCGCTTGCAGTTCTTCAATCTCTTCCTCCGTCTCCTCAATTTCCGCTTCCAACCGGGTAACGGCGGTGCGCAGTTTGCGCAGGCGGGAGGCACGCTCCTTTTGCTCTTTATAAGAATTGGTCTTTGGCTTTTCTTTGACGGCAGCTGTCCTCTGCTGTGTGACCGCACGATGCGCCATATAGTCGTCGTAGTTGCCGGTATAGCTTTGCACCCCGTTGGGCGTCAGTTCCAGCACCCGGGTCGCCAGCTTATTGATAAAATATCGGTCGTGGGACACGATGAGCATGGTGCCGTCATAATGAAGCAGCGTATTTTCCAGTTCTTCCCGTGAGGCTGCGTCCAGGTGGTTGGTAGGCTCGTCCAGCAACAAGAAGTTATAGCCGCCCAGCATCAACTTCAGCAGTGCCACACGCGCACGCTCACCACCGGAACACACGGACAAAGGCCGATACACCTCTTCACCCTTAAACAGGAACGCCGCCAACGCATTGCGCACCCGGGTCTCCGTCATTTGAGGGAAGGTGTCCCACACCTCGCCGATCACCGTTTTAGTCAGGTCCAGCTTGGCCTGCACCTGGTCAAAGTAGCCGGTGAGTAAGTTGCTGCCAAAGCGAAAAGTGCCGTCCTGGCGAGGGTATTCGCCGGTCAAAATTTTGAGCAGCGTGGTCTTGCCGCAGCCGTTATCCCCCAGCAGGAACACCCGCTCCTGCCGCTTAATATCAAAGGACACATCACGGAACAGCGCTTTGCCGTCAAAGGACTTAGACAAGCCATCGCAGCTGAGCACATCTTCGCCGCTGACACACTTGGGAGTAAAGTCAAAGCGGATTTTCTGCAATTTGGCGTCCGGCACCACCAGCTGGTCACGAATGCGCTGGATCACCTTTTCCTTGCTCTCGGCAGTTTTGATGTTCTTCTCCCGGTTCCACTGCCGCTGCTGGGCAATAATACCCTCCAGGCGAGCGATTTCTTTCATATCGTTGTCGTACTTCTCGGCAATGGCCTTTTGCTCCGCCGCTTTTTTTTGCAGAAAAACGGAGTAGTTGCCGCTAAAGCAACGGATCTTTTGATTTTCCAGTTCAATGGTTTTGTCCGTAATACGATCCAGAAAATAGCGATCGTGGGACACAATCAGGCAGGCGCCCTTAAAATCGGAAAGAAAGCTCTCCAACCACTCCACTGCGTGAATATCCAGGTGGTTGGTAGGTTCATCCAGCAGCAAAAAGTCTGCCTTGGACAACAGCAGCTTTGCCAAAATCAACTTAGACTTCTGTCCACCGGACAGCTTGTCCGTGGACATATCAAACTGCTTTTCCGTAAAGCCCAGCCCCAGCAGCGCCGAGCGGGTCATGGATTTATAAGTCAGGCCGCCCTCTCGCTGGAACTGCTCCGTCAAACGGTCTTGCAGGGCAATATCCGCCGCTGTATCCCCTTGCCCGCTGCGCAGGCGATCGCCAACTTCCTCCAGTTGGCGCTCCAGTTCCATCAACGGCGCAAACACGCTGACCAACTCGTTCCACACGGTATTGCCGGCAGAACAGGTGTGTTGCTCCATATAGCCCAGCTTACAATTTTTAGAGAGAAAGGCGCCGCCGCTGTCCGGCGTGTAGTCGCCGCAGATCACCTTAAACAGTGAGGTCTTACCCACGCCGTTGGCGCCAACAAAGCCCACTTTCTCCCGCTCTTTGATGGAGAAAGACACACCGGCAAACAGCGTGCGCTCCCCAAAAGACAAGGTTAAATTTTGTACATCTAAAACGGCCACAGGCGCCCACCTCCCGGTTTGCAAAATAGATTTGCCCATATTTTACACTATCCCGGCTTGAAAGTGAAGTCCTTTTTTGTTATTATATCTGAGAAATCAATGGAAACAGAGGAAACAACTATGGAGATTTTAAAATTACAGCCCATCTTTAAGGATTATATTTGGGGCGGTCAGCGCCTGCGAGAGGACTTTGAGTTCCAAAGTGACCTGCCCAAACTGGCAGAGGGCTGGATGCTTGCCTGCCACCAGGCGGGTATGAACACCATCGACGGCGGCAGCTATGACGGTCAGCCTCTGGAGCAGGTGGTAGAGTCCGTGGGCAAAGAAGCGCTTTGCGGCACCAACGCCGCCCGATTCCCCTATTTTCCGGTGCTCATTAAGCTGATTGATGCCAAGGAAAACCTGTCTATTCAAGTGCACCCGGATAACGACTATGCCCGCCGTGTGGAGAACGAATTCGGCAAGACCGAGATGTGGTATGTGCTGGACGCAGCCCGCGGTGCCCAGCTGATCTATGGCTTTAAGGAGAAGATCAGTAAGGAAGCATTCAAAGCTGCCATTGAGAACAACACGCTGCCACAGGTGCTCAACCATGTGGATATTCACAAGGGCGATGTATTCTTTATTGAAGCGGGCACGGTGCACGCCATCGGCAAGGGCGCGCTGATCGCCGAAATTCAGCAAAACAGCAATGTGACCTACCGGGTGTACGACTATGACCGGCGGGGCGCAGACGGCAAGCCCCGGGAGCTGCATGTAGCTAAAGCGCTAGATGTAGCCGTGCCTGAACCGCCCAAATACGATACGCAGCCCATGGGGCAAAAAGAAAATATTGATGGCGGCAGCCGGCAACTGCTGGCGCGTTGCCCTCTGTTCACCGTGTATCATTATGCCGTCAGCGACACGGTACAGCTGGCTGCCGGTGCAGAGAGCTTTCAGCACATCTTAGTCACCGACGGCAACGGCACCATTGACGGCCGTTTGCTGCAAAAAGGCGACAGCTTCCTGGTGCCTGCCGGGTATGGAAACTTTGCCGTCAGCGGTCAATTAGAGATGCTTGTCACCTCTATTTAACCGAAAATCCAGCGACATGCATAAAAAGTCATTGCTATGGGCAAGATAGCAATGACTTAATTTTTTGGAGATGAAATTTATGCGTGTACTCAACAATATTGCACTGATCCTAGCCATTATCGGTGGGATCAACTGGGGCAGCATCGGGCTATTCAAGTTTGACATTGTGGCGTGGATCTGCGGCGGGCAGGACGCAATCTTTGCTCGAATTATCTATGCCATTGTGGGCCTTGCTGCCGTGTGGTGTATCAGCTTGCTGTTTGGCAAGGGCAAGATCACAGAAGAATAAGCGCAAAAAAAACACGGTCCATAGCTTTGTCTACGGACCGTGTTTATATGTCGGCACTACTTATCTTCCCGGGAAGTCGCCCTCCAAGTATTGTCAGCGTGAATGAGCTTAACTACCGTGTTCGGGATGGGAACGGGTGGACCCTCATCACAATCAGCACCGACTGCGTAAGATAGAGTACCACAAACGCAGCCGTTTGTCAACTAAGATTTGGCACATTCCCGCAGCATTTCCTTGCGTATCTTAGATAAAATGCGCTTTTCCAGCCGAGAAATATAAGACTGAGAAATGCCCATTTGATCCGCCAACTGCTTTTGCGTATGTACCCTGGCGCCAAACAAACCGAATCGCTGCACCATCAGCTGCCGCTCTTTCTCCGGCAAGCGCCGTACGATCCCCCGCAGCAGCCGCTTTTCGTCGTCGTCCTCCAGCAGCTCCGACACCGCATCCGGCTCTGTACCCAGCACATCGCTTAGGGTCAATTCATTCCCGTCCCAGTCCACAGAAAGCGGTTCATCAAAGCTCATTTCCGTTTTCATATTGGACACCTTGCGCAGGTGCATGAGGATTTCATTTTCAATGCAGCGAGAGGCGTAAGTGGCCAGTTTAATATTTTTATTGGGATCAAAGGTGCGCACCGCTTTCATCAGCCCAATGGTGCCGATACTCACCAAATCCTCCGTGGCGGTTTGGCAGCTGTCAAACTTCTTGGCAATGTACACCACCAGCCGCAGATTGCGCACCACCAAAAGCTCCCGATGGGTGTTGTCCCCAGCCCGCAGTTCATTCATCACCGTTTCTTCTTCCTCGCGGGTCAAGGGGGGCGGCAGAGTCTCCGGCCCGTTGATATAATGGCACTCTCGACGAAACAGTCGCCGCACCCAGTCCATAATTCTTGTAAACATGCTTGTCACTCCCAGGAAAAAATTTTTGGATCGACTACCGCTTGGTAGTCCTCATTTTGGATATGATCGCTTAACGCCACATACACCTCCCCCACTTCACCCCGTCGCTTGCCGCTATGTACTGTAACCTGTCGGGGACGAAAGGCAGTGAGCATACCCTCTCCACCCACCGTTTGGTACGGAATCACCCGGGGCGTTTCCGTATCCGGGAACAAACTGCGACGAGCCACGATCACCGGCGCACCGGAGAATGGTTCTCGCAGCCGGTTACCGCTGTCTGCCAGAGCAAAGCAACGCACTTTGCGCGCCCCGGTATCTATGGTCAGTTCTAAGAGCGCCTGACGCCCGGCGTGCTTCTCATACAGCCGCAGGATCAGCAGCGCCAGCACATACGCCGCCAGTGCCAGTAGCAGCAGCGTGCGGGCGGGCAGATCAAAATAGACGGCGCTGTTCTTGACCACAATACGCCGAGGACGAAACAGCAACCACACCCCTACAATGAAGCCCAACAGGACAAAATTGGCAGCAAGGAAGCACAACAGGCACCGCAGGTACTTCTTAAAAGACGAAAAGCCAAAGGCTGTCAGTACCAGTACCAACGCCACAGCGATTTTAGAAGGCACAACTACCCAGGCGGGCAGCTTCGGCGCCAATATGATCAGGCTGTACGTCGCCCCCAGCATCGCGGCGATGCACAATCGACCGGGCCGCCGAGGCTGCTTGGTCAGCGCTGCCGTCAGCAGCAACAGCAGAAGGGTCATAAAGAAATTGATCACCAGCAGCACATCCACATACACCACTTGCACGCCCTCGCCCCCCTTGCTCCCAGTATAGCCGGCAAGGCAGGCCGAATTTGTCATATCCGGGCAATAAAAAAAGCGGACAAACCCCAAAATTGCGCCAAATTTCGCAAAGGGTTTGTCCGCTTTTTTACTAAGGATTATTCTGATTTGGGCAAGTTCAGCGCCGCCAAATAATGCAGCAGTGCCGCCCGGTCATTCTCTGCTTCTCCGGCAATTACCCCGGAAAGCAGCGCATCCAGCGCCCCGCCGATGGCCTTGCCTTGATAGCCTAAGGCCAGCAGCTCCTTGCCGCCGATAGCTAAGTCCCGCAAAGAGAACGCGTCGCCCCGCTCCAAGATCTCCCGCAGCAGCGCCTTGGTACGGTACAGCTCTTCAATCTCAGGCTGGGTACGGGCCAAATTCTGTGCCGCCAGGTCCGCCGTCTTAACATCAATCAGATCCAGCGTGCCCGCCGGACCCAGCCGGTTCAGCCAACGCTTGATACTCTTTTCGTCCGTTAAAATATGGCCGTCGTGGTAACGGATTAGCGGCAAAATGCGCTGCATACTGGCACGACTTGCCTTCAACCGTTCCAGCGCCGCTTTTGCCAGCTGTTCACTGACAGTCGGATGACCATAAAAGTGGTCAACGCCTTCTTCGTCCGTCGTCTTGCACGCCGGTTTGCCGGTGTCGTGAAAGAGCATGACCAACCGCAAGTCTGCGTCCTTAGGCGCCGCCTCCACAGACCTGGCAATGTGGGTAAACACATCGTAAACATGCCATGGATTTTGCTGGGCGCAATCAAAGGCGGGTACCAACTCCGGCACCACCACACCGATAATCTCTTTGTATTCTACCAGCACATCAAAGGCCCAGTCGCCAAGCAGCAACTTTTTCAGCTCCACATAGATCCGCTCGGCGGACACCAGGTGGAGTCGCTCTTTCAGTGCAAAAGCAGCTTTTGCCGTTTCTTCCTCCAAGGTGAAGCCCAAAACGGCAGCAAAGCGCAGGGCGCGGAGAATACGCAGGGCGTCCTCGGTAAACCGCAGGCGCGACTCTCCCACGCACCGCAGGCACTTGGCTTTCATATCCGCCTGGCCGCCAAAGGGATCTACCAATCCTCTCGCCGGGTGGTAAGCCATGGCGTTGACGGTAAAATCCCGGCGCGCCAGATCCGTTTCCACCTCCGGCACAAAGGTCACCCCGTCCGGGTGGCGGCTGTCCGTATAGCTGCCGTCGGTACGAAAGGTGGTGATCTCATAAGTCTTGCCGTTTAGGACAGCGGTGACCGTGCCGTGCTGTAAGCCGGTCTCAATATACCGTATGTCGGCCGCTGCCAGCACCGCCTCCGTCTGCCGGGGCAGCGCAGAGGTGCACAGATCAATATCCGCATACGCCCGACCCATGCAGGCGTCTCGCACGCAGCCGCCCACCGCATAGGCGCGGTAGCCTGCCTGTTCCAGCAGATCTAAAAGCTGCCGGGCTTCTCTATCCAGTTGCAAATAATCACCTACCTTAGGGGTATGCTAACGGTATGACTGATTTTTTCTTTTATCTTTTTCGCTTTCTGTTCGGCGGTGCCGCCTACTGCACCATAGAGTTGGTGTATCGGGGCCGCACACATTACTCCATGTTCTTTGCCGGTGGAATCATCTTAGCAGCCTTTTACTGCCTGGAGCGCACACAACCGGATTTGCGGCTGGCGCTCAAGTGCCTAATGGGTGCCGGAATCATCACCGGGGTAGAACTGGTATTTGGCCTGGTATTTAACCGGGCGCTGGGTATGGGTGTTTGGGATTACAGCCGGGTGCCGCTGAATTTATGGGGCCAAATCTGCCTGCCCTTTACGCTGATTTGGCTGGGCTTTAGTTTTTTACTGTTCCGTTTTGTCATTCCAAACGATCCGCTGATTTGAGCGCCGGGCATAGTCTGCCAGCACCTGCCGTGCCTGCATCCGCTCCTCCCGGGTCAAGGGTGCCTGTTCCTCCGGGTAGTCCCAGCGGTCAAAGGGGTCTTTCTTGGTAATGACCCGCACACGACCCCGGCGCACCCAAGGATAAACCAGAATTTTGCGCTTGTTCTTTACATAGTAGAGAAAGCCCTGTTTGCCGCCGGATACATTGCGAATGTAATGCAGCCCCTTGGCTTGCTTCATAATCAGGAAAATTTGCTGATCCGCAGGCATGCGCCGCACCTGCCAGCGGTTAAATGCCGGCAGCAGCACCAGGCCAAGCAACAGCACGGCGGCAACGATCAGTGCAATTTGCCAGCCGCTCATTCTACCGGCCACCCCAGGGTCAGAATTTCAAAGGGCGTGTAGTCAACGGAATCCGTCTCCCGCTCCACATCTTCCAGCATATTCAGCACCTGTACCTTGCGGGGCAGACGCAGGGTGCCACGGCGGCCGTCCTGCTCGCTCAAGCGTACCACAATGCGCTTCCCATCCTCAGAGAACTTCATGGCCTGTAAATAAAGCGGCGCAAAGTCCGTGCCGTTGTAGGCCACATCGCTCTTGATGGGCGGCTGGTTGAATTGCAGCGCGCGGCGGTTAATCCCCGCCTGTACCGGATCGCCGGCATGGGGCATAATGCGATAGCAAAAGCTGTGGTGGCCCATATCCGCCGTTACATCCGGACGAATGGGAGAACGCAGCAGGGACAGACTGATCTGATTTTCCAAAAAGCCTACGCCGTACTTCCCGTCGTTCAGGATAGCGACGCCGCCATCCGTCTCGCTGAGATCGCACCACTTGTGGTGGCAGCACTCAAAGCGAGCCTGCTGCCAAGTGGTATTGCGGTGGGTGTCCCTGGCAATATAACCGGCGGAGGTATCGCACAGCGCCTGCCGTGCCAGCACATTGCAGTCAAACAGCACTTTGGCCAGCACATGTTTCTCCTGCCAGTCCACCTGATTTTCCACCTCAATGGCGCCGTCTCTGCGGAACAGCCGCAGATACTGGGTCCAGGTGGATTGATCTGTTTGCAGCACGGTCTTAAAAGTAACGCTCTCGCTGTCCTGCTCGATCAAAATCAGCGGCTGCGCCACGGTCAGGGGCACTTGCTTGTCTCTGTAATTCGGCAGAATGTCCCAGGCGTCATAGTTGCCGGGTTTGTCCTCATAAAGGGTTAGTTTGTTAAAGGCACCGTCTGTCCACTCACGCTGCATTTTCTTGTCATACAGGCTTGCTATGGAGCCGTCCTCATTCAGACAAACGGTATAGAACGGAGTCTCCACCCGATTGTCGCCCACTTGCAGCCAGTCGCCACGATAGACGGTCTTGCGCAGGGTGCCGCTGCCCAGGGGTGCCAAATTGGGCAACAGCCAGTTGCCTCGCTTGCCCATACGGGTGGCGGTACCCCGTTTGTTTTCCACAAATGTCAAGGCATCATAAGTAAAGTTCAGCGGGTTAAAATAGCGGTTGCCGGTGCCGATCATGGCGTCCAACGCCGTCTCAATCTCTCGATAATCCGCCATGGCGTCCTGAAACACCGGGTGAATATGGGAGCCGGGCAAAATATCATGGAATTGGTTGATCAGCAGCTTCTTATAAAGTGCCGTGATCTCCGGTGTGCGATTCTCGCCACGCAGCACGGTGAGCATTTCCGCCAAGCGGAACTTGTTTTCCAGTCGCCGATTGGTGCGCTTTAGGTCGCTCTTGGTGGTAAAGGTGCCCCTGTGCATTTCCAGGTACAGCTCGCCGTCCCAAGTCTCCAAATTCTCATTGTCTTTCAAATTTTTTTCCAGGAATTCGGTGCCGCCCATGTGGGTGCACTTGGGCAGTACGGACACCTTGGAAAACCGATGCATCAGCTCGATCATCTCTTCCGTGCAGCCGGAACCGCCGTCACCGTAGCCAAACATATTCATCGTCTGGCCGCCGGTGTCCTTATCAATATACGCCTCCCAGTTGGCCTGAATTTGGGAGGGGGCGTTCCAGGTGATAAAGTGGGTAGGCGGCACGCAAGCCAGCACGCTGCTGCCGTCAATGCCCCGCCAGATAAAGTTGTTGTGGGGGAAGCGATTGGTATCATTCCAGGTGGACATTTTGTTGCTGACAAAGTAGTCCACACCGCATTTTTTCAAAATCTGCGGCAGAATCCAGCTATTGCCGAACACATCCGGCAGCCAAGCATTATTTACCCGCTTGCCAAACATACGCTGATAGGTCTGCTGGCCGTAAAGGCACTGACGAATGAGACTCTCTGCCGCCGGGATATTGCAGTCCGGCTCCACATACATAGCCCCCACCGGCTCAAACTGACCCCGGGCTACCTTCTCCTGCAATTCGGCAAACACATCCGGGTAATACTTCTCCAGTGTTTCATACACATAGGGCTGGGTGTGGGTGTACTTAAAGTCCGGGTAGCGGTCCATCAGCCGCAGCTGGATGAGCACCGTGCGCAAGTTCTTCTGCACCGCATGAATCCGCCGCCAGTAGTAGGCAATATCCAGGTGACTGTGCGCGATCAGCGCCACATCCCCGGCGCCTTTGTAAGTATCGTTAGCAAAGACCACATCGTTAAGATACGCCTGGCACGCTGCCACACCGGTCACACCATCATCGGTAAAGTCCAGGCAGTTCATGGCATTGTTCAGCTCCCGGTTCAGGAACGAACGGTAATCTTCATTAAACAGGTCGCTGCCGGCAATATCCAGCAGTAACTCAAAGTCATAAACCAAATCCTGCACGGCGTGATCCACAGTGCACAGATACGCGCCCTCAAAGATTTGGCGGCAACCGCGAACAGACAGGCTCTCCGGGTTACGCTCATCATCCGGCTTGGAGCGGTTATAACCCATCATCTCAAAATGCAGGGTCTCCGTCGTATCCGCATAGGGCGACAGCAGCATACGCTCCCGGTTAGGATCCACGCCGCCAACATAGCGGCCGTTGACCTTCACGCAAATTTCTGCCGCTGTTTTCAGAGAGAACCAAAGTTCCTGCCCCTGCAAGTGCTTTGGCACCTGCACATCCGCCGTCATAAAGGCGGTACCGTCCGGGGTGAAATACATATCCCCCCGCTTTAAGGGCCGTGGCGCACCGGGATAGAACTGGAATTCCATTTCCGCCACCTGGCGGGCGTCCTGAATCATCAGGTTTTGGATCTCCCACTTTTCGCTGTAAATATAGCGCTTCAGCCAACAAAAGCGCAGGTCCGTCCACTCCTCCGGGCGCATAGAGCGCCGTTCCACTTTAATATGTGCCATACCTGCACCTCCTTAACGATCCTGAAAATAGGGTTTCTTCCGCACCGGCTCCACCGTCAGCTGCAAATGCAGATCCGTTGCCAGCTGTTCTTCAATCCACGCCACGCACCGGTGAAGGATCAGGCACTTGGAGCACTCGCCCCGAAAGCGCAGGGTCAAACGGTCACCCTCTAAAGATACAAATTCAACCCAGCCGCCGTCGCCTTGGATCTTTGGCGCCAGCACCCGGTCTATATACGCCTGTACGGCCTCTTTCTTCGCTGTCATATTCATTCTCCGATCATTTCTTTGATCTGTGCCTGCAAGGCGGCCAGGCGGCTGTGGGCGGCTGCTTTATCCGGATCCACAATGGAATAGTACACCTTGATCTTCGGCTCCGTTCCGGAGGGGCGAACCGCCAACCATGAGCCGTCGGTAAACAGGAATTTCAGCACATTTTCCTTAGGCAGATCACCGATTCCCTTGGCAAAATCCTGTACCCGCTCCACACCGGCAAACATTTGATCCCCGCCGGCGCGGAAAGTCTGCATCAGCGCCCCGATCTTTTCGGCACCGTCCTTGCCCTTCAGCACAAAGCTGTCCAGCGCGTCCAAATAATAGCCGTATTTCTCATAAACAGCGTTCAGCGCGTCCACCAGGGTCTTGCCCTGATTCTTATACCAGGCGGCCATTTGGCAAATGAGCATAGCGGACACCACCGCGTCCTTATCCCGGGCGTGGGTACCCACCAGGTAGCCGTAGCTCTCCTCATAGCCGATGACAAATTCCTTATCCCCGGTCTGCTCGTAAGTATTGATCTTGTCGCCGATATACTTAAACCCGGTGAGGGTCTCCTCAATCTGCAAGCCAAAGCTGCGACCGATATTAGCGCCCAGATCACTGGTCACAATGGTCTTGACCAGCGTAGATTTTTCGTTCAGCTGCGCTTTCTTCATGGCCAGTACAAACTGCACCAGCAGCGCGCCGGTCTGGTTACCGGTAAACAGCACATAATCGTCACCGTCACGCACCGCAATGCCCACACGGTCACAGTCCGGGTCAGTGCCCAGCACCAAATCTGCTCCCTCTGCCTTTGCTTGAGCGATAGCCAAAGTCAGGGCGTCCTTTTCCTCCGGGTTGGGACTGCGCACGGTAGAAAAATTGCCGTCCGGCAGTTCCTGGGACTTGACCACAGATACATGCATATTCCGCAGCACCCGTCGCACAGGCACATTGCCGGTGCCGTGGAGCGGGGTATAAACGATTTTCAAATCCGATGGCTGCGTATATAGACTCTGTTGCTCCACAGCGGCGATAAAGGCGTCCAGTTCTCTGTCCCCTACCGAGTGGATATTTGCATGGTCGCTGCAAAAGGGAATGGCATTATAATCGTCTACTGCGTTAATGTAATCCAGTGCTGCCGCCGCGTCTGCAGTGCACAGCTGGCAGCCCTTGGCATCATACACCTTGTAGCCGTTATATTCCTTGGGATTGTGGGAGGCGGTGATCATCACCCCTGCGTCACAGTGCAAATACCGGGTGGTAAAAGACAGCACCGGCACCGGCACCAGCCGGTCGTACAGATACACCTGCAAGCCGCAGTTTGCAAAAATGCCCGCTGCCGTCTTGGCAAAATCTGCCGAGTTGTTGCGGGAGTCGTAAGCGATCGCCACTTTCAAATCCGCCTTGCCGGTGGATTTCAAATAATTGGCAAGGCCCAGGGTGGCCTTACCTACGGTGTAGCGGTTCATGCGGTTAGACCCGGCGCCCATAATGCCCCGCAGGCCGCCGGTGCCAAAGGCCAGGTCCTTATAGAACCGATCCTCGATCTCTTTTTCGTCCGCCAGGCTTTCCAATTCCGCCTTGGTGTCCGGGTCGGCAAAGTCAAGCCACTGCCGGTATTTCTCTTTGTAATTCATCCTATCACCCTTTACTTAAAGTACATATAAAATTGGCATTTGATCATACCGTTATACAACTTGCGCCGCTTGTCTGCCTTGCGACCAAAGCACTTTTCAAACTGTTCATCCGGCGAAATGACGCCGTAGCTCCAGCCCTTGCGGGGATTGAACTTCTCGCCCATTATGCGATAGAGCCGCTCCGCCTCTCGAATATCCAGCATACGCTCGCCATAGGGCGGGTTGGTCACCAAGGTGCCCCGCTCCGTTTGAGGGTTAAAATCGGCAATATCCGCCGTATCCAGGTGCAGGTACTGCCCCACCCTGGCCCGCTTGGCATTGATGGCGGTCAGTTCAATGGCGTGCGGGTCCAGATCAGACCCGAACGCCTGGAAATCGATGTCTGTCTTAATGCACTCGTGGGCACGGGCGCGCTCCTGCTTCCAGGCCGCCTCCGGCACGAAGCCCCAGCGATCGCAGGCAAAATTACGGTTGATTCCCGGCGCCACATTGGCTGCCAGCATGGCACCTTCAATCAGAATCGTGCCGCTGCCGCAAAAAGGATCATACAAAGTGTGGTAATGCCGCAGGCGGGACAGGCTGCACAACGCTGCCGCCAAAGTCTCCCGAATGGGAGCGGCATTGCTCTCCGGCCGGTAGCCCCGCTTGTGCAGGCCGGTGCCGGTGGTGTCCAGCATAATGGTCACCTGGTCTTTCAGTATGGAGAACTGAATTTGGTGCACCGGGCCGGTCTCGTCAAACCAGTTGATGTGATAGTCCTCTTTCAGGCTCTCTACCACAGCTTTTTTGATGATTTTTTGGCAGTCCGGCACACTGTGCAGGGTGGAGGAAATAGAGTACCCTTTCACAGGAAATGTGTCTGTACTGCCGATAAACTCGCTCCAGGGCAATCGCCGTACCGCCTGGAACAGCTCCTCAAAAGTCACCGCCGTAAAGCGATCCAGTACAATCAGGATCCGCTCCGCAAAGCGGCTATTGATATTGGCTCGGGCCAGCATGGCCTGGTCGCCATTAAAGAACACCCGGCCGTTCTCGGCGGTCACCTCCCGGGCGTCCATTTGTCTTAATTCCTCTGCCACCAAGCCCTCCAGGCCCAGCAGACAGGGGGCAGTCATTTGTAATTCCATAAAATTAAAGTTCCTTTGTTGCGTGCCGGGTCACATGGCAGCCTACATTCACCGCCACCGGCAGCCCGGCAATGTGGGTGGCGTAGGTCTCAATATTTACACCCAGCGCTGTGGTTTGGCCGCCAAATCCCTGCGGCCCGATGTCCAGTGCGTTGATCTTCTCCAGCAGCTCTTGCTCCAGCGCCGCATAGTCCGGGTTTGGATTGCGACGGGACAGCGGGCGACACAGCGCCTCCTTTGCCAGCAGGGCGCACTTTTCAAAATCGCCGCCGATTCCAACGCCGATCACCACCGGTGGGCAGGGATTAGAGCCGGCCTTTTGCACAACGCCCACAATGTAATCCAACAGGTCCTGCCGAGTGGCGGCAGGGGTAAACATACGCAAATTGCTCATATTCTCACTGCCAAAGCCCTTAGGTGCTACTGTCAGCCGTACCCGATCCCCGGGCACCAGGCGGGTGTGGATCACGGCAGGCGTATTGTCGCCGGTATTTACCCGATCAAAAAACGGGTCTCGCACGACGCTCTTGCGCAGCAAGCCGTCCATATAGCCGGCAGATACGCCGGCGTGCACCGCCGCCTCAAAATCGCCGTCAATATGCACATCCTGCCCAATTTCTGCAAACACAACGGCCATACCGGTGTCCTGACAAATGGGCAGATCCAGTTCTTTGGCTGCTGCCAAATTGTTCTCTAAATCACCGAGAATGCTCTTGGCCGTCGAATTCGGCTCCGTCTGGCGGACACAACCGATACACTGTACCAGATCCTCCGGCAGCACTTTATTGGCCGTGATGCACAGCTGCCGCACCGCCGCGGTGACCTCTTCTGCTTTGATCTCTCTCATACGCTTGTCCACCTTTTTGCAAAAAAAGAGGGCGCAGCAAAAAGAACTAACCTGATTGCTGCCCCCTTGTATTTGTTCTGTTTATTCCGTACCGGAAATATCGTAAAACACGATCTCGTCGCCTTTTACATAGCCCTTCTCCCGGGCTTTTTGCTCAATGTAGTCATCCTTATTGTCGGCGCCTACCACTTCTTCCAGTCGGGCATTTTCCTGCTGGACGGAAGCCAGTTGGGCAGTCAGGGTCTGCTTTTGCTTTTGCATGCGGCTAATGTCCGCAGACTGATTTACCAGAGTCACACTGCAATAGAGAAACAGCACCACCATAGGCACCACCAAAAACAGGCGCAGGTACTTACTCCGCTTCATGGAGTTCTTCAAATTTTGAATCATACTCAACACTTCTTTGTTCCGGCGCAGCCGTGGCTGCGAGATGTCTTTTTCTTTTCCGTTTTCGCTTTCGTGCGTTTAATTTATTATATAATATATTATAGGGGGATTGCAATAGTTTTTTTGCTTTTTCTTGCAGGATTTTCCGTTTTTTTCGCCGATTATTGCGTTTGCCCGACAAGCGCTTCCCCAGGCGTGCCCACAGGTGCCCGGTCAGCGTGCCCAGCGTAAAATATCCACAGGCAAAACCACCGCCGCATACCACTAGACAAAGGGCACGGATCACCCCGTCGGTGTAGACCAAAAACAGCGTATAGCAACTAAAGGCGGCAATCAACCACCATAGCACATCCGCTAAAAATGTCGCTCGCCTGCTCCCCCACACGCTACGCCAAAACCGCAGCACATCATAGAAGAAGAAAAGCGCCAGTCCCAATAGGAAAAAGGCCCATAGCGCCTTAACCATGGAACAGACGGCCAAACAATCCGCCGCCCTCCCGGTGCTGGGTATAGAGCAGCGCCGTAACCTTGCCGGTGATCTGCATACTGCCGCACTCCAGGTCCAACGCCTCCACATGCAGCAGCTCACCCTTTACTGTCAGTTCCCCAAAATCCGTAATTACCGTGATTTCTTCTTCATTAAAAGCGTCCACATCCGTCACGCCGGTAAGGGTCAACTTTTCCCGATCGCACAGGGTCAGGCTGTGACCGGTCGTCTTTTTCTGTTCCATAAAAAAATCACCCGATAGAGCCTATGCGCTCCGGCGGGTGATTATGTCAGTCCAGGGGTTCGTACATAAGGGCGGCGTCCTCTTTCAGCGCGTGCTCCTGCACGGCCTTGACCAAGTAGGTGTGACGGCTTTGGCCCAGAGCCACCTCAATCTTGTCCCCAACCTTTACATCGTAGGACGCGCGCTGCACCTTGCCGTTCACGCTGACGCGTCCGGCGTCGCAGGCCTCGTTGGCCACCGTGCGGCGCTTGATAATTCGACTGACTTTCAGGTACTTATCCAGTCGCATACTGACCTCCAAAAAAGACAGGCACCCGCAAGATACGGATGCCTGCACATAAAAACAAGACTTATTTCACAGCGTCCTTAAGGGCGGAGCCGGCCTTGAAGGACGGAACCTTTGCCTCGGGAATCTGGATGGTCTCCTTGGTGCGGGGGTTCAGGCCGGTGCGGGCAGCACGGGTCTTCACATCAAAAGTACCAAAGCCAACCAGAGCAACTTTGTCGCCCTCAGCCAGTGCGTCGGTGATGGAAGCCAAAACAGCGTTTACTGCGGCTTCAGCTTCTTTCTTGGAAAGTCCGGTCTTTGCAGCTACGGCAGCTGCCAGTTCAGTTTTGTTCATTTACATTTCCTCCATTTCCGATTGATCGGATAATATTTGTTTTGCTTCGTCCCAAAGGGCGTCCAGCGCCTGCAAGGAAGACGACTTCATCTCCATGCCGCGCTCCGCTGCCAGCTGCTCCACCAGCACATAGCGGGAAAGGAACTTGTCCGTAGCTGCGGTCAAGGCCTCTTCACTGTCTACGCCGATAAAGCGGGCAATATTTACGCAGGAGAACAGCACATCGCCGAATTCGTCCGCAATGCTGCTAGGCTCTCCTTGGTCCAAAGCGATTTTGAGCTCGTTAATCTCTTCATTCAGCTTGTCCATTGCGCCGGAGCGATCCGGCCAGTCAAACCCTTGCTTCGCGGCCTTATGCTGCACTTTTTGGGCGCGCATCAGTGCCGGCAATTCCCGGGGAATACTCACCATGGACTGGCTGACTTTTTTCATTCCTTTTTCTTTTAACTTGGCAGCGTCCCAGCTGGCAAGTGCGTCGTCCGTATTTTCGGCCTTTACATCGCCAAACACATGGGGGTGACGGAAAATCAGCTTTTTGCAAATTCCGTCCGCTACATCGTTAAAATCAAAGTGACCTGCTTCTGCCTCCATTTGGGCATGAAGCGCAACCTGAAGCAACACATCGCCCAGCTCCTCCTGCAATCCCGCAGTGCTCTGCCGGTTGATGGCCTCAATGACCTCATAGGTCTCCTCAATAAAATTCTTCTTGATCGAAGCATGAGTCTGCGCCTGATCCCAGGGACAGCCGCCGGGGGCACGGAGCAGCGCCACAATGCGAATTAAATCCTCCGTATTATAGTGCTCTTTGCGTATAAAATCCAATGCCATACCGACGCCTCTTTTGATCAACTCGTTCCAAGAAATTATATATGATACAACGGGAAATTTCAAGTAGCCAAGCGGTTTTTTTTACCTTTCTCCGGCAAAATGCAGATCTTTTGTGGAAAGTGTACCAAAGAGCAGCAACAAAATTGTTAGAACTGCCGAAAATAAAACCGCGGATAAGACAAAATTCAAGGTATTTTGCAGCTGGGTAAAGAACACACCGGCCACGCCTTTCACCGTCAGACAAGTAAAAATCACCGCCAACACCGGCTTTGCGAACACCTCGGTCCGGGAGAATTTGACCTTAGTGATCCCACGCATCAGCACCAAACAATAAACGGAAAGGAACAAAAATGAAACGGCAGTGGCGACAGCTGAGCCGTAAAGATGGAACCGCCCGTTGGGGATCAAAAGAAAGTTCAGCCCCACCCGCAGTACCGCCGTAAGAGAAAAAGGCAGCAGCAACCGTTTGGCATAGCCCAACGCCTGCAAAGCGAACACACAGGTAGAGGATAGAGCTGCCGGCAGTGCAGTAAAGGCAAACCAAAACAGCAGTTGGTGGCACCCCAGTACCAGGTCCGGCGACGAAGTGCCGTAAAACAAAGACAACACCTCATAAGAGAACAGCGCCAGTCCCCCACTGCCGGCGGCGCCTAAGATAACCGTATATTTCAGGATACCCGCATACAGGCTGCCAAAACGGGCGGACTGGTCCTGATAAGCGCCGGACAGCGCCGGAACCGCCGCCACCCCCAACGCCATGGTTAAGGACGGCACCAGGTGGGCAAAATCCTGCACGGTAGAATACAGACCGTACACATAAGTAACCACATCTTTTTCTGCTACCTTGGTCAGCGACAGCGGCACTGCAAAGATTTGCTTCAACTGCGCCGTACCGCACAGCCCCAGACACATCTGTACACTGGCAGTATCTGCAAAGCCGGACAGGCTCTGGATCACCGTTGCTACCACCAGCGGCAGGGCAAACCGTACCAGCTCTCGAGTCGCGCCACCGGGCAACTGCTGCCGCGGCAGACGGTGTGGATACCGGAACCGATCGTACAGCGCCGCATACACCCAAGCCGCCAACGCCCCCAGGGTTACCCCCAGCATGGCGCAGGCTGCTGTTACCGGGTACATCATAGACAGAGCCGCCGTCTCGCTCTCTGCCCGATTGCCCAGTACCATGCCTGTATCTAAGTAAATTTGGTACAGCCGCCCCATAGACAGCTTGGCAAACAGCAGACCGAACACCATCTTGAACAGTGCTTCCAGTACCTGGCAAACAGAAGTCGGCACCATATTCAGGTGTCCTTCCGCAAAGGCGCGGTGGGCTGCCGCCATGGCGGAAAAAAGCGCCGTAGGTGCCAGGATCAGCACCGTATAAACCGCTTTTGGCGCACCGGCCACCAGCCGGGTGTACGGTCCGGCCAACAGCACCATCAGTGCCGTTCCGGCAAGACCTACCCAAAAAAACAACCCGCAGGCACTGCGCTGCAAGGCCGCCACCCGGGCACTGTCACCGGTAGCACGGTACTTGCTCACCAGCCCGGACAACGCAACGGGAAAGGCACCCAATGTGATGGCATGCACCGGCATAAACAGCGTATAAGCCGTAGAGAAATAGCCGCGTCCGGTGCCACCGATCAGGCCGGTCAGTGGGATTTTATACACCGCACCAATGACCTTAACGGCAGCCGTAGCTACCAACAGCAGCCCTGCAGCGGACAGGTACTTTTGTTTGGTTGTCAGTTCCATTCCATCACCCGGTGTGAAAAAAGAGCAGCGCACAGACCATAGGGTCCATACACTGCTTTCTTCTTCCTCTATTTGCGTGGGGGTTAGGATACGCTCACATCGTCATCACGAACAGTGGTGACCGTCGGATTCTTGGCGGCCTCAAGCTCCGCCATCAGCTGATCCAGCTTGGTACGCAGAGCGGTAATCTCCGCCCCACAGCTCTCCAACGCCTCCGTCTGCTGCAACTGAGGTTGCTGCACCGCTTCATACGCCAGTCGGCCGTATCTCTCATACGCCTTACTCAGCTTGGCCTTTATATCCAGACACTCCACTTTTTTGCGGGACAGCTCCAAAGCCTCCGCGCTTTTTTTGCTGACTTCCTCCGTAAAGGTACGGGTACGACTCAGCACATCGTCTAAATCAAAATTAGAAATCTTGGCACCGGAGAACACATCGTCCATATTGCCAAAAAGATCACCGAATTTCTTAGCCATAATATCCCTCCGTATTGTTATTATATTACAGAGGGTAAAGAATTGCAATACAAGTTGCAAAGTTTTTGTAGAATTGCGCTATACAATCCGCCCACAATGTCTATTTCAACCGTCTGTTTAATCATATTCCGCGTAAAAGCCGGGTATGCGTTTTTTGCGCTCCAACAGGGTGTCAAAATCCCGAATGTACTCATAGGGGTATTTATAGTTATAGATCCGCTCGATCATACCGCTGTTTTGGCCTCGCAGCTTGGTTACCGCACCGGCGCCAACTGCCAAAACCGTGTGGGTCTCGTCCATCATATACACATTATAGAGACAATCATAACCCGGTTTGCACCAGCCTACATTCTCCAAATTTCCCAAAGATTTACTCTGCCGGTACATGTAGTAGGGATAGTATCCGACGCCGTGGAGGGTCTGCCCGGCATAGTCCACCATATTGGACACAGTGAGCCGATCTTTCAAATCAAAGGTCTGTTCTCTTGTAACCATATAGGCAGAGGTTTTCAGAGCCAAGGTGTGCACGGTGATGGACTCTGCCTGCAAGTCCAGCGCCGTTTGAATACTGCGCTGAAAAGACGGCAGATCGTCCTCCGGCAGCCCGGCGATAAAGTCCATATTGATATGGTCAAAGCCGCAATCCCGCGCCAGCGCAAAAGCGTCCAGCGTTTGCTGCGCTGTATGGCGGCGACCAATGGCCTCCAGCACCTTGTCGTTAAAGCTCTGGGGGTTAATGCTGATCCGCTGCACGCCGGCGGCTCGAATGACCTCCAGCCGCTCCCGGGTGACCGTGTCCGGTCGACCGGCCTCCACTGTGTATTCCATCAGGTGCGAAAGGTCAAAATTCTGTTCAATGGTGCTGAAAATGCGCCCTAAATCCTGCGCCGATAATGTGGTAGGCGTGCCACCGCCGAAATACACGGTGGCCAGCTCCAACCCCAATTCTTTGGCGTACTTGGCGGTCTCCTCCAGCTCCCGCAGCAACAGATCCACATAAGGGGTCATTAGCTTGTGGGTCTTTTCAATTGAATGAGAAACAAAAGAGCAGTAAGCGCACCGAGTGGGGCAAAACGGAATAGACACATACAGAGAAAACGACTTTGGCCCGGAGCGAGCAATGGAGCGGTTCTCATGGAGCATCACCTCATGGGCCAACTCCGCCTTGCTTTTTTGGGTCAAAAAGGCAGTCTGGAAGTGTGCAACCGCCGCATCGTCCCCCATTTGGGCACACAGCCGGTGCATCAATTTAGCCGGGCGCACGCCGTACAGCACGCCCCAAGGGGGCGCAAAGCCTAATATACCACTAAGCAGCCGATAAAGGGTAACGGACAGCACCAGGTGCTCCTCGTCTGCCGGTTCCGGCTTGGCTGTGGTCTCCCGGTACACATCGTATACCTTGGCAGACACAAAAAAGGACCCGTCCGTCTCCCGACGGGTGGTAACCACCACCGGGTCCTCCTCCCCTTCCAAACGGATCTTCTCATGGGGGAAGAAGGTGATGCACAGGTTCTTCATATCAAATTCATAAGGGTGGTTAATGACGCGTAAAATCATAATTTCTTCATATACGGGTTATGTTGCCGTTCAAAATTTAGGGTGGAAAAGCGATCGTGGCCGGGATAGACGGTGTAGTCCCCGGGCAGGGCCGCCAGTTTTTGCAGGCTATCCATAATTTCTTTACTGCTGCCGCCGGGAAAATCCGTGCGCCCGCAAGAGCAGAAAAACAGCGTGTCGCCGCTAAAGATACAGTCCCCGGCAATATAGCACACACCGCCGGGGGTGTGACCGGGCGTGGCCAGCACGGTAAAGACCGTGTTGCCCAAGGTGACGGTATCGCCGTCCTGCACCAAAATATCCGCCTGCGCCGGCGCCTGAGAGAGGAACGAAAACGCCGCCAGCGACTTGCGAGAGGAAGTGAGCATCGGGGCATCCTCGGCGCTGATGACTACCTTGGCGCCGGTGGCAGCCTTTACCGCCGCTACGCCGCCGATGTGGTCAAAATGGCCGTGGGTCAGCAGAATATAATCCAGCTTGGCGTCGCCGATAAAATCTTTCATCTTGTCGCTGTATTCCGTGCAATCCACCAGGGCACTGCGGCCGCTGGCTTCGTCTGTAACCAGGTAGCAGTTGTTCTGCAACTGGCCAAAGGTGGCTGATTTGATCTGCATTATTTTAAGTCCTTTGTGTCAAGTATAATGGTCACCGGGCCGTCGTTTAGGAGTGTCACCGCCATATCGGCGCCAAACACACCGGTTTCAATATGGGACACGCCCTGCTCCCCCAGTGCCCGGGTAAAGTATTCGTACAGTTCGTTGGCCTGTGCCGGCGGGGCGGAACGGGTAAAGCTGGGGCGCCGCCCGTGGGTGCAGTCCGCACACAGGGTAAACTGGCTCACCACCAGCGCTCCGCCGCCAATGTCTAAGAGCGACAGGTTCATCTTGCCGTTTTCATCTTCAAAGATCCGCAAGTTGGCAATTTTTTTTACCAGCTTGTCTGCCTCTACTCGAGTATCACCGTCGGCCACGCCCAGGAGAATCAACAGCCCCTGTTCGGTGGCGCCCACGGTCTTGCCGTCTATTTCCACTTTGGCGTGCTGCACACGCTGTAATACGGTAATCATCGTCCTGCACCTCGCTCAATATGATACACACTGGGTATCTTCTTCAAAATCTTGACCACATTTTCCAGGTGCTCCCGGCTGTTTACCGACAAGGTCAGGGTGGTCAGGCAGTTGCCTTCGTTAATGGGTCTGGCGTTAATAGACTGGATCTTCACATGGGCCTTGGACATGGCGTTGGCAATATCCAGCACCAAGCCGTCCCGGTCAATGGCATAGACCTCCAGGGTAGACATGGTCTCCACCTGCACAGAGTCGTCCCACCGAGCCTTGACCCAGCGCTCCGGTTCCGGGCACTCTGCCAAATCTCGCGGCACATTCACACAATCCCGCCGATGAACAGTCAGCCCGTGCCCCCGGGTGATAAAGCCGATGATCTCCTCACCGGGCACCGGCGCACAGCAACGGGCCATATTGATCAGGCAGTTGTCGATTCCCTCAACAATCACACCGCCGCTGCTGCCGCCGGATTTGCGGGGCCGCTCCGGCGCTTTTGCCGGTTGGGTAGATTCCTCCGCCTGGCGCCAGTTGCGGTTATATTCGTCCTTGATACCGGGCATCATACGGCTGATGACCAGCCCGCCATAGCCCACGGTGGCGTAGAAATCCTCCACGGAAGCGCAGTGCTGTCGCTCGGCGATCCGCTGCAAAAAGGCGTCGTACTGTTCGCCGTCCAGGCGGATAAAGTTCCGCCGCAGCTCTCGATCCACCTCAGCCTTGCCCTGGACGATATTCTCGTCCCGTCGCTCTTTCTTGAACCAAGAGCGAATTTTGGACCGGGCTTCGCCGGTGGTCACCACTTTCAGCCAGTCTCTGGACGGACCTTTGCCCGGCTGATTGCTGGTAAGCACCTCGCAGATCTCGCCGGTTTTCAGTTTATAGGTAATAGGTACGATCTTGCCGTTGACCTTGGCGCCGGTCATGCGGTTTCCCACCGCCGAGTGAATAGCATAGGCAAAGTCGATCACCGTGGCGCCGCTGGGCAAAGTCTTAATGTCCCCATTGGGGGTAAACACAAAGATCTCATCCGAGGACAGGTCGCCCTTAATGTTGCGCACCAGATCCTCAGCGTTGGTGGACGCCTCACCGGTTTCCAGCATTTTATGGATCCACTCCAACCGATTGTCGATGGAGTCCTTTCCGCCTTTGCCCAGCTTATACTTCCAGTGGGCAGCGATACCGTACTCTGCCGTGCGGTGCATATCCCAGGTGCGAATCTGAATTTCAAAGGGAATGCCGCCGGGGCCCAGCACTGTGGTGTGCAGGGACTGGTACATATTGGGTTTAGGGGTAGAGATATAGTCCTTAAACCGTCCGGGCAGGGGCGTAAACATATCGTGCACAATACCCAAGGCATTGTAGCAGTCGATCATAGAGTCCACGATAATGCGCACCGCGTAAATGTCAAAGATTTGTTCAAAATCCTTGCCCTTGATATACACCTTGCGAAAGATTCCGTGGACAGACTTCACCCGGGAGGTGATCTGGACATTCTTCATGATCGGCTCTAACTTGGCGCGGATTTGCGCCTTAATATCCGCTAAGAAACGCTCGCCCTCCACCTGCTTTAAGCGCAGGTTCTGCTCAATTTCCTTATAAGCAATAGGATCCAGGTAAAAAATCGCCAGATCCTCTAATTCTTCTTTAATGGCACGAATACCTAACCGATGGGCAATGGGGGCATAAATCTCCAGTGTTTCCAGGCTCTTCTCCCGCTGTTTATACGGAGGCCAAAACTTGGCGGTGCGCATATTGTGCAGCCGGTCCGCCAGCTTAATGATAATCACCCGCACATCCCGGTTCATGGCCATAAACATTTTGCGAATGTTCTCCGCCTGCACTTCCTCACGTGTAGACAGGGGAATCTGACCCAGCTTGGTCACGCCGTCCACCAACAGCGCCACCTCCGGGCTAAACTCGCGGGAGATATAGTCAATGTCATAGGGCGTATCTTCTACCACATCGTGGAGCAGCGCGCCGATAATACACTCATTGTCCATACCCAGGTCAAACAGGATTTTCGCCACCGCCACCGGGTGCATGATATACGGCTCCCCGGAACGGCGAAACTGCCCTTCGTGGGCAGAGCGGGCCAAGGAATAGGCCTTTTCGATCCGGGCGCTGTCATACTGGGGTTTCTTTTGTATTTCTGCAAAGAACGGCGCAAACCCATCGTCATAGGGCTTATGGTCCGCCGTCTGTTCCGGGGGCAGCTCTGCCGCTGCCGGCACCGGGGGTATTGTTTTTTTATTCTCCAAGGCTTGCACCCTCTCTCAGTTTTCGCAAAATGGGCGTGGCTTCCAAATCGACCTTGCCCGCAGGCTGTGCCAGGCGAATTTGCCTTTTACCACGGCGAATCAGTCCCGCCTGGTGCAGGGCTTTCAGCGCCACGAGCACCTGTCCGTAGGTTGCCCCTTTTTGCAGGGCAAAATACAGCTCCTCGGTGCCAAAATCCCAACCGCCCCGGCTCTTTAAGAACCGATATACCGCGGCGCAAACCTGCCGATCCGGGTACACCGGGTATTGGTGGGTACCGTTTTGCAAAAAGGCTCTGTAATCGTAAAGCTCGTTAAAATACCGGTCATCGTCCGTGCCGCTGCGGCGCACATCTGCCGCCCGCACAGAAAGATAGACCTTGCCCTTATAGGGATTTTTAGAAATCTGTACCGCGCAGTCGATAAAATCACCGGGCACATAGGGGAAGTCCTCGGGCTTCACCCCAAACTGCACAATTCGCAGACGGCGACCCTTTTTCTCCGCCTCCAGACGCAAGTGCTTGCCCTCTGCCCCCAGGGGGCTGACAGACACCAGCTGCAAGTGAAACAGACCAAACAACGCCGCCGGATTGTCTGTGCCACAAGGCTCCAGCAGCTGCAAATTCTCTGCTAAATCTAAGGTCAAGTACGCCGGGGACAGCTTACAGTCCAGATGCAGCTGCAAAGCCGGCATACGAGGATATTCCTTGGCAGCGTAGTCATTGATGGCCGTTGTAAAAATAGGAATATCTGCCACTGCCAAGCCCATACCCGCAGCCATGGGGTGACCGCCAAAGCGGGTGAGCACATGGCTGCACGCCGCCACTGCCCGGTACAGTTCAAAGCCCTCAATGCTCCGGGCGGAGCCGCAGGCGGTGCCGTCCGATTTCATATCCAGCACCACAGTGGGTTTGCCGTAGCGCTCTACCAAGTGGGAAGCCACAATACCGATGACCCCCGGGTGGTAATCCTCCCCGGCCACCACCAGTACACGCTGGCGCAAGGGTGTCGGATCCGCAGCCAGCTTGGCAGTAATATCATCTATGATTTTGCGTTCCAGCTCTTGCCGCAGGGCGTTATCGTCGCACAGCTGACGGGCGCGCGCCGCAGCCGTTTCTTCATCCTCCGCCAGCAGCAACTCCAGCGCCCGCAGGGCACTGTCCATTCGCCCGGCGGCGTTAATGCGTGGGCATAGCTTAAAGGCCACATCGGTGCCGCTCAGCTCTTCTCCGGCTCCGGCTGCCTGTAACAGCGCATATACGCCGGGGCGCGGTTCCTCTTGCAGGGTTCGCAAACCGGCCTGCACCAACGCCCGGTTCTCCCCTACCAAGGGAACCAGATCACCCATCGTGCCGATGGCAACCAAGTCGCCGAACTGCTCCAACAATTCCGCCGGCTCACCGTCATACAAACAGCAGGCCAGCTTAAAGGCCACGCCAACCCCGCAAAAATCCGTAAAGGGCAGCTGATTGTCCGTTCTGTGTGGGTTCACCACGGCCTCTGCGCGGGGCAGCTGCTCTCCGACCTGGTGGTGGTCGGTCACCACCAGCTGCATACCCAGCCGGTAGATATACTCTGCCTCGTCCAAAGACGAAATACCGTTATCCACCGTGACAATCAGGCCGGTGCCTTTGGCGGCCAAGGTGTCAATGGCGCCTTTGTTTAGGCCGTAGCCCTCTGTCTCCCGATCCGGGATATAGTAGATCACATTGCCGCCCATGGCCTCTAAAAAAGAGTATAGCAAAGCTGTGGCGGTCACACCGTCACAGTCATAATCTCCGTACACGCATATTCTTTCGCCGTTGTCCAGCGCCTGTTGCAGTCTGGCAGCAGCCGCTTCCATATCCGCAAAGCCCTCCGGAGCACATAGTGCCTGACCGGGGTGGAGGAATTCCTGCACCGCCAGGTCGTCCGTCAGTCCGCGAGACACCAGCAAAAATGCCAAAAACGGGTCGATATTGAATTGTTCGCTAATGGCAGAGGCAGCCTCTTTGTCTGCCTGCCGGATCACCCATTTTTTATGCAGCATTATGTATTCTTATCCACCTGGTGGAATTTTTTCAGATTGCCGGCTTTTTCGGCGCGCTTGTCCAGCTCCGCCTGAATGTCCGCCGGGGTAATGCCCTGATTGGCCATCATTACAAGGGTGTGGTAGATCAGATCCGTGATCTCATACACCGTCTCGTCCTTATCGTTATTCTTGGCGGCAATGACCATCTCGGTACATTCCTCGCCTACTTTCTTCAAAATTTTGTCGATGCCCTGGTCAAACAGGTAGCAGGTATAAGACCCCTCCTGCCGATCCGCCCGACGATCCAGAATCACCTGATATTCACGCTCAATCGCAGTCATTGAAATTGCCCTCCATCTTGGTATAAAAACAGCTGTGGTGCCCGGTGTGGCACGCGGCGCCGGTCTGCTCCACTTGCACCAATAGGGTGTCGTTATCGCAGTCGCTGTACATGGCCACCACCTTTTGCAGGTGGCCGCTGGTGGCGCCTTTATTCCAAAGCTCCTGCCGGGAGCGGGACCAAAACCAAGTATAGCCGCTCTCCAGGGTGCGCTTTAAGGATTCCTTATTCATATAAGCCAGCATCAGCACCTGGCCGGTAGAGGCCTCCTGCACCACCGCAGGGATCAGCTCGCCCTTGGCAAAATACTGCTCCAAATCTTCTGTCATTTGCAAATACCTACCGCTTCCCGCAAATCCAGCGTCTTTTTATAAATGCACTTGCCGCAAATGGTGCCATACATTTTTTTATCTTTCATCACCAAAATATCCGTTATGGTAGTAACGCCGCCGCTGGCGATCACATTGCAACTGACCGCCTTGTTCAGCCGATCCAGCCCTTGCACATCCGGGCCGCTGAGGGTACCGTCCCGACCAATATCCGTATAGATAATGGTGGCAACGCCCATCTTCTCCATGGCCTTTGCCAGGTCGATAAAGTCCATTTTGGAGTCCTCGGTCCAGCCCTCGGTGGCCACCATACCGTGCTTGGCGTCGATCCCTACGGCGATCTTATCCCCATAGGCGTCTACCGCCTGCTGCACCAGCTCCGGATTTTTAAGGGCAACGGAGCCGAGAATAACCCGATCCACGCCCCGATCCAGGTAGAACGCAATATCCTCCATGGTGCGAATACCGCCGCCAACCTCCACTTTCAGCGGAGTGTGCTCCACCACCTGCAAAATCGGGTCTGCGTTTACCGGCTTCTTTTGCAGGGAGCCGTCCAGATCCACCATGTGCACCCAGGTGCAGCCCACCCGGGCAAACTGCTTGGCAGTGGTCAGTACATCCTCTGCCACCTGCTCTGCGGTGGCAAAATCGCCCCGCAGCAGCCGCACCGGCTTACCGTCCATAATGTCAATGGCGGGAAAAATAATCATAAGTCGTTACCCTCTCTAATTTTTGTTTATAATACGCCCTTGGTAGATAACACCGCACCGCCGGTGGGCTGTACCGCGCCGTGCAGGGCGTGACCAACAGCCTTAAAGACAGCCTCAATTTGGTGGTGGGCGTTGGTGCCGTAAGGCACATCAATATGCAGAGTGATCCCGGCGTTCACCGCAAAGGCGCGCCAAAATTCCTCTGTTACGCAGGTTTCATAATCGCCGCACCGCTCCTGCTGGAATGTGGCGCGGAACACCAAAAACGGCCGATTGGACAAATCCAGATCGCACCGTGCCAGGCTCTCGTCCATCGGCACCGCAAAACTGCCGTACCGGGCAATGCCGCCAAAGTCGCCCAGCGCCCGGCGCAGTGCCTGCCCCAGCACAATACCGGTATCTTCTACCGTGTGATGGGTGTCTACCTCCAGGTCTCCCTGCACCGTCAGTTGCAGCCCAAAGCCGCCGTGCACCGCAAAGGCGGTAAGCATGTGATCAAAAAAGCCGTTGCCGGTGGACACGGCCACTTCCCCGCCGTCCAGACACAAGGTGGCCGCAATTTGGGTCTCTTTCGTATTTCGTTCTACCGTTGCCGTTCGCATAAACCGCACCTCTTATTCAAACCGTACTTTTATAGAGTTGGCGTGGGCGGTCAAGCCCTCCGTCTCTGCCAAAAGCATAATATCGTCCTTGGCCTTTTTCAGCTCATCCGGGGTGTAATAAATAAAGGATGACTTCTTCACAAAGCTATCTACCGATAGGGGCGAAAAGAACCGAGCCGTACCGCTGGTGGGCAGCACATGATTGGGGCCTGCGTAATAATCGCCCAAGGGCTCCGGGGACCAATTTCCCAGGAATACAGAACCGGCGTTATCCACCATACCGATATATTTCAGCGGCTCGGCCACGCACAATTCCAAGTGCTCCGGCGCCAATTCGTTCGCAAAATCCAGCGCCTGGCGCAAATTGTCGCACACAATGATCTCGCCGTAATCGTCAAAGGATTTTTGAATGATCTCCTGACGCACCAAGGTCTTGATCTGCCGGTCAATCTCCCGCAGCGTGCTCTTAGCCAAAGACTCGGAAGTGGTTAGCAAAATGGCAGAAGCCCGCACATCGTGCTCCGCCTGGCTCATCAGGTCTGCTGCCAAGAAGGAGGCATCCGCCGCAGAGTCCGCCACAATGAGAATTTCGCTGGGGCCTGCCACCATATCAATATCTACCACACCGTACAGCAGCTTTTTAGCCGTGGCCACAAAGATATTGCCGGGACCGACGATTTTATCTACCTTAGGGATTCGCTGGGTACCGTAGGCCAAAGCAGCCACTGCCTGGGCACCGCCCACTAAGAACACCTTATCCACACCGGCCACCGCAGCCGCCGCCATAATATTGGGATTGGGATTGCCGTCCTTGCCGGGCGGGGTCACCATAATGATTTCCTGCACACCGGCAATCTTAGCGGGAACGGCGTTCATCAGCACAGAGGAGGGATACGCCGCCGTACCGCCGGGCACATAAATGCCTACACGCTTCAGCCCGCGAATACGCTGGCCCATAATCACGCCGCTTTCCTTGGTGGTCATCCAGCTTTGCTGGGCCTGGCGCTGATGGAAATCATAGATATTTTGCTGCGCTTTCACCACAGCGTCCTTAAAGGCCGGGTCTACCTGATCCAAAAAGGCATGGATCTCGTCCTTGTCAAATTCGATTTTCTTAGGCACGCTGCCGTCAAACCGCACGGTGTACTCCCGCACAGCCTCGTCGCCGCCCTCTTTTACACCATTGATAATGGTAGTCACCGCTTCGGTGATCTTGGGGTCCGTCTCCCCTGCCCGCTGTTTCAGCTGCGCCAGAAGCTGGTATTCGACCACGCCGTTTGCTTTTGTGATTTTCATTGTTCTACCCTCTTTCAACCCACTTGCGCTGCCAGTTCAATATCATGCAGGAACGCCTCAATCTCGTCCTTGCGCAGTTTCATAGAAGCCATATTCACGATCACCCGCGCAGAAATGGGCATGATCTTCTCTACCACTTCCAGACCGTTCTCCTTTAAGGTAGAGCCGGTCTCCACAATATCCACAATGCCGTCTGCCAGGCCCAGGAGCGGCGCCAGTTCCACGCTGCCCTCGATCTTGATTACATCCACATCCATACCCTTAGACTTAAAGAATTCTTTAGCCACCTTAGGGTATTTGCTGGCCACGGTTTTGCGCTTGTAGCCGCTGAAGAAATCCGTGCCCTTCTTGGTCGCCAGGGCAAAGGCACAACGGCCGATATTCAGATCCAGCACTTCATAGAACGCACTGCCGTGCTCCACAATGGTGTCTTTGCCTACAATGCCAATGTCGCACACGCCGTGCTCCACATAAGTGATCACATCCGGCGCTTTGGACAGTACCGCCTCATACTGGTCCACCGGCAAGATCAGCCGACGGCCTTTATTCTCCAGAGCCTCCGTGTTCAGCCCCATGGTCTTGAACATCTGCACAGACGCCTTTTCCAGCCGTCCCTTAGTAAGTGCAATGCGCAGCGGGCGATCCAAATTAATCTCCTCGTGAAGCACATCGGTCACCGCCGACACATCCACCGCAAAGCCGATGGCCGGTTTGTCCGTGCCAAATTCGCCCAGCAGATTGTCATACCGACCGCCGGACAGCACTGTCAGACCGCTGCCCTGCACATACCCGCGAAAGATCACGCCGGTGTAGTAGTTAGAACGATTAACAATGCCCAAATCCAGCAGCACCTGCTCCTGCAAACCTGCGGCACACAGCGTGTCGTACAGTGTTTTAATATACTGCAAGGAGGCGTCTGCGCCGCCCTCGGTATACAGTTCCCGCGCTTCGTCCAGCACCTCCGGGCCGCCAAACAGCCGAGGCAGTCGCCGCAGCACCCGGGTCTCTCTGCAATCCTCCAAGGTATCCAGCAAATCGCCCAGCGCTGCAAAGTTCTTTTGCTCGATCAAGTGGCAAATTTCTGCCTTCACCGCCGGTTTTACATTCAGATTGCGCAGCACCGCACCAAAGTACCCGGCGTGGCCCAACTCGATCTTAAAGCCCGGCACCGTGCTTTGCATGGCACGGCAGGCCAGCGTAATGACCTGAATATCCGCCGCCATAGAGCCGTCGCCAATGAGTTCAATGCCGCTCTGCGCCACCTCGTCGGTGCGCCCGGCCAGCTCCTTGGTGCGCACAAATACACTTTGATTGTAATAGAGACGCACCGGAAAGGCATCCTCCGACAGCCGAGTAGCCACCAGGCGGGCAATGGGCAGGGTGTTGTCCGGCCGCAGCACAGTGGTTCTGCCCCGGTTATCCGTCAGCTTATACATCTCGTCTGCATCCAGCCCGGCATCGCCGCTGTTGAACACATCAAAAAACTCCAATGTGGGGGTGATCACCTTGCGGTAACCATTAGCCTCATATAACCCGGTTAGGGCGTTCTCTACCCGGCGGCGATCGTCGCACTCCTCAAACAGCAGATCACGGCTGCCCTCCGGGGTCACTTTTGCATATTGTTTCATGTTGTTTTCCTCGCTTTAGTACGCTAATGTGGTAATATGCTACCACACAAAAGAGCGTTTGTCAAGCCCGGACTTAAAAGAGAGAAATTTGGTTGCTCTCTGGCAGGTCGCCCAGTGCCCCCGCCTCACGCAGGGAGTCTACCACAGACTTACCTACCCCGCTGCGTGCCATCAGATCGTCGCAGGAAATAAACTCGCCCATACCGTCGTCCTTGGCCTGGGCCAACTGCTTAGCTGCGTTCTCACCTACGCCGGCAATCGCGCTAAAAGGCAGACGGATCTTGCCGTCCTCAATATTATACACCCGCCAGTCGGACTTATAAATATCCACCGGCAGGAAATGGTACCCGCGAGCCAGCATTTCAATCACAATCTGCAAAATGCCGTACGTGTCCTGCTCCTTGGCAGAGGCGTCGTTGCCCTTGCGCTTGATCTCTTCCATTCTGGCCTTAACCGCATCCTTGCCCTGAACCGCCGCAACAGCGTCCAGATCGCCGCCGCGCACGGTAAAGAACGCACTGTAATACTGCAAGGGATAATAGATCTTGTACCATCCCAAGCGCAGGGCCGCGATCACATACGCCGCTGCATGCGCCTTGGGGAACATATATTTGATTTTATAGCAGCTGTCTATGTACCACTGCTCCACGCCCACTTCTTTCATGGCTTCCTCATACGGCGGCAGCTCCTTGGGCGCCTTGCCCTTACGCGTGTATTCCATGATCTTAAAGCAGTCCTTCTTACTTAGGGGCGAGGGCTTGCCGGTGCGCTGCTCATAGGCTTCCGCCTTATGGAGCAGATAGGTCATAATACCGTCACGGCAGCCGATCACATCAGAAATGGTGCACACACCGTTTTTGATCAGCTCCTGGGCGTTGCCCAACCACACATCCGTGCCGTGGGACAGGCCGGAAATTTGCAGCAAGTCGGAAAAAGTTTTGGGCTGTGCCTCCATGAGCATTCCCAGCACAAAGGGGGTGCCCATCTCCGGGATAGACAATGTGGAGGTGGGACAGTCAATATCCTCCGGCGACACGCCGATCGGCTCCGTAGAGGTGATCATCTGGTACAACTTGGGATCGCACAGGTCCACATCCATCACAGGAATACCGGTGGCATCCTCCAGAAATTTATAAAGGGTGGGCACATCGTGACCCAGCTCGTCCAGCTTCAGCAGCGTATCGTGAAGCGCGTTCTTAAAGTCAAAATGTGTGGTATAGGTGCCCTTGCTCTTATCGTTAGACGGATACTGAATCGGCGTAAAATCCTCCACCTCGTACTCGTCCGGCACAACCACCATGCCGCCCGGGTGCTGACCGGTGGTACGCTTAATACCGGTACAGCCATCCTTCAGTCGCTCAATCTCCGCCTTGGGGGTGGAGCCGTCGAGGCCCCGCTCCTCCAGGTACTTGATCACATAGCCAAAGGCGGTTTTTTCCGCCACAGTAGCCATGGTACCGGCCTTGAACACATGGGACTTGCCAAACAGCTCCTCCGTGAACCGATGGCTCTGGGACTGGTAGTCGCCGCTGAAGTTCAAGTCAATATCCGGCTCTTTATCGCCGTCAAAGCCCAGGAAAGTCTCAAAGGGAATTTCGTGGCCATCCCGGTTCATGGGTATATGGCAATGGGGGCAGTCCTTAGGCGGCAGGTCAAAGCCGCTGCCCACAGAGCCGTCCTGTATAAACTCACTGTGCTTGCACTTGGGGCACACATAATGAGGTGCCAAGGGGTTTACCTCGGAAATGCCCGCCATGTGGGCTACAAAAGAGGAACCGACGGACCCTCGGGAGCCCACTAAGTAACCGTGCTCCTCCGAGTTCTTAACCAATCGTTTGGCAATAACATACAGCACGCCAAACCCGTGCTTGATAATGGAATCCAGCTCACGCTGCAAGCGAGAGGCCACATACTCCGGCACCGGATCGCCGTATTTCTCCTTAGCGGTTTTCCAGCAAATGTCCGTCAGCTCATCGTCTGCGCCGTCAATGTGAGGCTGGAAGGTGCCGGGAGGAATGGGCACAATATCGTCGTCGATCATATCGGCGATCTTGTTGGGGTTGTCCACCACCACTTCCTTGGCCCGGTCGCCCAGGTAGGCAAAGTCCTCCAGCATCTCGTTGGTGGTCTTAAAGTACAGAGGTGGCTGCATATCCGCGTCCTCAAAGCCTTTGCTGGCCATAATAATGGCGCGGAACTTGGCGTCTTTTTTATCAAGAAAATGTACATCGCCGGTCGCTACGGTCAGCTTGCCCAGCTTGTCGCCGATGGCGAGAATTTTGCGGTTAATATTGTTCAGATCCTCTTCTTCCCGGATCTGCTCATGAATTTCTTTATTGGAACGCAGCATAAAAGCATTGTTGCCGTTAGGCTGAATTTCCAAATAATCATAAAAGGCGGCGATTTTTTCCAACTCTTCGTCACTTTTGCCGTGAAGAATAGCCTGGTACAGCTCGCCCTGCTCGCAGGCGGAGCCGATAATAATGCCGTCCCGGTGCTCTTTCAACGCCGATTTCAAGATCAGCGGACGGTTCTTAAAGTACTCAATATTGCTCTTGGAGATATGCTTATACAGTACCTTGCGCCCGGCCAGGGTGCGGATCAAAAAAATAATATGATACCGGGGGAAGTCCTTGAGCTTCATATTCATAAAGTCCGGGTACTTCTCGTCGTCTACCAAGTAACCCTCCATACCGCACAGCAGCTTGATACCGGCGCTCTTGGCAGCCTTGCAGGCCTCCGGCAGTGCCTGCACCACGCCGTGGTCGGTGATCGCAACCGCCTTGTGGCCCCACTTGGCCGCCCGCTTTACCAAAGAGGTAGGTGAGGAAATGGCGTCCATCTCCGACAGGGAGGTATGCATGTGCAGCTCCACCCGCTTCTCCGGTGCGGTGTCCATCTCCTCCATCTTGGTCACAGTAGCCAACGAATTGGCCCGCAACACATACTCACCGGCGTAGTTGTCGTACTGGTACATACCGCTGACCATCACAGTCTTGGCACTCTGGATCTTATTGATCACCGGGTCCATCACTTTATTGCTGTCAAACATCTTCACCGTCATGGAAGATGTGTAATCGCTGATATTAAAGGAAAAAATCTTGTTGCCGCCACGCTTGGTCTCCCGGGCCTCGCTGCACAGCACATCCCCCCATACGGTAATGTAGCCGTCGTCGGTCTTGACCTCATTCATGGGCTTAGGCAGCTCCCGAATGGGCTTGCCAAAGAAGCCATGCACCGTGTCGCCGTAGAGCGGCAGACCGCCCTGCATAGGCCGGTGCTCTACCTGCTTTTCCGCTTCTTCTTTCTTTTGTTTCTCGGCCTCCTGCTTCTCTGCCACCGCAGAGCGCACCGCCGCTTCTATATCATAGGTCTTGGCTTCTACAAATTCCACAGCCAGTTCCAAATCGAACAGCTTATGAATTTCCTGGGCCAGCAGCTTGTCCGTGCCCTTGGCCAACAGCACTTCCCTGCCCCCGTATTGCAGGTCGATATGCAGGGTGTTGCCGTTTACCGTAGCCTTGGCGTCCTTAAAGAAGCCGTTAACCTCCGCGTGGTGCCGCCGAATGTTGGCAATTAGGGAGGGCAAACAGTCCGCAGAGAACGCCGCCGAGGCATAATGAGGGGTCAGCACCGCCTTTTCCAGTCCCATTTGGGCTGCAATTTGGTCTGCGCACCGCTCCAGCTCCGCCGTCTCAACCAACGCCGGCAACTGCAAAGCAATGTGCAGTTCCCGCCGGTCGTGGTAAGTAGACATACCCACCACGGCCGCATCGGCCAACGCCAGGCGTCCCGCCTCGTCCATATAGGCGCCAAAATATTCAACAAATCGGTTCATTGCTTGCATTATAATTTATCAATCTCTTTCATCAATTCCGTTAGCAGTTGGTCCTCCGGGACTTTGCGAAGAATTTGGCCTTTCTTAAACAGCAGGCCCTCGCCGTCGCCGCCGGCAATGCCAATGTCCGCTTCTCTGGCCTCGCCGGGGCCGTTGACCACGCACCCCATCACAGCCACTTTAATGGGCTTGTGCACATCCCGCAGTTTCTCCTCCACCTGTTTTGCAAGACCCACCAGGTCAATGCGGGTGCGCCCGCAGGTGGGGCAGGCAATTAAGTAGGGGCTGTCGTTTTTCAGCCCAATGGCTTTCAATATATCCATGGCGGCAAAGACTTCCTTCACCGGGTCGTCGGTGAGGCTCACCCGAATGGTGTCGCCGATACCATGGCACAGCAGGGAGCCGATCCCCGCCGCAGACTTGATAATACCCATACGCTCGGTGCCCGCTTCCGTCACACCCAGATGCAAGGGATAGTCGCACCGCTGGGCGGCCATCTCATAAGCAGTGATCATGGTGGGCACATTGCTGGACTTAATAGAGATCACAATATCGTTAAAGTCGAACTTCTCCAGCAGTGCTGCGTGGTACATGGCGCTCTCCACCATGGCCTCAGGGGTAGGCGCGCCGTATTTGGCTAAAATATGTTTTTCCAGCGAGCCGCTGTTGACCCCGATGCGAATGGGGATCTGCTTCTCTCTGCAAATATCCGCCACCGCTTTTACCCGATCGTCGCTGCCTATGTTGCCCGGGTTGATGCGAATTTTGTCGATCCCCCGCTGGGCAGCGCCCAGCGCCAGGCGGTAGTTAAAATGAATATCCGCCACCAGAGGCACATCCACGGCTTTCTTGATAGGCTCAATCAGATCCAGAGCCGCCTCATCCGGAATGGCAAAGCGGATCACCTGGCACCCGGCAGCCGCCAGTGCCTTGGCCTGCGCCACGGAGCCGTCAATGTTCGTAGACGGCACATTCAGCATGGACTGTACCAGCACCGGGCTGTCGCCGCCCAGGGTGGTATTGCCTAATTTGATTTTTCTGCTTTTTCTTCTTTCCATTTTGCTCACCTACGAAAACAACTTGGTAATATCACTAAAGGTCACCACGCACATAAAAAGCAGCAGTAGTGCCAGCCCCGCCGCGTTAATGACCCACTCTGCCTTATCCGGCAGCTTGCGTTTGCAAATTCCCTCGCCCACCAGCAGGAACAGCCGCCAGCCGTCCAGCGCCGGAATGGGAAACAGGTTAAACAGCCCCACATTGATGGTGAGAATCGCCATCAGCCGCAGAGCGGAATAGGCGGAGGTTTTCACCGCCTGGCTCACATAGGACACGGCGCCCACCGGGCCGCTGATGTCTGCCAGGCCAAAGCGACCGGACAGCATATCCGCCACGGACAGGAACACCATGCGGGCGTAAGACACCGTTTGCATGACGCTCTCCCGCAGCACATTGCCCACATTCTTGGGCACACCGTGGAGCCAAAAGTCCATCTTTACAAACCGATGGCCCTCATATTCTTCTGTATCAAACTTGACCTGCAAGGTCTTTTTGGCACCGTCCCGCTTAACAACGACTGTCAATGTATCGTCTGTACTGCGGGACAGGCCGGTAGTCACATCGGTAGCGGTGTAAACCCGCATACCGTCAATGGACTGAATGGTGTCGCCCACTTGCAGCCCGGAGGCTGCGCTGGCAGCGTTCGCCTCAAACTTCGCCACCTGGGCAGTACCGATCAAATTGCTGCCGCACACAATCAGCACGGTCAACAAAAAGCCCAGCACCAAATTCATCAGCGCACCGGCCACCACCACAAACAGCCGAGCAGGCACGCTCTTTTTGTTAAAAGCGTTGGGGTCTTCCGAGTCCTCCCCCTCGCCCTCCATTTGGCAGTAGCCGCCAAAAAGGATCCAGCGCAGGGTGGACTTGGTGCCGTTTTTTTCCCGCTGTATGATCTTAGGGCCCATACCCACGGAAAACTCATTGACTTTGATCTTCATTAGCCGAGCGGCAATATAATGCCCGCCCTCATGCACCAGAATGATCAATTCAAAAAATAAAATGGCAATCAGAACAGGATATACCGTATGCCACAGAGAAGATAAGGTCACGAAACCGCCTCAATCACATAATCTCTGGCCGCGCGATCGGCCTGCAAAACATCATCCAGGGTGTAATCCGCCACTTGCGGGCACGCCTCCATGGCCGCCCGGTTCAGCACCGCAATGTCTGTAAACTTGATCTTGCCGTTTAGGAACAGCCGTACGCTCTCCTCATTGGCGCCGTTGGCTGCCGCCGGGCGCAGACCGCCCGCCGCAATGGCGTCCTTACACACATCGATACAGCGGAAAGTATCATAATCCGGCGCATAAAAAGTCAGCTTGCCGTAATCCACAAGGGACAGCTCCTGCACCGGGCTGGGCAGGCGCCGAGGATAAGTCAGTGCATACTGAATGGGAATACGCATATCCGGCACACCCAGCTGGGCGATAACAGAATTGTCTTGATATGCAATGGCGGAGTGCACCACGCTCTCCCGGTGCACCACAATATCAATGGCGTCAATGGGCATATCAAACAGCCACTTGGCCTCAATAAATTCCAGCCCCTTGTTCATCATGGTAGCACTGTCGATGGTAATTTTTGCACCCATATCCCAGTTAGGATGCTTTAAGGCGTCCACCGCTGTCACATTTTCCAGCTCCGCTAAAGTCTTGCCAAAGAATGGTCCGCCGGAAGCGGTTAAGATCAGCTTCTTCACCGCGCCTTTTTCCGGGCTGCCTTGCAGGCACTGAAAAATGGCGGAGTGCTCGCTGTCCACCGGCAAAATATCCACACCGTAGGCCTTGGCGGTATTGGTCACCAAGTGCCCGCCGGCTACCAGCGTTTCTTTATTCGCCAGTGCCAGGGTCTTTTTGGCCTGAATGGCCGCCAGCGTGGGCTGCAAGCCCACCATACCCACTACGGCGTTCAGTACCGTATCCGCGCCGGAATAGGTAGCACATTCGATCAGGCCGTCCATACCGGATAGCACCTTGGTACCCGTATCTGCCACCCGGGTGCGCAGATCGTCTGCCGCAACCGGATCCATCATAGACACCAGATCCGGGCGAAACTCCCGAATTTGTGTCTCCATCAAATCAACGCGACGGTTAGCGGTCAGGCACACCACACGGTAGCCGTGCATACGGCAAACATCCAGGCTCTGCGTACCGATAGAGCCGGTAGAGCCTAAAAGAGCAATTCCTTTCATCTGGTTACCTCTTACTTAGAAAAAACAGTCAGTGCCAGCGCATAAGTCACCGGCAAAGTGAACATAGAGGAGTCAAACCGATCCATGACCCCGCCGTGGCCGGGAAAGATCTTGCCAAAGTCCTTTACGCCGAAATTGCGCTTAAGGACGGAAGCGGACAGATCGCCCATCATGCCCAGGAACGATACCGGCAGGCACGCAGCCAGCAGCACTGTAACGGCAAATTCGTCCATCTTAAAGTCTGCCAGCCGATTATACAGGATAATGGCCACCCCATTCAAAATCAGAGAAAAGATCAAGCCGCCAATGGCGCCCTCCACCGTTTTCTTCGGTGAAATGTTAGGGCTCATCTTATGCTTGCCAAAGGCCATACCTGCCAGCTGGGCGCCGCTGTCCGTTGCCAAAGCGCAGATCAAGCCGTAAAAGATCAAATAAATGCCGAACTGCTCGATTTGGAACATATCCCGCAGCCGGATAAAAACGGAAAAGCCAAAGGGCACCAGCGCCCCTGCAAAAACGGACACTGCCACATCTTCGAAGGTAGTATAGGCGTAGCCTTTGAGCATAGCCAGCAGTAACACCACCACCAGCGCAATCAGATACACAACGCCGGGAACCGCACCAATCACCTTGCCCCAAACTGCCTCACTGACCCAGGGAGTCAACGCCTTGGCAGAGGCAAAGAACGGCACGCAGGCCGCATAGCCGGTAGCCACCACGCGGATAAAGGTGTTCTCCACCTTGGCACAACGCATAATTTCGTTTGCTGCCACAGCCGCCAGAAAGGCGATCACAAGCACCAGCACCGGGGTATTGATCTGCCACACCACCACAGCCAGCAGCGCCAGCAGCACCACGGCGGTAATCACTCTCTGTTTCATCTTTTTCTCCTCTTATCTTCCGCCGAAACGACGGTTTCTATTCTCATAGGCGTGAAGCGCTTCGGCCAGATCCTGCTCCGTAAAGTCCGGCCACAGCACATCGCTGTACCAAAACTCGCTGTACGCCGCCTGCCACAGAAGGAAGTTGGACAGCCGCTGCTCGCCGCTGGGACGAATCACCAAATCGCAATCCGGCACCGTGTATACATTGGCGGATATATCGTCCATGGTGATCTCTCGCTTACCGCTTTGCAGCGCCCGGTTCACCGCCTGTACGATCTCCTGGCGGCCGCCGTAGTTGATAGCCACATACACCGTAGTACCGGTGTTGGCGGCGGTGTCTCGCTCACCCTGATCCATCAGCTGCAACAGCTCGTCGCTGATCCCCTCTCTCGAGCCGATAAACTTTAAGCGTATATTACCGGCCTGACTAATGTCTGCCTGCGCCTCCAGCAAATAATCCTTAAAAAGCCGCATTAGGGCGTCCACTTCCTCCGGCGACCGCTTCCAATTTTCAGTAGAGAAAGCATAAAAAGTCACATAAGGAATGCCGATACGCCCGCAAGCCTTAGAAATCGTGCGAAACACCTCAGCCCCCGCCTTATGTCCGGCAGAACGAGGTAAGCCCCGCTTTTTGGCCCAACGACCGTTGCCGTCCATGATAATGCCCACATGGTTGGGCAGCAGGGCAAAATCCGCGCTTTTTTGCTGCGGTGCAGCACTTTTTTTGTTAAACAGTGCCATAAGCGACCTCCCCGTAAAACGCATAGACGGGCGAATGCCCAGCCGCCGTACACAATCCATTGTTGCGCACAGCAGCCGGCAACCGCCCTCATCAAGTAAGAAAACAGGGCGTCCCCATTTTCTTTAGCTATTGGTTAGATAGACAGCACTTCCTGCTCTTTTTTCTTGGCCGCAGTCTCTGCCTGCTTCACATAATCATCGGTGATCTTCTGCAGCTGCTCCTCGCCGTCCCGCAGATCGTCCTCGGTGATCTCGCTGTTTTTCTTCATCTTTTTCAGCTCATCCATAAAATCGCGGCGCACATTGCGGATGGCCACCTTCGCCTCCTCGCCGCGCTTGGAGATGTCTTTGGTCAGCTCCCGACGGTGCTCCTCCGTCAGCTGGGGGAACGCCAAACGAATAACCTTGCCATCATTTTGCGGGTTAATGCCGATATCAGAGGTGTTGATGGCCTTTTCGATCTCCTTGAGTGTGGAGGCGTCCCAGGGCTGGATCACCAACATTCTGGCCTCCGGCACGCTGATAGCGGCCATTTGGTTAACGGGGGTGGGCACGCCGTAGTAATCCACCATCACCTTATCCAGTACGGCGGGATTGGCACGGCCGGCACGCACGGCGGAAAAGTCACGCTCCAAGGAAGTCATACACTTTTCCATTTTCGCTTTCGCATTGGTGTACAGTTCGGTCAATTCCATCTTTCTTTACCTCTCTTCGTTAGATACAAGCGTGCCGATCTTTTCGCCGGAGACGGCACGCACCACATTCTCCGGATCGTCCAGATTGAACACCAAAATGGACATATCGTTATCCTTGCACAGGCTAAAGGCGGTGGAGTCCATCACCTTCAGATCCCGGTTAATGACTTCCTTAAAGGTCACCTGATCGTACTTTACAGCGTCTGCGAATTTATTGGGATCCTTATCGTACACGCCGTCCACATTGGTGCCCTTGAGCAATGCATCTGCATTGATCTCCACCGCCCGCAGCGCCGCTGCCGTGTCTGTGGAGAAGAACGGAGAGCCGGTGCCGCAGCCGAAAATCACAATCCGCCCCTTTTCAAAGTGACGAATGGCCCGGTTGCGAATATAAGGCTCTGCAATCTGGCGCATTTCAATGGCCGTCTGCACCCGCACATTGGCGCCCAGCTGCTCCAAAGCGTCGCACAGAGCCAGCGCGTTCATTGCCGTTGCCAACATACCGATATGGTCCGCACGGGTACGATCCATATGTTCGCTGGAACGGCCACGCCAAAAGTTGCCGCCGCCGACCACAATGCCGACTTCCACGCCCAGGTCGGCTACTTTCTTTACCGCCGTGCAAATCTTAACCACCGTATCGTTGTCGATCCCGGTGCCTTTTTCACCGGCTAGCACTTCGCCGCTGAGCTTTAACAAAATCCGTTTATATGCTGTTGCCATACTTTTTTACCTCCGCCGTTTCAGCAAGCGCCGCAGGCCACAAACACGCCTGTGTACACACTTGCTCACTGTCCTCTATATCTTAATATATTTTTAGCATAAAGTAAATAGAATTTCTGAATTTTAGAAAAAACAGGTAAAAAAACAGACGAAAGATCAAGTGTCTTCCGTCTGTCAAAACAAAGGCTTCCTATCCTGTGGTCTTCGGTGTCTCCGGCTCCGGCTGGGTCAAACCGATCCCGGCTTGAAATCGCTGAATCAGCACATAGTCCCGCAGGTTTACATAGCCGTCATTATTCACATCGTAATAGTACCCCATCAATTTGTCCGCCGTGCGGCCCATATTGTCAAAGAAATAGCTGGCCACATTGGAAAGCGTGTTGGTACGCGTCGTGGCACAACGGCTGCAAGTATAGGTGCAGTTGGTGCCGTCGCAACCGGAAAACTTAAAATCATGGCCATAGGCGGGCACCACATTGGTGCGCGTAGTCTTGCAATAGCGGCAGGTGTCAACAGAGGAACCGGTCATTAGACAGCTGGCCTTGGCGATCACCCGGGTATCATAGTAACCGTCCACCCATTCTACATGGACCTGGGTGGTGTAAGTGTCATTGCACACGCTGCAAACATACGTATCAATCCGGTGGCCGGTGGCGTCTGTTTCACCCTCCGTGCACTGATAATCGTGCCCGGCGGGAATACTCTCTGCAATGCTTTGGTGACACGCGGTGCACACACCGGTCTTTTGACCATCCGTGGTACAGGTGGCAGGTACAACCACCGTCCACTCCTTCACCGTATGACCCGGTGCGGGAATGTTGATATATTGCAGTGCGGTGCATTTGCTGTTCTTGGTGGGTTCCTCCACCGTGCAGCGACGGATCAGTCGCCCGGTGGTGGTACAGCCGGGCTCGGTCAGCACCGTGTCCGTATAGCAGCCGTCCTTCCACACATAGTTGCCGTCCTCGTCCCGCACATGGGTGGTACGAATGGTGTCCGTGCTCTCATCGTTGCATTTAGCACAGCGCAGGTATTCAAAAATATGGCCGTTTTTCTCAGATTGATCGTCGGTTTGGATCACTTGCAGATCATGGCCGGTGGCAGCAATATCCTCGGTACGCAAATATTTCAGGCACTTGGAGCAGTACACATCCTGCTTGCCCTTGGCGGTACAGGTGGGTTTCTGGGTTACCACTGTATACGTCTCGGCGTGGTCGCATCCGCTGTCCGAAGCAACAAATTTGTATCCTTTTTTCTCGGCATACGCCTGGGTGGTGGAACCGCTGGAAGCATGGAAAGTCAGTGAGGACTGGCAGTTGGCAAAAGGATCCAGCGTGCCGTAATTCAAGTTAGGATTCTCCACAAACACATCCAGCAAAAAGCTGTTGTCAGAGAAGGCGGTGGTACCCACGGAAGTGATTTTCTCCGGCAAAATGAGGGTTACAAACTTGCAGCCGGCAAAAGCGGAAATGCCGATCTTGGCACACTTCTCCGGGAAAGTTACGCTATTGATCCCCGCCTTGCGAAACGCAAAATCGCCAATCTCCGTTAAAGTCTCCGGCAGACGCAAAGTTGTAAATTTGGTGTCGTTCTCAAAGGCATTCATATGGATCTTGGTAATTTTGGTATCCTGTAAATTGACGGTGGACAGTGCCGTACACCCGGCAAAGGCATAACGGTTCACCTCCGTAATGGTGGAAGGCAAAATCACCGTTTGAACAGAGGTCATCTCAAAAAAGAGATAGTTGCCCAACACCGTCACGCCCTCGCTGATCACCACCCGCTTAATGGAGTCGCGGGAATTGTACCAAGGGCAGCGCTTTACAGAGGAGCCAAAGTTAATATTCATATTGGAATAGTTATTGGTGGCGCCGCTGCCGGTAAGGGTCAGCACCCCGGTGCCGGTGTCAATATTATATTTAATATTATCGCCGCAGCTGCCGCTGGTGGCCGCCGTTGCCGCAAAGGCAAAAGACGCGCCGCCACCCAGCACGGTACACAGCATGACGATGCTTAAAATCACAGATAGCCATTTTTTCATATGCAATCCTCCAAAGCGCAAATTGCCGCCGCCTGCACACACAAGTGCAAACGCCTTTGCTTTCATCATACCACAAAGCTCCCGCCTGTGCAAGGCGGGAGCAGATTTTGGACACCGGTGGCAAAAGCGCACCGGATTTTAGTATTGTAGATCACATGGCACATTTTTTACAAGGCGTATGGTTCTTTTTCGCCTCTTTCAGCGTGGTTTTAATGGGATGCTTTCCGGCGCAGCTTTTTATATAATGATACTTTTTGCCGGTGGGCGAAACATACACCGTATTCCCCTTTGGCGCCGATTTCTTTGCGCTGCCGGTGTTCTTCGTTTTGCTCCAGGTGCTGTAATATTTGGTGCTCTTGTGGTCGGTTTTCACCGTCTTATAGGTGCGCACACGCACATAGTATTTTTTGCCGTTTTTCAGTCCGGTAATGGTTTTTTTGGTGGTGCTGTTTTTGCTCACCGTGACCGTTTTTGCGTTTTTAAAGTTCGACGATGTACTGTACTGGATTTGATACCCGGTGGTTTGGGCGGTCTGCTTTTTCCAAGTTACGGTAATCTTCTTTTTCCCACCAGTCACTTTGCTGATCGATGTTCCCTTTGGCTTGACGGTAAAGTACACGGTGCGCGAGCCCTTGTACTTCCCCTTCAGTTTCACCTGTACGCCATAGCGCCCAACAGCCTTGCACCCTTTGGGATAGTTCACCGTGTAATCAGCACCTGCTTTTAACTGTTTGCCGGTACTGTCTTTCACGGTCACCGACGGTTTTTGCACCTTGCCGTTATAAGTATAAACCGTCTTTGCCAACTTGGGCGCTGACACCTTAGCAATCTTTGCAGCGGAAGTGACCTTTGTGTAACCGCAAGCCGTACAAACTGCGCTGGTTTGCGCGCGCCCATCACTGTTAAAGGATGCCGGCGTGATTTTTGTAACTATCTTTGTCGTCCTATGCTTGCACACGGCAGCGCTGCCTTTTTGAGTTGTGGCCTGAATTCCACTGTTTTGCACCTGCATCTGAATGGTGCCCATTTGATCCGTTCGATAGATTTTGGCCTTAACCGCCTGCAATCGCTGCAAAGCTTGGGCCGTAGGGTGGCCGTAACTGTTTCCTGCCCCAACGGAGATTGCCGCGTACTTTGGTGCAGCTTCTGCAAGGAAGGAGGCAGAGGAAGACCCAGCGGAGCCATGATGCGCCACCTTTAGAATATCCGTTTGCAGATCAGTACCGCTGTTCACCAGCGACTGCTCCACCGTGGACGAAATATCACCGGTCAGCAACAAGGAACGATTGCCGCACTGCACTTTCAGCACCAGAGACGCATCGTTGGCGTTCTTTGCCCCTGTGCCGTCACTGAGTACCTGCACAGTGGTGCCGCCTACCTGAAACCGGGAATTCGCAGTCGGGTTCGCCGTTTTGCTACCGGGTTCATTCTTGATAGCAGAGAGATAATTCTTGTAGCACTTTGTGTTGGTCTTGTACGGCGAATAATAAGAATAATTCACCTGAAAGCGATTATAAATTTGCGGTAACCCGCCGATATGGTCCTCGTCCGGATGGCTGGCCACCACATAATCCAAGGTGGAAATGGATTTGCTGCGCAGACAATCCTCAACCGCTTGGGCATGAACAGCTTTACCTCCATCCACCAGCATTCGGTGTCCGTTGCTTTCTACCAGAATGCTGTCGCCCTGATCGCAATCAATAAAAGTGACTGTCATGGACGGCTGCGCCCCATTGGCCACCGCTGAACTGCCTACCGTCAGCCCCAAAAGCAGCAAAGCGCTGCATATTATACTGCCAAAATTTTTCATTCCGTCATCCTTCTTTTCTTTGTATTGAATTCCATTTCATTCTAACATATTTTACTTGTTATTGCAACCGTTATTCACGGCGCAATACCAATATCAGCACCAAAACGCCGAACAGGCGCAGAGGTTTTTCCGGGTAAAATTGATTATACCGCCGCAAAAAAAGCGCTCGGGCCATACCGAGCGCTTTTCTTTTTTATTCGCTGCAAAGCAGATTAAAACCATTCCTTCTGCTGTGCTTCATAAGTTTGATAAAATTCCTGATCTGTTTTCGTTAAATAAATGATACCCTCAATAATACCGATAACTTCCATAACAGCGGCTCCGATGCCAAAGGTCAGCAAGCTCACCAGCAGCATAATCACGCCGGACTTAGTATAGCCCAGATAAAACTTGTGAATACCCAAAGAACCTAAAAGAATCGCCAACAAACCGGCGGCAATCTTACTCTTTTGCGGCGCTTGTCCCCCAAAGGGCTGCTGGTACACAGGGTTGGGGCCTGCTGAGTAATAGGCATTTTCATTTGGTTGATACGCAGTCTGCTCCGCTTGCCGGCCGGCATTCGTCGGGTTCACACCGGCGCCGCACTGTGTGCAATAATTTGCGCCCTCCTCTATCGTGGCGCCGCAATTTTTACAAATCATATTCTCTCCTCCGTATTCATCTAAAGTCCAACAATGCTGTGCAAGTACAGTATATAAAAATGCGATATTCTTGTCAAGTGGCCGGCAGCGTGGTTACCAAATCCATACCGCCCAATGTGGTCGCCGTCGGCGTGCCTTGCAAAGTGCTACGGGAAATCAGCGAAAACAACAAAACAACCTATCCAAGATACAAGAAATTGCATTTATAATCAAAGGACAAAACAACCCCTGTCCACACTCGCGTGTGGGCAGGGGTTGTTTTGTTGTGACTGAAGTAATTGTATACGAAGTTTATTTTCTTTCAATTTTTTGATGCTATATTGAGGATCCTGCTACTTAAACTTCTCAATTGCATCAATTTTACTGAAAGCCAAAATAACAACCACTCCACCAGTATTCACTACACGATCGAAATTAACTTATCCAATATTTTTCTCCAAACCACATTAAACCATTTTGTTTTGCCAAACCACCTTACTAATATTGGACTAATCGCATAACACACTTTGATAAATAATCTGCCAAAAATATTTTTTGAAAGTTCGTTATCTCTAAAATCACGAAGCACGAGCACCTCGGGCGCATCATAAGAACCATATACACAAGTGGCAATATAACAGCCTTCTTTTTGATTAGCGGATTGTGTTGCCGGTTTTCTCTTTTTGCTCCAAATGTCATCCTCCTCGTCCTCTAACAGCATCTGCTCCATATTATCATCGTCATAGCCCTCACAACGACCACTGTACCCGAATGTGTTTTGAAATTCTTCATCCAATTCATCATGTTTCATAATCATTCTCCAATAAATCCCGAAAACATTCCAAGCTCTTTTAATTCGCTTTTATTGAATTTCCACAAGAAGAAATCAATTTTTTTAACCGGCGATATCTTGTCGGAATACTCCGGATAATAACAATCAAACAATCGAAGGGCCTCTAAACACCCTGACGTTTGAAAATAATTATGATATTTGTCCACCAACTGTTTATAAATGCCAATCGCATTATTGTATTGTGATTCTTTATCTTTAATACTCGGTACAGAAGGAATACCCAAATTCAATCTAACATTTTTATCAAATATAGGCATCATTGGATTTATAGTATGTAACATTTTTGAGCAAAAAGATGTTTCAATCCTATTTGTTTTTTCGAGAATATAGCGTAAGCATGTTTCAAAGTTCAAGTCCTTGTTATGCTTATTTTCTTCAAAGAATCCATAAAAATATAATTTTCGTTCTTTTTTCATTCTCCTGACAATATAAAACTTGTCAATTGCTTTTCTGCACGCATCATCAGGATTATTCAAATCGCTTTGGTCAAACAAATTCATTATTTCACTATACAATTCAATTCCTTCACGCATTTTTTCCATTTGTGCATGCAAAGATTGTTTTTCCATAAGGCCTCCTTGACACATTCATGATCGTCATCGATTTATTCGTGCCTCTTAACAAAGCATAAAAAAACCTGCCAAAACAGTGAGTTCTAACAGGTCTTAATAAGTTATGCAATGTTCAGTTAAAATCGATTAGCCGTTGATCTGCTTTGCGATCTCTTCAGCGAAGTTCTCCTCGCGCTTTTCCAGGCCCTCGCCCTTCATCATACGCACGAAGCCGGTGCACTTGATTTCCGTGCCCAGTGCCTTAGCCACATTGTTAATGTAGGTCTGTACATTCTCGTGGTTCTCGGCCTTTACGAACTCCTGGTCTACCAGGCAGTTCTCCTTGTAGAACTTGCCCAGCTTACCGGCAGCGATCTTCTCCAGCACCTGCTCCGGCTTGTTAGCCATCTTGGGATCTTCTTTCAACTGTGCGGAAAGAATGCCCTTCTCGTGCTCGATCACCTCAGCGGGAACGGAAGCCTCATCCAGATAAGAGGGGCTCATAGCGGCGATCTGCATAGCCACATCCTTGCCCATTACCTTGAACTCGTCAGTAGCGGCCTTGCTCTCGTCAGCCACATCAAAGCCAACCATAACGCCTACGGAACCGCCGGCGTGAATGTAGGTGGCCACAACACCGTCCATCACCTCAAAGCGACGGATCTTCATGTTCTCACCGATGGACAGGATCAGGTCGTTCAGCGTCTCGGTCACGGTGCGGTCGGTGCCGTCATAAGCGGTAGCGCACAGCGCCTCTACATCAGCGGGAGCGGTAGCGATAATGGTGCGCGCCACGCCCTTTACAAAGTCCATGAACTTATCGTTCTTGGCAACAAAGTCGGTCTCAGAGTTGACCTCAACGGTGACAGCCTTCTTGGCAGCCTCGTCATAATAAGTGTACACAACGCCCTCGGCAGCGATACGGGCGGACTTCTTCTCGGCAGCAGCCAGACCCCGCTCACGCAGGAAGTCGATTGCCTTGTCCATGTCGCCGTCTGCTTCGGTCAATGCCTTTTTGCATTCCATCATACCAACGCCGGTCTTTTCACGCAGCGCCTTAACATCCATAGCGGTAAATGCCATTGTGTGTTCCTCCTTGAATTCAGTCTAAAATCTATCGGCAGAATTACTCTGCTTTGTCAGCCTTGTCTGCTTTCTTTGCGGGCTTCTTAGCCGGTTTCTTCTCCGCAGCGGGAGCCTCGGCAGCCTCGTCGGCAGTGTCCTTACCGTCACGGCCCTCGATCACAGCGTTCGCCATTGCACCGGCGATCAGCTTAACCGCACGGATAGCGTCGTCGTTGCCGGGGATCACATAGTCGATCTCGTCAGGATCGCAGTTGGTATCTACGATAGCCACGATGGGCAGACCCAGTTTGATGGCCTCAGATACAGCGATGCGCTCCTTGCGGGGGTCAACGATGAACATAGCCTGCGGAATCTTCTTCATCTCGGTGATACCACCCAGGTATTTCTCCAGCTTCTCGATCTCCAGCTCCAGACCGGCCACTTCCTTCTTGGGCAGCATATCAAAGGTGCCGTCCTCAGCCATAGCCTTCAGCTGCGCCAGACGAGCCACACGGCCGCGAATGGTCTTAAAGTTGGTGAGCATACCGCCCAGCCAGCGTGCGTTAACATAAGGCATACCGCAGCGCTCAGCCTCTTCCTTAATGGACTCCTGGGCCTGCTTCTTGGTGCCTACGAAGATGATCTCGCCACCATCGGCAGCCACATCGTGAACGAACTTGTAAGCCTCGTCCAGCTTCTTCACGGTCTTCTGCAAGTCGATAATATAGATACCATTACGCTCGGTGAAGATATACTCCGCCATTTTGGGGTTCCATCTTCTGGTCTGGTGACCGAAGTGCACACCTGCTTCCAGCAGCTGCTTCATAGAAACTACATTTGCCATAATTAAGTTCCTCCTTTAGGTTGATCCTCCACCGTGCGGCATGGCAACGCCCCGTACATAGCACCAGGGGCAGACCGCAGCGGTGTGCGTATTCCGTGCATTGCATATATTTATAAATTTATATATACCACACGAATGCCGTAATATAATAGCACGCCCGGTGCAAAAAAGCAAGAATAATTTTCAAATTTCCTGCCATTTGCCGGACAAAATCAAAAATGCCGCACCTGCCCCGGGGCAAATGCGGTATTTCTATTTATTTTTTATGCTTTTTGCCACTTTGCTGGTGGATATACAGCCGCTCCACCTGGTCGCGGGCAAAGTCCTCGGCGCTGTCGTCCAAAGGAGTCAGGGCGAAGCTGGGATCCCGACGGCGCATGGCCGTCTCAATCAGCTTGTCTGCCAAAGACGGATTCTTGGGCAGCACCGGGCCGTGAGAATAGGTGCAAAATGTGTTTTTATAGTGCACGCCCTCAGTGCCGTCCCGGCCGTTGTTGCCGTAGCCGGACACCATCTTGCCTAGTGGCGCCACGCCCTTGCCCAGGTAGGTGCGCCCGGAGTGGTTCTCAAACCCGATCACTGGACCGAATTCCGTATCAAAGGCGTAATTGCCGATGAGCCGCTCTTTTTCGCCCACGGTGTAAAAATCCACCGCGCCGATATAATCCAGCCGCTCGCCGGTATACGTCTGGTAATACTTGCCCAGCATTTGGTAGCCACCGCAGATCGCCAGCACCACAGTGCCGTCTGCCACTGCACGGCGGATCTCCTCGTCCTTGCCCCGGTGCAGGTCCTCCAGCAGTACCTCCTGCTCAAAGTCCTGGCCGCCGCCGATAAACAACAGGTCGTACTTAGTATGGTCAAAGGGGTCGCCTACGGAGATCTCGTCTACCGTCACCTGGATTCCCCGCTGCCGACAGCGATATTGCAGGCACATAATATTGCCTCGATCGCCGTACAGATTCAGCAGATCCGGGTACAAATGCGCAATTCTCATTTCCAAAACGCCTCCTTGCCGAAATGCTCCGCAAACTTAGGCCGCATAGCCATCATTGCCGTATAAGTGGGCACCACAAACACATCGCCCTTGCACCGGAGCACCGTTTGCAGCACATCGTCTGTAATTTCCGCATCCATTCCGCTGTATTTCAGCCGCAGGGCCATATCGCCGCTGCGCTTGCCGGCAGCATAGATCTTGCCGTCCGCCTGAATATCTGCGTCCCAGATCCAGCTGATGTCCCGGCCGTCCGCTGCATTGTCGTTCAGGCAAAAGATCACCGTCTTGTCACCCTTAAACTGGCTGATATAGTTGCAGGTTTGGGTCAGCCCCGCCGGGTTCTTCACCAGGATCATCCGCACATTGCCAAACTTCTCCATCCGGCCAAAGGCGCCGCTAAAGCGTTCCAGCGCGTGGAGCGCCGTCTCCCGGTCAATTCCCAGACTCACCAATGCGGCCAAGGCGCCGATGCCGTTATAGATATTGTACACACCGCCCAAGTTAATCTTCACCGGCGTGGTGCCGTTTAACATAACGGTGCTGCTGTCCGGCGTGGTCTCCACAATATCCGTCACATTATAATCCGGGGTCTCCCGGCAATAGCCGCAGCCGGGGCAGCGGTATTTGCCCAGGTGTGCATAGGTAAAATAGTCATATTCCAGCTGGTGCTTGCAGTGGATGCAACGAGTGCCGTCCCGCACGGCGGAGGTTTGGTCCAGAGGCACACTGACCCCGTAGGTCACCGTGTTCTCCCGCTTCAAGGTGTTGGTCAGGGAGCAGTCGCCGTTGATCACCAAAGTGGCCGCCGGCAAATTGTTCACCGACTCCTGAATGGCGGACAGCGTGTGAGACACCTCGCCGTACCGATCCAGCTGATCGCGGAACACATTGGTCACCAACACCACCTTGGCTTTCAGGTACTTACTGACGGTACGAAAAGCGTTTTCGTCGCACTCAATGACCGCATACTCCTTGGTGCACTTGCCGCTGTTGGTAGAATTCAGAATAAAAGAAGTGGTAATACCGGTAATCAGATTGGCGCCGGAGCGGTTGATAAAGTAGGACTTGCCTGCTTCTTTCAGCCCCTCCTCCACAATACGGGCGGAGGTGGTCTTGCCGTTGGTGCCGGTAATCACGATCACCTTGACCCCCTGAGAGAGCTTGGCCAAAATATCCCGCTTAAAGAACAGCGCAATACGCCCGGGTAGGGTGGTAGCCCCATAACCCAGCAGGTTCATCACCTTGGTAATCAACTTGGTAAGAAAAATAATCATAGCAAAAAGGAATTGCACTTCTGCAAAAATGTGTTACAATAAGCCTGTAACCGGGCGGCTGACCCACCGCCCACAGAGAATGCGAGGTAATAAAATATGGATTATTTAGAGCCGATGACAGCGGCTGTACGTGCCGCCGCCAACATCTATCGCAGTGCAAAAAACGATCTGCACATTGAAGTGAAGGGCGAGGACAAAAACAACCTGGTCACCGCCTATGATAAACAAATTCAAGATTTTCTGTACAAAGAGCTGTCTGCCGCGTTCCCCGGCTGCGCTTTTCTCGGCGAAGAGGGCGGCGGTAAGATAGAGGTACCCATGGGCCTTTGCTTTATCATCGACCCTATCGACGGCACCACCAATTTTATCCGGAATTTTGAGCACAGCGCCATCAGCGTTGGTCTGGCAGTAGACAGAAAGATGGTGGCCGGCGTGGTCTACGATGTAGACAAAGACAACCTGTACGCCGCGCAGCGAGGCTGCGGCGCTACTTTAAACGGCCGTGCCATTCATGCGAACCGCAGTGACCTGGACCACTCCCTGCTGCTCTTCGGCAGTTGTCCATACGAACGGGAACTGGCGCACCGCACCTTCCAAATGGTAGAGAAAGCCTACACCCGGGTGCTGGAAATCCGGCGTACCGGCTCTGCCGCACTGGATATTTGCTATGTGGCGTCCGGCAAGGCCGATCTGTATTTTGAATTGATCCTGCGACCCTGGGACTACGCGGCCGCCATCGTTATTGTAGAAGAGGCCGGCGGCGTGATCTGCACCACAGAGAACCAACCCATGCCCATTGACCAAATCGTCGGCGTGCGCTGCGGCAACGGCGAGAACCTGGCGGAATTTGATGCCTTGGTGCAGAACCTGTGAGGTACTACACCTCCGTCAATCGCTACTTGCAGCAGCGCTTCGGCTGCAAGGTGTATAAAGTAGCGCTGTCCGGCGGCTTTACCTGTCCCAATCGGGACGGCACACTGGACAGCCGAGGCTGCATTTTCTGTTCCCGAGGGGGCAGCGGCGACTTTGCCGGTGATCCTGCACAGTCGATAACCGAGCAGCTGTGCCGCGGCAAAGCTACCTTGGCAGGAAAAATCAAGAACGGCAAGTATATCGCCTACTTTCAGTCCTATACCGGCACCTATGCGCCGGTAGAACGGCTGCGTGCGCTCTATACGGAGGCACTGGCCGATCCGCAGGTGGTAGCGCTATCGGTGGCCACACGGCCGGACTGCCTGCCGCCTCAGGTGCTGGATCTGTTGGCAGAACTGAACCAGCAAAAGCCGGTGTTCGTAGAACTGGGATTGCAAACCATCCACCGGAACAGCGCCGCCTACATACGCCGTGGCTATCCCCTGTCGGTCTTTGATCAAGCGATGGCAAATCTAACAGCCATCGGGGTCAACAAAGTGGTACATATTATTTTAGGTTTGCCCGGAGAAAACCGAGACCAAATGGCAGAAAGCGTGCGCTACGCCGTGGACCATGGAGCCGACGGGTTGAAACTGCAGCTGCTCCATGTACTCCGGGACACAGATCTGGCAGCGGACTATGCCGCAGGTAAATGCCCGGTGCTCACTCTGCCGGAATACTTAGACACGCTGGACGCCTGCTTACAACAGGTGCCAAAGGAAGTGGTCATTCACCGGCTCACCGGCGACGGTCCCAAACGGGATCTGATCGCACCCCTGTGGTCGGCAGACAAAAAGGCGGTGCTAAACGCCATCCATGCCCGCTTTGCGCCCTATCCTTTGCAGGACGGAACATCGTCTATTATCATACACGATTCCGCCGCTGAAATAAAGGGGTAAACCCAACTTTTTTCAAATTTACGGAATAAACCAAACGCCTGTCTGTTGACAGGCGTTTGGTTTATTTTGTGGGCGGGTCAAATTCAATGAGTATGTTGCTGCTTAGAAAATGCAGAGAGGCATAAGTACCGTCCTCATTCTGGTAGAGCACAAATTTGCCTGCCGGTACAGTTCCCTGATATTTGTAGCCGTCCTGCGTCTTTTGGGCCTGTAATTCGCCGTTTTGCCGGAGTACGGAGAACACGTCATAAAGGGCAATAGCCGGGTTGGTGTTCTCCAAATCCTGTGCCCTGGCTTCGTACTCCATACCGTCAAATCGGTAGCGTACCATCGTGCCTGCACAGGTCATCACCATGCCCCTGGCTGCCGTGTCGCCCACGGTGACGGTAACCGTTCCATCGGTTCGACAAATTTTGCAGTGATAAGAAAAATCCCCCGCTGTGACCACTGCCGACTGTTCAAAGTCCGCCGTCACATCGGGGGTATATTGTTTGGTTGCGCAGCCGCCCAGGGCCAGCAAAAGAAGCACACTAAAAAGCGAGAGCCACCGTTTCAAAAAGCATCCGTCCGTTATTCAAATTCAGACATCAGCGCACCCAGCAGTTCCGTCATATCCGCCACGGTCATACCCCGGGCAGACAGTTCTCTGGCGGTAATATCACCGCACAGCCCGTGGATGTACACACCGGCCTTGGCTGCTGCCAGCGGCTCCAGTCCCTGTGCTAAGAACGAGCCAATCATGCCGGACAGTAGATCGCCGCAACCGGCCATGGCCATGCCCGGATTACCGGTACGGTTAATGCACACCTGCTCCCCGTCCGTAATTACCGTGTCTGCGCCCTTGAGCACCAGAATCACGCCGTAGCGGCGGGCAAAGTCCACAGCCGTACCTACCCGATCCGCCTGCACGCGCTCTACGGTCTTGCCGCACAGGCGCGCCATTTCGCCCGGATGCGGAGTCAAAACCACCAGGGTGTGGATGTCCTGTAATATAGTTATGCGTTCGCTCAGGCAATTTATACCATCTGCGTCTAACAAAACCGGCTTTTTACATTCTTTCAGTACCTGGCTCACCAAGACGGAAGTATCGTCATTGACCCCCAGGCCGCAGCCCATCACCACTGCGTCCGCCCAGGGCAGGCCCTCTAAGATCCCGGTAAGTGCACCCATAGAAATGGTCTTTTGCTCATTCTCCGTTACCGGCTCAAAAATCGGCTGGGTCAGGTGGGCAGCCAACAGCGGATACGCCGACTTGGGACAAACACACTTTAGCAGTCCCACGCCGGTGCGCAGCGCACCACCGGCACAAATCACTGCTGCACCGGGCATACGGTAGGAGCCGCAAATTTGCAGCAAATGGCCATGGCTGCCCTTGTTGGCATTTTTATTCAATTTGGGCAGTGCCGCCTGCACTTCTTTTTTGGTAACGGTATGGGCGTAAGGCTCCCGATAACAACTCTCCGGAATGCCGATATTCACCACCACCGTCTTGCCGCATAGCCCGTTGGACGGCGGCAGCACATGGGCATATTTCAGTGTAGAAATGGCAATGGTCAGATCAGCCCGCACCGCCTGCTCTGCCGCACCGGTAGTGGCGTCCGTACCGCTGGGGGTGTCCACAGCGATCACCGTAGCTCCGCTGTCGTTGATGGCAGCGAACACCGTATCAAAGGGCGATCGCGGCGCACCGTGAAATCCAATGCCAAACACGCAATCTACCACAAAGGGGGCATGCACCGCTTCATTGGAAAAAGAACGCACCTCCACGCCGTCCTCCACCGCTGCGTTATAGTATGCCAGCGGTTCCGGCAAAGTGGGCGCCTGATCGGCCAGCACAATATAGGCGGGCACATCGGCAGCACGCAGCCGCCGGGCAATCACAAAGCCGTCCCCGGCATTTTTACCGTTGCCGCAAACCACCGCCACCGGCTGCCCTTTCATTTGGTCGCCGTACAAAGCCAACATTTTATCGGCACACATGAGGCCTGCCCGCTCCATCAGCTGCGCCTCGGTAAACAGGCCGTCAAAAGCCCGATTTTCCACCGCGCGAATCTCATCTCGTGTTAAAATGCGCATACCATCACTCCAATAACAAAACCGTGGCTACTGCATAGTCCCCATCGTGGCTGATGCTCAATTTTGCTGACCGCTTGCCGTCAAAATACGGCTTGCCCCGATCATCGTGCAGCACGGTAAGGGCATTTAGAGGCAACTGCAAACCGGTGCCCAACGCCTTGTAGTAGGCCTCCTTGGCGGCAAAAATACCGGCAAAGCTCTCGGTCGTTTTACAGTATGCCCGCTCCGGCTCGGAAAACACCCTCTCCGCAAAGCCGGGAATTTGCAGGCTCTTTTCCATTCTGGACACCAGCACCAGATCCGTACCTATCTCAATCATGGCGCTCCCCCGTTGGTTCAAAGCTAAAGCTGAACACCCGGTTGCCCGGTGTGTTGCGGGTATGGCCATGGCGCGGCACAGGCCCGCAAGCATTGGACCCGGCACCCAGTTGATATTGATCCAAGTGTATACAGGTGGTGCCCCCTGCCGTCAATTCCTCCCGGTGCCGTGCCTTGGCACACCGCTGGGAAGTATACGGATCCGCTGCAAAGGTCATAGGCGCATCAATGGCGTCAAATCGCAGTCCAAAGCCCTGCTGATCTGTCACCTGCGCCCAGCGGGTATCCGTTCTGGCGCTGCTCTCCTGGGGTTTAATATAGTCCTCATGCATCGTCGCCACCGCTGTCTCAAAAATACCGGTGTGGCAATGCAGATTATAATCCGACAAATTGGGATACGGTCCCATGCCGTAATATCGCACCTGATCAAAGGCAGACGGCATTTCCAGCACCACACCGTAGCGCGGCAGGTGCCGCAGCCGCCGATTGGGTCGCAGACACAGCACATCCAGGCGCACCTTACCGGTGCGGTACACGGTATAAGTAAGCCGGAAACTGCCCAACCGGGGCACACGCGGTCCGGCCAGCACATAGTCTGCCGTGATCTCCACCCCATTGTCCGTGACCATATACATTTTGGCAACGGTGCCGGACTTCTTGATGTAAAAGCCGGCACGGTCCAGACCCAGCCGCTCCCAGTTGCGGCGCAGATTCATATCATTATCCAGCGGCGCCCGATACAGAGCCACTGCCGGTCCGATCTCGCCCTCCGGATCCGGGTGGAGCAGCGGCACGCCGTCCACTACATAATCCTCGATTTGGCCGGTGGTGCCGTTAAAGACCAGGTGGCCCCGATCAAAGTACACCCACAGCTTGTTTTCACTGACCTGTGCCCTAGGTGCAGGCACACCGGGTACAGTGAAAAGGGGTGTAGGGGCGGTCAAAGTAAACTGTTCAAAGCCCAGTTCCTCCTCTCCGCGCAAATAGCGCACCAACAGCACATTGTGACAACTGCTGCGCTGCGTCAGCTCAAAATCGAAAGTCAGCTCTCGCATTTCCAGCGGGCTCAAGGTCAGATCCGCCTGTCCGCTGACCACCGGAATACCGTCACTGAGCAGTTCCCACCGAACTTGGATTTGCAGCGTGGCAAAACGCAGCATGCTCTGGAACAAATAGCGGTTTTCGTCCACCGCCGTTGCCCGCACCGGGCGGTATGCATTTTTCATTTGATAAGCCCCTGCATGGGGGGTTCGATCCGGGAAAAACAAACCGTCGGTGCAAAAATTACTGTCGTGTTTGTTTTCACCGTGATCGCCGCCGTAGGTGTAATGCACCGGGCCGTCTGCATGGTAAGCCGCATGGTCGCAGAACTCCCAAATACAGCCGCCCAGCATATTGTCGCCTCGGTAAAAGTCCTGCACATACGGTTCCAGATCCCCGGCGCCCATACCCATGGCATGGGCGTACTCGCACAGGAAGTACGGCGCTTTATAATACTTTGGCAGCGCCCCCTTGCCCTCAGCAATCATATGCACCCGATTATGCCAAGGGTACATCTCGCTGACCACATCATAGCACCATCGGGGGGTGCGCACCACAGCTTCATAATGCACAGGAACCGTTGTGCGCTTTTTTAATTCTTGATAGCAATAATCCTGGTTTTTATATCCATGAGATTCGTTGCCTAACGACCACATCGTAATACAGGGATGATTCCGATCCCGGCAGAACATGCGCTCCACCCGATCCCAAAAATGCCCCCGCCACTTGGGATTATGGCTCAGCGCGCCGGGACGATGCATCTCCACTTGACAACCGTGGGTCTCAATATCCGCCTCGTCTACCACATACAAGCCATAGCGATCACACAGATCTAAGAAGGCAGGATCCGGCGGGTAGTGCGAAGTGCGCACGCAGTTCACATTAAACTGCTTCATCAACTGCACATCCCGCTCCATATCCGAAAGGGTCATTGCGTAGCCCCGCACCGGGTGGGAGTCATGGTGATTGACCCCCAGCAGCTTAATGGGCTGATCGTTGAGATAAAACACATTTCCCCGAATCTCAATATGCCGAAAGCCTACCGGGCGGCACACAGCCTCCCTGGTGCCTTCCGTACCGGTCAGCTCCAGCAAAAGATCATAGAGCACCGGCGTTTCTGCGCTCCAAGGCTCCACTTCCAGCGCACCAAAGTTCAAATGCGCCGTACCGGCAGCATTCTCCACCCGTTGGGCAGCCACTTCCCTACCCTCTTGCAGTAAAGTGGCCTTTACCTGACCGCTGCCGCTGCCCAGAGACAAATCCAGAGACAGGGTGTATTTGCCGTCGGCATAATCGGTATGTACCACATAATCTTCCAAGCAGAACGCCCCGTGGCTGCGCAACAGTACATCCCGGAAGATACCGTTCTCCCGGAACATATCCTGGCATTCCATATAGGTGCCGTTGCACCATTTATGATTAACCACCGCCACCCGGTTCACCCCGGCGTGCAGGTAAGGGGTCAGGTCAAAAGCCGCCGTGTTGTGACTGCCTTCGCTGTAACCTACATACCGATCGTTACAAAACAGATCCAAAGACCCGGCAACGCCCAAAAAGGTGATGGTATGGTGCAGTGCGGTATTTTCAATTTCAAATTCCTTTACATACACGCCCACCGGGCAATCAACCGGAATTTGGGGCGGTTTGGGTGCAAAGGGATAGCGCGCGTTTACATAGTACGGCTCCTCATAGCCGGTGTGCTGCCAAGTGGAGGGCACAGACACGGTGTCCATCTCCGCCACTATTGCATCCAAATCTGCCGGCAGATCGCTTTCTTTCGCATAGTAGCAAAAGCGCCAGTCCCCGGACAGACAGGTCACCCGGTCCGAAGAATAGCGCGCAGTCACCGGGTCGCTCTCCAACGCATCCTGTGCCGTAGAAAAGGACACGAAGTACGCCGCCGGAGGCAGCAAATTGTCTTTGTAAACCGAAAAGTCATTGTAGTTTGGGGTGCGTAGAGAATCGCTCATAAGTTCACCTGAAAAAAGGGCGAACAAACATAAGAATGATTGCTCGCCCGAATTGTTATGTTTGTGCGCCCTTTACGCCATAAAGGAGCGGATCACCGCTTCGCAATCCTTGGCGTCCATAATCTTGGGCACGGGATACAGCGGGTTACCTTCCTTCAGCGCACGCTGAACCAGAAGCGGAATATCCTCCTCTTTGATCATGTCAAAGGTACTTGGAATATTCATATTCTCGTTCATCTGGCGAATGGCAGCGATAAAGGCCTTGCCCTTATCCGCCGTAGACATACCGGGTGCAGACACACCGGCAATATCCGCCAACTTGGCCAGTTGGGGATAAATGCAGTCGCCATAGTAATCCAGCACATAAGGCAGGATCACTGCATTGGCCAAGCCATGGGGTGTACCGTACAGGCCGCCCAGGTTATGGGCAATGGCATGCACATAGCCCACATAAGCGTGGGTAAAGGCACGGCCGGCCAAATAGGAGCCCTTAAGCATATTGCCCCTGGCTTCCAAATCCTTTCCGTCTGCGTAAGCCTTCTCCAAATTGGCGAAGATCAGCTTCACAGCCTCCTCAGCTTCTGCAATAGTCTCCTTGGTGTTGCTCTTGCCGATGTAAGCCTCAACTGCATGGGTGAGTGCGTCCATACCGGTGGTCGAAGTGATGTGCGGCGGCAAACCTACGGTCAATTCCGGGTCAAGCACCGCATACTTGGGACGAAGACAGGTATCGTTGACGGCATTCTTCTCATGGGTTTCAGGATCCGTGACAACAGCAGCAACCGTGGTCTCAGAACCGGTACCGGCAGTGGTAGGTACGGCAAACAGCGGCGGTAATTTCTTGTGCACTTTCAGCTGGCCGCGCATGGCGCGCACAGACTGATTGGGCTTTACCACACGAGCAGCGGCAACCTTGGCGCAGTCCATCGCAGAACCGCCGCCAAAAGCAATGACGCCCTCGCAGCCGTTTTTGACATACATGTCCTTACACTCCTCAATGCAGGGGATCGTAGGATTCGGGCGCACGCCGTCATATACCACATAAGCAATGCCGACCTCGTCCAATTTCGCAAACAGCGGATCTAACAGATGCAGTGCGATCAAACCCTTGTCGGTTACCACCAGCACCTTTTTTACGCCCTTGCTCTTAATCAGCTCAGGCAGGCGCAGTACGGAACCGGCACCCTCCAACAGCTGGGGTGCGGACCAGTCCATAAAACACATGGCTACCTTAAAAACGCGCTGATAAATTCTGTACCAGCACTTTTTAAGTGTCCAAAGCATAAACTTTACCTCCTTTACAAAAAATTTCAATTCCATTGTACCGAATTCGCCGCCGTATTGCAAGCCATTTTGCAAAAATTCCCTTTCATTTTCAATTTTAATATGCTAAGATATGCATAATGAAGCACACGGAAAGGGGCAACACCCACATGGCAAAGGAACAACTTATCTTTTGCGGCAGCAGCGAGACCTTTCTCGACAAAGCGCTCACCGCAGACAGCAATGCGGACAACGGCGGCAACGCCTTTCGTATTCCAAGTTTAGTTAACGCCGACGGCACCCTGATCGCCGCTATCGACCGCGCCTCCTGCGGGGCGGACTGGGGTTACATTGAGTTGGCTGTACGCCGCAGTGAAGACGGCGGCGAAACCTGGTCGCCCATTGAGACCATTGCCGCTCCCCCGGCAAGGGAGACTAAGATCAGCGCCGACTGCTATGCCTCCGCTTTTTACATTGATCCCTGCATGGCGGTGGCACCAAACGGCGATGTGATCCTGCTGGCGGATTTTTGGCCGGAGTGCAAGGGGCTGCACAATCAGCGTCTGCTGGATAAGCACAAGGTGCCCTATGCCCAACTCAACGGTAGAATGCGGCCACTGATCTATGACCGAGACGGCAATTTCTACTACATTGAAGAAAGCGGCGCGGTGCTGGACAGTCAAAAGCAGCCCACCCCCTATCGCCTGGGCAGCGGCTTTGGCGATCTTTATAAAGGCGACGAATATGTGGGCAACATTTACTTAAACGGCGCAGTTGGCAAGAACGAAGCCGGAGCGGTCACCACCTTTGGCGCGCCGCTAAAGGCGCCCAAGCGTTGCTATGTATTTATGCTGCGCAGCAGCGACCGGGGCAAAACCTGGAGCGACCCGGTGGATATTACCAATATGGTACTCCATGAAACGGACGGCACCTTTCTGGGCGTAGCACCCGGAGCGGGCATTACCACCACAGACGGGCGAATCATTATGCCCTTGTATGTGGACCGCAAAAGCACCGTCTCCATTTACAGTGTAGACAACGGTGACACCTGGCACCGCATGACCTCCCAGCCCTATGCGGAGAATACAGACGAGTGGCAAATGGTGGAAGCGCCGGACGGCAGTATTGTGGGCTTTGGACGGCAAAAGCGCTTCGGAAAGACCCCTATGTCCATTTCTGCCAACAAGGGAAAAAGCTGGAGCAAATGCGGCAAAACCGGGCTGTACGCCCCCAAGTGCCAAAAAAGCGTGATCGCTGTCGGAGACACCGTCTTTTGCAGCCATCCCTCCGGGCACACCCGTGAAAACGGTATGCTCTCCGTAGGCAAACTGCGGCGCAAAAAAGGCGGCTACACCCATGTGGACTGGGTGCGCCATGTGCCCATCAACCAGGGCTTTTTTGCCTACTCCTGCCTGGCGCAAATAGACGCGCACACCCTGGGCGTGCTCTACGAGGACCGACCCTCCAGCCATATTCAGTTTCAAACCTTTGAACTGGCGGAACTGATGGGTTAACTGCATAAGCATAAAACAAGCTGTACGGCGCTTTGCCGTACAGCTCTATTTTTTTATTCTTCAATTCTAATCACAAAACCTCTGTTTTACGCAGACTTAAAGGTTAATTTCAATTTATCGGCGATCATGGCGATAAACTCGCTGTTGGTGGGCTTGCCCCGCTGGGATTGAATGGTATAGCCGAAATAAGAAGACAGTACATCCACATCGCCCCGATCCCAGGCCACCTCAATGGCGTGGCGGATTGCCCGCTCCACCCGAGAGGCGGTAGTGCCGTGCATCTTGGCTACCGTAGGATACAGCAGTTTTGTCACGCTGCTCATCATCTCCGGGTCCTCCACTGACAGCTTGATGGCCGAGCGCAGGTACTGATAGCCCTTAATGTGGGCAGGTACGCCGATCTGGCGCATAATGTCCGAAATAATCAAATCCAAATCCGCACCCTGCACATCGGCGGAACGCGGGTTCTTGCTCTTCGCCTTCCACTGGGACAGTCGACTGATTCGATGCGCCACCGACTGGGGCCGTACCGGCTTGATGAGCATGTAGTCCGCACCTGCTCGAATCATCTGCTCCTCAAACTCCGGCGTGTCCATAGAGGACAACAACAGCACCAGCGGTTTCTCTGCCATGGGCTCCATGTGTTCCAGCACTTCCATGGCGTCTGCGCCGCTCATAAACACATCCATCACCACCACATCAAAGTGCTGGGCGTCCAACAGCGAAATCACCCGGTTGCCGTCCTTTTGGGTCAGCACGCAGTCAAACCCGCCGGATTTCAATTCTTTTTGGCAGGCCTTGCCAAAAGCCGCCGAATCGTCTGCAATCAATACTCTTATCATTTCTTTCATAGTGAAACCTCCTTCTTGTTTCTGTCATATCTTACCATTTTCGGAGGCGTTTTGCAATACTTTTTCACTATTTTTTGTGATTTTTTTTCACCTTGTGTCTTTCGCGACAGCATCCGACGCAGCTAACATACTTTCTGCAAAAATTGCATACCCACGCCGGGGGCTATCCACGATCACATGGGTCAGAGCACCCACCAGCCGCCCGTTTTGCAGAATTGGAGAACCGCTCATGCCCTGCACAATGCCGCCTGTCTTGGCCAGCAGCACCGGGTCCGTTATCCGCACAATCATATTCTTTTCGCCGCTGCCGCCCCGGTAGCTGATATGAATGATCTTTGCCTTATATAATCGGGGTGTGTTGTCGCCGTCCACAGTGGTAAGCACCTGGCAGTCTCCGTTCTCTACCTGCTGCGCAGTCGCTACCGGATAGGTTCGCATGCCTTTCAAAGAGCAGTTGTATCGACCGAACACACCGGCGTTGTCATTTTCTGTCAGCACGCCCAATGGCTGCTGCAAAAAATCACAGCAAATGGAACCGGTGCTGCCGGCCTTGCTTTTATAAATCTTGGTGACTTTGGCTGCAACCGCCTCGCCCCGTAAAATAGGCATAATCTCACCGGTGTCCACATCGGTAATGGGATGACCCAGCGCCGCCATTACACCGGTCTGCGGGTCATAGTAAGTCACTGTGCCGATTCCGGCAGTGGAGTCACGCACCCATACCCCTGCCTTCCAGCAACCGTCCGCTTTGGAATACACCGGAGTCAACGAAAACGTCTTATATTTTCCGTCCCGCTTCACCTGCACGGATACGGCACCGCCGGAGCGAGAAAACAGTGCAGCCACATCTTCTGAAGCGCTAACCTTTTTGCCGTCTATCGCTACAATCAAGTCACCGCTTTGTATACCGGCCTTGGCGGCAGGATTCATTGCCTTTCCGTCCACCTGCACATCCCGGGTACCCACCACCAGCACCCCGTCTGTATAGATCTTAATTCCGAAGGCACTGCCGCTGACCGCCACCTGCCGCGGCGCCGTTTTTTGCAATGTCACAGTCTTTACCGGCACCGCGTTTAACAGGCGCACCTCTTTTTGCGTCCCGGATACGGCCGTCTCCTGCCGGGCGTCCACCGCTCCGGTACGCCCGCCGCTGACGGTAAACAAACCGCCAAAGTAGGCTGCGTCTCCGCCGCCGGTACGCACCGTGTCCGGCAAAGCCCAACAGCCAAAGCCAACCAAGCCGTAGATCACCGCAAGCACCACAGCCAGTACTGCCGTAGCTGCACGCACACACTTTTTCATTTTATCACCCGTTTTAGTATGCGATAAAAGTGCCAAAACTGCCGTGCAAAATAATGGCAGCAAATAAAAAACACCGTCGGGCAAGCACGCACCGACGGTGTTTTCACAATTTTGTAAAATAAAGTTAAATAGACACTTCCAAAGCGGTCTGATACAGCTCAGGGTCAATATGTTTTTCCATATTCAGAGCCTCAAAAATATCGTAATCTACAATTTTGTCCTGATGAATGGCCACCACACGATTGCCGATGCCCTTCATCAACAGGTTCTTTACTGCATAGTTGCCCATTTGGGTTGCCAACACACGGTCGCGAGCAGTGGGTGAACCGCCGCGCTGCACATGGCCCAGCACACAGGCACGAGACTCCACGCCGGTCTTAGCCTGGATCTCCTTGGCCAACTCGTTCACATTGATCCCAACACCCTCTGCCACAATGATCAAAAAGTGCTTTTTGTCCGTGCGCAGGGTGCGCTTCATCCGCTCAATTACATCCTTTTGAATATCAAACTCGATCTCCGGAATCAGAATTGCGGTAGCGCCTACGGCAATGCCGGCGTTCAGCGCCAGATGACCGGCACGACGACCCATCACCTCAACCACCATGCAGCGGTCGTGGCTCTCGGCCGTATCGCGAATGCGATCCACCATCTCCATAATGGTGTTCATACAGGTATCATACCCAATGGTATAGTCACAGCAAGCAATATCGTTATCGATCGTGCCGGGCAGACCCACACAGGGAATACCTCTCTGGGACAGATCACGGGCCCCACGGAAAGAACCGTCGCCGCCGATGACCACTACACCCTCAATGCCGTTCTCACGGCAAACGCGAATGGCCTTGCGCATACCCTCTTCCGTAGCGAACTCCACGCTGCGGGCAGAATAGAGCTTGGTGCCGCCCCGATGAATAATATCCGAAACAGAACGCAGATCCATCTCCACAAAATCGCCGTTGATCAAACCGTTATAGCCACGAACCACGCCTAACACGCGAATCCCGTTTTCACAGGCGGTACGCACCACAGCACGCACAGCGGCATTCATGCCGGGAGAGTCGCCACCACTGGTCAAAACTGCTATTGTCTTCATGCCTTTCAGCCTCCACATCAAATTACATTCAAATCACATTGTACTAATTTGGCAGAAAAAAGTCAAGATACCCTTTCCAATTCTGGGCAAAAGCGGTAAAACTTTGTCATAATAGCAAAATTTTTGTCTGCTATTACTGTGCAATATAGACAACATTATCATGCCCTAAAATGCGTTTCAATTCTGCCAGCATGGTAGGATTGACCGACACAAAGTCCTGCTGCGGGGCGCGCACATAGCGTCCAGTGTCCTTATAGTAGTACCACAGCGGCTCCGGTCCGTCAAAAATGGAAGTCACCACCTGCGCTTTGTGCAGCCTGGGGTCTGTTTGGTTGTCTAACCGCAAAAACAGTCCCCGGTGCTTGTGGCGCTTCTCCTCTGCCGGAAGTGCCGCCGCGTGTTCCGTCAACGGCAGTGTTTGCGCCGTGGGTGGCCCGTCAATGGTGTTCGCCAAAATCTTGGCGTCCTTCTCCTCCTCCAGAGACAGAGCGCCGGTTACGGTGATCACCTTGCCATCGGCAATGAAACGGGCATACCGGGTGAGCACCTTGGGGAACACCAGCACCTCCATACTGCCCAGCGGATCACTAAGTTGTACGAAGGCCATACTCTCTCCGGTGCGGGTCTTTTTCATAGTAATACCGGTCACACTGCCGCATAGGGTCACCGTTTGGCCGTCCTTGTAAGGGCCGTCCGGTGCCAGCAGCTGTGCTGTGCGGGGATAGCCCAAATGGTCCAGAACCCGATCGTATTTATCCATGGGGTGGCCGGACAGGAACAGACCGGTCATTTCCTTTTCCATCTTCAGGCACTCATTTTTTGGGAACTCCTCCACCTGGGGCAAATCGAATTCAAAACCAAAATCCTGCCCGCCGGACAACTCAAAGAAACCCACCTGCCCGTAACGCAAACTGTTTTTATATTCGTCCAAATTGCTGACGATGGCCGGCAGCGCCTGAAGCATCTGGCGACGGTTCGCCCCCAAGTGATCCAGCGCACCGCAGCGGATCAAACTCTCTACCGCGCGGCGGTTAAAATGCTTGTCGCATAACCTGCGGCAAAAATCAAAAATGCTCTCGAAGGCGCCGTTTTCCCGCTCGGCGATGATATCGTTGATAAACTCGCTGCCCAAATTTTTAATGCCCAAAAGGCCATAGTGGATCACTTTTCTCTCTGCGGTAAAGCCCTTCATAGAAGTGTTCACATCCGGCGGTGCCAGCTGCAAGCCCATACGCTTACACTCGGCAATATAGGACGCCACCTTGTTACTACGATCCAGCACAGAGGTAAGCAGCGCTGCCATAAACTGCGCCGGGGCGTGCACCTTCAAATACGCAGTGCGATAAGCCACCAAGGCATAGCAGGCCGCGTGGGACTTATTAAAGGCATAGCTGGCAAAGCCCGCCATATCATCAAAGATGGCGTTAGCTGCCGCCTCCTCCACACCGTTCGCTACAGCGCCGGTAACAAAGTGGGTGCGCTCCCGCTCCATCACATCGTGCTTTTTCTTGCTCATGGCACGGCGCACCACATCCGCCTGGCCGTAGCTATACCCGGCCAGTGCCCGAAAGATCTGCATGACCTGCTCTTGGTAGACGATAAAGCCGTAGGTATTCTCCAAGATCGGCTTTAACAGCGGGGTTTTGTACCGCACCTTGGAGGGATCGTTGGCGCAGGCCACATAGCCGTCAATCTGGTCCGCGGGACCGGGTCGGTACAGCGAAGTGGCAGCGATCAGGTGCTCCAAGCAAGTGGGGCGCAGCTTTTGCAGCATTTCTTTCATGCCGGCGGACTCAAACTGGAAAATGCCCTCCGTCTTGCCGGCGGCAAACAGCTTATACACCGCCGGATCGTTAATATCAATCATATTGATGTCTATATTTGCCGCCCGGGCTGCGTCGTGGATCACCGTTAAGGTGCGCAGACCCAGGAAGTCCATTTTCAGCAGGCCCAGTTCTTCCAAGGTGGTCATAATATACTGGGTTACCACCACATCATCATTGGTGGCCAAAGGCACATAACTGGCCACCGGATCCCGGGTGATCACCACACCGGCGGCGTGGGTAGAGGCATTGCGGGGCATACCCTCGATTTGGCGGGCAGTGTCCAACAGCTCCTGCACCTTGGGATCCTCTGCCATCAGCTTGCGTAAAGGCGCTGATTTTTTAATAGCTTGATCCAGGCTGATATGCAGGTCCCGAGGCACCAGCTTTGCCACCGCATCCACAGCAGCATAAGGCATACCCATCACCCGACCAACATCGCGAATGGCCGCACGGGCCGCCAGGGTGCCGAAGGTGACGATCTGTGCCACATGGTCCGCGCCGTATTTGCGGGTCACATAGTCGATCACCTCTTGCCGCCGTTCATAGCAAAAGTCAATATCAAAGTCCGGCATAGACACCCGCTCCGGGTTCAAAAACCGCTCAAACAGCAGGTCGTACTTCATGGGGTCAATATCTGTAATGCCGATACAATAGGCGGCAATGGACCCGGCGCCGGAGCCACGCCCCGGTCCCACCGGTATGCCCTGATCCTTGGCGTACTGCACAAAATCTACCACGATCAGGTAATAGTCCGTGTAACCCATCTTCTGTATGGTGTTCAGCTCATACTCCAGCCGCTCTGCATAGGCCTTGGGCGGGTGTTGGCCATAGCGGCGCACCATACCCTCCCGGCACAGCTTTTGGAAGTAAGCGTAGTGATCCATACCGCCGGGGGTCTCATAATACGGCAGCTTGGTGTTACCAAATTCAAAATCAAAGTTGCAGCGCCGGGCGATCTTCTCCGTATTCTCCAACGCCTGGGGCACGGCAGCAAAGGTCTCTGCCATCTCCGCCTCACTTTTAAGGTAGAACTGATCCGAGTGGAACTCCAGCCCGGTGTCCTCCCCCAGCACATGGTTGGTGGCAATGCAGATCAGCACCTGCTGAATTTTGGCATCCTCCCGGCGCACATAGTGCACATCGTTGGTGGCTACCAAGGGAATACCGGTTTCCTGGCTCAGGCGCAGCAGTCCGGCGTTTACCGTCTGCTGTTCCGGAATACCATGGTCTTGCAATTCCAAATAGTAATGTTCCGAACCAAACAGATCACTGTACCACAGGGCGGTCTCCTTCGCCTTGTCATAATCCCGCTCCAACAGTGCCTGGGGAATTTCCCCGGCCAGGCAGGCAGACAAGCAAATCAGGCCTTGATGGTGCTTTTGCAGCAGATCGTGGTCAATGCGCGGCTTAAAATAAAAGCCCTCCGTATAGCCCTTAGACACCATGGCGATCAGGTTTTTGTAGCCCTCTTCGTTCTCACACAGCAGGATCAGGTGATTGTAAGCCTTATCCTGCACCCGTTCCCGATCGTACCGGGTGCGGGGCGCCACATAGACTTCGCAGCCGATAATGGGGCGTACCCCCTGCCGCTTGCACGCCTTATAAAAATCAACAGCCCCGTACATATTACCGTGATCCGTAATCGCAAGGGACTGCATTCCAAGCGCCTTTGCACGGCTCACCAAATCGTCCAGACGGCAAGCGCCGTCCAGCAGACTAAACTCCGTATGCACATGCAAATGCGTAAACATCATTCAATTTCCTTTTTCTTTGCGTAGTAAATTACACGTTCTCGTCCAAAGCCGCAGCAATATCCACAATGCGCCGCAGTCGGTGATTGACCCCGCTGCGGGATAAAGCGCTCATCTCTGCCAGTTCGCTTAAAGAGCTGTCCGGGTTTTCCTCGCGCAGGATCGCCATGGCGTGCAAATCCTCGCTGAGATAGTCCAGCCCTCGCAGGCGCCGAATTTTCTCTATGGCGTCCAGCTGCACCCGTACCGCTTGGACCATACGTTCAATATTGGCAGTCTCACAGTTGGCCTTACGATTGGCGGAATTGCGAATGTCTTTGACAATCTTAACATTCATCATCTCAAACATTGCGCTGGAAGCGCCCATCAGGTACAGGCAGTCCTCAATGGCCTCACTGCCCTTAAAGTACAAGATATGATATCCCTTACGGTTCGTTAGGCCGGGCTTTAATTCCTTTTCCTCTAACATGGTCACAAAGCTGGCAGCCAAATTCTGATACGGCACGGTAAATTCCAAATGGTAGTCACTCTTAGGACTGGACACCGTGCCACAGGATAAAAATGCCCCGGCGATAAACGCATTTTGGCAATTCTCGCAGTCAAAGTTGGCGTAATTCACCCGCAGGCTGCCGGCACCCTGGTGGGCAAAGGTCTTCAGTATCTTGGCACAGTCGCTGCCGTCCGTTACGCTGACGGTAAAACTGCGTCGCCCGGGAGACGGCACCACCGCCGCCTCTACCCGGCAAATTTCCGCCAGCAGTACACTATATTTCTCTGCAATGCGGGGGTTCTCCGTTTGCAGCGCCACCTGGCGGGAGGAAAAACATTTGCCGAAAAGGCACATTCCGTAAAGGAATGCTTTTCGGCAGCAGGGTTCTGTATATTGGGCGTCAATCAGTTCGCCCTTCACGGTTTGAGAAAAGGACATTTGCGTCAACCTCGGTTAATATCCCGATGATGGACGGTCACATTGTCCCACCGTGATTCAAAATGATCTTTCAGCGCCTCGGCAATCGCCACGCTGCGATGATTGCCGCCGGTGCAGCCAATGGCAAAGACGATCTGGCTCTTGCCCTCTCGGATATACAGCGGGTTCAGGAAGTCCAAAAGGCCGATGAGCTTTTGCAACAACTCCTCCGACTCTTTAAAGGAGAACACATAGTCCTTCACTTCCTTATCCAGGCCGGTTTTGCTGCGCAGCGCCTCCACCCAGTAGGGGTTTGGCAGGCAGCGCACATCAATGACAAAATCCGCTTCACTGGGAATACCGTGCTTAAATCCAAAGGACATCACATGAATGTTCATCATATCCTTGTCGCTGCCCAAAAGGATCTGGGCCAAGCGAGTACGCAGCTGATTGGGTGCTGCGTCCGATGTATCAATCACATGATCCGCCCGCAGCCGCAGGGGCGCCAAAATCTCTTTTTCATAAGCCAGTGCAGCGGCAATATCCCCGTTAAAGCGATCTGCATAGGGGTGCTTGCGGCGGGTAAGCTTGTAACGCTTCAAAGCCACCGGGGTCTTAATATCCAAATAAACAATCTTCACATCATAGCCGTAATTGGACTTGGCGTCGTTCACGCTCTTAATGAAGTCCTCAAACACTTCACTGGAGCGCACATCCACTACGATGGCTACTTTGCGATATTCCTCCCGATTGGCAATCAAACCGATAAAGGTGGGTAGCAGCACCGGAGGCATATTATCAATGCAGTAGTAGCCCACATCTTCCAAAAAGCCCATTGCGCTGGATTTGCCGGCACCACTGACGCCGGTTATAATAATCAGTTCCTTGTTTGCAAATTCCATTAACTTTTACTTACTCCGTTACTCGTATTTCCATTTCCAGTTCCACGCCGGTCTCTGCCAGCACCTTTTCCCTGCACTGCCGGCAAAGGGCCAGCACATCGGCACAGGTTGCACCACCTGTATTGATCACAAAGCCGGCGTGCTTCTCGCTGACCCGGGCACCACCCACACTTGTACCTCGCAGACCGCATTGGTCAATGAGCGCACCGGCAAAGTGGCCGGGCGGGCGCTTAAAAGTAGAGCCTGCGCTGGGATATTCGATAGGCTGCTTTTCCCTTCTGCGGCCGATCAGATCGTCCATTTTGGCTTTGATCTCCGCCGGATCGCCGGGCTGCAAGCGCAGCTCCAACCCGGTAATAATGCAGCCGTTGTCATAATACGCGCTGTGGCGATAGGACAGGTGCAGGTCCTCCCCTGCCAGCTGACCCGATTTGCCGTCTTGATCAATATGGGTGCAGCGCACCAGCACATCCTTCATCTCGCCGCCGTAGGCACCGGCGTTCATAAAAGCCGCGCCTCCGCAGGAGCCGGGAATGCCGTAGGCAAATTCCAGCCCCGTCAGGCTGTGCTCCAACGCTGTGCGACACACCTTCATCAGCGACGCACCGGCCTGGGCAAAAATGGTATCGCCCTTTACCGTTACGGCAGAAAAGTGCTTATCCATCACCAGCACCGCCGCATCAATGCCCTTGTCTGCCACCAGCAAATTAGAGCCGTTGCCGATGGTCAAGAGCCGCACGCCGTTTGCCCGGGCACACTGCACCAGCGCCGTGATCTGCTCTTCCGTCTCCGGAAACAGCAGCACCCGCGCCGGGCCGCCGATCTTAAAGGTGGTGTGCAGGCGCATAGGTTCGTTTTCCAAATAATCACAGCCCAGTTCCCGGGCTGCCGCAAGGAGTTCTCTCACGCCATCACCCTGCATTATTTCACCTGATACAGCAGCGCTGCGCCGATGATACCGGCGTTATTGCCCAGCTGTGCCTTTACAATCTGGGTTTGAATTTTGCTGTGAATGCTGTAACGCTCTGCCTGCACATAGCGGCGCAGGGGCTCCATTAAAGTGTCGCCCTCGTTGCAGATACCGCCGCCGATGCAGATGATTTCCGGCTGCAAGGCGTTGACCAAATTGATCAGCCCGCAAGACACATACTTGATATAGTTATTCACCACTTCAATACCGGCAATATCGCCCAGGCGCATGGCGTCAAACGCAGTCTTGCCATTGACACCGCCCTCTTCCTCAGCCAGGCGGTGCATAATGGAGTCCGGGTAATCGTCCATGGCGCGCTTGGTCTGGCGGATCAGCGCCGTAGCGGAAGCATAAGCCTCCCAGCAGCCTTTACGGCCGCAGGAGCACTGCTCACCGTCTACCATGATCACCATGTGGCCGCACTCGCCACCGGCACAGTTGACACCGTTGACAATCTTGCCGTCCAAAATAATACCGCTGCCCACACCGGTGCCCAGGGTCACAGCCACGAAGTTCTTAGACCCGTTACCGCAACCGGCAAATGCCTCGCCCAGTGCGGCGCAGTTGGCGTCATTCTCTACAAATACATTGTCTACTCCCAAGCGCTCCCGCAGCATTTCCCGGGCAGGCACATTGTTAAAGGCCAGATTGTTGGCAAACTCGATCACGCCGTCTGCATTGCAGGTACCGGGAGAGCCCATACCCACGGCCACCAGGTCACTCATGGTGAGCTTGGCCTCCCGCACGGCCTCACGGCACACCTTCTCCACATCGTCAAAAATGGCATTGGCCGGGCGCGGCGCGTCCGTCTTGGTTTTTGCAGTAGAGATAATATTAAATTGATCGTCCACTACGGAGGCGACAATATTCGTGCCCCCCAAGTCAATTCCTAAGCTGTACATATCTTTTATCCTCCGTTATGAATTCTTCCAAATCTCCAGTTCTTTATCCTCCGGCTCGATCTCTTCCATCCCAAGACCGGCCATCAGCTCTTTGGCAGCGTTATAGCCCATTTTCTTTTGGCGGTTGTTCATGGCCGCCGTTTCTACGATCACCGCCAGGTTCCGCCCGGGGGTGATGGGCACGGTAATCACCGGCACCTGAATATCCAAAATACGGGTATATTCATTGTCCAGTCCCAGCCGATCATACGCCTTGGTGGAGTCCCAAGCCTCCAGCTGAATGACCATATCAATTTTTTCCGTATTCTTAACAGCACCCATACCGAAGATCCGGCGCGCATTGATAATGCCGATGCCCCGCAGCTCCACAAAGTGGCGAATGTTGCTGGGAGACGCGCCTATCAACGTTTTGTCGCTGACCTTGCGAATTTCCACCGCGTCATCGGCGATCAGTCGGTGCCCACGCTTGATCAACTCTACGGCCGCCTCGCTTTTACCCGCGCCGCTCTCACCGGTAATGAGTACACCTTCGCCGTACACCTCCACCAGCACGCCGTGGCGTGTGATCCGGGGGGCCAGTTCTGCATTCAAATAAGCGATTAAAGTTGCCAGGAAGGGCGAGGTTTCCTCTTGGGTACGCAACAGCGGCACCTGGTGCGCCTCACACTCCTCAACGAAGTAATCCGGAATGTCCAGCCCTCGAGTCACCACAGCCGCAGCCGGGTGCAGTGCCAACCAATATTGGAGTGCCCGGCGCCGTTTTTCCGGCTCCATATTCAGCAAAAAGCCAAACTCCGTCCACCCTAAGATCTGAACCCGCTCGGCATCGAAATAATCCGTATATCCGGTCATCACGATTCCCGGCCGGTTAACCTCGTTGGTGGTAATCAAGATCTCATCCGCCGGCTTTGGCAAATAGATGATTTCCAAATTATGCGCCGTTATGATCTTCTCCAGCGATACAGAATAGCTCTGGGTCATTTTTCTCCCCCTCCCATAGGTATTTATACATATATCATTATATAGAAAGGCGGCCGGGATAGCAAGCCTTTTTTGCCGCTTTTCCAAATTCTTAGGCCGTAACGCGGGATTTAGCCGCAGGGCATAAACAAACTGTAAAATTCGCTGCCCGGCAATTTACATTCAGGCAAAATTGTGCTATAATGCCCAAAAATCCTTATGATTTGCAAAAGCAGGTGAAAACTTGAACGATAAATTAAAAATTGCCATCGGCACAGATGCATTCCCACCCACAACGGACGGGATCAGCAATGTGGCTCAAAGCTATGCGGAGAAGATCAATCAAGGTCTTGGTGAGGCTGTGATCGTCACCCCAAAGAATCCGAATCAGCAGGACTATAAATATCCGTATGAGATCTTCCGCTATAAAAGCTGGTGGATTCCCACCAAAGAAGGTTACAGCGTGGGGTGGCCCTTTAAGCCGGAGCTGCACCAAGCCATTATTGACCGGCATTTTGATCTGTTGCACTCCCACTGTCCCCTGGCTACCAGCTACTACTTTAAGCGGGTGGCACAGTTGCATCCCATTCCTACGGTACTCACTTATCACACCAAGTATGAGTATGACTTTGACCGGTGCATTCCCGGCAAGCCCGCCAAGGACTTCGCCTACAATTTTATGCTGAAGAACATCAGCGCCGCCGATGAAGTATGGGTCACCAGCGAGGGCACGGTGGAGAGTTTGCGCCGCTTTGGCTACCAAGGCGATTATGTAGTGATGCCCAACGGCTGCGATATGCCCAAGGTAGATGTGTCCCAATCCCAAGTAGATATGATCCGCCGCAAGCATAATATTCCTGACGGCGTGCCGGTGTTTATCTATGTAGGCCGTATGATTTGGTACAAGAATATTCGTTTAATTTTAGACGCCTGCAAAATTTTAATGGAGCGAGGCGAGGATTTTCGTTTGCTGATGGTAGGCTTCGGCGCCAACGAGAACGCCATACAAAAGTATTTTCGCAAACTGGGTCTGGCGGACAAAGTCATCTACACCGGCAAGGTGCTGGATCGGGCGGAAATTCAAGGCTATTACGGCATTTCCGATTTGCTGCTGTTCCCCTCTGTATTTGACACCAACGGCCTGGTGGTCCGTGAGGCAGCCTCCTGCGGCACACCCAGTCTGCTGGTGGCCGGCAGCTGCGCCGCCGAGGGCATTACCGACGATCGCAATGGTTTTCTTTGCCTGGAGAGCGCACACAGCATTGCAGTGCGCCTGCAACAGATCATGCACCAAAAAGATTATCTCCACCGCGTGGGCAAGGCCGCCCAGGAGGAGATCTATATCAGCTGGGACGACGCTGTGCGCCGCGCCTACGATCGCTACCATATTGTGATTGACAACTTCAAATCCAGGCAATAAAGGATAATAAAAATAACACCGGCGGTGGGCCTTTCGGTCCGCCGCCGGCTTTTTTGCTGCCATGTTCGTGGGTACTGTTGTATATCAAAGAAAGGGGGAAATCCAACAGCAGCGTCTATCTACGCCACATGGGCGTAAACGGTTATTCCAGTTCAATTCTGTGGCTCGTGGGGGTGTCCTCCGCCTTCTTGGGCAAAGTCAAGGTCAGCACACCGTCCTTGTAGCCGCCCTTAATACCCTCAGTATCTACACCGCTTACATCGAAGCTGCGGCTGTAAGTACCATAGGAACGCTCAGAGCGAATGTACTTGCCTTTTTTGTCTTTCTCCTCATAGTCGGAGTGGCGCTGGGCACTGACGGTCATCCGATCGCCGTTAATGTCCACATGAATATCTTTCTTATCAAATCCGGGCAAGTCCGCTTCCAATCTGTAAGCGTCACCCTCATCGGTAATATCCGTCTTAAAGGCGGACTGGCTGTCGTTACTGAAGAACACACCAAAGGGGTCTTCAAAAAAGTGGCGCTCAAAGTTATCCATCTCTCTAAAGGGATCATAAGTGGTCATTGCATGATTATTTCTACGATTCAGCATATCTGTTACCTCCAAAATGAAATTCAAACTGTTGCTAACTTTATATGCAGATTCGGTAAGATTAAGTTGCCGACTGCGCTTGGTTGCTACCCATGGGTACCAACTCCTTTCTGATTCTAACGCACGGTTTGCATTGCTCTTTCTTTTGTTCCTCCCTTGGAACAATTCTTACTATAGACCTCATTTATGAATAATGTGTGAACAAAAGATAAACAATTAGCACTCTTTTTGTAAGAGTGCTAATATGTGCCATTTATTACATTTTTCAGTGGCTTTATCCTCTGCGCAGCAGCTTTTTGGCACAGGCAACCGCCTTTTGTTTTACACTTTTGCCATAGAACAGGCAATATTTGTCCGCCGCCCGCCGGTAGTCTAAATCACCTTGCCGTTTTTCAAATTCCGCAAAGAACGCGACACGTGCTTTCGGCTCCATAGCAGAATGCACCGCACTGGGGTTCCCGGCTAAGGCCGACTCCAACGGCTCTGTTTTCAGTACCAGATCCGGTCGGATCCGCGCCAAGGCTTGTTCCCCGGCGGCGCTGTGCACCAGCACCAGTGAGGTGCCCTTATCGTCAAACATGGTGGGGTCCACATTTTGAATTCCCCAAAAGTCCGCTAAGGTCAAATCCGACACACGGCTTGCACCCTTGGCCGGGCAATGATAACAGGACGGGCGCAGGATCACATCGGAAAGAAACAGCCGCATATACGGGTCCTGCCTGTATGGGTGTGCCGTACCGTTCAGTTGCACGGAATACTGCTGCCAGCCGGTGCATTTGTCACGAAAAGACAAGGGCAGCTGCGCGCCGATAACCTTGGCATAAGCCTGCCATACCGCTTCCGACGGCACGCCGTGGCAAATCACATCTACCGTCAACAGTCCCGGCTTTGGTCCGCCTAAATAGCCCAGCAGCCCTTGCACCTGGCAGCCGGTGCCGGAGAACAGCACTTTCCTGCCCTGTTTCAAATCCAGTTGCACTTTAGTAAAGCAATCCCCCATCCGACTTTGCACATATTTGCTGCCCATCAGACGGGGCAGATCCTTTGTATGCGTTATGCGCAGATGGCGCACCGTCAGATCCGGCGCCATTGCCGCACCGTAGACTGCGCCGCCCTGCTCCAGCATTTTCTCCGCCAAAAGAGAGAACACGCCACCGGAGGAGCTTTGTGCCCGCTGTCGGTCTTGCCGAGAAACGGCGGCGTAACAAAGGGGTTCCTTATCATTCACCGGCAACGGCTTTTGTGCCGGGCAAACTCGGTTGCAGCGGTCACAGTTTATACAAGCTGCTTCCTCTGCCACAGGGTAGAAAAATCCCTCTTTGTCCCGCTCCATACGCAAACAGCTTTTGGGGCATGCGGCCACACAAGCGGTACAGCCGGTGCACCGCACTTTCGGCGTATTCAGCAACCGGACCACCTCCGCAGTACAGGCACCTTACCCTTGGTCAGCCGGTTCAGCAACCCGGCAAAATAGGCGAATTCATCTGTTTTTCGATACGCGATCAAGAACACACCATTGGGCAGCACGGCACACACAAACAGCCGTAAAATCATAGTCACAATCAGCGACGGCAGCGTGATAAAATGACAAACGCCAACGCACGCGCCGCAGCAAACCGCCGCCAGTGCCACATAGCGTAGGGTGCGGCCCACATAAGGCTTCCAACTGCAATGGAACACCACAGTAAACAGGTTATGAGTCAGCCAGGGCATACCCACCACCAACATGGCAATGATGGTGGAGATTAAAATGCCGTAAAGCCCCCAAAACTGCACCAAAATCAGGTTCACCACCAGGTTCACCAGGGAGCAGATCAGTGGGCGCCAGCGGTCCTCGTGCCACATACCCGCTGCGTCCTTGTACAAATTCAGCAGATTATTGATCTGGCGAATGATGAAGTAGGCACAAAGGATCAGCACCATGCCGTAGGGCAGCAAGTTGTCCTTACCCACCCAAAGGGTCATAAACGGCTGATACAGGCAGGCAAAACAGCAAATGCAAAAAGCCGACAGCCAGGACAGCAGAAAAGTAAATTTCCGCAGATCCTTATAGTTTTTCTTCTCGCTTTCGGTTACCAAGCTGTTACCGATCCCCGCCAAGCTGGAACTGGTGATCAGGGTCACAAAGCCGAAAATGGTATTCATTACAAAAAAGTAGTTTTGATATTTTGCAAGCGCAGTCAGGCCTAAAAATGCGGAAATTACAAGCGTGTCCGCAGAATCGTAAACCACGCTGCCGATCTTTGAAGTAAACAGATCTTTAATGCGCTTGTTGATGATCTGCACATCTTCCTTTGGCAGCTTGCCCATGGCCTTGTACTGGGGATATAACTTGTCCACCACAATAGCGGTTACAATATTATTCACTACGCCGGACAACAATGCAACAATGATATAAGCATAATAGTCCCGCATAAAGTACAGCACCGCCAACTGCACGCCGTATTTCACCGTATTGATAACATAGCCGATCTTGTCGCCGATATCATTACGCTGATGGGCAAACAGCAGGCAGTTTTTATACGCAAACAGCCAATAACTAACCACCGTGGTCAGCAAATTGATCAAATACAGCACATACAGATTCACATTTGGCGGCAGGTCTTTCTTCACCAACATGGGCAGCACCGGAATAATCACCAAACCGGCCACTAAGATTACAGCCCCCACAATACGGTAATAAATCTTATAGAGCCGCATCAGGGCGCAAATGCGGGTGGTGTCCTGTTCGGCAATGGGCTTGTACATACTGAAAGTCATGGCCGAACCGACGCCCAGTTCTGCCAAATTCAGCACGGACAAAATGGAGGTGAACAGACTGTTCAATCCTACATACTCCATACCCAGCCAATAGATCATGGCCGTGCGCATTAAAAACGGAATGATTAAGTTGTAGATTCGCGTTATCGTGCCAAAAAACAAATTCCGCGCCGCGTTTTTCGTTCTGCTGTCGTTACTCATGAATCTCCAATGCGTTCTTCAAATAATCCAGTGCAAATTGCCGCTCCCGCTCCAAAGCCGCCGGAACGGAAGCATAGTCTTTATAAAAAATGTGGTCCGGGTCCTCCTGCACCGAGCCGCGGCACCAGTCGCCAATGCCGAATTTGCCAAAAAGCGTGTCCATCCGGCTGCTCATGTCCGCCACACCGCTCTCCTCTCGACCAAAGCAGCGGAAAGGCTTGTCAAACAGTATAGAAAACACACTGCCGTGGAACGAATCCGTCAGCATCAACTGGCAGTGATGCACCAGCCAAATAAATTCATCCGGCGTGGTCATATAGTGTGCCAAATTTTGAGGCTTATCCACCCATTCGCTATCTAAAGCGATCCATTGCAAATCGTACTTGTCTGCAATGTTTTGAATAAACGCTTGCCGTTCTGTAGAAAGCGCACCTAAGAAATAAGTCAATAAAAATTGCTTTTTCACCTTATAGTTCGGCTTCTTTTCCAGTGCTGTCCACGCCTGTTCTGTCAGCAACATCGTCGGATCCAACACCACAGGGACAGATCGACCGGTTAGATTCTGTATGATTTGTGCGCCCTGTGTTTCTCGAACAGAAATAGATTTAAGTGCCGATAATTCTTGTATATACTTGTCCTCTAATTCTTTTGGGATTTGATCCACCCCAATACTGGCCGCATAGGCGATCCGTTTTTGCGGTTCAGCGAATGTGCCAAAATAAAAGTCCAGCGCTTCACGCACGAACCAAAAATCAGGGTTCCAAATTTGATCGGAACCAAGCACTACATAATCGCAATCACTCGCCCGGTGATAGTCCTGCCACCGCAGATGGCGTTTATCCCATTTCCCAAACTGTCGAAAGCGCCGCAGCCTATAGCCATCCCGCAATCCAAAAATGCGCTTTACTTCCTGTTTGACCCAATGTTTTATTGAAAAGGACACTTGAAGCGGATCATTAAAAGTCACCGTATCAAAGCCAAGATTGCGCAAAACAGAATCCAGTGCATAATTCTGCAATCGATTTCCATAGTTCGCCTGGCCAACAATTGTGGCAATTCCGACCTTGTCTTTTCGTTTATTATTCATCCTCAATTAATCCTTAATGTAGATTTTTCCGTAAAAAGTGGTAGAAATGCAGCAACTTACAATACAAATGCGGAAACCGAAAATAGAACAGCCACAAGTACTTCTCTTGTCCGTCAAGCGTGATACCTGTGAGTGCCTTTTTGTTTTCTTTTACAGAATTCTTTGTTGCATCCATAAAATGATTCCATGCAGTGTGTAGAATAGATGATATTAGGTACATCATCCGCAATACGCATATCCGTCTTCCAGCCATTTGAATAAACAATGCGATAAAGCATTCCGGTTACATCCGTATGATACTCGGCAGTACAAGAAACCAACTCCGCTATCATCGTCAAATCAATTCAATCATCCGAATCAACAAAACTTATATATTGTCCAACCGCATTATCAAGACCGACATTTCTCGCAGACGCAACGCCGACGTTTTCTTTGTGGATCACCCGCACACGGCCGTCCTTCTCCGCCCAGGCGTCGCACATGGCCGGGCAGTTATCCGGTGAGCCGTCGTCTACCAAAATGATTTCTAACTTCTTGTAGGTCTGGTCCACAATGCTTTACACGCGCCGAACCAGGTACGGCTCCGCTGTATAGACCGGCAAAATCGCCGAGATCAGCGGCGCTTCATTCATATTCAACCTCATTTGTAACAACAATCTTTCTTCTGATCATTTTATCATTTAGAGGATTTGTTCGGCTTAATTCCAAACATAAATGCCATAGCCGGAATATGCGACAAAACCGCATTAATCAAGCTAAAGAGCAAAATAGAAGCAATCACCATCACCACAGCATTGATCCATTGCAATAGTAGTGTATTTTTAAATTAAATACCCAATATGCGCAGTACATACGGATCTACTACTGTATAAAATCTTTGGTGCGCTACAAAATAAATCATAGAATTTTTACCAACGTATGCAATCCACCGCACATTTAGCCGATAGGATAACAGCACCACAGCCGCTATACCACTACAAGCCGACAGCAACATCAAAAATGGATTTCCATAGCTGTTGCCAAACATATCCACCTGCACACCGGTAAGATGATAATTCAAATATCCCAAACCTATATTGGCTAAGGAAAGCGTAATGAACAAAAGCCAGTATGCCCAACCGCCATGCAGTAATTTTGCTTCGATATCAGTTCTGTAATAACGATAATTGTACCCCAATGCAAAGAAAGGCAGTGCCATCATTGCCGCATCTGCATTTATCCAAAAATTATGAATCCCGCGCTTGTAGAAAAATAAATAACAGATTGAAAAAAGTAACAATGCAAAGAACATAAGCAATGCCTTATTATTTTTGACCAAACGCAAAAATATGTATGCCATCACCTGCACGCACAATAAGGCGCTCAAAAACCATATCGTATCTTTTCTTCCCATGGTCAGATATGTATATACATCTTTGCCAATATTGACACTTTGTCCGCGTACGATCTGCACAAGCAGCTTGAACAAAACAAAATAGAAGAACGCCCAACAATAGTAAGGCACGATCATTCGCTTTGCTTCATCACCTAAGAAACGATTTATCGGTTTATGGTCATTAAAAACAACGCCGGACAAAAAGAAAAATAAAGGAATATGGAAAGTGTATATTTCCGCTCTCAATGTATCCGGGATATTGAAATGTCCTAAAAACACAAGAATGATACCAATACCCTTAGCTATATCCACCCATTTCCACTGCTCACTCTTCACAAACAATATTTCCTTTTCTATTACATAACGCAGCCTGTATTGCTTTCACGATTTCCGGGTCCGTCTGCATACTGAACTTGCGGGCAAACATAGCCGGAGATTGCATAATTTCATCATAGTCTGCCATACGGAACACATACGGATGCCCCCGCTCCCAGTCGATCAGCCGCGCGCAAGCCATTTGGTCGTTATTGCAATTCGGCATATATAAGTTGGCGGCAAAGGGTGAATTCACCAACATGGTCTGCACGAACACTTCGTCCCCGCAGTAGGAATAGGCAAACAGCCGTTCAACCCGGTCCGCCTGACCGACAATATACTTAGCAAAGGCCCCGGTAATGCTAAACCAATTGGTGCCTTTTTGTACAACCAGATTCTGTCCTTTCAGCCGATCTACACGAAACAGAACTTGCAACCGAAAAGCAATTTGTGCAAGTATCTTGGTAAAGAAATTCCGCTTTTTACGAAACAAATGATAATAGCGAATTCTTGCAGCAAAAGCCGAATTCGGCTCATTTTCGGAAAAATGTACAAACTCTTTCCCAGCATTTTTCTCAAAAAAAGCGTGAATATCATCATTAGATTTAATAGGCAAATCCACACCGGAGATCAAATGGTAATAGGCATAGGGCTGCGCCGGATCCTCCCCTGCCACTGCTGTTTGTAGAAGGAGCAACTCTGTATTTACTAACGAAAAATCGCCCCAGGTCGCGGATATTCGGCGCGGTGTAAACCGCAATCTGGAATACTGTGTCAGCGCCTGAAAGGACTTAAAATCGAAGTCCTTGACCTTAGCATCTATATGAACATAAATATCATTTCGCGGATCATCCAAAAGTCGCACCAAGATCTCCAACAGGTCAAATTCATTGTGCGCAATAATCATATATGCGTGCTTTTGCATACAGTCACCTACTTTTTAGGCACAGCCTTGTGATAGAGTTTGGCCGACAGGGCCAGCAACAGTATTTTTGCTTTGTCTCTCGCCCCGTACAAAGAGGAGCGCCACACCGTCCATTTATACTTCAAGATTTCCGCCCGAAGACCGGGATAATACTCCAGGCACCGCCCGCTGCTGAGCATATTGTTCATCACGATCATGGCGGAATTCAGATAACCTTTCAAGCAATAGGGTTTGACCTGCTCGTCGGATTGCCCATCCATGATCTGCTTTTTCACTTCAATTATGGAGAACGCCGTCGGCCGGAACACAGAATTGGTCACAGACGCCAGGTTCACCCGATAAACATAGTAAGTGCCGGTCATATAAACCATCTTCGGCTTCTTTTGGATCACACAGTAATTGAATAAAATATCCTCGGAATATCCGGGGCGAAAGTGAATACCGTCCAGCACACTGCGCTTATACAATTTGTTCCACACGGCGCCGCTCATCAGCCCATCGTTCATAATGTCAATAACCAGTTTGTTGTACTCCGGGCAGTATGTCTGCGAATTAGTACAGATCTCTTGCATATCGCCGTCCACGTTCTCGCAATAACCGCAGCGCACAACATCTGCGTTCTCCTTAACGGCGCAGGACACAAGCGCGGCAGTCATATCCGGCAAAATCCAGTCGTCGCTGTCCACAAATTGTATGTAATCACCGGTTGCCGCGTCCAGTCCCGCGTTGCGTGCCGATGAAAAGCCGCCGTTTTCCTTATGAATCACGCGAATACGGCTGTCTTTCGCCGCCCAATCATCACACATGGCCGGACAGTTATCCGGCGAGCCGTCATCTACCAAGATGATTTCCAAATTCTCATAGGTCTGGTCCACAATGCTTTGCACGCAGCAATCCAAATACGGCTCCACTTTATAGATCGGTACAATCACGCTGACTTTTCCATAATCCATTATGCTCTCCCATTACGCAATTTGTAATACAAATTCCAGGCTTTGATCAGCATATACAGCTGACCCGGCTTTTGCTGCTGCACAGCACGCACGGCAACCGCTACCTGTCTTGGCAAGGCACCGGGAACAGACGCCAGCAGTGCCCGCAACTCCTGATTTTGGCAAACTCGGGCACAGGACTGCCGCATTCTCTTACGATCCAGATCACAGTCCAGTGATGCCTGATTGCGCACCCAAAGTTGCAGCAGATAAGCAGCATACATTTGATACTGAGCAAAAAGCGCCCGTTTATCTGTGTCAAAATATGTCCGCAAAATATCCAGCGGAATAAAAATCGTCTCCGTTAAATGCGGGTCAAACGCAGCTGTCATAGACTGGGCATTGTTGCGATAATGGTACAAACAGCCATCCACATACGCCAGACTCTCAGCCGCCAGCAGACAGGGATAAGTAAACGCGGCGTCCTCACCGATCTTCACCTTCGGTGTGACCAGGTACAGGCACTGCTCCAGCAGCTCCTTTTTAAACACCTTGGACCAACAGCAGGGGTTGATACCAAAGGAATAATAGGGCGCATGGTACAGCATGGTGGGATAAATCTCCTGCTCCAACTGCACTTTCGTATAATACGCCCGCTGCAAATGCTGGGTACTTGGCTCGTTATGGTCTGCAAAGGCATAATAGAACTCGCAAAGAGCCATATCCGGCGCATATCGGTCAATCGCCGCCGCAAAGCGGGCATACATATCCGGCTCGATCCAGTCGTCGCCGTCCACAAAGCCTACATACTCCCCTTTTGCCACCCGCAGACCGGCCTGCCGTGCGGACATCAAGCCACCGTTTGGCTTATGCACCACCTGCACCCGCGAGTCCTGACGCGCATAGGCATCACAGATCGCCGGGCAGTTGTCGGTTGAGCCATCATCTACCAATACAACATCCAGGTCCGTATAAGTCTGGGCCAAAATACTGTCAACGCACTGGCGAAGATAGGCTTCCACTTTATATATGGGAACAATTACGCTAATGGTCATAAACGCTCCTTAAAAATGCATCCAAATCAATGAACTGCCTACGCAGGCATACAAAAAATGCACGCAGATATAAGCAAAGTAGACAAGCAGCATGGCGCCTTGGGTACGCACGCGCAGCACCATTTTCTTCTCACCGGTGTAAATAAAATTAGGTGGTTGTTTCTTCACAAAATCCGCTTGCTTTTGCATACCCACCATAAAGAGCACAGCGCCCATGATCGGCAGGATCCACCGGGCAAAGCGCAAAAAGATCAGGGAACTGAACAAACAGCCGATCATAAAAAACGCAGTGGTGGAGCAGTAGCGATAAAAGCGATAGATGGGATCTGTCTCTTTATCCCGCACAAAATAGACAGAGAAGTACCAAATCACGAGCAGCACGATCACCAGTGTAACAACATTGACCAAGAAGCTGGTGTTGGTGTTCAAGCCCGTATCAGCAATGTGACTCACAGACTTCTCCGCAATGGAGGATATAAATTCATTATTGGATTTATCGGAAATGAACTGAATAAACGCGCCGCCAACAGCCAGCCCCAATATCATTACAATATTAATAAACTTGCTGTTAAACTTCATGGTCAATAAGGTCAACAACACCAACACCACCGGCAAAATCGGCGAGGAATGGAGCAGACACGCCGCCACGTAACCGAAAAAGCACAAGATAATATTACGCTTTTCCACCAAATGATAATAAGCGCAGGCAATCACAACGGCAAAGGCCAGTCCGTTACGAATACCGGACGCTGTATCATAAAACCAGTAGGTAGACAGGAAAAACAGTGTACCCAGCAGCACATAGCCTTTGCTCACCTGATAGCGCCGGGCTGCTTTGTACATCACCAGGAACATTAAGGCATAAACGATAAACATAGTCACCGCAGCCAAATAGCGGTTGTTTGGAAAAAAGCTGAGAAAATAGAAATAGTAACGCATGGTTACAAAAGTTTGCCAATCGTACCAATTGCGCTCGAGGATATAATCCAACCCGGCCCTTCCCTGCTCTCGCATAATGTCCAGCATACCGTAATAGCGATACAAATCGTCCGTTTCATCCGGCACAATGTGATAGGCCAAAACCATCATGGCCACCACAACCGCAACAAACGGGATCCACATATATTCTCTTGGCAAAATCAAAAACAGCAGCGCATAGCCTGAAACAATGATCACAAACCATGTAAGTGCAGATAATCCTAACATGAAATCCTCTTTTTACTTTTCTTATTTACGCAAATAAATTTGCTCCAATTTTTTGCACACCCGGGCAATATCAAAGTCCTCGACCACCCGATCGCGGGAAATGGTGTGGCGATCGATACGCAACGCCGCTTCAATTTTTTTCACCCATTCTTCCGGCTGCGCCTCAATAGAAGCAAACTGCAACGCCTCGGTGAGCTTTACTGTAGGCGTAATGGTATCTGACACCACACAGGGCAGCTGCGCCGCCTGGGCTTCAACCAGTGTCAGTGGGAAGCCCTCATGAATGGACGGGAACACAAAGCAGTCCATGGCCATTAAAAGTTGCGGAACATCGTTACGAAAGCCAAGAATATGTGCACATTTTGATAATTGAAGTTGCTCAATTCTCCTTTCGAGCTGCTGACGATCCTGACCATCGCCAACTAAGATCAGCGTACTGTTTTCATAGCGCCTGTGAAACGAATGGAAAACATCCAATAAGAACATTTGATTTTTGACATCGTGCAACTGTCCGCAGTGACCAAGCACAATTTTATGATTCAAGCCCAAAGAAGCCCGCACATTTTGACGAACTGTTTCGTTCAGGTAATACTGCTTCGTTACAATTCCATTATTCAGAACTGTACCTTTACGGCGAAATCCTCGGCGACCTGCCAGATACTCCCCTGCCGCCTGACTGCAGCCAATAATATCCGTTGACACAAAAGAAACAAATCCGCGCATAACCACATGATAAAGACTTTTTATGAAACGAATTACCGGATTTCTGATTTTTCGCATTGGCTGTGAAAAATGCGCGTGCGCTACGCGTTTTTCTACGCCGCATCTCTTGGCTGCGAATAGTGCAATGCCGCTATAAAACAGTAAGTGACAGTGTACGATATCGAAAGGTTCTTTCTTTAACAAGCGCTTGTAGAAAAAGTAGCTTTTTATATAGGAGCACGCCGTATCCGGCTGATGCAATATTCGCACGCCGGACTGTGCCACCTGGGACTCCATTGGACCTATTTCATCATGCCGCAGGCAATATACGCACTCAAACTTATCGGGATCTAAGTGCTGTTGCAAACGAACGGCAACCAAGTCCGAGCCTCCATATTGCAGCGGATCATTTATTATCAATACTTTTTTTCGCTTTTGCTTGTCCATCTGTTCCAAACTCATTTTATCTTACTTCGCACGCGTTTCCAAAATCCACCGATCAAATTCAGGATATGCAACTCTGGAGGCGTTTTCAAATCGATCACTTCTACATGATTTAACCGATTATAGGTATGTATTCCTTGATACGGAATACCTGTATTTGTTTTAATATCTACAGGCTGCAATTTCTTTACACAATGCTCCAAATACTCGTTAGAATCAATCTTATCCATGGCATTCAAACACAAGGCGCAGCCATATCCATCCGAACAGTCCTGGGATGGGCGATACCAAACACCGTCTTGCTCAAAGCATTTACCGGCACCGCGTGCTGAAGATAAATCGCGCTTTACCGGATTTCTTGGGCACGGCACCCATTCTCCGTTAACACAATGAAAAAGATCCAGCCGATCAAACAAAAGTCCGTCATCCACTGTCGTGGAAAAACAATATTTCTCTTGATTATGGGAAAAGAAGGTACTGTCCACTAAGCGTTCGTGCATAAGCACTTTTTCCTTTTCCCAATGATTCGGAAAAGATAAACATTTGAGCCGATAAAGCTCACCGGACATGTTCGACTCAGGCACAATATAAAGATTGCCATCGGTTTCATAGATAAAAGGGTAAGATAAATGCGATGTTGCTTCATAAATAATATGAATGTCCCCGGCTGTGTGCTCCGTAATTTGTCTGTATCCCAGCACGCCTTTTCGTTTCAATCGATCATATGCCTCAAAAAAGACAAAATAATAATCATCTTTTTGAAATAAGAAAGGATCTGCACACCAGTACCTTTTGCTATTTGGCAACACAACAAACGGCGTACTTAAATCGGTCATTATGCTGTCATCGTTTTTATTAAAGCGAACGGCGCAACACCACTCTGAAACACTTAGTTTTCTCATTCGTAAAGTTTTCCTTTTGTACTGCGATTAGATATGCGTTCGATCATAATAAATGCGACCAAGAATCGTAAATAGCGGAAGGCCAAAAGCAGATGAAGCAAGCCGAACAATACGCAGATCTCGCCAATAACCATACTTCAAAATCATGCGATGCTTGCGCATAAGTTCCAGTGACTCCTTGCGCTCTTTGCCATGAAGCCGCCCTGTAATTACAAACCCTGTTGAGTATATAAAAGCTAAATAATTCAAATAGTCTTTACGCAATTGATCATTGCTTTCACAGGATAGAACCGGAACCCACTTGTTAAGTGTATAATCAATACCCTGAATCATTTTTATACTTCCGGAATGTGTAATGGAGCCATCTCTCTGCAACCGGTATGTATAAAATGGTTCGTCCATTGCAAACACCTTTTTGCAATGCACAAAAACATTCAATACAAAGTCATGATCTTCCGACTGTATTCCGCAATGAAACCGAATGTTATATTCCTCGATGAGGTGTCTGCTCACAGCTGAAATGGTCGCACCGCCAGGCAACTTCTTTTGGGAGAAGAAATAATGCAAAATATCCGCACGATTTTGATCCTCATTGATCAATGACAAATTATAACCTGACCTAGAAATGCGCATTTCGCCGGTTTTCATATTCCAGTCCGTACAGCCAAATAGAATCACATCCGCGCTGCTTTTGTCAATATTTGCAGAGAGCATCTCAAACATATCGCTACGATTGTAAAAATCGTCGCCATCTAACAGAAGCACATATTCGCCTTTTGCCCGGTCAAGCCCCGCATTTCTCGCATCTGATAATCCGCCGTTTGGCTTGTGAATCACGCGAATACGCGCATCTTCCTTGGCATACCCGTCGCACATTTGGGGACAGGCATCCGACGATCCGTCATCCACCAAAATCAATTCCCAATCCGTATAGGTTTGGTTTTTCACACTTTGCACACAATCATCCAAGTAATCTGCTACATCATAAACCGGCACAATAACTGAAAAGCGCAAATGCTCACCCCCTGTAAATTTTCTCCAAATATGCAGCGCAATCCTGAATGTCCCACCCACCGGCAATCAGCGCCGCCGTGGGACTTTGGCGTGGCGGTTGCGGCTGCAAGGCAGCCCCTGCCCATTCTTCCGGCGACTGGTGCAAAGACAGGGTCTTCACCAACGGCGTACACGCCACCTCCCGGGTGACTGCGTCAGACAGCACAACCGGCAGCCCGGCAGCCTGGGCCTCTACCACAGACATTGGCAGTCCCTCGCTGAAAGATGGAAAGACAAACACATCGCACCCTTGCAGCAGCTCCGGCACATCCCGCCGCTGGCCGAAATACCGAATTTGCTTTGTGATCTGCAACTTCTCCGCCAAAGCGTTCAGCTCCGGCGTAGGGTGGGCACCGATCAGCCACAGCTGCGCGCCCGGCCTTTGCGCCGCGATCTGCGCAAACACGGAGAATAAAAAAGGGTGATTCTTTTGCTTGACCGTGGTCTGGCCGATATGGCCCACCACAAAAGCGTCTGCAGCCTGTTCCCGCGCGCGCACAGCTTGTCGCACCTGCGGGGAATACGCATAAGCGGCACAGTCAATGGCATTATTCAGCACCCGAAAGGGTCGATTGCCGTACCACATTTTGCCGGCCGCATTGCTGCACGCAAAGCGCGTAGGCACCATATACTTGGCATATAGACTGAGCAGCCGGTTTCGGCGGCCGTTGCCGGACAAAGAATACGCAGTGGTGTGGCAATGCACGGCAATTTTATGAATCCCGGCTCGTTTGGCAGCCGGCGCAATAAACACCGCAAAGTGGGGGCAATGGATATGCAGCGCCTCCCACACACCGGCGTGCTTTGCAAAAAAACGTCCCATTTTGCCGTTGCACAGATCCTGCGGACAGGGAGCATCCAGCCGATATACCTTACCGCCCAGCGCCTCGACCTCCGCTTGCCGTGTTTGAGGTTTCTCCGCAAAATAGGCAACATCAAATGTAATGTCCGGCGGCATCGCTTTGGCATAGTTCAAAATCACGCTCATCACGCCGTTAGCCACGCCAATATCCGGTATTACCTGTAACACACGCATAAATGCCAACCTCACAAAAGTTCTAACGCTTGATAAATTTCAATCATACGGTGCAGCACCGGCTCCACCGCATAGTCCTGGGCCAGTGCCCGCCCGGCAGAACCAAAGGCCGCCGTTTGTTCTGGATCGGTATAAAGGGACCAGATCCGATCCGCCATCGCCCGGCTGTCATTCAATGGCACCAAGTAGCCGCTCTCACCGTCCTGCACCAGGTCCCGATTGCCACGCACATCGGTGGCTACCACCGGATTGCCCAGCGCCATGGCCTCCACCAAGTTGATGGGAAGACCCTCCTGCCGACTGGAGGACACGGACACATCGCTAAGCCCTACCAGCTGACGAATATCCCGCCGGTAGCCCAGCGCCTCCACGTGATCTGTCACGCCGATAGATTTGGCATAGTCCAAAAACGGCCGGGCTTCCACATCGGAGCCGGGCAGCAGCAAGCGAAAATGCTTGTCCTTCTCCAGCAGCAATTTTAATGTATCAAACAACATATTTTGATTTTTCCGGGCGGAAAAATCCGCCGGATATATTAGAATAAAATCGTCCGGGCTGTACCCATACGCCCGGCGCAGAGCCAACTTTTGCTCCCGGGTCACCGGCTGAAAATCGCTAAGATCCACACCCACGCCGTTGACCAGTTCCAGGCGCCCGGCAGCAAACTGCCGCGCCTTAGCGGTATTATAATCCTCGCTGTTAATGGTGATCAGGCAGTCCGTATCTTTCGCCAGCGCCTTCTCCACCGGGTAAAACAGCAACCAATTTTTCCTGGCAGCGCCATTATAGAAGTGAAAGCCGTGGGCGGTATAGATCACCTTGGTGCCCCGCTTGCGGGCATCCCGCGCAGCCAGCCGAGTCACCACAGCCCCCATAGGCGTGTGGCAATGAATGGCGTCATACCGACCCTCGTCAATGATCTTTTTCAGCACCTGATAGGCTTTCAGATTATCTACACTGTACGGACTGCGGCTAAAGGGCACTTCATAAGTGCGGGCAATGCCGCTCAGATCCAGACCGGGTTTGTCGGCGGAATTGTCCTTGAACGCCGCTTCCACCCGGCAGCCCCGGCGTACCAGTTCCCGAATAAAAGGCATGTGAAATTGGCCGATATGGCTACGCACAGTAGCAACAAACAGTACCTTCATTGTGCAAATGACTCCAAATTCTTGCAGATTAGGCGAAACAGCCGCTCGCCATTGTGCTCGCCCACAAAGGAATTGTGGGGAGTCAATATCACCTGCTCCATCTCCCACAAGGGACTGCTCCGGGGCAAGGGTTCTTCTTCAAATACATCCAGCACCGCGCCGGACAGCTGCCCGCTTTGCAGCGCTTCCGCCAGCGCCTGCTGATCTGTCACCTTTCCGCGAGCCACATTCACAAACACAGCGCCGGGTTTGATCTTTGCTATCCGCACGCTGTCAAACAGGCCGGCAGTCTCCGCCGTCAGGGGCATAGCGCAAATCACCAAGTCCGCTAAAGGCAGCAGATCGTCCAACCGGCAGGTGGGCTGGGTTTGATCAAATTCTGGTGCAGTGTGGCCGGAACGATTAACGCCCACCGTCTGTGCATCAAAGGCCCGCAGCCGCCGGGCAATGGCGCTGCCTACGCTACCGGTACCGACAATGCAAGCCGTCTTACCACCAAGCTCCCGCAAACCACGGTGTTTCTCCCACCGGTGCGCTGCTTGATTTTCCGCAAAAAACTTGCTCTCTTTATACAGCTGCAAAATACCGCCCAGCACAAACTCCGCCATAGGCGCGCTGTAAACGCCGCCGGCGTTATACACGATAATGCCGTGTGCCTTGCAATAGTCCAGCGGCACCCGATCCAGCCCGGCGGAAGTCACCTGAATACACTTGAGCGCCGGGAAGCGTTCAATCGGCGTAGTCAAAAACAAGCCGCCGCAAATCACTGCTTCAAATCGTCGGGTATCCATATTCACCGCCTGCCGTTCGTCCGGCCAAAAAGTGACGGCATACCCCATCTGCTCCAGCGCCTGCACCTGTTGCTCCCCACACCGCCATGCGCCGGTGATCAATAGTTCTTTCATCTCTTCATCACCGTTTCCTGCGCCGGTGTGTCATCCCGAGCCAAGGTCTCGTCGGTGTTCACATTGTCCTCATTCTTCAGCACCTTAAAGGCGGTAACCAAGAGAATACGCACATCCAGTGCCAGACTCATGTGGTCCACATACCAGCAATTCAGCTCAATTCGATGGTGCCACTCCACATCCTTACGACCGTGCACCTGCGCCCAGCCGGTAATGCCCGGGCGCACATCAAACATATGTAACTGCGCCGATGTATAATCCGCCAACGGCCAAGGATGATAGGTCAGCGGTGGCCGAGGACCGATAAAGCTCATATCTCCCTTTAAGATATTCACCAGCTGGGGCAGCTCGTCAATGCTGGTGACTCGCAGCAGCTTGCCTACTCGGGTCACACGCATATCGTCTGCGCCGCTGTACACGCCGGTGCCTGTGTGCTCCGCGCCTTGGCACATGGAGCGGAATTTATAAATCCAAAAGGTCTTGCCGTGCAGCCCTAAGCGCTGCTGCTTAAAGATGGCCGGGCCTTTGGAATCCAACTTCACCGCCAGCGCCGTGATCGCCAACAGCGGCGAAAGAACAATCAGCGCCAGCAGCGCCGTAATAAAATCCAGCGCTCGTTTTACTCCTCGATACATCTACATGCCCTCAACAATTTGTTCTACACAGTCCTGCAGTTTCTTGTGCTGCAAGGCAAAAAAATCATCCTCCGCCCGACTCAGCTGTGCCTCATACTGCCGCAGCTCTGCCACACCGGAAGTAAAGATCCGTTTGATCTCCTTCAAATCGGTAATCTGCGCCGTGTTGCAAAAGGCGCGAGACAGAATACTCATGGACGAACCCAGCCGGTAGTGCTCCGCTACAATATACGCTGCCGGCAATGTGCCGCCGCCCAAACGACCGAATCCGCCGAAACCGAAAGGGATACCCGCCGCTTTGATCTTGGCGCACACCGCGTCCACCGTACCGTCCGCCAAAGGCTGGAACAAAAATTTTTTCCCTTGGGAAATGCTCAGGTCATTCAACCCAATATGGATTTCGTCGACTCCGGGCAGTGCCACCACACGGTTAAGACAATCCACCGCCGCCTGATTTTCCAGCAGCAGGAGTGTCTTGGCACGGCCGTCCACCCAGCGGATAAATTGCTGCACCTCTTCTACTGATTGCCACATAGGCAGCATGATCACATCCGCACCGGCGGCGATCACCCGGTCGATCTCTTCTTTTGACCCCGGGTGTACCGGATTGACCCGCACCAGCAGCTCCGCCTGATCCAGCACCGGCCGCAACCGAGCCACATCTTCTACGGTGTGGTGGTTCTGCACCGTATCCATACCGCCTTGGCGCTGCGCCTTGCCGATGTATTCCATATCCACAAAAATACGATCCACCCCGGCTGCCTGTGCGATCCGCGCCACCGCCGGATCCTTGGTTATGTAAAACAGTTTAAGCATCGTTTTGCTCCTCCTTATCGGAAAAGCAATAGTCCAAAAACGCAGAATACCCATTAAACAGGGGTTTTGTATGCAAATATCGCTCCATGGACGCTTCGTAATTTCGCATATTGCGCATTTGCGATTCAAAGGCAGGCACTTGCAGCGGCCCGCGTTCTTCAAACAACCAAAAGAACTCAGATAGAACAGACTTGTCAGGCGCACGGCCGTACACCGCTTGATACTCAGTCACCAGTTGTTTTGCTTCTGCCAACTGTGCCGCCGCTCGCTTAGCGCGGTACGCCTCTAATGTGCAGATAACCCTTGCCGGATTGCCTGCGATCACACAATCTGACGGGAATGTGCCGCCGGCCACCACGCTGCCCGCACCGACGATCACCCGATCACCAATAGTCGTTCCTTTCAAAATCAATGCGTTCATACCGATAAAGCAATCATCCCCGATGGTAACCTTACCTGCGCTGCCGTAAATATCGCCGTACTTGGCTTTCAATACCGCCCAGTCATAGCCGTGGGTCAAGATCTTCACACCGGCAGTCAACTGTACATTCCGACCGATCTCAATAAGCCACGGCCGGGTGGTGTCGATCAAAATATCTGTTGTCCGGGCAAACACTTCTGTGCCCTCTCCGATACGCATACCGGTCTTACGCAAATGAGCCAAATACGCCGAAGTGCTGCGAAAGCTCCATAGTTTTTCAATACGGTTCAAGTACTGTTTAAACATCTTTTCACCACCGGGTCATTGCCGGCGACAGCGCCGGACAATTATTATGCAAGTTATATTATATTATAAATAGAGATATTCGTCAACACACGGCAAAAAGATTGTCTGTTACCGAGCCAAAGAGCATTGCACGGCAAGGCAATCCGTATGACCATGCTGCAGGCAAATGTGCTTTTCGATTCTCAAAACGGAATGCCTCTGCTTCTATAACAAGCAACGTATTCAAACAAAAACAAAACTGACTCCGCTGGAAAAGCGAAATCAGTTTGCTGCTAAAAATCAATTTTTCTTATCACGTAGGTTTTTTGTATCGACTACACGATTGGAGGCCATACTGCCATTTCCGTCTTTTCCTTTTACTCATTTTCTGCGTATTCCGGCAATTCCACCGGGTCGATCCGCCAAATTTCATTGGCATATTCCTCGATGGTACGGTCTGCCGAAAAGACGCCGGCACTGCACATATTCAGCCAGCATTTGCGGGCAAAAGCCGTAGGTGACCGCAGATAATCGCCGTTTACTTGCAGCTTGGCGTGCACATAGGTCTGAAAGTCACCCAGCACAAAATATCGATCCGCCACGCCGTCTGCCTCCGGCTCTAAAAGACTACGCTTCAAATCCGCAAAGCAGCCGGTGTCGCCGTCGGACAATGTGCCGTCTGTCAATGCATCCAGGCACTGCCGCAGCAGCGGATCACTGCGATACAAAGCCTTTGGGTCATAGCCCCGGCGCAGGGCATCCAGTTCCTCTACCCGGGCACCGAAAATATAATTATTTTCTTCTCCGGCGGCCGCCACAATCTCCACATTGGCGCCGTCATAAGTGCCCAAAGTCACTGCGCCGTTCAGCATCAATTTCATATTTCCGGTGCCGGAAGCCTCCGTGCCGGCGGTGGAGATCTGCTCGGACACATCCGCTGCCGGAATGATCCATTCTGCCGCCGTTACGCTGTAATCCGGCACAAACAGCACCTGCAAAAGCGGCGCTACCTTAGGCGACCGGGACACATAGTCCCCCACTGCGTGGATCAGCTTGATAATGGCCTTGGCGCGGGCGTAACCGGGCGCTGCCTTGGCGGCAAACAAAAAGGTGGTGGGGGCAAATTCTGTGATCTCCCCTTGCTCAATCTGAAAGGCTAATGCCAAGATAGCCAGGCAATGCAACAGCTGGCGCTTATATTCGTGCAGGCGCTTGATCTGCACATCCAGCATACGCGCCGGGTCATAATGCAGCCCCTGGCCTTCCATCCAGCGGGCCAGACGGCGTTTATTTTCTTTCTTGGTTTCACAAAAGGCCGCCAGCACCTCGCCATTGTCCGCATAGGGCTTTAGCTTCTCCAGTTGGAACAAGTTGGTGATCCAATTTTTACTGCCCAACCGGTGGGTCAGCAGCGCAGATAGGGACGGATTACACAGTGCCAAAAAACGCCGCTGGGTAATGCCGTTGGTGCGGTTCAAAATTTTATCCGGGTACAGCTGTGCCCAATCCCGCAGCACCCGACGGCGCAAAATCTCCGTGTGTAAAGCTGCCACGCCATTCACATAGCCACACACCCAACAGGCCAGATCCGCCATATAAATGCGACCGTCCCGCAGCGGGCGCACCCGGTGCCACAGCCGCTCCTCTGCGCCCAGCGTCTGCATTTCGGCGCAAAACAGATCGTCTAATTGGCACAGCAGGCGGGCGATCTCCGGCAATTCCGACGCCAGGAGCGCCAGATCCCAGCTTTCCATGGCCTCCGGCATCACCGTATGATTGGTGTAGCGAAACACCTCTTTTGCCACTTCCAGCGCCGCCTCCAAGGTCATACCCTGCTTCAAAAGCAGACGAATCAGCTCCGGGATGGCCAGCACCGGGTGGGTGTCATTCAGCTGGATCACCACCGCAGTCCCCAATTTTTCCGGCACAGAACCGGGCGTGCGCAAATACCGGCGCAGCAGATCTTGCAAGGATGCACTGCATAAAAAATACTGCTGCCGCAGCCGAAGCCGCTTGCCGTCCTCCTTTGTATCATTTGGGTACAGCACACGGGTCAGATTCTCCGCCGCCGTGCGCTGCGCCACCGCCGCACTGTAATCCTGGCGGTTAAAAGCATCAAAATCAAACGGCTCTACGGGCACACTCTCCCACAGCCGCAAAGTAGAAATGTGCGCCGTACCGTAACCGGGGATCGGCAGGTCATAGGGCACTGCCTGCACGGCCAGATCTGCGAATTCCACCGTTACAGTATCCGCTCGGCAACACACGCTCCAGGGGTCGCCGTATTGCAGGTCGTCCTCCACCGTCTCCACCTGAAAGCCGTCCTCGATCTGCTGACGAAACAGGCCGCACCGATAGCGCAAGCCGTAGCCGTCCAGCGGTAAATTCAGCGTGGCGCCGCTGTCCAAAAAGCAGGCCGCCAGCCGTCCCAAACCGCCGTTGCCCAAAGGCGGGTCCGGCACACAGTCCAGCTGGTCGAGCTTGCGGCCGCAGGCGGTAAGCGCTGCCTCCACCTCGCCGGTCAGGCCGGTGCAAAGCAGGTTATTGTACACCGCCTTGCCCAACAGATATTCCGCAGAAAAATAATACGCCCGCCGCCCGGCACAATGGGCCTGCAACGACCCTTGCCAAGCCGGTTGCAGCCGTGCCAAAACAGTCCGTGCCACCACTGCGTGCAATTGTTCATCGGTCAATTCTGCCACCGGGAGTCGGTACAGGCTGCGGGAGAGCAGTTCTAAATTCTCTTTCATATCCGACATATATTACTCCTTTCCGCCCGATCTGCGGCGCAAGTCTCGGTATATAGATGCGCCAAGATGCCCGGGGTTAGGGCACCGGGGCGCATACGCCAGCTCCAGTTGTGGGCGCCCACCGTTGACGGCGTGTTGATGCGGGCACTGCTGCCCAGTCCCAGCAGATCCTGTGCAGTCAAAATACAGGTGTTGGCCGGGCTTCGCAGAGCAGAAAGCATCATCTGTCTCGGTAATTGATTGGGATAACGCACGCCATAGGCGGCGCAAGCCCGGCGTATGTCTTGCCGCGGGGCGGTGATGCACCAGCCCAGCAGCGTATCGTTATCATGGGTGCCGGTATAAATCACCGTATTGGGCTTGCAAACAGCACCGCCGCAGTCCCGGGAATCAAAATCAAATTGCAGCACCTGCATACCGGGAAAGCCGCAATCTGAAAGCAGCGCCCGCACCGTATTGTCCAAAAAGCCCAGATCCTCCGCTAAAAGCGGCACATCCCCCAACGCCTGATGGAGCGCCGAAAACAGCGACAAACCCGGCCCCGGCAGCCAGCAGCCGTCCCGGGCATTCTTTGCCCGGGCAGGCACAGAATAATAAGCGGCAAAGCCACGAAAATGGTCCAGCCGCAGCGCGTCAAACCAGTGCAAAGCGTGCCGCAGCCGTGCCACCCACCAACGGTACTCTGTACGCGCGTGGGCGCTCCAGTTATATACCGGATTGCCCCACAGCTGGCCGGTGGGCGAAAACGCGTCCGGCGGACACCCGGCCAGCCGAGACGGCGCGCCGGAGGGAGAGAGCATAAACAACGCCGGCGCCGCCCACACATCGGCGCTGCACGGCGCCACATAAATAGGCAGATCGCCGATCAGGTAAACACCCCGGGCATTGGCATAAGCCCGCAGCGCTCGCCACTGATGATCCAAAAAATATTGCAGCATTTTATGGTACAAAATCCGCCGCTCCATCTGCACTGCCGCCCTCTCCAAAGCCGACGGCTCTCGCTGCCGCAAAGACGACGGCCACAGGAAAAAACGCTTTCCATAGCGTTCACTAAGGGCACAAAACAGGGCATGATCCTCCAGCCAATCGGCTTGACTTTGGCAAAAGCAGTCAAAGTCTGCCGGTATATGGCGCACAAAGCGGTCAAACAGTCGATCGAACAGCACTTGACGCCCCCGGCGCACAGCCGGATAATCCACCCGGTCATTACGACCGCAGGGCAACAAATCCAAATCCGACGGCTGCAAATACCCGCTTTCCACCAGCAGCTGCGGGTCAATATACACCCCATCGCCTGCAAAGCTACCTGGGCTTTGGTACGGTGAATTTCCCTGCCCTGCCGGGCACAGGGGCAGCAGCTGCCAGTACCGCTGCCCGGCAGACGACAAATCGTCTACAAAGCGGTAAGCCGCGGCACCCATCGTGCCGATCCCGTAAGGCCCGGGCAAAGAAAACAGCGGCAGCAGCACCCCGGCGCCACGCCGCTGCAACAAGCGGTCAGTCACAGATACAGACCTCCGTTTCCGGGTCAAACAAATGGAGCGCCTCCATGTTGGGGTACAGCACCGTTTGGTCGTCCTTTTGGAAAGAGACGGTGCCGGGCACCCGGGCAATCACCCGCCGTCCTTGCAAATCTGCATACAAATAGGTTTCCGCCCCCATACGCTCCGCCATCTCCACCTGCACCCGAAAGGTCGCAGGCACCGCTGTATTCAGCTGCGCCGGATCCGTGGACAGATCCTCCGCCCGCAGGCCCAGAAGCACATCCCGATCCACATACGCCGACAGTTTGGCATGGCTTTGCAGTCGACGGGGCAAAGCCACCTCCGTACCCAGCACTTGCAAATCAAGGGCGTTCCCCCGCCGCACCAAACGGCCGGGCAATATATTCATAGGCGGCGTGCCGATAAACCCGGCTACAAACACATTGCAGGGGTGGGCGTACAACTGTGCGGGTGTGTCTGCCTGCTGGATTTTGCCGTCCAACATGACCACGATCCGATCCGCCATGGTCATGGCCTCCGTTTGGTCATGGGTCACATACACAAAGGTGGTACCCAGTTCCCGGTGCAGCTCTGCAATGCGTGCGCGCATTTCCGTACGCAGCTTGGCGTCCAGGTTAGACAGGGGCTCGTCCAAAAGGAACACCGCCGGATCCCGCACCATAGCACGACCCAGCGCCACCCGCTGCCGCTGTCCGCCGGACAGGGCGCGGGGGCGCCGATCCAGGTACGCTGTCAGTTCCAGCGCCTGTGCGGCCGTCCGTACCTTGCGGTCGATCTCCGCCTTGGGCACCCGCCGCAGTTGCAGACCAAAGGCCATATTCTTATACACCGTCATGTGGGGGTACAGAGCATAGCTTTGGAACACCATGGCAATGTCCCGATCCTTGGGTGGCAGATCGTTCACTACCCGGTCACCGATCTTCAAGGTGCCGCCGCTGATGTCCTCCAACCCGGCAATCATACGCAGGGTGGTGGACTTGCCGCAACCGGAAGGTCCTACTAAAATCAAAAATTCCCGATCCCGGATTTCCAAATTCAGATCCGGTATGACAGTCACGCCGTCCTCATAAGTTTTTTTAATATGCTCAAGCGAGATAGACGCCACTGGGGCACACTCCTTTCCGCAGCTGCCGTTTAGCCCTTAACCGCACCGGCTACCACGCCTTTGATAATATATTTTTGGCAAAACAAATAAAAGACCACAATGGGGATCATCGCCAGCACCAGCATGGCCATCAGCCCGCCGTAATCTGTGGAACCGTAGGCACCCTGCATGGCAATTTGAATGGCCACCGGCACGGTCTTTTTCTCCGTGCCCAGCACCAGGTACGGCAGCAGATAATCATTCCAGATCCACATAGTATTGAGGATCGCCACCGTCACCGCCGTGGGCTTTAAGAGTGGCAATACCACCAAAAAGAAAGTCTGTACTGGATTGCAGCCGTCAATGGTGGCTGCCTCCTCCAACTCCCGGGGAATTCCTCGGATAAAGCCGCACAGCATAAACACAGACAGCCCGGCGCCAAAGCCCAGATAAATAAACGGCATACCAAGAACGGTATTCAGTTTTGCCCGACCGACCAAATAGGTCATGGTGTACATCACCATTTGAAACGGCACGATCATGCTGAAAACGAACAGGTAGTACATACCCTTGGTCAGTGCCGTGCGTACCCGCATGAGATACCAGGCGGCCATGGAGGTACAAAGAACGATCAGCCCCACAGACACAACGGTGATCAGCAGCGACCGGCCAAATGCGGCGAAAAAGCCGCCGGCAGACAGGCCGCTGATATAGTTTTCCAACGCCACAAAGGTCTCTTTGTTGGGCAGTGCAAACGGGTCGCCGGAGATATAAAATCGGGACTTAAAGGAATTTTGCACCACCAAAAAGAGAGGCACCAGGGTCACCGCCGCCAGCAACACCAGCAGAAGCGTTTCCAGCGCACTTTGGGGAGCTTTCTGTTTTTGTTTTTTTCTCATACGCCGTGGGCCTCCCGCTGTCCGGTCACGCGCAGTTGCAAAAAGGCAAGCAACGCCACGATGATAAAGAACACAACCGCCTTGGCTTGACCCACCCCCTGCCAGCCGCTGCGGCCGTAAAAGGTATTATAAATATTCAGCGCCAACAGCTCCGTCTTTTGCTCCGGAGCTCCGCCGGTAAGCGCCAGATTTTGGTCAAACATCTTAAAGGTGTTTGTAAGGGTCAGAAAAGTGCAAATGGTCACCGCAGGCATCACCAGCGGCAGCTTAATGCGAAACAGCGTCTGCGTCCGGGATGCGCCGTCAATGGCCGCCGCCTCCAAAAGATCGTCCGGCACATTTTGCAGCGCCGCAATATAGATCACCATCATATAGCCGATCAGCTGCCAGTTGGTCAACGCCACCAGCCCCCAAAAACCGTAGGCGGGCTGATAGGTAATATCCACCCCCGCCCAGGCCAACACACCGTTAATGAGCAAATTCCAAATATATCCCAGCACAATCCCGCCGATCAAATTAGGCATAAAGAACACGCCGCGAAAGAAATTGGTGCCCCGCAGCCCTCGGGTAAGAAGCAGCGCCAGTGCAAAGGCAAGCACATTCACTGTGATGATACTCACGCCGGAGAACAGCGCCGTAAACCACAGCGCGTGGAGAAAGCCGCTGTCTGCAGTAAAGGCCTGCACATAGTTTTGCAGTCCTACCCACGCGGCGTCCGTCACCGTCCGGAACCGGGTAAAGGAAAGCCCTACCCCCAGTACAAAGGGCGCCGCAAAGGCGAAGAGAAAGGCCACCGCCGTGGGCAGTAAAAACAACCAGCCGTATTTTTTCAAATTTTTCTGCATACCGTCGTTCCTTTAGGCAGAGGCAGCCGCTTCACTTTTCCAGTCCGCCACGGTATTTTCCCGCACCTGCGCCCATGTTTTTCTGCCCTGGGCATAGCTTAGCAGCGCAGAGCCAAAATGCTGCTTGAAGGTCTGAGACGGGAACACAGTAAAGTCCCAGGGAATGCTGTAAACGCCCTGCTTGTTCATCCAAAGCTGCACCTGCACCGCCAGCGGGTCCTCCGGCACATCTTCTGCGGAGAAGGTGTCAAAGGGTGCAATAAAGCCCAATTCATCCGTTACGAATTTTTTGCCTTTATCGGAAGAATACAACCAATAAATAAAATCGGCTGCCGCCTTTTGCTGTTCCTCTGTTGCCTTGGCGTTGATGGCATAGAAATTCTCCGTGCCCACGCACAAGCCTTGGTTTTCCTCGCCGTCTGCGCCGATATAAATAGGCAGGAACTTGATTTTGTCTGCCTGCACCTTGTTACCGGTGACACCGGCGATCTGTTCCCATGCCCAGTTACCATTTTGTACCATGGCGCACTTTTCCAGAGCAAACTCCGCCATGGAGTCCGTCACCGTCTTGGTGCCGCACTTTTTCGCCTCCACCGTGCTGTCCGTTAAATACAGGTCAAAAATATTCTTAAAATTGTCACCAAAGGAGAAAGTGATCTCCTTGGTGGCATCCGTAGTCAAATCCACCTTATTCTGCTTAAATTCATAATAGATGGGCACATTCATCAGGTGGGTCTGCCAGCGCCAGTCCTCGCCGCTTTTCAGTGAAGTAGCAGCAAACACGCCTTCAATGCCCAGCTCCTTCTTGTGCTTTTGCATATCGTCTGCCACAGATTTCAGCGCTGCAAAGGAACGCACCTCATCCATGGATTTGTACTTACTGTCCCGATCCTTCAGTGCAAAATACTTGTCCGTGATCGCCTCGTTATAGATGATCCCGTAACCCTCCACTACATAGGGAATACCATACACCTTACCGTCACTGGTAACCGCCAGAGATTTGTCCGTTAAGTGCTCATACAGCTTGGTATCAGACAGATCGGCGCAATAAGACGCCCAGTTGGCATAGCCCTTGGGACCGTTGATCTGAAACAGCGTGGGCGCCTCTGCTGTGGCCATCTTGGCCGTCAGCGTAGACTCGTACTGGTTATTGGCCGCCGTCTCTACAATCACATTCACGCCGGTTTCTTCCTTATAGGCTTTGGCGATCTTTTCATATACCCCGGCTATCTCCGGCTTAAAGTTCAGGTAGCGCAGGGTCACTTGGCTCTTGGCCGCGTCTGTGGCGTTGGTGGTGCCGTCGTCCGTCTGCTTGCCACAGGCGGCAAACAGCCCGCCGGTGGACAGCAGCAGCACCCCACACAGCAGCAAAGAAAGCCATTTTTTCATCATTTTCATTTTGAAAACCTCCGTTCGCTTTGATGTTTATAGTGTGTGCCGCCCATCAAGCGATATACAAAAAGAAAAGCGACCGTAACCGGCAAAGCCGATCACAGTCGCTGAAACGAATAGAATTTTAATTTATTTTTTATCCTGCGCCATGGCTTTTAAGTCGTGGCGTTTTTCGGCAAAATAGGCTCTCGTCTCCTTGCCCACCACCCCGGACAGGGCAAACAGGGCAATCAGGTTGGGAAATGCCATCAGGCCGTTACAAATATCCGCAATGTTCCACACAGCCGCCACGGTCAGGTACGGGCCGATGAACACGGCAAGAATGTACACATAGCGGTACACCTTGGTGAACTTTTGGGAGCCTACCAGGTACTCCAGGCAGCGCTCGGAGTAGTAATTCCAGCCCAAAATGGTGGTAAAGGCAAAGAACGCCAGGCACACCATCAGCACAAAGGCAGAGAACCGACCGTTCCAGGGCAGACCCGTCTGCCAAGCACGGCTGGTGATCTTTACGCCCTCTACGGAACCGGCCACAAAAGCGTTCTGGGCACCGGTGACCACAATGGACAGACCGGTGAGGGTGCAAATCACGATGGTATCAATAAAGGTGCCGGTCATCGTCACCAAACCTTGACGCACCGTGTCCTTGGTTTTGGCGGCAGCGGCAGCAATCGGTGCAGAGCCAAGACCCGCCTCGTTGGAGAAAATGCCGCGGCCGATGCCCTTTTGCATAGCCAGCTTAATGGTTACGCCGGTGGCAGCACCCAGGGCTGCCTGCGGATCGAAGGCGCTCTGGCAGATCAGCTTCACCGCAGCGGGAATGGCGGTAATGTGACCCAGAACAATGATCAGGGCAAACGCCACATAAGTGATGGCCATAAAGGGCACGATCACCTGAGAAACCTTGGCAATGCGCTGAATACCACCCAGCACCACCAGTGCCACACAAAGGGTGACCACCAGGCCGCCGATCACGGTTGCCCAAGTGTAATCATTGCCAAGCAGCGTAAACGCCACATGGGCAGACTCCGGATCAAAGAAATCCTGCACTGCCGTTGCAATACCGTTGATCTGGGTAAAGGTGCCAATACCAAAGAGACCGACGCAAATGCCAAACACGGCAAACACCTTCGCCAGCCACTTCCACTTGGAACCCATGCCCTTTTCTATGTAGTAGAACGGACCGCCCAGATAATGGCTGTCGTTCTTCTTTTCTCTGTACTTGATGGCCAAAAAGCCCTCGCTGTACTTGGTGGCCATACCGAAGAAGGCGGCCAACAACATCCACAACAGTGCACCGGGACCACCCAGGCAAATGGCCGTAGCCACGCCTACGATATTGCCGGTACCAATGGTGGCGGACAGGGCCGTGCACAGCGCACCGAAGGAAGTAACCTCTCCCTCGCCGTTGTCCTCATTCTTAACCATAAACTTCAGTGCCTTGCCCAGGTGCAGCACCTGTACAAAGCCGGTTCGCACCGTCAGCCACACGCCGGCGGCTAAAATCAAAATGATCAGCGGCCAGCCCCATACGGCGTTCTGTACCTTACCAATGATGTCATCCACGGACATTGCAAGTGTAATTGTCTGCATTGTTTCACCCTTTCTGCAAATAAAAAAACTGATACAAGTTTACCACAAACCGGGCGACCATTCAATGTGCAAACTGCAAAAAAAAGAGGCGGATATGTATTTTTATACATATCCGCCATAGGTTTGGCTGTTTATCAAAGAATTCTTGGTTAAAATTACAGACTGTTTTGCAGTTTGGCAGCGGTCAACGTGTTCTCCAGCAGCATGGAGATGGTCATGGGACCCACACCACCGGGCACCGGGGTAATGGCGCCACACACCTGGGAAACGCCGTCAAAATCCACATCGCCGCACAGCTTGCCGTTCTCATCCCTGTCCATACCCACATCAATAACCACCGCGCCGGGCTTTACCATATCTGCTGTAACGAACTTAGGGCGACCCACTGCCGCCACCAACACATCCGCCTGCCTGGTCAGTTCTGCCAAATTCTGTGTCTTGGAATGGGCAATGGTTACTGTGGCATTCTCATGCAGCAGCAGCATAGCCATTGGCTTGCCCACAATGTTGCTGCGCCCCAGCACCACCGCCCGCTTGCCGGTCAGGTCCGTGCCGGTGGAATGGATCAGTTCCATCACCCCGGCAGGAGTGCAGGGCAAAAAACGGTAGTCGCCAATCATAATAGCGCCCACATTCTCCGGGTGGAAGGCATCTACATCCTTGGCCGGGTCAATGCGTGCGATCACCTCTTTGTCGCTTAGGTGCGGCGGCAGAGGCAGCTGGCAAAGGATGCCGTTTATCTCCTTTTTCGCGTTTAATTCGTCTACCAGTGCATTCAGCTGCGCCTGGGTGATGTCTGCGGGCAGCGTGTATTTTTCGCTATAAAAGCCCACCTCGGCGCAGGCTTTTTCCTTATTGCGCACATACACCTGGGACGCCGGATCCTCGCCTACCAAGATAACTGCCAGCCCCGGGGTCACGCCCTGTTCTTTTAATGCAAGGGTCTCCTGTGCCACCCGCGCCCGCACGGCGCGCGACACGGCCTTGCCGTCAATGATCTGTGCCATTTTTCTCCTCGTTTACTCCTTTATTCTTTGTTTTGCTGCGCTTGGCCGCCTGGGCAGCACGGCGCTCCTCCTTGGTGGGGCGGGGTGGCAGCTCCTCTACCGGCACCACCCGCAGGCGCTGGGGCAGACGGCCCTGCTTCTTCTTCACCATCACCACAATAAAGTATACCAGTGCCACGACAGCGATCACTGCCGACAGCACCTGGCTGACCCGAATACTGGTGGAGCCGATATACAGACTGTCTGTACGCATACCCTCCACTACCATACGCTCCACGCCGTACCAAACGCCGTATAGCACAAAAATCTCGCCCTTAAAGCTGCGGTGTTTATGCACAATGTAATTGAGGATAAGAAAGCCCAATATACACCACAGGCTTTCATACAGGAAAGTGGGGTGCACCGGCACCTCCGGCTCCACGGTCACACCCTTGGCAGCCAGATCCGCAGAGGAGGCGGCCAGCGTATCTCTGATCTTTACGCTCCACATTCTAAAAAGCGCGGTATCCGTATTGGTGCCAAAGGCCTCCTGGTTAAAGAAATTGCCCCAGCGGCCGATACCCTGGCCGATAAGCAGACCCAAGGCACCCAGATCCAGCAGATTGCGAAAGTCGATCTTGCCCACCTTGCAGCCGATGGCAGCACCGATCAAGGCACCGATAATACCGCCGTAAATGGCAAGCCCGCCGTTCCAAATTTGCACGATCTCTGCCGGGTGGGCGCTGTAATAGCTCCACTCAAAAATCACATAATATGCCCGAGCGCAGACGATACCAAAGACCGTGCCCCAAATGAGCACATCCGTCATCCCGTCCAGGCTCATACGCCACTTGTATGCCATACGGCCGCCGTACAGCACTGCCAGCATAAAGCCAAAAGCGATAATGATACCGTAAAAATGAATATCATAACTGCCGATGGAGAACGCCACAGAGGGCAGATCAAAGTCAATCCCCAGCCCGGGGAAGTACACGCGGGTAAAATTACTCATGCTGCTCCTCCTCTGCCTTTACAACGGACAGGGCGCTGTACTGCGGGTTCATTACCTGCTGCAAACGCGCCTCAATCTTCTCCTTGGTAATGGCCTTGTAGCGATTCGTCACATCAAAGACGGAAAAGCCGTTAAAGTGGGCATCTATCATACTGTTGGCCACACTGTCAATATCGTTATAGGACATCACTTCCCGACCATAGGACTTGCGCAGGGCTGCCTGGTACAGATCCTCCGGAATCCCCTCCCGGCGCAGGCGTTCTGCCTCTGCCTGAATGGCGGCCGCCACCTGCCGGGGGTCCGTGCTCTCGCCATCAAAGATAATGGCTTCATACCCGTGGCCGTGAAAATACTCCTTAGAGAATTCGCCGCTGATCAGTCCTCGGTCAAACAAGTCTTTATAGAGAGGCGAGGAGTCACCGGCCATGATCTCCAGCAGCAGATTGGTGAGAATAATGGTCTCTATGTCCTGCTCCGGCTTGGTGCAGGCTTCTTTATAGCCAAAGGAGAACACCGGAATGGAGGTAGCCAAATGACACGCCTGATAGTCCTGCACGATCTCTCGCGGTTCCGGCAGGAACGCCCGCTCTACCGTCACATCGGCTGTCGGTTTTAAGCACCGATCACAGACGGCCAGCACCTGCTCCGGTGTCACATTGCCCACCACTGCCAGTGCCATATTGTGCAGGTTATAAAAAGTATTGTAGCAGTCATACAGCAGCTTGTCCGTAATGTGGGAGATGGACTCAACCGTCCCGGCAATATCAATGCGCACCGGGTGGTTCTTATACAGGCAGCGCAACAGGTTAAAGGTGCTCATCCAGCCGGGTACATCATAGTACATGGTGATCTCCTGGCCGATAATTCCCTGCTCTTTCTCCACCGTTTGAGGCGTGAAGTACGGGTGCTGCACAAAGTCCAGCAAAATCTCCAACGACTGGTCAAAGCGGTCGCTGCATTGGAACAGATAGCAGGTCTTGTCAAAGGAAGTATACGCATTGGCAGACGCACCGGTGGCCGCAAAGCGCTGAAAAGCGTCCAGCTCCTCGGACTCAAACAGCTTGTGCTCCAAAAAGTGTGCAATTCCTTCCGGTACCTCGGTGTATTCGGCAGCGTCCGAGCGCTTAAAACGATTGTCAATGGAGCCATACTTGGTACCGATCACCGCATAAGCAGAGCGATAATGGGCCTTAGGCATCACAAATATTTTCAGCCCTGTGGGGTGGTCAATTTCATAATAGCGTTCGTCCAAAATGGAAGAAACTTGTTCTTTCACTGTGTCTGCACCTCCTCTTTCTCTGCCACTAAGCGGTAAACGGTATCCAGCGACAACCGACCGGCACATTCTTGTAACTGCTCCACGGTCACGCTCCGGGTCTCCTCCGCTACCTGGGCAGGGGTACGGAAGTCATCGTCCAACAGCCGGGCGGCATACCAGTTTTCCAGGCCATTGGGGGTGTCTGCCACGCCGTCCAGCGCGTCGATCATGGCAATGCGGGAGCTTTCCAGCTCGGCTTTGCAGTCACCATCCCGAATAATCTCCAGCTGATGCAGGATCTCGGCCACAGCCTTGTCCATATTCTCCTCCTCACAGCCGCACTGAATAAAGATGTGGCTGTTGTGGCGGGCAAAGCGAGCAGAACAGTAGTAACAAAGGCTCATCTTCTCTCGCACATTCATAAAGAGCTTGGAGTACGGGCCGCCGCCGAACACATCGCAAAAGCTGCGCATAGCCGGTGCCAACGGATCACCCGGGCGCATATCCACACGAAAGCCCAGCACCAGCTTACCTTGACGAATTTTTTCGCTCTCCCGCACATCTTTCACCTGTTCGCACCGGGCCACAAAATGGGGAGTGGGCATGGGCTGATACGCCCGCTCCACGCCCTCTAACCGACGGCGCAGCGCCGCACAGGCCGCCTCCGGATCCGTGCTGCCAACCACAGTTACCAGCATTTTGCTCTCTCGCAGCATGCGGTGCCAGGCGGCGGTTACGCTCTCCGGCGTGGCAGCCAACAAAGTCTCTTTGGTGCCTTTGGGATTAATCCGGTACGGATCGCCGGCAAACATAATCTGCTGCATTTGCATGACCGCATACAGGCGTTTTTCATTCTCCTCGGCAGCCAGCTTCTCCAGCAGCACACGACGCTCCGTCTCAATATCCGCCGGTGAGAACAGGCCGTCCTCCCCCAAAAGCGGGTCAAACAGCAGATTCATCAGCAGCTCCAGTCCCGCCTCGGCGATCTTCTCGTCATCCAGGGCGAAGCGATCGTCCAGTGTGGTGATGCCAATCTTCAAAATCTGACAGCCGCCGGATTTGTTGGCGGTGACGCTGATGGCCGCGCCGTAGAGCTTGTCCAGCTGCAAGTGCAGCGCACGCATATCCGGATAGGCCTTGCCCTTACGGCTGACCGCTGAGATGGCCAGCGCATAGTTCGCCGCCATCTGCTCCTCCATGGGTACTGCCAAGTGAATGGCCAGTTCATTGGTCTTAAACCGCCCGGCAGGCACAGCCAAAAGCTCTACCCCGGGGGCTATCTTCTTTTGCACATAATCTGTCAAAATGAAACTTCCTTTCATTGTGAGATGTTACACAAACGGATTATAACATATTTTACCCTATTTTTCCAACCCTTATCAGAACAAAAGATAAAGAAGAGCCAAAAGCAGCGCCTGGTCTGCGCCTTCGCGTCCTAAAAGCAGAAGCAGCATTAAGATTACGGCGTTGTCATCCCCTTCGTTCTCCGATGCCGGTTTCTCCGGGTTTGGCGCAGCCGGGGATGCTTTTTCCTTGCCGGGCGGCGGTGCCGTCTGACGGTCGTTATGCCCTTGCGGCGGTTCCTCCCGGGGCAGATACGACCCGGCACGAGCATGCATACGGCGCACCCGCTCCTTGGCTTCATTGATCTGGTCCTCACTAAACGCCGGCACTAAAACAACTCCTCCAGCATAGGCAGCACCTCAAACAGACGCAGGATCTGCATGGCCTGATCCGCCTTGTTTTGGCTCTTGGGGCTTAAATGGGGCTTCAGCGCCCGGATCAGATCCACATTTTTATTGCTGCTGCGGTTCATACGGTCAAAAATGGACTTGGCTTTCATCATCATTTCAAAATCTGCCTTGCCAAAGTTTAGCCCCTCCAGCCCGGACAGCAGATTTTGCATATTCTGGGCACCGGCCACCGTGTCTGTCAGCTGCTGCACGGCGCTGTTGGCGCTCCCCGGCTTAGGCTGGGGCGTAGGCTGTGCGCCGGGAGGGGACGCCGCACCGGGCGCACTTCCCTGCCCGCCGTCACCTAAGATGGACGCGGCCACGCCCCGCAGCATTTCCATATCCTGCGGGGTTAGGTTGGCAATGATCTGGTTAATATCGTCCATATTACCGCTGCCCGCCTAACTTCTCCATCAGTGCCTTGGCCTGGGGAGAATTGAGCATTTGCTGCAATCGTTCCTTGTCATTCAGTACCGCCTCTAATTTGGCCTTGGTATCCGGGTCCAGGTTTTGCTGCAAATAGGCCTGCTGCTGTCCGGCTTTGGCCGCCGCTTGGAATGCCGCCGGGTCAAATCCTTTTTTCTGTTTTCTCGGGTCCTGCATAAAACGCACTCCTCTTTTTTATCTGCAAAGCCGCTTGCCGTGGGCACGCAGATATGTTATACTCAGTACATAGTATGCAGAAAGGCGGGGATTATGAATGCGCTTACTGGTCGCCTCGGACTCTCATCGAGCCGCTGGCAATCTGCTGGACATTGTGGAGCTGCACCTGGAGGACAGCGATGTGCTGCTCTTTCTCGGAGACGGCGAGAATGATTTGGAAAATGTGCGTATGTTGTACCCCCGGTTGCATATTTTGCAAGTGGCCGGGAATTGCGATTGGGGCAGCGACCTGCCCGCCTGGGGCACAGCCAAACTGGGCGGCAAAACGGTGCTTTATACCCACGGCCACCCGTTCCATGTAAAGTTTGGTCTGGCAGAGCTGGAGCAGGCTGCCCGGGAGGCCCACGCAGACATTTGCCTGTTTGGTCACACCCATCAGCAGATGACCGACTACCGGGACGGCTTATATCTAATGAACCCCGGCGCAGTGGCAGAGGGCTGCTACGGTATGGTAGACATTACCCCCGGCGGCATTATGCTGCTGCCCTGCCGGCTATAAACACGATTTTCAAAGAAAAGAGGCAGAACCTATGACTTATTGCGAACATTGCGGCCAACCTCTGGCACCCGGCACCGCAGAATGCCCGGTGTGCCATACTCCCAACTTCCAGGACTGCACCGCACAGCAGAACGCCCAATCCCAAGGCGCGCCCTACGATCAGCAGGCATACAGCCAACCCCAGGGCGACCCTTACGGTCAACAGGCATACAGCCAACCCCAAGGCGACCCCTACGGCCAACAGGCGCACAACCAGCCACAGGGTGACACTTACGGCCAGCAAAATTACAACCACGGTCAAACGAACTATGGTGAGCAGGCATATAACGCCGGCTACAACAACTGGGGCAACCCTTACCAGCCCCCCTACGGTGTGCCGGTGAACGAAGCCCAGTACCGCCAAATGACAGAGAAGGCGGACAACGCCTACATACTGGCCATAATCGGTCTGATTTTAGGGATTCTCATGGGTCCGCTGTTCGGCTGGATCATGGGCGGCATTGCCTTGTCCAACGGCCGCCAGGCGTATGAGATTACCGGCAGTGAAAAGGCCCGCAGCGCCACAAACATTGCCAAGTGGGCCATTGGCGTGTCCACTGCTATCTTTGCCGTTGCCCTGATCGTGTGTATCTTGATGTTTACTGTATTTTCCGCCACCGTGCTGAGCGGTCTGTACTGATGGACCAGGCGCAGCAGATTAAAAAGCGGTTGGCAGAACTGCAAAATCGAGGCACCTTTGGCGGCTACACGGTTTATACGGATTTTTTAGGTCTGGAAGAGCAAAGTCTGCTGGCAGAGGTGACCGGCCCCCGGTCGGTGCCCGCCTACGGCGGATTTGACGGTGCCGAGCGGGTGATGGCAGCCTTTGGCCCGGCGCCGGAGCCGGCGGACTACCCCATCACTTGCCTGCATATTGCGCCCAAGCAGGAAAAATTTGCCGAGGAGTTGACCCACCGAGACTACCTAGGCACCTTAATGGGCTTAGGGCTGGAGCGGCGGGTGCTGGGCGACATTCTCCCCTGCGGCAAAGGGGCATATCTCTTTTGCACCGCAGGCATGGCAGAGTATATTGAGGCCCAACTGCACCGGGTGCGCCACACAGAGGTGACCTGCACCCGGGCGGACGACCTGCCCCCGCACCTGCTGCCCCAACCGGAAGACAGAGAAGTGATCGTGCCCTCTCTGCGGCTGGATGTGCTGGTGGGCGCAGTATACAATCTCTCCCGCAGCAGCGCGGACAAATTCTTTTTACAGCAAAAGGTATTTGTCAACGGACGGTGCATAGAGAACCGTGCCCACACCGTACAGCCGGAGGACAAAATTTCCGTGCGGGGGCACGGCCGATTTACCGCCGGTGCGCCTCTGCGCCGCACCAAAAAAGACCGGCTGGTGGTGCCGGTAAAAGTGTATTAAATCAAACCCATAGCAAAAGGAGCAGTACCTGCAAGTACCGCTCCTTTTTTCTTTTACGCTATTGGTGCCCTGTAGTCTGCCGGGTAGGCGTTTGGGTTCTTCTCCGGCGGATAATAAGGCGTCATTTGCACCTGTTCTTCTCCATTCCAAAAAGGTTTTTGGTAGTAGGACACCGGTTGGCAGTCAAAGCTGCCGTCCGGGCGCACAGTAATGCGGGTAAAACCCCGCTGGGCGCCGTAATTCTTTATGCCGATATAAGCGAGATAGTCCACGGACAGACCATAGGTCAGCCGTATACCCTTGTAAGTGACGGACAAATTGTTCAAATGGTCGTGGCCGCAGAATGTGCCCCGGGTGCTGCCCATCTGCTGCAAGGTGTCAAACACATGATCCGGATGCAAACTGGGGAACAGGCCGCCCTTTTCGCCGATGCCGCCGTAGTGCACCTGCACTTCACCGGTGTCTTTATAGCCGTTTTCTTTATAAGCCTCCCAGGCAGTCTTGTACTGAGCAATGGGAATGTGAAAGAACATCAGGCTCTTTGGCATCGGTGCGCCCAACGCCCGGTTGTAGGCGGTCAAGGCTTCCACCTCGCCCCTGTACCAGTCCATTTGGTTCTTGTGCATACCGTCATACTTCCACATAAAGCCCAGGTAGTCGCCGTCTACATAGCTGCCGGTATCGGTAAAAAACAGCGCCTGGGTCACGGCGCCACGACGGTTCTTCACCGTCACGGTATAGTTGCCCACGCCGTCCACGCCCTCCGGCCCGGAGCGAAACAGGCAGTAGGACTTGCTGTCAGCTTTAGCGAACTTCTGTTCTTGATAATATTTGCCGATATAGCGGCGGTTGTACACCGCGTAGGACTCTGTATCGTGGTTGCCCAGCACCGGCGCCCAGTACACGCCCAGGTTCTGCATCACCCGACCAAACAGACGAGCGGCGGTTTTGTTGTTAAATGTGCCGGACTGGAACGGCACCGGGTAGGCAATGTCGCCGGTCACAGCCACCAGGTCCGGCTGCTCGGCGGTGACCATACGCACCACGCAGTCAATGGCCCGCCGGTCTTTGAAGAAGCTCATCCAGCCGCCGCCAATATGCACATCCGTCAGCTGCATAACACGAAAATCCCCATCTGTGGTGAACACCCAACGGCCATCCAGCGGTTGGGGCTGCAACTGATTTTTATACTGTACCGGCGCAATGCCCGCCACATACCGCAGCTGTAAAAGCGCCAAGATGCCGTTGACCAGCACGGTGAGCAACACCACAGCCGCCACCACGCCGAGAATGATCCAAAATACCAAAGGAATAACCTCGCTTTACTCTACAAAATGATGATAAATATAACTGAGCACACCCGCATCGGAAGTGCACGCCACAGCGTTTGCCGCCTGCTTAAGTTCGTCACAGGCGTTGGCTACCGCCAGCCCGGTGCCGGCGTAGCGGATCATAGACAGATCGTTGCGGCTGTCGCCCACGGCGATCACCTGCTCCGGGGCAAGCCCCAGGTGCTCCGCCAGTTTTTGCAGGGCGCTGCCCTTGTCCACCCCACGGCGCAGGATCTCCAAATTGCTCTGCATAGAATAGGTGCAAATCAACTCTGGGAACAGCTCCGTCGCCCGATCTATAAATGCCCGGCGTTCACCGTCCAGGTGGAAGAAGATATTGAACATCTCTGTTTTTTCATCCCCGGCCAGCAGTGCCTCCAAGTCTGTGCAGGGCACCCGACTGGCCGCCATCACCGGGTGATAGATCGGCTCAATGCGGTAGTAGTCGTAGGCCAACCGGTTCAGCTTATCCGCCGGGGCATACGGCCGCCCGCCGTAGAACACCTCGATCATGGTATCGTACTGCCGTAGCAGGTGCAGCACCGCCAGTGCCTTTTCCCGGCTGTAATAGCTGGAAAAGAGGGTCTCCCCTGCCGCATTCACCGCCGCAGCGCCATCGCCGTACACCGCATAGGGCACCAGCGGGTTAAACCGCAGCTCTGCGGGCATTTCGTAAAAGGTGCGCCCGGTTACCGCCGCAGCGGTCACGCCCGCTGCCGATAGCTGTTCCAGCGCGCAGAAGTTGGCCGGGGCAATTTTGCCGTCACTGCCGATGAGTGTATCGTCTAAATCAAAAGCCACCAATTTGGGTCTTGTCATAACAGTCTGTTCTCCTTATCGGTTTTGCACCAGTATATGCCAAATAGAGGAAGAGAGCAAGCGCCGGGGTGACGGCGCCTGCTCCGAAGAGGGTGCCCGGTACAGAACAAAACAAAATCCGGTGATCGACGGGGAAGTCAGATCAAAACAAAAAATGCACCGAGCAGGGGTATATCTAAAAAGGGCGCTGCCCTCTTTAGGCGTTAGGCAGCCGCACCGGCGGGGGTATCTGCACGCTCCGGCAGCGGCTCCACCTTTGCTTTCTTTTTGCGGTGGATGACAAAGCGGTTCAGCGGATAAGTCCACAGGGTGGGTACGGTCATCACCAGCAGCTTGGTGAGCAGGGTGATAAACACACTGTCCCAGTGGTGATTGGTCACGATGGTGCCCAGGTACGCACCGAACCAGGTGTTAAAGGCGATGGTGCACACCACCATAATGGTGTAAAGAATGGTAGACAGTACCGGATTGGCGTCTGCCTGGAAAGTGAGCTTGCGGTTCATCACATACGCCGCCGCATAGCCGATAACGGCGCTGATGGCGTAGGAGTACATATAGCCCTTATACTGAATCCCCAGGAAGTGCAGCACCGCATTGTCCGTAACCGGGGTGGTGTTCATACTCTTAAAGACCACATATTGTAAAAAGGCAAATACTGCCAACTCCAGCACCGAGGTGCTGGCTCCGGTAAATGTAAACTTGATAAACTTCCAAATTTCTGCGTGTTTCTCTGTAAAAGCGACCCATTTTTCTTTCATACAATAACCTTGCCTTTCTCGCTTTCGGGTGTTTGTCGTTGTCTTTTTGTTTCTGCTGTCAGCATACGCCGTCCGCCCATCGACTGCAAGGTACTTTACAGAAACTTAACTTGCAAATGACACAAAATAAAAATAACTGACCCCACCTTTACAAACTTTGCAAATTCTTAATACCACCGGACAGATCCAAACGGTTGCAAAGCACACATCCTTGTGGTAAAATGGCGTTATACATTATATATAAAAGGCCCGTCCTTGACTTTCCGAGGGTGCGGGATTATAATGTAGGCCGTTTAACCTGTGTGAAAGAAGAGAGAAAAATGAAAATACACAAAAACAATGCCACACACCGTGGCGTATCCAAACGCAGTACATACTTTTTGCTGTACACCGCCGCCTTTTTGATTTGCAGCGCCTGTATTTATGTGTGGTTCGCCCGCACCGGGCGCAGTCTGATCTCCACCGGCGATGGGTGGAAACAGCACTTCCCCGCGTTTGTTTATTTTGGCCAGTATGGCCGTACTGTACTGCGAACACTGCTGACGGAACATCAACTGGTGCTGCCCCAATGGAACTTCAGCCTGGGCTACGGCGGCGATATTCTCACCACCCTGCACTACTATGTAATCGGCGATCCGCTGGACCTGCTGAGCATTGCCTGTCCTACCCGGTACGCCGTGTATCTTTACAGCTTTTTGTCCCTGTTCCGGCTGTACCTGGCCGGGCTGGGCTTCGGCGCCTTTTGCCGGTATAAAATGCAGGGCGCGCCCCTGCCTGTGGCTGTAGGCAGCGTGTGCTATGTGTTCTTTACTTACAGCTTTCTTTTAGTGGCACGGCACCCGTTCTTTGCCATACCTATGGTGTACCTGCCCCTGCTGTTTTTAGGCGTAGAGCAGGTGCTTGCCAAGCGGCGGCCGTATCTGCTCATCGTCACCGTCTTTTTGGCGGCTATCAGCAATTTCTACTTTTTCTATATGCTGGCAATCATCACGGCCATTTATACCGTCTATCGTCTGTGCTGCCTGTATGATCGGCACAGCGCCAAGCAGGCTGTGGGCGGACTGCTGCAAGTGACCCTGTGGGCTGTGGTAGGCGTACTGATGAGCGCCGCCATTTTGCTGCCGGTGATCCTTACCTTTATCGGTGACAACCGCAATGGGGTGCAGTATCCCTTGACCCTGCTTTATGATGCAGACTTCTACCGCAACTTTCTGGCGGCATATACCACCAGTCACAACCAGGCATATCAGACCTACCTGGGCTTTAACGCCGTTGCGCTGCCGGCCATCTGCCTGCTATACTTTAAGCGCAAACCGGAAGAAAAGCCCCTGCGTATTCTCTTTTTGCTGGCGACCGCAGCGCTGCTGATCCCCGTGTTTGGGTGGGCGCTGAACGGATTTTCCTATATGGCCAACCGCTGGGTGTGGGCATACAGCCTGCTGGTGGCCTATATCGTAACCACCCAGTGGAAAAAGCTGCGCCACATCACCGTGGGTCAGGCAGTGGCCTGCGTAGGTGCGCTGGCACTCTATTCGCTGATCGCCATTCCGCTGATGACCACGGACACCCGCAATATTAGCGTATCCGTGCTGCTGGCTTTCCTGATCATCGTGCTTTGCGCCCTGGCGCCCAAGTTCAAGAAAAAGCACCTGGCAACCGCTTTGGTGCTGGTGCTGGTGCTCACCTCCTTTACCGGCAACGCCGCCTATTTTTACAGCAGTCACGGCAAACATAAAACAGACACCTTTGTGGCAACCGAAAAGGTCAACCGCCGGATCAAAGGTGCCTCCGGCCGCAAAGTCAAAAAGGCGGCAAAAAGCGACAAATCCTTTTACCGCTACACCGGCGACAATGTGGAGTGCAACGAGGAACTGCTGGCCCATATGAGCGGCTCGTCCTTCTACTGGAGCCTGCAAAACCCCAATGTAGCACAATATGTAACAGAGACCGAGCAACCGGTGGAGAACAGCTATCGCTACAATCGACTGAACACATCAGCGGCGCTGAACGCCCTTACCGGCGTAAAGTATTATGCCGCCACCAAGTCGACCACCACGCTGCCCTACGGCTTTACGCCGCTCCAAGGTAAAATTTATCAAAGCGGCAACGCCCTGCCCCTGGGCTACACCTATGACAGCGCCATTACCCGGGCGGATTATGAAAAACTGTCCTCGCTGGAGAAGCAACAAGCCCTGCTGCAAGGGGTGGTATTGGACAGCGTGCCCACCGGCACGGCACAAGCCACTCTGTCCTTTACGGACAAGTCCCTGCCCTACACCATCACCGCAGACAAAGATGTGGCAATAGACGGCAAAAAGATCCATGTGTATGACAAAGGCGCCAAGGTGACCCTGCATTTTAACGGCAAACCAAACAGCGAAACCTACCTGCGCATGGGGCTGCGCAATTATACAGATTACCCGGCCTATACCTATTACAAGACCCAAGAGAACGACCCGTTGCACCGGTATTCTACGGATAAGTGGAACAAAAAAGACGACAGCCAAAAAGCCTATGTGCGCCGTAAGGCCCGCAGTTTTAAGGCGCCCAGCAGTCTGACCCTGCAATACACCGCCCACACGGCAGACGGCGCCGCACTGACGCCCCAAAGTACCGTCACCTGCACGCAAACGCACTTGCGCTTTGAGGGCTACAAGGTACAAATGGTCAATACCGGCTACAGCAAAGAAGCCAAGACAGATATTACCGTCACTTTTAACGCACGGGGTATCTATGATTTCAGCACCCTGGAGGTGCTGGAGCAGCCTATGACAGACACGGACAGACAAGTGGCAAAACTGGCGGAGAATACGCTGGAGAATATCCAAATCGGCACAGACACGGTAGACGGCACCGTGACCCTGGATCGGTCCAAGATTCTGCTGCTGACCATTCCCTACTGCGACGGCTGGACCGCTACGGTAGACGGCAAGGAAGCCCAGCTTCTGCAAGCCAACGCCATGTTCAGCGCACTGGCACTGGAACCGGGCGAACACACCATTCACCTGACCTACCGCACCCCTCACTTAAAAGCGGGGTTGGCAGTGAGCGTACTGGGCTTCGCAGCCTTTGGTGCTACCCTTCTGTGCACAGAAGTGAAAAAGAGAAAAGAGAGAAAAGCATAGTTTTCAATTCTATGGCGAGAGGTAAAGAGTAATGAAAACCAATCCACTGGAAAAGATGAAAAAACGCAGCCCGCGCACCCGGTTCTTTTGGTGCTATACCCTGGGCTTTTTGCTTTGCGCCGCCGGGTGCTACTGCTGGTTCCTGATCAAGGGCAAGACCCTGATCGTAGACAGCGACGGCTGGCGCCAGCACTTTGCCGCCTTTGTGTACCTGGGCCAATACGGCCGTGAGGTGGCCCGCACCCTGCTGGCCACCCACAAGCTGGTCCTGCCCCAATGGGACTTTTCCATCGGGCTGGGCAGTGATGTGCTCACCACCCTGCACTTTTACGCCATCGGCGATCCGCTGGATCTGCTCAGCGTGGTGTGCCCCACCCGCTATGCGGCATATCTTTACAGCTTTTTATCCCTGCTGCGACTGTATCTGGCCGGGCTGGCCTTCGGTGCTTTTTGCTTTGTGAAAAAACAGCGCCGGGTAGGCGGCGTGACCGTCGGTGCACTGGTGTATGTGTTCACCCTGTACAGCCTGTTCATCGTCTCTCACCATCCGTTCTTTGCCTTGCCCATGGTGTTCCTGCCCCTGTTGCTGCTGGGTGTGGAGCAGATCTTGGCAGGCAAGCGGCCATATCTGTTTATCTTCATCGTTTTTTTGGCCGCTGTCAGTAATTTTTACTTTTTCTATATGCTGGCGATCATCACGGCGTTGTACACGCTGTATCAGCTGATCTGCCGTTTCCGGCACCGGGGCAAAGCTGCGGTGGGCAAGTTCTTTCAAATCACCGGCTGTGCCTTGCTGGGTGTAGTGCTCAGTGCCGTGGTACTGCTGCCGGTGGTGCTGGCCTTTATGGGTGACAGCCGCACTGCCGAGAGCTATGTGCGCACCTGGGTCTACAGCGGGGACTACTACCGCAACTTCCTGTCCGCCCTGTTCACCGCAGAGACCAAGCTGGGCTACCTGACCTACCTGGGCTACAACGCGGTGGCGTTCCCGGCTATCTGCCTGCTGTTCTTCACTAAGAACAAGAACTACCGCCCGCTGCGGGCGGTGTTCCTGATCGCCACTGCGCTGCTGCTGATCCCGGTATTCGGCTGGGGTATGAACGGCTTTTCTTATGCAGCCAATCGCTGGGTTTGGGCCTACGGTATGATCGTGGCATACATTGTGGCAACCACCTGGCAGCACCTGCGCCAAATCAGCATTGGCAAGGGCGTGGCGGTTATTGCCGCCCTGGCGATGTACTCCTTGGTTGCCATTCCCCTGATGAATACAGACACCCGCAATGTGGGCGTTTCCGTTCTGCTGGCATTTCTGCTGGTAATCGTGTGTATGTTCGGCCCCAAAATGCCTAAGAAATATATGGCCCCGGTGCTGGCGCTGGTACTGGTGTTTACCTCCTTTGCAGGTAACGCCGCCTACTTTTACAGCCACCACGGCCAAAACCACATTGCCCGCTATGTGAGCTACAGTGATGTGAACAAAAAGCTAAAATCCACTGCCGCTCGCAAGGTGAAGAAAGCCACCAAAAACGACAACAGCTTTTATCGTTACAGCGGTGACAAGGTCAATTACAACGAGGCGCTCACCGCCGGTATGAACGGCACCTCTTTTTACTGGAGCTTGCAAAACAAGCACCTGACCCAGTTTATTACGGAGACAGAGCAACCGGCCAACGCTGCCTATATGATCCGCAGCTTTAACAGCTCTGCCGCCTTGAACGCGGTAAACAGCGTAAAATACTACGCCAAGCAGAGCAAGACCGCCCTGCCCTACGGCTTTACCAAGATCAGCGGCAAGGTGTATCAAAACGAGAACGCCCTGCCTCTGGGCTACACCACCGCCCATGTGATCACCCGGGCAGAGTATGAAAAGCTGTCCTCTCTGGAGAAGCAGCAGGCCCTGCTGCAAGGGGTGGTGCTGGACAGCGTACCCACCGGTATGACCGCCACCACGCCCACCTTTACAGACAAGAGCCTGCCCTACACCATCGTAGGCAATGACGACGCCGCCGTGGAGGGTCAAAAGCTGCACATTTACAAGAAGAAAGGCAGCGTGACCATTCAGTTCACCGGCAGCGCCGCACAGGAGACCTACCTGCGCTTTACGCTGAAAGACTACACCGATTACCCGGCGTACACCTACTACAAGACCCAGGAGAACGACCCGCTGCACCGCTATTCCACAGAGAAGTGGAACAAAAAGGACGAGATTGACCAAAATCTTATAAAGATCAGTGCCCGCAAGTTCCGCCTGCCCAGTTCGCTGAACCTGCGTTTCTCGGCCCAAACGGAGAGCGGCAAGACCTACAAGACCAACACCCTCACCTGCTACTCGGACGCCTATGTGCGCTACACCGGTGCCAAGACTTACCTGGTGGGGCTGGGTTATACGGACAGCGCCAAAAAGAGCATCACCATCACCTTTGATGAGCGGGGCATTTACGACCTGGCAGACATTGAAGTGCTGGAGCAGCCGGTAGATGATGCCAAGGCGCAGATCGCTGCCCTGAGCGCAGACACCCTGCAAAATGTGCAGATGCGCGCCAACGCCATTACCGGCACAGTGGATCTGAAAGAGGCAAAAATACTGTGCCTATCCATTCCATACAGCAGCGGCTGGACCGCCACGGTAGACGGCAAAAAAGCAGAGCTGCTGCAAGCGAACACCGCATGCAGCGCCCTGGCGCTGGAACCCGGTAAGCACACGGTGGAGCTGCACTACCACACCCCCTATCTGCGCACCGGCGCCTGTCTGAGCGCCGCAGGCATGGCAGCCTTTGCCGCACTGATCGTCATCACAGAGATCAAGCGAAAAAAGAAAAAACAGCACCCGGCGGGCTAAGCCTTTACAACCGATGCCCCTTGTGCTAAAATAACAGTAACCTGTAAAGGAGCGGGACAGCTGCACACCTGTGTGCAACTGTCCCTTTTGCATATTTTATGGAATATTTACTTTCTGCCGGGATTGATATTGGCACCACAACCACGCACCTGGTAATCAGCCGCATCGGCATCGCCGTGGAGCGTGGCTGGGGCACGGTGCCCAAGGCCGAGATCAAAGAAAAAACAATTCTATACCAAAGTCCCATTTACTTTACGCCGCTGGCAGACGGTCAAATTGACCTGCCCCGGGTGCAGACCATCATCCACATGGAGCTGGAAAAGGCCGGTACAACGCCCGGGGCGCTGAACACCGGCGCGGTGATTCTCACCGGCGAAAGCGTCAAGAAGCGCAACGCCCGCCGGGTAGCCGGCACAGTGGCAGACGGTATGGGTGACTTTGTGGTGGCCTCTGCCGGGCCAAGGCTGGAGAGTATTTTGGCCGCCCGAGGCGCCGGTGCAGACACGCTGTCTGCAACCCGCCACTGCAAGGTGCTGCACGCGGACATTGGCGGCGGCACGGCGAATCTGGCGTTTTTTGACAACGGGGTACTGCAAGACACCGCCTGTTTGGAGATCGGCGGTCGCCACTGGCGAGCAGACAAAGGGATCATGACCCCAACGCTGGACGCGCTGCTGACACATACCCATTTGAGTGCGGACGATCACCCGGCCATTTGCGCCGCCTATGCCCGCCTGCTGGAAATGGGTATGAACCTACGGCCCAAGGACGACTTTTTTCCCACCGTCATTACCGACAAGGCGCTGGAAGAAAGCCTGGTGCCGGATATTCTGTCCTTCTCCGGCGGGGTTGCCGCCTGTATGGGACAGGATCTGCCGCCCTACGCTTACGGCGACCTGGGCGTGCTGCTGGCCCGCGCCATCACAAAATCGCCTTCCATTGCCGCCAAAGAGATCGTCTTAGCTGAGAACGGCATTCGCGCCACCGTGATCGGCGCCGGCAATTACAGTTTAGCCCTCAGCGGCACCACCATTGCTGCCCCGCCGGAGCTGCTTCCGGTAAAGAATGTGCCGGTGATCGAAGTGCCGCTGCAAACAGCAGCGGATATACCAGCCGTAGGCCACCGGATTGCCGCCGGACTGCGCACCTTTGACCTAACAGACAGCCAGCCGGTGGCGGTAGCCTTTGCCGGTTATCCGGCGCCGTCCTTTCGTGAATTGATGGCGCTGGCGGAACAAATTGCAAGCACGCTTGACGGGCGCAGCGGTCTGTTCGTCACCGTGTCGCAAGCGGATATTGCCAAGGCGCTGGGCAGCTGCCTGCGCCATCTGCTGCCGGATGGCAAATTCTTGTGTATGGACCGAATCGCCTGCAGCAACGGAGATTATATAGACATCGGCCACCCGGTGGCAGAGGCCACTGCCCTGCCGGTGATTGTGAAGCAACTGATTTTTTCATAGGTGATCGTATGATTTTAAAAGCAACATTACTGGGCAAGACTTATGCCTTTGGCAGCGTAAAGGAAGTGCTGGCCAAGGCCAACGAGCCGAAAAGCGGCGACACCCTGGCCGGGATCGCTGCCGCAGATGCCAAGGAGCGTATTGCCGCCAAGGCGGTGCTCAGCCAACTGACGGTGGCGGACATTACAGAGCACCCGGCAGTGCCTTATGAAGCCGACGCCGTAACCCGGATCATTTTGGACGACTTAGACAAAGAAATCTACACCCGTTGGAAGAATACGACCATTGCCGACCTGCGGGAGTGGGTGCTAAACAACGCCCGCACCGGGGCGGAACTGTTGGAAGTGGGGCGTGGCTTGAGCAGTGAAGTGATCGCCGCACTGGCAAAGCTGATGGGCAACCTGGACCTGATGTACACCGCTCGCAAACTGCAAATCACCGCCCACTGCAACACCACCATCGGCACCCCGGGCACCTTTGCCTGCCGGCTGCAGCCCAACCACCCCACCGACGATGTGGCCGGGGTGACCGCCTCTCTGCTGGAGGGACTCAGCTACGGCATCGGCGACGCAGTAATCGGCCTTAACCCGGCCATTGATACAGTAGAGAGCACGACTGCTATTTTGAATTTGTTTAACGATGTAAAGAACAGACTGGAGATCCCCACACAAATCTGCGTACTCTCCCACATTACCACGCAAATGCAGGCACTGCAAAACGGCGCGCCAATGGACCTGCTGTTCCAGTCCATTGCCGGGTCGGAAAAGGGACTTTCCGCCTTTGGCACCGGGGTAAATATGCTGGCAGAAGCCAAGCAAATGATGCAGGAACTGGGCACCTCTCAGGGGCCAAATCAATTATACTTTGAAACCGGGCAGGGCAGCGAGTTGTCCTCCTCCAGCCACAACGGCGCTGACCAGGTGACTATGGAAAGCCGGTGCTACGGACTGGCGCGGCACTTCTCCCCTTACCTGATAAACACGGTAGTGGGCTTTATCGGACCGGAATACATCTATGACAGCAAGCAACTAACGCGAGCGGCGCTGGAGGATAACTTTTGCGGCCATCTGCACGGCCTGCCCATGGGGTGCGATATTTGCTACACCAATCACATGGTGGCAGATCAAAACGATGCGGACAACCTGCTGGTGCTGCTGGCCAACGCCGGGTGTCACTATGTGATCGGCGTGCCCCAATCGGACGATGTAATGCTCATGTACCAAAGCACTTCTTACCACGATGTAGCAGCCACCCGGGAAATGCTGGGGCTGCACCCGATCCCTGAATTTGAGCGCTGGTGCGAGGATCACGGCATTTTAGAAAACGGCAAGCTGACGCCCTTGGCCGGGCAGCCGGGTCTGCTAATGTGAGGTAAACGGTATGAATCAGAAAATAGAGAGCCAAAATGGCGTGCTGGAAGATATAACCGCCTGCACAACCGGCCGGTTTTGCCTGAGCGACGACCCAAAAATGATGGAACTGAAGTCCCACACCCCGGCCCGTATCGGCATTGGGCGGACCGGCAGCCGCTATTTGACAAAAGCCTATCTGCGCTTTCGCGCCGACCACGCTGCCGCCAATGACGCGGTAATGACGGAAGTGAGCCAAGAGACCCTGGAGCGCTTGCACCTGCCACAGGTGCAAACCCGGTGCAAGGACAAATACGAAATGCTCACTCGCCCGGACCTGGGCCGCCTGTTTGACGATGAAAACAAAGCCAAAATCAAGGCCGTTTGTACCCCAAATCCGGATGTGCAGATCTACTGCGGCGACGGCTTGTCCGCCCCCTGTATCGGCGCCAATGTGCCGGATCTGCTGCCTATGCTCACCTTGGCACTGAAGCAGGCAGGGATCACCGTGGGCGTGCCGTTTTTTGTACGGTACTGCCGGGTAAACACCGCCCGCACCATCGGTCCGCTGGTAGGCGCCAAGGTCACCTGTGTGCTCATCGGCGAGCGCCCGGGACTGCTGACGGACGAGAGTATGTCCGCCTACATTGCCTACAACGCCCGACCGGATATGAGCGAGAGCGACTACACCGTGGTGTCCAACATCAGCCGCTACGGTATGGCACCGGTAGAAGCTGGAGCCTATATTGCCGACGTGATCCAAGACCTGCTGCAAAAGGGCGGAAAGTAAAGACAAACAAAAAAAGGCCTGTTGTCTGCGTGGACAACAGGCCTTTTTTTAATTTCTGTAAGCGGTGGGTGTGGTGCCCTTTAGCTGCTTGAACACCCGAGAAAAATAACTCATATCGTTAAACCCGCAGGCAAAGGCAATCTCCGTCACGCTTTTCTCTGTTAGGGTCAACCGCTCGCAGGCGCATTCAATGCGGTAGTAGTTCAGGTACGCAATGGGGGTCCTGCCGGTGAGCGCTGCAAAGGCACGACAAAAATACCGGGGCGACATGCCCGCCACAGCTGCCAATTCATCCAAGGTAATGGGCTCGCCGTAGTTATTGCGGATATAGGTGAGCACATTTTTCATCCGGGTGATCTGCTGGCGGCTTTGTGGCGGTTTGATGTCGCTGTGCATACCCAAAAGGCAGCCCAGCAATTGCCACAGCAGCCCCACGGTGGTCCACTCATAGCCCAGCTGCTCCCGCTCCATAGCGTCAAAAATGCGATCCGCCAGCGCCGCCTCCGTGCTGCCCTTGGCTAAGCGGCCGGAAAAGCCATTCTCACTGGCCAGGAATGCTGCCGCTGACTTGGTGCACACCGGGGTATCCTGGAGCAAGGTACCCAAGTCAAATACCACACACTCGTAAATACAGTCGTGGGGCGCACCTCCATGGATCACCCCGTCGGCGATCCAAGCACTGTCCCCGGCTTGCAACTCCATCTGGCGGCCGTCCAAGCTTAGGGTAAAGCTGCCTTGCAACACCAAGATGAGCTCATATTCCAGGTGCCAGTGCAGGGGCATTTGGTACCGGGGCGCGCCCGGCTCCACATAATAAAGCTCTATAGGAAAATCAAAAGTGCCCCGCTTTTTGTCCTCGTGCAATTCGCTGTAATTCATAGGCCCTCAAAAAGTGAATATTGTGCTACTCGCAAGTGCATATCCTGCGTGCAAAGAATATTTATATCTAATATAATACAATTAGCATACCATGGCGGGCTTGGATTGTCAACCATGGGCAAGGAGGTTTATCTATGCAAAATATCAACGAGATCAAGGACCAGATTTGCGATGTTTGCCACAAAATGTGGCAGCTGGGCTGGGTGGCCGCCAATGACGGCAATGTGAGTGTGCGGCTGGAGGACGGTCGGATCCTTGCCACCCCCACCGGTATGAGCAAATCCTTTATTACCCCGGAAAAGCTGGTGCTGCTGGATCCGGAGGGCAATGTGTTGGAAGCCGCAGATGGCCTGCGCCCCTCCAGCGAAATCAAAATGCACCTACGCTGCTACGACAAGCGGGACGATGTGATGAGCGTAATCCACGCCCATCCGCCGGGAGCAACCGGCTTTGCCGTGGCACACAAGGCCATGGATATGTACAATATGATTGAAGATGTGGCCGTCATCGGTGCCGTACCGCTGACCCCTTACGGTACTCCTTCCACCGTGGAAGTGCCCAACGCTATTGAGCCGTACCTGGAGGAGCACGATGTGATGCTGCTGGAGAACCACGGTGCACTGGCCGTTGGCAGCGATGTCATCACTGCCTTTTATCGTATGGAGAGTCTGGAACTGTGGGCCAAGATCACCATTAACGCTGTGATCCTGGGCGGCAGCCATGACATCAGCCGAGACAATATTCAAAAGCTCATTGATCTGCGGGGCTATTACAGAGTCACCGGCCGTCACCCGGGCTACAAACAGTTTAACCCGGATGACGAACTGCTGCACAAGAAAGACTAAGGAGTAGGCTATGTTAAAAGGAATTTCTCCCCTACTGTCCCCGGAACTGCTAAAGGCCCTGGACGAAATGGGCCACGGCGACACTCTGGTAATCGCTGACGGCAACTTCCCGGCAGAGAGTATCGGCAAAAACGCCAAGGTGATCCGTGCAGACGGTCACGGCGTGCCGGAGCTGCTGGACGCGGTACTGGCGCTGTTGCCTCTGGATGCCTATGTGGATGCCCCCGTATCCCTAATGGAAGTGGTGCCCGGCGACACCTGCGGCACACCCAAGATTTGGGACAAATACAAGGTCATTCTCCACCGGCACGAGCCGGAACACAGCGGTATTCAAATGGTGGAGCGCTTTGCATTCTATGAAAAAGCAAAGGATGCTTACTTAATTATCGCCACCGGCGAGACCGCCATTTATGCCAACATTCTGTTGCAAAAAGGCGTGGTGCAGGCATGAAAAAGACCGTAGTTGCCTTTGACTTCGGCGCGTCCAGCGGGCGTGCCATTGCCGGTACTTATCAAGACGGCAGACTGGAATATAAGGAAGTCCACCGATTTGACAATATCCCGGTAGATGACGACGGCCGTATGTGCCACAACTTCCCTGCCATTTGTAAGGAAGTAGACGCGGCGCTCTCTAAAATTAACAGCGCCGACGGACTGAGCTTTGACACTTGGGGTGTGGACTACGGCTTGCTGAACAAAAGCGGCAACCTGCTGCGCCTGCCCTGCCATTACAGAGACACTCGCACCGCCGGAACGGTAGAGAAAGTGCTGAAAAAAATACCGGCAGACGATCTGTACCGGGCCACCGGCAATCAGATTATGGAGATCAACACCCTGTTCCAGTTGACCACGGAAGACACTGCCGGTGCAGAGAAGCTGCTGTTTATGCCGGACTTATTTGCCCACCACCTGTGCGGCAGTATGCAAACAGAACCCACCATTGCTTCCACCTCTCAGCTGCTGGATCCGGTGAACCAAACCTGGCGGACAGATATTGCCAAGGCCTGCGGCATTGACCCGCAGCTGCTGCCCGCCGTTGGCCCGTCGGCCACCGTTCTGGGTAAAACAGACGGAGGCATACAGGTGATCGCCACCGCCGGACACGATACCCAGTGCGCCGTGGCGGCCATGCCTGCCGCTGCCGATGAGCAGCCGGCGTTCCTGTCCTGCGGCACCTGGTCGCTGATCGGCTGCGAGCTGGACGAACCCATCCTGACCCCGGACAGCCGAGCGGACGATTTGTCCAACGAACAGGGTGCCAACGGAAAGACCAATTACTTAAAGAACATCAGCGGTCTGTGGCTGATCCAGGAGACCCGGCGGGCCTATCGCCGTGCAGGCGCAGAATACAGCTACAATGACTTGGAGCAGCTGGCGCGGGCGGCGGAGCCGTTCACCTGCTTTATTGACCCGGACGACCCTCGCTTTTCCAGCCCCGGTGATCTGCCGGAACGGATTCGTGACTTTTGCCGGGAGACCGGGCAGCCGGTGCCGGAGAGCGTAGGCGCCGTGGTGCGCTGCATTTACGAGAGTCTGGCTATGAAGTACCGCTTTGCTTTGGATCAGATCAGCGCCCGCACCGGGCGGCAATTCAATGTGCTGCACCTGCTGGGCGGCGGCACCAAAGACGGCTTCCTTTGTCAAATGACGGCAGACAGCCTGGCTTTCCCGGTAATTGCCGGACCTACGGAGGCCACGGCTCTGGGCAATATGCTACTGCAACTGATTGCGCTGGACCAGCTGCCGGATGTATCAGCCGGTCGGGAGCTGATCCGCAAGACCGAGACCCTAAAGACCTATGAACCCAAGCCCACGGCAGCCCGAGACCGGGCGTACCGTGACTTTCAAAACATATTGCGCTAAGCGCAAACGGAGGTAATGACGATGACTTATCCAAAAATCGGTATTCGCCCCACCATTGACGGCCGCTGGGGCGGCGTGCGTGAGAGCCTGGAGGCGCAGACCATGGGCATGGCCACCGCAGCCAAAGCGCTGATTGAAGAAAATCTGCACTATCCGGACGGCACGCCGGTACAGTGCGTGCTCTCCCCCACCACCATCGGCGGCGGCGCAGAGGCAGCCAAGTGCGCCGAATACTTTGCCGGCGAGAATGTGGTTGCCACCCTGACGGTGACCCCCTGCTGGTGCTACGGATCAGAAACCTTTGACATGGACCCCCACACCATTAAGGCGGTTTGGGGCTTTAACGGCACAGAGCGCCCCGGCGCTGTGTACCTGGCCGCCGTCATGGCTGCTTACGCGCAAAAGGGACTGCCTGCCTTCTCCATTTACGGCCATGATGTGCAGGATATGACGAACAAAGAGATCCCTGCCGATGTGGCAGAGAAGATCTTGCGCTTTGCCCACGCTGCCGCTGCAGTAGGCTGGATGAAGAACAAGGCCTATGTGAACCTGGGCGGCATTGCCATGGGTATTGCCGGCAGCTTCTGCAACGCGGAAATGTTCCAAAAATACTTTGGCATTCGTGCCGAGTGGGTAGATATGACCGAGATTGTGCGCCGGATCACCCTGGGCATTTACGATCATGACGAGTTTGACAAAGCGCTGAGCTGGGTCAAGGCCAACTGCAAAGAGGGCTTTGACTGCAACGCCGGTAAGAACCTGCCGGAGATCATTCGCAAGTCCAAGGTGGTAGACCCGGACAAGGACTGGGAGTTCATCACCAAGATGACCATGATCATGCGGGACATTCTCTACGGCAATCCCAAGCTGGACGAAATGGGCTGGCACGAGGAAGCTCTGGGCAAGAACGCCATTGCCGGCGGCTTCCAGGGGCAACGCAACTGGACCGACTGGCTGCCCAATGCGGACTTTACCGAGGCCATTATGGCTTCCAGCTTTGACTGGAACGGCAAAAAGGCCCCCACGCCCTTTGCCACAGAGAACGATACTTTGAACGGCGTAGCGATGATGCTGGGCACACTGGTCTCCGGCACCGCTCCCTGCTTCCACGATGTGCGTACCTATTGGAGCCCGGAGGCCTGCCAGCGCGTCACCGGAATGGCGCCCACCGGCGTGGCAAAAGATGGCTTTATCCACCTGATCAACTCCGGTGCTACCGCACTGGACGGCACCGGTGCCTGCCGCAATGCCAAGGGCGAGCCTTGCATGAAACCGTTTTGGGAAATGACGGATGCGGACATTAAAGCCTGCCTGAACGCCACCGACTGGTGCCGAGCGAACTATGAATACTTCCGTGGTGGCGGCTTCTCCAGCCACTTCCGCTGCCGTGCAGAAATGCCGGTAACCATGCTGCGAGTGAATGTGATCGACGGCATCGGGCCGGTTCTGCAACTGGCGGAGGGGTACACCGCCGACCTGCCGGATCAGATCCACAACACCATCGACAAGCGCACGGATCCCACCTGGCCCACCACCTGGTTCTGCCCCCGTCTCACCGGCGAGGGCGCCTTTAAGGATGTGTACAGTGTGATGGCCAACTGGGGCGCCAACCACGGCGTTACCGTGTACGGCCATGTGGGCGCTGATTTGATCACCCTGGCCTCCATGCTGCGTATCCCCGTGAATATGCACAATGTGCCGGAAGCACAGATCTTCCGCCCCCACGCCTGGGCTGCCTTTGGCACAGAAGACCGCCAGTCCGCAGACTACCGCGCCTGCGCCACCTACGGTCCCTTGTATAAATAAGCAACCCCCAACACCCCGGTACCGCGGTACCGGGGCATTTTTCATAATTAAAAACGCAAAGAACCCCGCACCGTTTGGTGCGGGGTTCTGCAGTTATGTAAGGAAATTTAGATGGACTTGAGCAGCTTGGGCAGCTTCGCCAAAGCACCGCCAATACCGCCAAGGATCTTATTAAAGCCAACGAAGGTGGAACGATCATCGTTGAGGATCATCAACAGGCCCTCTGCCATCTTGGGGGAGAACACGCCCATGGACATGGCGATAAAGTTACGGATCGGGATCTGGGTAGCCATAGCTGCCAGCATCTGACCGTCACCGTTCTCCGCAGAGCCGAACTTACCCACCACCTTGCTGATCAGACGGCAAATCTTGCCGCCCCACTTGGTGTGGCTGGCATCGTCCAGGCAGTTGTACAGGTCAATGGGCTTGGTGGTGTCCCGCTCACGGGCAGGCAGTTCCTTGCCATACACAGCGGTCCACTGGGCATCGTCCATTGCCGCCAGGTCTGCGGTGTAGTAAGCCGGTGCCGTCTTTCTGTAATCCGGCACGGCAGCGGTGCAGTCGGAAATGATATTTACAGCCTTAGTCAGGCGAATATCCCGGCTGGAAGCACCAACCATAATATCAAACAAACCGGTCTCTACCTGCCAGTCCTGCAGCTCCACATTATAAAATGCGAAGGCGCGCTTGGACAGGGTAACGGAGACTTCCTTCTCCTCCCCGGCTTTCAGGAACACTTTCTTAAAGGCACGCAGCTCCTTCTTGGGACGGAAGATGGTGCTCTCCTGATCGGCCACATAAATCTCTGCGATCTCTGCGCCGTCCACATCGCCGGTGTTCTTGATCTTAAAGGTAACGGTCAGGTCGTCCGTGTCCTTAATATTGGAGGAGGACAGCTCCAGATCGCTGTATTCAAAAGTGGTATAAGACAGGCCGTAACCGAACGGGAACTGCACTTCTTTCTCTGCGGTGTCATAGTAGCGGTAGCCGATGTATACGCTCTCTTTATGCTCGCTGACCACCGGCTGGCCGGGATAGTTGCCATAGGTGGGATTATCCTCAAAGGACAGCGGATAAGTCTCGGAGGTCTTACCGCTGGGACATACGGCGCCGGTCAAAATACGAGCCACAGCCTTGCCGCCGGCCTGGCCGGACAGGCCGCTGTTCAGCAGCGCCTTTGCGCTGTTCAGCCAAGGCATGTGAATCACGGAACCGCCTGCCAGCACCACCACGGTGTTGGGATTGGCAGCAGCCACCTGTTCGATCAGCTGATTATGATTGGCGGGCATTTCAATATTCGCGCGGTCATAACCCTCGCCCTCAAACTCCTCGGTCAAGCCGGCAAACACCACAGCCACATCCGCAGCCTTAGCAGCAGCCAAAGCCTCGGCCACCAGTGCGTCGTCCACCTGCTCGGTGCCCTTCTTGTAACCCTGGGCATAAGTCACATCTACGCCCAGCTCTACCAGATTGTCATAGGCATTTTCCATCTTGGTGGGGTTGATCACGGAAGAGCCGGCACCCTGGTAACGGGGAGCCTTAGCCATCTCGCCAATGACGGCCACTTTCTGCCCTTTCTTCAGCGGCAGCAGGCCATCGTCGTTCTTCAGCAGCTGAATGGAGCCCTCGGCTACCCGGCAAGCCAGGTCGTGGTGCGCATCCACATCATAAGTCTTTTTGCCCTCGTCCAGGGTCTTCTTGGCTTTCAGGATCAGGTTGACCACATTGTCTACCCGCTCGTTAAGCACATTCTCGTCCAGCTTACCCTCTTTGACAGCGGCAATGATCCGCTGGGTGTTCAGGTCACCGGAGGACGGCATTTCCAAATCGGTGCCGTTCTCCAAGCCAGGAATACGGTCTACGGAAGAGCCCCAGTCGGTTACGAACAAACCCTGGAAGCCCCACTCGCCGCGAGCCACCTGCTGTTGCAGCCAGCCGTTTTGAGAAGCATAAACGCCGTTAATACGGTTATAAGAGTTCATCACCGTCCAAGGCTGCGCCTCTTTAATGGCGATCTCAAAGGCGGTCAGATAGATCTCGCGCATAGCACGCTCGTCGATCACCTCGTTGATGACCATACGGTATGCCTCCTGCGAGTTGCAGGCAAAGTGCTTCAAAGAAGTACCGATGCCCTTGGACTGTACGCCGTTGATGATGTTGGCAGAGCACTTACCGGCCAGGTACGGGTCCTCAGAGAAATACTCAAAGTTACGGCCGCAAACCGGCGCACGCTTAATGTTGGTACCGGGGCCAAGAATTACAGAAACTTCTTCCTGCAAGCACTCCTCACCCAGCGCCTCGCCCTCTTTGCGCAGCAGCTCCTCGTCCCAAGAGCAACTGGAAGTAGCTGCGGTAGGGAAGCAGGTAGCCGGATAAGAGTTACCCAGGCCCACGGAGTCGCCGTTAGGGTTCTGCTTACGCAGGCCGTGAGGGCCGTCCGTTACCATGATCTTGGGCAGACCCAGCTCCGGGGCTTCCTCCAAGTGCCAGTAGTCAAAACCGGAAACAAAAGCTGCCTTTTGCTCCAGGCTCATCTTGTTCACAATGTCAGCGTGTTTCATTCTAAATCTCCCTTCACATAATGCCGAATGGAATTCGCTGTTACATTATACAATATTTGCCGGTCGTTTCCAAGACCTTTTGTGAAAAAAGAAAAAAAGATATGGGATTTTTACCAAAATCACGGAAACAAAGAACCTGCCGCACCTCCTGCCCCCGCAAAAAGAAAGAAAAAAGCGCCGCCCCTGCTTAATACGAAAACAGGTGCAGCGCTTGTCCGTACAACGGTCAAAGCCGCTTACTTTAAAAAGCGGATCAGCTCCATAGCGGCGTTGGTGTCGCCGTCTACTTTCAGCTTGCCGGTGGTGAAAGCCAGCACCGGATCCAGCTTGCCGTTCACCAACTTCATCAAGTTGGTGCCGTTGATAATCAGCCGTGCATTGCGATCATGGTAATCATAAGGCTCCACATGCAGCTGGCCGTCCTTGATCTCTATGTAAAAGATACCCTCTGCTTTGCCTTCCACATCGACCTGGAATGCCAAAGTGCCGGGAATGGACGAAACATCTGCCTTGCTGAGCTTTTTGCGCACAGCCGCAACAATAGACTCGTATGTCATAGCAGCCATTAGTATGTACCTCCTATCTGTTTTTTATAATTATAGCACAATAGTCTTGCACATTCAATAGGAGTTTCCGAACATTTATTGTGCACTTTCAACAAATATTCGCAATTTTTCGCTTGTAATAACTCGTAGTGACAAATTATTTATCCTTCGGTCTTGCCACCCAGGCTACCACCAGTGCGCTGAGCACCGCCACGGTCACCCCACCGGCGCAGGCGGTAAACCCGCCGGTGAACACGCCCAGCAGACCGTCCTTTTGCACCGCTTCCTTGACCCCTTGAGCCAGTGCATTGCCAAAGCCGGTCAGCGGCACCGTAGCGCCGGCGCCCGCCAACTCCACCAGTTTAGGATACCAACCCAGACCGCCTAGCACCACTCCCAGACACACAAACAGTACCAAAATCCGCGCAGGTGTCAGCTTGGTCAAATCCATCAACAGCTGCCCCGCCATACAGATCAGTCCGCCGATCAAAAACGCATAGAGATAGATCATCAGCCCGCCCCCTTAATACAAATGAAAAACAAAGAGGATCAGGCCGTACAGCACGGATGTAGTAACACCGTACACCAAAACCGGTCCGGCAATGGAGAACATTTGCGCCGCCGTACCCAGTACAAAGCCCTCGTGCTGGAATTCCAGCGCCGGCGACACCACAGCATTGGCAAAACCGGTAATGGGCACAATGGTGCCTGCACCTGCCTGGCGGGCGATCTTGTCAAACACACCGATACCGGTAAGCACCGCTGTTGCAACGATCAGCACCGCCGGGGTGGCCAGGCGCACCTGCCGCTCCCCCAATCCCAGGCTCTCAAACAATGTATTCAGCAGCTGCCCCAGCAGACAAATACCACCGCCGAACAAAAACGCCTTCACCGCGTTCAACAGCTTTGGGGAATTGGGGCTGGCCTTGTCCGCCATCTTGCTGTAATCACTCTTACTGATACCCAAAAAATCACCTCATCCCTATTATTCATAGAAACTTCACGATTATACCCTTGACATTTGTCTTTCACTTCTGTAAAATATCATTATACTATTTGTAAATCTTAGTTGAAGAAGGTATCGTCATGCACTTGATTGATGTACGCGATGTTTATAAAATCTACAACCCCGGCGAGAACCAGGTGAACGCGCTGGACGGCGTAAGCCTAACCATTGACGAGGGTGAATTCGTAGCCATTATCGGCCAGTCCGGCTCTGGTAAGTCCACCTTGATGAATATGCTGGGTCTGTTGGATGTACCCACCAGCGGGGAGTATTACATCAACGGCAACCTGGTAGAGGATCTGACCGACGACCAGATGAGCGTGATCCGCAATGAGCAGATCGGCTTTATCTTCCAGGGGTTCAACCTGATCTCCTCCCTGACCGCTGTGGAGAATGTGGAGCTGCCGCTGGTATACAGAGGTATGGGGCGTCAGGAGCGGCGAGAGATCGCCGAGAAAGCGCTGGCCCGCGTGGGACTGGATAAGCGTATGCACCATCTGCCGGCTGAAATGAGCGGCGGGCAGCAGCAGCGCGTGGCCGTGGCTCGCGCCATTGCCGCAGCACCTCCGGTCATTTTGGCCGATGAGCCCACCGGCAACCTGGACACCAAATCCACCAAAGAGGTTATGGCGATTCTGCACCGACTCAAGGACGAGGGCCGCACCGTGGTGGTCATCACCCATGATAATGAGATCGCCATGGAGGCGGAGCGGGTGGTGCGTATCCGTGACGGCAAGATTGTGGAGGATTACATCAATCCCGGCTTTGAGGAAAAATACGGCCGCGAGTCCAAAAAGGACAACGCCAACCCCATTGACCAGGGCTAATAGAAAGCAGACAAAAAGGGCTTGAGATTTGATGATCTCAAGCCCTTTTCTTTTGCAAAAATACAGGCCGCGTGCGTGAGCACACGGCCATTTGTGCGTGATTTATTTCTTTGTGGTGGAACCAAATCCGCCGTCCCGCAGCCCGTCGGCGGCGTCGTCCTCGGTGATCCCAAAGGGCAGAAAAATGCCCTGGGCAAAGCCGTCGCCGGCGGCTACCGTAGCGCTGTGACCCGCATCGTGAGCGGTGCAACTCATTTTGATCATAATGTGCCCCTCGTTGGAGGAGCCGTAATAATCGGCGTCAATAATGCCAACGGTATTATCCAGCCCGATCCGGTGCTTAAAGCCCAGCCCGGAGCGGGGAAAGATCGCCAGCACCCAGCCCTCCGCCATCCGAGCGCGAATACCGGTGGGCACCAACACAGAGGCGTCCTTAGGGAAGGTTACCGCAGCCGGCACATAAAAATCATACCCGGCAGACCCGGCGGTGGCGCGCTGTGGCAGCACGATACTGTCATAGACAGCCTGCACATCCTCCGTCTCCGGGAACGCCTTTAGCCAATCCTTTTTGAACCGGTCAAAACTTACTTTTTCAAACTTGGCGATCTTTTGCATATCCGTTCTCCTTTGCGTTTCTGCTCCCAGTATAACACAAAGAGCGGCAAAAAGGAAGAGCCGATGCGCAAAAGCTACAATCCAAAGGACACGGAAATGGCGTGGTCCACCTTGCCCATATCCTGACCGTCCAGTGCGCCCATACGCTCCTTTAGGCGGCGTTTGTCAATGGTGCGCACCTGCTCCAGCAGCACCACGCTGTCCCGCGCCAACCCGCAGCTACCGGCGTTCACCTCAATATGGGTAGGCAGGCGGCTTTTGTCGTGCTGGGAGGTAATGGCGGCAGCGATCACCGTGGGCGAGTATTTGTTGCCCACATCGTTTTGTACAATGAGCACCGGGCGCACGCCCCCCTGCTCTGAGCCCACCACCGGGCTTAAGTCCGCGTAATAAATTTCTCCGCGCTTTACAAGCACTTTGATCACCCTCGTATGCAAATTCAGACCCGGGTGCGGCCGCACTCCCGTCATGCATAGGATAGCCGGATCTGCAAGAATTTAATCAAAGGGAGAGAAAATAAAAACTCCCCTATCATTCTATGCCACCCACCGGTGGGCGCAACTGTGCACACCCGCCTAAAAAACGGCATAGAATAGTGAGAAAGGAGAGTTCATTATGGAGAAATACGAGGAGCTTTTTAACCCCTCTTTCTTAAAAAAAGAATCTGCGGCAAAGGAAGCCTGTGACAATCGACCCCCGCTGCCAAAGGACGCTGCCGTGACCATGGCCTATGTGCCGCTGCAAACGGATATGATCACCTACGATGAGGACAAAGCGCTGCAATGCGGCACGCTGTTCCCCACCTTGAACAAAGTCTTTTTAGGAGGGAGCGCCAAGTGAAGAAAGATAAATTGCTGCGTCGCCTGTCCGCCATGCAGTTCGCTATGTGGGAGATGCGGGAATTCCTGGATACCCACCCCAACTGCCCGGACGCCAAGGCGCTCTATAATGCCTATAAAGAAAAATACGATACCCTGGCCAAGGAGTACGAGGCCCGCTTTGGCCCCCTGACCTTAAACGGCGCCAACAGCGACGCCTGGCTCCAAGACCCCTGGCCTTGGGATGCCGGCTTTGATACGGACGAGTAAGAAAGTCCCGATCATTGCCGAGCAAAAAAGCACCCCGGAGAGCATACACCCTCCGGGGTCGTTTTATATTTATATACTAATCCGTATAGGCATAAGAAAACACTTGCAGTTTTTCATCGTCAGACACCGTGTCATTCACATTTACGCTGTACACATTGCCCGCATACCATGCGCATTTTCCCTGATACATCAGCCGGTCATCGGTATTTTTGTATGGATGGGTCAGCACAATATGATCATCTTGTACCGTAAAGGTGATCACGCCATAGCTACGCTGCGCGTTCTCGGCAAAACAGGCAGGCAACGCAAACGCCTCGCCGGTGGTGTTGACAGCCAAATCGGACAAAACCGTGGCCTTTTCCAGCTTTACACTGTCTAACGCTTTGCCGCTGCCATCATAGAGTACCAGGCAATTTTGTCCGTCGTTCAGGTTCTCCTCCACACTAAGCCAGCGGTCCCCCACAGGGTACACCGTTTGGGCGCTGGCGGATTTTTCCAACCGGAACGGCGCTGCCAGATAAGTTTGCCGCTCTTTTTTGGTGGCAAAAGTGAATTTACCCCGCTGCAAATCCAGTTTGACCGCCGACTGCACATCGGTCGTACCGCTGTCTGCATACGCACCAATGAACATCGCCTTTGGCGTGCAAGTGACCTTTGCAAAGCCGCCAAGCACCGCCTGCACCTGCACAGTGGGCTGCAGCTCGGAAAGGCAAAGCGTGCCAATCACCGCGTATCTGGACTGCTGCACATTTTGGAAGCCCACTATATCTTTTGCCTGCGCCCGCAGGGCCTGCGTGCCGTCTGCAATATACGGAATGGCCGTCTGATCCTTGGGTGCAAAAGTATAATCCGATGTTACATACAAGGTGTCGCCAACCGCATTTGCGGTAGCATACCGGCCGCTTTGGGTCCATTTACCCAAGAGTACCGGCTGCTTTTTATTCTCCACATTGTAAACTTGAATATAGGTGGTACTGTCCGTTGTGGCGCATACCGTCAGCCGATCGCCCCACACAAAAACGCCCTCCAGCTCCGCATCGTCCGGCACTGCGCCTACCATGCGATACAGCAATTCGGTCTCTCGGCCACGAACTTCAAAAATATAGATCTGATTTCTGTTTTTCATGGAATTGCTGTTGGTATAAGCGTAATACAAGTACCCGTCTGCGATCTTGATCTGTGCCGGCTGTTCCACGCCTGCTTCTGCACGATGAAATACGGAACCGGCCTCTTCGCAGCCGGACTCGCCCCCCGTTGCCGGTTGCAGCGTGGCCGTCACCGCATACACCTCATTGTAGTCTGCAAAATCCACCACCCGCTCCCGAGAAAACAGATCGCCGGAGCCCGCAGCCACTACCGTGCCACACAGGAGCATAAAGCAGGCCACAGCTGCCAACATTGCGACCCGGTGCTTCTTCCGCTGGGGAAAGGGAACGACCTTTGGTTCTGCACCGGCCAAAATGCGCTGCCGCAGCCGATCACGGCTAAGGCTCTCCGGCAGCTCCGGCTGCGCGCTGTCAAATTTGTCTTTGATGAAATTGAAATCCTGATTTTTCATTTGAATCACTCCTTTAAGACAAATAGCTTTTCATTTTGGATAAACTCCTGTGCAGTCGTTGCCGAACCGTTCCGGCCGTCAGTCCTGTAATTTTTGCCACTTCTCGGCTGCTCAGTCCTACAACAACAGACAGAAGAACGATATTCTGATTTTCTTCACTTAAAATACCCAGTGCCTGGCGCAGTTCCTGACTTTCAAGGTCCGCACTTTGCGCGGCAGAAAGGCTGTTTGCGTATGCGTCAATATCTGCCTGCTCCCGGCGGGCGATCTGGGCCTTAATCCCGGCCATACAGCCATGATACAAAATGGCATAGAGCCAGGCGGCAAAGGCCTCCGCTTTTTTCAACTGCTCTAACCGGGCATATGCGGTAAGCATACAATCCTGCACGGCGTCCTCCGCGTCCTGGGTATTGCCCAATTTGTAATAGGCATAGTTATACAGCTTGCGCTTATATCGGTCATACAGCGTGCAAAAAGCGTCTACATCACCGGCCTGCGCACACAGCACAAGTTCTTTTTCTGTCATATCCAAACCTCCTTTGGCCCATTCAAAGCCAAAAGTCCCCCCGCTTTTCTGAAGAGCGCGAATTATTTGCAGGCGCTGTATTTTTTGACCATATAGCCGCCCACGGCCAATATACAAACAATGCCTGCGACGGTCAGCGACACGCCGATCTTGCGGCTTTTCTTGTCCTTTGTCTCCTGCTTTGCCTGCAAAGTGGCAGTGGTTTCTATATCCGTCACCTTTGCGCCGGTCGTCTCTGTGGTATTTTTCTTGCTGGATGCCACCACGGTGGCAGGAACAGTTTGGGTCACCTGGACCTTGGCGGCTGTTTCCCGCTGCTTGGCAGTGGTTTTCGCCTTTTGCCGGGTGCTTCCTTCGCTTTGACTCGCTCGCACATGGGCCTGCACATAAGGCAGCGCCTGATCCTCCCGCAACAGCCGAACGGTGATACTCTTGTTCCCCTGGGACAGGATCTTGTAATCCTCGCCGGATTTGGATAGCGGAAAGGACCAGCCGGTCACCGTACCCTTGCCGGTATAAGTGATCTTGCAGCCACCAGTGGCAGGGTCTGCGGTCAGCTGCACATCATCGCTGGGCTGATCGTTCACATAACCCAGCGTGTCCTGGGGATTTTCTCGCACTGCCCAATGCACCGTGCTTTCTGCCCAGGCAGGCGCACTGCAAAACAGAAATGTCGCTGCCAAAATCAACACTGCCAAAGAAATAGATACTGTCTTTTTCATAGAAATTTGTTCCTTTCTCCAAGCCGGTCCAGTCTTACAGATCGCGCCTATTCGCTCTCCTGCACCCGGTTTCATAGATATAGAGCGAAAATACCGCCGTTTGTTACACCCGCGAACAAAAAAAGATTCCGTGCACCATGAATACACGGAATCCTGTCAGCAGCAAAAAGCCAAGCCCTTTGCGTATGTATTCGGTTTTTACACCTGCTCGGCATGAACGCGCACGCGCATGGGTTTGTACCGGGTCAGCACGGTTTGCAGGGCTTCGGACGCCAACACCTCTTTGACAAAGCTGTCCGGGTCATCGGCACACACCAGGTCAGAGTATTCCTCCAGCTGCGCCTCCGGCGGATAATAGAAGCAAATGGTCAGCTCCCAGTTGCCGCTGCGGGCGCACACCCGGCGGGTAAACAGCAGTTCATAGAATTCCTCGCAAGCCTGGTTGAACACCCCCGCTTCAAAGCGGTACAGGTTCTCCTCAGCGATCTTGTAACCGCCGATACCCTGCAAGAATTTCTCCAGTGCCTCCGGCGTGGGGGCGTCATAATCCAGCCCCGCCTCCTCGGCGCAAAGGGCGGTAATGCTCTCCAAAGTCTCCGCCATACCGGCCTCGGTACTGTCCGTATAGTCCGTGACCACGCACTCCGCATGGGTAAAGCGAACGGTAAATTCGTACAGTTCGCCCTGCTCGTCCCCCAGCAGCGCCGCCAGGCAAAAGGCGCCGTCCGCCAAACTCACTTCTTCGTGCAGCCAGGTCTTGCCCACCGGGTCGCCCTCGCTGCAAGTAATATCTGCATCGTACAGCACCAGCTTCTCCACATCGGAAAAGCTCTCGCTGTTGTCAAAATACAGCACCACCTGGTCTTGGCGCGCCGCCACATCGGTGATCACGCTGCCGTGGAAAGTCTTGCATACGCACGCCGGCAGCTTGCTTTGAATTTTAGACAACGCCCGCTGATAGTCCCGCATGGCGTTATCCGGCTTTTTATTGAATTTTAACTTGCCGCCCGCTGCCCGCTGCTGTTCCTCAGCCAGCGCGGCACGGTACCATTCTTTTGTAAAATACTTCATAATTGCCTCCATGGCCGTTATCGCTCAATATATCCTACGCCCATACCCGGCTGCCCACCGGCAAGCAAATAGGTTTTCAACCGCCGTTGCAGGTCCGTCTCCGCCGGGTAATCCTCTGTGCGGCGACGCTTGGCGCCAAACACCCGCTCCAAGGTCTGCGCCGGGAAAGGCAGGTCGCACACCGGATGAAACAGCGCCGCAAACTGCAAAATATTGCATCCCGGGCGCATAAAATCCTTGTTGCCGCTAAACAGCAGCCAGCTTTCGCTAAAAAAGCAGGTATAGGCATAATCCGGGAAAACCCGGTCAAAAAATGCCCGTGCCCGGGCAATCGACAACCGACAGGCTTCCGTCTCCAGGGGCGCGCCCTGGGGAATATGGATATACACCACCGGCGCGCCTACCGTCAGCGGCGCGGTACGGGGATAGGCAGCCACCGGCGGCAACCGATACAGCTGGAATTGCAGCCGCCCCAGGCGAAATAAACGGGCGTCCAAATGATTTTTGATCCAGTGCACATTGTGCAGGCCGCCACCGCCGCAATTGGCGCACCAAATGCCGATGTCGCTCATGGTATCTGCAAACACCGCATCCTCAATGCCCAATTGCCTGTATTTTTCGTGGGTATCCGGCAGCATAGCCAGCACCACCGCCAGGCGGGTCAAATCGCTGCAGTGATCCAAATAGCCAAAATACTGTCTGGTACGGCGCACCGCCCATTGCAGCCGCCGCGGGTGCGCCTCTATCCATTCGGTGACCAAGCTGCGGGTATCCGCCGACAAATCCGCCGCACGCAGATAAAAATCATTGATCATTGCTCTTTGTTGCCGCAGCGGTCGGCTTGGCAGTCTGCGGCCGGGTGGTCTCATTCTTAGAGGTCAGGCCGGAGGACACAATGTGGGTAATCTTGTAATTCATCTTATACAAGGACAGAGTAGACAGCACATTATTATTTAAGAAGTTGCTGTTGGCATTCTCGTCCTGCACGGTAAAGGTGCTGCCTGCCGGCTCATATTTAATCGCCGCGATCAGTCCCTCTACGCCGTCCACCTCCTGGCCCTCGTAAAACAGATACGTTCCCTTTACGGTGATCACATGGTCGTAATTGGTGGTTCCCTGGGTGGTGTCCTCCGTCTTTGCCGCCTGGGTGGTGGTCTCCTTGGGTTTTAAGCCAAAGTCGTATGTACCGGTAAAGTACAAGGCAGCGCACACAGCCACGGCCGCCACCAGTAACAGGATCAGCACATAGGCGCCCTTGTGGTTCTTTTTCTTTTTACGGAACCGGTGACGCTCAATGGTGGGTGCCTCCAGCTCGTCCTCCGTATGGGTGGCGGTCATTCCGTCCTCCACTGCGTCCGGCTGGTAAGAGGCGTCTCCCTCTTTGTGCACAATCAGCGGGCTGCACAGCACCGGTGCGGTCTGCCCTGCCTTTTCCGTCTGCGGTGCTTTTGCCGCCGGGCTTTCTTCTGTCGGGATCGGTTCCTCTGCTGCCGGGGCCGTCGGCTCCCCGGGGGGTATATCGATCTGTGCCGGCGCTTTTGTTTCCTGCTCCGGGCGCTTTTTTTCTTCATTCATGGGTATTCCTCCAATTTGGTGGTTCTGATTTGATATTACCATAAACAAGGCTTTTTTTCAATTCATATTGTGTTGAAATTTGAATTTTTTGCTGATATAATAACAATCAAGGGGAAACCTGTTTGCCGGTGGGTTGTTCTATCCCTTGCGGGACGAGCATACACTGGTACCAAGACCGGCAGGCAACGTTTATCACTGGAGGACGATTATGAACATTCTCACTTTTGACATTGGCGTGACCAACATTCGCTATGCACTGTGCGACGAGCAATTCCGGCTCAGCGATGTGCACACGGTGCCCACACGGGCGCAGCAGGGCGGCCAGCAAATTATGGAGCGGCTGCTGGAGATCATCGGTACATACCAGCACATTGACCGGGTGGCGGTGTCCACCGTGGGGCAGGTAGACAGCCAAAATGGCATTGTGGTCTACTCTGCCGGGAATATCCCCTACTACACCGGTATGATGATCAAAAAGCGCATTGAGAACGACACCGGTCTGCCCACCTATGTGGAGAATGATGTGAATGCGGCAGCTCTGGGCGAGGCGCACTTTGGCGCCGGACAGGGACAAAAAGACTTTCTCTGCCTGATGTACGGCACCGGAATCGGCGGTGCGCTGTATCTCAACGGTCAGCTGTATAAAGGCAGTGCCTCCTGCGCAGCGGAGTTCGGCCATATGATCACCCACGCCGGCGGTTTGGACTGCCCCTGCGGCGGAAAAGGCTGCTACGAGCGATACGCCTCCACCAAGGCGCTGATTGAAAAGGTGCGTACCGCCACAAACAAACCGCTGGACGCTTTTACAATCTTTGAAAAAGAAAATTTGCAGGACCCGGCTGTGCGCGCTGTGGTGGATCAATGGATTGACGAGATGATCCTGGGACTCACCAATTTGATTTATATTTTCAACCCGCCTTTGGTGATCTTAGGCGGCGGTGTCATCAACGAGGACTATATTATTGAGTTGATTGACCGGAAGATCTACAAAAATATGATGGAGAATTACAAAAAGGTGAACATTGTGCGCACCAAGCTGGGCAGCACCGCCGGTCTCCTTGGCGCCGCCTACGCCGCCGCGCAGTTGTAAAGATGGCTTTACCTGTAAGGAAGCCGCACAGACTGCCCGCCGAGATGTATTTGCAAGGCTGTTTTTTCATTACCATATGCACAAAAGAAAGACGAAACTGCCTGTCTGCACTGGTAGGGGCGGATAGTATCCGCCCGCCGGAAGTTCGCTTGACCCACGCCGGTGCCGTTGTACAAATTGCACTGCAAAAGGTCGAAAAAGTGTATCCCAGCTGCCGCGTGCTTTCCTATGTCATTATGCCCAACCATCTCCACTTCTTGTTAGAGATCCGCCCTGTCACGCAAGGCGGGCGGCAGATTGCCGCCCCTACGGTCATTGGGCAATTTAAGCGACAAGTCAGCCGGGAACTGGGCTACAGCCTGTGGCAAAAAGGCTACTACGACCACATCATTCGCGATGAGGACGACTACTTGAATAAATGCCGGTATATTGAAGAAAATCCGGCTAAATGGGCAGACGACCCATACTATAATAATAGCAGCGCACCTGCATGACTTACAGGTGCGCTGCTGTTTTATTTTTATGTATCCAACCGAGATTTCAGGGCCGGGACAGACAAGCAATCGGCGGTGCGAAGCAGGCGGCGATAGCGCTCCATATTCACATCGCTGTGCTCGGTCTCCTTGCTCCACAGGTGCATCACCCAGCTGTCTGCACCAAAATAAGTGGGCACCAGCACGCCCACCACCGCCATTTTGGCAGCGGAGAGCACATCACCCTCCAGTCCCAAATTCAGGAAGTAGCGAAACAGAAAATACATGGCGATCTGCCGACCGAAATGGCTCTCTCCCACCGGAACAGTCAAGTCACCGGCGGCCACCTTCTCCGGCCACTGGGGATTGATCAGCTCCGGATTTTGGAACACAGAGCGGAAGTCCATCTTCTCGGTCACTGTGGGCAACGCACCGATTTGGCCTTGCAGCTCCTCTGCAAAATCCAGTAATTCCGCCAGGCACCGGGCAAGAGGTTTTGTGTAGTCCTGCACCAGGGCATAAGCGGTCTTGCGTGCCGACAGCAGGGTGAAGTATAACCGGGCGTCAATGTCATTGAGGGTTGGGGGCAGATCGTTCATCTCCTCGGTAAAAGAGAAATCATACTTAGGATCAAACATCATCTCAGCTGCCACCGGGCAACTAAAGGACAGTCCCATCTCCCGCAATGCGCCAAAGTCATTGATAAACCGAGGAAAGGTACGGCAGGTAAAAGGCGTATGCTCCCCGCCGATGGCAATGTGCATATCGCACAGGTTCCCGCTGTTCAAAAAGGGACAGCGCTTTTGATCTGACAGGCGAAAAACAGTATTGCCGTACTCATCTTGGTCCAAAACAGAAAAGATACGCCGGCGTATTTCACTCTCCGGCAAGGTGTGGTAATACGCCATGGACGCCGGGTCCGCATCCACCTCCCAGCCTTGGCAGCAAGAGTCCGGGCAAGCGCCGGCAATGCACGCAAAATCCCGATAAAAAGCGGGCACACGCAACTTCATACAGATCCCTCCCGATAAATCGGCCTTTATTATATAATGTATGGCCGATCCCGTCAAGTTGCCGCCGAGGGTAATTCGAAAATTGCAAAGAAAAACCGGGTATGCTATAATAGTAAAAAAGAAAGGAGCCATGCCTATGTGCACAGCAGCAACCTATCAATCGGCCGGTTTTTATTTTGGCCGTACCCTGGATTATGAAGTTTCTTACGGCAACCAAATCGTGATCACCCCCAGGAACTACGCCCTACGCTTTCGCCACACGGAGGATCAGCCGCACCACTACGCCATCATCGGTATGGGGCTGGTGGCAGAGGACTATCCCCTTTACTATGATGCGATGAACGAAAAGGGCCTGTGCATGGCGGGGCTGAATTTTGTCGGCAACGCTGCGTATTCCGCACCGGATCATGACAAAGAAAATGTAGCACAATTTGAATTTATCCCTTGGCTACTGGGTCAATGTGCCAATTTGGCAGAGGCCAAAGAAAAACTGCAAAACCTGCAGCTCACCGATACGCTCTTTAACACCGCAATGCCTCGCGCCCAGCTGCACTGGATAATCGCGGATCGTACCGGCGCAGTGGTCGTAGAGTCTATGGCCGACGGACTGCACCTGTACGACAATCCGGTCGGCGTACTCACCAACAATCCACCGTTCCCGGAGCAAATGCGCCATCTGAGCCTGTACCAAGGACTGTCGCCTTGCCAGCCTGAGAACAACGCCGTACCTGGAGCAGAGTTACCACTGTTCAGCCGCGGCATGGGTGCCTACGGGCTGCCCGGCGATCTGTCCTCCCCCTCTCGCTTTGTGAAAGCGGCGTTTACTCGGGCAAACGCCAAATCCGCCCGCTCGGAAACTGCCGCCGTCAGTCAGCTGCTGCATATTTTAGGCAGTGTGGAACAACAGCGGGGCTGCTGTCAGGTGGCAGAGGGCAAGTACGAGATCACCCTATACACCAGCTGTTGCAGCGCAGACACCGGCACCTATTACTACACCACCTATGACAATCACCGGATCTGTGCCGTGCGCCTGTCCGGAGCAGAAGCGGACAGCGCCACGCTGCAAACCTACCCCCTGCAGCAAGAGCAGGATATTTTATACCAAAACTGAATGAACAAAAGGAAATGCCCCGGCACAAGAATTCTTGCGCCGGGGCACGGTGTTGTGGGGGCGACCCCCACTCGGCTGGCATCAACCCTAATTCCAATCTTCTATCTTTTCTTTGAACGAGGAAAAAAAGACCCTCTATTATATAGTGTGCCTTTTTGCCAAAATACGCCAAAAAAAAGCAAAAATTTTTCAAAAAAATTTTTTAAAGCGGGTAAGTGTTCATTAACTGCAAAACTTTACCGACAAAGTGTTGACAAAATGAACCGTTTATGGCATATTTCTCTTGTATACAGATGATTTTTTTATTTTTTCCTATGAGGCATTATGATAGAACAAACACCAAACGCGCCGCCGGTAGAAGTCACCGTTCAAAAGACGGTGGAGGACTGCCAGCGCTATCGAGACAAATTGTATTGGCGATGTCGGTTGTACTTCCGGGATTGGCCGGACTACGCGGAGGACTGCGTACAAGAGGCATACATAGAGCTGATGCAAGCGCTGCGTGCCGGCCGTTGCATTCACAATTATGAAGCCTGGCTGTTTAAAGTCGCTATTCTCAAAGGTCAGGTAATGATCCGGGAGGAAAAAATGCGCCGGGAAATGCAATTTGAAAACAGCAGCGACAAAGTGATCGCCATGGAGCAGGCCGGGATCTATCAACAAACATTCCCTTCGGAAACAGATCCGGACCCTACGGATGAGGAGATCCGCCGTCGTGCCGTTACAGTTCTTTCCAAACTAAACGACACAGATCGTCGTATTTACTATGAGCATTATGTGCGACGAAAACCGCTGTGGCAGGTGGCAGCCGAACTGAACATGACGGAGAACGCTGTCAGCAAACGCCATGTGCGATTGAAAGAAAAGATCAAGCGATCTATACAATCGCTGAAATAAAATCAAAGAACGAAATGAAAGAGGAAAACCACGATGACTGCAACACAAAAACAAGTAAAGCGGGCACTGTATAACGGGCTGCCCAATCTGAGCGACCGGGAGCTGCGGCAGATGATCGACCGGGAGCTGGAAAAAGACAGCAGCCAGATCGATATGAATTATATCGACACTTGCTTTGACTTAATGGAAATGCACGCCGACGGCAGAATCGCCGTACAGCCCCGTCGCAAGTGGCTGAAAGCTGTGATTGTAGCAGCCCTGATTGCCGCCGCCACCGTATCTGCCATGAGCGTATCCGCCCATCTGTTCAACTTTAACATTCCGTCCGAGATCGCCCACAAGATCAACGGCAGTGCGCAGATTGACCCCAATCTGGCGGAGGCGGACACCAGCGCCGCCGGTTATGCGCTAACGGCAAGTCCGGTTGCCAAGCAACTGGCGGAACTGGGCATCTCCCCGGTGACCCTGCCCCGGCAGTTGGCGCAAAGCCATATTCAGTCTGTGAGCACCATTCAAAATGACAGCGTCATGACCGCCGCCCAGGTTCTGTTTGAAGCTGACGGCGTGGCCGGAGATCTGACGGTGACCCGGTACGCCACCGCCAATGAATGGGAGGGCAAAGACCGGGTGACCGATATTGACAGCGGTAAACTGGTACACGCCAACGGGCTGGACATTCTGATTTTAGCCCGGGACGACAGCTGCACCCTGCGCTATCGGGACGGTAACACCGAATACGATCTGTATTTGGAATGTGACGAGGACACAGCCGTGGCATTTGCCGAAGATCTGGCATAAACAGAATCGCCCATACAAAAAGACAGCCTTGTGCTCTGCACCGGCTGTCTTTTTTTGCTGCCGCAAAGCAGAAAAGCAGAACCCTAAAGTCCTGCCTTTCCGCTTATATTGATTTTGACCGTGGGTGCCCCCACTTGTATATCCGGGCCGCAGCCCCGATTACCGAATCACCAGCGGTGTGTAAGCAAAACTGCCGGCTTGCAGCCCCATACACCGCTCCACAAAGATCATATCCCGGGTGTTGATCATACCGTCGTGGTTCATATCCACATAGCTGAGATACCCGGCCTGACCTTGATGGGTGCCAAAGATCAGCTTAAACATATAGTAGTCCTGATCGTCGATCTTGCCGTCCTTGTTCCAGTCACAGCCGATTACCGGCACGCTGCCACATTGCAGATCCCGGTCGCTGACCACCACATACAGGGTGCGGCTAAAGCCGTAAGCATAGCGCACAGTCAGGGCATAAGTGCCGCTTTTCAGCTGCAGGGAGAAGTTGCCCTTCTCGTCCGTGGTTGCCAGGGTGTAGCCGTTTAGCAGAATATCTGCGCCAATGGCAGCGTGCGTGCCCTTGGTTGCCGCTCGATCCGCTGCCAGCACCACCGTGCCGGTCACGGTGTGGGTCTCCTCCACCGCCGTGCCGCTGCCGGGCAGCACCGTGTAGCTGCTGTCGCCGCAGTTTTGGCAGGTGGTGATGCGCACCCCATCCCGACCGTCTGCCGCCGGGGTCTCGCTAACCACATAGTTGTGACCGGTGGCGGTGGTGTGCCGCTCCTCCAAAATCGCGGAGCAATACTCGCATACACCAATGGCGTAACCGTCATGGGTGCAGTCCGCAGCGTACACGGTCAGCCACTGAATATCGCCGTGACCGTCCGTGCAAAAGCCCAGATAACCGGCATAAATATCCCGCTTCATGGCGCACAGATCGGCAAACGCGTCTGCGTCCGTGTACAGCTTTGTGGGAATGTTCCGGGTCTTGGCGTACACCGCCGCGTCCGACCCGGCCATGGTATAAACGGTCAGTGCCGGACAACGGGCAAACACATGGGTGCGGTTGGTGCCCAGCTGCACATAGCGGGTGCTCTGGCTGCCGATGTACACCTCCTTCAGCGCCTTGCAGTCTGCAAATGCGCCCGGATTAAAGGCAGCTACGCTGTCTGGCACCACCACGCCTGTCAGGGCAGTACAATTTCGAAATGCGTAGGTGGGCAGCGCCGTCAGTCCACCGGACAACAATACAGACGCCAGGGCGGTACAGTTTTCAAACACATGGTCACCCAAGGTGGTGACTGTATCCGGCAGTTCCAGCACTTTCAGCGCAGTACAGCCGGTAAAGGCGCTGGCGCCGATCTGCTGCAAGCCGTCGGTCAGCTGCACATACTTCAGCTTCTGATCGTAGGCAAAGGCTTTGGTACCAACGGTACGCACGCTCTTGCCCAATGTGACCTTCTTTAACTTTGCATTACAAGACAGCGCCCAGTCGCCGATGGCGGAGGCGGTGTTTTCTGTATAATCCCCCTTGCCGGTTACAGCGGCATAGAGCGTGGATTTATCCTTAGAATACAGCCCGCTGCCGTCTGCGTACAAGTAGGGGTTTTCACTGCTGACGGTCACCTGCTCCAGGTACCCGTTGCCGATAAACTCGGCGGCAAAGGCCCTGGTGTAATCGGCGGTGTAGCCCTTTTTGATTTCATAGCCGATCCGCTGCACCTGCTTGCCCAGGGTCACGCTTTTGACCTTATCCGTCTGGGCTGCCAAGAAGTGCATACTCAGGGCGGTGGCATGGTCACCCACCACCACAGCCAAACCGGCAGTATTCTCGCCAATGCGGCGGAAGCTGTTGTAGCCCTCCACGGAGTAGGCCATGCCTGCGCCGGGGATCATAGGTTTTTGGCCACCGTAATAGGCCAGGTGGCAAGCCACCATATCCGCGTTGGTCAGCGCGTTCACAGCACTGTCCAGCGTCAGTTGGTAACAGTTCACCGCGTTGTCAAAAGCGTAGCTCTCCACCTTGGTTAGCCCGCTGCCCAGGGTGATCTTCTCCACATTCAGCAGTCCGGCAAAGGCACGGCTGCCAACGGTGGTTACACTGTTGGGCAGAGTCAGGAACACCAGAGACACCGCGTTTTGGAACGCATTGGGGCCGATGGTGACCACGCCCTCGTTAAAGGCAATGTCCTTAACACCGGTGCAATCCGCAAAGGCAAAGGCCGGTACTTCCGTCAACCCACTGCCGATCTCGATCCCGGTAGCGCCGGTACAGTTACGGAATGCGCTTGTCCCAATCCGGGTTACGCTGTCCGGCAGGCTGATGGCCGCCAGCGCCGTACAACCGGCAAAGGCCTCACGGCCGATGGACACGGTGCTGCCCAAATCTAAATTCGTCAGCGCCTTACAGTCTGTAAAGGCGCGATCGGCGATTTCAGCCGCTCCTTTGCCCAGGGTCAGATTGGTCAGCCCGGTGCACCCGGCAAAAGCAGTGGAAGTGATCTTGGTTACCGCCGGCAGTTCCAGAAACTGCAAGGCTGTGCAGTTTTGGAACGCATGGTCGCTAATGGTGGCGGCCAGGGGCAGATCTACCGTTTGCAGTGCCGTACAATCGGCAAAGCTGTTGGCGCCGATCTTGGTCACTGCCGGCAGGCTGACACTTTTCAGCCCGGTGCAGCCCACAAAGGCATCCGTGTTGATATTGGTCAAGGTCTCCGTTGCCGTTACCTGCTCCAAGGTGGTGATTCCGGCAAAGATATCGCCCAGGTTCTTCACGCCATTTAGCAGGTGCACAGAGCGCACCCCCGCCTGCTTATATTTCCAAAGTTGGCCGTTTGTAAAATAAAAGCCCTGCTTCGTCCCCACATTGGTGGCGTTGGTAGACAGTGCGCCGGTGCGCTTGTCAAAGTACCAGTCGCCGTCGCCCACAGTACCATACAGGTAATTTTCCTCGTTAAAGTCCGTGTCCTCCGGGCCGGTCATTTTATACTTCAGGTCGTTTTCCTTGGCATAGCGAATGGACTCGCTGGCCGCCGGCGCAATGACAGTCACATCCTCCATTTTGAACACGGTCACATTGCCGTCGCTCTCCGAGGCGGTAAAGCCCAAGGGATACTTGCCCATCTCCGTCAGGCTCATAGGCAAACGGAAAGTGGCATTGCACCCGGCAAAGGCGTAATCGCCCAAGGTTTTGACGCCGCTGACCACAGATACCTCTGTGAGTGCGCTGCCTGCAAAGGCCATACGGCCCATCTGCTGCACCGTGTTGGGTACCACCAGCGAAGTCAGCCCACTGGTATAAAAGGCATAGTCACCAATGCTCACCAGCGACTCTGGGAAATCAATGGAAGTCAGCGCCGTGCAGGCACTAAAGGCGTTGTCCCCAATGCGGGTGACATCCTCGTTCAGTTCCACCGAGGTCAGCTTGCGGCAATTGCGGAATGCGCCGTCGTTGATCTCCGTTACATCTATACCGGTAGCTACCTTTTGCAGGGCAGAGTATTCAAAGGCGCCGGGGGCAATATACAGCTCCTGGGGAATATCAAAAGTCTGGATCTGCGTGTAAGCAAACACATCGGTGGGCAGGGTCTCCACACCGCCCAGGCTCCAAATTTCTTGCAATGCACTGTGTGCAAATGCGCTTTCGCCCAGTGTTTTTACCGTAGTGGGCAAATCCAGTATTTGAATACCGGTATTTTGAAATGCCTCCGATCCGATTTCCGTAATGCCGGCAAAATCGAACTCCGTCAGCGCCTTACAACCGTCAAAAGTAGAGGTGGGCAGCGTTTTCAAGTTTTCAGACAGCCGAACCTGCGACAAAGACGAACAGCCCTGAAATACGCCCTCACCCAGTTGGGTTACGCTATTGGGCAGCGTAATTTCCTTCAGCTTTGTACAGTTATAAAAAGCAGCGTCTTGAATGGTGGTCAATGTATTCGGCAAGTCCACCTGCGTCAACGGGCAATCCGCAAACATCACCGGTGCCAATTCGGTGATTCCTTCTTCTACATGGACAATTTCAATATTGCTGCCGCCAAACACCTTTTCACCCACATGCTTTAATGAGCCGGGCAGCGTTAGCTCCTTCAGCACCGTACAGCCGCTAAATGCCGAATCTTCAATAGTGATCAAACCCTCCGGCAGCTGTAAATCCGTTAAATGCATGCAGTTAAAAAATGCAGCTTTGCCAATGGATTGCAAGCCGACAGGCAGACTGACCCGCTCCACATAGCTGGCATAGAACATACGCTCCGGCACAGCCGTTATGGTCGTCGGCAGCGTGGCGCTGACCATGGAACGGGTCTGCTCAAAAGCACCGCTTCCAATGGAACGTACCGTATCCGGAAGGATTGCATTCTTGATACCGGAGCGATAAAAAGCCTTTTCTCCGATTCTTTCCAGCTGCGGCGGCAGTTCTACATCTAATGACTTACAACCGCCAAAGGTCCGCTTGCCGATTTCTGTTATGCCTTGCGGCATATTCAGCGTTTCCAGCCAAGTGCAACCGTCAAACATCCCGTCTCGCAAGGTATGCATACCGGCAGGCAGGCGAATTTCACACAGATTACTGGCGCCTTTGCAGCTAAAGTTTTCTGCAGTCAAGCTGTCCGGCAAATAGATGGTATTCGTTTCGCTGTCGGCAATCGAATATACGGTAGCACCTTCCGGACCGATGGCAGTAATGCCTTCTTCTACGACCAACTGAGATACGCTGAATGCGTCCAGCATGTTCACTGCCGTTGACCCATCCGCACCCAACACCTGACCGGAAAACCGACCGGAGCCGCTGACCGTTAAGTTCTGGGTATCGTAATCATAGGTAATCGCAACATCTGCATTTGTAGGGTCGGTACAGGTAACAACATCCGTCTGCGCCTCTGCAGCCAGCGCTTGCAGGGGCGCACCGGAGAGTGTCAATAGCAGGCACAAAAGCAGTGCCGTCAGACGCCGTCCGTTTCTTATCCGTTTTGCGTTCATTTCGCCCCTCCTTAATCGTCTGTGCCGGGAATCACTTCTGGCAAATCCTGTTTCAATTCCACCTTGATCTGATTAGCCTTGGCGTACTGGTACGGGGTAGTGCCCAGATAGCACTGCACCACCAGCCGCTTAGAGCTGTACAGCACCTGGTCCTCCATCACCGGAGACAGGCAGTTAAAGTTCACATCACGCAGCAGCACGCTGTACAGCGCCTGCTTGCCGACATACTTGACCGTGCCGGGCACAGTGATGGCCGTGGCCTTGCAGCTTTCAAAGGCACCGGCTTCGATCCGTTCCACGCCCTCCGGCAACACAATGGTCTTGGCGTTGGTGGCACGAAAAGCCTCCTGCGGTACAACGGCAATACCTGCAAGCAGCCGTACCTCCGTCAATCCGGGGCAATAGGCAAAGGCTCGCTTGCCAATGGACTTAACGGTCCGGGGCAGTGCGCCGATCTTCAGCTGCCGACAGAAGTAAAAGGCATTTTCACCGGCAGCTTCCAACTGCACTGGGAAGTTGAATTCCACCTGCCGGCAGTCGGAGAACGCGTAATCCCCAACCCGGCGCAAATGTTCAGTTCCGGTAACGGTTTTCAAACGATCGCAGCCTTCAAAGGCCCAACTGCCGATTTCTGTCACCTGACCTTGCAACCGCACGGACTCCAGATGCGTGCAATCGTTGCAAAGCCCCTCCGGGATGACAGTCACACCTTTGCCCAGGCGCAGACGTTGCAACGCCGTTTCGGCAAAAGCGCGACGACCAATGTGGGTTAAGCTGTCTCCGGTTTCCGCTTCTACCAATGCTTTACAACCTGCAAAAGCTTCTTCACCTAACTGCTGCAGCTTCGGCAGCTCCGCTTGTGTCAACGCCGTACAACCGGCAAAGGCTTTTGCTCCGACATAAGTCACATAGGGCAGCTCAACGGTAGTTAATTCCGTATGCTTTCGGAATACCTCATCCGCAATGGCAAAAATACGGTTGCCGTCTACCACATTGCAAATCAGCTCTTTTGCTGTTCCACGGTAAGCGGTGATGTACGCCCCCGCCTTGCAAAGCAGGTAGTCGTACCGATCCGTTTGGCAAATGGTACTTTCTCTCGTTTCTTCATTGGGTCGCACGGTAATGGGTATTTCTACCAAAAAGCCCTTATACAGAATATTTAGGGTCACATCCGCCGTGCGGTTCATATTCACCTGGGTGGTGTAAGTGCAATTCTTCAATGCCACCGGTTTAGTGGTGCCGTCACTCCAGTCTGCCGTTAAGGTCAGGCCGTCATAGCTGAGCTGTTCGCCGTAAATGTAGTGGCTCTTAAAGCTTTCTCCCAACTGGGCATTAAATCCAATCACACGCACAGCCTTGGTGGTCTCCTCCGGTCGATCCGGCTGGGTGGGCTTGTGGTGCACATTATCACCGGTCACTTTCTTGGTGGTCGGTTCTTTCTTGGTGGTGCTCTCCTGCTCCCGTTCCGTGGTGGTGGGCGTGGTCGTGGTGGGTTGCTCCGGTTGACGGGTAGCGGTTTCTCCGTTTGCGTTTGCGGTGGTACGCTCCGGCACCGTCGTGGACTCGCTCTTTTCCGTGGTGCCGGGCACAGTGGTTGGCTCGTCAACATCGTCCTCGCCGCCAATGATTTCCGGCCCCAGCACAGAGGCGGAAATCGCCTTACCGATATGCTCTAAAATGTTGTAATCAAACGCAGCGTCTACCATGGCGTTTACACTGATGGTGGAGGCTAGAATCGCCGCAGCGATCAGCGCACCTCGCGCCGCACCGTTCAGTCGAGCCGTATTGCCGGCCTTGCGCTGAATCAAGTGCAAAAACGCTTTATCCTGCATCAACGGCACCATCACGACCAAATGGTCCCGATCCTGCCGCATTTCCAGCAGCGCATCTACACACTGGTCGATCAGGTCGCAGTTCATTTCCGCTTCCGGCCTCTGCATTTCTTCATCGATCACCGTCTCTAACAGACGGATAAGATCGTCCTGGTTCACTTTTTCTGCAATGATTTTGTCAATATGCAGTGTCGCCATAACGCGTCCTTTCCGGGAGTTAAAACAGCTGGTTTAAGATCTCCCTTAGTTTTTTTCGCAGCCGATGGAGCCGCGTGGTCACTGCCGGCACGCTCATATTCATGCGCGCGGCAATGTCTTCAATCTTTAGATCCTCTATGTAACGCATCGAGAACAGGGCTGCGTCCGTGTCTGACAGAGCGGCACTGATCTGGCGGGAATACTCCTCAAAGGTCAGTCGCTCATCCGGATCCGCATTCTGGGCAGGAATTTCAATCACCTCGTCCAGAGTGATACAGTTTTGCGCCCGCTTTTGCCGGTCAAACTGCTTTTGCACCAGGTGATCCGCCGTGCGGTACAAAAACGCCCGGGGCGCTGTGAATATCTCGCCGGTGCGCAGCCGCTTATAATAGACCACAAAGGCCTCTTGCGCCACATCCTCACTTTTGTGCGGGTCGCCCAATCGAGAGAGCGCATAGCGGTAGATTGCCGTGTAATACTTGGCGTACCCCTCTTGCAGCAAATCGTCTGCTTTCTTTTTCTCACTGCCTGCCAAATCGTGCCACCTCCTTTCAGCCGCCTTTCACTTAGTAGTCCGTTTGGCGGGTCAAAACCTTACACCCTTTTGGTATTTTTTTGCAAAAAAAGTGTCTCGTCTTATTGTACCATATTTTGACCCCTTTTGCCTACTGTGAGCACTGCATTCTGCCGCATTTTTCATTTAATGAGAATTTTTCACAATTTAGCGCATATTTCGACAAACCTCGACGGCACCGGCAAGATATAATGCAGTTGTAGGGACAACCCCCTGCACCGTGCGCTTTGGCACAAAAAAAAGAAAGAGGTGTACCAAAATGAAAAAATGGATCCATTCGGTGATTGCCGTTCTGCTGGCCTGCATTTGCCTGTTGCCCGGCACGGCCTTTGCTGCAGACAACACAGACACTGTACCGGAGGGCGGCTACATTGCAGCCGACCCCACAGAGGACGATGTGATTTTCACCCAAGAGGATTTGCTGATCTTGGACGCTGCCGAGGATTACGGCGCCACCGCAACCGGCGCCCGCACCAGCGGATTGATCACATCTGCCACGCTGAAGTTCGCCATGAACAGCAACACTATGACCATCAGCGGGCTGACCAAATGTGTGTCCGGTGTGAAAAAGTGCGGCTTTACCAAGGTAGTGGTTATGCGCAGACTGAACGCCAGCTACACCTGGTCGCCCTACAAAACCTACAAAGACCTGTATAGAGATGGCACTACCTACAGCCTTTCCAAAAAGTTGGTGGTCAACCCCGGTTGGTATTATTATGTTAAGGGCGTGCATTATGCCAAAAAGAACGCCCTGTCTACCCAAAAGATCACTTCAGAAACCGGCGTTAAAAAGGTTTAACGCCCATCTGTCTCATTTCTCCCCATCGCCAAAGCCACAAAAACAAAACACACCGGGTGACCCGGTGTGTTTTTTATTATCATTCCGTATATAAAAGACGCAAATCGCGTCAGTCCGTTTCTTTCACCTGTTTTTCCAATACAATCCTTTGCTCCTTCATACCCAAGGATTTATAAAACGCCAATGCCGGCGCATTAAACGCCCATACCATCAAATCCATTCTTTCAGCACCGATCTCGCTTGCAGTGTCCTGGATTTGCCTAAATAACCTTGTGGCAATGCCCCGCCGACGGAATGGTTCAAGCACAAAGATGGCGTCAATATAGATAGACCGGACCGTCCGGTTTTTGATGGTTGCAAGGGCTATACCTGCAATTTCTCCGTTTTCGGCAAATGTCAGGGCAATTTTGTTCTTGTCTTTAAGCATCGCCTTGAATTCCTTTTTAGTGATCGGATGCGCATTTTCAGAATAAAAATCGCTCCTGTTTTCAACATGAATTTTATGCAGCGCCGCCATCATCGGCTCCACTTTTTCAAAATCACTGATCGTCAATTCCCGTATCATAATACCTCCAAAAAAGCAGCTGCTTAAAACTTTCGTGTTCGTCCCGCTTGATTCAATCCATCAATAAGGAAACGGCATTAAATCCCTGAGGGACACAACGGTGCCGTCGTTATCCACCACCACTTGTATATCGTTTGCATGACTGAATTGCCCCATAAATTCTCGGCAAGCGCCGCAAGGCGGCAACACTCTTCCGTTTTTGTTCACGGCAATCACCATGTCTATATCAAATTCGCCAGCGGTAATCATTGTGCACAAAGCATTTCGTTCAGCACACATACCCAGTGAGCAGTCGGTGTCCACGCACACCCCTGTGAAAATACGACCTTGCTTTGTGCATACAGCTGCGCCGACACCGCCGGAACACATTTGTTCACTGATCACCTTAGGAACTGCAACGGCTTTTGCCGCCAGATATAGCTTTTGAATTTGCGCATCGTGTATCGTATGATGACTGTATTTTTTCTTGATCATTTCCAACACCTATTAATATGGTTTCTATCCTAACTCCTGCCCAAGCAACTTGGAAAACACATTATAATTATCGTCCGGTCGGCCATTACTTTTAATGGCAAAAACGACTTTAGAAAAACTGTGTTTATAAAGTTCCTCTTGCAGCACTTCACGAAAAGCCCGGGCCACCAATTCCGGCGGATTGCGAAAAGCACCGCAACCGAAGGCGCCTAATACAACCGTGGTAACTTGGTGTTCCATGGCCACACGGCATATTTCCCGAATCCGCGACTTAAATAGGGCTTTCAAGTCGCTCGGCGAAATATGCACCGGTTCACCAAGATATGGTGCAGCGCAAGTGAGCACATCCACCCGGAACCATTGCTCCCTGGGTAATAACTGCGGCACCGGCTGATCGTCTTTGAAAACCACTACGTCCGGCGTATAGACCACTCGATCCGTAAACAAATGATCCACCCGATTGCGATGAAATTGATAATACTCCGCCTGGGCACAGGGCGCGAAAAGGCAGGGATACAAATTACTACTACGGCACAAACATTCCTCTTGAGCCATAGCGCCATGCTCTACGCCACCACCGGCGTAATGGGGATTGGCGAAGTTCAGCACCGCAACTCGCTTCTGCTCATTTCCATTGCGTAGATACTTGCGCGCTGCAGAAAAGGTGGTATCAGCCACCACTACCACATCACACGAATCAAAGTAAAGCCATTTGGCAAAATAAGCAGCCTGATTATTATCCCAAAAGACAGGATACACCACAGTATCAGCCTTGGACTTCATTGTTTCAGCGCGTAAAAATGGGTCCGTTTGGATCCGGTGCACTGTATCGTTGAAGCAATCTATAAGCTGGTGTGCATTTGCCATAATGATCCCTCCACCAATCATTATAGCGAAAACAGAAATATACCGCAATATACAAACAGCAGATGAGATAAAAAAAGCGTGGCAGATTCCGCGCAAAAGTAAATATATAAGAAAAAGCCTCTCACTTTTGTGAGAGGCTTATGTCGGCACAGACCTATTTTTCCAGGCAGTCGCCCGCCAAGTATCTTCGGCACGAATGAGCTTAACTACCGTGTTCGGGATGGGAACGGGTGGACCCTCATCGTAATAAGCACCGACTGACTGTGATGAAAAAGTCACAGTATTTGAAGAAATGACCTGTTGGCAATACCTAAGGTCAAAATGGTGACCCGTAGGAGAATCGAACTCCTGTTTTCGCCGTGAGAGGGCGATGTCTTAACCGCTTGACCAACGGGCCACTGATGGTACACCATCAGGGACTCGAACCCTGGACACCCTGATTAAGAGTCAGGTGCTC